>Ga0315298_1000039_pt1 | contig 236463 bp, 190 predicted proteins | sample WHS_1_MG_FD_203077 | JGI IMG/M metagenome (GOLD analysis project Ga0315298, IMG submission 203077) | Extremophilic microbial mat communities from Washburn Hot Springs, YNP, Wyoming, USA - WHS_1_MG | ecosystem: Environmental > Aquatic > Thermal springs > Hot (42-90C) | place: USA: Wyoming... | reverse complement strand
TTCTCTCCCCGTGCACGGCCGTGTTTTCAAAGGACCCTCTGGCTGATGTAAGCCTCCAACCCCTACCTTTGCCCGCCCCTTCCACCTGCTGCCGACAGGGTTTGGGAAATTGCTGGACGCGCAGACAGCGCACTTGCCAAGTGGACGCCGATTGTCGTATAAAAGGGAACAGCCGCGCACAGGCAGGAAAGGGTTGAGACAAGGCGTTGGATTACACAAATAAGGCTGTCTTGGTAACTGGCGGGTTGGGCTTTATCGGCAGCAACCTCACCATTCGTCTAATCGAGCTTGGGGCGCGTGTGACCGTGGTGGACTCTTGCCGCCCCGGCTGCGGCGGGAACTACGCAAACCTGAAGCCGATCGCAGACAGAGTTTGCGTTGTCGAGAAGGACCTCGGGGAGGCGCACGAGTTCCGCGAAGTGCTGCGGTCTGCGGAAATAGTGTTCAACCTGGCGGGAGAGGTCAGCCACCTGCACAGCATGATGGCGCCAGAGCGTGATCTGTACATCAATACAGTGGCCCAGTTGCGCTTCTTGGAGGTACTCCGGCGGGAAAGGCCGGGCGTGAGGGTGGTTTACGCGGGTACGCGGCAAGTATATGGGGTCCCGCGCTACCTTCCGGTGGATGAGGACCACCCCGCAGACCCGGTAGATTTCAACGGTGTCCACAAGTACGCCGCAGCCATGTACCATCTCATGCTGACCCGCATGGGCCTGCTCGATGCTGTTGTGCTCCGGCTGACCAACGTCTATGGACCGCGCATGGCCCTTCGGATTCCCTGCCAGGGCGTTCTCAGCACCTTTATTCGGCGGGCGCTCTTGGGGCAGCCTTTGGAAATCTATGATTCTGGCGAGCAGTTGCGAGATCCTGTTTACGTTGACGACGTCGTGGACGCGTTCCTGCGTGCCGGGGCCGCCCCGCGCCTGCCCCGCCGCGATTACAACGTGGGAGGTCCCGAGGTGATGTCATTGCGGCAAATGGCCGACATCATAGCTAGCGCGGCCGGTGTGCCCGTGATCTCGAGGCCTTTTCCACCAGATCGCAAGCAGATAGACATCGGCAGTTATGTGGCAAACACGCGCCGCATTTGCTCAGACCTCGGTTGGACCGCTGTGACGCATTTCACCGATGGCATCCGGCGGTGCCTCACCTGGTACCGAGAACACAGCTCCGACTATTTGGATCTCGCCCAGCCCACTCATTGCGCCATGCCCGAGCACCATGGACGGCGGCGCCATTTGGTGCTGGTGTCCGCTTGATGAACCCCGCGGAATTCCCTTATTTGGCCGCACTGGAGGAGTCATTTTGGTGGTTTCGCGGCATGCGAAGCATAATGTTCGCACTGCTCGATCCCCTGGAAAGACGGCATCAAATCCGGCAGGTTCTTGAGGCGGGCTGCGGCACCGGTCACTTTGCCCACCTGCTGCACCGTCGCTACGGCTGGGAAGTCTATCCGGTTGACCTCGCTTGGGAAGGCCTTAGCTACGCACACCAGGCTGGCATACCGCATCTTGCGCAAGCCGACATCAGGGCGCTGCCCTTTCAAAACGGCTGCTTCGACGCTGTTTTCTGTCTCGATGTGCTAGTCCACTTTGCCCCGGGTGAGGAAGCTGAGGCTGTGAAGGAGCTGGTGCGCGTATTGCGGCAAGGCGGGTTACTCGTGCTTCGGGTTGCGGCACTCCGAATCTTGCGAAGCCGTCACTCGGAATTCACAAACGAGCGTCAGCGTTTCACCGCCGGCCGGCTCCGCCGGATTGTCGTCAACTACGGAGTGCAGCCGCTCCGCATCACATATGCCAACTCCTGCCTGCTGCCCATCGCGCTTGTGAAGTTTCGCGTTTGGGAGCCACTTTGGAAAAAGCCTCCCGCCAGCGGTGTCGCGCCGCTGCCCCGCTGGCTGAATGGGCTGCTTAGTGTGCCTCTGGAGCTGGAGCGCTGCCTACTGAAGGCTGGCCTCAACCTGCCTGTTGGGCAGTCCCTAATATTGGTGGGCCTCAAGAAGGGATAAGGGCAATCAGGGCTTTGCGGGCGGCGCTGCTGGCTTCCGGAGCGCGATGGTTTCTCCCCTGCGCAGCCCCTCCCGGACCACCACGTGAGTCCGGTTGCGCGGACCCAGTTTCACACTGCGTTTTTCAATGTCTTGTCCCCTCAGGACGTAAACTACTTCGCTATCGCCTTCCTGGTGAACTGCCTCGAGCGGAATCATCAGGACGTTATCCTCCCGCTCGATCTCAACCTCAGCCCAACCGGAAAGGTCCGGAATGAGGCGCGGGTCGCTGGCCTTGATCGCGATCCGAATGGGGACCGTGCGCAAATAGTAGCTTTCGCCTCGGGACGGACGTACAGCGAGGGCGCCTATTGCATGGACGGTGCCGGGAAATTCAAGCCCGGGAAAAGCATCCAAGCCCACGCGCGCACGTTGTCCGACTCTGAAATATGTGTTCTCGGCTTGGTTCACCCATCCCTCGAGCTGCATGCTGCTCAGGTCAACGATCTTCATTATTTGCTGGCCAGGGTTGACCTGGTCACCTTCTTGAATCTGGCCGGCCTCCCCGGAGCGGAAGACTTGCTGCATGACGACCAGGCCGCTCATGGGTGCGCGGATGGTGAACCGTTCCAAATCGTGCTGATGGTTTTGCAGGTGAATCAGCTGGCGCTTGTGGGCAATTTCGAGGACCCGTAAATCGGCTTGCTGGCGCTGCTTGGTTAGGGGAATGTCGGCCTCCATCTGCTTATAGTTGGCCTCCGCCTCCTCGGCCCTGATGCGGTATATCTCGCGCTCCAGCTCGGTCTTCACCTCGGCTGCCTTCAAATCAAGGAGGGCCTTGTCCCAGTTAGCCTTTGCGACGCGCAGCGTTTGCTGAAGGTTCTCCCAATCCACCGCCTGCTGAGCGAGGCGCTTCTTTATGTCGTTAACCGCTTGCGCTACCTGGTCCTTGACATCGTCAATATGATCCGTCAGGCTTTGCGCATCAATCTGAGCCACGACCTCTCCGGCCTTAACCAAGCTGCCCGGCTTGGCGAGCTTGACCAGAGTCATCCCCTGCCGCGAGTCAGGCGCCCTCACCAAAGGGACGATGACGTTGGCGAAATGCTGAGCGGAAGTCTGGCCGGCCACGCGGATGGTGCGCGTGAAGGTCCCCTGCACCACCTGCACTGTGTTCGGGAGGGTGGGGGGCGCCCCTCCGCCGAACTGTCTGCGTAGCGCGAGCCATGCCAGCACGCCCAAGAGTACTACCAGCGACGACACTGGCAGCAGCCACTTCCAGCGTGCAGGGCGTTCCTTGGGCAGTGGAACCGGCCGCAAAGGCGCCGGCTCCGGGGACGGTGGGGTTGGCTTGGGAAGAGGGACTCCGGGCATGGCTACATTATGAGTCTATCCAACTGGGAAGGCGCGTGCCCAAAAGATCAGGTTACCCCGCCGCCTTCGCAGGGCTCTGCTAGAATGCGCGATGGGCAAATTCCTATGCACCTGCTCTTGCAGTTGTTGCTACTGGCGGGTCCCCACGGCTGGGTGCCTTTGCTGAATGGAAAGGATTTGGCAGGCTGGGAGGTTGTCGGTGAGGGCGTGTGGAGCGTTTGGAAAGACGGCACCCTCGTCGGCCAGTGCGATCCGCGCAAGCCGTGCCTTCACCAGTCCTGGCTTTACACCAAGCGTGAGTTTGGCGAGTTCGACCTGTACTTGGAGTTCTGGACACGGTTGGGCGGCAACAGTGGGGTCTCCATTCGCGACACTTCCCGTGCCCGGTGGGCAGTGGGTGCGGAGTGGGACCTCAATCGCACACCCTCGCATATCGGCTACGAGATCCAGATCAGCAACGGGTACCCTGAGCGGTATCCGACCGGGAGTATTTACCTGCTGGCAGCGGCGCGCGATCCTGACATGCGCAGCGACTGGAACACACTCGAGATAGAATCGCGCTTCGAGCGCATTCGCGTCAAGCTGAATGGCAAGCTAGTGGCGGAGCACCCCGGCTTGCCTGACCGCCCGAAGACAGGCCCGATCGGGCTCCAGCTTCACGATCGCAACAGCATCGTGATGTTTCGCAATATTCGCATACGCGAGCTCACGCTGCCGCCCGCTGGTGCACGCAAGCCACCTGCTGGCCGCTAACGGGACTGGCGGCGCCCCGCTACCAGTCTCAAAGCAGTCTCGAGGCCGCCGGCACGCTGGATGCCGGGGACGAAGAAGTGGCTTATAAAGTCCTCATCTGAACCACCGAAAAAGCTCCAGTCGGCTTTCAACTCCACCTTGATGGGCGCCGCTGCCGCTGCAAACAAGCACCAGACGGCTCCCTTCTCGATACCGATGAGCTCGATCGGGCGGGATGTTCTCGTGCCCAGGAACCGGAGGGCGGTTAAGATATCCTGAAGCCGGTTAGCGTCGTCGGTTTGATTGAAGCAGAGGAAATGACGATGCGAGCGGTCCCGGGGCGCCGCTGCGGACCCGGTCTGGAAGACGTCCACCAGCAAAACGCGCCGACCGGCCTTTTCGAGGGCGCGGACGACATCGCAGCGCCGGGCCGCCTCCGCTCCATCGGGGTGCACCACCAGCGCCGCAGGCTCGGCCCCCTCCAGCAGAAGGGCTGGTATACGATCACCCTTGCCCGCGCGCGACAGCAGGATGCGTTCACCATGAACCTCACTCAACACGCTCGCGGGCCATTCGACCGCTATGTTCTGGCAAAAATGCGCCCGAAGCGTCTCAAGATCGCGCGTGCCGGCTGCTTGTCGGCGGGCCATGTCGCGCCAGAGACGGAACAGGCCTGCGTAATCCAAGGCGCCCTCCGGGAGAGTTCGGTTGTGCAGGGCGAGCATGTTTTGAGGCTGCTCGGGACGAATGCTTCGCTCGGCAAGCTTCTTGGGGTCTGTCTCGCCCAATATATGCTTGCCGAAGAACCGGTAGACCGCCTCACGGCTGGCTTGATTGTAGTTGTGAGGTGCGTCTATGTGGACGTTTTCGACATTCTCTGGCTTGCCGTAAAGCTCGTAGATGCGCCGTATGGCAGGAAATTCCTCCTGCGGAGTGTTGCGCGTCCAATCGCCTGTGGCCGAAACTAACAGCAAAGGGCGAGGCGCCATCATGGCTGCGAACTCCACGTTGAAGGCGCCCAGCCGGAGATTTGGTGCGTTCTCGCACACACATCCGCCCTGCATGATCCCGGAGACCATGTTGACCGGAGCGGCGAACTTAACCCGCTCGTCAACCGCCATCAGCAAAAACGTCTGCGTGCCGCCGCCTGAAGCGCCCGTAGCCGCGATGCGTTCAGGGTCAACGTCCGGAAGCGATTGCAAGAAGTCCACCACGCGAATGGAATTCCAAAGCTGCAAACCTAGTGGGCTAAACGACCAGAGCTGCTCGGCGGGACCCCCGAAGGTGTGGGGCGTCTGGATGGTGTCGTTATAGCCGACCATGTCGTAGGCGAACACGACGTAACCCTGCCGAGCCAGGTTGATGCAGCGTGCAGGGATTGAGCCCAAGCTTTGGTGCTCCAAGCGCCCGTAGGTCCAATGGCCGTGAGGCGAGGCCACAGCCGGGAAGCGCCCAGTTCTTCCCACTGGACGGTACAAATTGCCCCCCAGATAGTAACCAGGTAAGGTCTCGAGCAGCACCTTCTCGATCGAGTAATCCTTGTTTTCAATGCGCCCGAAGAGGCGGGGGTTGAGCGGGTTTCGCTCGGGCATGGGCAGCAGCCCCGCAGCCGCCAGTATTTGCGTGCGAAGCTGCGCCTTGCGCTGTTCCCACTCGGGCAACGTGCGATACACAGGCATCGTGAAATGCGTATCCGTATTCGGGAGGTTGGCGTTACGAGCGTCTTGCTGAGGGACTTGACTCCGCAAGCAGCACGCGGTCACTGCAAGAACCATCAAAATTGAAGCACGCATCAGTTGGGCAATATAGCGCATCCGCCAGAGCGGCGTCACAGGCATTCGGCCGCGACGCCCTGCTAAACTTTCCGGGGTGGATCACGAGCGTTACATGCGGGAAGCCTTGGCGCTGGCCCGGCAGGCCGCCGCGGCAGGCGAAGTCCCGATAGGCGCTGTCGTCGTGGGAGCCGACGGCGCAATCCTGGGGCGGGGACGAAACTCCCCCATCGCCAGCTCGGATCCGACAGCCCATGCCGAGATAATCGCGCTACGTGAGGCGGCGGCCAGCGCGGGTAATTACCGGTTGCTCGAGGCGACGGTTTACGTCACCTTGGAGCCTTGCGTGATGTGCGCCGGAGCCCTGGTGGCGGCTCGTGTGCGGCGCCTAGTGTTCGGAACGCGCGATCTGCGCTTCGGTGGCGTCCGCAGCAAGTTTCGCCTAGCCGATTCGGACCTGCTAAACCATCGCGTGGAAATCATCGAAGGCGTTTTGGCAGTCGAGTGCCTTCAATTGCTCCAGGAGTTTTTCCAGCAAAAGCGCTGACTAGGCTATGCGGAGAGTAACCTTCGGCGCTGCCTTAGAAGTCTATTCGGGCATGAGGACAAGCAGGCTTCTTGTGCTAACGATGGTTCTGGTTGGCCTGGGCGCGATTGCGGCTTGGGCGGCCGATGTGAGCGGCAAGTGGGTGGCCGAGGTTCCGGGAAGGCAGGGCCAGACCCAGACTACGACCTTCACTTTCAAGGTAGAAGGGGATAAACTGACTGGCACGATCTCCACGCCGCGTGGGGAGACGCCGATTTCAGATGGGCGGGTGCAGGGAGATGAAATTTCCTTCACCCAAGTCATCGAAGCCGGCGGCAATCAAATGAAATTCCTCTACAAGGGGAAAGTTTCCGGCGATGAAATCAAGTTCACCCGTCAAAGGGAAGGTGGCCAGGGTCAAGCCCGCGAGTTCATCGCAAAGCGAATGCCCTCTTGAGAGTTGGCCACGCCCGCCCTGGCGGGACAGCGTGGGTGCGCGGGCAGGCTAAGCCGGCCCGCCGCCTATTTCTTCTCGGTCAGCTCCAGGTAAATTACCTCGATGAGCCCGGGCCGTCGGCGCGCGCCGGAAGACGGCTCGGCGACGCCCAAGGCAGCTTTGATTTCATCGAGTGATTTCCCCTCCGCGATCAAGCTCCTGACTTTGGCTTGAGTTCCTTCCAGCGAGGCGGCGAGTTTTTCTATTTCTTGCTTGCCGACTGGCTCGGCGTGGCCCGAAACGAACTTGTCCGCCTCGAGCGTGACAAGCTTTTTCAGCGTGGCGACGGCGCCGAAGGAGCTACCATTCTTGTGGCGGTGGATCAGCGGCTCGCGCCCAATGAAAATCAAATCGCCTACGAAGGCGACGCGCCTCTGGGGCAGAAGTACCACCAGATCCCCGTCCGTATGGGCAGGTCCGAAGTGCAGCAGCTCGACCCGCAAGCCGTCAAGATCTAGCGTCTGTCGCTCGCTTACCAGTTGCTTCGGCAACCAGGGTTGCAGCCTGCTGAGCTTGGGGTCCTTGAACGCCTCTTCCATGTCCCGGCGAGCGTTAGGATGGGCCAGAACCTCGATGCCGGGTGGGAACCCACCCAAGCCGTTGACGTGGTCCCCATCACTGTGGGTGAGAATGACCCGCTTGAGAGGATTCGGAGTCAACTTTCGTACTTGCTCGAGCATGGCTCGGGCGGACTCTTCGGTCATTTTCGCATCCACTACGAGAGCCTCGCTCTTGCTCACAACCAAGCCTGTGTTGGCTCCGCTTCCGCCCTTGAAGTAGTAAACGCCCTCGGCGACTTGAACTGCTTCAAGAGGCGTGGTGGGTTGTTGAGCAAGTGCGCCGGCGCTGGCAAGCAAGACCAATCCGAACATCCGCATCATCCTACCCTCTCGGTGCGTTATCTAGTATACAGTTCCGCGGCTTGTGTTAAGAACGTAAAACCTCAGAGCCCTGAGTAACGCGGCGCTTGGGTGGCATCATCCCTTCAACAGGAGCCTTCAGGAGGCGGTGGAGAGCCCGATGCACAGATCGGCAATTTTGGTCTGTTTGGTTGCCAGCTCCCTTACATGCGTGGGCCAGCCGGCTGTTGTGAGGCACAGCGGGGTGGTGCGTTCGGCCAACCAGCCCATCCCAGGCGCCCTCGTCACTGCCAGTCGCGATGGCGCGAGGTTCGTGACCACCACGGACGAGGCAGGTGAGTATGTTTTCGAAAAACTGAGCCCGGGCCCTTGGACCCTGCAAGTCGAGATGACCGGCTTTCAAACGGCTCGCCGAACGATCCAGCTCTCGGGCGCGAGTTACCTGGAATGGAATCTTGAGATTCAACCCCCGGCCCCGCGTGCGCCCGCGCGACAACCGCCCGCCAGGTTCGAAAGGCTGGCATTGAGTCCGAGCGAACGAAACATCGAAAGTGAAGCAGACGAGGCGCTGTTCAACTCGGCCGTGCCCACCGGGTTCACACCTGAGGCTAGCGCCAACGAGGCATTCCTGCTGAGCGGCAGCCTCAGCTCCAACCTGCAAGCTGCGCTAAGGCAAGGTGCGTTCGAGCAAATGCGCGCAGCCTTCGAGCAGATGCGCGACTTTAGCATGGGCCAAGATGCGGCTGCCCGGGCCTTCGGCGCTGGCGCCCGGCCGGAAGGGGGCGAGTTAGGGCCTCCGGAGGGGCGGGGTGGACCCCCCGGTGTAGCTCCTGGTGGCGGCGGGCGCCCTGGGCCTCCGCCAATCGGCCCGCCGGGTGGTGGCGGTCCCATGGCAGGCGGAGCGGGCATGCCCGGGCCCAGAGGCCCCGGTCGGATTGGCGGGCCTGGCATGCGGGGCGGCCCGGGTGGGCGTGGGCTTGGAGCGGGACCGTGGCGGGGTGACGGTCCCTTCGGTAACCGTATTGCGCGGGGCAGGGAAAGCGTGCGCGGGTCGCTCTTTTTCAGCCTCAACAACTCGGCCTTTGATGCCCGGCCCTATTCGCTCACAGGGGAAAAAGTGAGCAAGCCTTCCTACGCCCAGAGCCGGTTTGGCCTTGTCCTCGGGGGGCCTCTGGCGCTACCAAAGCTGCCGCGCAGTGAGCGCACCTTCTTTTTCTTCAGCTACACGGGATCCAGGTCCCGCAGCCCCTTTCACGCCGTTTCGACGCTGCCCACACTGGCACAGCGCGGGGGCGATTTTTCCGAGCCTCTGCGCGGCAAGCTGAATACGGTTTTCGATCCTCTCGCGCGCGTGCCTTTCCCAGCCAATCGTATCCCCCCGGCGCGGATAGACGCCATCGCGCGAGGGCTGCTGCCTTACTTCCCGCTGCCCAATCAGCCCGGTTCCGTGCAGAACTATCAATATGTGACATCCAATGGCAATGACTCCGATCAGCTCGGCTTCCGGCTGAATCGGCCTTTGAGCCGTGCGGACCGTTTTGACGTCAACGCTAACTTGCAGTGGCGCAACGCCAGCGCCAGCCAGCTTTATGGTTTTCGCGACTCGAACCGGGGGCGCGGCTGGAGCCTTGGCTTAGGATGGGTGCACAACTTTTCGCGCACTACGATTTCGACTCTGCGCTGGAATTTCTCACGCAACCGTGCCGAAACGCTGCCCTTTTTCGCCTACGGTCGCGATGTGGCGGCTGAGCTCGGAATTCTGGGGGTCTCCCACGACCCCATTAACTATGGGCCTCCCAACCTGAACTTCACCAACTTCGGGGGTCTCACTGACGCCAGCGCGCTGCTGCGCCGGGATCAGACTGGCTCGCTTAGCTACTCCCTGCTGCTGATACGCGGCCGGCATAATTTCACTTTGGGCAGCGAATACCGGCGCTTGCAACTGAATCCCCGCACTGACCAGAATGCGCGCGGCACATTCACCTTCACCGGGCTTGCCACCAGCGCCTTGGATGAGGCTAAGCAGCCGCTGCCGGGGACCGGGTTTGATTTTGCAGATTTCTTATTGGGCTTGCCGCAGTCCAGCTCGATCCGTTTCGGCAGCGCGAGCAACTACTTCCGCTCTTCCGTCCTCAGCGGCTTCCTCATGAACGACTGGCGGTTGCGCCCGAACCTTACCTTCAACGCCGGGCTGCGGTACGAGCACTTCCAGCCCTTTTACGAAAAATACGACCGCATGGCCAACCTAGACGTGGCGCCTGGTTTCGATGCTGTGGCCGTGGTAACTCCGGGCGCCTCCGGCCCCTTCAGCGGCGCCTTTCCCCGAGGCCTGGTTGACGGGGATAACAACAACCTCGCGCCGCGAGCGGGGCTGGCCTGGCGCCCGTGGCCGCGCCGCAGCAGCTTGGTGCGGGCCAGCTACGGAATTTTCTACAACGGGGCTATATACGGGCAGTTCCCGCAGCGGCTAGCCTCGCAACCTCCCTTCGCCAACACGGCGACGCTGAACACCAGCGAGACTCGCGTGTTGACGTTGCGCAACGGCTTTGCTACGGCGCCCTCGCAAACCATAACGAATACCTATGCTGTGGACCGCCATTACCGCGTGGGCTATGCGCAGACCTGGAGCCTCTCAGTCCAGCATTCGCTCTCTCGCACGCTGATCGCTGAGCTTGGATACCTGGGCACGAAGGGGACCCGGCTCGACATCCAGCGCCTCCCCAATCGTGCTCCGCCTGGTTCCCCTTTGACGGCCGAGCAGCGGCGCCGCATCGGCAACGCGGTCGGTTTCACCTGGGATAGCTCGGAGGGCAATTCGATTTACCACGCGGCACAGGTGCGCTTGATGCGCCGCTTCACCCGAGGCGTTTCGGCAAACCTGCTTTACGTTTTCGGCAAATCCATTGACAATGCTTCGACACTGGGAGGCGGTGCGGCTGTCGTAGCCCAGAACGACAAAGACCTCAGGGCTGAAAGAGGCCGCTCCAGTTTCGACCAGCGGCACAGCCTGACCCTGTTCTATGTGCTGAACTCCCCGGCGGGGGCAGGGCGAGGTGTGCTGGCCGGTTCAGGTTGGTTGGCGAAGCTGCTTCAGCAGTGGAGCCTGAGCGGGGGATTGACGGCCACCTCGGGTACTCCCTTGACGGCCCGAGTGCTGGGCAACCTGGCCGACACGGGCGGCACGGGCGCCATCGGCAGCGGGCGGGCGGACGCCACAGGCCTGCCCATCCACAGCGGGAGCGGCTTTTTCAACTTGGCGGCCTTCACGGTTCCCAGGCCGGGAACTTTCGGCAACGCCGGGCGCAACACTATTGACGGACCCACGCGCGTTTCTCTGAATCTTTCGCTAGCGCGCGTTTTCCACCTCAAGGAACGCCGGCAGATCGAGTTTCGCGTAGACAGTCAGAACTTCACCAATCATGTGAGCTATACCAACCTGGGTACGGTGGTGAACGCCGCCGACTACGGCCTGGCCACGGCCACGGCGCCCATGCGCAGGGTGACCGCGCAGCTTCGCGTGAGGTTTTGACCACATGTGGCGCAGCGTTGCAGCCTGGTCGTTGCTTGTGCTGGTGCTGGCTTGCGTGGCCCAACAAACCGGGATTACCTTCCGGGCCACGAGCAATCTGGTGATCGTCAACGTATTTGTGCGGGACCGTGCGGGCAAGGAAATCGCCGGGCTCAGCAAAGATGATTTCACCATTCTGGAGGACGGCAAACCCCAACGGATTGCCATCTTCGAGTATCAGCGGCTGGAGAGCGCTCCCTTGACCCCAGCCGCTCCGGCCCTGCCCTCCCGGAAGCCGGCCAGTGCGCAAGCTTTCAGCCTGCCGGCGCCGGGTAAGGTGCAGTATCCGGATCGCCGTTTGCTGGTTCTGTTTTTCGACCACTCCTCAATGCCTCCTGCGGATCAAGTCCGCGCTCACGAGGCCGCGCTGAAGTTCGTCCGGGAGCAAATGCAGCCGGCAGACCTGGTGGCCATCATGAGTTTTTCCTCGCAGTTGAAGGTCGAGCAAGATTTCACCGACGACCGCGACGCGCTGGAGCGCGTTATACGCTCCTTCCGCACGGGTGAGGCCAGCGAACTGGCCGTTGAAGCGGAGACGGATGAAGAAACTGCCGAGGATACCGGGGCTGCTTTCACGGCTGACGAAAGCGAGTTCAACATTTTCAACACCGATCGCAAGCTCGCCGCCTTGCAAACGGCGGCGCGGATGCTGGCGCCGCTGCCCGAGAAGAAAGCTCTCATTTACTTTTCGAGCGGTCTAGGCCGGACGGGCGTTGAGAACGATTCGCAATTGCGATCTGCTATCAACGCGGCCGTACGCGCCAACGTTTCCTTTTACCCTGTGGACGCGCGGGGCCTGATAGCGACCATCGCCGGCGGTGATGCTTCCCGCGCTTCCCCCCGCGGTTCGAGCATCTTCTCCGGGCAGGCCCAGCGCCAGCAAATGGCGCGGCTGCATAGCCAGCAGGAGACATTGGTGGCGCTGGCCGAGGATACGGGTGGGAAGGCCTTCCTGGACGCCAACGACCTGACTCTGGGCATCAGGCAAGCTCAAAACGACATCCGGAGCTACTACATACTCGGCTACTACCCCAGCAACCAGGCACAGGACGGGCGTTTCCGGCGCATTGAAGTGCGATTGAATCGCCCCTTGCAGGCGAGGCTTGATTACCGCCGGGGCTATTTCGCTCCCAAGGAATTCGCCAAATACACCGAAAGCGACAAAGAGCAGCAGCTTCAGGAGGCATTGGCGCTTGGCGATCCCATTACTGATTTGCCCCTCGCGCTGGAAGTCAACTACTTTCGCCTCGCCCGGGACCGCTATTTCGTACCGGTCTCCGTGAAGATCCCCGGTGCCGAAATCGCCCTGGCCAGGCGCGGCTCGGGCGAGTCTACCGAGCTTGACTTCATCGGACAGGTGCGGGATGTCAAGGGCCAGTTGGTGGCGACCGTCCGGGACGCCATTCGGGTGCGCTTGCGGCCCGAAGATGTGGCGCAGCTTGCCCGCCGCAATTTCCAGTATGACACGGGCTTTACTTTGCCGCCGGGCGAATACCGGCTGAAGTTTCTGGCGCGAGAGAACCAAAGCGGCCGCATAGGGACTTTCGAAACTCCGTTCCGCGTGCCCGATCTGAGCTCGGCTGGTGATCGGTTGCGCGTCAGTTCGCTAGTGCTGGCCAGCCAGCGTGAGCCCTTGGAGGCGGCCGTGGGTGCCGCCACGCGCAACCGCAAGCTGCTGGCATCCAGCCCGCTAGTGGAGGCGAATCAGAAGCTGGTGCCCAGCGTCACGCGCGTCTTTCGCCGGGATCAGAACTTGTATGTTTATTTGGAGGTCTATGACCCGGCGGTTGATCCGGCCGAGCGGCAGCCCAGCGTGCTGGGTGAGCTGGCCTTTTACAGGGGTAAGATGAGGGCGTTCCATTCGCCGCCGGTGCGCTTGAGCGAGGCTGCGCGAGGGCGCCCCGGAGTGCTACCGGTCCGGTTTCAGGCCGAGCTAAAAGATCTGGCGCCCGGGCGGTACGTATGCCAGGTTAGTCTGGTTGACCAGCTAGGCAAGCGCTTTGCCTTCGTGCGGGCGCCGATGGTAGTGCTACCGTGAAAGATTTCACCAGTACTCCGGAGAGGTGAACGAGGATGAAGAAATTTGTTGGTGTCGCGCTTTTGGTGGCCAGCGTGGCTTGGCTGGTGCACGCGCAACGTCGCGGCCCCTGGCGGCGAGCCACGTTCGGGGAAACCGAAAGTCGCCTTCTGGCCAAGGATGAGGCTGAAAAGCGCATTCTGGCGGTCATTGAGGATGCCGAAAGTTCGGGCCGCCTCTTTTCCAATGTCCCCCGGGCCGACGGTCGCTTGTTGCGATTGCTGGCCGAAGCAGTCGGCGCGCGTCACGTGGTTGAGATCGGTACTTCCACGGGCTACTCGGGCTTGTGGTTTTGCCTGGCGCTGCAAAAGACGGGAGGCAAACTCACCACTTTCGAAATTGACTCCCGCCGGGCCGCCACGGCCCGCGAGCACTTCAAGCAAGCCGGCGTTGAGCGGCTAGTGACGCTGGTAGAGGGCGATGCCCACCTCAATGTGAGCAAGCTCAAGGAACCAATTGACGTGCTTTTCATTGACGCGGACAAGGAAGGTTACGTAGATTACCTGGAGAAGCTGCTTCCCCTGGTCCGCCCGGGCGGCTTGATCCTGGCGCACAACGTGGATATGGCGGCTGATTACGTCCAGCGCGTGACGAGGAATCCGGAGCTGGAAACGGTGTTTTACACGCAAGGCGGTGGGTTGGGGATCACGCTGAAGAAACGCTGACGCTCCGCACAAACCGGAGCTCAGAGCCCCAACTGGTAAGCGGTGTAAGCGTCGGACTGGAACTCCCAGTTAACAGTGCCGTCTTTGGTCCGCATCCAGGTCTTGTGGCGAGCAGGAGGCCCCTCGGAAATGAGAAAGACGCGCCCGCCGCGCACCTTGCCGTTGCCGGCATCATCGGGCGGTATGCGTGGATAAGCGCGATGGCCGGCCGATCCCACGTAACCCAATTCCACGCCTTTCCACCGTCCGACATAGTTGTTGGTGTGATCGTGACCGCAGTAGATTCCCCGCACATCGCCCCTTTCCAGCACGGCAGCGAACAAGCCGCTGTTGATAGGTGAGGGGGCTTCCGGTTCGTGGCGCGCGCCGATGATCTTGGCCTGGTTGACCATTTCGTTGAACTCGCGCAGGGGGATGTGGAAAAACATCAGCCCGGGTATCTTGCCCCCGAATTGTTTCTCCAGCTCGATGGAAGTGCGGTAGTACCAGTGGATCTGGTCGGCGTGAACCCAGTCGTAATAAGTGGTCTTTCCTTCGGTGACGTACTCATTGGAGTCCAACAACCACACGCAGTACACGGGTCGAGTGCCGCTAGAGTTCCAGATCAACAGATGCTTGTTACCGGCCCCGGTCAGCCCGCGAACGTAGCCTGCGTTGAGGTTGTGTGGATGGGCGGCGTACTCGGCGAGGACTGCTTCCTTGTTCAGATTGGTCTTGGGAAAATGCTCCTGGTCGTGGTTGCCGAAAGTGATGGCCCAGGGAACCCGCTTTTTCTCCATGGCCGCAGCCACATGCCCGATGGCGGTGCGCACGTCCTGCGGCGACTCGCACTCCTTGCCTGAGAGACAATCGCCGGTCACGATCACCAGATCGGGGCGCTCGGTATCAATCAGTTGCTCGGTGAGAGCGATGCCGTGGATGTCCGGGACCGGCGTGTAATGCAGGTCGGAAATAACCAAGATCTTGAAGGCGCCACCCTCCCGGCAGCGCAAGCGTGGCTGGAAGGCGGCCGTCGCCGCGGCCCCCAGCGTAGCCGCGAGAAAGGATCTCCGCTTCATTAGTCGACCTCTTCTTGAAATGACCTGTCGCCCGGAGCGAGGAGGCGCTCAGGCGCTTTTCAAGTTGACCTCGTCCACGATGCCGATGACGGCCGCCTCGATTGGAGTCATGGGGCGGCCGACGCTGCTGAATGCGCTATAGCCCTCTGTGGTTAGCAAGACCCGATCGCCGGCGCCGGCCTGCACAGCGTCCACAGCCACGACGGCCTCGCCACGCTCGCTGCCGTCCAGGTTAAGCGGTTGCACCAGCAGGAGCTTGAGGCCTTCGTGGCTGGGGTGCTTGCGCGTGGCCGTCAGCTCGCCGATGACACGTGCGATCAGCATTGCTTCTCCCCAGTCTGGGCTGTGCGCTGGGTATGATCGCGGCGCAGGTGAACTTCGTCCACGATCCCCACGATAGTCGCGTCGGTTACGACTTCCTCGGGCAGGAAGGCGAAGCTGGCTTCGCGGGCACGGGTCCAATAAATCAACTCACCTGCCCCGGCGCCTGTCCAGTCGGTGCAGATCAGAGGGCGACCCTTGTCCTTGAGTTCGGGAGTGACCGGCTGGACGATCAGCAGGCGATGCCCGGTGAGATTGGCGTTCTTGGCGGTCGCCCAAACACGGCCCACTACGCGCCCGAGGTACATAGCGCCTACTTGCTGCCCTCATCCATGCTCACGGTGTCCACGATACCTACGATGGCGGTGTCCACTGGGCGGTCCCTGCACCCCTCCGCCATGCGCGCCGAGCTGCCCGAGACAGCAATCACGGTCTCGCGGAAACCGGCGCCTACGGTGTCCACCGCCACCACGTAGCCGGACTCCTCCTTGCCGTCCGGCGTCACCGGCTTCAGGACAAGAAGCTTCTTGCCTTCCAAGCGCGGGTCTTTGCGCGTGGCCACCACCGTGCCCACGACGCGAGCCAGGATCATGCGAACCTTCTTCCAGGCGACCGGGCCCTATTTGGCGAGGTTGCTCTTGCCGATGGGCAGGACGTCCTCCAGACTCGGGTGGGGCCGCGGAATCACGTGCACCGCAATCAATTCACCCACCCGGCGGGCGGCCGCCGCCCCGGCATCAGTGGCAGCCCTCACTGCCGCCACGTCGCCGCGAACCAGCGCCGTCACGTAACCGGAACCGATTTTCTCCCAGCCCACCAAGGTTACCTTGGCGGCCTTAACCATAGCGTCAGCGGCCTCGATCATAGCCACCAGGCCGCGCGTCTCAATCATGCCTAATGCTTCGCCCATATTACTCCGTTCCTCAGGCTTCCGGCGGCTAAAACTGCCGGAGCCGGCTCAGCACTCATGCCCTTCCGCTCGCGCGAAGCGCTTCGCTGACCAGCTCGATCAGCTCCTCGCGCGTAAGCACAAACTTTTCCGTGCCCAATTCTTCGGCTACTAGCGGGCAGCCGGGCTCTGCGTGCACCCTGGCCTCGATGCCGTAACGCCGCCGCGCCTCCAGCAGCTTTTCAACTTCCTGCCGCGGCAGCACGCGAGGCCCCCCGAGCAATTCCGCCACCAGCGAAATGCGCGCAAAATGCTCGACCGTCTCCATGCGGAAATAGGCCTTCCATACGTCCGGCCCGTAGCATACCGCACCGTGATTGGCTAACAGGAGCGCATCGTACTTGGGAATGTAGGGCAGCATGGGCTCAGTGAGCTCAGCCGTGCCCGGAAGGCCGTATTCAGCCAAGGGGACGCATCCCAAGCCGATGATCACCTCGGGAAGCAAGGCCAGATTCAGGGGCTTGCCCGCCGAGGCATAGCCCGTGGCGACGGGCGGGTGCGCATGCAGAACGGCGCGGACATCGGGCCGCAAGCGGTAGATGGTCAGGTGCATGGCCAGTTCAGAGGTTTGGTTCAGGCGTCCCAGCAGCTTGCGCCCGCTCATGTCGCACAAGATCAAATCGTCAGGGTGCATCATGCCCTTGGAGACGCCGGTGGGTGTAGCCAGCACACGATCCTCGTCCAGCCGCACTGTGATATTGCCATCGTTAGCAGCCACCCAGCCTTTTTGCCAAACCAGGCGGCCCACTTCCACGATGTCCTGCCGGTGCTCCCGCTCGGTCTTAGGCATCGAATCCACGATTGTAGCAAACGACCTTGCAGCCATCGCGGCCTGTCATTCGAGCAGGAAGCCGTGGTACAAGCCCATGTAATAGGGCAGCAGAAAGGCGGCGCCGTCGGCCAGGATCAAACCTTGCCCGCCTTGATCCAGCCGCCAAGGATCATGGTTCCAGTGCTCGACGAAACGCTCGTCTATAGGCAGGACTTTCCCATTGCGGCGGCAACCGCGCCCGCGCCGCTCACCCTGTTCCAGCTCAGAGGCCAGCGGCACTACGTCCCTGCGGTGGCTGTTGGTGAGCCTCCAGTCCACGCGATCCAAGGGGAAGCGGCGCAGGCTGTCCACGGCTTCCTCCAGCCACGGCCCAGGTAATGAGAGATCGAGGCTGCGGAACGGGGTCTGTGCGCTCTGGCCGGCCAGCGTGGCGGCGCAAAGGAAGTTGAATAGGGGGTTGAGTTCAGGCAGCTCCAGCCGGCAGTAATTGTGCATGGCCAGAGCGTAGCGCGAGCGTAACGCCGGCTCGGGCTCGTAGCGGATCAGATTGTAAAAGCTCATCAGAGCCATCTCATCGTCAGATTGGTTGCCGGTGCCGGTTCCTGCCTGGATTTTCGGGACCATGGCGTTCTGTGCGTAATGGTGTTCGCGAATCAGATACTCGGCGGCCTTCCTGTACTTTCCAGTGCCGCATATATGCTCGGCGACGGCCAGGTAGGAAAGGATGCTGAGCGAGTTCAGGCCACGTTCGGGCCACCAGTCGGGATCGGCGTTGAGCTTGCGGGGACTGAAGACCGCCCAGCGCGTCGGCAAACCATCCCAATCCACTAAAGCGAAATCGTGAGCCATGAGGTGATCGGCGATGGGGCAGACCGCCTGACGCACCGCTTGTTTTTCTTCAGCGGATTCTGCCACGAGGTCGTAATAGAGGGCATAGAAGAAAAAATGACCGTCGAGCTCATCCGAGCTGGTGTCAGCCTTCCAATACCATTGCCGGTCGGCACTCAGCGGCCAGCGAGGGCTGAGAATTTTCCACAGGCGATCGCGGGTGGAGCGTACGGCTTCGTCGCGCTGCCGCGTGTAGACCAGGTTGGGGTCAGGCCCGCTAGCGGGCAGGACGGTGCGGGCTACGAAGCCAGCTACAGCGGGAGGCTGGCCACCTTGGGTCACGGTGCCCAGGAAGCGGAGGGCTTCGAAGGCGCCCTGGGCGCGCCGCCGGGCTTTCGCGTCGCGCGTGGCCGCGTAAGCGAAGCACTCGCCAGCCCCGTACATGCTGGTCCAAAGGCCGTCGTTATCGCTGTCACGCTGGACCCATTGGCTGAGGTCTCCAGGGCGCTTGAGGACCACCGAATCCACGTAGCCGAACTGCGTTCGGCGATGGCGGCGGTCTATTTCGCCTTCGAAAAAGCAGGCCTTCTGGCGCAGGGTCATCGGCCGCATCTGGATCACGCCGATACCCTTCGCGGTGGCCAGCCAGGCGTCTCCTTTACTGTTGACGGCGATGGCGTGAACATCGTCGTCGGGCAGCCAGCGCAATCCTTGACGATACTCCCAGTTCTCGCCATCGAAACGAATAGCCCCGCGACGCGTGCCGAACCAGACGCCTGATTCACCCGCCGCCATGGTGGTGAAGTCGTCGTAGGGTAAGCCTTCCGTGCCCGTGTAGAGCGTCCAGCTCGCTGCCAGCCGGCCAACCCCTTGAGGTGAGGCGAACCAGAGCCGGTCGTCGCTGTCGAAGGCCACGCCTCGCACATCCACGGGCAGCCAGCTCCGGTCCGCCTGCCGGGGGTTGAGCCTCTGCCATAAGCCTGATTTTTCCCGTAGGTAAAGGCCTGCGCGAGCCGCTACCGCTATCCGTCCATCCCGAGCCAGAGCGACTTGCCGAATTTCGCGATCCTTTCCCAAGAGCTTCCGGAGGGCGGCCACTGGTTGCAATTTTCCGTGGCGGAGCTCGTAAAGGCCGTCACTGGTGGCAACTAACACGGGCGGGCCCGAAAGCAAACCCCGCACCGTCAACCCAGGGGGTAATGACGCCAGGCGCGTTGCGCGGCCTTCGCGCCACAGCCACAAGGCGTTGCGCGCGCTTAACAGCAATTCGGCACCGCGCGCAGCGAGGGCTTGGATGGCCTCTCGCTCGAACGGAGCGACGGCGGTGCAGCGCCCATCCGCGCAACGCGCCAGCCCTTGCCCCGTGCCCACATAAGCGAGATCGCCCGCGGCGAGCGCCAGCGCCCGGACGTCTTCGGAAGGCAGACCCTGCGCTGAGGTATAACTGGTGCGTACTTGCTGCCAAAAGGTTCCAACGCGAAGGCCGGCTAGGGGAGCAAAAGCAACCAAGCCAGCCGTGAGCGTGACGCTGGTGAGCATGATGGCCATATTATCCCGGCCCGCAGCCGGCTGGGAACAAGATTTGGCACCATAAGAACAACTGCCATGCGAAGCTTGACCAGACGCAATTTTATTTCGACCGCAGGCGTAGCGCCGGCGGTGTTAGCCCAGCGTCGCCCGAGTCTGCTGTTCATATTCCCGGACCAAATGCGCGCGCAGGCATTGGGCGTCATGGGCAATCAAGACGTTCGCACGCCCCACCTGGACCGGCTGGCGTCCGAAGGGGTGCTGTTTGAAAACACGCTGGCTAATTCACCGGTGTGCTCGCCCGCGCGCGCCGTGATGCTCACGGGCAAGTACGCGCACCGCAACGGGATGATCGCCAACGACCTGCGCCTGCGCGAGGAGGAAATCACGCTGGCCGAGCTGTTTCAGCAGGCAGGCTATGCGACAGGTTTCATCGGGAAGTGGCACCTCGATGGTGGTCCTCGCTTGCCCGGTTTCGTACCCCCTGGCCCCCGTCGTCAGGGCTTTCAGTTCTGGGCGGCTAACGAATGCAGCCACCGTCACTTCGACAACACCTACTTTCGGGACACCGATCAGCCCTTGAAGATGGACCGCTTTGAGCCGGAGGTCTGGACCGATTTGGCAATTGAATTCCTTCAAGCCAGAGCCAAAGACGCCAGGCCGTTTTTCCTGATGATAGGCATGGGCCCGCCGCATGATCCCTACGGCGCGCCCGAAAAATATATGAAGCTGTACGATCCTGCCAAGCTTGCTATGCGACCTAACTGGAAGTCAGCGCCGAACGTGCCCGGTCCTAAGCAGATTGCTGCCTACTACGCGGCCATCACAGCCATTGACGAGCAAGTGGGGCGGCTGCTGGAGGAGCTCAACCGTCTCGGGCTGGCCGAAGACACCATAGTGTGGTTCACCTCGGACCATGGGGACATGCTTGGCTCGCATGGGCTCCCGTTGAAACGCAAGCCTTTCGAGGAATCCATTCGCGTGCCCGGCATTCTGCGTTACCCGCGGCGCATCCGGGGGCCGCGACGCGAGCCGGCCTTGTTCAGCCACGTTGATTTTGCACCTACCTTTTTGTCCCTTTGTGGGTTGCGAGCGCCCAGCTTCATGCAAGGCAGGGATCTGTCGGGGATCGCCCTCGGCAAGGAAAAGCGCGGGCCTGACTCCGTCTACTTCCAGATCTTCGGCCCCTACGCGCCGGGGCGTGTGCCAGCCGGTTGGCGAGGCGTGCGCACGCAGCGTTACATGTATGCACGGTTCCGGGAACGTCCTTGGGTCCTGTTTGATCTGGCCAGCGATCCTTTCGAGTTGAAGAATCTGGCCGAGGACCCTGGAGCCGGCCAGATCCTTGCCGAGATGGAAGCTCGCTTAAAGGAATGGATGCGCAGGACCGGAGACAGTTGGGATTACAACTGGACGGAGCCGGTCGAGGAAGGGGGCCGGCTTTACCGTGAGCGCACGTTTTATACGGTGGATGAATTCCTGAAGTGGACGCGCGAGCAGGGGCAGAGGCCCCGCTAACCTTTTAGGCGGGCTTGCGCAGCCAAAGGTAATAATGGTTGCCCATGCGCCCCGCCCGCGGCGAGCGAAGCAGCACCCAATCCAGGTAACGCAAGGGGAACAGGAGCCAGCCAAGAAGGCCGTGAGCAAGCACGCGCCAGCCGCGCCACGGCAGCCAGAGCTTGGCATATTCGAGTAAGAACACCAGCAGCGTGGCTGTGGGGCCCGTGCGCCAACCTTCGGAGCTAAGTTCCAAGCCGGCCGCCAGGACCTTAAGCCCGTCAGGGGTGAAGCGGTGATAGTCCTTGGGATGTTCGTGCATGGGGTGACAAAACGGCGCTACGAGATGGAGGAAGCCTCCGGGGGCGAGGACCCGGGTCAGTTCTTGCATGGCGCGCTCGGGGTGCGGCACGTGCTCCAGGACCGCGTCGCACTCAACGCGCGCAAACACGTCGCTGGCGAAAGGGAGCTGCTGGACGTCGGCTACCACGTCCACCCCCGGCGCGCAGACGATATCCACGTTCACATAGCCCGGTGTGCGGGCTCCTGCGCCGCCCACGTAGAGGTTCCAGCGGCCTAAAGGCGCCTCGCGGGGCTCGCGCGGATTGTGGATAAGGGGCGCCGGCGGCTCAATTATACGCCGCAGCGCTTGCAGCAGTTTTTTCCGATTCCACATTAAGAGCGAGCATAGCGCCAGTCCAGGGCGCCCGTAGCATTCGCCAGAAGGGTTGCGGGCGGCCCACGCTAGCCGCCACCGCCGCCCCAAGCAGTCGGTGTCGGCATGATGTGATGGGCGAGTTGCCAGCGCTTCTTACTGGGCCGAGGCGGCCAAATCGCCGGCTAAGGTCTTCAGGGCCTCATAAGGAGCGCCGGGGACACCGGCGGAGACGCTTCCCGTCGCCGCGCGAAATCATCGTCGAGTTGCTTCCAGCGAGCCGCGAGCTGCTCGGCTCGATCCGGGAACTTGCTGATCAAATTGTCTTGCTCGGCGCGATCGCGGGCCAAATTGTAAAGCTCCCATGGGCCATCGGCGCCGGCGGCCACCAGCTTCCAGTCGCCGACCCGGAGGGCGCGATTGTTGTTGTGGTTGAAATAAAGACACTCGCGCTTCAACACCCGGTCGCGCCCGAAAGCTGGTGCGATGCTGATCCCGCTGAACGGAGGTGCGCCCTCTGCGGGCGCCCGCAGCGGATCGCCGCCCGCCAGTTCCAAAAGCGTAACCGGGACGTCAATGAAGTGGCAGCAATCATGACGTAGCGCTCCGGCATCCTGGATTCCCGCCGGCCAGTGGACAATCCAAGGTGAGGCGATCCCCCCTTCGTGCACCCAAGACTTGTGCAAGCGGAACGGCGTATTGGAAGCGGATGACCACCCGGGTCCCAGGCACAAATGCGAACGGGCAGAGCCGGGCTCGGCTTCGGGATCGTGCCCATCGGCGCGGATTATCAGCTCAGCGCTAGCGCCGTTGTCGGAAAGGAAAAAAATCACCGTGTCGCGCCATGCGTCCATCGCTTTCAGTTGCTCGATCACGCGCCCGATTTCCCAATCCATGCGCGTGATCATTGCGGCGTGGATGGCCATCTTGGTCCGCTGAAACTGCTTCTGCTCTTTAGTCAGGGACGACCAGGGTACGGCGCGGGCCACTTCGCCCGGGCCCACGCGAGCGCGGAGCTCGGCTTCGCTGAGATTCCAGGACGGCCAAACGTCGGGCTCGAGGGGCGCCAAGCCGCAGTTGACGATCCCCATTTGCCGCAACCTTGAGTGCCGGCGCTCGCGCACCGCATCCCAGCCTTCTGCGAAACGGTCTCGGTAACGCTCGATGTCTTCCTTCAGGGCGTGCAATGGGAAGTGCGGGGCGGAGAAAGCAAGGTAAAGATAGAATGGCTTGCCAGCGTGCTGGGCGGCATGCTCGCGCAGAAACTTCACCGCCCAGTCGGCTATGGCGGTGGTGGCATAGTAGCCATCGTTCGGCTTGACTGGAGGCAAGCGCGCTTCGTCGAGCAGGTGTGCGGTGGGCGTAAAGTAGCGGTTCAGGTCGAGTAAAGTATAGGACCGATCGAAGCCCGCGCCGGCCAGTGGACGGAAGCGGATGTGCCATTTGCCGGAATGATAGCTCCGGTAGCCGTACGGCTTGAGGAGCTGGGGCAGGAAGCGGGTCCACGCGGGAATATTCCCGCGGGTCATGATGTCGGCTGCGGTTTGCTGCGCATAGTAGCCGGTCAGCAGGCAGCTTCTGGAAGGGCCGCAGCGCGCAGTCGAGTAGCCCTGAGTGAAGCGTAAGCCGCCCCTGGCCAGCGCGTCTATGTTGGGCGTGTCTATTTCGCCGCCGTAACAGCCGGCATCGGAAAAACCCATGTCGTCGGCCAGGATGACCAAGAAGTTCGGCTTTCTGGGCGTGGAACAGTAAGCCGGGGCGGGCGCCAGGGCGCCGCCCAGCGTGTAAAGAAAATCCCTGCGCTTTAGCATGAGATGCCTCCGAAGTTCCCAAAACTCAAACCGTTGATGACTTCAGCGACCATGTTCTTGGCGGTGCGCCTGATCATCTCGGCGTTCGGGTCTCTCCGGCTAGCTTATCCCACGGTGGTGGTAGCCGGTGAAAGTTCCGGGGCATAATGTGAGGCATGCGGGTGGTGGCATCCTGTCTGCTGGCTGCGTTAAGCCTGGTGGCCGAGCAAATCGTCTGCCCGGTCACGGCGGACAATCACGTTTATGCGACACCTTGGGACTACGAGCGGCTGGAAGCGACCGAGTCCTTTCATAATTTCGGCGCCGCGCAGTGGCTGACCATTCGCGGCCGCGAATACTTCGCTTTGCTCCAGTTCGATCTTTCGGCGGCGCGGGGCTTGAAAATTCGCAAAGCTACTTTGCGCTTCTATCGCCGGGAAAACCCCGTGCCGCTAAAGACCATTGGCATTTCCACCATTAGCGGCAACGGCCCCTGGGCGGAAGGCGAGCAAACTAGCGGGATGGCGGCAATCGGCGCTTCGAATTATTTTTACGCGCGCCGCGACACTCAGCCCTGGGCATATAGAGGCTCTGACCTTACCGACGTTACCTTCGGCCTGGGCGGTAGCCTCTACGTTTATCTGGAGCCGCGAGAAGTGGGCGATGGCTGGTACGAAGCAGATCTGCCCGTGGAGATGGCGGGGGCGTTGCTTGCCGGCGATCAGTTCGGATTGATGCTGTGTGATGAAAAAGGACAGACGCGCGCGCGGCATTCCATCGGCAGCCGCCATGGTGCTTACGCAGCCTCGCTGATTTTGGAAGGGGACTGCTGCGACCGAACGGCGCCCGGCCCGGTGCGTTCGCTAAAAGCCGGCGAGGAGCCGATCGCCAGCACACCTGAGGAGGCCCGCGCACTTGGCAGAACCATGCTGCGACCAGGTTCGCTGATCCTGCACTTCGGCGGCGCTGGGGACGATGCGGGGGCGGGTGTGGCCGCACGGTACGAGTTGCGCTACAGCCAGCAGCCGATCACCGAAGCCAACTTCGCCAGCGCAAACCTGGTGCCCCGCTGGCAATTGAATCCGCTGGCGCCCAAGCCAGATCCGCTGGCCACCCGAAACTACCTGCGGGATGAGGTTTGGGCAGTGGTCGAGAACTTGAAGCCGGGCGAGATTTATTATTTCGCAGCGCGAGCGTGGGATACGGCCGGGAATGCCGGGCCGGTTTCCCCGCTCGGCCGCTTCCAGGCTTATCTGCGCCACTACCCGGAACTTCCGCCGGCGCCTCCCTCCGAAGCCAGCGCCGATGTGGCGACGGGGGAACAACCTTCGGTTTGGGCTTTTCCGGATCTGCTAAAAATCAACCCCCAGACCGGAGAGTTGCTGGAAAAGGAAGACCTTCCCCAGCCACGCCTCCGCAACAGCATTTGGGACGCCAGTACGGCCACGGTCCGGCTAACCGGCGCACGTAATGAGTTCGTTGCTTTTCAGCTAGCCATCGAAAGCGCCGCGGCGCTCGCCAACGTCGAGGTACGCGTGGTGGAACCACTTTTTGCCGATTGCACGTTGCCGCCTGTTTTTTCCCGCACCGGCGCCGTTCAGCTCTACCGGGAGTGGTTCGTCCCCGATGACGCGGACACTTCTCCGACCCGACCCTGGTACCCCGAAGTCCTGTTGCCGCTGGAGGGCCCGCTGGAAATACCCGCACCAGATAACGCTGTGCCAAATCAAAGGGCGCAGGTCGTCTTCGTTGATGTTTACATCCCGCACGACGCCGCCGCTGGGCGCCATAGGGGCAAGTTGCGGGTCCGGGCGCCCGGATTCGAACGTGACATAAGCATTGAAGTCGAGGTGCTACCCTTCGCCTTGCCCGACAAGCTTAACTTTCACGTGGATCTGAACGCCTATGGCGGGGTTAACGCGGGCTACGACGTCCGCCGTGGAACCCCCGAGTACCGGCGGCTGGTCCATGCTTATCACCGCCTCGCCCACCTGCATCGCGCCAACCTCAACATATTGGGGTATTCCCACTCCGGCTCGGTGGAACCGGATTACGCGCCACCCTTGGCGGGCGAGGGTGCGCAGACCGTTGTGGCTGACTGGAGCGACTGGGAAGCACATTTCGGTCCCTTACTGGACGGCTCTGCCTTTGCCGACCTTCCCCGCGCCGGCATTCCGGTCAGTGATCTTTATTTGACTTTCCACGAAAACTGGCCCGGGGATTTGCGAAGCAATTACAAATGGAATAACTACCCGACGCCCAAGACCACGGAAGAGTACCAAGCTCTCATTACTCGCCACGCCCTGGACGCAGGCCCCATTGAAGACGGGTTTCCAGAGGAATATAAGGATCGTTTTTCGGCTGTGGCGGTCGAATTTGCGCGGCATTTTCGCGAGCGCGGCTGGCTACAGACTCGATATCACGTGTACTTCAACAACAAGCACTACTACAAGGACCCCGCGCGCGGCGGCCGCGGCGTGTCCTGGTGGCTGCTGGACGAACCTAACTACAGAGACGACATCCGCGCTCTTAGTTTCTTCGGCCATCTGGCCAAGCGCTGGCTGGCCGACTACGCTGACGTGCCCATCATCTTCCGTACCGACGTTAGCTACATTGACTTCTTGCGAGACCTGTTGACGGGCCAGATTGATCTCAACGTGACCAGCAAGCGCCTCTACAGCAAGAACCGTTACCTGCTGGACAACCGCGACCGCTTCGGGCGGGAGTACTGGAATTACGCCTCCAGCAACCATCCGCGCGAAAGCAACGTCGTGCTGCGGGCCTGGTGCTGGCGCGCCTGGACGGCGGGCGCTGACGGTATCGTGCCGTGGAACACTGTGGTGGGACCGCAGGCTTGGGAACGCGCCGAACCGCTTACGGTGTTCTATACAGGCAGCAAGTTCGGGAAAATGGAGCCGTTCGCCTCCCTGCGTTTGAAAGCTTACCGTCGCGGTCAACAAGACATCGAGTATTTCATTCTCCTCTCGCAACAACCGGGTTGGGATCGAGAAGCGGTGAGCCGAGCGATAGTTGAGGCGGCTGCTCTGGGCGGTGAGCAGCGCAGCGGCGACGAGCTGGATCCCGGCAGCTTCCGTTTCGACAGCCTTAGCAACGAAATCCTGGACCGTTTGCGTCTGCGCGTGGGGCAGGCGCTGGTTAAGGCCGCGGAGGGGGCCACCGCCGGCCTGCCAGTGGCACGCCTCCGGCCATAATGGCGTTCTCAATTACGCAAGAAACTTCTTGTACCGATATTTCACTTCCTGGGAGGGGAAAACGCCTCGCTCTGGGACCAGATGAGTTTTAGTGGTAAGCGGGCGAAGGTGATCCGCTCGTAGGGCCCGCTTTCTCCATTTTCGTAAAGGAGCCCGACCTGGTTTCCCTTTAGCTCCACCAGGTTCGAATAGGCCGCCGGTCCCGCGTGTACCGTCTTGGACGCACTCCAAGTCTTGCCTTCGTCGCGGCTCGCTCTCACCGTCATGTTCACCCGGCGGGTGGAAGCCGGATTGGAGAAGAGCAACACACGGCGCCTGCCCTTGCCGAAGGCGATCAGGCTGGCCTGACATACCGGCTCGATCAAAGTTTCATCGAGCACCGGCGGGGTCCAGGTGAGACCTCCATCGCGGCTCAGGGCCACCGCGCGCCGGTTCTTGCCTGCGTAGCTGCGCATGTTTAGCATCAAGGTACCATCAGAGAGCTCAACGACCGTAGATTCATTGCAATCCGGCCCGGCGCTGCCGCCCAGCCGCCAACTGCTGCCGCCATCGTCGCTGTAAATCACGTGGGAGTATCGCTGGGAAAGGTCGGCGCGGACCACGTGGTCGCAGGGAATCAGCAGGCGTCCGGAGCGAAGCTGAATGCCATTGACCGGACCGGTGGCGTACCAGCTCCATTCGGGGCGCTTGACCGCAGCGGTGATTTCGACGGGTGTCGCCCAACTTCGGCCGTCATCCTTGCTATAGGTGATCCAAACCGTGCGCGTGGGTCCCTTCAGCCCAGGCAGGATGTTTTTCTCGGCCACGCTTCCCGGGTTACGCGTCAGCAGCAACCACACCGTCCCTGTGCGGCGGTCCACCACCGGGGCCGGATTGCCCACGGTATCCTCGCCGAAGTCAGCCACCGTAATGGCGGGCGACCATGTACGTCCGCCGTCGGTACTCCGCTTCACCAGAACGTCAATGTCGCCCCAGTCGCGCGCGCTGTGTCGGCGCCCTTCGGCGAAGGCCAGGAGCGTCCCCTTGCCGGTACGTACGATGGCGGGGATGCGATAGGTGTGGTAGCCGTCCTGGCCGGAGACGTAGACGTCCACCTGGGTCAGTTGGGAGGAGGCCAGGAGAGGCAAGCACAGACAGAACATGATCGAATTGCTTTGTTTCATTCGAGCGCGACCTCTGCATCACTCAGAATAGGATATGCATCCCCGTTGATGCTGACTAACGCCTCCACCACACCAGATCCTTCTCGCGCACGCTTAGCTGTAACTTGCCCTGGCCCGTGAAGATCCACAGCAGGCCCGGCCCGCGTTCAAACAAGTACGGGTAAGCCAGCCAGGCGCCTAGTTGGCGCGCGATAACGACCGGGCAACTCCAGCTACGGCCCTCGTCCTCGGAAAGCGCAATTGAGATTTCCTCCCGGTGCCAGTTCGCCAGCACGTTGGAGAACGGCCAGCCGCGCCGCTGCACCTGGTGGCCGTCCTCAGGGTCCGGCCGGTTCCAGATCAGCGCCAGCCGGCCGCTGGCCAGGCGCGCCAGGTAACCGGGCGAGCTGCTGGCCTCGATCTTACTGGGACGGATGACGCGCCAGCTAAGACCGCCGTCATCGGAGAAAGCTTCCCAGAAGCGACCCCAGTTGGTTCGGATGAGCATCCATACGCGCCCGTCGCACAACTCCACCATGGTCGGTTCCAAGGCCCCGTCGTGGTGTCCGTGGCCTCCCAGATCAATGGTGTTGCCCGGGCGCCAGCTCTTGCCGCCGTCCGTGGACACGTAGGTCTTGACGACGTTGCGGCCGGGGTTGGAGACGTAGTACTGAACCGGGACTACCAAGTTGCCGTTGCGCGTCTGGATAAGGCTGATGGGCGGGTGTCCGCAAATGCCCTCGAAGATCTTGTGGCGGTCGGTCCAGGTGTTTCCGCCGTCAAGGCTGCGGATGCTCCAGACGTCGGCGCGGCTGCCTTCCTTGGGCTCGCCGCGCTCGTTGTCCCAGTTCAACACGCGCGCATCGCGGTAGACCAGAACCAGCACGCCGTCGGCGGCCCGGAAGAGCTGGCCGGAGCCGCTGGGAATGCCGGGGCCGGGCTTGTCAGAGCCCGGTCCCTGATAAATGGTGTGCCGCTCGGGCCAGCTCTTTCCGTTGTCGCGACTGATGACGACTGAATTGCCCGCGACCGTCATCAGAGCCCCATCCTCGAGCTTGAGGATGGGCGTGGTGAAGCCGGTGCGCTCGACTTCAAGCGGGCGGAACAGGGGATTGATCCAACGCTCGGCCGCCACAGCCGGAATCACCGCGGCCAGCGCGGCGGAAACTGAGATCAGCCGCAACTTCATGCGTCCTCCTTAAAAGCGGATTCGGGCTTGAAGTTGAATCCAGCGCTTGTCGCTTTGCACCGTGCTGGTGATCCTGCCGAAGTTGGTCGAATACGGGTCGGTGCTGGGCGCCCCGAACAGCGAGCGGTTGAATACATTGAGCGCATCCACGCGGAATTGCAGCCGCGCCGCCTCACTCATGCGAAACTCACGCTGGAGATTGGCGTTCCAGCGATTTTGCGAGTCGGCGCGAACGCCCGGAACGACGGTCGGGAAGACGCGCCGGTGGAAGGAAGCCGGTCCCTTGGCCGCGCTGCGCTCAAAGTTCTCGGTGTTGAACCAGCGCTCCAGAGTCCGTTCCTTGAGCGGGATGTCCTCCAGCTTGCCGTAGTAAAAGAGATTTCCCCAGGTGAGCAAGGCGCCCGGCTGGTATTCGTAGGTCGCGGCCAGTTGCCAGCCTCCCAGCAGGTAATTCAGAAGTCCGCTCTGAAACCACGCCTTGCCCTTGCCGAAGGGGAACTCGAATATGCCCACGGCGAAAAAGCGATGCGGCCGTCCGTCGTTGGACAAACGCTCACTGGGTTCGGCGTCGAACTCATTGTGGAAGTAGTCACGCTCGTAGATCTGGAGTCTGGTATAGCCGGCGTTGAAACTGAAGCCTTGTGCGAACCGGCGCTGGAAGCTCACCTCCAGCGAGTTGCTCCGCGCGCTGCCCAGGGGGAACCGGTTGTTCGTCAAGCCGTTTATGTGGGGGTAGGCGCGCAGCAATCGGTCTTTGCGAATCGTGCTGCTGGTGAAGAAGCTGAGCGTGCTCAGGTTTTGATACAGAACCGGATCCTGCGTCTGGAGGAATGCGAAGTTCGACAGGCGGAAGGGATTAGTGACGTTCGAGTTGAGGTCGGAAGCTACGGCGTTGTTGCGCACCAAACCGTCGGCCCAGTACTGCTCCGGCAGCGGCTGCATCGTACGGGAGACGGCGATGCGGTCCGAGTACATGCCGGCGTAGGCCACCTCCACAACGGCCCGGGGCCCGAGCTGGCGCTGAATGCCTAGCCGCCAGCGCTGCTGCCGCGCGCGCTCGCTGTCCCAGGGATCGTAGGAGTAGCTGCGACCGGCGATCGCCATCAACCCCAGGGCGTCGCGCACCGGGGCGTCAAAGCGCGTCCCGTCGGCGCGCACCGGGAAAGGATCCCTCAAGGGCGAGACGCCGTTGCGCGGGTCGCCCAGCAGCCAGTTCACACCGTAATCGGTGGTCACGATGCTGGAGGTCGTGCGGTCGAAACCAAATTGGTTGGGCGATCCGGACTTAACCAAGATGTTCAGAGTGTCGAAATAAATACCGTAGCCGGCGCGCAGAACCGTCTTGGGATTCAGTTGCCAGGCCGCCGCCAGCCGCGGCAACGCCATCCATTGGTCCCGGAAGAAGTGCCGGCTGGCGCCGTTTGATCCCGGGTAGACGGAGCCGCCACGCACCACAAACTGCGAGGCCGGCAGCTCCTTTAAGGGGCTGCCTGCGTAAGCCTCCTGGGCCGCCTGGCTAATGGGCAATTCGGGGTTGGGATCAAACCAGGCGATGACGCGGTTATAGCGCTCGGTGGGGCCCTGTTCGTATTCGATGCGCAGTCCCAAAGTCAGGGTAAGCCGTGGAGTCAGCCGCCAACTGTCCTGGCTGTACCAGGAATAGGTGGGGCTGTGCAACGCGTAGGTGTCGAGGGTGGCGATGCTGAGACTGGTGGGCAGGCCCATCAAGAAAGCGGCCCAGCTATGCCCCAGGCTGCCCGCCGGAGTATACGTGTCGTCGTAACGTCGCGTGAAGTAGTTGTCGAAACTGAAACTGCCGGAAGTATTGCCGTCGCCGCCGCCGTTGGCGTAATAGCGGCGCATGTCGAAACCCCCGCGCAGGGTGTGGTTGGAGAGTATGTGGGTGAGGTCCGCCTTGCCGCTGAAGACCCGGTACCAGGTGCGCGCGGGGTAGGTCACGCCCGGAACGGCTTCATAGCCGCTGAAGCTCATGTTGGGAAGGATGTGCTGGTCGCCCGCCTTCTGATCCAGGTAAGTCGGCAGGCCGACGTCGGAAGGCTTGAACTGGCGAGGCACCGGCAACAGGCCGCCCTGCCGGAAGCCGTTGGTCATGGCCGTTAGATTCAGTATGGTGGAAGGGCTGGCGGTGTAGACCCAGTCCAGGGTCGCGCCGATGTTCCGCCGGGTGTTCTGTTGCTTGCCGCGGAGGCCGGGATAGGATTCATAGAACCAGTCGAAGCGGTCCTCATCCCAATCGCTAGAGGTCCAACGCAGGAAATAGCGGTGCTTCATAGAGTGCTGGTAATCGAAGCGATTGGTGACGGCGTAGTAGTTCATCACCCAGGGCATGGCCACCGCGACGTAATTGTTGAGCGGCTCTCGGCGGGGATCGGTGGGATCGTTGTTGGGTTTGGGCAGGAACTTGACATAGTGGTTGTAAGTCGGATTGATCATCCGCGACTTGGGAATGATATTGCCGGCCAGCGGAGTGCGCACGTAATGCGTGGGACGGCTCGGGTCCGGCCGCACGCTGAGCGGATCATAGATCTGGTAACGCACCGCGTCCACCGCCAGCAAGCGCGAGAAGTCCCCCTCGCGGTTCTCCAGTGTGGGAATAGTCCGGTTGATGTTGCCGGTCTCGGTGAAGCGGTCCTTGGTGCCTGTGTAGCTGAAGAAGAAAAACAGCTTGTCTCTGCCGTCATAGAGTCTGGGGATGACGACAGGACCCCCTACCGTGGCCGTGTAATTGTTTGTGTGTCCGGAAGGCAGAGCGGGCGTTTTTCGCAAACGATCGGCCAGCGCGGCGTCCCCTTTGGCTTCCGCCTCGCTGATTTCGCGCAACCTTTGCTGGCGGATGAAGAACGGCGTACCGCCCCAGCGCTGCTGCCAGTGCTGCCAGCTCAGCGAGCCGTGCAAAGCGTTGGTGCCGGACTTGGTCATCATGGAAACGGTAAGGCCCACTGTGTTTCCTGTGGAGGCGTCGAAGTTCGCGGTCTCGACTTTGAACTCCTGGATGGTGTCGGCCTGCGGCAAATAGGCGATGCGCGTGTCGTTGGCCTTGTTGGGAACGCCGTCCACCAAGACCTCGTTGCCGCCCACCTTGCCCGGGGTGAACTGGTCTTTGATGATGAAGTTGGCGACGTTAGTGATCTGCGTAGTGTTGCCCGTGATCTGCACGCCCGGAGTCAGGTTGGTAAGGAAGATAGGGTTATTGATAGGCATCGGCAGGTCGGCTAGCTCGCGACTGCCCAGCACCCGGCCCGAACTCACCGAATCGGTTTCCAACAAGGGCGCCTCCGCGGTCACCGAGATGCTCTCGCTGACCGCTCCGATCTCCAGATGCAGGTCCACCTGCACGCGTGTGCGAACCGGGAGCACAATGCCGCTGCGAAGGGTGCGCTTGAAGCCTTCCTTTTCGGCGGACACCAGATATTCGCCGGGTAGCAGCAGCGCTGCCTCGTAATAGCCTGTTTCGTTGGTCCGCAACTGGATGCTGGTGTTCATCTCCATGTTCTGGAGAGTCACGGTGGCGTCGGCCACCGGAGCGCCACTGGGATCCAGCACCCGGCCGAATATGGCGCCGCGGGTCTCCTGAGCGGCCAGCCGTGCGCTCCAGGCAATGGCAAGCACGGCTAACACGACGGAAACTTTCTTCGACATGGCTCGTTCCTCCTTACGTCGTCAAAAACGCTGCTTCAACATCACACGGGTCATTCCTTCAATCTCGTCCATGTGTACTTTTTGGGATCAAAACGATAGGCTTTCTTGCCGGGGACCTCGGGGCGGTTAGTCTTCGGTAGCCAGCGTGCCAGGCGTTGTTTAACCGCCTCTTTCCAACGCCCTTTTTTCACCACGAGCTGGTGCTCGTCGGGGATCCGAACCTGCTGGAGGCGCAGGGTAGCGGCGGGAACGTCGTCAAGGTCGTTGCGCAGGACCTCCGGGACCTTGATGTACTCTAGGAGCGTGTTGCGATGCGCGGGCAAAACAAAAAGCTTCCTGCCTCGGATGTCCGTGGGGTATGGCGCCCCATTAAGGATCAGGGGGCCGCTATAGTGCCCGGACAGCTCCGCCGGGGTCCATAAGCGTCCGCCGTCCGCGCTGAAGGCCCCGACTAGCTGCGAGTCTTCGCTGTCGCGATAAACGATCGGACAACGCATGGCGAAACACCAGAGCACATCCTGGCCGGGTGGTTTGAAATGAACGGGGTTCGCGGAAGCGAACTGAAGCGTGCCCTGCCGCTGGTTGTGGTCAAAGACCGTCACCGGTTCTTCCCAAGTGTCGCCGTCATCCGTGGAGAGGCTGGCCAGAATGGAGCCCATGTCTTGCTTGCCCCTGAGCCCGGTGGCGAGCATCGCCAGCGAGGCGAGCAAGGTTAATGTTGGGAACTTGGCTGCAATCTTGCTAATCGCCCGATCCCTGCTGAGGGTGTTATAGGGAGGGCGGGGGTGGGGCGGAGCTAAAGGGGGACAAGCCATGGCTCCCAAACGTTAACGATAGCAATTCCCCGAGCCAAAGTCAAGCCCCTAACCGCTCCCGCCAGCCTTGACCCGCCCACCCGCTAGGCTAGGCCCTTGACAGAGGTGCGCGCTGTTGTTATCATTAACGATGGACCGCACAGTGGCTACTCGCCTTCAACCCGTACGCAGCACCACCCTGAAAGCTCGCGTTGTCTCCGCCATCCGCGATGCCATCTTCGCCGGAAAGTTCGCCCCCGGGGATCCCCTTCGTGAACTTCACTTGGCTCGGGAGCTCAACGTCAGCCAGCCCACCGTGCGCGAAGCCCTGCTCGAACTGGAAAAATACGGTCTGGTCATCCGCACACCCAACGTGGGAACCGTCGTCACTAACCTCAGCAGCCAGGAGATACGGGAACAGATCCAAGTCCGGCTCCTGCTTGAGAATGTTGCGGCGCAGCAAGCCTCTCAGCGAATGACTGCCGACGATTTCCGCGAACTGGAGCGCCGCCTGGCGGTACTGACCGCGACCGTGGCCGCGAACGCCTACTTCGAAGCCGCTCAGGCGGACTTGGAATTTCACCGTTACATCTGGGCCTGTTCGGGTAACCGCGCCTTGGCGCGCGCTTTGGATCAGATTGTGGTGCCGCTGTTCGCCTTCGTCAGCATTCTCCGCAGTGCAGGTTCGCAGGATTTGATTCGAGTCACGAGCTCGCACGCTGCCATTGTCGAGGCGTTGCGCCAGCGCGATCGCGCCCGCATCGAGGAAGTCATCGGCGAGCACGGCCAGACTGCCTACAAAGAATTCTTGGAGTCAGGGATCCCCGACTGCCGTTCCTACCTCCAGCAGAAACAAAAACCGGCGGTCGAATCTGCGGCTTCATCGTTGGGCTGACTATGGGGCCACAGCCGCAACTGAAACCATGCGTGTTTGGCCCTGCCCGAGGCTGGAGCGTGCAAAGGATGCGAGAGGCACTGAGCTAAGCCATGGTATCGAGGAGAGAGCTGTTGAGTTTGCTGCTCGGCTGCGCCGCGGGCTTGCCGGCTACGCAGCGGCGACCGAACATCGTCTTCATTCTGGTGGATGATTTAGGCTGGACGGATTTGGGTTGCTTCGGAAGCACGTTTTACCGCACGCCGAACATTGACCGCCTGGCGCAAGAAGGGATGCGCTTCACCAGCGCCTACGCTGCCTGCCCAGTGTGCTCACCCACCCGAGCCAGCATCTTGACCGGCAAGTACCCGGCGCGGTTGCATCTGACAGACTGGATCCCTGGCCGCACTCCGCCGGGACTCAAGATGCGCCCGCCGGATTGGACACCTTACTTGCCCCTGGGCGAGGTCACCCTTGCAGAAGCACTCAAGCCGGCGGGATACGTTTCGGCCAGCGTCGGCAAGTGGCACTTAGGCGGCCCGGAGCTTTATCCGGAAAAACAAGGGTTTGACTTCAATTTCGGCGGATGCGAGCTTGGTGCTCCGCCCTCCTATTTCTATCCTTACCAGGTACCCAACATCCGCAACGGAAAAAAAGGGGAGTACCTGACGGATCGCCTGACCGACGAGGCTCTGGCCTTCCTGGAGAACTCAAGATCCCGGCCGTTTTTCTTGTACCTGGCGCACTACGCGGTGCATACCCCGATCGAGGCCAAGCCTGACATCGCTGCGCGCTACCGAACCAGGGTGCGCCCCGGACAGGCTCACAGTCACCCGGGCTACGCTGCCATGATCGAGAGCGTGGATGAGAGCGTGGGGCGGGTCCTGCGCAAGCTGGAAGAGCTGGATCTGGGCAAGGACACCATCGTTTTTTTCACCTCCGACAACGGGGGTGTGGTGGGCCGCCAGCACATTACCTCGAATGAGCCGCTGCGAGAGGAGAAGGCGACCCTATACGAGGGCGGGATACGCGTGCCCCTGATTGTACGCTGGCCGGGCGTGGTCAAGCCGGGATCGGTTTGCCACGCCCCTGTAATCAGCGTGGATTTCTTTCCCACCATCCTGGAGATGTGCGGCCTGCCGGCTCCGGCCGGCGCGACGCTGGATGGCTTGAGCCTGCTGCCCCTGCTTAAGCAGAGCGGCCAATTGCCGGACAGGGCTCTTTATTGGCACTATCCCCATTACAACTTCCATCAGCCGCTGATTCCCACACGGCCCTGCGGCGCGATCCGCCGAGGCGACTTCAAGCTTGTAGAGTTTTACGAGGACGGGTTCGTGGAGCTTTACAATCTGCGCGAGGACATCGGCGAGCGCAGCAATCTCGCCGGGGTCCTCCCGGAGAAGGCGGCTGAGTTGCGGCGGGACCTCGAAGCGTGGCGCAAGTCGGTGGGCGCCCAAATGCCGATTCCCACACCGGAGAACTACGATCCCGCCAAGACCGAGGAGTGGATGCGCGAACGCTTCCACCGGCAATCACAGCGGCGGGGAGAACGTTCAGTGCAACCATGACGCGACGGAACTTCCTGGCAATCATGGGCCTCACGGCAAGAGCCGCCGGGCTACGCGTGATCGAGCTGCCGCCACTGCCGCGAGCCATCGCCGGACAGTTCGTAGGCACTCACGCCGGGCGGCTGATCGTGGCTGGGGGTACTTATTGGAGCAAACCCAAGTGGGAGGGCGGCGAGAAACACTGGACCCCTGCCATCTACACACTTGGTCCGGGCGAGACTGCATGGCGGGAAACCGGCGAGCAGGCCGAGCCTCTGGCTTATGGCGGCGCCGTGACTACAAATGCGGGACTGGTGTGCATCGGAGGCCAAGGGCCGAGAGCTGCTTCCGGGGCAGTGTACTTGCTAACCTGGGACGGCTCGCGTGTGAAACAGCGCCGCCTCGCGGACCTGCCTGAGCCAAGGATGATGCTGGGGGCCGCCCTCGTTGGGAATTTGATTTTCGCCTTGGGCGGACAGCTTTCCCCGGACGCCACTACAGCCGCTGCCACCGTTTGGGAGCTGGAGGCTCCGGCGGGCGAATGGCATCGCGCCCATTGGCGGTCGGCGCCGCCCATTCCGGGGCCAGGGCGCATTCTTCCGGCCACCGCCGCTTGCGAGGGCGGCTTTTGCGTAGCCAGCGGGGCCTCGCTTTATGAAAGCGCGCCCGGCAGCTCCAAACGCAACTACCTGCTAGACGCATTCAGCTACCGGCAAGCCGGCGGATGGAGCGTTTTGCCCTCACTGCCCGCGCCTGTTGTCGCTGCTCCGGCTTGCACGGACTCGAGCGGTCGTTTCTTGATTTTCGGAGGCGATGACGGCGCCCATGCGGGTGATGTCCCCGAACTCGGTGCTCACCATCCCGGTTTCCGCCGGACCATTTTGCGGCTCGAGAAGGGTGGTTGGCGGGAAATTGCGCGTTTGCCCCTGGGGCTGGTCACCACCGGCGTTGCTCAATGGCGCGGTTCGCTGGTAATCCCCGGCGGTGAGGACCGACCGGGCAGCCGCTCGGCCCGTGTTCTTCTTTTCGATGGATTGATCTAAATGGACGCTTTTCCCTTAGGGTTGATCTAATGGAGACATCGAATCTATACGGCATTCTTCCTGCCGTGGTCACACCTCTTGATGAAAACGGAAACTTCGCGCTGGCGGCTTTCGAGCGCCTCCTCGAGCAGCTCTATACCGCCGGGGTGGACGGGGTTTATGTTAACGGCTGGACTGGCGAGGGCTTGCTGCAAGCCATCGAGCAGCGCAAGCGGGTGGCCGAAGCTGCGGTGCGCGTGACGCCGCCGGGCAAACGGGTCATCATTCACGTTGGGGCCTTGCGGACCTCGGATGCAGTCGAGCTGGCCAGGCATGCCTCCCGCATCGGCGCGCAGGCAATCTCCAGCCTGCCTCCTTTGGGTTCTTACTCGTTCGCCGAAACCCGTGCGTACTATGAAGCCGTGGCCGCCGCGTCTGAGCTGCCCGTGTTGGTTTATTACTTTCCGGCTTTCTCGCCCGGCGTGCGCACTTTGGAAGAAATCGAAGAATTGCTCGCGATTCCTGGCGTCGTCGGCCTCAAATTTACTGATTTCGATCTGTTCAGGCTCTCGGTGCTCAAGAGGCATGGCTGCCGCGTGCTTTTCAACGGACATGATGAGGTGCTGGCCGCGGGGTTGTTGATGGGGGCGGATGGCGGGATCGGTTCGTTCTATAACCTCATCCCGGAACTGTTCGTCGAGCTTTTCCGGCTGGCCCGCCAGGGGCAGTGGGAGCAGGCGCGCCAGGTGCAGCAGCGCATCAACGAGTTGGTGGAGATTGCGCTCAACTTCCCGCTGATACCTGCCATCAAGACGATTTTGAGCTGGCGGGGCATCCCCTGTGGAGAGGCCATCTTGCCCAGGCAGGCGTTGACGCCGGAGCAAGTGCAACGGCTGCGGCAGATGCTCGGCGGATCCTCGTTCGCATTCCTGCTGGAAGGGGCGGCGTGATGGGCCGCCCCAAGTACGCATGGTTGTTAGTGGCGCTTTTGTGGGTGGTGGCCCTGCTCAACTATGTCGACCGTCAAGTCATCTATGCTCTCTTTCCACTGCTCGAGAAGGACTTCAGGCTGACCGGGGCCCAACTGGGGCTGCTCAGCACGGTTTTCCTTTGGGTTTACGCCGCAGCCAGCCCCTTAGGCGGTTATTTGGCGGACCGCTTCCGCCGCACGCGCGTGATCCTGCTGAGCCTGCTGGTGTGGAGTGCGGTTACTTGGGCGACCGGCCAGGCGAACACCTACATTGCATTGCTGGCCACCCGAGCGCTGATGGGCTTCAGCGAAGCTTTCTACATACCGGCGGCCCTGGCTTTGATCGCCGATCATCACAGCGAACGAACACGCTCCACGGCGACTGGTCTGCACCAGAGCGGCCTTTACACCGGCATCGTACTGGGCGGCGTGGCCGGTGGCTGGCTCGGGGAGCACTATGGTTGGCGGTCACCCTTCACAATCCTCGGCGCGTCGGGGGTGGCTTATTTCGTGCTGCTGGCTTTTGGCTTGCGCCCGGCCTCCCGCAGTGCGGCAGCTTCGCGGTTGCCTCTGAAGGGATCTCTTAAGAGCCTGGCGGCCCTGCCAGGCTATTGGCGTTTGAGCGCTGTGTTCGCCCTGATGGGCCTGGTGAACTGGCTCGTTTATACCTGGCTGCCCACGTACTTGTACGAGCGCTTTGGTCTGACACTGACCTTGGCAGGGTTCTCGGCCACCTTTTATATCCAAGCGGCAAGCTTCGCGGGCATACTCGCTGGCGGTCTGGCCGGCGATTACTGGGGAACGCGGCACAGCAAAGGAAGGATCTGGATTCAGGCCGCCGGGCTGCTGGCAGCCGCCCCGTTCTTGTTTGCCGTCGGCAGCACCCATTCGCGCGTCGTCCTGGTGACAGCACTCTTGCTGTTCGGCTTGGGGCGCGGGATTTACGATAGCAACGCTATGCCGGTGCTATGCCAGATCGCACCTCAGCACTTGCGCTCGACCGGCTACGGGGTGTTCAACTTCCTTTCGTGCGTGGTGGGCGGGCTGGCAGCGGCGGCCGCAGGCTGGCTGAAGGCGGTATTCGGCCTGGGGGTTGCCTTTCAGGTTGCTGCTCTGCTGCTGATGGTGGGTGCGGCGTTACTGGTGACGGTAAAGCCCTCAACCGCCCTGCCGGGTCATTGACGCCCTGATACATCGCTGGCTAAGAGGGGCGTTCTCGGTGCCAAGTTTTCTCAAGTCAGCGCCCCTTCGAGTGATTTCCCTTCAGCCTTACAACGCTTACAGCCCGGCGGAGTCCATGAAGTTTTCGCTTGAGCACCAGAATCCCCTGCTCGCCGGCAGCATCACCGCGGCCTGCCTTGTCGCGTGGCCCGTCGTCTTGTGAGGGGGTTGACCCCGGCGGGCGCGGGATCTATATTGGATTCGTGGCGGAGCCCAAAACGGAAACCCTGCTTGAAACCGCGGCCATCCGACGCCTCAGGAGGGCGAGTTCAATGCAAACCAATCGTTTTGTCACCCTCGCAGTGTTCTTGCTCGTTTCCTCTGTTAGTGCTTTAGTCGCGCAGACCCTGACGGCCAATCTTACTGGCACGGTGAGTGATTCCAGCGGCGCCGTGGTCCCCGGAGCTTCGGTCACGGTCGTCAACGCGGCCACCAAGGTAGTCGCATTCCAGGGGCAGACCAACGAGTCGGGTAACTATTCGGCGCCCTCGCTGCCGGCAGGCACCTATCACGTTACGGTGATCGCGCCGGGCTTCAAGCGGGCGGAGGTGCGGGACTTTGTCTTGCAAGTGGACCAGCGAGCACGGCTGAACTTCACGCTTCAACCGGGCGAACTCACCGAATCAATCACGGTGGTCGGAGAAGGATTAGGTCGCCTGGAGGCGGAATCCTCGTCGGTCGGCGCTGTGATTGACTCGCGCCAGGTGCATGACCTTCCCATGCCGAGCCGCGACATCCTGAACCTACTGACTCTAGTCTCCGGGGTGTCGAGCGGCGGAGCCGCCACCGGCATTAACGCCAGCCAGCTCTCGATCAACGGCAGTCGCACACTCAACAGCGAGTTCGCCGTTGACGGGGTCTCGGTGGTCAGCGGCTCAACCGGCGGCGTGCAACGGATCCCCTCGACGGAAGCCGTGCGTGAGCTGCGCGTGCTTACCGCGGGTTACAGCGCCGAGTACGGCCGCACCTCCGGCGGCTTCGTCAGCATCATCACTGATTCGGGAACCAACGATTTTCACGGGAGCTTGTATGAGTACTTCCGCAACGAGAAGCTCAATGCCAACGACTTTTTCCGCAATCTGCGCGGGCAGCCACGCCCCAGCGATCGCTATAATCAGTTCGGCGGCAAGCTGGCCGGACCGGTGCTGCTGCCCCGCATTTACAACGGGCGCGATCGCACCTTCTTCTTCATGAATTACGAAGGCTTGCGGAGGCAGGTCCCCTTCAGCAACCTCTCCACCATTCCCGATGCGGCCTTCCGCTCGGGTGACTTCTCAGCTTCGCCCATTGTGGTCTTTGACGCCTCGGCTAACCTGCCTTTCCCCGGCAACCGCATCCCGGCGAGCCGGCAGGACAGCGCGGCGCGGAAGATCATGGGGTTGTTGCCCGGTCCGAACTCCAGCGGAGTCGAGGACCGGGCCAACGGCCGTCGCCTGAACAATTACTTGAACAGCGGCTCGGCAAGCGTGGTGGACAACCAGATTACCGCGCGTGGGGACCAAGCTTTTGGTTCCCGGGCCCGCTTGTTTGGGCGATATACGCGTTTCAAGGTCAATTCACCTTCGCCTGTGATTCTGCCCGGCCCGCTGGATCCCCGGCAGGGCGACACCATCACTTCGGGTCATCAGGCTGCGGCTAGCTGGACGCACATCTGGTCGCCGGCCCTCATTAGCGAGGGCTGGCTCGGATACCAGCGCAACAACTACAAGCTCGACCCGCCTAGCCTGGGCTTGAACGTGCCGGAAGTGCTGGGCATACGTCGTGCCTGTTTTCCTGGCTCGCCCCGTTTTTCCGTCAGCGGCTGGCAGTCCATGGGTATGCATTCGAACACTTACGTCCGCCAGATTGACAATAATTACCAGGGCTCGATCAGTTTCACTCGGACCACTGGGACCCAGACCGTCAAGGCCGGTTTCCAGTTGCGCAAGAACCAGTTCAATGTGTTCAATCCGGGGGGTAACATAGCCGGGGTCTACAGCTTCAACGGCGAGCTCAGCTCTCCCAGCCGCAGTGGCGGCAATCCCGTGCAGGCTTTGAGTGACTTTCTCCAGGGTTACATCCAAACCGCGGTTTATGACCTGCCCCAGCCGATGATTGGGCGGCGGAACACAAACCTCGCTGTCTTCGTACAAGACGACATCAAGCTTACTCGCAGGCTGACGCTAAATGCAGGCTTGCGCTATGAGTACGAGTCGCCCATGACGGTCTCCAATGACGTTTACTCGCGCCTGGACATTGTCAGCGGAAAGCTGCTGGTGGCGAAAAAGAACGCTACCCGATCCCTGAACTTGCGGGCACCGAAGCTGGACTTTGGACCCCGTGTAGGCTTCGCCTACAGCTTTGACGACCGCACGGTGCTTCGTTCGGCTTTCGGGGTCTTTTACAGCCAGATCTTCTCGAACTTGGGCGGCGCCGTGCGCTTCCCCGGCTTTACCGTTACGCAGAACTTCCCTGATCTCGGTGTCGCGGTGGCCCAGCCTTTCCGCCTCGCCGAAGGTATGCCGCTAGTCGCAGTGCAGGATTTCAACGACCCCTTCTTCGTCGAGCGCAATGCCACCCTCTCCAACCCGCTTACCAGCAGCGCACTTTTCGGTGAAATTGCCCCTATGCCCAGGGCGCTGCAATGGAACTTCGGCATCCAGCGGGAGCTTCCCTCCGGCGTCATCGTTGACGCGAGCTATGTCGGTACGCGCGGCTTGAACTTGCCTCTGAACCAGCAATTCAACCCGGTGCCGTTTGAACGGGGCGAAGAGCTGGCGCGGCTGGGCAGTTCAATCGAAGAACAGCGCGCCCGGCGTTTGCCGCTCGTCGGCAGCCTCAATGCCATCGTGCACGCCGGAACCTCCAGTTATCACTCGCTGCAACTAAAAGGCTCGCGAAACTTTCGTGGCAGCCTAGGTTTCCTGGCGACTTACACCTTCTCCAAATCCATTGACGACGGCTCGGGAATCTTCGCGTTCTCACAGCCCTACGGGCTGGACGTCGGCCAGTTCCCGCACTTTTTCCGTTATTTGGACCGCGCCGTCAGCGCCTTCGATCGCCCGCATAGCCTGGCCGCAGCATTTCAGTACCGAACCGCTGGTCCGATTTGGCTAAGAAACTTCAGCCTGGCCCCGATCCTGATTGCGCGGACCGGCCTGCCGGATACCATCACGCAGACCAACCTCTGGCCTGGGGTGAGGCAACAACGCCCTCACGCTATCGGCACCAATGCCAGCGCCAAAGCAGGCCGTATCACGGCTGAGGGAACCGCCGTGCGCTACCTGTTGCGTTGCGACGACCCTAACTTCCCGCTGGCGCCGTCCGGCCCCTTCTTCGTCGGTTCCGGCGCTAACCGCCGGATGCTTCTACCAGCAGTCCTGGGCACCCTGGGGCGGAACACAACTCGGGAGCCGGGAGAATTCAACATTGACCTGGCGATCGCGCGGGTCTTCACTCTCCGCGAGGGGCTGCGCTTGCAGATCCGCGCCGAGGCTTTCAACTTGCTCAACCACACTAACTTCAATGGCGCCGAGACTTCTTTGAGCGTACAGGCTTCCCCTGACGGGCGGGCAATTTTCAATTCTCCCGCTTTCGGCCTTATCACGTCCGCCAAAAGCGCGCGTTTTATGCAACTAGTCGCCCGGCTGGAGTTTTAACCGCGCTCCGCGGCCTTGTGAACTGGGCCGCCCCCGCGTTATATTAACCGGCGGAGACAGTCTGGCCGAATGAGCACATCGCTTACGCGGCGCGCGTTGCCTGTGGCCCTGCTCGCGTGCAAGTTCTCGCCCACGCGCGAGGCGGCGACAGTGCCTCCCCCGGACCTCGCTCGGATTCGTCTGTCTGACTTCGCCGACCAAGAACTTCTGTTGGCCGAGGTTCTGCCGTATTTGCCGCTGGTTGCTAATCACGTGCGCATGGAGGCCCCGCACCGCGGCTTTATTGACATTCCCGTCTGGCGCTATCTGAAGGACAACCGGCCTTACAACGCGCGCGTGATGGAAAACATCCTCTCGCTGGCGTGGTTCTATCGGTCCCGGCGGCCGTGGAACCCTTACCACGCTCACCCCGCCCTGCGCCTGCGCTTGGAAGCCGCGCTCGATTTTTGGTGCAGCATACAGGATCCGCAAGGACGCTTCAGCGAATATGGTGAGGGAAAATGGAACCTCGCCGCCACCGCTTTCGCGGTAAAGTTCATGGGCGAAGCGCTGCGCCTGCTCAAGGACGGCCCGCCGCTAGATCGCACCCTCTACCAGAGGGCGCTTGAGGCCTGCCGTAAGGCAATGGTCATCGTCCTGGAGGACGCAACCTTTTGGAAGCAGGGATGCGCCTACACGAACCAATACACGAACGTGTTCGCCGGAGGTCCCGCCTACCTCGAAGTGCGACCGGATGCCGCTCTTTACCGGCGGCTCGTGCGGCGCCTCGAGGAGAGCTCCTCTGCCTTCCAAAGCCCCTGCGGATACTTCTACGAGGCCGACGGGCCTGACTTCGGGTATAACTTGGGAACCCAGCAGCACAATGTGCGCATGGCCTGGCATTACTTTCGCACTCGGCCCGAGGCGGAGATTTTCGTTCGGCAGCAGGAATTGTTTTCCGACTGGCTCGGTTATAACGCCTGGCCCGAATCGGAAGGCTTGTGGGTGCTGAATCGCTCCGTTGAGACGCGCCAAAGGCACGCCGTGACAGGGCCCGTAGACACGCCGGTGGGCGAGCGCAGCATTCTGGCCCGCGCCTTTGCCCGCTCCCAGGATCAGGTTGCCCGCGATTGGCGGCGGCTGCGCGCGCGATTGCAACAGGAGTGGCCGAAAGTGCCCCCGCTGGCGCTTGGGCAGCCCGAGGCGTTTTCACCCTACCTCTTCCTGCACCTCGGCCACTTCGACTGGCATCCCAGCGCCAAGGAAGTGGAACAAGCCCGGCAGCGTTTGCCGGCGCGACGTTCTCTGTCCTACCTCCATGAGCGCATGGATAGCCGTTACCCGGTAGTCTTCCACTACGTGCGCAGGCCGACTTACGTGGCCGCCTTTGCTTCTGGCCCGCTTATCCGGCCGCAGCAGCGGCTCGGACTGACCTTGGTGTGGACGCCGAAGGCTGGGGCGGTACTCCAGTCGCAGACGGGAGGGAGCGAGACGGCATGGGGAACTGTGGTTTCCGGCTCGGGGCCGGGGGCCGTCGAAGGCGCCCGCTTTCGGCTCGGCAACTCCTTGCACGTGCCGAAGCCCGGGATTCGCGACATCGCCCTGGGGGCGGCCGCGAACTCCTTTGAGATTGAATTTCCGCTGGCTGGAGGAGGCTGGAAACGCGTTCGCTTCGAGGAGAGTGCTATCGCCGTCGAGGTGAATTGTCCCGGCGAGTGGGTCGAAAACATCCCACTGCTTCAGGTCACCGAGAGCCAACAGCTCTGCGGCCTGGAGGTAGAGGGCCTGCAAGTGAGCCGGACCTGGGGTGAGGGGCCCGTGGTGGGGGACAAGCGCCTCAAGGTCGTCTCGCTACGGGGCCGCGGTGGAGGGAAATATCGCTTGTTGCTGTCGGGCTGAAAAGCAGAACAAGCTTTTGCACCCTCGCTTCTTTGTGGCGTATGCGCCGGAGGGTGGGGCAGGCCTTTAAATAGTCGCCCCTCAGAAGTTGGATCTCCACAGAATCAGCCTAGCCGGCTAGAAGCCGACGGAAAGCAGGTGGGAGAGGCGGTTCGTGCCGGAAGCTGGCTCCCAGACGTCCTCGTTGGCGAAGCGGATGGCGTACTCGGGACGGTCTCGAAGCCTCTCAGCCGGGTCCGGTAACCAAAGCAGCACTTCGTAGTCCCCCGGGGGCGCCGTCTCGGGAAGGGACACCGAGACACTCACCTCCGTGAGGCGACCTGGCATCCACCATCGGGGGTCTTCAGAAACGGCAAACCTAAGCTCCTCGCCGCCCATTCTCGGCCGCAGCACTACGTACACTGGTCGCTTGTTGTACAGGTTTCCGAAGCCGTCGTTGATCAGCCGAAATGTCAGGCGAAGCTCATTGCCGGATAGGGAGGCCTCCGAATCGAGCAGACGGAAGCGGTACCCCAAGCGGCGTTCGATCTCCCCAAAACAGCCTTGCGCTCGCCACAGGTCCAGCACGCCCTTGTGATAGCCGATATTCAAAGTGTTGAAGTGCAATTCTTCCAGCTCGCGCAAGGCGTTCTCGCAGCCGATGTAAGGTTGGGCCTCTTCGCTATCGCTACAGGTTTCCCCACCCTGCGGAACGAATAGGTTGTCCTGCTGGTAGAACCGGCGTTCTTGCTCGATGTTTTTGGTAAAGGTTCCCCGGTGAGATTTGGAAGCCAGAAAGCAATCGTTGTGAGCCGCCATGCGAGCCTTGGGCGTCTCAGTGTAGGCCTCGGCTTCCGACAAAGGCTCCGGCCCAAACAGTTCCATCTTGATTTGTGGGTACCGGAAGGCAATCATTCGGGCCGGCGGCACAGCGTCGAAGAGCTTGTCAATTACGGCGCGACTCTTCTCATTCAGGCGCGGCCGGCCTCCGGGATTAGGTTCAAAGAAATCGTGGGTTGAGGAGTGCCACTCACCCCAAGCCCCGATGAAGCCAGCTTCCATGAAGGCGATCACATCGTGGTTGTCCCATAGCAAGGGCTTCAACTGATCTAAGTGATGCAAAATCCACTCCAGGCTGGCGTCTGGCTCGCCCGGCGGACCAAAGTTGTAGGCAAAGCGAGGAATCACCTTCATACCTGCGCGCCGGACGGCTGCCAAATCGCGCTCTATCCTGCCCAGCAACTCGGCTGATAAAGGCGCCTCGCGGAACTCGGAAAGCACATAATACATGCGCAGCAGACTGATTCCCGAAGCGCGCCAGCTTCGCAGCTCCGTCGCGTCCAGCTCGGCGGGCGGCGGCTCTCCCGGGCGCGGACGGTAGGCCTTCTGCACATAAAAGCCGCGCTCGGGATTAGGAAAATTCTCGCCGCTCGGTCGGTATCTTGCGACGGATTGTTGCTGTGTCCGTTCCAGCAGGATGCCGTCCATCGCTTGCAGCGTGACCTGCTCGGCGCGGGAGCCGTCGTTAAGACGTGCGGCAGAGCGGATCCAGAGAGCATCGGCGATAATCGGACCCTCTGCCAGATTGCTTAGCCGCACAACCGGATTGCCGACGGCTTTCAAAGGCACCGAGCCGATCTCGTGCCACTGATCGCCTGCTACCGACTGGTCGAGTACCTTTGAAGCCACTGCCTGCCCGCCGCTCACCACCTCGAATAGGGCGCGTTTGGACCAGTTTGTCATCTCTGGGGCTGCCGGCCACCATGCGGCGATCGTGTAAGTGTCGTCTTCCGGAATTCCGAGTTTCCACTCGGCCGGCGGGCCCGTCTCGTCCAGTTGGTGGGAGCCTTTTCCCCAGCTGTGGTAGAAAGGTCCCTTGGACTTCCAGCGACCGCTGTCGTAAACTACTTCGCGCCACGGCGGCGGGGCCGAGAAGGCCGGCACGACATCGTCCACAATGTACTCGTGACGGGCCGCCTCGCGTCCTTTCAGGCGCCTGTAGCCCGGCCCGAGCTGGATCGTCTGCGGCTCGCGGGTCCCGTTCAATAACACTAGGCCGTTGGAAAAATCCCTGCGCCATACTTCCGCGTCGGAAAAAATCCGGCGCGGGGGGCCGAGGGGCTTGCCCAGGTCGAAGTTTAACTCCTCGTACCACCAATCGTTCCCGTGCCAGGTATCGCCGAATTCGTGGCAGAAGTAGCCGTCGTTCATCAAAGTAAAAGCCAAGCCAAAGCGCACGTAAGGGTAATAGGTTCGCGCGAACTCAAGCGTGGCTGGCGGGATGTTCTTCAGAGGGGAGTAGTCGTAACCGTAGGCGATCTGATTGTGAGGTGCCGATTCGATCATCATCACAACCGGCTTACGTCCCTGCTCGAACCAGCCGTGGTAAAGCTTCCAGAAGTCTGCGAACGACCGTTCGCCTTCCAAGACGCGCGCAGTCCAGAACCCGATGCTGTCTCCGTTGAAGATTTCCTTGGTCTCGGCATCGGCCGGTCGCGGCAAGTGACCCATGGCGATGGCGTGCGGCATCCAGCGCCGCCAGGTGCGCAGCTCATGAAACACTCCCTCGCGCCAGGCGGCGTCAAGCCACTTGGGATCGTCCGGCTTGCCGTCGCCGTCGGCGTCAAGCTGGACCTTGCGCCCGTGAATGTCGGCGCGCAGCCAGGATTGCGAGGTGAAGAAGTTATCAAAGAAACAGCCGTCCACCATCAAGTCCAGCTTGAGCATTCTTTCATAGGCATAATGCGCCTGATACTCCGCCACGTACTTCTTGGTAAGATTGAGGCGGTAAATTTTGGGCCAAACTTCGATTCTCTTTCCTTCAGTGTCGTGAAGGTAGTAGTCCTCGGGCAGGTTCGAGTTTTCGACGGTATTGATCGAGGTAAGGATCAAGACATCAGGGTTTAGCTTCCGGAGCCGCCGGATCTCCTCCGGCTTGAAGCTCGCCCCAAGGTGGAGATCTATCCGGGCCGCATGCTCGAGGGGCTTATTGGGGCCGTGTATCTGCCGTGTGCCCCAGAGGTTTCCGGTGCGCGGAAAGCGTGGTCGGACCGTGGGCAGCGCTCGGTACCTGAGGTGCAAGACGAAATCGGGCGCGGAAGTGCAGCGTACGTAGACCTCATTTACATGCGCCGGGTCGGGATTAAGACCCTGGATTGTCGTTTCGTGGTACCCCGTCCCCTGTCCCCGCTCGAACGGCCTCATCCGGTCGAGAGGCAAAGCCTCTCCCACCGAGTAGCCGCAGGCCGCAGCTTCCAGCGTACGGACCGAAAGATTTACTGCCTGCGCGCCGGGCGGCAGAAGTGTGCTCGGCGGGTTCGGGTCGAATAATGGAGTGTCAGCGCCGCCCGATAGCAGCTGTCCGTAAAGCGCCGCTAGAAGCAAAACTATCGCGCTGTACCGCATACGGTAACAGCATAATGGAAAACCTGCGTTTGCCGCCCGTCCCCACTACCACGACGGTCCCTTTTCTCGCGAGCTCTTTCTTCACTCGAACAGGGAGAACTGCTCCGGCCCCGGGCGCTTGCGGCGGCCCCTTGCCGGCACCTGTTCGGCGCCCCGCTGGTAGCTCCGCAGGCGCGCCATTTGCTCGCTCAGGCTAACCAGCCATACGGGCTTGCGCTGCCTTCCGAGCCGTTCGACCACCGCCTCGGCGCCGGTCTCCACGTACAGCGCTTCACCGTTGGTTAGCAAGTAGCAACTGGCGCCACCCAACAAATCCTCCTTGCGCCGCGCGATTTCCTGGTGCAAGCGCCGCATCAGGCGGGCAATTTTCTGAAGCGAGAGGCCCTTGCGCCGCAATTCGCTTACCACGAGCGCGGCAATGACATCCTCGGCAGCGAATGCGCGCTTCCGCCCCCAGCGGGCCGGCCGGATGAGCCCCCGTTCGTCCCACCACTGCAATTGCCTCGCGCTAATGCCCGTGAGCTGGCAAACTTCGCGGCTGCCTAAAACCAGTTCCTCCAAGGCGCGCGTGCTCTTGCTCATCAAGGACGTTACGCGGTCCCCCGCCGCGGCCAACCTGCCGCCCCCCGTCAGGGCCTGGAAAATACAATGCCGACGTCTTCGCGGCCGACAACCGCTGGAAGCGCCTGCACCAAATCACTTGCGATCCACCCATACCGGCGACGACCAGGCCATTTCCGAGGGAAAAGGATTCTCTCGGACTTTGGCGTACCGAGCCGCCAGCTCAGGCTCTACTTCCTGAGTGACGCGCAGATAATACATGGTGCTGGCCGTGAAATCGGGATCCTTCCACCAGAGCTTGGCGCGACGGCCTTCCACGGGCGCCCTGTAGACCGTCGGGAAGGCATCACCCACGCGTTTTACCACTTCCACCGCGATAAGCCGGCGTGTGCCTTCGACTGAGGCTTCAATCACCGGGCCTTCGCTGGCTTGAATTTCCGATCCCATCAAATGGCCGTTGACGCGGAAATCCACGATGATAGGCTCCCCGGTGGTGGCGTAGCAGCGTCGCCGGCGGAGGGCTTCAAAGATCGCCGGGCGCGTCAGCTCGCGGGCGTAAATGCCGGTCAGGCCTTGTATGCGATCGCCGAACAGATTGTGCCCGTCGCTACCCCCGATCACGCCCAGGCGCCAGCCCATCCGCCAGGCGTCCTGAACCGAGCAGTTTTTCATTTCCTTGACGCGAATGTGACCGGGGTTTTGATAGTATTCGAAGCGCCCCCAACTGGAGCAAATTTCAACCGCAGGCTCGATTTTGATGTTCACGTAACTCCAGTCGGTGCCGCCGGCGTAGGCGCGCGAGATGTGGTGGGCGAAAATCAAGCCGTTGGTTTTGCTCATCAGGTCTACGAACTCGCGGATCGAATCGGAGATACCTTCTGTGGGCCGGTAAAGCGGTCCGCCCGGGGTTTCGTAAATGACGTGCCGGTGACCGGCACGGGGGACCACAAAATCGCCTTGAGTCCACTCAAAGCCCGGAATTGCCACAAAGCGCCCGGGCACGTACATGGTTTCGGTTAGCAGGTCGTTCCAGGCGAGCTCGGAGATAAGCAGCTTGTTTGAGTCGCCGTGGGAAGTGGTAGCGGCGAAGTCCATTGCATAGCGGTAGCGGTGAATAGCGAACAATTGGTCTACGGTGCCCTGATGCCCGTCGTCAATAAGCAGGTGGTTGTGGAGGTCCCCGAAATAAAGCTGGAGGCGTTCGCCGTTGATCGAGTGCACGGCGGGCCGCGCAGGCGCCGTAAACACCGGGCGCTCGACGGGGCGCAGCTCCTTTTCAGCAAAGCGGTGCAGGCGCAGCGCCGCGGCAGTTGCAAGATTACGCAGCCGGATCCGGCGCAGGTAGATGTCCCGGTTGCGGAAGGGACCACGACCGCGTTCATAGGCCACAATCAACGAGTCCGGCTCAGCAACAACGATAGATGCCCGCTGGTCAGCGCGACGAGGCGGCCCATCGAGAGGAACCGGTTCGTCCGTGCCGAAGATCTGCGGGCCGATCCACCGTCCGCCCTGATAAACGGCAGCGCCAATTTTCCAGTCCACATGATTAGGCAACTTTTGCCAGACACACCAGACAGCGCCATCCGGACCTACGCGCACACGCGGCAAGTCGCCCTCGGCAACGAAGCCCGGGCCGCCCCCGGCCACAGGCTCGGGATAGCTCCATCCGGATTTGTCCCGGACAACCAGCCTGACCGTAGGCCGCGGCGCCACACCGGGCTTTGGCCCGCGCAGCCCCCAAGCGGCTTCCTCCACTTCGTTGCGCGCATAGGTGACCCAGACTCGTCCTTCGCCGTCGGCGTCAATATCGGGGGCGTAGCCATCAAGCGGGCCGTCACCCGGCACAAGCTCGGGCGCGTTCCAGGACGCGCTGCGCGGGTCAAAACGGCGCACCATCACACGATACTTCCCCTTCTCGAAAACGTCCCACGCGCACCACACTGCGCCGTCGGGCGCCCCGGCCAGACGCGGCCGGAATTCGGGGGCCGAGGAATCCGCCACATCGGGCATGCGCTGCCAGCCTAAGCCGGCAAAGCGGTAAAAGACGATGTCGGATGAACCGTTGCGATAGGACTGAAAGGCAAGCCAGATCGTGCCGTCAGGCGTAACCGCCAGCGCTGGGGAAGCCTCCAGTCGGCCCGCCGGCGGTACACGCCCCTCGCTGCCCAAGGAAAGATCTTGACGCACGCGGCGCCACCAGATGCCGTCCTCGCCGCCACGCCGACTGCTCCACACAGCGATTATTTCGCCCCCGGGATCCTGGGCCAGCACAGGCGCAAGGTTCACGCCGAAGTTTGTGTTCAAGATTACCGCCTCGCTCCAGGTTTCCCCGTGACGTTTGCGGATGACTATCATGTCGCCCTCTTGGTAAGGGCCCTTTACCTCGGGGTCGCGGAGCCGAGCAGAAACCCAAGCACACCACAGATTGCCGAAGCGATCCTGGATAAGGCTGGGGTAGCCGTTATTGACCGGCTGGTCGTTCTCCGGAACGCTGATGGCTGAGATGGCGCCGTCGGTGGTTAGCTCCGGCGGCGCCTGAGCCGTGCCGCGCCGGAGCACAGCTAAGCAGAATACGGCCATCAGCGCCGCTGCGGTAAGTGCGGTCTTGATGCGGTTGCTCATAATCATCTAAGGTGCTGAGACACGGCTAAAACAGATACTTTAGCGCAAGCTGCACGACCCGCGGATCTCCCGCGCCAGTTATGCGGCCAAAGTTCCCTGAAGAACGATTCGTGTTCGGGTTACCCAGATTTACCCGATTGAAAAGGTTGAATATCTCCGCGCGAAACTGCAAGCGGTGGCTTTCCCGAATGGGGATATTCTTGAAAAGGCCGAAAGTGAGGTCAATCTGTCCCGGCCCGGGTATAACGTTGCGCCCCGCGGTGCCGAAAGTTCCGGGTGCATTCACCACGAAAGCGTCGGTGTTAAACCAGCGCGCGATTTTTTCACTCCGGCTCCGGCCTTCAGGCAGGCGCCAATTCCCCACCACGTCAGCGCGGTCCTCGTTAACGCCGGTGCCGGAGCGATCCTGCCCGGACACTACCGTCAGCCACCGCCCGCTCTCCAGCACTACGATGCCGTTGATCTCCCAGTGGCCCAGCACGCTACGCAGGGCTGCGTGGCGGTTGCGCAGCTTGGGGAGCTCCCAGATGTAGGAAGCCGCAAAGCGGTGAGTTATATCGAAGTCCGAGTGTCCTTTTTCAGCCGCGATGTTCCAGGGATTCGCCGGGGCATCGCCATCGCTTGAGGCGTCGTCGAGCAGCTTGCCGAAGGTGTAATTGGCCAGCACAGTGAAGCCCTTGCTGAGCCGCTTGTTGAGCGTGACTTGCAAAGCATGGTAGGTCGAATTGCCTTGCGAGCTCATGTCGGTGATCGAGCCGAAAGTGGGATATAGCGGCCGGCGTTGATTGAGGTTCCCCGGCCGGCCATATATGCCCGGATTGCCCTGGTTTTGCATGTACAGATGATTGCCCTTGCTGCCCGCATAGGCCAGCGTGATCACGTAGCTGGTGCCGAGCTGCTGCTGGAGGTTCAAGTTCCACTGCTGGACGATAGCGTTGCGGAAGTCCACGTTCCACTGCCTTATTTCCATGGGCAGCACCCAGCGGTACTTCGCCACTTCCTGGGCGTCGCGCGGCGGACGGAAGGGGAAAGGATTGCCGGTTTCGCTATAGGGGTTATTCAAGCCCAGCGGCGGGCTGTCAATGGTCAACTGAATGGCGAAAGGCTGATTATTGGAGATCTGGTTGTGGGCCTGCTGACGGATCTTCGAGTAAAAGATGCCGTAGCCTCCCCGGAGCGCCGTACGGCCGGTTCCGAAAAGATCCCAGGCAAAGCCGAAGCGGGGACCGAAGTCGGGCCAGTGCGTCAAAACCAGTGCGCGCGGAACACCTGGATCGCCCGCAAAAGCCACTCCGGCCGGCGCAGTCGGGAAACGCTTGGACTGGAATCCCAGGCGTACCTGAGAAAACTTGTCCGTCAGATCAATGAAAGGCAAGAACGGCTCCCAGCGCACGCCCAGGTTGAGCGACAAGCGCCGGGAGGCCTTCCAGTCGTCCTGAACGAATAAGGCCACCTCCCAGGCGCGGGGCTTGTTGCTGGTGTCGGCGATCTGCTGGATTTGCGAGGGCCGGCCCAGCATAAAATCGCCGGCGGCATCGCCCGTGAATTGGTTCCGGAACAAGACATAGGGATCGCAGCGGAACAGCTCTTGCAAATTCAACAGGGAGCGCCGCAATTCGCCCCCTATGCGCAGGTAGTGCGGACCCTTGTTGACAGCCAGCGTGTCCGTGAACGTGTAGTTCTGGCGGAAATGGTTAAGCGGGAAGCGTGAGAACGCGTTGAAGTAACCCTGCACGTTGGTGTCGTGAGCGGCGGGGTAGCTTCCCTCGGTGGCCCTGGTAAAGTTGGCGCCCAAATCCATCCAAGTAAGGTTCTTGGGCACCACCGGAACCTGAACCCGGTCAATGTCGGCAAAGGTAAAGCCAGCTACGTTAAGTATTGAGGAGCTGATCATGTAGGTATCGTTGAAAACCAGGTTCCAGTTCCTGTAATCAATGCCCGCCAAGAAGCCGGGAACGTTGCCAGCCGCCTGGTCGGTGTAGTCGTAATTATAAAGGAGCCGGCCGTAAAGCCGGTGCGCATCGGTGGCGTTGTAATCCACTTTAGCTATGACCTGCTCGTCGTCTATGGATTGCTGGCTGGCGAAGCTGTAAAGGTTGCCCGGCCGGTTAGGCAAAGGAATGAAGGCCTCCAGGAACTTCAAGGCAGCCGGATGAAGGCGGCTCCTGGGAATGATATTGCCGGGAAACAGGCCGCCTTGCGGATCGCGCAAGCTGCGCGGCAGGATCTCGGAGAAGTCCCCTTGCCGTTCGGCCTGACTTAGCACCGTGGCCGTCACCGAGCCCGGGGCGCTGCGCTCGCGCGTACCCTGGTAAGAGGTGAAGTAGAAAAGTTTGTTTTTCCGAATGGGGCCGCCCAGCGTGCCGCCATACTGGTTGCGTTTGAAAGGCGGTACGGTAACAGCAAAAAAGTTACGCGCGTTGAGTTTTTCGTTGCGCAGAAACTCGAAAAGCGAACCATGCAACTGGTTGGTACCGGACTTGGTAACCGCGCTCATGATGATGCCGGCGTTGCGGCCCCGATCGGCCGAGTAGGCGTTGGTTTGAATGCTGAACTCCTGGAGGGCATCCGGGTTGGGGAAAGCGGCCGGGCTATTGAAATACGGATCGTGATTGTCGCCGCCATCCAGGGTGTAGTTGTTGGCGTTGCTGCGTGAGCCGTTGATGGAAACCGAGGGGTTCTGCTGCTGGCCGCGGTCAGTCCGCCTGCCCACCCCAGCCACCAGGTATTGCAGCTCGATGGCGTTCCTGCCGTTCAAAGGAAGTTCCACAATTCTTTCCGCATCCACCACCTCTTTAAGCGTTCCCTCCCTGGTTTCCACTTGCGCTATGGCGGCCTCGACAGTGATGCTCTCGCTAAGCGCACCCACCTCCAAGCGGAAGTCCACGCGGCGGTTCTCGTCCACTTGCACTCTGATGCCTTCTTGTATTCCGCTTTTGAAGCCCGCGGCTTCGGCCGTTACGGTATAAACGCCCACGGGCAGTTGGGCCGCTACGTAACTGCCCGCCTCGTTGCTCCTGGTTTCACGTTCCAGTCCGGTTTGCATGTTGCGCACGATCACGCGCGCCCCCGGGACCACCGCCCCTGTGGAGTCGCTCACCGTGCCGAAGATGGTAGCTGTCCCTTGAGCCCATGCGAGGCCAGCCGCCAGTGCGATCGCTAGCAATAGAGGGAATCTCCTGCGCATGTCTGCCTCTCCTTCGCCGCGCTCCCGCGGCTAATTCGCTGTGTCTTTAAGATTTACCACTCCGCCCGCCCCGGGCACAAGGCGAGCCGCCGATGCCTAATAGAGCGGACGTCCCTGCCAGCTCGGCGCCTTCTTGCCCAAGGCCTCCAGCAAAGGCCGCGCACCTGCCGCCATGAATCCCAGCTCGGAAGAGGCCTGGAAAAACCGGAAACCTTGCTGGATGAACTCGGCCACCTGCGCCGGGCTCCCTGCCGGCCGCCCCACAGGCACCTTGTGACGCTGAGCGGCGGCCACCACGCGGGCTACCGCCTGCTTCAAGCGGGGATCATCCTGACGGCCCCGCAGACCCAATGAAAACGACAGGTCGGAGGTGCCGATGAAAATCACGTCTATGCCGGGCACGGCCGCGATTTCCTCTATACGCTCGACCGCCTGTTGCTGCTCGATGATGATGATCACCATTACGTTGCGATCTGCGAAGTCATGGTAGCCGCCGGGCGCCGGCCAGCGTAGACTGGCCAAGCCGGGCCCGGAACCTCTCAATCCCAGGGGCGGATACTTGCAGGCGGCCACCGCCTGACGCGCCAGCTCGGGTGTCGAAGTGAAGGGAAATATGACGCCCAGAGCGCCGGCATCCAAGGCGCGCTTGGCAGTCCAGAGTTCGTTAACCGGCACGCGAATCAGAGGGATCGTCCCCGTGCCGCGCGTGGCCAGGATGATGGCGCGCGCGGTTTCCAGCGTTATCGGGCTATGTTCCATTTCGATCCAGAGAAAATCGAAACCCAGGGCTGCCGCTTGGGCAGCCACGTCAGGGCTGGCCACGGTCACCGTAAGGCCCACCACGGGCTTGCCCTCGGCAAGCTGCTTCTTGAGCGGATTCTCCGCCGGCAAGGAAGACGTCTGGGCGGCCAGGCCCGCCGCCAGCCCAAGGGCCAGAGAAAAGCAGTGCTGTTTCGTGTTCGGCATAATCTCCGTTAAGATAGCGCAAGGAGCAGCGCTATGTTGATCGTGCAGGTTCACGCCCACGTAAAGCCAGAGTTTGTGGAGGCCTTTCGCCAGGCTACCATCGAGAACGCGCGGGAGAGCGTGAAGGAGCCGGGGGTGGCTCGTTTTGACGTCATCCAGCAGGTGGACGATCCCACGCGCTTCATTCTGGTCGAGGTGTATCGCACGCCGGAAGCTCCCGCGCAGCACAAGGAGACGGCGCATTACCAGCGCTGGCGCGACACCGTGGCCGAAATGATGGCGGAGCCGCGCACCAGCGTCAAGTACGCAAACGTGTTCCCGGCCGACGAAGGCTGGTGAGCTTGCCATGGGAGTGCGGTTCGAATTCGCCACTGCGGGGCGCATCCTGTTTGGCCCAGGAACGCTCGCCGAGGTGACCCCCGCCGCCAAGGCTTTTGGGCGGAGGGCCTTGCTCGTCAGCGGCTGCCCCGAAGCTCTGGTGGCGCGGCTCCGCGAATCCCTATGCGCGGCCGGCGTAGACTGCTGCGAGCTGGTCGTAGCCGCGGAGCCCAGCATCGAGCTAGTGCGGCAGGGAACCGAGCTGGCGGGGCGACAAGCTTGCCAGCTTGTGATCGGCATGGGCGGCGGGAGCGCCATTGATGCGGCCAAGGCCATTGCCGCCCTCATTGCCAACGGCGGCGATCCGCTGGATTACCTCGAAGTTATCGGACGCGGCCAGCCACTGCGATTGCCTGCGGCTCCTTTCATCGCCGTGCCCACTACGGCTGGAACGGGCGCCGAAGTTACGCGGAATGCCGTACTGGCCTCGCGCGAGCACGGAGTGAAGGCCAGTCTGCGCAGCCCGCTGATGCTGGCCCGGCTGGCCGTGGTCGATCCCGAATTGACGGTCGAGTTGCCGCCGGCGGTCACCGCCAGCACCGGACTGGACGCGCTTACCCAGTTGATCGAGCCCTACGTTTCAGTGCGCGCCAATCCCATCACGGATGCGTTCTGCGCGGAGGGGATCCGCCGGGTGGCGCGCTCGCTGGAGCGTGCTTGGCGCGATGGGCGGGATCGGGAGGCACGCACCGATATGGCCCTGGCCAGCCTGTTGGGCGGCTTGGCGCTGGCCAACGCCGGACTAGGCGCCGTGCACGGGTTTGCAGCAGGCATAGGGGGGATGTTTGACGCCCCGCATGGCGCGGTTTGCGCAGCGCTGTTGCCTCACGTGATGGAATGCAACATTCGCGCCCTGCGCGCCCGCGCGCCGTCAAGCGAAGCGCTCAGCCGCTACGAGGGTGTGGCCAGGCTCTTGACAGGCCGCAACGACGCCACCCCCGAAGACGGGGTGGCATGGACGCGCGAGCTGGTCCGACGTCTTGAGATTCCCGGCCTGCGCGCTTACGGTGTGCGCGCTGAACATGCCCCCTTGCTAGTTGAAGCCGCGGCACGCGCCAGCAGCATGAAGGGCAACCCACTGGTGCTATCCCCCGAGGAGCTACGCCAGATCCTGCTGGCGGCGCTTTGACTCAAGGCCCGGGCCGCAAACTGAAATCCCATACCTGGAGGTTGCCCTTGCCCTCCGTGTACTGGATCACTGCGTATTCGCCCGGCTTCAGCGGCTCCACCGGCCACAGCTTGTATAGATCGTCATCGAGCTGCTGCCGGAAGACTTCGATGTCCTGCTGTTCCTCGATGATTTCCTGGGTGAGCGGAACGATGCTCCATTTCTGCGCAATGCGGCTTCCCTTTTGCACCCATAAGCGGACCAAGCCGAATCGTTCAGGCGAGCTCAGGCGGAGAAAAAGCTCCGGCCGATCCCCGCTTAGCACTGTCTTAGCTTGCTCGCCGTCCAGTTCCACGCTGGCTTTGCCAGCCACAATGGGAACCGGCGATAGGATCTTGAGCACCGTGCGCCGCTTGCTGGTGGCTATCTTGCACTCGGCTTGGGGGATGGCGCGTACTTGGTCCCCGTCAAGCAGATAAACGCCGGGCTGGCGCGGTATGCGCTCGGCTTGCCGTCGTTGCTCGCGCTCGAAGCTTTCTTCCTGGGTCAGAGCTTCGGCCTCTTTGCGCAGAGCCTCTTCACGCTGCGCACGCTCGGCCTCGGTGCGCTTCAAGTCCACCAGCTTCAGAGGGATCTCTTCCCATTCGCTGCGCTCGACGCTGTAATAGCGAACGCGGTCGCCCTCGATCCGGTATTCACGCACCAAGTGGTAGCCGCCGTCGGTCAGATAAAGTTTGAAGGTCGCCGCGGGTGCAGCCAGAGCAAGCGACAATACGATGAGCAGGCGCAACATCCACCCTGATTCTACCTCGGGCGGCGGCTTTCACAACTCCGGCGGGGGCAAGCCTGCCATGGCCCGCGCTTCCTCGATGGAGACATCCTGGTGCACTAGGGCGTGCAGGGCGGCTAGCAGCGTACCGAACTCGGTGGGTGGCCAGGCCGGCGGACCCAGCACCAATCCTTGGGCCGGCCGTTGCAAAATCTGCCATGCGGTATCCAAGAGCGCACCGGCAGCGGCGGGAAAATCAACCGCCGCCAGCATGGGCTTGCCCGCGGTTTGCGACCACTCGCGCCAGGCTTCCAGCGCCGGATGGTAAGGCACCGAAATCAAGTCTGCGCCGTAGTCGGCACTTAGGCGGGCGGCTTCTCGCCAGTCCTCTCCGGCCACTTCCGCCAGCAAAGGCATGCCCAGGCGACGGGCTTCCTCGCTGATTCGGCCGAAGCGCTCCAGAGATTCGCGCGCCGTCCGCGTCACGCTCAGGGCGACGGCTTCCACTCCCATCTCCAGCGCAGCCTGCACGCTCACCAGGGGCTGGGCTAGCCACGCGCCCGCGTCCAGGCGCAGTATGGTGGCCAGGCTGCCCAGCTCTTCGGCGGCCGCATCCAGCAGACCCGGGCTTAAGATGGCTGCGTCAGCTCCGCTGCGCGCCAGCAGACGTATCCAGCCGACCGGGTCCTGGTGCAGCGGGTGGCAGTCCAGTATCAATGCCCGGCCCTGGCCGAAGATGCGCCGCAAACGGAGCGTCTTGCCCAGCGTCATTGCACATTCTCCTGCCCGCTGATGTCAGTATAGTATGCAGGTGCCATGCGCTATCGCCGGTTAGGTCGAACGGGATTGATGGTAAGCGAAGTGGGATACGGCGCCTGGGGCATAGGCGGCAAGCAGTGGTTGGGAGGCGACGATCGCGAGTCGCTGGCTGCCTTGCGCAAAGCCATCGCGTTGGGATTGAACTTTATAGACACAGCGCTGGCTTACGGCGACGGCCACAGCGAACAATTGGTCGGGCAAGTGGTCCGGGAATCCGGCCAGACGGTATACGTGGCCACCAAGGTTCCACCCAAGAACCAGTTATGGCCTGCGCGCCCCGGCATCGGCATCCAGGAAGTCTTTCCTTATCGCTACATAATCGAATGCACCGAGCAAAGCTTGCGCAACCTGGGCCTGGATCACATTGATCTGCAACAACTCCACGTCTGGAACCCGGAATGGATCCAGCAAGAGGACTGGCGGCGCGCTTTCGAGGACCTGAAACGCTCCGGCAAGGTGCGCTTCGTCGGCGTTTCCTTGAACGATCACCAGCCGGATTCCGCCCTGGAGCTGATTGAAACCGGCCTGATTGACACTGTCCAGGTGATCTACAACATCTTCGATCAGAGCCCGGAGCAGCGCCTGTTCCCACTTTGCCAGCAGCGCAACATCGGAGTGCTGGCGCGTGTTCCATTCGATGAGGGCGCATTGACGGGGCAGATCACGCGCGCCAGCCAGTTCCACCCCGCTGACTTCCGCTCCTTCTACTTCCGGGGCGACCGCAAGCGCCAGGTTGAAGAGAGGGTAGCGGCTTTGAAGCGGGACCTGGCGGGTGTAGAAGGCGAGTTGCCGGAGATCGCCTTGCGCTTCTGCCTGTCCCACCCGGCGGTCTCTACCGTCATACCGGGCATGCGGAAAGAAAAACACGTCGAAGCCAATGTAGCGGCCTCCGAGCGGGGACCCTTGCCGGAAAGCGTCCTGGCCATTCTCAAGAAGCATGCGTGGGAAAAGAATTTTTATAGCTAGCCTGCTACTGGCGGCTGCGGTAGTGCTGCCGGCCGTGGAGGTGGATTATTTTCCTCTGCACGTGGGCAATCAGTGGGTTTATCGGGGTAACGGCACCCGCGGCCAGTCCTTGTTGACCCTGGAGATTACGCGCGCAGCCTACTGGGCTGGGCGAGCTTACTGGTTGCTGCACGGCCTGCCTGAGGGGGATTTCTGGCTCCGCATGGACGATGAAGGCAATCTCTGGGCTTACGACCCCGCAGCCGACCGCGAGCAGCTCTGGTACGCATTCGGCAAATCCGAGGGCGAAGAATACCGCACGGCTCTGCCGGGGAGTCAAACGCGGGCGGTGATAACATCGCGCAAAACGCACTACAAGGGACCCGTGGGCGAGGCGGAGAATGCTTTGGAGATCCGCTATCCGGGCGTGTTCCAAGTCGGCATCGAGCGGGAGCTGTTCCTGCCTTACATCGGGCTGGTCGAACGCCGCCAAAACGTGGGTGGGCCAGCCGTGGTGACCTACGAGTTAATTTATTCGCGCACGGGGGGAGTAACGGTGCTTAGCGAGCCGGCACTCAGCGTATCGCTTACGATTGACCGCGCAACTTACTACGCCAACCTTATGCCCCCAGTGGACCCGGCCCGAGCTGTGCCCTTGATGACCGCACGCCTGAGTGTACGCAACACCACCGGCGCCCCAATCGAGCTGGTCTGGCCCAGCGGCCAGCGCTATGACTTCGTGATCCGCGACGAGAAAGGTCAGATTGTCTGGCGTTGGTCCGAAGGAAGGGCTTTCACTTTGGTCTTCGGAACCGAATCGTTTAGCGGCGAGCGCAACTACACCGAACTGATCCGCTTGGGCCGCGACGGCAAGCCCTTCCCGCCTGGCAAGTACACCCTGGAGGCCTGGCTGGCCACCCAGCCCCGCATCTACGCCGCTACCGCGGGCTTTGAGATCCAATACGTGTACTGATTCCACGCGCTGGGGAGGCAGGCTGCCATAGCAACGGGTATCCACGCTGGGCGAGTTAAAGAGCTGGCTCGGGAATGTGGTTTTGAACTGACTGGGGTGGCGCGCGCTGAGCCGCTGGTGGAAGCGGAGTGGTTTCTGGAGTGGGGTCGAGCCGGGCTGGCCGGAGAAATGAAGTACTTGACAGGCCGGCGTGCCGTCCTGCGCTCGGATCCCCGCACCTTGCTGGCCTCGGCGCGTTCGGTGATTTGCGTGGGCAAGCTATACAACCCGGGTAACCCAGATCCGGCCGCTCTTCGCGATCCCGAGCGCGCTTGCGTTTCACGCTATGCTTGGGGCGAGGACTATCATGCTGTGATGCGCGCCGGCCTGCTGCGGCTCAAGAACAGGCTGGCCAGTGAGTGCTCGCGCGGGCTCGAGGCGCGAATCGCGGTGGACACGGCCCCTTTGCTGGAACGCGCGCTGGCGCGCCGGGCCGGGTTGGGTTGGATCGGGCGCAACACTTGCCTGATTAACCAGCGCTACGGCTCGTGGTTTTTCCTCGGCGAGCTGCTTGTGTCTTGGGACATCGAGCCGGATGCGCCGCCGCCCGAGCGCTGCGGCAACTGCATGCGCTGTGTGCAGGCCTGCCCCACCCGCGCCATTATCCCTACCGGTCGCAGCCAGCCCGCCTGGACCGTGGACGCACGGCGATGCCTTGCCTACCTGACGATCGAGCTGCGCGCAGCCGTCCCCGAGAACCTGCGGGCAGCCGTGGGTCGCCGAGTGTTCGGCTGCGATATATGTCAAGAGGTTTGCCCCTGGAACCGCCGGGCTCCCCTCACCGACGAACCGGCTTTCGCCCCGCGGTTCGCCAGCCCGCGGCTGGCGGAACTGGCTGAGCTAAGTGAGTGCGATTTCCGGCGCAGGTTTGCGCGCAGTGCAGTTCGGCGCGCGGGCTGGCGTGGCCTGCTACGCAATGTAGCGGTTGCTTTGGGCAACAGCGGGTGGGCAGCGCACCGCAGCGTGCTGGAAAAGCTAATCTCCATGGCGGATCCGCTGGTGAGCGAGCACGCACGCTGGGCGTGGGAGAGGCTAGGCGTCCGCAGCCAGTAAAATGGAACACGTGGGCATCGCAATCGCTGTGGCTTTGCTCAGCACGGCCCTGGGCATTGCCCGCGACCCGTTGATCGAGAAGGGTTTTGAGCACTTTTACAACCTGGAATACGACGAGGCCATCGCCGCCTTCCGCCGCTACGTCGCTGTCCACCCGGACCAGCCGCGCGGCTACAATCACCTGGCGCAATCCATCCTGTACCGCGACATGTACCGCACAGGCGCCCTGGAAAGCGAACTGGTCAGCGGCAGCAATCCTTTTCTGCGGCGCCCCAAGTTAAATCCCAGCCCCGCTGATCAGAAGGAGTTTGAAGACGCCATCCGCCGATCTATGGAGCTTTCGCAAGCCCGCCTCAAAGAAAATCCTAAGGACACCGAGGCGCTCTATACCTTGGGGGTGGCGCACGGCCTGCGCGCCAATTACAACTTTCTGGTTCGCAAGGCCTGGATGGACGCGCTGCGCGACGCCACCCAGGCACGCAAGCTGCATAACAAGGTGACTGAGCTGGACCCGAGTTTCACCGACGCGCGCCTGGTGCAGGGCGTTCACGAGTATGTCGTGGGCAGCCTGCCCTGGCACTGGCGCACGCTGGGATTTTTGATCGGCTTCCGCGGCAACAAGCAGACCGGAATCAGAATACTCCAGGAAGTGGCCGAAAAAGGCGACGTCAACAAGCTGGACGCCAAAATTCTGCTGTGCGTGATTTATCGCCGGGAACGCAAACCGGAACTCGCGATACCGCTGGTCCGCGAGCTGATCGTGGCTTACCCGCGCAATTACTTGTTGTATTTCGAGCTTGCCCAGATGTACAGCGACCTGGGCGACAAGGAGCACGCTTTGGAAGCTCTGGCTCGGCTGGAAAACCTGCGTAACTCGGGCGTGCCCGGATTCGCCCGCGTTCCCATGGAGAAGATTTATTTCGCCCGCGGAAACATCCAGTTCTGGTATCGCGATCTGGATGAAGCTTTGGAGAACATCCGCAAAGCAGCGGCTCGTGCCGATCACCTCGACCTGAACACCGGCGTGCTGGCCTGGATGCGATTAGGGCAGATTTACGATTTGAAGGGCCGCCGGCAGGAAGCAATCCAGGCTTACCGCCAGGCCATCGCTTACGCCCCCGAGTCAGACGCAGCCAGGGAGTCGCGCCGCTATCTGAGCACACCTTACCGCCGTCCGGATGTTCCGAGCTGAGGATAAAAGTAAACCGGCCGGCCGCGCCCAGGCGCAGCCGGCCGGGTGGCAATGCTAACAGGCCTTAGTACTGGAAGCGGATGCCCAGGCGGAACTGGCGTTCCGCGCTGGCCGAGGTGATGCACATGAAGTTGTTGAGCGCCGAGAGGCTGCCATCCGGGTTCAGGCGCATGGAACCAGCGCCGCTGGCCGGGTTGCCCCAGCGCGGGGTATTGGTGCCATTGCGTGCTTCGGCCCGAAACTCCATCTTCACCCGCTCACTCAGCCGGAACTCCTTGTAAACTGCCGGGTCAATCCGCCAGAAGCCCGGGCCGTAAAGCACGTTGCGCCCCATGGTGCCCGGACGGTAGACCGGGTTGCGCGGATCAAAGTAAAACAGCGGGTCGCGGAAGGACATGGGGTCGTAGTAGGGCTGGTTGGGTCCCTTGCCGCCCAGCTTGCGCACGGGTGCGATCTGGTCGGCGGTCTGGGTGCAACCGATGCACATCAGCGAAGAGCCGCTGCCGGTGACGGTGAAGGGCGTGCCGGAATATATGTAGAAGATCCCATTGATCTTCCAGCCGCCCAGGATCTTGTCCACCACGCCGCTCAGGTTGTAAGTCTTGCCGGCGCCGAAGGGCAGCTCGTAGACCCAGCCGATGGTGAAGCTGTGGCGACGGTCTTCGCTCGAGGGGGCGTAGTTGCGATAGATCATCGGCTCCCAATGCCAGAGCGCCAGCCCCGCCCAGCCATCATCTTCGGCCATATTCATGTAGCGGCCCCAGGTGTAGGCGCCTTTGAAGAACAAACCTCGGCTGAAGGACTTGTTCATGGTCACCTGCAAGGAGTTGTACGTGCCATAGCCGATGCCGTCCCACATGTTGGCCCCTATCGTCCGGCCATGGAGCTTGGCCAGGGGCAGGTTGCGGGTGTCCACACCAAGGCCCGGACCTACCGTGTTTATGTTGCGGTCCAGCATCTGGTGAATGGTGCGTGTAGCCACATAACCTGCTGAAACCACCGTATCGAAGGGGAGCTTGCGCTCCACGATGAAGTTCCAGCTCTGGATGTAACCGCGATGGAGCATCCCACCCCACGGGCTGCGCGGCCCCATGTCAATGTTGACCGGCAACTCGAGCGTGCCCTTGCTGATATCCGGCGTAGGCACGTCCGGGATCCCCTTGTCCAGCGTGTTGAACCAACCGTAAGCAGGGTCGCGGAACTCAGCGCCCGCTGTCCCAGCGCTCCAGCCCCCGGTCAATGTCGCTGGGTACAGACCGCGCAGCGGACGCCCAAAGGGCAGCGGATTGTAAGTTATGCCGTAGCCGCTACGTACCACCCAGTCCTCACCGATGCGGTAGGCGAAGCCGACGCGCGGGGCAAAGAGCTTCTTGCTGACCTCGATGCCGGCGTTCCAGGGCACGTTACCGATGCCGCCGAGATACACCGTGTTGGTGTAAGGATCCCAGCGCTCGATACCGCGGTCCCCACGATTAATCAGCGGGAAGTACTCGTAGCGCAAGCCAAGGTTGAGCGTGAGCCGGCGCGTAGCCTGCCAGCGATCGCGGAAATACCAGGCGTACTGCCACTCACGTGTCTTCATCAGGAAGAACTGGATGGATTTGGAGTAACTGGTCACCAGCCCGAGTAATGCCGTGGCGTATGTGTTGAGCACGCGAGCTGTCTGGCCGGGGACCACCGTCGGCCCACTCCCGAAGCCAATGTAGCCTCGCGGGTTGGCCGTCTCCGGTTGCCAGTGATTCATTTCGAGCCGGCGGGGCTCGAAACCCCAGCGGAACTCATGCGCGCCGCGAATCTTGCTGAAGTTAACCGGACCGGTGTAGGTGCGTTCGCGCCGCTCCAGCGGAAGCCACGTTTCGCATAGTCCCCAACTGCTGAAACCGGTGTCAAAGCAGGGCACACCGCTGTAGCGCATATCGTTGGCGTACTGGCGCCCTCCGTTGGTGCCGGGGATCTTGAAGACGTCCAAGCCCCAGTTCTTCCCCTGACCGATGCCGAGCACGTCCTGGTCATGCCGCTGGTAGCCGAAGACGGCGTCGAACATGAAAGTGGGCGAGAAAGTGTAAGTCAGACCAAAGCTGGGCATGTTGACGCGCACGTCGCCCACACCCGCCGTGCCAATGTTCGGGCCCACCATGTCGCCGAAAATGTGCTTGCCGGTCACTGGCGCGCCCATGCGGCTGAGTTTGCCCCACACGACGGCCTTCCCGGAGGGGTTCCAGTTCACTTTAATGTCGTAGTTCCTGCGGTCGAATTTCAGGCTCCCCGATGCCCCGAAGTTACCCCCCAGGTATTGGCCGGGTCAGTTGGCGAAACTTGGTTGGGTAAGGGGATTAACTTCTGAATCGAGTCGAATATCGGGCTGATGCGGTTCTTGGGGATACGATTATTGGGGAACGGCTGGCGTGTGCGCGGGTCGTTGCCCACCATGGTGGCCGGGTCGTAGACCACGCTGAAAGCAGCGCCGCACACCGTGCAGCCTGGCCAGGTGCTGAAGTCTCCTTCCCGGAACGTGGCCGGGGGCACCGACCAGTTCCCGGAGCCGCCCTGGCGGTAGTAGGTCCCCTCGAAGCTGAAGAAGTAAAACAGCTTGTCTTTCTTGAGGGGGCCGCCAATGGTGCCGCCAAACTGGTTGAAGATATCCTTAGGCTTGCGGAAGCCGGCTGCACGGAAGTACGGCGCAGCCAGCCAGTGCTGGTTGTTATGGAACCAGAAGGCCGAGCCGTGCACCTCGTTGGTGCCGGACTTTGTCACAACGGTGATTGCCGCACCGCCGGAAAGCCCTTGCTCGGCGTCGAAAGCATTGGTTGAAATATTTACGGTCTCGATGCTTTCGACCGGCTGCACATAGGCCGTGTGGTGCGGCAACCAGACGAAAATATTCACCGCGCCGTCGGTCAGGGTATTGTTCATGTTGCGCGGTGTGCCGTTGACGCGCGTGGTCAAAGCGCGCGCCGGGGTATCCACAATGGCGTTCTGGAACGCCGAAGGAGTCGTCCCCGGCAGCAGGTCAAGCAAGCTCTGGTAGTTACGGTAATAAGGTAGCGGCAACTCGGTCACCGCCACCGAAGTGATTTCATGCCGTACGTCGCTTTTGTCCGTCTGAAGCATGGCGGCAGCCGCCGCCACCGTCACCTGCTCGGTGAGCGCGCCCACCTCCAGCTTGACGTCCACGCGAGCGACAGTGTTAATGGTCACCTCGACGTTCTCCCGCACCAATGGGCGAAAGCCACTGGCGGTGACTTTCAAGTCGTAGGTGCCCGGGAGGACGTTGGGAATTGAATAGCGGCCTGCCTCATCGGTGATTGTTTCGCGGCTAAGGCCGGTGGCTTTGCTAGTGATGGTCACCGTGGCCTTGGGGACTACGGCGCCGGTGGGGTCCACCACGGCCCCCACAATCGAGCCGTAAAGAACCTGGGCCCCCAGCGGCTCGCTCCAGCACCCCGCCAGAAGCGCGCCGATAGCCACCACCAGCGCGAAGTGAACGTGGCGAAACTTGTTGATTTCACCCATATGCTAAAACCCCCTATTCCTGCGACAGGCTTTCCGCTGCCTGTCAGTTCACTTTTACACCCCAATGCCGGCGCTTGTCAAGCCTTTGATGCTGCTAGCTCCGCGTGCATGCGCGCCACGTCTCGGCCCACAAACCACAGAAGCCCGGCTGTCAAGAGTGCCGAACCCAACAAGTAGACCGAAGCGGCCCAGGATATGGCCGCGCTCAACCCGATCCGCCCCGCCAGAAACCCGATCACCAGCGGCGCCGTCCCCCCGCCCAGCCAGCCCACCATGTTCATGAAGCCCGCCGCGGTGCCGCGCGCCTCCGGACGTATTACGTCATAAACGGAGGCGAAGATGTTGGCATCGTAAAAACCCTTGCACAGTCCCCAGCAGATCAGGCTCGCCACCAGCCACGCAATGGAGCGGGTCTGGCCACACAGGAACACGAAGGGCGCCCCCGCAAGCAGCGCGCCCGCCTGCACCATCATGCGCCCGCCGGCCCTGCGCCGCCGCAGCGTGTCAGCCAGCCAGCCGCCCAAGGGCGAGCCCAGCATGCTGGCCACCTGCACGAACAGCGTGGCCATCAAGCCGGCCATTGCCAGGCTGAGCCCGAACTTGTCGTAGAGAAACTTGGGCATCCAGGACAGCAATACGGTAGCCACGAAATTGGCGCAAATGAAAGCACCCATCAAGACCAAGACCGTAGGCGTGCCCCAAACGATCTTCAAAAAGCGGCCCAAAGGCATTCGGCTAGCCAGCCGGGCTTGCCCACCCATCTCGGCCAGATCGGCCTGGCCCCGTGCCGGCTCGATGAGAAAGCGATTCAACACCACGCCCAGCAGTATCCCCAGGCCGCCGAAAATGAGGAAAGATGAGCGCCACCCGTAGTGTTGCCCGATCAGCCCCGCGAAAAAGCCCCCGCCGATGGTGCCCACGTAGACGCTGGTCTGGTGCAAGCCCATGGCCCGCGAACGGGTAGTCGAGCCATGATAGTCGCTTATCATGGACATCGAGGCGGGGTAGTAAATGGTTTCGCCCAAGCCTTCCGCCGCGCGGAACAACAGCAGGTGCCAGAACTTGCGCGAAAGCGCGGTGGCCATGCAAATCAGGCTCCACACGTGCAACCCCGTGAGAATGGCCGCCTTGCGACGCACGCGGTCCACCACCAGCCCCGCCAGCGGCGCCGTCAAACCGTAAGTCCAAGCGAAGGAGGAGCCCAGCAAGCCCAGTTGCACGCTATCGAGACCGAATTGCTTTTCGAGCAGAGGAAACACGGAAAAAATCGCTTGGCGGTCGGCGTAGTTGAAGAAGGAGATCCACCACAGCATGCCGACCACGTACCACTTGTACCGGGAGCTCATCCGTATATGCTCCGCCTTTCCACCCCACTAACAAACTTGCCGAGCGGAGCAAGCAGTTGTCTGGCTCCGTCCGCCATTAAATTCAAGTCAGTGGTGGCTTGAAAGAATCGGAATCCCTGCTCAAGATACTGCTGGATTTGTTCGGCATTGCGGGCCGGGCGCCCGGCTATCTTGCCGTGGCGTTGCGCAGCCGCCAGAATGCGTGCCACTGCTTCGCGATGTTCAGGCTCATCTTGCCGCCCGCGCAGGCCCAAGGAAAACGACAGATCACTGGTGCCGATGAACAGCACATCAATGCCATCGACGGCTGCGATGGCTTCGATGTCTTCGACTGCGCGTTTTTCCTCGATCACAGCTACCACCATCACGTTCTCGTCGGCTGAATCGTGGTAGCGCTGGGGTTCGGGCCAGCTCAGCATAGCCAGACTGGGGCCGCAGCCGCGCCTGCCCCGCGGCGGGTAACGGCAGGCAACGGCGGCCTGCCGCGCCAGCTCGGCAGTGCTGGTGAAAGGGAAGATGACCCCGTGCACCCCCATGTCGAGCACGCGCTTGGCTGTCCACAGCTCGTTGACAGGCACCCGTGCAAAGGGTACAGCCGGCAGGTGACGGCAGGCAAGCACCATGGCGCGCAGGGTCTCCAGGGTGATGGGCGAGTGCTCCATTTCGATCCAGAGGAAATCGAAACCCAGGCTGGCGGCGCGCGCTGCCACTTCCACTGAGGGCACCGTGATAGTCACGCCGACAACCGGGTTGCCCTCGCGGAGCGCTTTACGCACCGGATTTTCCCACGCAGGCTGCGAGTCGCTGGCAGACATAAAGCCCACAGTTTAGCGCACCCGCTCCCCATGCCGCGCCTGCTCAGCCCTTCATGCCCGGACGCCGGCGCGGAGTCTCATAGCCGGCTAACTGCCAGCGCGGTCGGGCGCGGCCCCACCGGAACCACCGTGAAAAGTGGCGCCATGCGGGTGCGACGCGCCGTTATGGCAGGTATTCGGACCACCGCCATGGTCCCAGCGCTTTCATTCAGAGCCAGCAGGTACTGGCTATCGGGCGTAACAGCTAGTGCGTGCACGCCGACGCCCACCGGCGCCAGCGCAATCAGCCGCCGGGTCTCGATCTCGATAACGGCCACGTCGCCGCTTTCTGGATTGGCCACGAACAGGTATTCCGGGGCCGTTGAAACGGCCATTTCGGCTGGCGACTTGCCCGCCAAGATCGTCTCGGCCACCTCGGTACGGTAGGGATAGACAATGGCCACCCCGTCGGCGCCCTCTCCCGTGATGAACAGTTGGCCGCCATCGGCCTTGAAGCAAAAGTGCGCCGGCCGCAGAGCCAGCGGTAGATGCACGACTACGGCGCCGCTGGGAACTTCGACGATGCTCAGGCCGGGCCAGTCAGCATTCGCTGCCAGCAGCAGCCGGCCATCGGATCGAAAACTTACCAGGCTCGCGCGACGGCCCAGACTGAGCGGGGCGAGCGCACGCCCGGAGGCCAGCTCGACGAACACCAGCGATCCGCTCTCGGACATGCTGGCCGCCGCCCAGCGTCCGTCGGGCGCCACATCGAAATCCAGCGGGGACTCCGGCAGGCTTACGCGAACTGCACGCTCCCAGCTCCTCGGATTCACCCCCACCAATTGCGGTGGCTTGCGGCACAGGACCCATAGCAACTCCCCGCCGGCGGACAGGCGCATGCCGCTCGCCAGGCGCCCCACGCTCAAGCGCCGTGTGACACGAAGGCGCGCCGTATCCAGCTCCATCACCGTGGCAGGTTCGCTCGCCAGGGCCCAGCCGCACGGGCGCCCAGGGTGAGACTGCAAAGCGCAAACCGGCGCAGGCGCCTCGATCTTCGCGGCAAGGCTGAAAGTGGCTAGATTTACGGCCGCCACTGACGGGCTGTACGCGCTGGCTACCAAAGCATAGCCGGGGAAACCGGTGCCCCGGCGACGCCGGCATGCCACACAAGCCAGCGCAGTCAGGCTCCACTGACGCCTGCTTAGCACAGGATCCGCTTTCATTGTATCTGCCCCTGGAACTCCGGCGGCGCACTGGCGAGCAGAGTGATTGAAGCAACTGGCGCGCCTGTGCTAACCTTTTGGTGGGAATGAACTTCCGCTCGCTGTTCAGCCTGTTTTCCTCCGATCTGGCGATTGACCTCGGCACCGCCAACACGCTGGTATACGCTCGCGGCAAGGGCATCGTCGTCAATGAGCCTTCCATTGTGGCCATCAACAAAGCTACCGGCGAGGTGGAAGCCGTGGGCCGGGAAGCCAAGGAGATGCTCGGCCGGACGCCGGGCAACATCGTCGCCATCCGTCCCATGAAGGATGGCGTGATCGCTGATTTCAAGATCACCGAGAAGATGCTGACTTACTTCATCCAGAAGGCCCACGGGCGAAGGATGCTTGTGCACCCGCGTATCGTGATCGGCGTGCCCTGTGAAATCACCCAGGTTGAGAAGCGGGCCGTGGTTGACTCGGCCTACCGCGCCAAGGCTAGCGAAGTCTACTTGGTGGAACAAGCCATGGTGGCTGCCATCGGGGCCGGCTTGCCCATCACGCAAGCTTGCGGCAACATGATCGTGGACATCGGGGGCGGCACCACCGACGTGGCTGTCATATCGCTTTCCGGCATCGTTTATTCACGCTCGGTGCGAGTGGCGGGCAATGAGATGGACGACGCCATCATGCAATACCTCAAACGCAAGTACAACTTGCTGATCGGGGAGCGCACGGCCGAGCAAATCAAGATCCAGATCGGCTCAGCTTATCCGCTCGATCAGCCCTTGACGATGGAAATCAAGGGACGCAATCTGGTGGAGGGCGTGCCGAAAACCATCACCATTGACGATAGTGAGATCCGGGAAGCCCTTTCCGAATGCGTAACCACAATCATGAACGCTATTCGCGTGGCCCTGGAGCGAACGCCGCCCGAGCTCTCCGCGGACATTAGCGATCGGGGAATAGTGTTGACCGGCGGCGGGGCGCTGTTAAAGAATCTGGATCGCCGCATTCGTGAGGAAACAGGCTTGCCGGTCTCGATTGCCGAGGACCCGCTGGCCTCGGTCGTGTTGGGCACCGGCAAGATGCTGGAGGATTTCAGGCTATTGCGCAAGATAGCCATCGAGTGAGGGCCGGCCGAGCGAGCCTGCCCGGGCGGTGAATGCTGCGTGGATTTCCTGGGTCGCTACCGTAGCCTCAGCGTGCTGCTGGTGGTGCTGCTGGCCCAGCTCTTGTTGCTGGCTTACCAGGTCAAGTCGAGCCGGGATGTCCGCTTGATCCGACTCTGGGCCACGACTGCCGTAACGCCGCTGGCGCGCTTGCTGGAGGGGGTGCGCAGCAGCGCGGGGCACTTGCTGGAATCATACGTGGTTCTGCATAACGCGGCCGAGGATAACCGGCGTCTGCGGGCTGAGATAGGGCGGCTGAGATTGGAAAACCAGTATCTGAAGTCGGAGCTGGCCACGGCGGAACGGGCCCGGGCCTTGAGCGTTTTCCAAGCCCGCACGCCCTCGCGAACGGTGGCGGCGCGCGTTATCGGCGCAGGTGTAGGACCGACTTCCCGCGTGATATTGGTGGATCGCGGCTCAAGCAGCGGCGTAATGCGGGGCATGGCGGTGATCACGCCCGAGGGAATCGTGGGCAAGGTGGTGGCAGTCTTTCCGACCGCCTCCCAGGTCCTTCTCATCACCGACCCTGCTTTTGCTGCCGGCGTGATCTCCGAGAAGAACCACGTTCGCGGGACGCTCAAGGGCCAGGGCCACCAGAACTGTCGCGTGGATTACGTGCCCACCGAGGAAAAGGTCGAACCGGGTGAGTGGTTTTATACCTCTGGCGACGATCGCGTATTTCCGCGCGGGCTGCCCGCCGGCGTGGTCACGGCGGTTCGCAGCGGCAATCCTTTCAAGGAAATTTACGTGGCTCCGAGCGGCCTGCAACGCGGCTTGGACGAGGTGCTGGTGGTGTTGGAGGGGGTGCACCAGCCGCTGCCGGATGCCCGCCCTGCTGACACCGGAATGTACCTCCTGCCCCCGCCGCCTACCAGCGAGCTAGCCGGCGCGCCTTTTGCCCGCGGGACGGGCACTGATGCTGATCGCCTGCGGGAGCGCTACCTGAGTTTGGGTGCGGCCCAAGGCCACAAGTTCGGCGAGGGCGGCCCCGGGTCCAAGCCCCCCGATTTCAATCTGGAATTGAAGCCCCCGGCGGCGAGGCCACCGGATAAAGGGGCTCCCCCTTCTAACCCGACGCCGTGAGCGTGTCAGGCCCACCGCCGCACAGCGCCGCTGGACAAACCGGCCTAGCTTTGCCCACTGGGTTTGGCGAGCTGCTGCTGCGGAGCCGGAGCCAGTAATGCCTCTGCTTCCGGTGCTTCTTCCTCTTCATGCTGGTGGTCGTGGTAGCTCGAATAATAGTAGGTGTACTTGCTATAAAGTTCGCCTGCCCGAGCGCCATTTACCACCACGCCCAGCACGTGGTTCTCGCACAGCGATTGCATCGCCCGGGTAACCATGTCAATGGTGGTCTGGCCGATACGCACCACCAGTATCGTCCCGTCAGTCAGAGTTCCTATCAGGTTCGCATCGGCTGAAAACAGCAAGGGCGGGCTATCAATTATCACCCAATTAAAGAACTTGGGTAAATCGTGCAGCAGCACCCGGACCTGTCGCAAATTCAAAAGCTCCAGCGGGTTCTTTACGCTGGTCCCCGCGGGCATCACGTAAAGATCCAAGCCCGCCAGCCGCTTGATGACCGCTTCCAGCGGCGCCGTTCCCAGCAGGTAATCTGTGATGCCGGGGCTGCGCGGGATTTGAAAGAGGTTGTGCACGACGGGCCGGCGAAAATCAAAATCCGCCAGCAACGTCTTGTTGCCGCTTAATTGGGCCTGGACCAAAGCCAGATTGGCGGCCACGAATGACTTGCCTTCGGCCGGTGAGGGACTGGTGATCACCAGAGTGTGCAAGGGTTGTAGCCCCTGCAAGTGATTCAGCTTGGTGCGCAGGCTGCGAAATTCCTCGGCAGGTGCTTCCTGCGGGCGAGAAAGATCCACCAACAAGGCCTCGGGAGCAGGCTGGAAAGGCACCTCCTCCAAGCGATCCAGAAAATTCCCCGTGGGCGCCGAAGCGAACCCTTCCGCCGCCTCGCTGGACACGCCGCCGGCAGGTGACGGCTTGGCGAGGCCGCCCATCTGCTCCGCGCGTCGCAGGGCTTCATGTATTCTGCTCATAATTGCTCCAGTCAAAAAGCAACCGGCTAGCTGCGATTGCCGTAATAGTAATAAAACATCGCCCCCGCCATGGCGGCCGCGCCCACCATAAACGCTGTGGACCAGGCCAGCCAAGCCAGGCGTCGCTTCCGACGGGCCACTAAGTCGTTTTCCAATAGTGGCACCGTCCCCAGCACGGCCAGCTTGGTGTAGGCCCGCACGTCCTTGAGATTCTTCAGCGAGGTGTCTTTCATCTCGCGGGCGCCCACCGCAAAAACCCCCAGCATCAAGCCTGCACCGATCCCCGTGCCCACAATCACCAGCCGATTGGGCTTGGCGGGACGCTCGGGCAGCGAGGCGGGCTCCAGCAACTCCAACTTGTCGCCTTGTCCCCGGTTTACCAGATCGGTAGCCATCTCGGAGACTGAGGCCCGGTGGCTCAGGTCTTCGTAGCGAGCTCTGGCCAACTCGCGCTGACGCGTCAGCTCCGCGTACTGTCGCTCGACCAACGGACTGCTCTCCACCAGGCTTTGGTAGTGCCTGATGAGCTTTTGCAACTGGGCCTGGTCCTTCAGCTTGGCCTGCATGTCGAGGTTCTTGGCCTCGATCTGGCTTTCGAGCTGAGCGATGCTGGCCTCGGCGGAACGCAGTAGGCGTACTTGCTCGGGCGTCAAGGTCCGCGGCTTGGCTGGTTCGGCTTTCGCCTGGTCCTGTTGCAACAACTGATCACGGTTCTTACGCAAGGCGGCTAGCTGGGCTTGCAAGCGCTGCACATCTGGATGGCTTTCACGGTAGCGCTCGCGCAGCTCGGTCAGTGCCATTTCGGTGGCCGCGATCTGCCGCTCGATTTCTGCTACCCGGCTGCTCCGCGTAGCCACTACCGCCAAATCACCCCCGGAAGCCAGGCTCGTGATCTGCTCTTTATGCACGCGAAGTTGCGATTCGAGCAAAAGCTTTTCCTGGGCCAGGCGATTGATGGCGTCGTTGACGCCTCCCAACTGGGTCTCAAGGGCCCGGATGGTCTGCATGTTGCGATCCACCTGATCCGGCAGGCGCCCGGCGTGCCGCACGCGGAAATCCGCCAGCTTGTTCTCCACCTCATCCAATTCTTTCTTGGCTTGGGCAAGCTGATCCTTGAGAAATTCGGTAGCCTGCACGGACTGGCTGGAGCGGGTGCGAACGTTCTCTTCAATGAACCGGCCGGCCAAGTCAGCCGTCACCCGCTGGGCCAGCACTCGGTTCTGGTAAGCAAAAGAGATCCGGAAGGTGGAAGCCTGCAAGCGCGAGGACCTGCTCAGCGGGGTGATGGGACTGATGTTTATATCGCGCGTGCGCATGCGCTCGATGATGTCTTCCATCGGCTGACGCGCCCGTTCGCGCGGGTAAAGATTGTAAGTCTGGATGATATTGGTCAAGGTGGGCCGACTGAGGATGTTGGAGGCCATCGCGCTGATGCGTTGTGACATTTCCATGTTGACGTTGGAGGGGACCAGCCGATCGGGTACCTGGGGCGGGGTGACCTGAATAGTGGCATACGAGATGTAGGTGTCCGGCCAGAGAAAAGCTATGATGACAGCTACCACCAAACCTGCGAAGGTGGGGCCGATTAGCCAGCTCTTGTGGCGCCGGATTATGTCAAGGTAGTCCTCCACGTCCAGCGGTCGCCTCGGTGTAGAGGGGTTTTCTGCCGCCGCTTGCATGTTCTCCCCTTTGTCTTATCGGAGCTTTTTCACCAGTTTCCCATACCTTCAGGGCACGATGATGTAGTCACCGTGCTCAAGCAGGATGTTCTGGGAAAGGTTCTTGCCTTTGACCACATCGTTGTAGTTAAACTTCAGCCGCTGGGTGCCCCGCAAAATGGTGATGTTTTTCTTGTTGGCAAATTCGCGGAAGCCGCCGGCCAGGGTAAGCGCCTCTAATACCGTGGTGGGGGTGACCAGAGGATAAGCGCCCGGGCGGTTGACTTCGCCCGTGACGTAGTAGCGCTTGCTGCGCACGGCCTGGACCGAAATTATAATCTCTGGATTGTTGATAAACTTCGCATATGCCTGGGTCACCGCGGTGTCCAGTTTTTCCGGTGTCAGCCCGGCCGCGGGAATGTCTCCCACCAACGGCAGGGTGATCTTCCCGTCCGGGCGGACCACCACTGGGCCGGACAGCTCGGGTTCCCGCCAAACGCGCACAAACAGCACGTCCTCCGGCCCGATAATGTAAGTGGCCGGGTTGACCGCCACCGGCACCGAATCCGCGGGTTCGCGCGCCTCGACGGCGGCCTGTTGCGCGCCGGCGCCACCAGCCTGCTGCGCCGGCCGCTGGCCTGCCCAGGCCAGGCTCGCTGCCGCCAGCGCCCCCACCATCCAACCGATTGCCAGAATCAGCCGCATTTGGTTCCTCCTGCGACGAGGGATCCGCTGCTGCGCCGAGCCTCCTTGAAGATCTGCGACAACATAGTCCGCCCTCCGTTCCACTTGCGTTGCTTGGCCCTATTTTACAGCATCTAACCACCGGCTTCCCGGGCATCAGGGCGAGAGGCCCCCGCAAGCAGGCTCCCGCGGCCTGCCGCTTACTCACCGGCGATCTTGGTGGCGTGTTCGAAAAGGAAGGCCAGGGTCTTCTCCGTACGGATGCGCGAGGCGATGCGGCGCAGCCCGTCCCCTTCTTCCAGACGCGCGCGTACCGCAGCCACCGGCTCACGCTGCTGCCGCGCGATGCGCTGGACTTCGCGATCCACCTCATCCTGCGTGGCGTAGATGCCCTCCCGGTCGGCAATCTTTTCCAGCAACAGGGACGCCTTGACGTCGTGAATGGCGCGCGGACGGCGAGCGGCCTTGGCCTGCGTCCAGTCAAATTGCACCTTGCTCACGTCCACCCCATCGGCCGCCAGTTCACGCAAGTAGGTTTCGATGTCGTGTTCGATCTGGCGCTCGATATAGGCCTCCGGAACCGGGAAGTCATGCATGTCCACCAGCTTGTCAACCAGTTTCTCCTGCGCTGCGCGGCGGGCCTCGGCCTGCCGCTCCAAGAACAACGAGCGCCGCACGGCTTCGCGCAATTCCTCCAAGTTCAGGTAATCGCCCAGGTCCCGAGCAAACTCATCGTTGAGCTCCGGCAGCTCTTTGCGCCGCACCGCCTTGACCAGCGCGCGGAAGCGGACCTTCTTGCCGGCCAGCCGGCGCTGCGCGTAGTCTTCCGGGTAATGCACCTCGAACTGTCGCTCTTCGCCCGGCGTCGCCCCCCGCAAGTTGGCGCTGAAGGCCTCCAAGGTGTCGCGCCCCCCGATTTCCAGCGTGACCTCGTGCTGCTTGATGGGCGGGCTTACCCCGGCCAGGCTTTCCAGCGAGACCACGGCGTAATCGCCATCCGCCAGCGGTCGCGGCTCCAAGGTGACGAACTCCGCCCTTTGCTCCCGCAACTGTTCCAGCCGCTGGGCCACGTCCTCGTCGGTGATCTCCGGATCCCGATAAGGCACGGCGATTCCTTTGTAATCGAGCAGCTCGAACTGCGGCTGGATCTCGAATTCCGCCGTGAAACGTAGGGGCTCGCCCAACTGATAATGTACCTGGCTAACCTCCGGGCTGCCCACAATCACCAGCCCTTCCTGCTCGGCCCGCCTGAACAGGTGTTTGGGCACCAGCTCGTTGAGCACTTCATGCCTTATCTCGTCGGCGTAAAGCCGCTGGATAAGGCTGGCCGGCGCCTTGCCGGGACGGAAGCCTCGCAGTTGAACTCGCTTCTGGATTTTGGCCACCGCCCGCTCGGTTGCCTCCCGAACTTCTTCGGCCGGGACCGAGATTTCCAGCTTTTTCTTGATTTCCGCCGGGTCCGCCAATGCTTGAGTTCTCCTCCCCGCCGCGGCTGTAGTTAGGTGCCCTCGGACCAAGTAGCCAAGTACCGTTCCTGCTCCGGCGTCAAGCGGTCAATTTTGACGCCCATTGACTCCAGCTTCATGCGCGCCACACGCTTGTCAAGCTCTTCGGGCACCGAATGGACGCGCTTTTCCAGCCGGGCATGGTTCTCCACCAGATACTCTACCGCCAGGGCCTGATTGGCGAAGCTCATGTCCATGACCGAGGCCGGGTGGCCTTCGGCCGCAGCCAGGTTGATCAGGCGACCCTCGCCCAGCACATAAATGCGCCGCCCGTCCCGCAAGGCGTACTCCTCGACAAACTCTCGCACCTGGCGCCGGCTGGAGGCCATGCGGGCCAACGCCTCCAGGTCAATTTCCACGTTGAAATGACCCGAGTTGGCCAGTATGGCCCCGTTCTTCAGGCGCTCAAAGTGCTCGCGCGTGATCACGTTCTTGTTGCCCGTCAGCGTGACGAAGACGTCGCCAATCTCAGCCGCCTCGCTCATGGACATTACCCGGTAGCCGTCCATGACCGCTTCCAGGGCCTTGATCGGATCCACTTCACAGATGATCACGTTGGCCCCCATGCCTCGGGCTCGCATGGCGACGCCGCGGCCGCACCAGCCGTAGCCGGCCACCACGAAATTCAATCCCGCCAGCAGCACGTTGGTGGCGCGGATGATGCCGTCCACCGTGCTTTGCCCGGTGCCGTACCGGTTGTCGAACAAGTGCTTGGTCATAGCGTCGTTGACGGCGATCACCGGGTAGCGCAGCACGCCCTCTTTGGCCATGGCGCGCAAACGGATCACGCCGGTGGTGGTCTCCTCGGTGCCGCCCAACACTCCCTCCAACAAGTCCTGCCGCCGGGTATGCAGCGTGGTAACCAGATCGCACCCGTCATCCATGGTGATGTGCGGCTTGGATTCCAGCGTCGCCAGGATATGGGCGTAGTAGGTCTCGTTGGATTCGCCCTTGATGGCGAAGACCGGAATGTTGTACTCGCGCACCAGGGCGGCTGCCACGTCGTCTTGGGTCGAAAGCGGGTTGGAGGCGCACAGTGTGGGCTGGGCCCCGCCGTCGCGCAGCGCAATCATAAGGTTGGCCGTCTCCGTAGTCACGTGCAGGCAGGCCGCGATGCGAATGCCGGCCAATGGCTGGGATTTGATGAATTGCTTGCGGATCTGCTGGAGCACGGGCATGGACTGGAACGCCCACTCGATACGGCGCTTGCCCGCCTCTGCCAGGGAAAGATCCTTGATGTCGCAACTGGCTGAAGACTGCGGATTGGGGCTCATTTCTCCTCGCTCGAAATCAGGCCGCGTGGCTGCCCGGGCTCAGCCCATGCTGGCGGCGCGCAACCCGGCTGCTTCGCGCAGCGCAGCGGCCTTGTCAGTGGCTTCCCAAGTGAAACCTTCCTCGTTGCGGCCGAAATGTCCGAAGGTGGCTGTGCGCCGGTAAACCGGTCGCCGCAGTTTCAAATACTCGATCATGCCCAGCGGCGTCAGCGGAAACTGCTCTCGGATCAAAGCGACTATGCGCTCGTCGGATATGGCCCCGGTGCCGAATGTGTTTACCGACACTGAAACCGGCTCGGCTACGCCGATGGCATAGGCAAGCTGAACCTCACAGCGGCGCGCCAGGCCGGCCGCTACGATGTTCTTGGCGATGTAACGGGCCATGTAACAAGCCGAGCGATCCACCTTGGTGGGATCCTTGCCCGAGAAGCATCCTCCGCCGTGCCGGCCCACGCCTCCGTAGGTATCCACGATAATCTTGCGCCCGGTCAGGCCGGTATCGCCGTGCGGCCCCCCGATCACGAAACGCCCGGTGGGATTGATGTGATAGCGCGTCTGGCTGTCCACCATCTCAGGCGGGATAACCGCTTCGATGACGTGCCGCTTGACCTCCTGGCGCACCTGCTCAATCGAGACCTTGTCGCTGTGCTGGGTCGAGACCACCACCGCCGTTATGCGCCTGGGCGCCCCGTTGACGTATTCCACCGAAACCTGGCTCTTGCCGTCGGGGCGCAGAAAATCCAGGATGCCGGCGCGACGCACTTCGCTGAGCCGCCGCACCAGCTTGTGAGCCATCATAATGGGCAGCGGCATCAGCTCCGGCGTCTCATCGCAAGCGTAGCCGAACATCAAGCCCTGGTCGCCCGCGCCTCCGGTATCCACGCCCATGGCGATGTCGGGCGACTGCCGCTGCACCATGTTGATGATGCCGCAGGTCTGCCAATCAAAGCCGTATGAAGCGTCGGTGTAGCCGATCTCGCGAATGGTCTCGCGCGCTACTTTGGGTATGTCCAATTGGGCGCGCGTCGTGATCTCGCCCGCGATTACGCAGACGCCGGTAGTTACCAGGACCTCGCAGGCCACCCTTCCCATGGGGTCCTGCTCCATGACCGCGTCCAGCACGGCATCAGAGATCTGATCGGCCATCTTGTCAGGGTGTCCCTCGGTGACCGACTCCGAAGTGAAAATGTAGCTACGCCCTTCCGACACGGGCAAACCTCCCTTTGCTCACTCGTCCGCACATGCGGCAATAAGCTGGCCGGCGAATTCGGGCAGCATTTCAAAGTGTATCGGAGCCGAGGCTGTCCGGTCAATCGGCCCCTGGCCTCGCCGCGCGGGCCCGGCCCCCCAGCCGCCGTTCCACCGCGGCCAAAAGCGATTGCTCGCCACCGACCTCCAGCTTTATTTCCAGCCAGTAAAGCGGCAGCGAACCCAGGCAGGCTTGCCATTGGGCGGGCAGATTGACGACATCCTTCTGGGTTGTCAGCAAGGCGTCCGCACCGGATGCCGCCGCCCGGCGCGCCAGCTCCGCCAGCTCCCTCGGATGGTAGCGGTGATGATCGCCGAAGGCCCGCCGCCACGCCACAGCCTGGCCTACCACTCTTAGCGTGCGCCAGAAGCTCTCCGGCTGCGCCAAACCGCAAAAGGCTGCTGGTTGCCTGAATTCTGCCGGGCGAGCAGGGCGACGCGTGCCGTCGGCCGCATGCACCCAAGCCACCGCTTTCAGGCGCACCGGGCAGATTAAGGCAGCCGAATTGTACCGCCGGATGATCGCCTCAAGCTGCGAATAATCGTCGCCCTCGGCGCGACTGATCACGATGATATCGGCGCGAGCCAGCGCACCGGGCGGCTCGCGCAGGCGCCCCAGCGGGAAAATTTCTCCGAAAGGATCCAGCGCGTCAACCAGTACGATGTCCAAGTTCCGCTCCAGGCGCCAATGCTGAAAGCCGTCATCCAGCACGATGGCGTCCGGACCATAGCGCTGTTCGAGCTCGGCTCCAACAGCGGCGCGATCGGCGCCGATCCCCACGGCCGCCACGCCTGAGAGCAAGTGGATTTGTGCTTCATCGCCGGTCAACTCCGTTGGCGCTTGGGACCCGGGGCCAAGCACAACCATTTGCGATCGCCGCCGGCGGTAACCCCGCATCAAAATCGCCGGGCGATAGCCGCGTGCGGCCAGTTGCGCCGCCAGCCATCCGGCAAAGGGCGTCTTGCCCGCACCGCCCATACTTAAAGCGCCTATGCTCACCACGGGAGTCCGCAGGCGCACCCGGCGGGCTTGATCGCTTCGTTTTTTCAAGCTCGTGCCCAGCAGCCACAGTCGCGACATGAGCCAGAGCGGAACGCGCAAGGGCCAGGCAGGCGGAAAGCGCGGCATCGCCCGCGCATATTGCTGGAGGATTTCTTCTAGGGCGCGTTCTGTAGCTCCCTGCTCGCGGCCGGCTGCCTCGCGAGCGCGTTCGCCGAGCACGGCGCGAGTGCCGCCATCGCGGAGCAAGCGGTCCACCGCCGGGGCCAGCCCCTCCGGGCCGTCAATTTCCACTACCGCATCCGCCTGACGAAAGGCTTCGATGATGGCGGGGAAATTCTCCATATGGGGACCCACGATGATGGCGCGGCCGCATGAGGCCGGCTCAAGGATGTTGTGGCCCCCGCGACGGGCGAGCGTCCCTCCCATGAAGACCACATCTGCACGCGCAAACAGGCCCGCCAGTTCCCCAACGCTATCCAGCAACAGCACGCCCGGCAAGGACATGCGCTCGCCGCCCCGGAGAGCCGAGCGCCTCAAGAAACGCACGCCGCGCTGGCGCAGACGCTCGGCGGCGACATCAAAACGTTCCGGCCGCCGCGGCGCCAGAATAAGCACTAAATTGGCGTGCTCACGAGCCAGGCGCTGGAAGGCTTCAATGACCGCCTCGTCCTCGTCGGGGTCGCCGGGTTGGGCGGGCGGCATGGTGCTGGCAGCGATCCAGATCTCGGCTGGTTGCGTGGCCCGCAGGAACTCCGCTAGCGCCGGCGGGCAAAGGGCGCGGCTGGCATCGAAGTCGTATTTTAGATTGCCTCCCACACGGACCTTGTCCGCCGGCGCCCCCAGGCTGAGGTAGCGCTGGCGACTGAGCGCATCCTGCGCCAGCACGGCGTCAGGCAGGCGCAGCACGGTACGCAAGAACAGGGTCAAACGCTGGTAGCGCGGAAAGGCGCGGTCGGAAATCCTACCGTTGATGACCAGCAGCCGCGCGCCGGCGCGTTTGACCTCCCGCCAGAGATTGGGCCAGATTTCGGTTTCAAGCACCGCTACCACCCGCGGGCGCAAGGTCCGCAGCACCCTTCTGACGGCAAAGCAGTAATCAAGCGGAGCGTAGAAGACCCCGTCAACCGACTCCCCGAGTTTTTGCCCGGCCACCGCCCGGCCGGCCAGCGTGGTCACGGAGACAAATAGGGGCGCTGCCGGCAGCCGCCGACGGAGGCCCCGCACCAGTTCCAAGGCAGAGACGGCCTCACCCACCGAGACCGCGTGTAACCAAATTGCCCCCGGCGCCGTCTGCCGGAACGAGCCGGGCAAGCGGCCGAAGCGCTCGCCGAGCCCGCGCAGGTACCGGCGATCTTTCAGGCAGCGGCCCAGCAAATACAACAGCAGGATCGGCAACGCGGCTAGTTCGAGCAGGCGGTAGAGTATGAACATGAATGGCACCTGCAAGGCACTGTTGCTCCTGGCGCTGGCGGCCACCGGCAAGGACCAGCCCAAGTTCAACCCCGGGCCAATTACTGATTATCCCAACCGCCAGACCGTTGAGCAGGTGACCGTGGCGGCGCGCGCTTACGTGGGCGAGGAGCTCGCTAAGGCCGCCTTCGGTAAGCTCGATCCCAACCGTTATGGCGTTTTGCCGGTGCTGGTTATCATTGAAAACCGGGGCGAACAGGCGCTTTCGCTGGAGCGGCTGCGCGTGGAATACATCATGCCTGATCGCCGGCGCGTGGAAGCGACGCCTGCCAACGAGGTGCGTTACGTGCGGGCGCCCGATCGGCCGGGCATGATTACAGGGCCCATTCCCGGCGGCAAACCGCACCTATCGCGGCGCAAGAACCCGCTAGATACTTGGGAGATCGAAGGCCGCGCGTTTACAGCGCGGGTGTTACCGCCCAAGCAGACCGCCAGCGGCTTTTTCTATTTCCAGGCCCCATACCGCCGCGGCGCGCTGCTTTATCTGACCGGGCTACGCGAGGCCCCTACCGGGCGCGAGCTATTCTACTTCGAGATCCCGCTGGATGAAAACCGCTAAGGCCCCAGCCCCCGCTACTTCTTCGCCCCCTTGGCGGCCTTCTTGGCCGGGGGCGCCGGCGGTGCCAGCGGGTCATTGGGCGGCGCCGGTCCCTCGCGCTCAAAAGTGATGCTCGTAATGCGCACGGGCGTGCGCGGCTTGTCGTTGGCGTCGCGCGGCACGCGCGCAATCTTGCCCACCAGCTCCTGACCCTCGACCACCTGCCCGAAGATGGTGTGGGCGTTGTTTAGATGCGGCGTAGGCACCTCGGTGATAAAGAACTGGCAGTTGCCGGTATTGGGTCCGGCGTTGGCCATCGCCAGGCGCCCGGGGACGTCGAACTTCAGGCTGGGGTGAAACTCGTCCTTGATGGTGAAGCCGGGGTTATATGCACCCGTGCCGGTCGGATCCCCGCCCTGGATCATGAAGCCTGGGATCACGCGGTGAAATGTGACGCCGTTGTAAAGCGGGCGGCGCACTTTCTGGCCGGTCTTGGGATCCACCCAGGCCTTGCGTCCCAGGGCAAGATCAACGAAATTGCGGACCGTGATGGGCGCCTCCTTCTCGAACAGCTTTACTTTGATCGCGCCCATGGTGGTGTTGATAGTGGCGTAGAGGCCCGGCTCGCGCCCGCCCGTTTTGGTTTCCGCCTGCGCAAGGGCAGGGGCGGGCAGCGTGCTGGCCAGCAGCATAAACAATGCTAACCGTACCATGCGCCTGATTATACTCGATAACTGCCCGCAGGGAGGCGGCGTCCGTCCTGCTGTGCTCAGACCTGCACGCTCAAACTAGTCTCGGGGCGTGCAACCGGGCGATACAGTGCGTCCCGCTCAACCGGCTCTCGCCCGGCCTCGCGGACCAGCCGCAGCAACTCTTCCCGCCGCAGCGCCTGGGAACTACTCGCGCCCGCCGCATGAAAGATGCGCTCCTCGATGACGGTGCCGTCAATATCGTCGGCGCCGAAGTGCAGCGCGACTTGCGCCAGCCGCGGGCCGAGCGTGACCCAGTAGGCTTTAATGTGCGGGATGTTGTCCAGCAAGAGCCGCGCTACCGCAACGGCGCGCAAATCGTCATAGCCGGTGGTGGGGGGCAGGTCGCTCAGCCCGGTATGAGCGGGATGAAAAGCCAGGGGCACGAAGGCCAGAAAACCCCCCGTTTCGTCTTGCAATGCGCGCAACCTGAGCAGGTGATCCACACGCTCTTGCTCGGTTTCAACGTGCCCGTAAAGCATGGTGCAATTGGAGGGCAAGCCTAACCGGTGAGCCGTGCGCATTACCTCCAGCCACTCCTCGGCTGAAATCTTGCGCCCACAGATAATGCGGCGCACGCGCGGGGCGAAAATCTCCGCGCCCCCGCCCGGAAGCGCATCTACGCCGGCTTCAATCAGCCGCCGCAGCACCTGCTCGAGCGAAAGATTGCTGCGCCGCGCCAGCCAGGCGATTTCGATCGCGGTAAGCGCTTTCAAGTGCACCCTGGGAAAGCGCTGCTTGAGGCCCCGCAGCATTTCGCAGTACCAATCCAGCGTCAGCTCCGGATGCAAGCCGCCCACGATGTGGAGTTCGGTGATCCCCTCGGCACAGGCCCGGGCCGCAATTTCCCAGATTTGCTCCAGCGAGAGTGTGTAAGCCGCGGGGTCGTCGGGCTTCTTGCCAAAGGCGCACAGGCGGCAGCCGGATACGCAAACGTTGCTTGGGTTGATGTGGCGATTAACGCTGAAATAGGCCAGGTTGCCGTGCAGGCGCTGGCGAACGCGGTTAGCCATGTAGCCCAAAGCCAGAAGATCGCTGGTGCGATAAAGGGCGAGGCCGTCCTCGCGATCGAGGCGCTCTCCCGCCTCCAGCTTGCGCAAGATCGGCGCCAGCGAAGCGTCCTCGATAAAGACTGGCATGGCTTAAGTAAGGCCCCGCGCCAGCATGTCCGCCGCCCAGAACAACAAAAATAGCACGCTTACGTATCCGTTGATCGTGAAAAAGGCGGCATCCACGCGGGAAAGATCGTGCGGCTTGACGAGGCGGTGCTCATAGACTAGTAGCGCCGCAATCACAGCCACGCCCGCCAGGCTCAGCCAGCCCAAGTCAAAGGCCGCAGCCAGAGCCAGCAAACAGAGCGGCATCAAGAGATGACACACCCGCGCCACCGCCAGTGCGCCGGCGATCCCCAGGCGGCTGGGCAGGCTGTGGAGTCCTTCGCGACGATCGAACTCGCAATCCTGGCAGGCGTAGATGATGTCGAAGCCGGCCGTCCACAAGGTGACCGCTGCGGTCAGCCACAAGATGCGCGCATCCAGCGAACCCTGGACGGCGATCCAAGCTGCGGGAGGAGCGGCGCCCAAGCAGATGCCCAAGACGAAGTGAGTCAGCGAGGTAAAGCGTTTGGTGAAGGAATAAGAAAGCAGCAAGGCCAGGGCCGCCGGGGCCAGCCGGAAGCATAGCGGGTTCAATGCGTGGGCGGCGGCGAAGAACAGCAGGCTTGAAGCCAGCAGCAAGCCCCAGCCGAAGCGGCGCGACAGCAAACCCGCGGGCAGGTGCCGGGCGGCAGTACGCGGGTTGCGCGCGTCGCAAGGCGCATCTACTATGCGGTTGAAAGTCATGGCCGCGGAACGCGCACCCACCATCGCGACCACAATCCAAGCCAGTTTGCCCAGCGCGGCGCCAAGCCCCAGCCGGCCTTCCCGAATCGCCAACAGGGCGGCCGTCAAGGCGAAGGGCAAAGCAAACACCGAGTGCTCGAACTTGATCATTTCCAGGGCCAACTTCACTTTGCGTAACGCCCCGTAGAGCATACTGGCTCAGGCCGTCAACCTATAATCATAGTTCGGGTTTAAACATCAGGGCCGCTGCCCGGAAAAGGAACTGAGTGGCGCATGAGCATCAAAGTACGCAAGGCTGTTTTCCCCGCCGCCGGTTTGGGAACGCGCTTCTTGCCCGCCACCAAGGCTCAGCCCAAGGAGATGCTTCCGCTGGTGGACAAGCCCCTTATCCAATATGGCGTGGAGGAGGCCGTTCGTTCGGGCATCCGCAATATCTTGATCATAACCGGTCGGGGCAAGACGGCTATTGAAGACCACTTCGACGTGAGCTTCGAACTCGAACATTTGCTGGAGGCGCGGCAAAAGTGGGACTTGCTGGCTGAGGTGCGCCGGATCACCGACATGATCGAGGTTGCCTACGTGCGCCAGCGCGAGGCTTTGGGATTGGGCCACGCGGTGTTGCGAGCGCGTGAGATCGTGGGTGAGGAACCTTTCGCCGTGGTGCTTTCTGACGACGTTATCCAGGCCGAAAGGCCGGCACTGCGCCAACTGCTCGACGTTTGGGAGAGGTTCCAGGCCCCGGTGCTGGCTTTAATGGAAGTGCCGCCCGAGAACATCCCCAGCTACGGGATAGTGGCGGCCGAGCCGGTAGAATACAACGGGAGTCGCGATCGCCTCTATCGGATTCACAATCTGATCGAAAAGCCGCGCTTGGAGCAAGCACCTTCCAATCTGGCTATCATCGGCCGCTACGTGTTGACGCCGGAAATCTTCCCCGCTATTGAGCAGGCCGGACCGGGGGCCCTGGGAGAGATTCAGCTCACCGACGGCTTGCGCCGCCTCTTGGACCATAGCCCCCTTTACGGCTATCGCTTCGAGGGGACTCGCTACGATGCCGGCGACAAGCTGGGCTTTCTGATCGCCACCGTGGAGCTGGCTTTGCGCCGCCAGGACTTGGGTGAGAAGTTCCGCGAGTATTTGAAAAACATGAAACTATGAGCGAGGTCTGAAGTGAGCGCCATCCCTTTGGAGTTACCCTTAAGCGCCAGGGAAGCTGCCGCTCTGGCCGAGCTGGTTTTCGAGCACGTACGGGGACGAGAGCTGAGCGAAGAGCTGCGCAGCCGGCTGGCCGCCCGGATTGCCGCTATGCGGCTGTCCAGCATGGAGGTCTACACCGGCTCGCTGGCCCAGGATCCGATTCACAGCTCGGCTTACTATCTGGCCGTGGACGGCTTGAGCGGCGGGACTCCCACACCTTTGCTGCTGCGGATCGCCGAAGGCGCCACGCCCGGCAGCGGGCTTTTTCCCCGCTCGCAACTGATCGTGCGCCAACGGGCGGCTTCCGGCCTGGAGCTGGTAGTGAGCGCCATCGCTTTCTCCTCTCGTGACTACCAGGCCGTGCGCACTTTCGTCGAGCAGCTCGACGACGCCTTCTTACCCCGCCCGCAAGGGGCCCGCGCCGCCATAGCCGCCGGCAACCGCCACCCGGAAATCAGCCTGCCCGCGGTGTTTGAGGCCTATCGCGTGATCCTGAAAAATTACGGGCTGAACATGGCCTCAACGGTGCAGCTCTCAGCCACCCGCGAGATGACCACGGATGAGGCGCTGGAGCGTCGAGATGGCGAGAACCCTACCGCCCCGGGGCACACGCGCGTCAGCATCCGTCATCTCTGGCACGCTGGCTTGTGGGCTGCCATCCGCGCCGGCTGGCGCGAGGGCTATACAGCCGAGGCGGATCATATAATCATCGCCGGCTCAACCCCGGATGAGATTCGCCGCTCAGTGGAAGCCGCCAAGGAGGCCATCCGGCAAGCCGCCGGCTACACGAAGTTCACCACGGACACCTCGCGCGTGTTTGAGCTGCGCGCCGATCCGCGGCACCCGGAAGCCTGGGATGATGCCACCGTGCGGGAGCGCTTCGAAAACCTTTTTGCCCCCGATGAGCAGCGCTGGATCCTGAGCGAGTTTTCCCGGCCATTCCAGGCCGGCGAGCGCACCTACCGTATGAGCGCAGAGCAGATCCGGCGGCTGGCGGTGAAGTTCGGCGCCAGCTTGAAGCTAAATGAGGAGCTTTATGACTGGATCCGGCAGGCGAAGGCCTCGGCGGGAGCCTCCCGGGCCTTCGATTTCGAGCCCTCGCTGGATGAAGCCGAGACCCTTAGCACCCCCGAAGAGTTGCTGTTCTACATGCACTGGCTTAGGGCCAGAGGGCGGCCGGCGCAGCTTGTGCCTCCCAATCTCGGCTTCAAGAAGCGCCAGGCTTATCCGTGCGCCATGGAAAGCAGCCCGGCGACGGGGATAGGCCTGATCGAGTACGCCGCTAACAAGATGTGGCCGGAACTGGTGCCGCGCGTCGCGGGACAATTCGGCGGCCGCCCGCTGGAGGAGCTGGGAGCGCGCGTGGCGGAGCTGGCGGCGGTTGCGCGGCACTTCAACGCCACCCTGAGCATTCATTCCGGCAGCGGCAAGCAAGCCGAAGTTTTGCGGCAGATCGGACGCGCCACGGGCGGACGCGTCAACTACAAGATTTCGGGCGAGTTGCAGTTGCAGCTTTTTGACGTTCTGCGCGAGCAGCCCCCCGGCTCTTACTGGCGCCAGCTTTACGAGCGCATGGTCGAGCGGGCCAACCGTTTCGCTGAGGCCGGCGCCTTCGGCGAAGAAAGCGCCTTGGCCGCGCATTACCGCGCCCTGGGCCGGGGCTCTTATTTGGGCGATCCCGAGCGCGGCCGAGTGGACGGGAACTTGTTTCTGGTTTTTTGGCTGGGCAACATAGTGGGTAGCCGCGATGTGGAGGCGCCTGACGGCGATCGGCGCTTTTTCAAGGAAAAGTTAGACGAGCTGCCGGTGGAGCTGGTGCGCGAGGTCCGGCGGCGCAACACGCGCTACATCGTCTGGCTGGCTGAGCAATTGCGAGGTTGAGGCAGGCATGCGGCGAAGGGATTTTTTGGCTGCCCCAGTGGCAATTTTTCGGGCGGAGGCGGCGAAGGTGCGCTTGGGCATAGACGTGTTCAGCTTGCGCTCGCAAGGATGGAGCGCCTTTGAAACCCTGGATTACTGCGCGCGGCAGCAAGTGCGGGTGGTGCACTTCAGTGAGCCGCGCTTTTTGGGTTCGCTGGAGGAGGAACACCTTAAGCGGGTGGCCGAGCACGCACGCCGGTTGGGTTTGGAGCTGGAGGTCGGCATGCGCTCGATCTGCCCCAGCTCGAAAATGTTTGATGCCTCGCAGGGGCCTGCCGAGCAGCAGCTAGCCCGCCTGATAAGGGCTGCCCGACTGCTCGGTTCCCCCATAGCGAGGGCCGTGCTGGGTAGTGCTGCGGACCGCGCCGTGCCTCCCGGTATCGAAGCGCATATCGAAAACTTGGTACGCGTGCTCAAGTCGGCCCGTGCCCAGGCGCTGGAAGCGGGAGTCAAAATCGCCATCGAAAACCACGCCGGGGACATGCAAGCTCGCGAGCTGAAGACGCTGGTCGAGGAGGCAGGCACGGACTTTGTCGGCGTGTGTCTGGATTCAGGCAATCCGTTGTGGGCCCTAGAAGATCCCCATCTTAGCTTGGATACGCTGGCCCCTTACGTACTCACCAGCCATTTGCGCGATAGCGCCGTATGGCGTGTGCCGGAAGGGGCGGCCGTGGCCTGGGTCCGCATGGGGGAAGGCAATGTGCGCATCGAGGACTGGGTCCGCACCTACTTGGCGCGCTGCCCCGGGCGTACGCTTTCGCTCGAGGTCATCGTAACCGCCCCGCGGATTTTCCCCTATCACGACCCGGCCTTCTGGGATTCCTACCGGCGCATGCCGGCCTGGGAATTCGCGCGCTTCTTGGCCTTGGCCGAGAAGGGCAGGCCGCGGCCGGCCCCGCCCCCCTTGAGCGGGGAAGCGGCGCTGGCGCGGGAGCGCGAGGACTTGGAAGCCAGCCTAGCCTACACACGCTCTCTGCTACAGCAGGCAGGCGCACCCCTCTAAGCTCCGGGGCCCAAGGCCGCTGCGTGCCGCGACCTGATTAGAGCGCAGATCCCCCTTAGCTGCCTGGTTCCTCGTCTTCCATGGCGGCCGTGGGCTCGAGGTCCTCGTCCTCTATGATCTGGTGGCAATCCAGGCAGCGCAAATACTCCACGCCCTCGCGCCGGGCAATTACCTCAACTCTACGATGCGGGCAGACTACCTCCATAAGACGCCTAATCTTCTTTCCTATTCTATTTGGCGGCGCAGGGAAGTCAAGGCGGTCCCGCAAATGCCTTACCCGCTTGAAACCGCGCCCGCGGCCGGGTAAAATTCCAAGCAGCGCGCTGTCCGGCGCCGCAGGCCGGCCGCGCAGGGCAGCGCTGGGGGAGGGAAGACCCATGAGAAGAGGCGCGGCGCTGGCTTTGCTCCTGGTTGCGCTGGCCTGCGGTCAGGAGTTTCGCGGGACGATTTCCGGGGTGGTGGTGGACGCGCAGGAGGTACCCATTCCCGCGGTCCGCGTAATCATCACCAATGCGGAAACCGGCGTGAGCACGGTGCTGGAGACCAACCAGGACGGCGCTTATATAGCCCCGTTATTGCAACCCGGCAGCTATCGCATCTCAGCCGAGCATCCCGGCTTCAAGAAGTTCTCGCGCGATGGGATCACCGTAAGCGTTAGCGAGCACCTGCGCATTGACATCAAGCTGGAGCTCGGTGCGGTGACCGAAACCGTCACGGTAACTGCGGCTGCCCCTCTGGTGGATTCCACCGGTGGAAACATGGGCATGCTCCTGGGCTCGGCCGAGGTGACCGAGCTGCCTCTGGCGCACGGCAATCCCTATGTCTTGATCGGCCTGGCCCCGGGAACCACTTTCGAGGGCGATCCGCTGCTTAACAGGCCTTATGAGCCTACCCACATCGTCAGCTACAGCATGAGCGGCAGCATCGCCAATACCACCGATATCACTCTAGACGGGGTGGCCAATACCTCGCGTAGCAGCGCGGGCAAAATCGCCGCCGGCTACGTGCCGCCGCCCGACGCCATCGGCGAAATGCGCATCGAGACCAGCTCTTTCGACGCCCGCGCGGGCCAGACTTCAGGCGGGTTGATCAACATCAGTTTGCGTTCGGGAACCAACAAACTGAGATCCAGTTTCTCGTTTACGAAAATGAAGCCGGAGTGGATGGCCAACACTTGGTTCGGCAACCGCAACCGCACGCCGCGTGGCGACTTCGATTACAACCGCTGGGGCGCCTCCGCCAGCGGCCCCCTCATATTGCCCAGGCTTTACAATGGCCGTAACCGCACATTCTTCATGTGGGCCTACGAGGGCCTCAGCGATCAGCGGCCCCGCGGCGGCACCACGCTGACGGTGCCTACTGTGGCTCAGCGCCAGGGCGATTTCTCGGAACTATTGGCCCTGGGCGCCATTTACCAGATCTACGATCCTGCTACCCGGCGGCCCGAGCCGGGGCGCACCAACCGCTACCGGCAGGATCCCTTCCCGGGAAACATCATCCCGCCGGCCCGATTCGATCCGGTGGCGCTAAAGGTCATGGAGTACTTTCCCCCGCCCATCAATGAAGGCACAACGGCAGATCACCAGTACAACTACCCCAAACCCAATTCGCCCGAGGTGGCCGATTACTTCACACACACTGCCCGCATAGACCACAACTTTGTCTCTCCTCATCGCCTGTTTGTGCGCGCCAACGGTTACGTGCGCAACACGCGGCGCAACGACTATTTCGAAACCCGGGCCACGGGATTGCGGGAGCAGTATCATCCCATCGGTGCTTCCGTGGATGACGTTTATACGCTCTCTCCCACCTTCGTGTTGAATGTCCGTTACGGCTATACGCGGTTTACGCGCGAGACTACGCCGCTGCGCGGCCGTTACTTCGATCTGACAAGCCTAGGCTTCCCCAAGTCATTCGCCTCCCTGATCAGCCCGGACCGCAGCGAGTTCCCGGCCTTCGAGTTTCGCAATTACTTCAACACCGTGCGGACGGGCGAAGAGCGCTTCATGGACACGCATTCCTTTGTCGCCGCCTTGACCAGGTTGCGCGGCGCTCACACTTGGGACTTCGGCTTCGAGTTTCGGGCTTACCGCCACAACCAGTACAGCGGCGACACCAGCCGCAGCGGGCGCTTCATCTTTGATTCCACCTGGACGCGCGGCCCGCTCGACAATTCGCCCACCGCGCCCATCGGCCAAAGCTGGGCCGCCTTCTTGCTGGGGCTGCCCAACGCCAGCGGTTACGTGGCGCGCACGGCGGACTTTGCCGAGCAATCAACCGCCTGGTGCGGCTACCTACAAGATAGCTGGCGGCTGCACCGCAATCTCACCATCAATTTGGGGTTGCGCTACGAGCTGGAAGGACCCCTGACGGAAAGGTACAACCGCTCGATCCGCAACTTCGACCCCGAAGTCATTCTACCCATCGAGGAACCGGCGCGCGCCGCCTATGAGCGAAGCTGGCCCGCTCACCAAACCCAGGAGCTGCCTCCGGAAAAGTTCAAGGTGCGGGGCGGCGTGGTCTTCGCCGGCGTGGGCGGGCAACCACGTGAGTTGTGGAAGCGCGACGCTAACAACTTGGCTCCCCGAGTGGCTCTGGCTTACAGCTTCCGCCCCGGGACCGTGCTGCGAACCGGCTACGGCATCTTCTTCGGGCCGCTGGGCATGCGCCGCACCGACGTTCTTCAGTACGGCTATTCGCGCAACACGCCTTTCATTCCCAGTAAAGACAACGGCCTGAGCTTTTATAGCCGCCTCTCCAACCCGTTCCCGGACGGCCTCCTCGAGCCCGTCGGCAACACGCTGGGGCCTATGACCGACGTCGGAGCCTCGATCGTTTTCTTTGACCCCTACCCGAAGGCCAGCTACAACCAGCGCTGGCAGTTCAGCGTCCAACAGCAGGTTGGCCGCCAGGGCATGCTTGAGGTAGCCTACGTCGGCAACCGCTCCACTAAGCTTGAAATCACACGCGACCTTAACGTGGTGGGCAACCAGTTTCTTTCGCGCAGCCCGGTCTTCGATCCGGAGCGCGTGAATTACCTTACCGCCAACATACCCAATCCGTTTCGGGGCCTGGAGGGCGTAACAGGCTCCCTAGGCACTAACAACAATATTACCCGCGAGAACTTGCTCAAGCCTTTTCCGCAATTCACCGCCGTGCAAACCGGAACTTACCAGGGTTACTCCTGGTATCACGCCTTGCAAGCGCGCTTGGTGCGGCGCGTATCCAGCCGGGCCAGCATCAACGCCTCCTTTACCTGGTCCAAGAACATGCTGGCCATGAACTTCCTTAACCCCGGCGACTTAATGCCGTATGAGTGCTTGTCGGGAGCTGACCGCCCCTTCCGCATCACCGGCTCGATGGTTTACCAGTTGCCCCTGGGGCGCCGCGGGATGCTGTTGCGGCGGGGGCCGCGCTGGCTTTACCAAGTGGTCGAGGGCTGGCAAGTCTCAGGCATGTATATTTACCAGTCGGGCGCCCCGCTGGCCTGGCAGGATGTGATTTTTGATGGTAACCCGGACGATATTCGCAAGGGCCCGCGCACGGTGGATCGCTGGTTTAACGTGGACGCTGGCTTCTCACGCGATCCGGCCACGCGCCCTTCCTATCATTACCGTACGTGGCCTTTTTACCTGCCCGGATTGCGCCGGCATGCCTCCAACAACGTGGATCTGTCGGTGAGCAAGCGCTGGCGCCTGAGCGAGCGGGGCATTGAGTTTCAGCTTCGGGGCGATGCCCTGAACGCTTTCAACCATCCACTCTTCGGGGCTCCCGATATGAACCAGTTCAGCGCCGCCTTCGGCCAGATCACGACCACTTCCAACTACCCCCGCCAGCTCCAGCTCGTTTTCCGGCTCAGCTACTGAGGCCCAGCCTTTCCGGCGGGCCTGGCCCCGGCGGTGGCCTCCTGGCCGCGGATGCTATGCTGATGGTGTTCGCACCGGCAGAGCGTGCGATAACTCGATGGCTACCGCAGTGAACGTACAACAACCGGCCTGGAGCGGTGAGTACCTCTATTTGCTGCGAAACCTGGTCTTGAAAGACTTCAAGGTCCGCTACCGGAACATGTCGCTGGGTGTGTTCTGGTCCTTGTTGAACCCCCTGATAATGATGGGGGTGCTGGCCTTCGTTTTTACGCGCATTTTCCCTAATCCTTCGATTCCCAACTTCGGGCTGTTTGTTCTGGCCGGTTTGGTCCCCTACAGCTTTTTCACGCTGGCCTGGTTGTCGGGCACCACTTCGCTGCTGGATAACAGCGGCCTGATTAAACGCGTGGCAGTGCCGCGCGAAATCATCCCGGTGGCGGCGGTGCTTTCCAACTGCCTGCATTTGATGATCCAGCTTGCGCTGCTGCTGGGCCTTACCGTGCTGCTCGGGCGCGGAGTCAATGTGTACTGGCTGTGGCTGCCGGTGATTTGGGCTTTGGAAATTATTTTCGTCTGCGGGCTGGCTCTGATGTTCTCCCCTTTCCACGTTTTTCTGCGGGACACGCGCTATGTTGTCGAATCGGCTAACGTGATACTTTTCTGGCTGGTCCCCATTTTCTACCCCTTTTCCATGATTCCCCCGCAGTATCGCGAGATTTACCAGTACAATCCGGTGGCGGCGCTGGTGCTGGCTTCGCGGCGCATCCTGCTTGAGGGCCACGCCCCGCCCCAGTCTTTGCTAATCAAGCTGACCCTGAGCGCCAGTGCGATCTTCTTGCTGGGTCTGCTGGTTTTTCGCCGGATGAAATGGGATCTGTACGATCACTTATGAGAGACGAGCCCGCCCTGGAGCTGCGCAACGTGTGGAAGAGCTTCCCGCGCCATCGCGGGCGCCGGCTACTGCGAAGCCTGCTGGCCGAGCGGATCGGAGGGCAACAGCGGTCGCGCTTTTACGCCCTCCGGAACGTGAGCCTGCAAGTAAGCTGGGGGCAAGCCGTGGGCATTATGGGGCCCAACGGCGCAGGCAAGAGCACGCTGCTCGGCGTGGTGGCGGGCCTGGCGCGCCCGGATCGAGGCGCAGTCATAATTCGCGGGCGCACGCTAGCGCTGCTGGAACTGGCGGCAGGTTTTCACCCGGATCTCACCGGAGCCGAGAACCTGCGTTTGAACGCTTCGCTGATGGGCCTGACACGCCGGCGCACGCAGGAGGTATTCGAGCAGATTGTCGAGTTCGCGGAGCTGGCCGATTTCATTCACGAGCCTTTGCGCACTTACTCCTCCGGCATGATAATGCGTCTGGCCTTCTCGGTGGCCGTGCACGGGGACCCCGAAATACTAATCGTGGACGAGGTGCTGGCGGTGGGCGATCAGGCTTTCCAAGTCAAGTGCCTGGAGCGCATGGAAGCTTTTAAGCGCCAGGGACGCACGATCGTGTGCGCCACCCACAGCCCTACGCTGGTCGAGCGCCTGTGCGATCAGGCTATGTGGCTGGATCACGGGCAAGTGATCATGCAGGGCGAGGCCCGTGCGGTGGTGGAAGCTTATCAGGGACGCACGCTGCTCGATCGCAGAGGATGAGCACGAAACTGGCCCTTCAGATCCCCACCTGCCTGAGATGTTCCCAGGCTGCTTCCCAAGTGAAGCGCTGCTCGTAAAGCAGCCGCCCGGCCCGGCCCACCGCATTGCGGCGCTCCTCTGAGGCCAGCAGCATGGAGACCGCTTCAGCGAAGGCCCGCGGCTCATCAGCCAGAATGAGATGTTCCCCGTCTCGCGCATCCAAGCCCTCTGCCCCGACGGAGGTCGAAATCACGGCGCGCGCCGCCGCCCAGGCCTCCAGAATCTTGAACCGGGTCCCGCTAGCCGCCAGCAGCGGCACCACTACCACCTTGGCCTGCGCCAACGCTGCTATTGCGTCGGGAACCGGCCCTACCAGCTCGATCCTGTCGTCGCCCTTCAAGCAGCTCGCCACGGCGTGAGGATTCTTCCCGATTACGCGCCAAACCAATCGTGGCCAGCGCTCGCGCAGCAGGGGCCATATTTGGCGCCGGAAAAACCGCACCGCGCTCGCGTTGGGCCCGTACTCCAGGTTTCCCGTGAACACCACCGCTTCCTGCTCCGGGGCTACGGGAACGGGCACGTGCGGGATAGCGTTGGGATAGACGCCCACGGTCGCGCCGGGACAAATCGCCCTCACCTTCGCCGCATCCTCGGCTGAGGTCGCCAGCAGCAGCCCGTAGCGGGGAAGCCAGCCTTGCTCCAGCGAGCGGCAACAGCTTTGGAAGCGCCGAAACAGCACCCGCTGCGGCCAGGGTTCCGATTCGGCCAGTCGCCCATACAGTTCCGACTCGACGTTGTGCAAGTCCAGCACCAGGCGCTGAGCGCGGGTCGCGAGTACTTCTGCGTATTCGGCGCACCAGAAATGCTCGACCAGGGCCAGTTCGTAGCTACGACCGCGCAACAGTTCCTCCAGCGCCTGGCTGAATCCGGCAAAGCGATCGTTGAGCGGCGGCCGCCCCAGCGCCCACCGGCGCAAATTGCGCGCCGCACGCCACAGCGGGCGCCGCGAATGCACGGGCAGGTCCAGCACGTCGATTTGGCCGAAGGCACCCGGGGGAATGGCTGCGCGCGGATCGGGCGCGCCCGGTTCGCGGAACACCACCAAATCTACCTCGTAACGCGCGCTGAGGTAGGCGAGCAGCGAGGCCGTGCGCAGGGCGCCGCCGCCTATGGTAGGGTAGGGGGATTCCGGGCTGAGCACCAGCACGCGCGGCTTACTCACGGTAGCGTCGCCAGGCCTCCTGGTAAACCTCTCGCGTTAGTTGGGCCGTGCGCTCCCAACTGAACTGGGCCGCCCGGCGCAAAGCGCGCTGCCGCCACTGTGCCGTCCAATCCGGACGCTCCAGAGCCGCTGTCAGTGCTTCTATCCAGGCCCGGCAATCGAAGGGATCGAGCAACACAGCGGCCTCCCCCGCCACTTCCGAAATTGCGGGGTCGCGCGAGGCAATTACGGCGGCCCCGCATTGCATGGCCTCCAGTACAGGCAGACCGAAGCCCTCATAGCAGGAGGGGTAGACGCAAGCCAGGGCACCCGAATAAAGCGGCGGCAATTGCTCGTCCGGAACCTCGCCCAGCCAGCGTAAGCCCTGTTCCGGTTCAAGCGGGGGAAAGTCCTCGCGACGCCGGCCGGCCAGAACCAAGTCCACCGAAAATCGCCGGCGCAAGTGGCGCCAGGCCTCCAGCAACGTGACCAGGTTCTTGCGCGGCTCCAAGGCTCCCACGTAGAGCAGATACGGCTTCTCCAGCGGCGGCGTCTCCAGTGGGCGGAAGCCGGCTGGGGCAGCCAGGGGCACGCTCACTACTCGCAAAGGATCCAAGCGGAAGTACTCGATGGCTTGCCGGCGCACGGCATCGGTGTGCGTGATGATCATGGTGGCCAGATCCAAGCCTAGCAGCCAGGGAGTCCGCCGGCGCACGCGCGCGGCTGCACAGTGCCAGCGCAGATCCAACCACGGGGAAAGATCATGCAGGGTAAGCACTGAGGCGGTGACGGGCAGGTAAGGGACCTCAAAGTTGGTCCCGTGAAAGACGGCAGCGCCGGTGCGTTTGAGCAAGCGCGGCAAACCCCACAGCCACCATCGCCTTTCCAGCCTGCCTCGGGGCGGGTCCGCCGGCAGGAGGTTTGAAAGTGGGCACCCCGGCCAGCGGATGGGTTGATCGGAGGCTAGCACGAACTCGTCTTCGGGAAAAGTTTCCGCCAGCGCCCGGCTGAGCTCGGCTACATAGCGGCGCAAGCCGCCGCTGGGTAGCGTGAGCGGGCCGGCATCCAGGACTACGCGCATGCCCCGCTTAGACCCCCCTGGCTAGACGGCCACCCCCATTCTCCACAACAAGTAGGCCAGCGCCTGGCGCACGTAAAGTCGCCATTCAGCCAGGCCGCTACGGGCAGGGTGGGGTCTGGGCGAGCCGTAGACCTGGAAACCGCGCGCTTGCAGAATCCGCTTGGCGCGGAAAATGTGATAGCCGTCGCTGACCACGATGCAAGAGCTCAAGTTCATCCGCCGCATGATCTCGGCTGCCGCTACCAGCGAGTGGACGGTGCTTTCGCCCTCGGGCTCCACCAGGATGGCTTCCGAGGGCACGTTGTGCTCGACCAGGTAAGCGCGTCCTACCTCCCCCTCCGTATGCACCGGATCGCCCCCTGCGCCCCCCGTGGTCATAATGCGTGGTGCCAGGCCGCGCCGGTACAGCTCAAGCCCGTGATCGAGCCGAGCTCTCAGAACTGGCGAAGGCCGGCCGCGGTAGGCGGCCGCCCCCAGCACGATGATCACATCGGCGGGGCGCGCTTCATCGTGGGCCGATTCGCGTTCGATCTGCCGCGCCAGCGCCAGCACCTGAGCGGCTGCCGCCATCAGCAAGAGCGCCGCCACCAAGCCCAGTCCGCGCAGTTTGTTGCGATATGATGCAATCGAGATTGCTGGCAACCCCATGCGCCTGCCGGCTCCTCCCCAGTGTACATCGCGCGGCGGGGATGAGTACTGGCTGGCAAGAGGCGGAAGGCGAACTTGAGTGAAAACCGAGGCGCTAACCAGCCCCGCTAACCCGCTGCTCAAGGATGTCCGCCTTGCGATAGCGCGAGGCGGGCTGACCTCAAAGGGTTGCTGCGTGGCTGAAGGCTTCCACTTGCTAGAGGAAGCTCTACGCAGTGGCGCTGACATCCAGACCGTCCTTGCCAGCCAGTCCGCCCGCGGCATGGTGGAAGCCAGAGTGCGCAAGCTGTGCGCTTCCCGGGTGCTGGTGCTGCCGGAACGCCTTTTTGAAACTGTAGCCGGTACTGAGGCCAGCCAGGGCGTCATTACGCTAGTTCGCCCGCCCCGGTGGACTTTGGAGCAAGTGTTTCAGGGCCGCGCCCTGGTGGTGGTGTTGGATGGCGTGCAGGATCCCGGCAATGCGGGAACGATCTTGCGCACGGCTGAGGCCTTTAGCGCCACCGGCGTGCTCGTATTGAAGGGCACGGTCAGCCCGTATAATCCCAAGGCTGTGCGCGCTTCGGCCGGATCCCTGTTCCGAATTCCGGTGGTCTGCGGCCTGGAAGCGGCTACGGTTTTGGCCGCCTTCGAGCAGCAACGGCTGGATCTTTACGCGGCCAGCCCCTCCGGAGGCTGCGAGTTGCCCCAAGCCAATTTGAGGCGTAACTGTGCCTTGATTATCGGCAACGAAGGACGGGGCGTGCGCCCGGAGCTCTGCGCCGCAGCCACCGGGCTCCGTATTCCCACCTCGCGGGTCGAATCCTTGAACGCGGCCGTAGCAGCAGCCGTCCTGCTTTACGAGGCGCGTCGCCAGAGGACGCTAAGATGAGCCTGTTCGACGAGATTCCGGCCCCTGCCGCCGAGCCCGCGCCGGACCGGCCGCTGGCGGACCGCATGCGCCCGGAAACCCTGGAGGAGTTCGTTGGGCAGGAGCACATCCTGGGGCCGGGCATGCCGCTTCGCGAACAGTTGGAGCGGAACCAGCTTGGCTCGATCATCTTGTGGGGCCCGCCGGGTTCGGGCAAGACCACGCTGGCGCGCCTGATCGCCAAGCTTACCCGCGCCGATTTCGTGCCCTTCAGCGCGGTCTTGAGCGGGATCAAAGAGGTAAAGGCGGTTATGGCCGAAGCCGAGCGCAACCGCAAGCTCGGCCGCCGCACGCTGGTTTTTGTAGACGAGATTCACCGCTTCAACAAAGCTCAACAGGATGCCTTTCTGCCTTACGTGGAGCGGGGCGACATCACGCTGATTGGCGCCACTACGGAAAACCCGTCCTTCGAGGTCATCGCCGCGCTGCTATCGCGCTCTAAGGTATACATGCTGCGCCCGCTCACGGTTGAGGAGGTGTTGGGTCTGCTCAAGCGGGCCCTGGCTGACAAGAAACGCGGCCTGGGGGAATTGAACATCGAGGCGCCCGAGGAGCTGCTGCGGCAAATCGCCATTTACGCCAACGGGGATGCCCGCGCCGCATATAACACGCTGGAGGCTGCGGTGGCGGCGGCGCAAGGCAAGCGGTTAACACGCGAGGCAGTGGAGGCGGCCATCCAGCGCAAGGTGTTGCTTTACGATAAGGCCGGCGAAGAGCACTATAACCTGATTTCCGCCCTCCACAAGTCGGTGCGCTCAAGCGACGTGGACGCCGCTCTCTACTGGCTGGCGCGCATGCTGGAGGCGGGCGAAGATCGCCTTTACATCGCGCGGCGCCTGGTGCGCATGGCTATCGAGGACGTGGGCCTGGCCGATCCCCGCGCGCTCGAGCAGGCGGTGGCTGCCATGCAGGCCGTGCACCTGTTGGGGATTCCCGAAGGCGATCAGGCGCTAGCCCAAGCAGCCATCTATCTTGCCCTGGCGCCCAAGTCCGATGCCGCCTATCAAGCCCTGAATCGTGCGCGGGCCGACGTACAGCAAACCATGGCTGAGCCGGTGCCTTTGCACCTGCGTAACCCGGTCACACGCTCCATGCGTGAATGGGGATACGGGGAAGGCTACCAGCACGCCCACGACCTCCCTGATGCGCTTCCGGACATGCCCTGCTTGCCGCCTTCGCTCAAAAACCGCCGCTATTACTTTCCCACCGAACGGGGCGTGGAAAAGCGCATCGGGGAGCGCCTGGAGGAGATCCGCAAGGCCAAAGAGCGCTCGCGCTAGCGGCGGGTCTTCGCCGGCGAGCGGCGGGCGGTTACGGTGATCTCAATCCGCGCCTTGCCGGCTAAGGCGGCAACTCCCACCGTTGTGCGCGTGGGCCGCGGCTCCGGGAAGTAGCTGACGTAGACCTCGTTCATGCGCTGGAACAGGCTCATGTCGGTAAGATAGACCTGCACGGAGACTACGTCCTGGAAACTCATCCCGCCGGCCTTGAGCAGTATCCCTATGTTATCCAGGCACTGGCGGACCTCCTGCTCGAAGTTTTCCGGGATCTGCCCGGTCTTCAAATCCGCTCCGATTTGCCCCGAGACGTAAAGCGTCTCGTCCACCAGCAAAGCTGGACTGAAAGGCCGACCCTTGGGGAACTCGGGCGGCTGGATCAGGCGCTTCTCGGCCGGGGCCAGATCCGTCACAAGAGATAGCAAGAACACAAGCGCAGCAGTTGTCGTTGGACGCATGCTGCCATGATAGCCTAGCTATGCCCTTAGTCCTGGAACCCATCCTGGCCCTTGCCCCACAAAATGTAACCTTTGGTCAATGTTCCAGCGCGCACTTTTGGTTCATTCTGACTGTAAGGAGCCTTCGCATCATGGAGCACACCCTGAACGGCAATCAGAAACGAGCCGAGCGTAGGAGTGCAGTTCGGTTTGCCATCCAACAGGAGGTGCGCTACAAGCTTCTGAACCGGGGCCGCAGTGAGGCGGGAGAAGGCAAGACCGTAAACATGAGCTCGCGGGGTGTACTCTTTACCACCGATCGCGAGCTGCTTCCCGGTGAGCGCCTCGAGCTATCGGTCAACTGGCCGGCGCGCCTGGACAACCGGCGCCCTCTGAAGCTGGTGGCCACGGGCAAGGTGGTGCGCTGCCAGCAGGGGTTGGCCGCGATCTCGATTGATCGTTATGAGTTCCGCACCCAGGGCCTAGGGGGCGTCAGCTTTAATCACACGCAGGGCGCGCCCTCCTGAAACAGCAGCGACCGGCCTCTGAGCTCGGGTTGATCGCGCCGTTGACATCCTGCCGGGGCGAGCTCTAAAATTCACATTGGGTAAAGCCTAGCTTCCACGAGGGGGTAGTTTATGTATTGGCGAAAGATCGTACCCATTGTGTGGTTGCTGTGGTTTCTCGCTAACATCGGCTTCGCTCAGGAAGTACGCGCTACCATCACCGGTTTGGTGACCGACCCTAGCGGGGCGCCCGTGGCAGGCGCCACCATCACGGTTACCAACGTAGCTCAGAACGCTTCACTTACCGTCGCCAGTAACGAGAGCGGCAACTATGTCACGCCGTTTCTGGCGCCGGGTGTTTACCGGCTCACGGTAGAGCAGCCGGGCTTCAAGCGTTTCGTGCGCGAGAACATCATTTTGCAGGCGCAAGACAAACTGCGCCTGGACGTAAAGCTGGAAATCGGCCAGCTAACCGAAAGCATCACGGTACGCGAGTCGGTCTCGTTGCTTCAGACCGAAAGCGCGACCCGTTCACAGGTGATCGCCAACGAGCTAATCAGCATGGTCCCCACCCAGGGGCGCAACCCGTTCCAACTAGCCTGGGCGGCGGCGGGTGTGATCAAAGCCGGTGACTGGCGTTACCTGCGCTCGTTCGACATCGCGGGAACCTCGGGCATCTCGATTAACGGCGGCAAGAACAAAGAGAACGAAGTGTTGCTGGACGGCATCAGCGATGTGCGCGCCGACCGCACCGTCATTCACGTGCCCACTATGGAGTCGGTGCAGGAATTCCGGGTGTTGACTAACACCTACGACGCCCAGTACGGTCGCACCGGCGGCGGTATCGTCACCATCGTGACCAAGTCGGGCACCAACGAGTTCCACGGCACGCTGTTCGAGCACTTTCAGAACGACAAGCTCAACGCCAACACCAGCGAATTGAACCGGGGCGGTCAACCCCGCGCTCCTTTCCACATCAACCAGTTCGGCTTCCAGCTCCAGGGACCCATCTATGTGCCCAAACTTTACGACGGGCGCAACCGGCTTTTCTGGATGCTCTCCTACGAAGGCATGCGCCAACGCACCGGGGATCCAGGCGCGCGCACCTTCCCCTTAATGGAATGGCGCACGGGCGATTTTTCCAACCTTTACAATGCGCAGGGCCAAAAGGTTATCATTTACGACCCGCTGACCACCACGCGCGATGGCTTGCGCCAGCCTTTCGCGGGCAACCGTCTGCCCGCCAATCGCATCAGCCCCATCGCGCTGGAGGTTTTCAAGTATTACCCGCCGCCCAACTGGGAGGGAGAAGGGCCCGCCCACATCAATAACTACATTTACCGCTCCCGCTGGAATTGCGGGTTCGATCAGTGGATAGGCCGGGCCGACTTCGTGCTCAATTCCAAAAATACTTTCTACTTCCGTTACGGCCAGAACCCCTTCGCCGAGTACCGCGCTCTCGTCTGGCCGACCCCCAACGTGGCCGAACCCACCGGGAACGCGCCCTTGATACGCAACGGCCGTAACTGGACTTTTGACTGGACCTCAACCATTGGCCCGCGCATGACTTTCAACTTGCGCGCTGGGCTGAACCGCTGGGAGGAAACCACGGGCAACACTTACGGCGCCGGCTTTGATCCGCGAAGGCTGGGTTTCGATTCCGCCCTGGTCAGCCAGTTCACGCGCTTGCAGTTCCCGCGTTTTGACCTGGGCATTTACCAGGCGGCGGGCGCAGACCGGCTCCTCAATACTTCCACCAACGATACTTACAGCATCCAGCCCAACGCAGGTCTGGTTATCGCCAAGCATTACTTGAAATTCGGGTTCGAGGGACGGCAGTACAAGGACAATGCGGCCAATCCTGGCATGGCCAGCGGTCGCTACAGCTTCGGTAGGAACTGGACGCAGGCCAACGCCTTGCGCGCCGACGCCGTCTCCGGCAACGAGATCGCCACTTTCCTGCTCGGCTACCCGAGCAGCGCTTACGTGGATCGTAACATTGACCCCACCTTCCTGCACCGCTATTACGCGTTGTTTTTCAACGACGACTGGAAGGTGGCGCCGCGCCTGACGGTGAATCTGGGCCTGCGCTGGGACTACGAGGCGCCCAATTACGAGCGCTTTAACCGCATTGTGCGCGGCTTTGACTGGAACGCCCCCAGTCCCATCGCCGACAAGGTCAAAGGCTTGACCCTGAAGGGCGCCGTGCTGTTTGCGGGCGTGGCCGGCCAGCCGCGTTACGTCTTTGAGCCCGACCGCAATAACGTCCAGCCTCGCCTCGGCGTTGCTTACCGCGTCTCCGACAAGTGGGTCCTACGCGGCGGTTACGGGCTGTACTATCTGGGCCAAAACGAGAACGGCTCCACGCAAGGCTTCAGCCGGAGGACGGACGCGGTAGTCAGCACCGATGGCGGTCTGACGCCGGCGGTCAGCCTCACCAATGCCTTTGCCAATCTTCCCGGCGGGCGGCTGCTTGATCCCATAGGCTCTAGCCAGGGTGCCGCCAGCTTCTTGGGTGAGAGCGTGCCCGGTCAGTACTTCGATCGGCCGCTGCCTTTTTCTCACCAGTATTCCTTCGACATCCAGCGCGAGCTGCCGGGCAACGTGCTGGTCGAAGTTGGCTACGTGGGTAACGCGCAGCGCAAGCTGCCGGTCAACGTGGGCCTGAACTATATACCGGCCTCCGAGCTCGGCCGGCGCAAGCCGGATGGAACTATTGACACGGCTTACTACACCGAGCGCGTGCCTAACCCGATGGCCGGTTTGATCCCCAACAACCCCACCTTAAATGCCGCCACCATCCCGCGGCAGAACTTGCTGGTGGCCTTCCCGCAGTACAGCGGCGTCAGCCTGGGCAACGTGCCTATCGGCAAGATGCGTTACCACGGCTTCCAGTCCAAGGTCACCAAGCGCTTCTCGCACGGGTTGAGCTTCTTGGCCAGCTACGGAATCATGAAGAACCTCGAGCAGGTCTCTTTGCTCAACGCCCAGGATTTCGTGCTGGCTCGCCCGGAAGACACCAAACTCGAGAAGCGCTCGGCGGGCAACGTGGACATCCCGCAGAAGTTCGCCATCGTGGGCATCTATGAACTACCCTTCGGGCGCAACCGGCGCTTCGGCGCCAACTGGCCTCGGGGTTTGGAGCATTTGCTCGGCGGCTGGCGGCTGAACTGGGATATCACTTACCAGAGCGGCTGGGTGGTCAGCTATCCCAACGCCAAGCAGGTGCGTCCGGGCAGCGCCAAATTGAAGAACCCCACCCCGAATCGCTGGTTCGATACCTCACTGTGGGATGACCCGGCCACCGGCCGGCGCGTTTCACCGCAGGAGCCGTACACTCTGCGTGACTTCCCCAGCCTCTTCGGCGACGTGCGCGTTCCCGGCTACCAGAACTGGGATGCTTCGCTGAGCAAGGAATTCGCCTTCCGCGAGCGCTCCAAACTGGAGTTCCGCTTCGAAATGATCAACGCCTTCAATCACCCGTGGTTTGCCAACATCGCTTCGGTGAACGTGACCGATCCCCGCTTCGGCCAGCTTGATCCCACGCAGCGCAACCTGCCGCGCAATATCAAGCTGGTTTTGATGCTGAAATGGTAAGATTTGCCGGGCCCGGTCGGCGCGGGCCGGGCCCGGCGGCCGGCTACCAGGTTATCTTGCCCAGCACGACCGGATGGTGCGCTCCGGTCGCGGCGGGCAAATTCCCGGGCCGCCGCCGCCAAGTCTCATAAGCCAGAACGGCAAAGGCTACAGCTTCTTTGGCGTCTGCGTCAACGCCGTAGTGGTCCGAGCGCAGAATGCTGGTGCCGGGCAGAAAGGCGGCCAATTGCGCCATCAGGCGCGGGTTATGCACTCCGCCGCCGGAAACAATCAGCTCGTCTACGCGCATACGGGGGCGCACGAAACGTTCGATGCCCACCGCCACGGCAGCAGCGGTGAGCGCGGTGGCGGTGTGGATGAGATCCAGCATGCGCACGCCGCTGGCAACCAGCCTGTTGACGAACTCAACGCCGTATTGCTCCCGGCCCGCGGTCTTGGGCGGCGGTTGGCTGTAGTAAGGATCGCTTAGCAGGCGCTCCAGCAATGGGCGATGCAGCCGACCGCGAGCCGCCAGGCGTCCGTCCCGGTCGTATTTCCAGCGCCCTCGTGTGTACTGGCGGGCCAGCGCGTCAATCACCATGTTGCCGGGTCCGGTGTCGAAGGCAACGATGTCCTCGGGGCCGCCGCCCGGCGGCAGGGCCGTAATGTTGGCGATGCCGCCGATGTTCAACACCACGCGCCCGCGCTTGGGATGCCGGAACAGCATGTAATCCACGTAAGGCACCAGCGGCGCGCCGCGCCCGCCGGCGGCGATGTCCCGCGGCCGGAAATCAGCCACCACGGGGATTCCCGTACGTTCGGCCAGCACCGCCGCTTCGCCGATTTGCAGCGTGCTGGCAATTTTCCTGCCCAGGAAGCGCGCCGGCGCTCCTTCATGGAAAATGGTCTGGCCATGTGAGCCGATCAGGTTGATGCTCTCCAGGGGTATGCGCGCGCGTCGCGCCGTTTCTATCAGCGCCTCGGCGTAAAGCTCCCCGAGCAGGAAGTTCAGGCGGGAGATGACGGCGGTATGCGTGGCGGCGTTGGAGACGCTCAGAATGGCCCGCCGGATGCGCTCAGGGTAAGCAAGGGTCCGAAAAGCCAAAGTCCGAATGCTTTTCGACCAGCCGCGTCCCTGAATCTCGACGATGGCCACGTCAATGCCGTCCAGGGAGGTTCCGCTCATCAAGCCGGCCACCCGCATGGGCTGCTCACTCACTCACTTTGCTTGAGCTCCTGTTGAAGCTCCATAAGCAAGCGGAGCGCTTCGATGGGGCGCAGCTCGTCCAGATTCAGCCGCCGAATGCGCTCAGCGATGTGATAGCTGACGGGCTCGAACAGGCGGATTTGCACCGGCTCGGAGGCCGGCGCGGGGCGGGGTGATAGCTCCTCGCTGACCTCGTGTTCGCTCCTTTCGTGCAGGGCCAGCACGGCCCGCGCCCTTTCGATGACTGCGGCAGGCAGCCCTGCCAGCCTGGCCACTTCGATGCCGTAACTGCGGTCGGCTGCGCCCGGCTCCACCTTGCGCAAGAAAATGATCTGATCGCCGGATTCTTTGACCGACACGCGCAAATTGCGCACGCCCGGCAGCAGCTCCGCCAGCTCGGTCAGCTCGTGATAGTGCGTGGCGAACAGCGTCTTGGCGCGCAGGCGCTGGTGGATGAACTCGATCACTGCCCAAGCCAGGGCCAGACCGTCGAAGGTGGCCGTGCCGCGCCCGATTTCATCCAGAATGATCAGGCTTTGCGGGGTGGCCGTGTTCAGGATCACCGCCGTCTCGGTCATCTCCACCATGAAGGTGGAGCGCCCGCGAGCCAGATTGTCGGAAGCGCCAATGCGTGTGTAGACCCGGTCCACCAAGGGCACGAGCGCCTCATCGGCGGGTACGAACGAGCCCATCTGAGCCAGAATCGAGATGAGCGCCGCCTGCCGCAGGTAGGTTGACTTGCCGCCCATGTTAGGGCCGGTGATGATAGCGATAAACTCGCGCGCCGGGTCAAGGTAAACGTCGTTGGGGATGTAACGGCTGGCTTCGTGCTCGCACAGCTTCTCGACCACGGGATGACGGCCGGCCAGAATGCGCATTTCGCCGCTCTCGGAGAAGCGTGGTCGCGTGTAACGGTTCTCCGCCGCCACTTGAGCCAGCGCGGCCGTGACGTCCAGCTCGGCGATAGCGGCCGCCGTCGAGCGTATGGGGGCAGCCTGCGAAGCGGCGTAGGCGCGCAGTTCGCCGAAAATCTGTTTTTCCAGCTCGAGGATGCGCTCTTCGGCTTGCAAAATGCGCCCCTCCAGCTCCTTTAGCTCCCGCGTAGTGAAGCGCTCGGCCCCCACCAGCGTCTGTTTGCGCTCGTAATCCGGCGGCACCAGGTGAAGGTTGGGCTTGGAAACTTCCAAGTAGTAGCCGAAGACGTTGTTAAAGCGGACCTTGAGCGAGGCGATGCCCGTGCGCGCCCGCTCGCGTGCTTCGATCTCTGCAATGTAGCGGCGGCTGTTGCGACTGACTTCCCGCAAGCTGTCCAGCTCGGGATTCACTGCTTCCCGGATAGCCCCGCCGTCGGCCAAATTCGCAGGAGGCTCGCTGACGATGGTCGCCAGGATGCGATCGCGCAACTCGGCCAGCTCGTCCAGCCCGGCGGCGAGCTGGCGCAAGCGCGCGCAGCGAGGCTCACCCAGGATCTGCTTCAGCCGGGGGACCTTCTCCAGCGAGCGACCGAGCGCCAGCATCTCTCGCGGCCCTGCGGTGCCCAGCGTGACTTTGGCCAGCAGGCGCTCCAGATCCCCCATGCGAGCCAGCTCTTTGCGTAGCTCGCTGCGCACCACCGTGTCACCCAACAACTCCTGGATTGCATCCAGCCTGGCCTCGATTTCAGCCCGCTCGAGGGACGGCCGCAGCAAGCGATTGCGCAGTAAGCGCCCGCCCATGCCGGTCTGAGTGCGATCAATCACCGTCAACAAGGTGGTTTCCTTGAAACCGGATGGCTCAGGCGCAAAAAGCGGCTCCACCAGCTCCAGGTTGCGCACGGTAACGGCGTCCAGCCGCATGTAGCGAGCGCGGTCGAAATAGCGCGGGGGCTCGAGGTGTTCCAGGGCCGCGCGCTGCGTGTCACGCAGATAATCCAGAATGGCGCCGGCCGCGCACACCGCCAGCCTGCGGCCGGCCAGCCCGCAGCCGTCCAGGCTGAGCAACCGAAACTGCTCGCGCAAGGCGTGTTCGGCGTGCTGGTAGTCGAAGGTCCACAGCTCCCGATCCGTGCGCACGGGCGCCGTGGCGGCTTCCGTCGAGGGCAGCTCAGTTCCCGCCGGCGCCAGCAATTCGCGGGGTCCCAGCGTTTCCAGTGTTTGCGCCAGCTCCAGCCATTCGGTTTCGGTGGCTCGGAATTCGCCGGTCGAGACATCCACCCAGGCTAATCCGGCGCGTTCACCGTCCCTGCACACCGCGGCCAGGTAATTGTTTTCGTGACTGCGGAGCAAGGCCGCATCGGTTGCCGTGCCCGGGGTAATGATGCGGGTGATCTCGCGCCGCACAAGCTTGCGCGCCAGCCGCGGATCTTCTACCTGGTCGCACAATGCCACCCGGTAGCCGCGGGCCACCAAACGGGCAATGTAACTTTCGGCGGCGTGATAAGGCACTCCGCACATGGGGACCGGCTGCCCTCTTTCCTTGTTGCGGGAGGTGAGCGTGATTTCCAGCTCGCGGGCCGCCGTGATGGCGTCTTCGTAAAACAGCTCGTAAAAGTCCCCCAGGCGGAACATCAGCAGGGCATTGGGGACTTGGCGCTTAATGGCATGGTATTGCCGCATCAGCGGCGTGGTAACATCGGCATCCATCAGCCTCGGCCCCGCTGAAGCAATCGGCGGGCGCAAGCCGGCTCAAGCGTAAATGCCGCGCAGTTTAATGGCGAAAGCTACCCGATCCAGCGCCAGCATGTAGGCGGCAATGCGATTGTTTACGCCGTGTTTGTCGGCGTAACTGGTTACGTCCCGGAAGCTGTTCACCATAATTTCTTCCAACCGCGTGTTGATCAGCTCCTCGTTCCAGAAGTAACCTTGCCGGTCTTGAACCCACTCGAAATAAGACACTGTAACCCCGCCGGCGTTGGCGAGGATGTCCGGGATCACGAAGACGCCACGTTCGGCCAGAATTTGGTCCGCCAGCGGCGTGGTAGGCCCGTTGGCGCCCTCGCACAATATCTTGGCTCGTATGCGGGCGGCGTTTTGCGATGTGATGACGTTCTCCTTGGCGGCCGGCAGGAGCACATCGCAATCCAGCAACAAGGCCTCCTCTCGCCCGATGTTTTCCCCGCCCGGGAAATCAAGGATAGAGCCGGTCTGCTTGCGGTGGCGCATGAGGGCCGCTATGTCCAGGCCGTTCGGGTTGTAAACGGCGCCATCAATTTCGATCACAGCGATGATCTTGTATCCGGCCTGCGACATTAGCTTGGCGGCCATTCCTCCCACGTTGCCGAAGCCCTGTACCACGACGCGGGTTTGCTCAGCGCGCAAACCCAGCCGCTTGAGGGCCTCATTGACCACAATGAGGCAACCGCGGCCGGTAGCTTCCGAGCGCCCCCGCGAGCCGCCCAGATCCAGCGGCTTGCCGGTCACCACCGCCGTGGTGGTCTGGCGCACGTGCATCGAGTAGGTGTCCATGATCCAGGCCATCACCTGCTCGTTGGTGTTCATGTCCGGTGCCGGAACATCCAGCTCCGGCCCCAACAGGGGCAGAATCTCCGCCGTGTAGCGCCGCGTGATGCGTTCCAGCTCGGCTTCCGAGAGCAGTCTGGGGTCGCACACCACGCCGCCTTTTGCCCCTCCGAAGGGGATGTTGACCACGGCACACTTCCAGGTCATCCAGGCGGCCAGCGCCCGGATTTCATCCAGGGTTACATCGGGGGCAAAACGGATGCCGCCTTTGGCCGGGCCTCGGGCGATCGAGTGCTGGACCCGATAGCCCACGAAGACCTCCAACCGCCCGTCATCCAACTGCACCGGAATGTAAACCGTGATCTCCTTCGATGGCGTGCGCAGGATCTTGCACAGCCCGTTGTCCAGGCCCAAGCGACGCGCTGCTTCGTCGAACCGCGCCTCGGCCGCCAGCCAGGGGTTGAGTTCCTGTTCGACAGGAATGCCAGTGGTTGCCGCCATCGTTGGCCTCCGCAATCATTATCCCATTCAGGCCGAGCGGTTGCGCCGCACCCGGCGTGAGAGGTCGCGAATGCGCTCCTGGGCTTCCCGCCGCGCCGCGCTGTAGGCAGCCAGGTCCGCCGGGCCCCTCTTGAGCAGGTCCAGCACAATGGCTTCCGCCGCTACATATTCCGGGGCCAATTCAGCCACCTCCTCGGCGATTTCGGCAGGAATGCTGGTGACCCCGTTGGCGTCGGCATGCAGCCAATCCCCAGCGTGCACGACCAGCCCTCCCACACGCACCGGCTCGTGCACCGAGACGATATGGGTGTAGGCGTGCGAGCAAATGACGCCGCTGGCGAAAGCCGGGAATTTCAGCCGCCGGATCTGTTCCACGTCGCGTGCCGCGCCGCTGGTGATGATGCCTGTGGCCCCGAAGGCCTGGTAGCTGGCGCACATGATTTCCCCGAAGGTCGCCCCCACCGGTGGGTCGTCCAAATCCTGAAACACCACAATCCGCGGGGCCGGCAGTTCATCAAAGCGCCGGAGCTGTTCGTCCAGGCTGGCGTAAGCCTCGCCCTTGGCGTGCGGGAAGCCGCAGTACATGGTGGCCGTGGAGGCGCAACCGACAATAGGGGGCAGCTCCGGAAACAGGGCGCGAATGCGCGCATCCATATAGCCGGTGTCGCGCGGGCGCACATCGAACAGCTCGATGACGTTAGCGATGGTGGGGGTGTCGAATTGCCGCAGACGCTCGAGCGTGCGGGCAGATAATTCACGGGTAGCCATAACCACGTTATAGCGCAGCCGCCCGCGCCCGCCAGGGGGTTAGCTAAGATGGTTGTCCCCATGAAAAGGCGAGACTTTTGCCTCGGCGTCGGCTTGCTCGGCCTGAATCAGCCGCGGGTCCCTGAGTATCCCCCGATCCGGCAAATCACGCGCGGACCTAAGTTTCACTGGTTCGGCTATTACGACAAACTGCAATTCGACCGCAGCGGGCGCTACGTCTTGGGCAACCAGGTCAGCTTCGAGCACCGTTCCCCGCAACCCCAAGATGTCATCAAAGTAGGCATGGTGGATACGGCCGAGGGCGATCGCTGGATCGAGCTGGGCGAAAGCCGGGCCTGGAACTGGCAGCAGGGCTGCATGTTGCAGTGGATGCCTGGCGCCTCGGATCAGGTCATCTGGAACGACCGCCAGCAAGACCGCCTGGTGGCCCACATCCTCGACATCCGTACCGGCCGCAAGCGCACCATCCCGGCCCCCATCTACGCCTTGAGTCCGGACGGACGCTGGGCAATCTATCCCGACTTCAGGCGCTTGAACCAGACCCGCCCCGGCTACGGCTATGCCGGCATCCCCGATCCCAATGCCGATGTGGCGGCCCCGGAAAATGCCGGCATCTGGCGCGTGGATCTAACAAGCGGGCAATCCCGGCTTCTGATCTCGCTGGCCGAGGTCGCCAGAATTAGTAGCCCCGGCGCGGACTTCACAGGAGCCAAGCACTGGTTTAATCACCTGCTTTATAACCCCGATGGATCGCGCTTCGTCTTCCTGCACCGCTGGCGCGGGCCCAAACAAAGCAAGGGCTTCGCCACCAGGATGTTCACAGCCAGCGCCGAAGGCAAGGACCTCTATGTGCTCGATCCCTACGGGCGCACTTCGCATTTCATCTGGCGCGACCGCGAGCACGTGCTGGCCTGGGCGTGGCACCCCTCACACGGGGAAAAGTTTTATTTGTTCCGGGACAAAACAGACCGCGTGGAGGTCGTAGGGCCGGACGTGATGACCGTGAACGGGCACTGTAGTTACCTCCCCGGCAACCGCTGGATTCTTAACGACACCTATCCGGACAGGCAGCGATTGCAGCACGTTTACCTTTACGAGGTGGCGACGGGAAGGCGAGTGCCTCTGGGTTCCTTTTATTGTCCTGCCGAGTACGCCGGCGAGTGGCGTTGCGACACGCATCCACGCTCTAGCCGCGACGGCCAAAAGGTGTGCATTGACTCGCCGCACAACGGGGGGCGGCAGATGTACCTGATTGACATCAGCGCAATAGTGGGCAAGGCAAGCGCCGCGCCTGCTGCCGTTTGACTCAAAGCGCGTCCTGGCAAGAGCCGGCTGGTGCGCGGCGCCGCTCAGAGGGGCCGGCGGCCGTTTCAAGGCGAGTCTAGGTAGTAGTAGGCCACGCTTGAATATGTGCTGTCGCGGCGGTGGTTGTTATGCCCGCGCTCGATCGTCATGCGCAACGAGCGGGTGAAGGGAATCGGGTCGGGCGCGTGGAAACGGTAAACGGTGAACAGCCCTGCCTGCCAGTCCGAACGCCCCGGCACCTTTTCCAGGAAGCTAACGCCGTGGTACAAGTTGTTGTACTCGCGCCGGAAGCCAAAGGCTCCGCCGAAGTAATCTTCGGTACCGGTGCCGAGGATGGAGGGACGCGCCTCGCCGTCAATCCATACCATCTCATCGCCCTCCCACCAGCCTTGGCCGGCCGCATCCACGCTCAGTGAGACGCCTACCAGGTGCCCTCGCCCGCGCACGTCGAGCACGACATGGTTGCCCTTGCCCTCGGGGTTTCGGGCTTGGCGAGCGCCGGCCTCCGGGCCCGGATAAGGTTCGGGCTGGCTGCGACGGTGAAGAGCGTGGAAGCGCAGCGGGCTTGGCGGGGCGGGCCATTTCTGGTAATCCACGTGGTAATACAGCAGGCGCAGCGGCTTGTCCGATCCGTTTTCCAACGTAATGCGCGCGCCCTTGCTATAAGGCATGGGGAAATAGCAGTTGAACCCGGCCACGTTCTTGTTAGCCAGGTTATGGTTGAGTTCCGGTCTGGCCTCCACGCTCAAGAAAACCGTGTTCACCTGACGCACGCGGTTGTGACCGAGCAGGAAAAACTCGCCGAAAGGCACGTCGACGGCCGGCTGCGCGGCGCCGTCCCAAAACATTTTCAGGCGCGTGGTGGAGAGATAGTTCTCCTCATCCGTCATGATTGTGAACCAGAGGTGGACGATTCGTCCCGGGCCCGTCAGCTCTGCCACCTGATGCGCAGCTCGCGGCCCTACCACCACCATGTCTAGGTTCGATCCATCCGTGGCGGCCGAAGAAATTCGCGCCGCCCTATAGTTTTGCGGTGCGTCAATGCCCTGCGCCCACAGCGCAAGCGTCAGGGTGAAACAACTCACCATCCATAAGGCTTTCATCTCAGGTCTCCTCTCAACGGAGTGGCCCGAACTTATCGAGCGGCCAATAAACGAAAACCGCTTTGCCGGCGATGTTGCGCCGGGGAACCAGGCCCCAGGCGCGGCTGTCTTGGGAAGAATTGCGGTGGTCGCCGAGCACAAAGTAGGTATCCGGCTCGACCAGCCGCGGCGCCATGTCCTGGTAGTCGCGGAACTCGCGGGGCACGTAATCTTCCCGCAAAGGCTGCCCGTTAACCGTCACCAGGCCCCTCTCGATGGCCACCACGTCTCCGGGCAGGCCGATCACGCGCTTTATGTAGGAGCGACTTGGGTCCTCGGGGTGCGAGAACACCACCAAATCGCCGCGGCGGATGGGACTGAGGCCCAGACGGTAAACGAACTTGTTGACGAAAATGCGTTCCTGGTCTTGCAAGGTCGGCAACATGCTGGTGCCTTCGACCTTGACCGGCTGGTATACAAAGACGATCACCACGGCTGCAAGAACCAAGGAGACGAGCAAATCGCGCAGCCAGGCGATAGCTACCGCCCGCAGCCGAGCCGGTAACGGTTTGAATACGTGGGCCACGTTCTTGCTGGACGCTTGGAGCGCCTTCAAAGCTGATTATACGGCGCGCGCCGCCAGACGCCGCGCACGCGAGCACCGAGCGGGGCCGTCTGCTGCCGGCTTGCCGAGCGCAGAGCGACTACGGCACCACCACGTACTTGGCTCCGGGCGCTCCGCAGATCGGGCACCGCTCGGGTGGAGCGCCCAGCTCGATGTGGCCGCAAACCGGGCACAGGTAGATGTTGGCCTCGGCTATGTCCCGCCCTTGCTCGACGGCTTCCAGCGCGCGCTTGTAAAGCTGGGCGTGCACCGCCTCCGCTTTGACGGCGTAACCGAACATGATCTTGGCGCGATGGCCCTCGGCCTCGGCCTGCGCGAGCATAGGCGGGTACATGGAGGTGTACTCGTAGGTTTCGCCCTGGATGGCGACTTTGAGATTCTCGGCCGTCGAGCCCAGGGCGCCGAGGGCTTTCAGATGCCCCTCCGCGTGTAAACGCTCGGCTTCGGCGGTAGTGCGGAACAAGCGCGCCACGTTCGGGAAACCCTCTTGTTCAGCTTTGCTGGCAAAGGCCCGGTACTTCATGTTGGCTTGGCTCTCCCCGGCAAAAGCTTGCTTCAAGTTGTCCTCGGTGTTCATAGCTTTGCTCCTCTAAGTCTAATAAGCGCCAGGATAGCAATTCCGCGAGCTGAGGCGTCCTGTTGTGAGCCAGGCCGGCGCGCAGCCTAGCTCTGCTAAGATGAAAGCCGGGATGAGAACCATGTCCCTCAGAGGAGGAGAAATGTCAGAAAATGCACGCCTGCCGCTGATCGGTGAAGACGCGCCCGCTTTTGAGGCGGAAACCACTCAGGGGCATATTAAGTTTCCGGACGACTTCAAGGGTAAGTGGGTAGTGTTTTTCAGCCACCCGGCTGATTTCACACCCGTATGCACGACCGAGTTTATGGCCTTCGCCAGCATCCAGCAGGAGCTCCGCGCCTTGAACTGTGAGTTGCTCGGCCTGTCAATTGACAGCACTTTCAGTCACATTGCCTGGCTGCGCACCATAAAAGAAAAAATCGAATTTCGGGGCATGAAAGGCGTTGAGGTAACCTTTCCCGTGATCTCGGACCTGACTATGGAGGTCTCGCGTAAATACGGGATGCTGCAACCGGCGGCCAGCACCACGCAGGCTGTGCGCGCGGTATTCGTGATAGATCCCAAAGGCAAGGTTCGGGCGATCTTGTATTACCCCATCTCTGTGGGCCGCAACATGGCCGAGATCAAACGCCTGGTGGCTGCCTTGCAAACCGCCGACGCCCACGGCGTGGCTACTCCGGCCAACTGGCAGCCTGGCGAGGAAGTCATCGTGCCGCCGCCCACCTCCGCCGCGGCTGCCGAGGAACGCATGAAAGCCGCCGGCGAGGGCGTCCGCTGCGTGGATTGGTTCCTTTGCTTCAAGCGGCTGCCGGAAAAGCGCTAAGCTGAATTGCCGCAGCTTGGCGCAGGAGGGTTGCTCGGGCGCCCTGCCCGCGGCAGGGCGCCCTCATCGTAGTACTGCTTAAGCCTGCGCGCGACAGCGCGACCTGCGACGGCCGCCCACTCGTGCTCAGTGGCCCGGCGGAGCCGCTCGAGGCTGCCAAAGTGCTCGAGCAGTTTGCGGGCTGTCTTGGGGCCAATCCCCGGTATTTGCTCGAGCTCGGTGCCGATTTGAGCTTCGCGACGGCTCCGATGGAAGCGGACGGCGAAGCGGTGGGCCTCATCGCGGATAGTTTGGATCAAGTGCAGCAAGGGCGAGTGACGCTCTAGGACGATAGGATCCTGCTCCTGGCCGAGCACGTAGATCCACTCTTCGCGTTTGGCTATGGCGGCTAGCGGCTGATCGGCCAGCCCCAGCGACTCCAAAGCCTCGGCGGCGGCATGGAGCTGGCCTACCCCGCCATCCACCAGCACCAGCCCGGGCATCGGTTTGCCCTCCTGTTGCAAGCGGCGGTAACGCCGGCTGACAACCTCGCGCATCGCCGCGAAATCATCGCCCGGCTGTGCCGTGCGGATGATAAACCTGCGGTAGTCGGACTTTTTCATGCGCCCCTGTTCCCAGACCACCAGACTGGCCACAGTGTCCGCGCCCTGGGTATGAGAGACATCGAAGCATTCGATGCGGCGCGGCGGGCCGGGCAAACCAAGTGCGTCCTCGAGTGCCTCCGCGATGGCCTCAGCCGACGGCTGCATGATCCGGAAGCGCTGCTCGAAGCTGTGGCGGGCGTTCGTCTCGGCCAGCGTTACCATGGCTCGCTTGGCCCCGCGCTGCGGCGTGTGAATTTCTACCTTGCGGCCCCGCTTCTCCGAAAGCAGCTCTTCCAGCGTCTGCCGATCCTCGAAATCCACTGGCACGTGGATGCGCGCCGGCACGTACTGCTGGTCCAGATAATACTGCTTGATCAGGGCCGAGAAGAACTCGGCCGCCGAGTAATCCTGCTGGTCTTCCCAAAAAAACTCGCGCCGGTCAACCACGCGCCCCCGGCGCATGTGGAAGACGTTGACAGCAACCAGCGGCGGCTCAGCGTAGACTCCGAACACATCGGTATCCTCGCCCTCGGCCGCAGCCATCTTCTGGCGTTCTTCCAGCTCCTCGATGGTCGCCAGCAGATCGCGCAAAGAAGCTGCGCGCTCGAATTCCATGGCCTCGGCGGCTTGCTGCATGCGTGCGCGCAAGTCGGCCGCCAGATCGCGGCGCCGGCCTTCCAGAAACAGCCGCACGGCCTGGACCGAGGCGAGGTACTCGCCTTCCTGGGTCAGGCCTTCCACGCACGGACCCAAACAGCGCCCGATGTGGTACTGCAAGCAGGGCCGTGCATGTCGGCGGGTCAGATCAATCTTGCAGGAAGGAATTTTGAAGTGCCGGTGTATGAAGTCCACCAGGCGATGGGCCAGGTTACCCGGAAAATAAGGCCCGTAATAGTTGGAGCCGTCTTTGAGCAGCCGCCGGGTGACGTAAACGCGAGGCCAGCGCTCGGCGGTCAGCTTGATGTAAGGGTAGGTCTTATCGTCGCGCAGCAGGACGTTGAAGCGCGGCTTCCACTGCTTGATGAGGTTGTTTTCCAGCGCCAGCGCTTCTTTTTCGTTGTCTACCAGAATGTAGTCAATCTCGCGCGCCAGGGCCAAAAGGGTGTCGGTTTTAACATCGGCCAGGCGTTCTTCCGAGAAATAGCTCCGCACCCGGCTGCGCAGATTCTTGGCCTTGCCCACATAAAGCACGTTGCCGTGCTGGTCTTTGTACAGGTAGACGCCTGGCTGGGCCGGGAGCTGGGCAGCCTTCTCGCGCAGATCCATACCCTGTTAAGCAGCCCCCTATACTAGGATTGTGGCACGGATCGGCTGGTTGATCCTGGCGGCCGGCTTGGCGGGCGCCTGGCAACAGAAGCCGGTGGAGCCCCCTGAAGAAGACGAGTCGCTGGTCGCCAAGCAGTACGCCTTCAACCCGCTTGAAGCGGACAAAGAGCTGCGGGTCGGCAATTTTTACTTCAAGAAGGGCAGCTACCGTGCAGCCGCTCTCCGATTTGAGGAAGCTACGCGCTGGAACCCGGGCCTGGCGGAGGCTTGGTTGCGCCTGGGCGAAGCGCGAGAAAAGTTGGGCGATTCCAAAGGGGCGCGGCAGGCATACGAGAAGTTTCTCAGTCTTGCGCCCAAGCACAAGCGGGCCGCCGAGATACGGAAAAAGTTGGCCGCCATGGGCTAGCGGGCCAAGGGGGTGGCGCGACGCGGCTGCCGCAGGGCAGCCAGCAATCGCTCAAAGCCGCGCTCCCAGTCGGGGAAGAGATCCACGTATTGGAGTTGCTGGCATATGCGGGCAGGCAGCCGGCATTCCTCCAGGCGCACGGGAATGAAATAGGTCTGCTCGAAAGGCACCCGACGCGCGCAGTCCAACGCGTAACGCAGCTCGGACTGAAAACAGCCTCGCTTGCCTGTAGCTCGCTGGGAAAAGCAAGCTACAAAGTAGTCGGCCACCTCGATGGCCTGTTCGATCGAGCGCGGCCAATTTTGGCCTGGCAACAGCTTCTTACGATCCAGCCACGGGTCGAAGCCGTGACGGTGCAAGTCGCGGTATAGACGCTCGGCAGCGGCTGCGTCCTCTTGCACGTAGGCCAGGAAAACCTTGGGCCGCGTGGCAGGCAGGAAACGGAACCCGCCTTTGCCGTCTGCGCGAAAGACGCCGAGGCCTTCAATCTCGACGTGAGCGCCGCGCTCCAGGCACCGGCGCACCAGCCTGGCTATTTCTTCGGCCCCCGCCTTCATGCCGCCTCCTCGCCCTCACTTCTTGCGCCGCCGGGAGGCGGGTTTGGCTTCGAAGCGGAAAGCCACCTTGGGACCTGGCATGAATGTGCCTAACCCAGGTAGCGGGACCGCCTGCCCCTTGCGAAGCCTGCGCAGAATCTCGTGCACCAGGCTGTCGAGCTGGTCTGCCGCTGCGGCCTTGGTCAGTTTGGACTGGCGGGCCAGCCGGGCCGCCAACTCTTGCTTGTTCATCGCGATCCAATGCTAGCACGGACGAGCGCCCGGCCAACCCCTGCGCGGTCGGGAGCGGGAGCGCTAAGTCACTGTCGGCCAAAGGATTGTTACAGTCACCCAAACTTGTTTGAACGCCGAACTCACACCCCGCGCCGCTGGCCCCACAGCTCGATTTGCAATCGCGGCGTATAGCGGTACCCCTCTTGCTTGCAAAGCTCGATGAGCCAGCGCGCCCGCTCCCTAAGCTGCTCGGGCTCGATGGCCTCTGGCATGAGCAACACCCTTTCCCGGTCGGCCTCCAGCTCTCGAACCAGCGCGCGTATCTCGGCGATATCCACCGGAGCGCATACCACAAACTTGAGCTGGTATGAGTAGCTGCGCACGAGCTTGCGCAGCACCTCGGGTTGGATTCGCAAGCGCTCATGCTGCCCTACCCACCTGGCGTGTTCCGGCGCCCGCGGCGTCGAATTGGAAAGCTTGGGGCTGATGCTCATCAGATCGCAGTAAACGGGCTGAAAAACGGTTCCTGCCGTCTCGATAGTGATGTGGTAGCCCGCCCGGTGCAGAGCTTGGCTGAGCCCGACCACATCGGGCATTATCATGGGCTCGCCTCCGGTCACTACGACGTGGCGCGCAGGATAGCGCCGGACCTCGGCCAGAATTGCCTCAACGCTCCAGTCCTCGCCCTCCGGGGACCAGGAGGCATAAGGCGTATCGCACCAAACACAGCGGAGATTGCAGCCGCTGGCGCGCACGAAGACGGAGGGCATGCCCAGCAGCATGCCCTCGCCTTGAACGGAATAAAATATTTCAGCTACTCTCACGGCGCGCCTCCAACGGGTCGGGCACGCCGGCTTCTTCAAAGCCTTTGCGCCGGAGCAGGCAGGCCTCGCAAGCGCCGCAGGGCCGACCCTGCGGATCCGGATCGTAGCAGGAGTGGGTCCAGGCCGGATCCACACCCAGCTCCAGCGCCAGCTTTACGATCTCGGCTTTGCTCATGGCTAGCAGCGGCGCGCGGATGTGGATTCGCATGCCTCCCTCTACCCCCGCCTTAGTGCCCAGATTGGCCAGGTGCTCGAAGGCTCGGATATATTCGGGCCGGCAATCCGGGTAGCCCGAGTAATCCAGCGCGTTGACGCCGATGAAAATGTCGCTGGCCGAAAGCGTTTCCGCCCAGGCCAAGGCGCAGGCCAAAAAAACGGTATTGCGCGCCGGAACGTATGTAACGGGAATTGTTCGACCGATTTCAGCCCGGGGCCGGTTCTTGGGAACAGCTATGTCCGCCGTCAGAGCCGATCCCCCGAAGGCGGCCAGATCTACCCGCACCACCAAATGGCCGGCCGCGCCCAGGGCGGCGGCCACGCGCCGCGCCGCTTCGATCTCCTGGCGGTGTCGCTGCCCGTAATCCAGCGTCAAGGCGTAGCACTCAAAGCCCTCTCGGCGAGCCACCGCCAGGCAGGTGGAGGAGTCCAACCCGCCGCTTAGCAAGCACACTGCTTTCGGTGCCGGCTTCACTTGGGCAACCTTAGCGCCAGCAAGAATCCCAGCACCGGGCAAATAGTCCAGGCCGCCAGCGCACTGTGCATTGAAAAGCGATCGGCCAGCGCGCCAGTCAAGGGAATGAAAATAAGTCCGGCCAGTCCCCAGGCGAAGCCCATCATCAATGCCGAGACTGTGCCAGCCTGTGAGGGAATCAGCTCCTGGGCCATCACCACGTTAACCGGGATGGTAAATAGAAGAATCAGGCCCCCGAGCAGAAGGCCCGCCACCGACAGGGCCCCGTGCGCCAGAAAGAACAGCGCCAGCAGGGGCGCCGACCCAGCCATGGAAAGCAGTATTACCCGTCGCCCGCCCAGCCGGTCGGCTAAGTGCCCGCCTACGAAACCGCCCAAGGCTCCGAAGAACAAATAGGCCGAGAGCGTGTAACTGGCCGCGGACACCGAGTAGCCGCGCTCGCGGTGCAGGTACAAGGGCAAAAGTTGAGCGTAGGTTATCTGGACCACTGAGCGCAGGAAAACTAGCAGGTAAAGCACCGCTAAAGGCCGCCAGACCGAAGCTAGGGCCCGGAACTGCCCCCGCGGGGCGGTGCTTTTCTCAGGGTTACCAGCCCGGGGAAGCTGCCAGGCCAGCAACGCCGAAGCAGCCAAACCGGGCAAAGCAGCCCACCATGTCCTGGCCAGCCCCAGCCTTGCACTCAGCAGGGAAAAGTAGGTGGGCCCCAGCGAAAAGCCCACCGTTCCCGAACTGACAAAGATGGCCATGACGCGTCCCCGCTTGCCCTCCAGGCCGGCCGTAGCCAGTGAAGATCCTTGCGGATGAAAGGCTGCGATGCCCGCGCCCCCCAGGCAAACCATCACGAGCAAAGCCCAGTAGCCGGGCGCCAGGCCCAGCGCGGAAACGAACAGTGCCGCTATGCCGGGGCCCAGGGCGGCAAAGGCGCGCGTTTGCAACCGATCGGAGAGCATGCCGTAGAGCGGTTGCATTACCGAGGAAGAGAAGACCAGCACGCCGCCCAGCACTCCGGCTTGTGTGAGGCTCATTCGGAAGCGCTCGACCAGCAAGGGTTGCAGCGCGCCCAGCGCAGAGGAGTACAAATCAACGAAGAAATGTCCTATGGCAAGCAGCCCCAGCAGCGCCAGCGACGCCCGCCGGCTACAAGCCGCCTCCGTGCCGCGATGGACTAATACTTCCGCAGGGCGCATCCGCAGGACTTAACTTAAATTATAAATCCGCCCCGCAGCGTAACCTGTGCGGCTCCAAGCGGAGCGCCTTCCCGTTTAACTCCACGCGTACCGGCTCGCTGCGAAAGTTGTACAGGCAGCGCCAACCATTAAAGTCGTACAGCGCCACGCGTACGGGCGCTTGCAGGCGCAAGCCTAACGGTTCCAACAACACCCTGCGCAGGGCGTTCACCACTGTCTCGGGCAGGCGCACGATCCCCAGCGGCTTGGGCGGTAGCAGCCACTCGCCCGTCTGGCGAAAATCCTCTTCGCTGAAGGTGCGCACGTTCCACACCAGCATTTGTTTGCGGCGCGTGAGCAATGGCGCCTCGCCGCCGGTGTGGGGCGCTGCTATCAGCACAGTGGCCCGGTCTGCCTTTAGCCCCAGATCCAACTCCAACGGCGCGTCCAGCGCGATCACTCGCCTGCCCAGCTTTACTTCGGTCGCCACGGCGGGCTCGGCTTGGGCCGCAACTTTTACGCCGGCCAGCCCCGCCAAGGCCGGCACGCGCCGCAGCAGGGCCGGGGTTAGCACTACGGTGGCGCCCCGGGCGGCGTGCTTGCGGACTCGCTCGAAGAGGTCGGGATCGGCGGCGGCCTGCACGCCGAGGACCACGCACGCAGCGCCCTCCGGGTAGCGGGCGACCGGCACTAGCGGCACTCCCATCATCGCCAGATAATCCATCAGGTACATGTTCTCGTCGCTGTCGCTGCCGGCCGGCTTGTAGAAGGCCACGCCCCGAGGTTCCCGCCCACGAAGCTTCTCGGCAAGCGCGAACAACTCGGGCAGCTCTTGCGCCAGCAACGCATCGCCGGGGTGGCCCGCTATCAGATCTCCCAGGTGAAACAGCGTCAATTCCCGGGCTCCCGCCAGCACACTTTGGTAAGCCTGATCGAGAAAGTTCTGCGCCGTGCATTCGATGTGATCGAACCAGGCGCCGCGAACCCTTTCGCCCGCCACGGCGCGCAACCAGCGGAAGTTGATGTAGCCCTGCGTGGGCTGCACGTAGCCCATGCGCGGCGTTTCCGGATTGCGAACTTCGGTTCCCACCCAAATGGCGTCGAAATTCGGCGACAGCCTTGCCGGATCGTACCCGAACAGGTGAAAGCGATCGTACCACTGCGGGTATTTCAGAATTACCCGCACACCTGGCCTGGCTGCCCGTGCCGGCTCCAGTATCATGGGCTGCACAAGCGAAAGCAGCAATTGCTGTCGGTATACGGCCCAGCTTCTTTGCCCGCGTGCGCTTTCCGATTCGGGCGAGGTGTCCGCCGTGCAATAAAAGTCGTCTATGATCAGCTCATCAAACAGGGGTGCGTTTTCGCGAAAGAAGGCGGCGATGTCCGCTTGGGTCTTGGCGGCCTGGAAGTTGAGCCAGTTCAAAGCGCCGGTTTGTCGCACGCCGAAGCTGCGACCTGGCACAGTGGCGATGCCGCCGGAGACTTCCAGACCCTCGCCTCGAAAGTAGTCCGCCAGCGCGCGGAGCTGCCCGGCCGGCACATACTCATCGCCGCGGCGGCCTTCGAGAAAGATGCGGGAGATACCCAACTGGCGCAACCTGGCCAAGGCGGCTTGCCGGCCTTCTGCGTGGCTGAGGTATTTCTGGAGGCCGCCAGCGGTCGCGTATACGCTTACTCGCAAGGCAGGGGCGCAAGCAGCCGAGGCTGCGGCGCCTAGGAGCAACCCGATCGCCAGGCTCTGGCCCATTTGCTAACCCGCAACCCAGTTTATTACGCTTGGGTTTGACTAGGTATGAGCGCCGCGCGTGGTTGGGTGTTCCTCCTGTTGATCGGGGGATTGGCGTGGTCTCAGGCGCCCTCCGGGCCGGTCGTCAACCCCCGCGGCGTGCTCAATGCCTTTTCTCAGCAGCCTGCTCCCTCTGCCGTGGCCCCTGGCGGCATTTTGAGCATTGAGGGGCTAAACCTCGGCCCTCCGGAAGGGATTATTCCTGACGGCTTTCCCTTGCCCACGCAAGTGGGTGAGCCGCCGATCCAGGTGCTAATCAACGACAAAGCCGCGCCGATTCTTTCCGTCCGCCCCACCCGGATTTTGGTGCAAGTTCCCTGGGACACGCCGGTAGGGCTGGCCACTGTCGTCGTGCGGCGCGGGGAAGCCACCAGCCGTCCGGCCCGGGTCATGGTGAACCGCCTGGAACCTGCTATTCGCACCGTAGACGACAAAGGCTACGGCGAGGCAGCAGGGAGGCTATCTGGGAATGTGCTGGCGCTCTCGGCGACTGGGTTGGGACCCACCCAGCCCCGGGTCGGCGACGGCGAGCCGGGTCCCACCGATCCGCCAGCCCGGCCGCGCGAGCAAGTGCGCGCTTTCATAGGTGGGTTCCCCGCGCGGGTCCGCGCCACGCTTTCACCTGACCGGCCGGGCGTGTTCGACCTGCGAATAGAGGTGCCCGAGGAGGCCAAGCCAGGCGATCTGATCACGCTGCTGGTGGGCACGCGCAGGGCTAACTTGGTCACCTTTGGCAGCGCTCAGCAGCCTGAAATTGAGTTTCTGCCTATCCCCGAGGACGCCCCGCCTTTCCGGAGCCTCGTGACCGCGGGGATTCGCGGCTCCTACGCTATCGCTAGCGGGGCGCGGGATGATGATGGCTGCTACCCCAGCTTCTTGCTCGACTTCGCTAGCCGCCGGGCCGCCAAGATCGAGGCCTGCCTTACCGCCGCTCCAGCCGCTCGCTCGCCGGTGGTGGCGGCTTCGGACAGCCCGCGCCTGGCTGCCTTTCTGGGCCCGCCGGTGGGAAACCCGCCCGCGGGGTTGAGCTCAAAAGTAATCATCTTCGATCCGGCAAGAGAGGACCCGCTCACGGTTGAGTTGCCCGAGGCCGCGGTCTCCTTGCTCGCCCAACCCGGCGGCGATTTTGCGGCTGTGCTGCCCGGAACCCCCGCCCGGACGCTCATCATTGACGGGGAAACTGGCGAGCTCCGACAACCTGCTGCTGGAGGCACTGCTGCGGGCGCCGCCATGCCGCGCCCGGAAGTGGAGGGCTATCCGCAGGTCCTTTTCGTTTCCGCCCTTCCACAAAACTTGTTTGCGGCACTGGTGACGGACTCTGCCGACAAACCCACGCGGGCCAGGCTGGTGGTGCTGAACCGGCAGGGCGAAGTCCAGGGCGAGCGTGATTTTCCGCCAGGATGGGTGCCTTTAGTGGCGCCCGCCCGCCCCCAGGCAGGCGCGCAACTCGCAGCTCAGTTGCGTCGGATTGCAGCTTATTTTGATGGCCTCAAACAGACCTTTTACGTGCTAGCCAGGCGGAGCGATGATTCCCGCCACGCCATAATTGCCTTCACGGCTGAGAATCTCAAAGCGGACGTCGTTGAATTACCCGATTCTTGGTTCGTTGCCGCTTGCTCGCCCACCATCCCGATGTTCACGCTAGAGCTGGCCCGCAAGCTGGTTCTGCTGGGCGCGGGCGCGCCCGAATCGGAAATCAAGGATCCCTGCCCCGCCAGCGGATTTGTGCTCTTCGATTTGGAAGCGCAGAAGATCTCTGCGATTCCCTTGCCAGGCCAAGGTCAGTTTGACGCCGATCCGGCTACCACTGGCGATGTCAACGACTTTATTTACGGCAGCAACACCGATCCCTCCCGCCGCAACATGGCCGACACTTTGTTTGTACTTGACGGCGTCACAGCCAGCGCTTTCCGCATGACCCTTCCCGCGGGCGCCACCAGTTTCGCCAATCCCACGCCGCTGCCGGCCTTGAACGCTGTGATAGCCCTGGCCAGCAATCGCCTGGCGGGCGATGCGGGATTTGTGTATTTCGATTTGGAGCGTGCCGAGGCGCGCCTGCTACCCACCCCGGAGGGCTTCGGCCAGGTCGGTCTGGTGGGCGTGTTCACGGCCACGCGCAAGCTGCTGGCGCGGGGCATCAAGAGCGGAGGCGGTTCGCAGTACCTTATTTACGACCTTGTCACGGGTCACCTGCTAATGCCCTCGAATCCGGAACGGGTGGCATGGGTGGGCAACGTGGTGCGCGCCGCTGCGGGACAAGCCGGGGCTGCGCAGCCGGCCCCCGGGGCTGCGCAGCCTGGTCAGGGCCAGCAGCCGGGCCCCATCGGCACGCCTCCGGGCCAAGTCGGCCAAGGCCCGGGTCAGGGATTTCCCGGTGGGCAGGGCGGCCAAGGCCCGGGTCAGGGATTTCCCGGCGGGCAGGGTGGCCAGACAGGTGGGGCCACTCCTGCACCGGGCGCTGCCCAACCGGCCGCAGCCACCCCCGTTGTTCAGCAAGCTAGCCCGGCTGCCAACACCGTCTCGGCTCTGGCTTTAGATGACAAAGGCGGCCAGCTTGGCTTCTTGTTGTTACGCGTTCCGTAATTGAAGCTCTGCTTTCTCACTGCTACACCGCTGGACGTAATACGCGGCAGCGGGACTTACGCGGGAATCTCCACCCTCGCCGGTGCGCTGGCCGAGCTCGGTGTAGAGGTTGAGCTCGTCACGCCGCGGTGGCCCGTGCCGGTCTTCACCTTACGGCGCTTGTTGTTCAACGAGCGGCTGCGTTGGACAAGCCACCTGAAAGCCCATGTGATGGTGGGCTTCGACATGGACGGCTACCGCATCGCCGGACGGCTGGGTTATCCGCACGTGGCTTGCATAAAGGGAGTCATCGCCGATGAAATGCGGTTCGAGCGCGGGCTCACGCGGGCTACCATGGCCATTCAAGCAGCCTGCGAGGCCCGCCACGTGCGAAGGGCTGACCTCGTGGTTACTACCAGCCGCTATGCGGCCGGACGTCTGCGCGAGCTCTACGGCCTCCGGAGCGAAATCGCCCTCGTGCCTGAGATGATTGACCTGGCGCGCTGGCGCGCGCTTTTTGAGCGCAATCCGGCCTCACCGCGACCGGAAGGATTCGTTGTTTTGACAGTCTGCCGCTTTTACCCGCGCAAGCGGCTTAACGTACTGCTGGAAGCTGCTGGGCGGCTGCGCGGCCGCATTCCCGGCCTCGAAGTGCGCATCGTGGGTGGTGGTCCGCAAGCAAGCAAGCTGCGAGCCCTGGCGGACCGGTTGCGCCTTGGGCCGATTGTGCGCTGGCTTGGGAACCTCTCGCAGGAACGGCTGGCTTTCGAATACAACCAGGCTGACGTGTTCTGTTTGCCCAGTGTTCAAGAGGGCTTCGGCATTGTGTTTCTGGAAGCGATGGCCGCGGGCAAGCCCATTGTCGCTGCGCGCGCAGCGGCCGTGCCCGAGGTGGTAACTGCCGGCTTGTTAGTAGAGCCGGACGACCCGGAAGCGCTGGCTACGGCGCTGGAAAACCTCTGCCGCGATCGCGAACTCCGGCAGGCGCTGGGCGCCGCGGGCCGGCAGCAGGTGAGGCGCTATGCGGCTCCCGAGGTGGCGCGGCTGTTTCTGGATACGGTTTGCTCGCTGCTCGGCTCAGGACCGCGTTAGAATTGAGGGTCATGAAGGCAACCTTGATGCTTCGCGCGTTGCTGCCGGTTACCCTGGCAAATGTTTGGGCGCAGACCGGGCAGCCATCTTACCCGCCGCGCATCGAAGACGCCCGCGCGGAAATCTACAAGTCGGTAGGCGACGTCAAGCTGAACATTTACATCTTCGAGCCGCCGGACCACCGCCCGGCCGATAAGCGGCCTGCCATCGTTTTCTTCTTCGGCGGCGGATGGCGCAGCGGCAGTCCGCAGCAGTTCGTCCCTCAGTGCCGTTATTTGGCCTCGCGGGGCATGGTGGCCTTTGCCGCCGACTACCGGGTTGCATCCCGGCACAACGTGAAAGTAGTTGACTGCGTGCGCGACGCCAAATCAGCCATTCGCTGGGTACGGGCTAACGCAGAACGCTTGGGCGTGGATCCCAATCGCATTGCAGCGGGCGGCGGCTCGGCCGGAGGTCACCTGGCGGCGGCTACCGCGCTTTTGCCCGAGTTCGACGAAGCTGGTGAAGATCGCCGCATCAGCTCGCGGCCCAATGCCCTGGTGTTGTTTAATCCCGCCCTGGTGCTGGCCCCGGTGGAAGGCTCCCCGTTCCCCCGAAATCTGGCGGAGCTGAGGGAGCGCTTGGGCGCCGAGCCCCAGGCGGTCTCGCCTTACCATCACATCAACAAAGGCGCGCCGCCCACCATCATCTTCCACGGCAAGGCCGATACCACCGTTCCTTATCGCACGGTGGAGCTGTTTGCGCAGCGCATGCTGGAGGTCGGCAACCGCTGCGAGCTGGTGGGCTTCGAAGGTCAGACGCACGGGTTCTTCAATTACGGGCGAGGAGATAACAAGGCGTACTACGAAACCTTGCGCAAGACCGATGAATTCTTGGCTGCTTTGGGCTACCTAAGCGGCCCACCCCGGCTGCCCTGAGCGCTGGGCCGCAAGATCACAGGGGCGGGTAAAGTTGACGATACAATAAATCCGGTTTTCCGTTTTAAACATTTCAGGGAAACTCTGTAATATCCTTCAACGTCTTTATTCATGCGGGTTCCAGCGTGATCAACCCCTTCTGGAGGGCCAAACCCAATGGGTGAGAAACACAATCAGCCGTTTCAGCTTTCCTTCAACGCGGCTTTGAAGATCGATTTCCAGGGATCGCGGGTCACCTCCGACGGTGGCCTGATTCTGGTGCGCGAGTTGGACGAACGGCTCGGCTTGGGAGAGCTCATCGAACAGCACTTGAGGGACCCGCGCCGCGGCAAGAACAGCGAGTTTCCCTTGGCCGATCTGTTGCGCCAGTCGGTCTACAGTCGCTTGGCTGGCTACGAGGACGTCAATGACGCCGAGCGCCTGAGCCAAGATCCCACAGCTGGGCGGTCAAGATTGGAGCTTTTAGAGTGCGGGAGGATAGGGAGGTGTCCCTAGAAGTGCCCTTCGGACCGTTTTTTTTCGGCGCTGGAGCTGCCCGGAGGCAGCAGGAGCGCCCGATCCGGGGCCGTGCCAAAGGGGGAGGTGCGCAAAGAATGATGTGGGGCTTGCCACGTGGGGGGTGGGTGTATATTTCTTGTCTCGGGGACTCGAAAATGGAAATTCCCGATCAATTGAGCGGAGGTGGCCCGCATGCTTCGTCTCGTTTTCTTCATAGCCTTGTTGGCCTTGCGAACGTTGGCCCAGTCTCCCCAAGCGACCCTGTCCGGCGTAGTCACCGATCCGCAGGGCGCCGTGGTTGCGGACGCGACGGTTACCGCATCCAATTTACAAACCGGCGTGCGCTGGGTGACGCGTACGAATGAGTCCGGTTATTACGTCATCCGGTTCCTGCCGATCGGGAATTACGAACTCATGGTGGAGCACCCGGGCTTCCGCCGCTACGTCCGGAGCGGGATCATCCTGAGCACGGCCGAGTCACTGGAGCTGAACATCAGGCTCGAGCTGGGCGCTGTAACAGAGAGCCTCAACGTCTCCGCCCGGGTCAGTGCTCTTCAGACGCTCGAGTCTCAAGTGGGACAATTGATCGAGTCCAAGACCATCGAAGACATCCCGCTCGGCGATCGCCGCTCCATGAACATGGTCAATCTCATGGGAGCCGCGGTGTTCGTCAACTATGATGCTGGCCAGAAGCCCAACTTCAGTTTGGCTGGCGGGCGCACGCAGAGCCAGATGCTGTGGATTGACGGCGGTTCGGGGCAGAACATGCGGCTCGGCATCGGTCAGATGGACATCGATCCGCCTGTGGAGGCGCTCCAGGAAGTCAAGATTTTGTCCAACAATTACTCAGCCGAATTCGGGGGTTCAGCGGGCGGGGTGATAGTCTCTACTACCAAGTCGGGCGACAACAGGTTCCGCGGCACTCTCTTTGAATACGTGCGCAACGAGAAACTGGATGCGGCGAACTTCTTCGCTCCGGTTTCAGGCAAGCAAAAAGTTAAGGCCCCCCTTCGCTACAACGTGTTCGGGGGTACGCTGGGTGGTCCTATCCGGCGTGAGCACACCTTTTTCTTCTTTTCTTATGAGGGCGCGCGCCGCCGCGACGGCTTCACCAGCACCTTGACGACACCTACCGAATTGCAGCGCGCCGGGGACTTCTCCCAAACCTTGAACGCGCAGGGTGCCGTGATCCCCATCTACGATCCCGCCACTACCCGGGTGATCGGCGGGCGCTACGTCCGCGACCAGTTCCCGGGTAACCGGATTCCAAGCAGCCGCTTTGACCCGGTCGCGCTGAAGCTGCTGCCCTTCTATCCGGCCGCCAACAAGCAGCCAGACAGCCCAACTGGCGCCAATAACTATCGTGCTAACGGGGCAGTCGCACTTACCCGCAACAACTTCACCCTCAAGATAGACCACAATCTAGGCAGCCGGGATAGGTTTACCGGGCGCTGGATGTACAACAGCGACAACAGTGACCGCATCAGTGTGTATCCGCATCCCGCGGCCGACCCGAACAACAAGAACGACTATCACCAGCAGCTTTGGTTCGGCTCATGGACTCGCGTCATCAACCCTGTGGTGGTAAATGAGTTCCGATTTAACTACGGCACGCGCTTTGCAGATACTTACAGCAAAAGCATCGGCGGACACTGGCCGTCCAAGCTCGGAATCAAAGGAGTCCCCGACGAAGCGTTCCCCCAGTTCAACGTAACAGGCTTCCTGGGGCTGGGTAGCGGGACGCAGCGGCGCTTGTCCACCCCCATTCAACACCAGCAGTTCGTGGAAAACCTGAGCTGGGTGCGCGGGCGGCACTCGCTGAAGTTCGGGGGCGAGGCGCGACATTCTCGTATCCGGGACACCATGCGTAACCTTGTGTCGGGCTCGTTCAGCTTTAACACCCTTTCCACAGGCCAGCCGGGTGTGGCGGCCAGCGGCAACGGGATGGCTAGCCTCTTGCTCGGTTTGCCAGCGGGGTTCTCCCTGCGAGATACGCTGCCGCTGGATCGCTCCAGTTGGTACCTCGCTTGGTTTGTGCAGGACGACTGGTCCCTGAGCAGGAGCCTGACGCTGAACTTCGGCTTGCGTTGGGAGACGGATACCCCGATGGTGGACGCCAACAAGCGGATGAACGGGTTCGACCCTCAGGCTATCAACCCGGTTTCAGGTACCCCTGCCGTCGTCAAGTTTGCTGGCCTCGGCGGGTGGCGGACGAAACCTTGGGACCCGGACTGGAACAATTTCGGCCCCCGGTTCGGGTTCGCCTGGAAGATTCTCGGCAGCGAAAAGACGGTACTCCGCGGCGGCTACGGGATCTTTTTCGGCCACCCGTTTGACCACGGTGCGCCCAACTCGGCTTCGTTAGGCTATGAGCTCTCGGCCAGCCTGACCAGCCCGGACAACGGCATTACCGCCCCGTTTGTCCTCAGGGACGGCGTGCCAGTGTCAGCCAAGGCCGCCAAGCTGGATGATTCCTTCGGCGCCGTGCCGGTCGGCCAACCTGTCACGACCGCGGTCACTTTTTATGAGACTAACCGCCGCCAGAGTTACTCGCAGCAGTTCAACTTGGGAATTCAACGCGAGTTGCCGGGCGGAATGATCCTGGAGCTCACCTACTTGGGGAATCTGGCCCGCAAGTTGCCAGGGTCCAATCTTAGCATCAACCAGATCCGGCCCGAGCTTATGGGTCCCACTGCCACCCAGAAGGACCGGCCGTTCCCGCAGTTCAGCAACGTCTCTATCGTGTTCCCCACCTTAGGTGTGTCCAGCTACCACGCTGGAGTAGTCCGCGTCGAAAGGCGTTTCTCGGCCGGATTCAATCTACTTTCCACCTATACTTGGTCGAAATTCCTGAACAATGTGGATGAAGGCGGGGCGGCGCTCGGCAACGAGGGCGGGCCGTATTCGAACTATTACAACCGCCGCGCGGACTGGGGGCCATCGGAAAACGACGTCCCTCACCGTTTCACTCTGGCGTCGGTGTATGAACTGCCCTTCGGCGTCGGCAGGAAGTTCTTTGTCGCCCACCCTGTTCGCCACTTGATAGGCGGATGGTCTGTGGGCTCGGTGGCGGTCATGCAAGCAGGTGCGCCGTTTACAGTTACTACCCAAACGAATACGACTTACGCTTTCTCGGCCGGCCCCTTGCGCGCCGATGTGCTCCGCAACCCCAACCTTCCCGTGCATGAAAGGTCGCTGGAGCGCTGGTTCGATACGGGTGCTTTCAAGCAGCCGCCCCTGTACACCTTCGGCAACCAGGGAGTCAACATCCTGCGCGCGGACGGCCAAGTCAACTTCAACTTCTCCATCCTGCGGAACTTCTTCTTTGCCGAGGGCAAACGGCTACAGTTTCGGGCTGAGCTCTTCAACGCCTTTAACCACCCCAATTTCGGAATTCCGGGCCACACTTTCGGCGGCCCTGGCTTCGGCATCGTCGGCTCTGCCCGCGCACCTCGAACCGTGCAGCTTGGGTTACGCTTGACTTATTGATCTTTAGGAGGAAAAGGCGCAAGATGTCCGATCCCACACGACGTGATCTCGCCCGCATGGCGGCGGCCTCTTCGCTGGCAGCCGCTCCGCGCAGTGCCGCCCCCACCAAGGGGCTTAACGTGCTGATGCTGCATTGCCATGATCTGGGCCAGTTCCTGCACTGCTACGGGGTGGATACCGTGCAGACACCCAACCTGGATCGGTTGGCCGCCGAGGGCGTACTGTTTGAACGATGTTTCTGCTCTGCCCCGCAGTGCAGCCCCTCTCGCGCCTCCCTTTTCACCGGCCGCTATCCGCATTCTAACGGCGTCATGGGACTCACCCACGCTGAGTTCGCATGGGACCTTTACCCTGGCGAGAAGCACCTCGGGCAGATTCTCAAGGATGCCGGCTTCGTGACTGCCGGCGTTGGGGTGATTCATGAAACCCGCTCGGGCCCGCAGCGCTGCGGACTCGACAGGTATGAGCGAGATGCGACCGCCCGAAGCGTGGCCGACAAAGCTATTGAGCTGTTGCGAGAGTTCGCCGCGCGTCCCAATCAACCCTTCTACATGCAGGCCGGATGCACCGAACCGCACCGGCTGGCGCCTCGCGACCCTCGGGGCGATCTCGGTTTTGTCGGCCCACACTTCGGTCCCGACGACTCGCACGGCGTCACGGTTCCCCCCTACTTGCTTGACACCCCCGGTACTCGCGCGGAAATCGCCGAACTGCAAGGAGCGGTAAGGCACATGGATGAACACATGGGCCGCATCCTGAAAGCTCTGGATGATCTTCAACTCGCCGCTCGGACGCTTGTGATCTTTACAACCGACCACGGAATAGCGATGCCTCGAGCGAAATGCTCGCTTTACGAGCCCGGTCTTCGAGTGGCGTTCATTTTGCGCTTGCCGGGTCGCGAAGGCTGGCATGGTGGCATTCGCCGGCGCGAGATGATCTGCAACGTGGACGTTCTCCCAACTATTCTCGAACTGCTCGGTCTGCCGGCGCCTGCTGGTGTACAGGGCCGCTCGTTTGCCGCACTGCTAGATGGTCGTCCTTACAAAGCCCGCGAGGAAATCTTCGGCGAGATGACATACCATAACTATTACGATCCCCGCCGCTCAGTTCGCACAGAGACGCACAAGCTGATTGTGAACTTCTCTGCCGCGCCGGCTTTCATGGATCCATCGCAATCTTGGCGGCCCCGCTCAGACACCGTCACCCCGCCCAATCCCGCGCGGGCTTACCATCCGATGCTCGAGTTATACGACCTCCGCAATGATCCCTGGGAGCAGAAAAACCTGGCGGGGGATCCCTCGCAGGCTAGCGTCCTGCGGCAATTGGGAGACCGCCTCCGGCATCATATGGAGTCCACCGCCGACCCGCTGCTGGCAGGTGCAGTAACGTCACCCTTGCACACCAGGGCCGTCCACTGGCTCAAGCAAGGCTGAACTCTGCCCGCGAGCGAGGCGAGCATTCGCCAGGCCGCACTGAGGGAATCAAAGTAGGGGCGACGCAACCGAGGCGCGGCCCGATCATAGGACGGGTTACAGATGCAAGCGGAGCAAATGGGGCCTTGTTTCGCTGCTTATTCAAGACGACTGAAGGGTATCGGGCAAGCTAACCCTAAATGCCGGCTTGCTGTACGAATACGAATCGCCCCGAGTTGGCCTGGGAGCTCATGTTCTGAGCTTGGTGTAGAATCATACCCATGACCCGGAGAACGTTTCTGGCGGCTGCCCCTTGTTGGCGGCGAATCTGCAAGCGCCAGGCGGGCGGAAGCCGAACATTCTGATTATACTTATGGATGATTTGGGTTGCCGCGACCTGGCCGTCTACGGCGCGGCTGACCTCAAGACGCCGAATATTGATCGGATTGCCCGCGCGGGCGCAGTTTTTGAAAACTGGTATTCCAATATAAAACGCGGAGGCGGCGGTGACGCGAGCAGCAATACTGCGCCAGAAGCTGGAACGAAGGCAAGCGCTGGTGGTGCCTGGCTGCCATGATGCGCTGAGCGCAAGGCTCATCGAGGAGGCCGGCTTCGAGGCTGTACAAATCAGCGGTTTCGGTTTGGCCGGCAGCTTGCTCGCCCGGCCTGACGTGGGCCTGGTCGAAATGAAGGACATCCTGGATCACACCTGGCATATAGTCCGCGCGGTGCAAATACCGGTAATGGCCGACATTGACACGGGCGGCGGCAATGCCATTAACGCGGCCGACATTACCGAACGGCTCATAGCAATGGGCGTAGCCGGCGTGAACATCGAGGACCAGGTGTTCCCCAAGCGCTGCGGCCACATGGAGGGCAAGCAAGTAATTAGTGCGGAGGAAATGGCGGGCAAGGTGCGGGCGATGGCGGACGTGCGCCGGCGGCTGGGCTCCGATATTGTGATCAACGCCCGCACCGACGCCTTCAGCGTTTATGGTCTGGAGGAGGCCATCCGCCGGGGCAATTTGTATCTGGAGGCCGGCGCGGACATGGTTTTTATTGACGGGATCGCGCGCCGGGCCGATATTGAACGCGCTGTGCGCGAAATCCGGGGTTTGCTTTCGGTCAACTTGATGGATGCTGTGACGGGGGTCAAGACGGAGCTGGTGCCGGTACCGGAGCTGGCGCGAATGGGCGTGGCCCGCGTAAGCATTCCGGTGGCTTCGATTCTGGTCATGCATCGCGCCCTGAAGGAGTTTTTCCGGGCGCTGCGTGCTTCCCCGACTGGGTTGCTGGAGGGCCAGACCCGCTGGCTGACCAGCTTTGCCGAGTACACCGAGTTCGTCGGCCTCAAGCATTACCGCCAGCTCGAAAACCGGTACCTGCCCGCGGCGGTGATCCAGGACAAATACGGTAGCGCATGAGTAAACGGAGGCCTGCTATGACGCTGGCGGAAAAGATTCTGGCCCGGGCGTCCGGCCGCGATAAGGTCCAGCCGGATGAAATCGTGGTGGCGGCGGTGGACCTGGCTATGTCCCACGAAAACGCCGATCTGGTGCGCAAGAGTTTTCTGGAAATCGGGGCGCCGCGGGTGTGGGATCCCGAGCGCATTGTGATCATTCTGGATCACCGCGTGCCTGCCGAGTCCGAAAGGACCGCCACTACCCACAAGGCTATCCGCGAGTTCGTGCACGCGCAGGGCATTCGCCACTTCTACGACGTGGGCCGCGGTGGGATTTGCCACCAGGTGCTGGCCGAGAACGGACACGTGCTACCCGGGATGGTAGTGGTGGGCACTGATTCCCACACCACCACTCATGGCGCTTTCGGCGCCTTCGCTACCGGCATCGGGGCCACCGAGATGGCAGGCGTTTGGACGGAAGGAAGCTTGTGGTTCAAAGTTCCCTCTACGCTGCGCATCTTGGTGCGCGGCCGCTTTGCGCCCTGGGTTTCGGCCAAGGATCTGATCCTGTACATCATCGGCAAGCTAGGCGCTGACGGGGCCGACTACCGTGCCGTTGAGTTTGACGGACCCACGGTGCGCGCCATGACGGTGGCCTCGCGCATGGTGCTGGCTAACCTCTCCATGGAAATGGGCGCCAAGGTGGCGTTCACGCCCGTGGACGACGTCTTGCTGGATTACTTGGCCGCCCGCACCGGACGAACCATCCCTGAAAGCGAGGACTATCTGCCGGACGCAGACGCCCTCTATGAGAAGGTGTTCGAAATTGACGTGGCGGAAGAAGTGATCGAGCCCCAAGTGGCTTGCCCCCACGCAGTGGACAACGTGGTGCCGGTCTCCGAAGTACGTGGCACGCCAGTGCACCAGGCAGTGGTGGGAAGCTGCACAAACGGGCGCTTGGAAGATCTGGCCAGCGCCGCTGAAATCCTGCGGGGCCGGCGGGTGCATCCGCGCACGCGGCTGCTGGTCATTCCCGCCTCCCAGCAGATCTTGCTGGAGGCCATCCGCCTTGGCTACATACAGACCCTTATCGAGGCGGGCGCCATGATAAATCCGCCCGGTTGTGGGCCTTGTGTAGGTGTGCACCAGGGCATTCTGGCTCCGGGCGAAGTTTGCATCTCGAGCACCAACCGCAACTTTATCGGCCGTATGGGCAGCAAGGAGGCGCGGATCTATCTGGCCTCGCCCGCCGTGGCGGCTGCCTCTGCGGTGGCCGGCGAGATTATGCACCCGGAGGATGTTGTGGGCGAGGAGGCGGCATGATCTCCTTCAAGCTGCGCGGCCGCGTGGCGGCCCGACTGGGCGATAACATTGACACCGACCTGATCTATCCAGGTCGCTACTTGAACATCACCGATCGGGAAAAGACCGCCGAGCACTTGTTCGAGCTGGCGTATCCGGAGATCCGAACCAAAATCCAGCCAGGCAGTTTTTTGGTGGCGGGCAAGAACTTTGGGTGCGGATCCAGCCGCGAGCAGGCTGCGGCGGCGGTGAAGTACGCCGGCGTAGGCGCGGTGATCGCGGCCAGCTTTGCTCGCATTTTTTTCCGAAACTCTATCAATCTGGGCTTGCCGGCAGTGGTGTCGCCGGAGGCAGCCGCCGCGGTTGAGGAGGGCGAGGAGTTGGAGCTGGATTTGACCGCAGGAACCATTACCCGCGTGGCGACGGGTCAAGTGTTGCCCGCAGCGCCCTTGGATCCGCGCGCGGCTGAGCTGCTGGCGGCCGGCGGGTTGGTACCTTATCTGAAGAGAAAATATGGGAGCTGAGCAAGCACGTCCGCGCAAGTATCGGATTGCCTGGCTGCCAGGGGATGGCATCGGGCCGGAAGTCTGCGCCGCAGCGCGCATGGTGCTGGATGCGGTGGGGTTCGAGGCCCAGTATCTGCCCGGCGACATCGGCTGGGAATTCTGGAAGCGTGAGGGAGATGCTTTGCCCGCGCGCACCATCGAGCTGTTGCGCTCGACCGACTGCGCTTTTTTTGGCGCCATTACTTCCAAGCCGGTGCAGGAAGCCGAGCGGGAGCTGGCGCCGGAGCTTCAAGGGCGGGGCCTGAGCTACCGCAGCCCGATTGTGCGGATGCGGCAGTTGCTCGACCTTTACATTTGCCTGCGACCCGCTAAGGCCTTCCCGGGTAACCCGCTGAACTACCGAGAGGGAATTGATTTGGTAGTGTTTCGCGAAAACACCGAAGGCATGTATGTGGGCGTGGAGTTTGCGCGCGTGCCCGAATGCTTTTATCAGGAGCCGGGGTTCGCCCGCGTTCCACCCGAGGCAGCCATCTCGATTCGCAGCATCACACGCGAAGCCTCCCGGCGCATTGTAGAGGCGGCTTTTCAATATGCAGTGAAGCACGGCCGGCGCAAGGTCACCGCTATTCATAAGGCCAATGTGTTGCGCGCCACCTGCGGTTTGTTCTTGCAAACGGCCCGCGAGGTTGCCGCCGGCTATCCGGGCATTGTCTTCGAGGAGGCCAACATTGATGCCATTTGCATGTGGCTGCTCAAGAACCCCCGCAACTACGACGTGCTGGTCACGACCAACCTTTTCGGCGACATTCTTTCCGATCTGTGCGCGCAGCTTGTGGGCGGAATGGGTTTTGCCTACAGCGGCAACATTGGGGATCACTACGCGGTGTTCGAACCCACTCACGGCTCCGCACCCAAGTATGCGGGCTTGAACAAGGTGAATCCGCTGGCTGCTATTTTGGCGGCTAAGATGATGCTGGAATGGCTGGGCGAAGCCGAACGAGCGCGGCGGATGGAACGGGCGGTATCGAGTGTGATTGCGCGGGGGGAAGTGCGTACTTACGATATGGGCGGCGCTGCTAGCACGCAGCAAATGGCGGAGGCGGTCTGCCGTGCCTTGGAAGGCTGAGCTGGTGGCCCGTCAGCGGCGGAACCAGCTTCGCCAACCCTCAGGAGGGTTCTGGCCCACCGCGTACTGGCGATTCATCAATTCCAGCAGCGTCTCCAAGTCGGCCAGGAAGAGGCGGCGCTCGTGTTCCTCAGCATCGGGCGGGATCAACTCCCGGTAGGGCGCCAAACCCGCCCAGATGGCCAGGGTAGTCCGCTTGTCCACGCCCAGATCGGAAAGGTAGAGGTCCAAGTCGGCCTTCTGCTGTTCAAGATCGTAGCAAAGCCACTGGGTAAAGGCTTGGCGATGCGTGTCGCGTATTAGCCGGTCGGCCTCCTCCGCGCCCAAAAAATCCTCAAGCTCATGGTGGTGGTAGCGGGCGTCGGAGCGGTCGTAAAGAGAAGACAGGTAGACTAGCCGACCGAACAGGCTCAGTATTTGATAAATAGTGTGACGCCACTGCCCCTCAGGGCTGCGACGGCCGGCGCTCGCCGGCATCCGGGGTTTGCCGCCCTGTTCCATATCGGGCCTTGGCCGGGCCAGCCGAGCTAGCCCGTGGCCTACCTTAATTTAGCATCCGCCGCCGCTCGCTGTCCACGCCTGAATACACACGCCACCTCCGCTGGAGGCTGCCCCGCCGCCCTGCTTTACCCAGGCAAGATCTCCTCCCGGATGGGGTCAAAACGGATCCGCCGCTTTTGCAGGTAAGCAATGTTGCCCAAGTGGGAAGCCTGGGCGGAACGGTGCCCCACCAGAACATCCCCATTGGGCAGCTTGCGAGAGCGCACGCACTCCAGGAAGTTAGCGATGTGATCCGGAGTCGCGTCACCGCTAGGCGCCTTGACGACCACCGGCTGGGCGCCCTTTTCGGCCGCCTGAAATTCGAAACGGCTACGGTCTATCCACAGTCGCCCTTGTGTTCCGCAGAACTCCACCGCGGCGCCACGGATGCCGGGGGCCAGAGTGGCCTCGAAGGTCGCCGTCAACTCGTTGGGATATTCAAGGAGTACGTTTATCGTGTCGGGCGCCGTGCGGCCATCCTTGTACACGTAAATGCCACCGGCCGCCACTGCCGAAACCGGGATGTCCTGGCCGAGGAACATGTGGACGACGTCAATCCAATGCGTGAACAAGTCAGTAATCTGGCCGCCGCCGAAATCAAGGTAGGCCCGCCAGTTATAGTACTGCTGGGGATCCCATTCGCGCCACTTCACAGGACCCAGAAAACGCGCCCAATCCAAGTTGGAGGGCTTGCGTTGGAGCGAGGCGGGAGCGCGACGCAGGTGAAAGGCGTTGCCGTGCCACCAGGTGCGGGCGAGCGTTATCTTGCCCAGCTTGCCGCTGTCTATGTACTCCTGCTTGGCCTGGATGTAGTGCGGCCCGGAGCGTTGCTGCATGCCCACCTGGCAGATGCGCTCGTTGACGCGGGCCGCCTTGACAATCTCGGGCCCTTCTTCGATGCGCAAAGTCAAGGGCTTTTCAACGTAGACATCCTTGCCTGCATTGAGGGCGTCTATGGTGATCTGCGCGTGCCAATGATCCGGCGTAGCGATGAGCACGATGTCGGCTTCTTTCATCTCCAAAAGCTTGCGGTGATCCGTAAAGGCCCGCGCGCCAGGCGCCATTTGCTGTGCGCGGTCAATCATTTCGCCGTAGACGTCGCACACGGCCACTACTTGGACGCCGGGCTGCTTCTGGAAAATGCGCATATCGCCGCGGCCGCGGTCCCCGCAGCCGATCACGCCCAGCCCTATGCGGTCGTTGGCACCCAAGATACGTGTGTAAGAGGCGGCCGTAAAGGCCAGGCCGCCGCGAAACAAGTCCCGTCGCCGAAAAGAAGCGTCAAACATGTGCGAAATTATAGCGCCTGAGCGCACTAGCTTGTGTGGGGGTTAAAACGATGCTGAGAGGCACCCCGTGGCTGGTGGCAGTCCTGCTTGCGGCGACAGCGGCGCCCGGCCCCCCGACTCGCCGCCCCGCGGCAAGCCAACCCGCGCCTCGAAACCAGCCGGCACTGCGGCTGAGCGACGCTGAGCTGGAAAAAGCCATCCGCGAGCGCTTCGCCCGCTCCAAGATCGCCGCTGACGGCTTTTCGGTCCGCGTTCAGGGCGGCGTAGCCACCCTCGAGGGCCGCACTAACGTCATCCAGCACAAGGGAACGGCCACCCGGCTGGCCAAAGCGGCCGGTGCGCGCCAGGTAATCAACCGGATTGAGGTCAGCCCGGAAGCCCGGCAAAAAGCCGCCGCCAACTTGACACAAGGCCGGCGGCGCGCCCAGATTAAACGCGGCGAAAATGTGCCCCGGAGCGAGCGACGCTGAGCGACCGTCTCAGCGTCCGACTAACTTCATGACCTTGCGGACGGCGGCCATCAACGTCTCCTCGACGTCCTCATCGAAGGGCCCCGGCATGCCGTAATAGATCATGCTGTCCACGGCTTCATAGCCCCCCTCCTTGAGCACGCGCCGCGAGGGAATGTAGCAGGGCACGTCGTTACTGTATCCCGCTACCACGACGGGCTCGCCCTCGCCATATTCGCGCTTGATGCGGAGCTGGTAGTCAATGACCACCTCGCCGGCCAGAGCCACCAGGGTGAGATCGCGATCGAACCGGAGGGCTTGCACCGGGTAGACCGTAGTGCGGATGGGACGGCGCTCGTCGTAAGCCTGGAGCATCAGGCGCGCGTGGCGCTGGCGGTAGGGGTTGTTGTCGCTCAAGCGCTGCTCGAACATCTCGCGCGTGTGCGGGGCAAAACGCAACTCGGTGGGCAGAAACGCCGCGCGCAGGGGGCCGCGCAACGGCTTGAGCGGGCCGTTAATGACCCGGCTCACCTCAGCCGCCAGAGACTCCCCGTGCTGGCGAGCCAGCTCAAGCGTTCCGCGCGGGTTAGGATTCTGGTCGGCCCCGCAGAGTTGCAGGAAAATGGCCGTGGCGCCGGGGTGCGCCTTTTCGAGCGCCAACTGGGCGAAGCCTGCGTAATCGCCCGAGATGCGGTAAAAATCGCCGGTCAAGGTCGTGTTGTGGCAGGCATAAGCGAAGACGATCGCCCGCAGAGCACCGTCCGGCGTGGTGATTTTCAACGCCGGCACTGTGTGATCGCTGGGACCCGAAGGGTTGACGCCGATCCGCATGCCCTTCGCTGTGGCCTCGCGCCGGTTGACGGCAAAACTGCCCCAGCCTTCCCCGTAGTAAATCCGCGCCGGTTTCAGATCGCCCAAAGCCGCCGCCACCGCATCGAAAAGCGCTTGCGCGATTACGTCGCCGTAGCTTTGGATGCGCCGCGCGTTTTCCTCATCGAGCGCGTACATGGCGGTCAGGTTCGAGCGCACGACCGGCGCCGTGTGCGTGTGGCTGGCGTTGAACAGGATGCGCGCCCTCTCCAAGCCGTAGCGCGCTTGAAGGCGGGCGGCCACCGGGTCCGTGATGGCGCGCGGCAGAGCTATCAAATCCGCGCCCACAATCACTGTACGCGCACCTCGCCAGTCTTCCAGCGCCAAGGCCTTAATCCACAAGTCGTGGACCACGCCTTCGGAAGGATGAGTGCGGCTGGCATAGCCGGAGAGCCAGATGGGCCCTTCCGGGGTGATCTTCACACGTCCCACGCCCGCCTTGAAGTCGGCCGGCGCAGCCGCAAGGCAGGCGGCCGTGGCAACAAAACTCAGCAGTCCACAAACGGATTTGGCTCGTTTCATGCTTGCGCCCTCCCGCGCGAAGGGTTAGTATAAGCCTTGGCGGTGCGCAACCGGCAAGCCGCCTGGTGCGTATCCGCCCATAGGAGGTCGCAATGAAAGCAATCCAAGTGGGCATCCTAGTGATGCTGGTGGTGGTAGCCGGCTTGCTATACGTGAATTACCGAGGCCAAAAAAGCCAGCCGGTCCTGGCGCCCGCAACCACAGAGACGACCCAACCGCCCGCACCGGCGACCCAACCAACTTCGCCCGCGGCTGAAGCCCCTTCGGCCCCGGCTCCCGCCGCTTCTCAGGCTCAACCGGCAAAACCCGCTGGTCGTCCGTCACCCGCACCCCGTGGGGCGGCTCGGCCCGCCTCAACCCAAAGCGGCGAGCCAGCCCAAGGCGCCGCCCATCCTCCCACCACCCAGCCTGTCGGAACGACGCCGGCGACGGAGTCGGCGCAGCCGCAAGCCGCGCGTGTTCCGCTCACCCCACCCAGCGGCACGCAGCCCAGCCCGCCGCCTGCTCCGCGCAAGGTTACCATTCCCGCAGGAACCCTTTTGAGCGTCCGCCTCACCGACACCATCTCCAGCGAGAAAAACCAGGCCGGTGACAGCTTCACGGCTGCCCTTGATCAACCCCTAATTGTAGAAGGCTTCATTCTGGCTGAACGCGGCGCACGTGTGGAAGGGAAAGTGCTCGAGGTTCAGCGGTCCGGTCGCGTTAGCGGGCTGGCTTCCCTGAAGATTCATTTGGTAAAGCTTCACACCTCCGACGGCCAGCAAGTTGAGATCCGCACCGAGCCTTTTGCGAAGACGGCTGAGGCCACCAGGGGAGAAGATGCCAAGAAGATCGGCATCGGCGCCGCCATTGGCGCGGCGGTGGGCGCCATCGCCGGAGGGGGCAAAGGGGCAGCCATCGGCGCGGGCGTCGGCGGGGCGGCGGGAACAGGCACCGTGGTAGCCACGCGCGGCAAGCCGGCCGTGCTGGCTAGCGAAACACGACTGAGTTTCCGCCTGCAAGAACCGGTGACGGTGGTTGAGAAACTCAAGTGAGGGCGATCGGCCTTTCAGATGCCGGACCGCTTGTATCTTTCGCTTTGGCTTCGGGACTTTCAGCCCGACAACATGCACGCCCGCTTCCTGCGCTTGCTCAAGACATTCCCCTTTTCGCGCCTGCGGCCGGGGATTGCTTCGCTGCGCGTGCATGCCGTGGCCGAAAGTGAACCGCCGCTGCTCGAGCAGAGCTTCGCGGCTGCGCCTGAGCTGGAAGAGATTGTTCGTATAGCCCGGCAGTACCGCGAACCGGATTGCGCCTTCGTAGTGGAGGCGTGGTGGGAGCTATGGCAATGGGAGAGGGAGTGGCGATTGCTGCCATCGCGTGTCGCTTTGTGGTGCTTCGGGCCCGAGTTTGAGAACGACATCGGCGACCACCTGCGGATCGAGCTGGGCTTGGAGGTACAATTCTTGCCTCAGATGTCTCTGCCGCAGGGCGGGCGCATGGCGGGCTCGAATCTGCGCAGTGTGGTGCGGCTGGCCGAGGAGCTTGATAAGGCTCTCCCGCTGGTGCGCCGGCAACTGTGGTCGGAGTCTGGGGAAAACTTCGCTGCCCTGGTGGATACCGCTCTCAGGCAGACGGACTAGCCGGCGCTGGCGGCGGCGGCGCCGCCCATTAACCGCTGGACCGCCTCGGCGAGCATGGAGGGAGTAAACGGTTTCTGCACGTAAGCCACCTGTCGCTGGACATCCGGGGGCAAAGTCGAGACCGTAAAGGGCGTACCAGAGCATACCACGACGGCGATCTTGGGGTTGCGCTCGAGCAATCTGAGTACCATTTGCTTTCCCGACAGGCCCGGCATCAGGATGTCGGTCACCACCAGCGAGTAAGTCTCCGGCTCCGCCTCAAATCTTCGGAAAGCCTCTTCTGCATTCGAACAGGAATCCACCTCATAGCCCAGACGCCGCAGGAACTGTTCCATCAAGCAAAGTAGTGATACCTCGTCGTCCACCACCAGGATCCGCCCATGGCTCCCGCCACTCACTCGTTTCACCACAAGGCGAGCGGAAATTCGCCCGGGCTAATACTCAAGCCCAGCATCGAGCGGTAGTAAGTACGGCCGAACCCGGTGCCGCCCAGATTGTACTTGCGCCCGTCTACACGGGCGAACGTGGAAAATGGTCCCCCGAGGCGGTAAGTCACGCCCGCGCCAGCATTGTAACCGCGATAGCGGCCGAGCGTTTGCGCCAGGCTGCTCAATCGGGTGTAGCCGGCATGGGCGGAGAAGTGCAAACGCCGGGTTCCTGTGTAGCCGAAGTACACGCCAGCAGATTCCCGAGCCGAAGTCAGATATATACCGTTGCCGGAAGATATACCCCGGCGATACTCAACTCCGAAGCTGCCCCGCTCGAACTCCATGCTCAAGCCAGCAGAGATGTTAGGGACGTAAGTAATGCGATGGAAGACTTCAATGCCTGTGCGCTGGCCTATAATGGCCGCAATTGCCGGATCGATTTGAACTTGGTGCAGACGCGTGGTCTCCACACGATAACCGCCGCCGCGCAAGCTCAGTGTCCAGCGCCGGCTCAGGAGGTAGGAATGCTGCAAAGCGGCCCCGTGCGCCCAAGCGTCTCCGAAAGCCCTCAAATACCAGAAGTGCAGAAAATCGTACATGACACCTACGGTATGCCTGCGCGTGAGCCGGTAGGCTATGTCACCCACCGCCCCAGTCCCGCGGAGGCGAACCAGGGCCCTGGTTCGCGGCTGAGCGGCGATGAAGTTGCCCCCCGCGCTCATTGAGAGCCGCAAGCTTTTCTGAAAAACCAGGCGCGCGCTGCTGGACAGCAACAGCGTGCGGGTGTCAAAGAGAAGCTCGCGGCGCAGGTCTTCGAATTCTTGACTGTAGAGTGGGCTGCCTGCCAGGCCGTAAAAACCACCGTGATGGCTGGCGGCTGATTCGTTCAGTTCTATCGAGACGCGCCGGCTTGCCTGATGGGTCAGGTTGAGGCCGAGCGATTGGTTAAGGCCGTCGTAGTAGCTGTGACGCGTGTAGTGACGGGCTGAACCGTCGTAGGCCAGCCCGAGCACCGTCCTTCGCCAGGCGTGATAACCTAGCACCCCGAAAGAAGCCAGTACCCCGTAGGCCTCTTGCCTACCCACCCTGCCCGCCTCGTCGGTAAAAACGCCGGTCAGCCCAGTGTCATAGACGCCTGCGATCGAAGCGTAAGGCCGCAGCCGGAGCAATTCCTGGGTGTAGCCGAGCCTGCCCCCCACGCTACGACCCGGAACTGCCGGTCCGGGACTTTCAGATACCGGTTGCGTTTCCTGCGCCTGCGCTGCCAGCGAAGCTAAAATCAACAACCATCTTATGCAGCTCAACGGCCCGCCGGAACATTTCTGGCCAACCCGTATTATCAGCAACTCTCTAAGTCTCCCGCGAAGCCAGACCTCTTGTCAACTCGCGTGGAAACGGTCCGGGTTTCAGCTTTCCGGATCCGCCGCTGCACCCGCCACCCGCTTGGCGAGCTGGTTCAGCATGTAAGGCAGAATACCGCCGTGCCGATAGTACTCGGCTTCCTGAGGCGTGTCCACGCGCACCCTTACCTCGAAGAGTTTTTCGCTGCCGTCGGCGGCCACCGCGCGCACCCGCACCTTGCGAGAGCCGGCCAGCGCTTCGCTGAGACCCTCGATGGCGTAGGTCTCGGTGCCCGTCAGACCGAGGCTCTCGCGGTTCTCGCCCGGCATAAATTCAAGCGGCAGCACGCCCATCTCAACCAGGTTTGAACGGTGGATGCGCTCGAAGCTTTCCGCGATTACGGCCCGCACCCCCAGCAAGCGTACGCCTTTGGCAGCCCAATCCCGGGAGGAGCCCGAGCCGTATTCCTTGCCGGCCAGAATCAGCAACGGGACTCCTTCCTGCCGGTAGCGCACGGCGGCATCGTAAATCGTCATTTTTTCGCCCTCCGGCAGATGCACGGTCCACCAGCCCTCAACGCCCGGGACAAGCTGGTTTTTCAGGCGCACGCTAGCCAGCGTGCCGCGAATCATTACCTCGTGATTGCCCCGCCGCGCGCCGTAGGAATTGAAATCGCGCGGTTGGATCCCCAATGAAATCAGATACTGCCCTGCCGGGCTGGCCGCAGGAATGGATCCGGCGGGGGAAATGTGATCGGTGGTGATGGAATCGCCTAGCACAGCCAGAGCTCGCAGTCCCTTGATGTCGGCCAGCCACTGCTCCGGTTCCATTACTTGCTCAAAGTAAGGCGGGCACTTGATGTATGTGGATTCCGGATCCCACTGGTAAAGCTCGCCGGAAGGCGCGCTCATGGCCGACCATTGCTGGTCGCCCTTGAAAACGTCGGAGTACTCCTTCTGGAACAATTCCGCGCGCACCGCCCTGTTGACCGCTTCACGCACTTCCTCAACGGCAGGCCATATATCGCGCAAGTAGACCGGGCGGCCAGCGCTATCCACGCCCAACGGCTCGCTGGTCAGGTCAATGTCCATGCGCCCGGCCAGTGCATAGGCCACCACCAGCGGGGGCGAGGCCAGATAGTTGGCCCGCACCAAAGCATGAACCCGGCCTTCGAAATTGCGGTTGCCGCTCAGCACCGCCGCCACCACCAGCTTTTCTTTTTGAATGGCCTCGGCCACCGGCTCAGCCAGCGGCCCGCTGTTGCCAATGCAGGTCATGCAGCCGAAACCGGTCAGATGGAAGCCCAGGGCCTCCAAAGCCGGCATCAAGCCCGCCTCGCGCAGGTAATCCACCACTACCTTGGAGCCGGGCGAAAGGCTGGTCTTCACCCAGGGCTTCGGGCGCAGCCCTCGCTCCAGCGCCTTCTTAGCCAGCAAGCCCGCCCCGATCATCAGCGAGGGATTAGAGGTGTTCGTGCAGCTTGTAATAGCTGCGATAACCACTGCGCCGTCGCGCAACCCTGCTTCAATCCCGTCAATTTTGATCTTGGCTTCGCGAGGCGCCGCACCCAGTCCCGCCAGGAAGTTCTGCTTCACCTCACCCAGCACGACGCGGTCTTGCGGCCGTCGCGGCCCGGCCAGAGAGGGGACTACCGTACCCAAGTCCAGCTCGAGCGTGTCGCTGAAGATGGGTTCGGGCGATTCCTCGCTCCGGAACAGGCCCTGTTCGCGGGTGTAAGCCTCCGCCAGCTCGATCAGCTCAGCCGGCCGCCCCGTCAAGCGCAGGTACTTGATGGTCTCCGCGTCCACCGGGAAGAAACCCATGGTGGCGCCGTACTCGGGGGCCATGTTGGCAATGACGGCGCGGTCGGCCGCCTCCAGCGTGCTCAGGCCGGGACCGTAAAACTCAACAAACTTGCCCACCACGCCTTTCTTACGCAGCATCTGGGTGATGGTCAAGACCAGGTCGGTAGCAGTGGCGCCCGGGGGCAGTGCACCAAAGAGTTTGAAACCGACCACCTCTGGGATCAGCATCGAAATGGGCTGGCCCAGCATGCAGGCTTCGGCCTCTATGCCTCCGACGCCCCAGCCCAGCACGCCCAAACTGTTGATCATGGTGGTGTGCGAATCGGTCCCCACCAGCGTGTCCGGGTAGGCCCAAATCTGGCCGTCACGCTCGGCCCTGAAAACAACCGTGGCCAGATACTCCAAATTGACCTGGTGGATAATGCCGGTATCCGGGGGCACTACGCGCAGGTTCCGGAAGGCAGACTGGCCCCAGCGCAAGAAGGCGTAACGCTCGCGGTTGCGCTCGTACTCGAGTTGTGAGTTCAGGCGAAAGGCTTCCGGAGTGCCGTAATAATCCACTTGTACGGAGTGGTCAATCACCAGATCGGCTGGGATCAGGGGGTTGGCCAAGCGCGGATCGCAGCCCCGCTTGTGCAAAGCATCGCGCAGGGCCGCAAAATCCACCACGCAGGGCACGCCCGTGAAATCCTGAAGCAAGACCCGGGCAGGCATGAAGCTGATCTCGGCGGCTTGGGGCCGCCCGTCCCAGTTAGCGAGCTGTTGGATCTGGGCGGCGGTCACCGTGCGGCCGTCCTCGTGCCGCAAGAGGTTCTCAAGCAGTACCTTTAACGAATAAGGCAGGCGGCTCACGTTGGCAAGGCCGGCCTTCTCCAGCGCGTTCAGTGAATAAATGCGATACTGGCGCCCACCCACGCGCAGACTGGCGGCGGCGCCAAAGGAATTCTCGGTGGCCATCGTCGCTTATTGTACTCCTGCGGATAGCGGAGCCGGGCGTGGCGTTCAGCCTACCACGCGCTTACCGGCTGCATCCCAGGCCAGGCGCTTGCCGGCACGCAGCGCGTCCATAGCCATGCACAGCACCACCGTGGCGTAGTGCCCGGCTTCCACCGGAGCGCTGGGGTCCTTACGCGAACGCACCGCCTCCAGGAAGTTACGGATGTGGGCGCGGGTGGCCGGCCCGAAGCTGCCCGGCAGCCTCTTGGCCAGCGCCGGTTGTGGGTCCAGGGTCTTGGGATCTTCCGGATATAGGGCGTAGCTTTCTCGCCCCACGTCGAAACGCGCCTTGGAGCCGTTGTACTGCACCATTTGATCATTGGTGAGCGGGTAGCGCATGGCTTTGTAACCGCAGGTAAATACCGCTAGATAATTTTCTGGAAATTCGACACACATGCAGGTGGTTTCCGGCACCTCGGCCCCTGGCAGGTTAGGACGGGACGCAGCGCAGGTTACTGCCGAGGGGTAAGTCGAATTCATGAACCACTGGATGGCGTCTATGACGTGCGCTGCCTGCCCCACCATCAAGCCTCCCGAGTAATCCCAGAAGTAATACCAGTTAAAGAAACGCACCGGATCCAGAGGCCGTTTGGGGGCCGGCCCCAGCCAGGCCTGCCAGTCCAGCTCACCCTTCAATTCCCCGCGCCGCAGGCTCTGCTGGTGGTTGTACCACCAGGAATTCACCAACCGCACCTCGCCCAGCCGGCCGGACTCCATGATCTGCTTGGCTTCCAAGAACAAATCGAAGCTGCGCCGCTGGGTTCCTACCTGCAATACGCGGCGCGTGCGGCGCACCGCCTCCACCATGCGGAAGCTTTCTTCGATGGTGTGGGACATGGGCTTTTCGACATAGACGTCTTTGCCGGCTTCCACGGCATCAATAGCCATGCGCGCGTGCCAGTGATCGGGCGTGGCGATGATCACGATTTCCAGCGATTTATCCTCTAGCATGCGCCGGTAATCGCGGTAGGGACGAGCACCGGTGGAGGCCACCTTCAAACCGGCTTCCAGGTTGGGTTGGTAAACATCGCAGACGGCCGCTACCTCAACCCCGATCTCCTTGAACTCAGCGGCCAGCAGGCGGCCACGGCCTCCGGCGCCGATCAGACCCGCCCGCAGACGCTCGCTAGCCCCCGCCACACGAGCCAGCGAGGCTGCCGTGCTTGCCAGAAAGCTTCTGCGCTGCATAGCGAGTAAAGTATAGCTCAGCGGGCAGGTAGTGAAGGAAAGGGTTTACAATTTTTCCAGGAATGCTAGCCTGGATCGTGGTGCTGAGCATGCTCGCCGAACCGGCTGCGGTGGTGTTGCGACCCGTGGCCAGCATGTATTCGCGCCCTACGCGCGAAGCGGACGTAGTCTCGCAAGCTCTTTACGGCTACACCGTCACCATCGTGGAGCAACGGCCGGGCTGGGCCAGGGTTCGCACGCCGGATGATTATACGGGCTGGATGCCGCTGGAGTGGCTGCGGCTTCTGGGGCCTGGCGAGCGGCCTTACGCTACCCAAGGTCGAATTGCTCAGGTTGAGAGTTTGTTCGCCAATATCTATCGCGAGCCGGACGTGACGCGGCGCGAGCCGGTCATGATGCTTCCTTACGAGGTTCGCTTGGAGTTGACGGCCGAGCCTCAGCCCGAAGCCCGCTGGCTGCAAGTGCGTCTGGTGGATGGCGGCGAGGCTTGGATCCAGCGGGGCGACGTGCGTTTGGAATTTGCCCCGGCCAGCCCTGAAGAGCTAATCGTTTTTGCCCGCCGATTCATAGGGCTGCCCTACCTGTGGGGCGGCACTTCCACCTTCGGCTATGATTGCTCGGGCTTCGTGCAGATGCTCTGCCGCCGCCGCGGCGTCCTCATTCCCCGCGACGCCGCTCCACAATTCCGTTGGCAGAAAATGGCGCCCGTGGCCGCCGACGATCTCAGGCCCGGCGACTTGCTTTATTTCGGCAGTTCGTCCGAAAAGATCACGCACACCGGCATGTATCTGGGCAACAGCGAATTCATCAACGCTACCACTTACCGCCAGCCGGCGGTTCGCATAGACCGGCTCGACGATCCGCACTGGCAAAAATTGTTTGTGGGTGCCCGGAGGCTGAAATGACGCGCAGAGACCTGGTGCGTATGGCCGCTTTACCGCTGGCGGCGGCGGGCAATCGCATGGAGACCGAAATCGTGCGCTTGCGGCTGCGGCACACCTGGACGGTGGCCACTTCCAGCTCGGATTACCGCGACAACCTTTACCTGCGTTTTACCGCCCAGGGCGTCACCGGCATTGGTGAAGGGGCGCCCCTGGCCCGCTATCGCGAAAATGCGCAGGAAGGGCAGCGCGCCTTGGAATCGCTGCGCCAGCTCATCGAGCAAGCAGATCCCTGGCGCTTTGCGCGGCTCATCGAAGAGGTCTTCCGCCGGCTTCCCGGCCACTACCACGCCAAGTGCGCCCTGGACCTAGCGTTGATGGACTGGGTGGGCAAGAAGCTGGGCGTGCCTTTGTATCGCTACTTCGGGCTGGACCCGCTCGAGGCGCCGATTACCACTTTCTCCATCGGCATAGATACGCCCGAGCTGACGCGCCAGAAGGTGCGCGAGGCCGAAGAGTTCCCGGTGTTGAAAATCAAGGTGGGCTTGGCCAGCGATGAAGCCACGCTGGAAGCGGTGCGCAGTGTGACTCGCAAGCCGCTGCGGGTGGACGCCAACGAAGGCTGGAAGAGTAAAGAGGAAGCTGTGCGCAAGATCAACTGGCTCGAAAAGCAGGGCGTCGAGCTGGTTGAGCAACCTTTGCCTGCGTCTATGATTGATGAAATGCGCTGGGTGCGCGCGCGTGTGCACATCCCCGTAATCGCGGACGAAGCTTGCCGACATGCCGCTGACATTCCCAAGCTGGTTGGGGCTTTCGATGGCGTTAACATCAAGCTGGCCAAGTGCGGCGGCTTGCTCGAGGCCTATCGCATGATCCAGCTCGCGCGGGCTCTGGGGATGAAAGTCATGCTGGGGTGCATGATCGAGAGCTCGGTTGGCGTTACGGCGGCGGCGCACCTTTCGCCGCTGGCGGACTATGCCGACTTGGACGGCAATTTGCTCATCGCCAACGATCCCTGGCGCGGCGTGCGCGTAGAGCGCGGGCGACTCATTCTGCCTGAGGGACCGGGTCTGGGCCTGAGGCCGGCTTAGTCGTCTGCCGCCCCGTCTGCGGGCTGCTGGCCAGCGGCCTTGGCGCGCGCTCGATGGAGCCGAGGATCGGTAACTCGTCGCCTCCGGCTGCCCCCAGCTCCTGGAAGCGCCGGGCCGCCGCCAGTACACGGGTTTCGAGCGAGCCTATCGCCTGGTTGTAAGCCTCTACAGCCCCGTCAAGGGCGCGCCGCAGCTTCTCAAAGTGCGTGCACATAGTGCCCAGTCGCTCGTACAGAACACGGCCCAATTCACTGACTTGCCGGGCGCTTTCTGCCAGGCGAGCCTCGCGCCAGCCGTAGGCCACGGCGCGCAGCAACGCGATCAGCGTTACCGGTGTGGCGATGAGCACGCGCCGGTCCACGCCGAACTCAATCAAGGCGGGGTCCTGCTCCAATGCGGCTGCAAAAAAGGCCTCGCCCGGGACGAACATGACGGCGAATTCCGGCGTGGGGGTCAACTGATCCCAGTAGCGGCGATCAGAAAGCCGCTGCACGTGAGTGCGGAGCTGAAGGGCATGTTCACGCAATTTCTGCGCGCGTGCGTCATCGTCGGTTGCTTCCAGCGCCTCCAGGTAGGCTTTCAAAGGAACCTTGGCGTCCACCACCACTTGCCGCTGGTTGGGCAGCCTCACGATCAGGTCAGGCCGTAACCACCCTTCCTGACCGGGCCGCGTCTCCTGTTGCACGAAGTCGCAGTACTCGAGCATACCGGCCAGCTCCACCACGCGGCGCAATTGAATTTCCCCCCAGCGCCCGCGCGCGCTTGGGCTGCGCAGAGCCTGCGCCAGCCGCGCGGTTTCCGCCTCCAGCCGCGCCTGTTCGGCCGACAGGCTGCGGAGCTGCTCGCCTAATTGGCCGTAGTGGACCTGAAACTTAGCCAGGGCCTCGTTCAGGGGCTTGACGATGTTTTCGATAGCGGCCTGGCGGCTTTCCAAATCCTTTTCGGCTGCGGCCTGGTACTTGGCGAGACTTTCGCGCGCCAGTTCCAGAAAGATCTGGTTGTTGCGGGCCAGAGCCTCGGCCGCGAGCGCTTGAAAAGTAGCCGTAGCGCGCTGCTCGGCTTGTTCGGCGGCCATAGCGCGCTGCTTGGAGGCTTCGCGTTGGACCCACAGCCAAGCCGCCGCGGCCCAACCGGCCAGGGCCAGAATCGCCAGTGCAATTTCCATGTTCAAACTACTCCAAGCTCACTGATGCGCCAGCGCGGCGCGCGCGACGATCAGCAGCTTCTCGCGCAGGGGCAGCTCGACACGTCGCTCCAAGGCGGCTGCGCCTGCGCGCTCAATATGATCAAGCAACCGCGAGTAAATTTCGATCAGCGCCCATAGTGAGGGCCGGCTGGCCGGCTCTATCAGGTTCAACAGGGGACGGGTCTCCTGGTAGTAGGCGCGGGCCCGTGCCACTTCGAACCGGAGCAGGTCCTGGAATCCGGCAGGAGGCGGGCCGCTGCGCAACTGATCCGGCTTCACTCCGAAGCGATCCAAATCTTCCAGGGGCAAATAGATGCGATCCCGCTCCAAATCTTCGCGGATGTCGCGCAGGATGTTAGTAAGCTGAAAAGCCACGCCGCATTTCTCAGCCAGCGGCAACGCCTCAGAGGAGCGGAACCCGAAAATGTGGATTATGGTCAGGCCGACTACGGAGGCAACTTGATAGCAATAACGGTACAGCTCCTGGAAGGTTTGGAAACGGCGCGGGCCAAAGTCGGAGCTGACGCCCTCGATCATGTCGAAGAAGTATTCCTCCGGGATGCGGTAGCGCCGAACCGTATCATGAAAAGCCGGCCACAGCGGCGAGGGACCGTATTGGCCGGCCAGGGCAGCCTCCAGGTCGGCGCGCCAGCGCTGGATGGCATCGCGTCCGCTCTCTTGCGCGCCCGGTTCGTCGGTCAAATCATCGCAGTAGCGCATGAAGGCGTATATGGCGCACATGGCCTGCCGTTGGGGTTTGGGCAGCAGCCAGAAGGCGAAGTAAAAGTTGCGCGCGCGGCGCCGGGCGATGTCGCGGCAGTAGCGGTAGGATGCGGCCAGCTCGCTCATGCAGCACGTCGCAAGCTATGGCGCGCGGCCGCTTCCAGCAGCAGACGCAGGCGATCCAGCCTGCTGATAACCGGGCGGCGACTGAGCACGTCGTAGTTCTGCCGTTCGATTTTCTCGAGCACGCGCAGTCCACCACGGCTGAACAATTCAATGTCCACCGCCAGCCGCCTGTCCACCCGGCGGGCCAGGGGCAGCCCGGTCAGAAACAGGCTTCGCGCCAGCTCCACGGCCTCCTGCATCAAGCTGCGGAAAGCGGGGGTCACGCGGCGCGCTTGAAGCGCATCGAGGGAGTAGCCGTGCCGCTCGATGGCTTCCAGCGGGATATAAATGCGGTCTTTCTCCAGGTCCACCGCCACGTCCTGCCAGAAGTTGGCCAGTTGGAGCGCGGTGCAGGTGGCGTCGGCCAGCGCCTGCCGCTCAGCGTCGCGATAGCCGCACAGGTGCAGGACCAGCCGCCCCACCGGATTGGCTGAGTAACGGCAGTACTCCAACAATTCCTCGTAGGTTCTATACCGACGTACGGTTTGGTCCTGGCGGAAAGCTTTAAGCAGGTCGGCCAGGGGTTGCTGGGGCAACTGGTGACGTTGGACGGTGCGGCGCAAAGCCACGAAGACGGGGTGCGTGGCGCGACCCTGGTACATGGCCTCCAACTGGCAGCCCCACCAATCAAGCAGGCGCAGGCTCTCGGCCGGATCGCCTATCTCATCGCCCAGATCGTCCGCCCAGCGACAATAGGCGTAAAGATTGTAAAAGTCCTGCCGCAAGCCGCTGGGCAGAAACAAACTGGCCACGTGGAAGTTCTCGTAATGATGTGTGGCCAGCCAGCGCGTATAAGCTTCCGCCTCGGCGAGCGTGAAAACGGGGCCGCCGGCTCCGTAGCAAGCCAGGAACTCTCGCGGCGGCAGGAACACCGGCGCCTCGTTCACGGAATAATAGCGGTCTTCAGGTGCCCATTATGATTCATCAAATGGCGCATCACCTCGAGCAGGTTCTCCAAACGCTCTTCGCGATTGACGAAATCGCGGGCGGTGATGACGCCTTGGCTGATCAGATCCAGCGCCCGCCGCACGTGCGCGGGCGTGTGATGGAAACTGGCCTTGCAGGTAATCTCGGAGTAATGAAGCAAGCCGGTATCCAAGGAAACTTTGGTGCCGCTGGGACAACCGCCGAAAAAGTTGACGGTTCCGCCGCGGCGCACCAGTTGTACTGCCAGCTCCCAGGTTTCCGGCGTGCCCACCGCCTCTATGGCGATATCAGCGCCGCGCCCGTTGGTCAAATCGCGCACCACGCGGGCGGGGTCGGTCACGCGCGGGGCAGCGATCAGCTCGTCGGCGCCCAGTGCGGCCGCACGCTCAAGTTGGCTTAGGCGCCGTCCCAAAGCTATAACGCGCGCTCCCAGATTCTTGGCCAAGCGCACGAACATCAGCCCGATGGGGCCCAGCCCCACAACCGCCACATGATCGCCCGCCCGCATGCCGGTTTCCTCCACGCCACGCAGCACGCAGGCCAGCGGTTCCACTAGAGCCGCATCCTGGTAGCCGATGTGGGGCGGGATCAAATGCGTGTTCAGCTCCACAATGCGCGCGGGGATGCGGATGTATTCGGCGTAAGCCCCGTTGTTGAACAGCAAGTCTTCGCAAAGGTTTTCCACTCCGTGCAAGCAGTAGTAACACCGGCGGCAGGGGGCTGAGTTCGCCGCCACCACGCGCTGGCCGGGACGAAAACGCGTGACGTTTTCGCCCACGGCTACCACATCGCCCGCCAGTTCGTGACCGAACAAAGCCGGAGGAACGATCATGCGAGCGTGATAGCCGCGGCGGAACACCTTCACGTCGGTACCGCAGGTCAGCGCGGCGCGAACTCGCACCAGCAGGTCTCCCTCGCCCAGGCTGGGAATCGCGACCGGCTCCACCCGCAGTTGTTCCTTGCCGTAAAGGACGGCAGCGAGCATTTCTGTCTTCACGGCTGGCACCTTTCAGCGCATGCTTATGCCCCCGAGCGGCCCGCACTGCCCGCTCACGGCAAACTCCCCTTTTGGGGCCGAATCACTATTTTCAAGGATTTCTCGCGTGGATGCAACGCCAGGTCCACGCCCTGGGCAATCTCCTCCAGCGGCAGCCGGTGTGAGATGAGTCTGTCTACGGGCAGTTCCCCGCTGAAAACCATTTGCGCCGAAGCCGGCTGCAAGTCAATCGAGGCGCTGTAGCAGCCGAACAGCGTTCGCTCGCCCACGCAGATTTCGGCCCCGGGTAGCTCGATTACTTCCTCGCGTGAGGTCTGCGAAAAAAGCAGAATGCGGCTGCCCGGCCTGGAGGCAGCCACCGCCTGTTCAACGATGCCTTCGGCTGAGGCCGCGATGATGACTGCGTCGGCGCCCCTGCCCTCAGTCCACTGGCGCACCATCTGCTCCACCGCGCAGCGCTGAGGATCCCAACAGGCGGCTGCGCCCAACTGGCAGGAAAGCTCTCGCCGGTATGGCAGAGTGTCGGCGGCCAGCACCGTGCTGCCCCGGCGCCGCACCAGCATTGTGAACAGCAACCCAATGGGCCCCTGGCCTAGAATCAACACTACGTCCTCCGGCTGCGGAGCCAGTTGCTCGACCGCCTTGTGGCAAGTGTTGACCGGCTCCACCATGCAGGCCACCTCAGGGGGAACTCCGGGCGGAATCTTCTCCAGCCCGCCAGGAACGATCCACGGCAGCACGCGCACAAACTCCGCGAAGCCGCCCCCAGCCGGCTCGAAACCGGCCGTCACACCCACTCGCTTGTACTGGCTGCACTGGGCGTAGAGCTTGCGTCGGCAGTAAAAGCATTGCCGGCAGGGCACGTGATGAAAGACCACCACCCGGTCACCCGGCTTGAAATCGTTGACGCCTTCGCCCACCGCCCACACCACGCCCGCGGTTTCGTGCCCGAAGATTCGGGGTGGCGGGAGCAGGCCAAACTCGATTTTTTTCAGATCGGTATGGCAGATTCCGCAGGCCTCAACGCGCACCAGCAACTCGCCGGGGCCGATTTCGGGCACGGGCACCTGCCGGACTTCGATCCTGCCCCGCCCGATGTACACGGCTGCCCGCATGGTGGCGGGCCTCAAGAACTCAGAAGCGGCATCCAACGATGAACTCTCCCAATTTTTCTGCGGCCTGGCGCAGCCGGCGGCTGAGGCGCAAAAGCTCCACGGTACCCTGGTGCGGCTGGGCAAGCAGGGCTCGCGCCAGTCCGGCCAGGGCTAAAGTCCCATCGCCACGCCACAGGCGGTTGTAATCGAGGCGGAAACTTTCCTCGGCCGCATCGAGCACCACGCGGATGGCATAGAAAGACACGCCCGCTTGCTGGGCCCACGCTGCCACGGCGGCTGCCTCCATGTCCACCGCCTCTGCCTCCCGGCACAGGGCCCGTTTCTCGCCGGCTGTGGCGATCACACGGTCCGCCGTCAGCAGCCGCCCGCGATGGCAACCGAGGGCGCTGGCCGGCACTCTGGCTGCATACGAGTCTCCGGTGGCCAGACAGCGTACCTCAGTCGCCACCAAAATATCTCCGCAACGCAATTCCGCCGCCAGCGCCCCGCACACGCCCGCGCTCACCACCGCCCGCAGTGGCATCATCCGGGCAGCGCGCCGTACAGCCTGCGCGGCCGCTGCCGCACCCACGCCGCCGGCGACCAGCAACAGCCGCTCACCCTTGCATTCGGCCAGGGCGGCGAACCTGAAGGCGCCTGGCAGTCGTTCGAGCCGATCCGAACGAGACATGATGCCGGCCAGCTCACGACGATCAGCCGCCACAACCAACACCGCCCCTGCTTCAGCAGTACCCATTGTTGCGGAACCATTCGACTGCGCGCCGGATCGCATCGTCCACCGGCTGCGGCCGGTATCCCAGCTCGCGCGCGGCCTTCTGGCTGGAAACGAAAACCTTCTTGCGCGCCATACGGACCCCGTCCAGCGGGGCTCGAGGCGGCCGGCCGCTCCAGCGAGCCCAGCCCGTGCTGAGCAAGGCCACGGCCAGCGCGGCAAAATAGGGGATGCGTACGCGGGGCGCCCGCAGACCGCTCACTTGCGCCAGGCGACGGAAAAACTGCTCGAGCGTCAGATTCTCCGAGCCCAGTATGTAACGCTCGCCCGAGCGGCCGTGCTCGCAGGCCAGCAGATGTCCCCGGGCTACGTCCACCACGTCAACGAAATTCAAGCCAGTATCTATGTAAGCAGGCATGGCGCGGCGCAGAAAGTTCAGAATAATGCCGCCGGTGGGCGTGGGTTTGAAATCATGATCGCCAATGGGCGCCGTAGGGTTTACGATGACCACCGGCAGGCCGGCGCGCGCCGCTTCCAGAGCCGCCTGCTCGGCAAGGAACTTCGAGCGTTTGTACGCGCCGATCATGTCGCCGAGCGAGACCGGCGTTTCTTCGTCACCCAAGCCGGCGGCCGGGATACCTATGGTACCTACGGTGGAAGTGTAAACGATGCGCTTGACGCCCGCCCGCCCAGCCGCTGCCAGCAGGTTCCGAGTGCCATCCACGTTCGAGCGGTAAAGCTCAGCCGCATCGCGGGCCCAGAGCCGGTAGTCGGCGGCTACGTGAAAAACCAACTGGCAGCCGTTTACAGCGCGCTCCAACGAAGACGGGTCACGCAGGTCCCCGGGGACCACTTCTGCTTCCAGCTCCCGGAGGCGGGAACCAGGCCGTACCAGGGCGCGAAGCCGGTAGCCGGCCTGCGCTAATAGCCGGGCGACGTGCCAGCCGACGAATCCCGTGGCTCCCGTCACCAAAACAGTCTGCACCGCTTACCTCACTGCCCACCGCAGCAACTTCAGCAGATCGCCGGCTCTGGCGTTGATACCCAGCGCCGCGGAAGGTTCAAAACCACAGTGCACCATGCAGTGCTGGCAGCGCGGATCGCGGCCGGGCCCGTAGCGAGACCAGCAGGTCTGCGTCATCATGTCTTGAAAACTGCGGTGGTGCGCATCGGTTATCAGATAGCAAGGTGCTTTCCAACCCTTGATGTTGTATGTGGGATTACCCCAGGGGGTGCAAGGCAACTCGCGTTTGCCTTGCAAGAACTCCAAGTACACGGGGCTGGCCGTAACAGGAAAGCGATGGATCCAGGCGCGGACCTGCTGAAATTTCCGCTGCACGTCCTCGCGGGTCATGAAAATTTCTTGCTGGTCTACGGCGGAATAGCTGTAAGCCGGGGATATCATATGAGCGTCAGGCTTGAGGGGAGCTAAATACTCGAACAGCCGCCGGACTTCCTCCATGTCGGTTTCTTTGTAAATCGTGGTGTTGGTAGAGACCCGGAAGCCGGCTGCCTTGGCAGCCTTGAAGCCGGCGATGGCTTCTTGGAAGACGCCGCGGCGCTCGACCAAGCGGTCGTGGGTTTCCTCCAGGCCGTCCAGATGGATATTGAGGAAAAGCCGCGGATGCGGGCGAAGCTCCGCAAGACGCTTCCTCAACAGCAAACCGTTGGTGCAAAGATATACGAAGCGATTCCGCGCCAGCAAGCCCTGGACCAGAGCTCCGATTTGAGGATAAAGGAGTGGCTCGCCGCCTGCGATCGAGACCACGGGGGCGCCGCACTCTTCTGCCGCCCGCAGGCACGCCTCCAAGGGCAGCCTTTCTGAAATTACGTCCTGGTACTCGCGTATGCGCCCGCAGCCGGTGCAAGAGAGATTGCAAGCTTCCAGCGGCTCCAGCATCAGAACCAGCGGGAAGCGTTTGTGCAGCAGCGGGTGTGTGCGGCTATCGCCGGGGGGCGCATCTGGCCGGGTGCCGTCGCGCTGCCATTCCGGACGCGGGCGCAGGCGGTGGCGCAGAATGTAAGTGGCGAGCGTGACGGCCATAGAGGGAGGAAAGCGCATCTTATTGTTGCCCTTGGCTCTTCAAGTACTCCGCCAAAGCCAGCACTGGAAAGGACTGCCGATACAGCGTGTAAATCAGGTAGTACACCTTGGGAAACCCTGTACCGGTGGCCAGCTCCTCGTGCCAGCTTCCATCCTGGCGCTGGGTCTCGATGAGGTACTCGATCCCCCTGCGTACGCTGCTGGAGGCGGTGTCGCCGCTAGCCAGCAGGCCGAGCAGGGCCCAAGCCGTTTGCGACGCCGTGCTCGGGCCAGGTACGTAACGGCCCTCTTCGTAGCTGGCGCAGCTTTCGCCCCAGCCGCCGTCAGCGTTCTGGATCGAGCGCAGCCACTCACCGGCGCGCAGGATGTAAGCCTCCCCTTCGCTTTCACCTGCGGCGCGCAGGCCGCGCAGGGCGAGGAAGGTGCCGTAGATGTGGTTGACCCCCCAGCGCCCGTACCAGCAGCCTTCGGGTTGCTGCGTGCGCCGCAGATAGGCGACGGCGCGCCGCACGGCGCGATGACCACGGTCCAGCCCCGAACGGCAAAGGGCTTCCAGGACGCGCCCGGTGATATCGGGGCAAGTGGGATCGAGCATGGCGTTGTGATCGGCGAAAGGCATGTGGCTGAGCGGCTTCCAGTCGTTGTCCACGTCGAAAGCGGCCCAGCCGCCGTCGGAGGACTGCATGGCCAGCAGCCACTGCACGGCGCGCCTTTCCGCCGCCTGTTGCCGGCTTGCATCGGAAGCGCGGGCGCCGCGGAGGGCCAGCAACACCATAGCGGTGTCGTCTATGTCGGGATAGAACTCATTGGCGAACTCAAAGTACCAGCCCGCGGGCTCGACGTGAGGGCGCTTGACGGCCCAGTCACCCTTGTGGCGGACCTCTTTGCTCAACAACCAGTCTGCGGCGCGGCGGAGGGCGGCTTGGGTGAGGGGATCCTGTCGGCTCCCCAAGGCGAAGGCCGCAATAGCCGTATCCCAAACGGGCGAAAAGCACGGCTGGAAGAAGAAGCGCTCTCCGTCGTCGGTGAGCAGGTTGTAAAACTGGCGCTCCGCCTCCGCGCGATGCGGGTGATCGCGCTTGTAGCCGAGTACGTCGAGCGCCATGACGACGTACATCATGGGCGGGTAAATGGCGCCTAGCCCATCTGAGTAACGGGTGCGCTCGAGGATCCAGCGCTCCACCTTGCGAATGGCCAGCTCGCGGAGCCGCCGCGAGCCGTGCCGCTCCCAGAATTTCAGGCCGCGGTCCAGAGCCAGAAAGAAGTTCCGCCAACTGAGCAGTTGCGGATCGCGCTGCCAGTTGAGCGGGCGCGTGGGATGAAACAACTCCGCCAGGGTGAAGCCTGCCGGGACAGGCCGCTGAGGATTGGCGGCATGCAGGATGGAAAGCGGCAGCACAATGGCCCGCGTCCAGGAAGACATCTCGTAAATGAAATTGCCGAGCAGAATCATTTCCGGCGGGATGCTCGGGCACCAGCGGCGAGGGTAAAGACCAAAAAGGCTAAGGTTGATCTTGACGTAGCTGTTGGCGGCTTGAAGGCCGCCCAACGCAAGGATGCGTTCGCGGGCGCGCACCAGGCGCGGGTCGTCGGGGGACAGTCCCGCTACCTTCAACGCGAAATACGCCTTGACCGTAGCGCTGACATCGGCCGGCCCCTGCGGGTAGATGTTGAAGCCCCCATCCGGCAACTGGCGGGCCAAAATGGAAGCCACCGCTTTCTCGATCAAGGGGCGAGTGGGTGGGTCCCAGCGGCCGTCAACGGGAGGGTGCTGCCAGAGCTCAAGGAGCACGAAGTCGGACTCCAGCGTGGTGTCACCCCCGTAGAGTACGGCCCACCAATAACCGGGCTCGTGTTGCAGAGCCAGCAGCCGTTCGGATCCCCGCGCGTGAGCTTGCCGAGCCGCTGTCAGCAGCGCGTCTTCAAGCGAAACGTGAGCATGCACAAGCAGACTCCTCTTCAGAGTTTCAAGTTCGTGGCGGGCGCAGCGCAAGAGGCTCGCTCCAGCTCAGCCGGAAGGCTGAAGTGCACGTCCTCATCCCGCAAGTTGATCTCTTCGATGCGCGTGAAGCCTTGCCGCCGCAAAACGCTCACCAGCTCCTGCACCAGGTGCTCAGGGGCGGAGGCTCCCGCGGTAACGCCCACGCTCTCGATGTTTTCAAGCCAGACTGGGTCAAGCTGGCCGGCGTCGTCCAGCAAGTGAGCGTCGAGCCTGGCCTTGCGCGCTACTTCTACCAGTCGTTTGGAATTCGAACTATTCGGGGAGCCGATCACCAGCAAAAGCTGGCACAAAGCGGCCGCGGCTTTGACGGCGAGCTGGCGATTTTGCGTGGCATAGCAGATGTCCTCCGCGGCAGGACCGCGAATTCTTGGGAAGCGCTCGCGTAGGCGGGCCGCGATCTCCCGCGTGTCCTCCACACTGAGGGTGGTTTGCGTTATGTAACCCACGCGCTCGGGATCGGGCACTTCCAGCCGGTCAACTTCCTCGACCGAGGAAACCACCACGGTAGCGCCAGGAGCTTCCCCTATGGTGCCGATCACCTCGTCGTGATCACGGTGGCCGATCAGCACGACGGTGCAACCTCGCCGGGCCAGACGCAGAGCTTCCGCATGCACCTTGGTTACCAGCGGGCAGGTGGCGTCAATCACTTGCAGCCGGCGTCGCTGGGCTTGAACGCGCACCTCCGGCGCCACGCCATGGGCGCTGAAAATGATGCGGGCGCCTTCCGGCACCTCATCCAGCTCCTCTACGAACACAGCGCCCAGCGTGCGCAGTTCATCCACCACGTGCCGGTTGTGCACTATTTCCTTGCGCACGTACACCGGCGCCCCGAAGATCTTGAGCGCCAGCCGGACAGCGTCAATGGCGCGCACCACACCCGCGCAAAAACCGCGCGGGCGCAGCAGGATGACTCTTTTCGCAACCGCCAACCCCGAAGCCTCCTGATTGCTCCTCTGCCTTCCTGCCCTGCGCGGAACTCCCAATTATAACAGGAGCGTTGGCCGGCTATGTGTGATGTAACCATAGCGCGGGGCCTTACGCCTTCTCGAACCGAATCCTTATGCTGGCAACGCGGATGAGCTTATTGACCGGCCTGGCCCTGGGGGTGGCCCTGGCTCAGAAGCCTGCTTTGCGCCCGCCCGATGTGCGCTACGAGCCCTCGCCGCCCGAGGTGGTGCGCGCCATGCTGCGGCTGGCCGAAGTAACCAGCCGCGACGTGGTCTACGATTTGGGCTGCGGCGACGGTCGCATCGTAATTATGGCGGCCAAGGAGTTCGGGGCGCGGGGCGTGGGCATTGATATTGATCCGCAGCGGATAGCCGAGTCGGAGGCTAACGCCCGGCAAGCGGGCGTGGAGCGAAGAGTGACGTTCCGTAACGAGGACCTCTTCGAGGCCGACATTGGCGAGGCGACGGTGGTCACGCTGTACTTGTGGCCCTGGGTAAACCTAAAGCTGCGCCCCAAACTGCTTAAGGAACTCAAACCCGGCACGCGCGTGGTATCGCACTCACATGACATGGGCGATTGGAAGCCGGAGCGCCAAATCGAAGCCAACGGTCACACTATTTACCTTTGGCGCATACCCGAGCGACGTGCTGTGCCCTGAGCTGCCGACTTCAAGGTTTTGCCGCCTGGCTGGCTCCCTCGGAAGCAGGCGGCCAGGGCTTGTTCACCCATTCGTTTATCCACTCGAGGAAGGTCCGGTACCACAGCAGGCTGTTTTGCGGCTTCAAGATCCAGTGCCCCTCGTCTGGGAAGAGCAACAGCTTGGACGGCACCTTCTGAAGCTGTAAGGCTGTGAAAAGCTGCAAAGCCTGCCCATAAGGCACGCGAAAATCCTGCTCGCCGTGGATGACCAGCGTGGGCGTGCGGAACTGCTTAGCATAGAAGCTGGGTGATAGCCTGGCGTACAAGTCCGGTTTTTCCCACGGCGGTCCTCCGAATTCCCACAGGGGGAACCACAGTTCTTCGGTTTCGCCGAATTTGCTGCGCAAATCGAAGACCCCGGCGTGCGAAACCAGGGCCCGGAAACGCTGTGTGTGCCCCAGAATCCAGTTGACCATGTAGCCGCCGTAGGAGCCGCCTGCGGCCGCCATGCGCTCCGCGTCAGCGTAAGGCAGCGCCGTGACGTAGTCCACCACAGCCATGATGTCATCGTAGACTTTGCCGCCCCAATCGGCGTTTATCTCATCAATGAATTTCTGTCCGAAACCTGTGGAGCCGCGCGGGTTAGGCAGCACGACCAGGTAGCCGGCCCCGGCAAACACCTGAGGATTCCAGCGGTAGCCGAAGTTGTTTTCCCAAGCGCCCTGGGGTCCGCCGTGGATGAGGAAAAGCACGGGATACTTCTGGCCCTCGCGGAAGCCGGCCGGCTTGAGCAGGAAGCTGTGCACGCGCGTGCGATCCGGCGCCTCCACCCAGATTTCTTCAAACTCCGTGAGCTTGTAGCTGGACAGGAAGGCGTGGTTGATTCGGGTCAAGGGCTGTGGCGCCCCGCCCGTCGAGGAAACCCGGTAAAGCTGGGCGGGCTGGACGCCGGATTGGCCCAGGTAGATCATGGTCCTGCCATCAGGGGTAAACTGCACGTCGCTGACATAGCCTGGCCCGCTAACGATGCTCCGCGCCCCGCCGCCGGTAACCGGAACCATCTGCACAAGCTGGCGGCCCCGATCTTCGATGGTGAAAAACAGGCGCGTGGAATCCGGCGACCAGGTGAAGCCTGTAACCCAGCGATCCAGGCCTTCGGTCAGCACGTTTAGCTTGCCAGTAGCCCGCTCCAGCACGGCTAGCCGCCAGCGATCGCTTTCGTAGCCCGGGCGCACTTGCATGCGGAAGGCTAGGTACTTGCCGTCGGGCGAGTAGGCAGGCGAGTTATCAGCCGCAGGGTTGGAGGTAATCTTGCGCGCCTCGCCGCCCGCGATTGGCACCACGTAAAGATCCGAGTTCGTGCTAATGGCCGGCTCGGGGTCGGAAACCATTACGTAACAGACCTCGCTGCCGTCAGGCGAAATAGCGTAGTCGTCGGGGCCACCCAGCGAAAAGGGCGGTACATCGCGCGATCCCGGCGTAAGATCGCGGGCCTTGCCGCCTGTCACCGGGACGACGAAAAGGTGGCTACGCCGCGCTCCCTGCCATCGGTCCCAGTGTCGGTAAAGCAGCGAGCTGTAAATGCGCGCCTTGACCTTGGATTGCTTCTCCTGCTCAAGTTTCTTCTGGTTGCAAGCTTCATCGGCGCCGCAATCCGGATAAACCTCAGAGGTGAAAAGCAGGTGCTTGCCATCGGGTGAGAAAAGCACGCCGCCGGCCTCGGTGGGGAACTGGGTGAGTTGCTGAGGCTGGCTGCCGTCGGGATTCATCAGCCAGACCTGAGCCGAGCCGCTGCGATCCGAGATGAAAGCGATTTTCTTGCCGTCAGGCGACCAGCGAGGCCGCTCGTTCAGGTTGCCCTCGCGGGTCAAGCGAATGGCCTCGCCGCCGGAGACAGGGACCACGTAAATGTGCTTGGGCTTGCGATTGTTCTCCAGATCTATGGACTGCACGGTGAAAGCTACCAGGCGGCCGTCCGGAGAGATTTGCGGATCGGAAATGCGGTCCAGCTTCAACAGCGCGTGCACGTCGAAGGGTTGCTGGCCGGCGGCCAGCCCGGCCAAGGCGAACAACATCAGCGGACGCAACATATCCTGCATTGTAGCCGACGGACGGGGCACTTTCGACCTCGCACCCGCATCCCGCGCCAAACTCGGCGCCCATTTCAGTCCGTGGCTTCAATCCAGATCAGGGCGGCCGACGGGTGCTCGGAAAACTGCACGGCAATGCCCCGCTCCATTAGCTCCCGACCGCCGATCATCAGCGTGCCAGCCTCATCTTGGAAGCGCACCCGATACAATTTGTCGGGAAGCAACCCACGCGGCCGGACCAGCCCGGTCGCCGGAGCAGCTTCCGGGTGGTAAAGGAAGACCAGCGATCTCATTCCGCCTGGCTCGCAAGACTGTATAGCGTCGTTGAAAGTCCCGTCCGGCGGGGGCGTCAAGTGGAAGACCTTTCCTTCCCGCACCAAGAGCCGCAAAGACTTGTAGAGGGCTACTTCTCGTCGCACGAAATCCAGCATGGCCTCGGGCCATTCGGTGATACGATCCATCAAGATGAAGGGCCCGCCGAACATGTGGCTGCGCGTGTAATAGGTGTTGTATGGCCGTTCTTGCATGTAGCGATCGGTATAGCGCGGTGGGAACGGGAAGGTGGCGCCCCAGATGCCGCGGCGTGTGGCCAGCACTTCCTGGTTGTCGTTGACGATCGAGGTCACATACCGCTGGACCATTTGGAAGGTCTGCATGTTGCCGCCGTTTTCGCAGTTCTCCCAGACCACCCCGGGCGTGGCGGCTTGCACTTGCTCGAGGATCTGGCGCCAGGTGAGGGCGTTGGCGTAATTGCTGTCACCTGGGGCGTGCGTGTGCCGGTCGGATTCGCAAGACTTCACCATGTTGTCCCCGTCTTGCAAGACCCAGTCCACCCCATATTCGCGGATGACGCGGATAAGCTCCTGGATAATCCACTGCCTGGCGGGTGCGTGGCTGGCGCACAGCGGCTTGGCGCCGAAATAGGAACGCTGCCGTCGGGGATTATACGCCTCCCAATCGGGGTGGAGGCGGTAAACCTCCGATTCGGGGTCCGCCTCCAGAGGCGCGATATGCAGCGCGAATTTCATGCCCAGCGAGTGCACGTAGTCGGAGAACACGCGGATGCCGTTAGGAAATCGCTCCGGGTTGGGACGCCAGTCGCCGATGCGCAACGACCAGCCCAGATCGAGCGAAAACAGCTCCGCTCCCACCGCAGCCGCCCGTTGCGCGGCTTGCCGCATCAGCTCCTCGTTGATGAAGACGTCGTAGCCCCAGCTATCGAAGGCGACGTAGGGAAACTGTTCAGGATCCGGCATTGGTGCCGCCAGCACCGCCTCCACGAAGCGCTGGGTGCGGTAGCCCGCCTCATCCCAATCGCCGGCGAACACGCCCAGGAATGCGCCGGGCACTTCGAATTCCTCGCCCGGGTTCACGGGCCGGTTCAGATGCATAATTTCGGCAGAGAAACGCACCCGGCCCGCCGCGCGCTCGTGCTGGGCTTGGGCCCGCGCCCGGCCGTCGAATTCCCAGCCCGTGATCAGCCCATCGCCCCTTTCATCCAGCAAGACGCCCCAAGTACAGTGATCCGCGTAGGCCCCAGTAAAGGCTTCCACCGGGCCGTCCAGCTCGGAAAGGTTTGCTTCGTGCGGCTCGAAGTTGCCGCGTGTGCCCGCCCAGTTCCACTGTCCGACGAAGAACCCCCAGAAGCTTTCCTCGCCGGCGCGGAAGCGCCAGGAAAGCATGTTGGCCTGCGTGACCCAGGCTGTTGTCGTGCCGCGATTGCGGTACCAGGTGCGGTAGCGCAAGAACGGCTGCCCGGCGTAGACTTCGGCCTCGAAGCGAAGCTCGGCCGGCAGCGCACGCGCTGCCAGCCTCACGGTCAGCCTGAGCCCGCGCCGGGGAATTTCTTCTTGCTTGTGCTCAAGCAAGTCGAATCTCGCGTTGCGGTCGAGCGGGACGGTGTCTACGGTTAAGTCTAGGGGCGAGGCGTTTTCTTGCTCAGGTGCGCTCCAAAGGCGGCCCGACCGCTTGGCTTCCAGCGAGCAAAAACGGAAGAAGCCCTCGGCAGTGTGCTGAAAGATCGCCTCCAGCTCTGCGTTGCCCAGCCGCCAGGTTCGTGTGCCTGGATCGAAGACCGCGTATAGGTCGCCGGCAACCTGCGCGGCCCTTTTGCTAATGGGGAGCAAGCACCCCACTCCCGCCAGGCGCAACAAACTCCTGCGTGTCACCTTAAGTCATAGGATATGGAATTCGTCGCCGATACGCCGGGTGAGAATGCGGTCGGCTTGTGCCCCAGCAGCTTCACTGAGGCGCTCGGGCCATTTGCCAGGCCTCTTCGGGGGTGCAGTGGCGGCGGGGCCACGGGCCGCCTCAATTCGCGGAAGTACTGCCGCCAGAAGGTAGGAGCCGTGCGATACAGCAGGGTTGCCAGGCTTGCCAGGCCGAGCCCGGCCAGGCCTCCGGCTATCCAGCCGCGGCGCGAGGCGCTTGATCGCATAGCCAGTTGGGGTGCAAGCGTTGCCATGCGACCGCCTCCCTCCGAATACAATTGCCCCCCATCGTCGGGCAGCTTGAGAGGAACATGCCTCTTCGCTTACTTATCCTATAGCGGCCATGAGGACCAAGGTGTGCGCAAGGGGAGGGCTAAGACGGCTGGGCGCCTTACTGATGACGGGATGTTTGCTGTGGGCGGGCGAAGAAGGCGGGCGCGCTGAGTATGTCGGGGGCACCGTTAACCTCCTGCGCAAAGGGGCCTCTGGGAAAATCCTTACCACCGACGAGCGCGCAATGATTTTCGAGTCCGGCAAGAACCGCATAGAGGTCCCCTATGATCGTATCAACTCGCTTGAGTACGGCCAGCAGGTGAGTCGCCGCTACGCGCTGGGCGTGGTGGTTTCACCTTTGTTGTTGATGAGCAAGAAGCGGAAGCACTTCCTCACCGTGGGCTATCGGGACGAAAACGAGCGCCAGCAGGCCCTGGTCTTCAGGGTGGACAAGGACGACATTCGCGCGGTGCTGGCGGCGTTGGAGGCACGCACTGGCCTGCGGGTAGAGTTTCAGGACGAAGAGGCGCGCAAGGCAGGGCGCGGAGGAGGCGGATGACTGTTGGCAAGGCTTGCATGCTCGCACTGTTAGCTCAGGTGGCGGCGCTCCAGGGCCCCACGCCGGATGACTTGGAGCGGGCGCGCCTGCTCGAGTTGCTCAGCATCCGTCGCGTTTACGTGGACCGGCTAGGCGGCGGAGAAGTGGCGTCGCATATCAGGGACATGATCCTGGCCAGCCTGCACTCGGCGAAGCTGTTCGTGGTGACTGAGAGTCCGGAGACGGCAGACGCGTTCTTGCGCGGCTCGGCCGAAGATCTGGTATATACCGAGACTTTCGCCAGTAGTGAAGGTCTTGAGGCGCGTGGCGCCTTGGGAAGCGGGACCACGCGGACCACCGAGTCCCAAGGGCGGCGAACCTACGCCAGCGTCGGGGTAGGCGAGCACTCTTCCAGCCGCATTGCCGAGCGCCGCCACGAAGCCACCGCGGCCGTGCGGCTAGTTAACAAGCGCGGCGACGTGATCTGGGCCACCACGCAGGAGAGTACCGGGGGAAAATTCCGGGGCGCCAGCGCCGATGTGGCCGACAAGATCACCCGTCAGTTGTTGGCTGAGTATGAAAAGGCCAAGCGGTTGGTGTCTGGGCAAGTTGGTACTTCCGGTACCGGGTCGAGCCCTGGGCCGGGCGCAATTAATTTTCCGTAAGGGTGGGTACAAATTCGGGCGGCCTGTATTATACTGAATGCAGTCGCTAACACGTAGCATCCCCGGCGACGGAGCCCAGTCCGTCGCTAGCCCCTCTGAGTGAAGCCCCGGGGAACCCCAGCCCGGGGCTTTTCTCATTTGCGCACGGCAAAGACGCGCATGTGGCCCGCCGGGATCTGGACAGGGCCGAGGTGGGCAGGCCCCCGCCAGACGTCGGGACCCGGGCGGAAGTCTTTGTGCAGGAAAAAGATCCGGCCCACGGCCTCCAGCCTACACAAACCCCCATCCGGCCACAGATCCTTGCCGTTAACTCTGGTTGGTATCACCAGGCACTGGAATCCCAACTCGCTCAGGTCGGTGGCGCTCGTCCCGGGGGGCAGTTCGATGCTCGTACGCACCCATCCGTTGCGCGAAATGGCATAGTCGGCCCGGCCAAGGTTTGAGCTCCGCCAGAGGTCTTCCCCTGCCAGGCGCACCAATACCGCCAGGGCCGAATCCTGGTTATGCACCTTCATCTCTAGGTAGAGGTAATTGCGCGGATCGCTGATTTTTTCCCCGTCCGTCGAGCCGAAGGGCCGCAGCTTGCCTTCCCGCTCAAGTTCCGCCGTCATGGCTCGATACGAAGCAGGCTCTTGGTCCATGGCCAGCTCGCGGGAATGTTCGCTCAAGTCAATCAGATTGGGCGCAAGCTGGTAGCGAAGCGTGTGGGGTCCCTCGGCCGCCACCATGTTGTTGCGGGTAACCACATACAGCACGGGGTGCAAGCCTTCGCGAACGCCATCGAATTCGACCTCCTTGTGATCGCGGGTTTGAATAAGCGCTCGTTCGGGTTGCTCGCCGTCCGACAGCCGCACGCGGTAGACAAACTCGATATCGGTCGTGCGACCCCAGCGGGCCATCAGAGCCCGCGTGGAGGTACCCCCGTCCTCGTTGGAAAAGATCACGGTGTACTGAAGTGCAGAGCGGCCGTCCTCCTCAAGCCGTTCGCAATAAGCCAGCAAGGGGACGTCGCTGAAGCGCCCCAGGGTGTCGGCGCGGCCGTAGATAACAGGGGCGTGAGCCAGGACCTGGTAATAGGGGTCACCGCGCGCGACTGCCCGCCAGCGCAAGGCGCCTATCTTCAAACCCGACCCTGGGGCCGAGTGCTGCTTGTCGCGCTCAACGGTCAGGCGGTGCTCGCCGGGACCCAGCTCACCCAAGAACACGCGGTAGGCGTGCATTTCGGCCCCGGCGAACAAGGTGACGTAGTGCGGCGGCCGCCCCGGCAGGCTGATTCTGGCTACGGCTGCCTCGCGTCCCGGTTGCGCGAAGTCGGAGCCCGGCGAGCTCATTTGCATTTCCAGCAACACTTCGGCGGGTTCGCTCAAGCGTATGGAAAGCGTTTCTGCCCATGCCCACGAGCAGCATAACAACAGGATCCCTGTGCGCATCAGTCTTCGAAGATAATCTGTGCAATGACCAACTGGGGGAAGGCATGATTCCAACTTTCCGGCAGCTCATCGAAAGGCAGTCGGAAGGGTTTGGTTTCGCCCGGCTTCAGTCCGCCGCGCCGGCCCACTATCGGTACGCGCTGGCGCAGTACGACCTGGCCGTAATAGTCGTAAAATACGCAGTTGATCTCGACCAGTCGCAGCGCGCGGGGGCCGGTGTTGGTTATCTTGCCTGTGATTTCGATCACTCGCTGGTTGAGGTAGCTCTTGCGGCCCTTCATCTCGGTATCGCTGAGCTTGAGGTACTTGACATAGGCCCGCGCCTCGGGTGTCAACACGGGACCGGGCGGCGGCGCCGCTGGCCGGCTCAGATACCAGGCGAGGCCGCCCCCCAGCAGGAAAAGAAGCCCAAAGACGAGCAACGGTACGGGAAGCTTCCATTGCCTCCCGCTCTGGTGGTTAGCGACTGACAAGGCTCATCTCCCTTGCTGAGCATAGCGCGGGCGCCGCTGGCTATGCGGGCGCCCCTGCGCTAGCATGGTTGTTATTGCCCGTGCCGCTTTACCAAGCTCTGGTTCTCGCCGTTATACAAAGCCTGACGGAATTCCTGCCCATCTCCAGCACCGCGCACTTGACGCTGGTTCCGTGGGCGCTCGGCTGGCGCGATCCCGGCTTGAGTTTCGATATTGCCTTGCATCTGGGCACGGTGGCTGCTTTACTGGGTTGTTTCTTTCGCGATTGGGTTCACCTGACCGCGCACGCGTTGAAGCTTCCTCTTAGCGACTCCGATCCTCAATTAGCCTCGAACCCCCGCCTGCTTTGGTGGCTGGCGGTCGCCACCCTGCCGGTAGGCGTGACGGGGCTGCTTTTCAAGGAGCAGGCCGAGAGCCAGTGGCGCAACCCGCTGCTGATAGGGGCGATGCTCATCCTGGTGGGCCTGCTGATGTACTGGGCAGACAGAAGGAGCCGGGCCGAGCGCGATCTGGCGGCCATCGGAATGCCCCAAGCCCTACTGATAGGGCTGGCGCAGGCCTTTGCCGTGGTGCCCGGCGTCTCGCGGAGCGGCATCACAATTTCGGCAGCTTTGTTTTGTCATCTGAGCCGGCCGGCCGCAGCGCGGTTTTCTTTCTTGCTATCCACGCCGGCCTTGCTGGGTGCGGCTTTCAAAGCCGGCTTGGATTTGAGGGCAGCCGGCGGCCTTCCGGCTGAAATGAGGGTGCCGTTTGCCTTGGGCTTCGCTGCGAGCGCTCTGACCGGGTGGCTGGTGATTGCCTTCTTCCTGCGTTTCTTGCGCCGCCATACGCTCAAATTTTTTGTTTGCTACCGCTTGATTCTTGGCATAATAGTAATTGCCCTGGCATTAACGGTTCTCCGCTGAACCTCGCATGAGGGAAGCGGAATTCGTGCAACGGTCACGCGCCAGCGAGCTGGCGGGCTTCGTGCTGCTGGCGTGCGGGCTGGCTGTCTGGCTCAGCCTGGTTTCTTACCACGGGGAAGATCCTTCCTGGAACACGGCCGCTGGGGCGCAGCCGCGCAACCTGATTGGCTGGCCCGGTTCCTACGTCGCTGACTTGCTATTGCAGGCGTTTGGCGTGTGGGCCTTTCCCTTGCCCATGCTGCTGGTGATGGTGGCTTGGAATCTGGTTCACTCGCGCGGGTTGGCGGGCCTGGCCCCCAGGGTGTTGGGCTTTGTGTTGATGACTGCCTCCGGGTGCACGGCCCTGGCTCTTGGCCCGGAGTGGCGCATTTTCGGCCTGCCTAGCGGGGGACTGGCCGGCTACTTGCTCGCCGACTCACTGCGCGGCGCCCTGAACACCACGGGCGCGGCTATCTTGACGCTGATAGGCGTGGTCTGTTCCCTCTATTTGCTCTCCAGCTTCTCGCTGGCGGTCTTGCTTGGGAACCTGGCGCGGGTCCGGCAGAAGCTTCGGGCACGCCGGTTGTCCGCTCGGGCTTCGGCAAAGCCGGTGGCGCGGGCCGCCTCGCCCAGGACATCTGCGGCACCGGTGGTCGAGCAACCGCGGCTGCTGGAGCCAGGAACCGAGGCACCGGCGCAGGTGGAGACCGTGAAAGAAATTCCCATTCGCCTAACGGAAACGCCGCCGGCTGAGGCGCCCGATGCGGAGCCGCTGGCGGAGGAACCGGTGCGCGAGCGCGCCCCGGTGATTGAGCTGCCCCTGCCGCGCCAACCCCAACGTCCCTCCTACCGGCTGCCCTCCACCGACCTGCTCAATGAACCCGCGGCCCGCAACGGCTACGACCAGCAGGAGCTGCAACAAACAGCCGCGCGCATCGAGGCGAAGTTCAAGGAGTTCGGGGTTCTGGGCTCGGTAGTGCAAATCAATCCGGGGCCGGTGGTCACCACCTTTGAATTCAAGCCGGAAGCGGGCATCAAATATAGCCGCATAATCACCTTGAACGAGGACTTGTGTTTGGGCTTGCACGCCGAATCCATCATGATCGAACGGATCCCGGGCCGGCCCACCGTGGGCATCGAGGTGCCTAATGCCAAAAGGGAGCTGATCGTTCTGCGGCAGGTGATCGAGTCCGAGGAATTCCAGCGCGCGGCCTCCCGCTTGACCCTGCCGCTGGGCAAAGACATAGCCGGGCGAATCAAGGTGGCGCCGCTGGAAGCCATGCCGCACTTGCTGATCGCGGGCTCGACTGGCTCGGGCAAGAGCGTGCTGCTGAACTGCCTGATCTGCTCGGTCCTCTACAAGGCCACCCCCGACCAGGTTCGAATGATTTTGGTTGATCCCAAGCGCCTGGAGTTGGGTCTTTACGAGGGTGTGCCGCACCTGCTCACTCCGGTGATCACCGACGCACGCAAGGCCGCTAACGCGCTACGCAACGCCGTGCTGGAAATGGAGCGACGGTTGCGCCTGCTGGCCGCACAGGGCGTGCGCAACATCGAGCAGTACAACCGCAGGCTAGAGGAGCTGCAATACCGGCCTCCCAGTTTGTTTGAAGAAGAAGCCGAGGAGCTGGAACCGCTGCCTTACGTGCTCATCGTCATTGACGAGCTGGCGGATTTGATGATTGTTGAGGGCCACAACGTCGAGCAATCAGTGACGCGACTGGCGCAAATGGCGCGCGCGGTTGGCATGCATCTGGTGCTGGCCACGCAGAGACCTAGCGTGGACGTAATCACGGGGCTGATCAAAGCCAATTTTCCCGCTCGCATCAGCTTCCGGGTGGCCACACGGGTGGACTCGCGCACCATTCTCGACGTCATGGGCGCCGAGCATCTGCTGGGCAAGGGTGACATGTTGTTCTTGCCTCCGGGCTCCTCGCGCCTGGTGCGCGTACACGGGCCGCTGGTGACGGAGGCCGAGATAAACCGGGTGGTTGAATTCTGGAAGGCCCAGGCTGCCCCGGACTACGATCAGTCCTTTTTGCTGGCGCCGCTGGATGAAGAGGAGGAAGGGGCCGAAGGTGAGGAAATCGAAGAGCTGGAAGATCCTCTCTACCGCGAGGCGGTGCGCGTGGTTTGCGAGCTGGGCAAGGCGTCCACTTCAACCTTGCAGCGGCGCCTGCGGCTCGGTTACGGTCGTGCGGCGCGCCTGCTGGACCGGATGCAGCGGGAAGGCATCATCGGGCCGCCCGACGGCTCCAAGCCGCGCCCGGTGCTCCGCAGGCCGGAATGGCTCGACCGGCCGGAGAGCTGAGGCACCTCAGGCCCACCGGGCTGGGACCGGCCTCGCGTTATACTTGAGGAAGAGGAGCTTTCCTTAGTTGGGCGCCATGCGGTTCATGCGCCTGCTTGCGCAGGCCCACCTGGTAAACCCCGAGCCAGACGAGGAAATCCTGATCGGCGGGCAAGCGGTTATCGAAGGTGTAATGATGCGCTGTCCCCACAGTTACTGTGTGGCGGTACGGCGCGAGGATGGCTGCATTGTCACCGAGGAGGGTCCGCTGGCCAAGATCTCCGAGAAGTACCCCGCCTTTGGCTGGCCTTTGCTGCGGGGTTTGGCTACGCTCGGGCAAGCTCTTTGGCTGGGCATGAGAGCCCTGCGCTTTTCGGCCGATGCGGCCCTGCCTGTGAGCGATCGGGGCCGCCCGTCTTCCCAGGCATCCCCCTGGCTGATGGCCGTTAACTTGGGGCTGTCGCTGGCCTTGTTCATATTCCTGTACAAGCTTGTGCCGCTTTACCTGGTCACCAAGCTTCAACAGTGGTCGCCGCTGCTGGCGGGACAAATCGAATTCAACCTGGCGGACGGCCTGATCCGCCTGGCCTTGTTTTTGGGTTTTCTTCTTGCGATTTCGCAGTGGAAGGAAATCCGTCGGGTCTTTGAGTATCACGGAGCCGAACATCGGGCAGTTTCGAACTTCGAATCAGGCCGGCCGCTTTCGGTTGAGAATGCGCAGGCCTTCAGTACTTACCATCCGCGCTGTGGGACGAGCTTTCTGATGGTGGTCATGCTGGTTTCTATCGTGGCGTACACGCTGGTGCCTTTGGATACCTTTGCCTGGCGATTGGGCTTGCGCTTGCTGTTGCTGCCCCTCATCGCGGGAGTCAGTTACGAGGTTATGCGCGCGGCGGCGCGCGGTGGGGATTGGTGGCTGAAAGCGGTGGCGGCGCCAGGCCTGTGGCTGCAACGCATCACTACCAGGCCTCCCTGCGACGAGCAGACCGCCGTGGCCATACGGGCCCTGCAAGGCGCCCTGGAACTGGAGGCCGCTCAGGGCGGGCGCCTGGTGGTCGCTTAAGCGAGATTCGCCATGCAGTATACGCGCAAACTCGACGAAATCGAAGCTCGCTTTGAAGAACTGACGCGCCAGTTGGCGGAGCCCGCCGTGATCCATGACCCGGAGCGCTACCGAAAAACCGCCAAGGCGCACCGGGAACTGGAGCCGGTGGTCAGTCGCTACCGGGATTGGAAAAGGCTGAGCGAAGAGCTTGAGCAGGCCAGGCAAATGCTCGCGGAATCCGACGACGAGCTGCGCAAGCTGGCTGCCGAGGAAATTGATCGCCTGGAGCCCGCGCTGGAACGGCTGGAAGAGGAATTGAAGATCCTGCTGCTGCCCAAGGATCCCAACGACGACAAGAACGTGTTGCTGGAGATCCGTGCGGGGACGGGCGGCGATGAAGCCACCCTGTTCGCGGCTGAGATCTTCCGCATGTACGCGCGTTACGCCGAATCCCAGGGCTGGGGCGTGGAAGTCTCCTCGGTGAGCGAATCCGAGGTGGGCGGTTACAAGGAAATCATCGCTTTGGTTAGCGGCGACAAGGTTTACAGCAAGCTAAAGTACGAGAGCGGCGTCCACCGCGTCCAGCGCGTGCCCCAGACCGAAGCGCAAGGCCGCATCCATACCTCGGCAGTGACGGTGGCGGTGTTGCCTGAGCCCGATGAGGTGGAAATCGAGATTGATCCCAAGGATCTGCGCATAGATACGTTCTGTTCGTCGGGGCCGGGCGGCCAGTCGGTCAACACCACTTACTCCGCAGTGCGCATAACTCACCTGCCCACTGGTTTGGTGGTGACTTGCCAGGACGAGAAATCGCAACTCAAGAACCGAGCCAAGGCCATGCGTGTGCTGCGCTCGCGCCTTTATGAGCGGGAGGTCGAGCGGCAGCGCGCCGAGATCGGGGCGGAGAGGCGCAGCATGGTAGGCACGGGCGATCGCAGCGAGAAAATCCGCACTTATAACTTTCCGCAAAACCGGGTTACCGATCACCGCATCGGCCTTACCCTCTACCAGTTGGACAGCGTGCTGGACGGGAACCTGGATCCCATCATTGATGCTTTGACGACCTATTACCAGGCCGAACGCCTCAAACAGCAAGCCGAACTGGCGGGAGCGGCGCATGAACCTGGCGACGGCGCTCCGGCAGGCCTGCGAACAACTTGAGCGAGCGGCGATCCCCGCGGCGCGGCTGGCGGCGGAAGTCCTGCTGGCACATTTGCTCGAGCGGCCGCGCTCATATCTTTACGCGCATCCGGAGGCCCTTGTTTCCGATGAAGTGCTGCGCCGGTATCGGCAGATGATTGAAGAGAGGGCTGCCGGCAAACCGATCCAGTACCTCACCGGGCGGCAGGAGTTTTTCGGGCGCGAGTTCATCGTTACGCCCGATGTGTTGATACCGCGGCCGGAGACCGAGCATGTGGTTGAGCTGGCCCTTGAGCTGGCGCCGGCGCGCTGTGACGTGGTGGATGTGGGTTGCGGCTCCGGCGCCATCGCGGTCACGCTGAGCTTGGAAATGGGGCGCCCGGTGTGGGCTACCGACATTTCGCCGGCCGCGCTGGCGGTGGCGGCCGAAAATGCTCGACGCTTGGGGGCGCGGGTTTGCTTGCTGGCATGCGATTTGGTTTCCGCGTTGGCCTCGGCCAGTATGGATCTGGTGGTTTGCAATCCTCCTTACGTGCCCGAGGAGGAGGCGGCGGGCTTGCAGCGCGAAGTGCGCGACTATGAGCCGCGGCTGGCCCTGATAGGCGGCCCCGGCGGCCTGGCCATTTACCGCCGCCTGATCGCGGATGTGGGCCGGGTGTTGCGGCCGGGCGGCTGGCTGGTGCTCGAGCTTGGCTATCGCGTTTTGGATGCAGTGCGGGCCATGCTGGAGGCGGGCTGGAACCAGATTCAGGTGCGCCCTGATCTGGCGGGCTGGCCGCGTGTGCTGGCGGCTCGCTGGAAGGCATAAGGAGCGGGTGGGGCCGCAGCGGTTTTCGCCCGGCCTCGATAGGCGCACCCGGGACCCGCTACGGGTTGAAAAATCGGTTAGGATAATAGCGGTCGCACCAGCGCGGCCGTTACTCGTGATGAGGGTTGACGACCATGAACCTGATGCCGTTCGTGATTGTTTGGTTGATTCTGGCTGCTGTGCTTGTCGTGCTGTTAATTTACCGCGCTAGCCTTTCGCGGCGCGAGCAGGAAACCGTTCACGTGCTGGGCACCGATCCGGCAGAGATCTCCCATAAGATGACAGTGGCGCAGAAACTGCTGGTGGTGGAGCGCTGGCTTAAGATCGTGGCGGTGATCTTGGTGGTGTACAGTCTGGTGCTGCTAGGGCTGTTCTTGTGGGACGCCTGGGAGCGGTCAAGCCGCGGGGCCATTTAGTTTTCATCGGTTCGGCGATCTTGGCCGGGCTCGGCGAGCCTCTTGAAGCGGTGATGCCGCACAGCAGTGCTGGCTGAGGCGCGGGCCTCTCGGGGTACAATCCGGAGGGAGGCAACCATGGGCTTGGTGAGCAAGATAGTTTTGCCCGTGGATTTCTCGGATCGTTGCGTGGGCGCCGCCAGGCACGCCGCCTTGCTGGCGGAGCGCTACGATGCGGAGATTCTGATGATCCACGTGGTGGAACCGATCCGGTACGAGTTCACCTCACTGGAATTCGGGGGCGCGGCGTTAACCGACCTGGCTGCCAATCGCACTGCCTTGGCGCGCCAGCGGCTGGAGGGCTTTCTGGTCGAAGAGTTACCCGTGCGACGCCTGCGGCGGCTGTTGCGCGAAGGAGACGCGGCTCAGACTATCGTCGAAACCGCCCGGGAGGAGGGCGCGGACTTGCTCACCATGCCCACCCACGGCTATGGTCGCTTCCGGCGCTTTATTTTAGGCTCGGTGACGGCCAAGGTCTTGCACGACGCACACTGCCCGGTTTGGACCGGCGTGCATTGGGAAGAACCCCCGGCGGCCGGCTCGCTTGCGGTTCGTACCGTCCTTTGCGCGGTAGATTTGGGGCCGCAAAGTACGCAGCCTTTAAAATGGGCCGCGGAGCTGGCCCGCGATTTCCAGGCCAGGCTGGTTCTGGCTCACGCTTACCCTTGCATTGAGTTGCGCCCGGGCGAGTGTGGCGACCGGGATCTGAACGCGGAACTGGGCGAATCGGCGCGGGCGCGCCTGGAAAAACTTTGCCAGGAGTGCAACGTCCGTGCAGAGCTGGTGGTGGAATGCGGCGATGCCCCTGGCGTGGTTTGCCGGATAGCCCGCGATTGTAAGGCTGATGTTATGGTGATCGGGCGCGGGTCGGCAGCGGGCATTTTCGGTCGCCTGCGGACCAATGCTTACGCCATCATTCGCGAATCTCCCTGCCCGGTGGTCAGCGTGTGATCCGGCCTCGGCGGATCTCGGTTTGGTAGCGGACCTTGCCCTCGGTGTCCACGAAAGCGGCCCGGATGCGTTCGGTGCTGACCTCCAGCAACACGAATCCATAGAAGGAATCGGCAAACAATGTTCGCGGACCGGTCTTGACGGGCCTGGTTGCTTGCCCTGCCGCTGGGGCCACCAGGAAATGTACGCCGTCCTCGGGCTGCAAGTGCTGCGCCAGGTGCTCGTGCCCCACCAGGTAAACTTGCGCGCGATTGCGTAGTAGCGGCAGTAAGGAACGTTGCAAGGCGGGCGTGTCCCCGTGCGCGCCGTAGGAGTAGATGGGGTGGTGCCCGTAGACGATCTTCCATGTTTGTAACCGCCGTGCCTGCTGTATGCGGAGTCTTTCCAGCGACCACAAAGCTATCTCGGGGTCCGGGTCAGTGGCCGCGTGCCTTTCCAGCGCTTGGAGAACTTCTGGTTTGTCAAGTCGCCCTACCCGTTGCAGAATCAGGCGCCGGATTTCTGCGTCGGGGTCCTTGGCCGCCTGATCCAGCAACTCGCCAAGATTTGCCTGGTCGAGGCGGCTGAGCTTTTGTTGAAGCGCTGCCCGGCGTTCCTGCGCGCTCTGCGCGAACAAATGGGCAGTTGGAAATTGCAACAGCAAAAAGATCAGAATGCTTGCCGGTCTCATGTTTCACTCCGAGGGTGTTTTCTGAGCTGCGGATCGAGGCGCTGCCCGCACGTTGTCAATCAGCCGCGTGCTGCCAGCCCAGACCGCGGTGGCGATCAGCACCTCCCCGCTGATCTGCTCTACGGGTTGCATCTCGCAAGTATCTACGATCTCCAGGTACTCCAGGCGCAGCAATGGCTCTCTGTCGAGCACCGCCAAGGCCGCGCCGCGCACGGTCTCCGGATTGCGCACGCCCGCGACTACCTTTTCGGCCGCTGCTTGCAGTGCCCGATAAATGGCGGCCGCGGCTTGCCGCTGCGCGGCATCCAAGCGCCGGTTGCGCGAGCTGAGTGCCAGCCCGTCGGCCTCGCGCACGGTGGGCCCCGCCACGATCTGGACAGGCAGATTCAAATCATGCACCATGCGCCGGATGACCGCCAATTGCTGGGCATCCTTTTCCCCGAAGTAGGCGCGATCGGGCTGCACGATGCCGAAAAGCTTGGCTACCACGGTGGCTACTCCGCGGAAGTGGCCGGGGCGGAAGCGCCCGCACAGGTGGTCGGTCAATCCTGTTACCTCGACGAAGGTCCGCGGGGGCGCCGGGTACATTTCCTCCACCGATGGGGCAAAGACCAAGTCCACGCCGCGCGCCCGGCAGAACTCCAGATCCTCAGGCAGAGTTCGCGGGTAGTGCTCATAATCGTCCTGGCGGTCGAACTGGATGGGATTGACAAAGATGCTGACCACCAGAAACGCCCCCGGGCGGCGCGCCAATTCGATGAGGCTTCCGTGGCCCTCGTGCAGGGCGCCCATGGTGGGAACGAACTCGATGCTGCGGCCGGCCGCACGGGCCGCTGCGATCGCCGCACGCGTCTCCGCAATGGTGTGGGTGACTAGCATGCTCATTGGATTGGCTCCGGTGGGGGAAAACGCCCTTGGCGGACGTCTTCCACGTAGGCCTTAGCGGCTTCGATCATCGCCTCGCCCAGCCGCGCATACTGCTTGACGAAAGAAGGCACGGGCCCCTCGTACAAGCCGAAAACATCGTAGCTGACCAGTACCTGGCCGTCGCAGTGAGGCCCTGCGCCGATGCCGATGGTAGGGATGCCGACCTCGGCGGTTACCTCGCGCGCCAGTTCCGAGGGTATGGATTCCAGGACCACGGCGAAGGCGCCCGCCCGCTCGAGTTCTCGCGCGTCCCTGATGAGTTGTTTGGCTTCCTGCTCGCCCCGCGCGCGACGCCGGAACCCGCCCAACTGATGCACCGACTGCGGAACCAGCCCCAAGTGACCCATCACTGGGATGCCTATTTCGACCAGCCGCCGCACCACGTCCAACACCGGTTGCCCCCCTTCCAGCTTCACGGCGGCCGCGCCGCCTTCCTGTATCAAGCGCCCGGCGTTGCGCACTGCCTCAGCCACGCTGACCTGATAGCTCATGAAAGGCATGTCCGCGACCACCAGCGCGCGCCGCGCTCCCCGGCTCACCGCGCGGACGTGATGCAGCATGGCCTCCAGCGTCACCGGGAGGGTGTTTTCGCAGCCCATGATCACCATGCCCAGGGAATCGCCCACCAGCAGCACATCCACGCCGGCGCGGTCCAGCAGGCGCGCCATGCTGGCGTCGTAAGCGGTCAGCATGGCGATCTTCTCGCCGCGTTTCTTCATCAATTTCAAGTCGGGCACGCGGACCGGTTTCAGCTCGTCAAAGCTCATTGCGCTTACCCCCTTTGGTAAATGCGCCGGAGCTGCTGCGCCATTGCCGGCGCCAGGCCGCGCCGCTGGGCCAGTTCTATTAGGTGAAGGCTGCCGGCCTTGTAAAGCTGCCGCACAGTGGGCGGGGCGGCGGCCGTGGCCGCCCAGTGCAAGGCCACGGTGTCGCGGTCCCCGCGCTGAATGGGACCGGTCAGGGCTGCCACCGGGCCCAGCGCTAACGTAGTTTCGACAGCGGTCTTGAGCAGCGGTGCGAGAGCGCGCAGGGCGTCGGACTCCGCAATTCCCGCCATCCTCATCAGCATAGCAGCCCCATCCACCAGCGCCGTCACGAAGTTGCTCGCCATCACGCCTGCGGCGTGGTAAGTGGCACGCATCTCGGCGGGAATGCGCAGCATCCAGCCTCCAGCCACTCTGACAATGTGCTCCGCCCAGGCGGCTGCGGCCCCCTCAGCGGTGACGCCGAAAGCAATGCCGCGCAGCGCCTTGACCCCAGCTTCGGGAGAGGGGATGGTTTGCAGCGGGTGTAATGCCCCGCAGCACACCCCCGCCTCAGCCAGGGGCTTGAGGGCCTCCGGCCCGCGAGCGCCCGAAGTGTGCAGGGCCACGCCATCGCGCATGCCCGCCGCAGCGAGGGCGGCGGCGACCTGCTCCAGCGCGTCGTCGCTCACCACGACCAGCAGGCGGGAAGCCAAAGCAGGCAGTTCGCTAAAAGTTGCAGCTCGCGCGCCCACAAAGGCCGCTGCGGCGCGCGTGCGTTCCTGGTTGCGACCGGCGATGGCGGCCACCGGCTCGCCTGCCTCCACCAGCAATCTTCCCAGCGCCTGGGCCAGGCGGCCTGTACCGGCGATCCCGATTGCTTGCATATGCCGTGGTACCATACAACGAAAGTACAGCCCGGCAGCCCGCCGTTTCACGATCCTTGCGGCAAGCGCGGCGCAGGTACCTTGATATGCATGCACTGCAAACTTGGGGAATCTCAGACGCAGGCCTGGTGCGCGATACCAACGAAGACCGCTGGTTAGTGGAACCCTCGCTGGGCTTGGCTATGGTGGCCGACGGGATGGGCGGCACGGCGTGCGGCGAAGTAGCTGCTGCGCTGGCTATCGAGAGCGTCATCGAGTACATGCGCTGGCCGGGCCGAGAGGGGGAGCCGCTGGCCCTGTTGCAAGAAGCCATTCGGCATGCACACCAGCGGGTTCGGCAAGAGGCCGAAAGTCGCCCGCAGTGCCGCGGCATGGGTACCACTTTAGTGGCGGCCCTGTGGCGCTTGCCCCATATCTACTTCGCTAACGTGGGTGACAGCCGAGCTTACTTGTTTCGCGATTCACGCCTGATCCAGCTTTCCTACGACCAGACGCTGCTGAACGAGCTGCGGGTCAAATTCGGCTTGAGCCACGAACAGGTGGCTAAGTTGCCCTACCAACACGTGCTGACCATGGCTGTAGGCGCCGGCGAGCAAATCATCATTCACACGCAATGCGAAACACTGCGCCCCGGTGATCAGGTCCTGCTGTGTTCGGACGGCCTCTCGGGACCGGTACCCGAACAGCAGATCGCGGCTATCTTGGCCGGGGCTGACCCATTGCCGGACAAAGCTGCTCGCTTGCTTGAGGCGGCTCGGGCGCACGGCGCGCCCGACAACGTGACCGCAGTGCTGCTTTGCTACGCTTCGCCTTCAGCGCAATAGGACTCTGGCCAGACCGGCGTTATTGCTCGCATCGTAAACGCGCAGCACCACTAGGTGCTCGCCGGCATCTAGCTCATCCAGTACCAGCCGAAACTGTTCCTGCTGCGAATCGAGCACGCCGTCGGCTGGCTCCAGCGGGACCCACGGGCCTGCATCCAGGGAGTATTCGGCCCGCCGCAAGGCGGAGGCCGCGTCGGAGGCTTCGAAATCAATCTCGACTCGCCGGCCGAAACGCCGCGGCGTGCCTGCGCGGACCAGGGGCGGCGTGTGATCAATCAGGACGGGTGCGCTGATTAGCTCGACTTGGCGGGCCGCCAGGGGAGGGTTGGAGGGCGCGTCGGAGGCCACCACGCGGAAAAAGTAACGCCCATCGGCCAGAGCATCGCTGTCCAGCGTGTAGGTAGTCTCGTAGAGATTGGCCTTGAGCAGCTTCCACTGGCTTTCTTCTTCCGCGCGGAAGGACAGCGCATAACAGAGCCGATCGCCATCGGGATCCTCCGCCTGCCAGGTGATTTGCAGGTGTTCGGCGGCGGCGCGACCCACCGTCTGCGTGGGCGTGCCGGAGGAGGGCGCCGGAGGCGCTTCGCCGGTGTCGGTTACGGTTATGGTGTAAGTAGCGGCAGGCGCTTGTGTCGGGGTGCTCTTGGCCTGCGCGGCAGCCATTTGCGCCGTCACACTGAGCGTCTTGATGACGGGCGGGTTGTTCTGGGGCAAGTAGGCTACCGTGACGCTGTCAATCACGGGCGTCCGGCCGCCGGCCGTGCTGAGTTCGGCTTTCCACTGGATATAACGCGCGTTGGGGCTGGGTATGGGGTCCCCGTTGGAAAGCGGTTCCGACCATTCGCTCCAAGTGCGATCGGGGCGGGCGGAGTTGCCCGTGCGCGTGCGCAGCTTCACCCTGCCTTCCCCGACGGCCTCGCCGCGCCAGCTTATGCGACCCCAGCGAGCCACAGTCCCTGCGTCGTGGACCGGTGATTCATAAGTGCCCGCGTTGCTGGTGCGGCTGCTCAGGCGGTAAATCTTGCCTCCGTCGCCGGTAGCCGCCAGCAGTTCCCCTTCGCTCCCCACCAGCCGCACGGTTTCACCTTCGTTGGTTTGGGCGAGCAGGGTAAGCTTGCGCTGCTCGGGGTTGAGGCGGTAGATGCGTCCTTGTGCGTCGGTGCCGAAGACGACCTCGTCGCCGGCCAGCAACAGGTCGTAGACGTTTTCTTCCTTGGAACTCCAGAGGGTCTCGACCGCATGGTCAGGTGCGATGCGGTAGATGGCCGCCTTTTCGACGCCCGAAAGGTCTATCACAGGCGCCGACACGCCGACGGTGGGGGCGGCTACCGGCTTGGCCTGCTCGCCGGCGCTTTTAAGTTCCACTGCGGCCTGGGTCGCGGCGCTCACAGTAACCGTGCCGCCCGTGGTGGCGCTGGCTGGGGCGGTGGATACGCCGGTTGCCGGGGCCACTCCCCCCGCTGGGCGCTTCATCAAGGAACCGCCCATGGCCGCCACGTAGATCGAGCCGTCCGGCGCCGCCAGCATGCGCCTGATTTCGGGCAGGGTGGCGTCGTAAAGAGCAAAGGCTTTGTCTTTAGCCACGACGCGGTAAATGATGCCGTTAGGCTCGGTGCCAGCCAGCAGGCGACCCTGCTTGTCGAAGGCCAGAGCCGTGACGTGCGTCTGGCCCGTCTCGTAATAAAGCTCAGCCCGCCCCGGGCCCTCCACCCGCCAGATCTTGCCCTCATCGCCCGTGCCTACGTAGAGCTTGCCGTCCGGACCGAAGACCAGCGCCCAAATATAGCGAGCGGGCGGTGCAAAGTATTCGCTGGCGGCTCCACGTTGAATGCGGTAAACCTTGCCCTCGGGCGAAGAGGCAGCATAAAGCACGCCGTCCTGATCGAGCGCCAGTGCAAAGACTTCAGGCTGCTCGGCGGTCCACAGCAGGCTGGCTCGCCCGCTGGGCTCGATGCGAAACACCCGGCCTCGGTGGCCGGTGCCGGCGTACAGCGTACCATCGGGCGCGCGAGCTACGCTCCAAATCACGGGCTCTTCGCAGGCAAACACGGTCTCAAGCTGCGGCGCCAGCATCAAGCGGCCGTCGCGACTCAATGCTACGCCGCTGAACCGCCCGGCCAGGAAATCGCGCCAGGTGTTCATCTCCCAGGTGACGGTCACTGCGGCCGGCGCAGCCTGGGCCAGCGCCAGCCAGAAAGCGCCGGCCAGCAGCCCCAGCCGCGCGCGCGGTGTCTTCATTGCCTTACCTCCACTTGGATGGTCTTCGATCCGCTCACCACGCGCTGCCCGACTTCCAGCTCCATTTCGGCCAGCTTGGACTGCATCGAGGGAAGGGCCGAGCCCAGCCCAGTTTGCAATCGGCCCAGGATCAAGGCCAGTGAAGGGGGCGGATCCGGTAGGCTGTAGCCCAACACATCGAAAGAAGGCTCCGCGCGGGCCACGCGCACGTAGACGTGCGTGTTGGGCCGCAGGGAGTTCACCAGGCGTATCAACTGCGCGGGCGACTTCGGAATCCGGGTCAGCAGTTGCTGGTACTCGGCGAAATTGGCGCTAGTCCCGTCGGAAACGGTGATCAGCAACGGCCCTGGCGGAACTCCTTCGGGGACCCGGTAAACCGCCTTGCGCGTCAACTCCAACTGGTTCTCGCCTCGTAACAACACGATCAGCTCCAGATCTTCCCCGGGCCGTACCTGGCGCCGCGAGGCCCACACCTGCTCGATTTGCAACTGGCGTCGCTCGGCAAAGACCTCTATCTCGAGGTGCACCTTCTTCAGCTCTAGCGCGTCGAAGCCGCTCTGCAACACATAGGCCAGCGGCACGGCTGTGGCTGCTGAAGCTTGCAACGGCAAGTTGACGTCACCGGCGAACATGTTGCGCAGCCGCAAGGGACCGCTGCCATCGCGGAACTCGTACTCGCCCTGCACTTGCAAAGTGGCCGAGCCCAGCGCCTGTTCGGTAGCGTCAATGGCAGAGAAAACCGCCATTTGCAACAGCACAGGGGAGAGCAAGCGATCGCGCACCATTTGGAGCCGGTAGGAGGCGTGCCGTGGGGGCGCCTGGCGGTGGTTGTGGCGAAGCACCTCGATGCTCACCGGCACCAGTTCGCAGCGGCGGCCCAGCTCACCCGTGATGCCCGTACTGCGGTCCTCGGTGATCACGCCCATCCATTCCCGGGGGGCCGAAATCTTGAAGGAAGCCGACAGGGCGGGCACCACCGTCAGCACTTCCGCCCGCGCGAAGGGCAGCTCGGTGCGACCCATCGCCAGTAGCCGGTGCCCGAAGGCATACACACGATCGCCAGCGATGTGGGTGACGGTGCCATCGGCACCGACGCTCATGTCGCCGGCCAGCAATTGCACGGTGATCATGGCCCCGGGTTTCAGGGCGGCCGGATTGCCGTAGTTGAGTGGTCCCCGGGTGCCTGAGGAAACCCCCTGAAGAGGTTCCAGTCCCAACGCCCTCAACTCGGGCGCGAATTGTTCCAAGGTGCGCCGGGTAAAACCGCTGAAAGCCAAAGGGGTAGCGATATCCACCAGCCGTAGCCCGCCCCAGGCCACCTCCTGCCCGGGCGCAAACACTGTGGTTAGCTGCCGGTCGGTCAGGCGCACCGCCGCCCGGCGCGGCCGTTCTTCCTCAATGGAGCGCACCGCCAGCAGATCCTGCATAGGCCGGATAGCGGCGATGGGCTCCTTGGCAAAAGCGAAGGCCATCGCCACCGCGCCCAGCAATCGCCCTTCAAGGTAGACAGGGCTGCCGCTCATGCCTTGCAGTATTCCGGTCTTTTCCAGGCGGTCGCCGCCCAAACGTGCCAGCACGAGCGATTGCTTGGGGCCCACGTTTTCCAGCACGCCCAGAATTTCCACCCCGAATTCTTCAATGCGATCACCCGCGAAGACGGTCCTGCCCACACCCCTCATGCCTGCCCGCACCCGTTCCAGCGGGAAGAAAGGTTCTTCGGCCAGCAGCGCAGCGCTCAACAGCAAGGCGCAGGCTGCACGCATCCCCACCACGATCCCATTCTAAGCTTTCCTTGGGGAGCTTGTGCGGGCGCGCCGGGGCTGGTTTAGACTTGATGGCATGGGTCAAGCAAAAGCAACCGGGATCCTGGTCGCTGTGCTGGCAACAGTGGCCGGCTGGTGCCAGCAGCCGTCTGCCCGCTCTGCCTCAACCGCCGGCGAAGAGGAACAGCACCGGCACAGCCAGCTCCTGAAGGCTATTGACGACCTGATGTGGCATCTGAAGCTGGGTGACATTGCCGAGGTAGACAAGGTACACTACACCAGCCAGCCTGCCCGCTATCAGCCCAATCCCACCGCCCCCGGGGCGGGCAATCCGCTGATAATTCCTGCTTACACGTTCATTCCCAAGGCGCTCGATCGAAAGCGCAAGCATCCCCTCATTGTGCTGGTGCACGGCGGGGTGCATGCCAACTTTTCCACTAGCTCTGCCCATATCGTACGCGAGTTGATCCAGCAAGGCTACGCCATCATCGCACCTGAGTACCGCGGCTCCACCGGCTATGGGGCCGCCTTCTATCGCCAGATTGACTACGGAGGACGCGAAAACGACGACGTCTTCGCCGGACGCAACTGGATGCTGGAGACTTACGATTTCTTGGATCCCAAGCGGGTGGGCATCGTGGGCTGGAGTCACGGAGGCATGATCACCCTGATGAACATTTTCGAGCATCCGGAAGCTTACGCCTGCGCTTACGCCGGGGTGCCGGTGAGCGACCTGGTAGCCCGCATGGGCTACAAGTCGGAAGCCTACCGTGCCCAGTTTTCGGCCCCTTACCATTTGGGCAAAACCGTCGAGCAAGACATAAAGGAATACCAGCGGCGTTCCCCCATCAGCCACGTGCACAAGCTTGCGGTTCCCCTGCTGATTCACACCAACACTAACGACGAAGACGTCAATGTGCTGGAGGTGGAGCGCCTGATAGCGGCCCTGAAAGCCGCGGGCAAGAAATTCGAATACAAGATTTACCAGGACGCGCCGGGAGGCCACGCCTTCAATCGGATTGACACCGCCTTGGCGCGTGATTCGCGGCGGGAAATTTACGAATTCCTGGCCCGCTACCTCAAGCCCGGCCAGTAGGTGCTAGCGCGCTGGCCAGCGCAGCCGCTGCCGGAGCGCGGGGCTCCGGTTGCTTGCAAAGCGCCACCCGTTTGAGGCAAGCTAGATAGCTTTCCCATGCGGGTGCGGATTCTTTATCATGATCACTGCTTCGACGGCGCCGCGGCGGCCGCCTTCTTCAGCCGCTTCCTCGAGGAGAAATTTCATCCCGAGGCGGAGTTCGTCTTTACCGGCCTGGCCCACAGGGCCGATCAGATCTTCGAAGACAGCATGTTTGATGGCGACGTAAATGCCATCGTGGATTTCAAGTATTCGCCGCACCCGCGCCTGACCTGGTGGTTCGACCATCACCAAAGCGCATTCCTGAGTCCTGAGGATGCCGAGCAGTACCGCCGCCATCCCAGCGAGAAGAAGCTTTACGATCCCCAGGCGCCCTCTTGCACCGGCTTCATCGCGCGCGTTACCCGCGAGCGCTGGGGTTGGGAAGCCCCGGACCTCGCCGAGCTGGTGCGCTGGGCCGAGATCATTGACGGCGCCCAATATCCAGATGCCAAGACCGCCGTCGAAATGCCCGCGGCCGCTATGAAGCTCACCTTGGTCATAGAAGGTGTCAAAGGCTCCGAACCGGTGCAGCAAATCATTCGCTGGATGCGGCGACGCCCGCTGGAGGAGATCATCCGGGAGCCCGAGATCGTGCAGTTATTCGAGCCGCTTTATGAGCGACACTTGCGCTCCATCGAAATCATTCGCAGCCGGGCCAGTTGCATCAATGGCGTCGTCAGCTTTGACTTGATCGGTTATGACATGGAGGGTTACAACAAGTTTGTCCCGTACTATCTGTTCCCCGAAGCCACTTACAGCGTGTCCGTGAGCACCTCCAGTTTCCGAACCAAGGTTTCAGTCGGCTCGAACCCCTGGGCTCCGCGCCCGCCTCGGCATAACCTGGCAACCCTCTGCGAGCGTTACGGCGGCGGAGGGCACGCGCGCGTGGGGGCCATTAGCTTCGCCTTGGGCGAGGTCGAACAAGCGCGCAAGGCGGCCGCCGAAATTGCTGCCGAGCTGCGCCGGGAGATTCAATAGCCCAGAGCGCGCAATTTTTCTTCGGTCAGGCCGGATTGCGGGGCGGTGCGGAACTTCAGCAACTGCTCGACGTACTTGGCCAGGATATCCACCTCCAGATTTAGTTTGTCCCCCACCCTGCGCGCGCGCAACGCGGTGCTCCGGAAGGTGTGAGGGATGATGGCGGCCGCGAAAGCATCGCTTTCCAAGGCAGCTATGGTCAAGCTGATTCCGTCCACCGCAACTGAGCCCTTCACCACCAGATAAGGGGCCAGCTCGAGCGGGTAGCGTACCCTGAGCCACCAATGTCCACCCGCTACCTCCGTCAGGCTGAGCAACTGGCCCACACCGTCCACGTGCCCCTGGACGATGTGCCCGCCTAGGCGCGACGAAGGCGTCAGCGGGCGCTCGAGGTTCACCAGGGCTCCGGGCCTCAACTCGCCCAGATTCGACCGCCGCAGGGTTTCCGAAGAAACGTCGGCTGCGAACGAGTCCGCCTGCAACTCTACTGCCGTCAGGCAAACTCCGTTGACCGCTATGCTGCCTCCCAGGCGAGCGTCTTCGAGCACTTGGCGACAGCGCACCCGCAGGCGCGCCCCCGCAGCCTGAGGCTCCAGCGCCGTTACCACGCCGACCTCTTCGATGATCCCGGTGAACACGCCCGTTACTCCTTCACCACCCAGGCTTCCACGGCAAACTCGTCCTCGCTGATCCGGTGCAACACCACGCTGCGCAGGCGGATAGCATCGCGCCGCCGGCGACGGCCGGGACCTGCGGCCACCGGCAAAGATTCCAGCCCGCCCAGGATCTTGGGAGCGTAATAAAAGAATATCTTGTCGGCGAGGCCTTCATCGAGTATGGCCCAGTTGACGCGGCTGCCGGCCTCAATCATAACCGAAAGATACTTGCGCGCCGCGAGCCAGTCCAGCAGTGCTGCCAGATTGGTGCGCCCGCCCGGGCCGTCCAGCACAACCACCTCGATGCCCCTGGCTTCGAGCTGGCGCCGGCGCTCCAACGGCGCGGCCGAGGTCGTCACTATCAACACGTCTCCGCGAGCACTGGACAAGATGCGCGATTCCAGCGGAATCCTCAACTGCGAATCGAGCACGATCCTGAGCAGAGGCCGGCTACGCTCCAGGCCGGTACGATCGGTGAGCAGGCAGTCGTCGGCGAGCACCGTGCCAATGCCTGTCAATATGGCGTCGGAGAGGTGGCGAAGCTGCTGCGCGTGGGCGCGGGCGCGCTCGCTGGTGATCCAGCCGGCGTTGTCATCGGGGGCGGCGATTTTGCCGTCCAGGGTGAGGGCGGCCTTCAAAGTTACCAGGGGGCGCCCCGTCCGCATGAAGTGAAAGAAGGCCTCGTTGATTTTCTCAGCCTCGGCGCGGTAGCGTTCATCCAGTTCCACGGCTACGCCCGCCGCAGCTAGCCGCGCCAGCCCCGCGCCTGCGACTTGCGGGTTGGGGTCTTCGGCCGCCACCACCACGCGCCTGACACCCGCGGCCAGGATGGCTTCGGTGCACGGTCCCGTGCGACCCCAGTGGCAACATGGCTCCAGGCTCACGTAGAGGGTGGCCCCCCGCGCGCGCTCGCCCGCTTGCTCCAGCGCCAGCACCTCGGCGTGCTTGATCCCGGACCAGGTGTGAAAGCCGCGACCCACCACTTCTCCCTCGCGCACCAGGATCGCGCCCACCGCCGGATTGGGACTGGTCTGACCCAGGCCCTGGCGTGCCAGCTCCAGGGCCTCGCGCATGTAGTCGGGCTCGGCCGGGCCTGCCATCAGGATTCAAACAGGGACTGCACGAAGCTATCCGGATCGAACGGGACCAGATCCTCGGGTTTCTCGCCCACGCCCAGATAGCGAATGGGCAAGCCTAGCTCGCGCGCGATAGGGATTACGACGCCGCCTTTGGCCGTACCGTCCAGTTTCGTCAACACGATGCCGGTTACGCCTGCGGTGGCAGTGAAACGGCGGGCCTGCTCGAGTCCGTTCTGCCCGGTAGTGGCGTCCATAACCAGCAAAGTCTCGTGGGGTGCCCCGGCAATCAAACGGCCCGCCGTGCGGCGCATTTTTTCCAACTCGGCCATCAGATTGGACTTGGTGTGCAAGCGCCCCGCGGTGTCGGCAATCAGGTAATCCGCCCGCCGAGCCCGGGCCGCCTGGATGCCGTCGTAAAGGACCGCGCTGGGATCGGCGCCCGGCTTTTGACGGACCAGCTCGCAGCCCACGCGGTCGGCCCAGATTTCCAGTTGTTCGATGGCCGCGGCGCGAAAAGTATCTGCCGCGCAGAGCAGAACCGAACGGCCTTCGGAGCGGAAAAGGTGGGCAAGCTTGCCGATCGTAGTGGTCTTGCCCGTGCCGTTCACGCCGACAACCAGGATAATCGCGGGCGGCTCATTCACGCGCGGCAAAGGCTTTTCTGTCGCTCGGAGCACTTCAACCAAATGTTCGCGAATCAGTTGCCGCAATTCCTGGGCGTCGCCTAGCAACCGCCGGTCTACCTGGTGGCGTATCCGCTCGAGAATTTCGGCGGTAGTCCGCGCGCCCACGTCGGCCGCAACCAAAGTGGCCTCCAGCTCCTCCAGCAGCCCGGCGTCGATTTCCTTCCGGCCCGCCAGCGCATCTTCCAGCTTGGCCACCAGCCCCGCCCGAGTTTTCTGCACCCCGGCTTTCAAACGCTCCAAAAGCGAGGGTTGCGCAGGGGAGGGACCGAACAAGCTCTGGATCATAGAAGCTGAATTTATTGTACCCAGAGCAGCCGGTGCGATCGCGTTCTCAGCCTGTTCGAAGGGCCGCGCCGCTGCGCGATGCGCCTGCGGCCGCGGCTACGCTCTTGCGGGGTAGACCGTTTCCGTTGGGCGTCGGCAATCCCAGCACCGCCAGAATTGGCCCCACGCCCAGCTCGCGCCCGGCAGCCACGAAAGCACACGGTATCAGAGCCAGCAAAGCTCCCACCAGCGCCAGCAGCCGCCGATTGGGCGAGAGGGCACGTTGAGGAGGCAAGGCTTCCTCTAGCAGCACGAGCCGCGCGGGGGCCGCCGAAGGCCGGGACGCCTCCCGCACGCTCGCCCCGCGATAGCTGTCTTCCGCAACGGCGCACTCGCGCAGGAGGGCAGCCTGCTGGCGGCGCAGCGCAGGAAGCCGGCTGAGCTCGCTTTCCAACCAAGCCAAAGCCTCACCCAGGCGGGCATGCCCGGCAGCCGCTTCCCGGCTCTGGCGCTCGTTTTGGGCCAACGCTTGCTTGAGACTTTCCAGTGCGGCTCGGGTATTGCTGCTGGAGAATTCGGCCGCCGCCCGCGCCTCCGGACCATCGGATTGGGCGGCCGCGAGGGCCTCGGCTTGCGCAATTTCTTCGCGCAGCCTGCGCACGTCGGGGTGCGACTCCTTGTAATGGGCCAGCAAGCTGGACAGCTTCCGACGTAGCGACCAAACTGCATCCGGGTTCTTGGCGCCGACCGCCGCAGGTGGTTGCGCAGGGGCGCTGGCTTGTGCGCTCTCAATGGCCTGCGCAAGCTTTGCCCGCTGCTCGGTTAGACGGTCCAGAGATGCCTTGCTGGCCGCGAGCTGCGACTGCAAAGCCTTAACCTGCGCCGCCAGTTGCTTTTCCCGATCAGCAAGATCCCGGCCGTAGGCTGCTTCGAACTCTTTCAAGGCTTGCTGACATTCGCTAAGCCGCCCCAAGGCTGCCCGGGGGTTGGAGACTGTGGGGTTGCCGCGGCTGGCTTGGCTAAGTTCGTCGAACTCTCGGATAAGGGCGGCCGCCAGGCGATTGACGACTGTTGCGCTGGGAGCCGCTTTGGAAGACTGGAAACTAATCCGCACAGCACTCAAGCGCCCGCTATGGCCCTCCGGCACCGTAGTCATGGTGATTTTCTCGCGCACCCGCTCGACTTCGTGAGGAGCCTGGTTGGGCTGCCAGCGGGCCACCAAATCGGGATAGTTGTTGCGCAGCAACTCCAGCAGGCGTTCGCGCTGCACAACCCTCAGGTAGGCCAGTTGCAGTTGCGCCCGCAATTCGGCTTCATTGGGGCGATCAGCAGCCGGCTCGGCCGGCTCCACCGCCAAAGTCGCCACCGCCTTGTAGCGCGGCGGGATCAGCCAGATCGCGACCAGCCCAGCGGTCGTCACCAGCAGCCAGAGCACGAGCCAGCACACCCTTTGCTTCCAAAGGGCATGCAGGAACTGATGCGGGCCGACGCCCGCCAGTTGAGTAGTGTTCATGGCAGGTATCCGGGGCGCGTGTCGAAACACGCCGGAGCCGCGACTTCAGGCCGCCTTTCCAGGCCACACACCCGCTGGAACCTGCTCTTGCCACGGTCTTCAACAACTATGTGGCCTGAAGCAGGTGACTCTCTCAGCCTTTCTGAGGCCAGGCGAAGAGGGTGTAGACTGGCAGGCATGGAGAAGGCCACCCGTCGTACGTTCCTGGAAACCGCAGGGGCCTTGGCGGCCCCCGCCGGCCAGCCCCCACTTTCCTCGGCTCAGCGCCGCGGATATCGCCACAGCGGATTCGCTCCCACCGGCCGACCCCAGAAGCTCAGCGAGAACTTGTTCTTGCTGGAGGACACCTGCAACGTGTATGTAATCCGTGACGGCAATGCCTGCGTGCTGGTGGATTTCGGTTCGGGAAAGATCCTGGACTACTTGGCCGAGCTGGGTATTAGCCGTGTGGACTGGGTCTTGCATACCCACCATCACCGCGACCAGTGCCAGGGTGATTGGAAGGCTGTCGAGCGCGGCATCCCCATCGCCGTGCCCCGGCACGAGCGTCACCTGTTCGCCGACGCCCAGAATTTCTGGCGCAACCGGCGCGTTTTTCACCTATATTACGTGCGCAACGATTTCAACACCACGGCCGAGAATATTCGCGTCAGCCGCGTGCTGGCCGACTACAGCGCTTTTCGCTGGAACAAGATAGAGTTTTTTGTTTTGCCCACGCCGGGCCACACCCTGGGCTCCATAACTCTGCTGGCCACTGTTGACGGCCGCCGCGTCGCCTTCTCCGGCGATCTGATGTACGCCCCGGGAAAAATCCTGAATCTTTACGACACGCAGGTCAACTACGGCGGCAGCGAAGGCATTGACTTGAGCATTTATTCACTCACCCAGTTGCGCGAGCGCAAGCCCGAGCTGCTGTGTCCCTCGCACGGCGCGCCCCTGCGCGATCCCGACGAAGGCATTCGCCGCACCATCGAGCGACTCACCGAGTACTATCGTTTCCAGGTGGGCGAGCCTGTCATCGCCAACCAGCCCATCGCCGTCAGTCCCCACCTGGTCGCCTTTCATCAAACCACCTCCAGCTTTTACGCCATCATCGCCGACAGCGGCAAAGCCTTGTTCGTGGATTACGGTGCCCCTTCCGGCGTGCACTTCTCCAATTTCGAGCGGGCCACCGCCGTGAGCGACCGCATCCGCTTCGTGGAGCATTCGATTGACCTGCTCAGGAATAAGTTCGGGCTGAAAAGCGTCGAAGTGGCCATGCCCAGTCACATGCACGACGATCACATCAACGGCTTCCCGCACCTGATCCGTCACTATGGCACTCAAATCTGGTGCTATGAAAACATGGTGGACGTGTTCCAGAATCCGCGGGGCTATAACTTGGGTTGCATTCTGGGTGAGCCTTTCAAAGTCACGCGCGCCTTCCGTAACGGGGAGAAATTCCGCTGGGAAGGGTTCGAATTTGAGGTGACTTACAATCCCGGCCACACCGAGTACCAGATGGCCCTGTACGTAAAGCTGGACGGCGAAATGGTGGCTTTCACGGGCGACGCTTTCTTCATGCCCAATCCGCGCAACGACGGCACCATGCGGCACAACCTGATCTTTCGCAACTGGGTGGAAAGCGACAGCCACGTCAAGTCCATCCGTAATTTGATTGCCCACCAGCCCACTCTGATTTGCCCCGGGCATGGCCGTCCTTACCCGGTGGATCGGGCCTTGCTGGAAGCCACCGAGAAAAAGATGCTCCGCCAGCAGCAGCTTTTCGAGGAGCTGCTTCCGGAAGGTGAGACCAATTTCGGGTTGAACCCGAGCTGGGTGAGCATCTATCCCTATCAGATCGTGGCCGCGCGCGGCGAGCGTTTCCAGCTTCAAGTGCGCGTGCAAAATTACCGTGCGCGGCCGATGCCGATCGAGATTGCGCTGGTGACCCCGGCCGAATGGACGATCGAGCCCGAGGTGCTTAAGTTCGAGGCGCCACCCGCAACCCTGACCACGCGCGCCTTCACCGTGACCATACCCAAGGACTGGAGGCCGCCCGGGCCGCGCTTTGCCATTGCCGCCGATGTGGTGCGCGAAGGCAAGTACCTGGGCCAGATCACCGAGGCCGTGGTTGAAATGCGCGGCCAGTAGAACCGCTTTCAGCGGTTGATGCCGTACTGCTTGAGACGGTATTGCAGTGTGCGCAGGCTGATGCCCAGTTCCTGAGCGGCGCGGGTGCGATTGCCGCCGTGGCGACGCAGAGCCTCCAGTATGGCTTCTTTTTCGATCTCCTTCCACCGCGCTGGCCGCTCGGAAGGCTCCCCCGGGGGCAGGGGCAGATTTTCAACCTGTACCTCCCCTTCGCTCAAGATCGCCACGCGCTCCATCATGTTTTCGAGTTCTCGGACGTTGCCGGGCCAGGAGTAGGCTAGCAGGGCCTGCCGGGCGCCCGCGCTGAGCACGGGCGTCTGCTTGCCCAGAGCTGCTGAAGCGCGCGCCAGAAAGTGCTCGGCCAGGGGAATAATATCGGCTGGGCGCTGGCGCAACGGGGGAATTTCGAGTGGAAACGCATTCAAGCGGTAGTAAAGATCCTGGCGGAACTTGCCTTCCTCGACCATTTTTTTCAAATCGCGGTTAGTGGCTGCGATCAGGCGGACATCCACTTGAATCTGGCGGGTTCCGCCCAAGCGTTCAAAAGTACGGTCTTGAAGTACGCGCAGCAGCTTGGCCTGCGAGTTGCCGTCCAGTTCGCCTACCTCATCGAGGAAAAGCGTCCCTCCATGAGCCCGCTCGAAGACGCCCTGGTGTTGGGCGATGGCGCCCGTGAAAGCCCCTTTTTCGTGGCCGAACAGCGCACTTTCAGTCAGCGTGGGGGCCAGGGCGGCGCAATTCAAAGCGAGGAAAACGCTATCGGCACGCCGGCTGTTCTGGTGTATGCAGCGGGCAAGGATTTCCTTGCCCGTGCCGCTCTCGCCCATCAGCAGGACAGTCGCGTTGGTAGGCGCTACTTTGCGAGCCAGCTCCAGCACCTCGCGCATGGCAGGGTCGTGTGCAATCAGTGGCGGGCAGGCGAAGTTTGCGCCGCCTGCGGGTTCCGGTTGGGCTGCCGGCGTGCTCAACACGCGGCGCACCAGTTGCCGCAGTTCCTCGGGACTGCGCAGCGGTTTTTCCAGAAAATCCACTGCTCCCAGCTTCATGGCTTCCACTGCGGTGGCCACTGTGCCGAAGGCGGTTATCATTACGAACGGGGTTGCCGGCGCCATTTCGTTAAAGCGGCGCAGAACCGACAAGCCGTCGCCGTCAGGAAGCCTGAGATCGCAGAGCACAAGCTGGAAGCGCCGGGTGGCTCCCAGGCGCACGGCCTCCCTGACGGAGCCGGCGGTTTGCACTTGATATCCTTGCCCGCTCAGAATGGCTTCCAGCAGTTTGCGGAAGCCCGGGTCGTCGTCAACCACCAGAATTGCTTCCATGTGCCTCCTGCGGGTTCCCGAAGCGCCACTGGATATGGGGTAAGCTGACCTCAGCGCGGGTGCCCGTGGGTTGTCGCTTGAGCAAGCGCAATTCGCCGCCCAGGGCCTCGATGAGCCGCTTGGTGATGGGCAGCCCCAATCCTGTTCCAGACGCCTTGGTAGTGAAAAAGGGTTCGAACAAACGCGCCCGGACCTCTTCAGAAAGCCCCGGCCCGTCGTCCTCGACAGCGAGCTTGACACCCTGAGGAGGCGAAGCGACGGCTTGCAGGTGCACCTGCCCGGGCCCCTCGCCCAGGGCTTCCACGGCGTTGCGGAGCAAGTTCAGCAGCGCCGCCTTCAGCAAGTCCGGGTCGGTATGTAGTTGCAACTCATCGCCAGAGGCGGCGAGCTGGATCGGGCGGCCGGCGGCCAGCTTTCGCATTTCCCGCATCAGTTCCTCCGCCAGGCTGTCCCAATCAAACCAGCGGGGACGGGGCCGGGGCGGCCGGCCGTAAAGTAACAAATCGGAAACCAGGCGTTCCAAACGCTGGATTTCCTCCGGGATCGAGGACAGCATGGCCGCGGTTTCCCGGTCCGCCCTTTCCGCCGCCAGTTGCACGAATCCCTTGATGGTGCCCAGTGGGTTGCGGATCTCGTGGGCCAGCGAAGCAGCCATCCGCCCCAACCGGGCCCAGTGCTCCAGTTCAAGTTGCCGCCGCTCGAACTGGGCCGTGCGCCGCAGACTCCACAACGCGTACAAAGCCAGCGTCACCAACGCCAGCCCGCTGGCAAAAGAAATGACGAGATTGCGCCGTGCAGGAGCTAGTATAAAGTCGGCGGCCGAGGCGTCCAGGTCAATGCGAGCTACGTGCAATACCCCGTTGGAATGAAAGGGAATATAGGCGCGAAAGATTTCTCCTTGCTCCAGGCGCACGCGCTCGGTGCGGAACAGCTCGCGCCCCTCCCAAATGGGAGCCAGCCACTGGGCTTCGCGATTGTCTTGCTCGGGCCGAAATACGCGAACTTCCACAAGGGCCGGTTCTTCCTCGCTCAATGCTTCCGGCACAGGGGCTTCGTCAACCAAAGGTAGATTCTCCAAGCGCACGGCGACTGCGGCTGCACGGCTTCTTAGGTACAAATCGCTCAAATCCGCCAGGCGGGCCAGCGTGGTCAGGGAACTGGCCACGAGAACCAGCGGCAGCACCAGCGCAGCCAGCGGCCAAAGCTGGCGAGAAAGGGTACCTGCACGGCCCCGCATGACCGCGTCCAAAGATCATGCTATCAGGGGGCGTGGTGGCCCGCGGTTGACAAGACCCCCGCCGCGGGTTAATCAATGGTGCATGGTGCGATTCCGTACGCGGTACCTTTGGTTTTACCTGTCGCTGATTTTGGGTTCCTTGCTGGGGTTACTGTTGCTGACGCAATCGGTGACAACTTACTATCAGGTGTCGCGGTTCCTGGTCGCGGCCGAACTGCGACGCGAAGCACAGCGGCACGTGAACGCGCTGGAGCGGGAGGCCCGGCGGTTGAGTCTCACCGATCCGGTCGAGCTGGTGGCCTTGCTGCGAGAATTCCGGGAGGAGGCGCCGCAGCGGGTAGCCTGGATACGCGTGATTGACGCCTCCGGGCGCACGCTGGTGCAGGAAGGCGAACCGGTGGGCCCGCCGGTTTCGGCTCAGCGACTATGGACAGCTTTCGAGCTTGCCACGCCCGTCACCGAGATCCGGCAGACGCCGCGCGGCAGTGTGCTCGTCACTGTTTTGCCGCTGCGGTTGCCGCGCCGCATTCCTCCGCCGAGCGAAGGCAGCCCCGGCGTGCGCGTCTCAGGTCCCCGGCCGGGTCCGCGCTTTGTAGAGGTGGGGCTTTATCTGGCTGGCGGTAGGGCCGGATTCGGTCGGCTCCTGACCAATCTGGTTGTGAGCTCCTCGGCGGCCATAGGCCTGGTGGCCTCGATGATCATCCTGTGGCTGCGCTTCCCCGACTACGTGCGGGGCAAGCAGCTCGAGCAGCAGACCGAGCTGGCGCGCCGTGTGCAAAGAGACCTGCTGCCTCCGGCCGATATCAGCATGGAGGGGCTGGAGTTCTCCGGCGGCTGCACGCCTGCCGGGCAGGTAGGGGGCGATTTCTACGATGTGTTTGCGGGGGAGGGCGGCCGGGTTGGCATCGCACTGGGTGATGTTTCTGGTAAGGGTTTGCCCGCCTCGGTGATGGCGGGATTGCTGCTGGGCGCGGTTCGCTTCAGCCCCTGGATGAAGAGTCCCGCGCACCACGAAGCCTCCACGCGCGCTCTGAACGAGCTGCTACGGACACGCACCGCACCAGAGCGTTTCGCCAGCATGTTCTGGTGCTACTACGAGCGCGCCACCGGCTCGCTCCATTACGTCAACGCCGGCCACGTGCCACCCTTGGTGTTGCATCGGGACAAGGACGGCAACTTTCAGATCGAGGCCTTGCAGGAAGGCGGGCCGTTGCTGGGGGTGCTCCAGGCCCCTGAGTACCGCCAGGGCGTCGTTCCGTTCGGACCGGGCGACCTGCTGGTAATTTATTCCGACGGCGTTGTGGAAGCCATGGACAGCTCGGGAGCTGATTTTGGCGAGCAGCGCCTGCGTGAGACCATCCTTGAAAATGCCGGGCGCTCGTGTGCCGAGATCCGCGACGCGATTGTCAACCGGGTGCGAGCATTTATCGGCCGCACCGAGCCGCATGACGATCTGACGCTGGCCGTAGTGCGGGTGCTCGGCTGAGGCCCGATCCGCAGCCCGCCCCTCGGGCCGGTACAATATTCGACTTGTGCCCTTGCCTGAAACTGCCGTTGAATTCATGGCGGTGCAGAAGGAGCGCTTGCGCCGCTTGAGCAGGCCGCGTCGCATTGTGTTTCCCGAAGGCGGGGACCCGCGCATTGTTGCGGCGGCAGAAAGATTGGCGCGCGAAGCTTTGGCGGAACCTATCCTGGTTGGCAAAGCGCCGGTTGGGAGCAAGCTTGCCTATGTGGACCCCGAGACCAGTCCCCAGACCGCCAAGTACGCGGCGCTTTACTACCAGCGGCGCCGGCACCGCGGCGTTACCGAGCGCGAGGCAGCATTGGTAGCCCGGCGGCCCCTTTATTTCGCTGCCCTGATGGTGGCGGCCGGCGACGCCGACGGGACGGTAGGCGGGGCGGCGAACAGCACCGCCGAAACCGTGCGCGCCGCACTGCATGCGATTGGAACGGCGCCCGGGGTGCGCACCGTCTCGGGCTTCTTCGTGATGGCGCTGCCGCAGCGCGAGGTTGGCGTTCGGGGCCTGTTTATTTTTGCCGACTGCGCGGTGGTGGTAGATCCGACCGCTGAGGAGCTGGTTGAGATTGCTTTGGCTGCTGCGGCCACGGTTCGCAACCTGCTCAGCGCCGAACCCAAGGTGGCGCTGCTTGGCTGCTCAAGCGAAGCGGTCAGCGATGACGAGCAAGCCCGAAAAGCCGCGCGGGCCTGGCGCCAGCTTGGGGAGCGGGCCTCCGAGCTTCCGGTCGTGTGCGCCGCCGACTCAGCCGAGGCCATAGACTGGGGCGCCAATGCACTGATCTTTCCGTGCCTCAATGCTGGGAACATCGGATACAAGCTGGTTGAGCGACTGGCCGGAGCGGCTGCTTTCGGGCCTTTCCTTCAGGGCCTGGCGCGGCCTGCCAATGATTTGTCGCGGGCTTGCACGGCCGAGGACGTATACGGGGTATCCATCGTGACGGCGTTGCAGGCGGGCGCGGCGGGCTGAGGAGGCGGCGGTGAAGCTTCTGGTGCTGAACTGTGGCAGCTCCTCAGTCAAATTTGCCCTCATCGAGCTGGGCGGCGGCTGCGACTGTACTCTGGCCCGCGGCTTGGTCGAGCCTGTGGGGGCCCAAGAGGGAACCCTCACCTGCCACCTGGTGGCAGGAGCACGCATGTGTCGGCAAGCGGCCGTTCCCGACCATAATCAGGCGATCCGGCTGGCTCTGGAGGCGCTGGCGGATCCGCAACAAGGCGTCATCAAGCGCTGGGAGGAGATCGAGGCCGTGGGACATCGCGTGGTCCACGGCGGCGAACGCTTTTCGGCGCCGGCCATCTTAGATGAGGAGGTGGTTCGCGCTATCCGGGACTGCGTGCCGCTAGCGCCCTTGCACAACCCGCATAACCTCAGCGGCTACTTTGCCAGCCGGGAGCTTTTGCCACGGGCGGCGCAGGTGGCGGTTTTCGACACCGCCTTTCACCAGACGCTACCCGCACACGCTTACACCTACGCATTGCCGCATGAGTTGTGCGCGCGCTACCGCGTGCGCCGCTACGGCTTTCATGGCACTTCTCACCGTTGGATGGCCGAGCGCTTTGCGGCCTTGCACAGGCAATCGCCGGCTGCTTTTCGCCTGATTACCTGTCATTTGGGCAACGGCTGCTCGATGTGCGCGATTGCGGGCGGCCGCTCAGTGGACACCTCGATGGGCATGACTCCGCTGGAGGGGTTGGTGATGGGTACGCGAGCGGGCGATGTGGATGCGGCGGCCGTGCTGCGCCTCATGCAGTGGCAACAGTTGAGCCCCGAGCGCATGGATGCGCTGCTTAACAAGGATAGCGGGCTGTATGGCCTTTCGGGGATCTCCAACGACATGCGCACGCTGCTCGATTTAGAAGCGCAGGGAGATGAACGCGCCCGCCTGGCCATCGAAGTCTTCTGCTACCGCATCCGGAAGTACATTGGGGCCTACTATGCGGTGCTTAACGGGGCGGACGCTGTGATCTTCACGGGCGGCATCGGCGAGAACGCCCCCGCGATCCGGGCGCGCACCTGCGCCTCTTTGGAGGCGCTGGGCATCGCGCTGGATCCGGCCCGCAATCAGGCGGCGGTGGGCCGGGAGATGGACATTTCAGCCGAGGATGCGCGCACGCGCGTCTGGGTGATACCGACCAACGAGGAATTGCTCATTGCGCGCGAGACCATGCGCGCTCTCGGCGCTCAGTCGCCTGTCTGAAACGAAAGGGGATGATGGAATGAGAACTTTTCGCGTGGCGGTCATCGGCCGGACTGGCCGCGGAGGCTACGGGCATCTGCTCGACATGGTATGGAAGTTTGTTCCCAACGTCGAAATCGTAGCAGTGGCCGACGAGAACGCCGAAGGGCTGAAGAAAGCTGCCGAGCGTCTGGGCGTAAAGGCTGCTTACACCGATTACCGGCTAATGCTGCGCGAGCAGAAGCCCGACGTGGTTTCAATCGCCCCGCGCTGGGCCGATTGCCATTTGGAGATGGTGTTGGCGGCCGCCGAAGCGGGCGCCTCCATTTACCTGGAAAAGCCAATGGCTCGCACGCCTGCCGAGTGTGATCGCATGATCGAGGCTTGCGAGCGAGCGCACGTCAAGCTGGCGGTGGCGCACCAGATGCGCATCGCCCCCATCCTGGACCTGGCGCGCCAGCGGCTGGCCGAAGGCGTTATCGGCCAACTACTGGAGCTGCGCGGCCGGGGCAAGGAAGACAAGCGGGCAGGGGGCGAGGATTTGTTGGTGCTGGGCTCGCATGTGTTCGATCTCATGCGCCAGTTTGCCGGCGATCCGTTGTGGGCGCTGGCCCGCGTGACGGTGGGCGGCGAGGACATTCGCCGGCGGGATGTACGCGAGGGGCCCGAGGGGTTGGGCCCAATCGCCGGCGACGCTATTTCCGCCATGTTCGCTTTCGCGGGCGGTCTGACCGGCTACTTCGCCTCGCACCGCAGCGACGATGTCAGCGGGGTGCGCTACGGCCTGGATCTGTACGGCAGCCGCGGCATCATGAGCATCCGCGCAGGTATGGATCCGGAAGTTTACATTTGTCGCAGCGCGAAGTGGACCGACGCCGGCTGGGAGCGACTGCGCCTGCCGGGAGATCCGCCTCCGCGCGATGACAATCAAGCCAACCGCGCAATTGTAATGGATCTGCTGGAAGCCATCGAGCAAGATCGGGAGCCGCGCTCGAGCGGGCGGCAGGCGCGCTGGACCATCGAGATGGCGATGGCAGTGTATGAGTCCCAGCGCACCGGCGGGCGCGTTTACTTTCCGTTGCGGCGACGCGACCATCCTCTGCTCTCGTAGCGGCAGGCCGGCGGAAGTGCAGGGCGCCTGGCTCTGTTAGGATGAAACCAAGGTGTGGCCGAGGCTGATCGTCATCGCGCTGGGGGTCTGGCTATGGGGGCCGCTGGCGCGGGCGCAAGCGCCGGTATACAAAGTTGACGTCAAGCTGGTGCGCGTGCTGGCGACGGTCAGAAGCAACTCCGGCGAGCTGGTGGGGACGTTGGAGAAACAGGATTTCCGCGTCCTGGATGAAGGTGTGGAACAGGAGATTGCGGTTTTTGAGAGACGTACTGAGCAGCCGCTGTCGGTCGCCCTGCTGATTGACACCAGCCTTTCCACCGCCATCGAGCTGCGCTACGAAGTCGAGTCGGTACGGAAGTTCTTGAAAGCGTTTTTCGCCGAAGGCAACCCGCGCGATAGCCTGGCGCTTTACAGTTTCAACTATGAGGTCACGCGACGGACCGGCTTCAGCCGCCGGGCCGAGCTTTTCGACAGCGTGCTCAAGCGGCTCAAGCCGGAGGGCGGCACCAGCCTTTATGACGCCATTTATCTGGCCAGCCAGGAGCTAGAGGCGCGCGAAGGGCGGCGAGTGATCGTGGTAGTCACCGACGGAGGCGACACCACCAGCGCCAAGAGTTTTCACGAGGCGCTGCAAGCGGCGCACTTGGCGGACGCGGTCTTGTACGCGATCTTGGTGATGCCCATCAAGAGCGACCCGGGGCGCAACGTAGGCGGGGAAAACGCGCTTGCCGGGCTGGCTGCGGGCACTGGGGGCAGGGTCTTCACGCCCAGCGTTGGGGCTGCGCTGGATGAAGCCTTCGTGCAGATCCTCAGAGAGTTGCGCACGCAATACCTGCTGGGTTTTTATCCGCGCGGCGTGCCGCCGGTTAAGGACGGCTTCCATCGCTTGCAGGTGCGCGTGCGCCGTCCCGATTTGCAGGTCTCGGCACGGAGCGGCTATTATGAAGGATCTGCACCGACCAGCCGCGGCTGGAAAACAGTCCGCTGAAGCCGGCTGGTCTTTTGTAGGAGTCGGGGCAAGCCAATGAGCTCGAGCAAGAAAAAGAAGAAGTCAGCGCGGTCCCGCGCGCCGGAGCGAACTTTCGAGGAAGTTCGTTACCTGCGGCACTTGATTGACAATGAAATTCCGGTGCGGGTGCGGCTGCGTAATAACGACGAGGTCAGCGGCACCATCGAGTACTATGATGCCTCCTTCATCAGGCTGACCCGGCAAGGGGCCCCGAATCTATTCATCTTCAAGCACGACATCAAGTACCTTTACGAAGAAGGCTGAACCGGCTCGATGTCTTCTTTCCTTGAAACTGCGCGGGAAACAGCTCTGGAAGCGGGTGCGCTGCTGCTGAATTACTTTGACCGGCGCGTGGAATACGAGCTGAAAGGAGAGTTTGATTTGGTCAGCCAGGCGGACCACGCTTCCGAATCCCTTATCGTGGAACGCCTGCGCTCGCGCTACCCTGCGCACACTGTGGTGGCCGAAGAAGGACGCGGGGCGGCAGGCGATTCGCCTTACTGCTGGTACGTGGATCCGCTGGACGGGACTACCAATTTTGTACATGGCTTCCCGGTTTTTTGCGTAAGCCTGGCGCTGGCCCGGGAAAACGAGCTGCTGTGCGGGATCATTTACGACCCGCTGCATCGGGAGCTGTTTGAAGCCGAGCGGGGGGCCGGGGCGCGCCTGAACGGCCGCCGGATTCAAGTTTCCCGCGTGGCGCGGCTCAACGACAGCCTGGCGGCCACAGGTTTTCCTAGCCGCAAGCGTCACCTCAACGTAAATGTGCATTTCTACTATCAGGTGGCGATGGTCTCGCACGGGGTGCGCCGCGCGGGGTCAGCCGCCCTGGATCTGGCTTACGTTGCCTGTGGCAGGCTGGACGCTTTCTGGGAGTTCGGTTTGAACCCCTGGGATATGGCGGCAGGGATTCTATTGGTGGAAGAGGCGGGCGGCCGCGTCAGCGACATGCGCGGCGCGCCGCATTCGCTTGTCTCCCCGCACCTGCTCGCCGACAACGGGCTGCTACACGAACAGATGCTGGAGATTTTCAGGGAAGTTTTCCGCGGGCAGTTCCGCACGCCTCTGCCCGAAGTGGGCGGGAGCTGACTACTCAATCTTCGCACCCGAAGGCGCTTCGGGGACGGCGGCGGGCCTCAGCCGCCTATTTTTCCAGTGCAACCAGGCCAGATGAACCACGCGCATAACCTCGGCGGGGTCGAAGGGTTTCATCAACACGTCGTAGCCTCCCAGGTTAAGCACCTCGGCCCACAAGAAATCATCGGCGGCAGCGGAAGTCACTATTAGCAGGGCAGGTTGTTCGAGGCGGTTGAGCAGATTAAGCACATCCTGCCAGGTGCCGTCGGGAAGCTCACATTCGCAGATCACCACGGGCATGCTATGGCGGCTGAGCAGTTCGGCCGCCTCGGCATAGGAGTGGGCGGGGTGTACAACCCACTTCCAGGCGGACAAGAGGCGGCGCAGGAAGCGGTGATCCTCTCGGGACGGGCTCACCGCCAGCACGTCAAAAGTCGCCTGATCAACCGCTGCGGTATCACGGGATAGCCAGGAGGCCAGCCGGCTAAGAGATCCGCGAAAGTTTCCCCGTTCTAATCTGTGTGCGTGCGGCATGGGGCAGATGTCCTTCTCGAAAGACTCTCCAATTCTGTTGTGCTCCCGGGCAGCCATTTTTCTTAGTGGATCTTTCCGCGGACCGGCCGGCGTACAGAGCGGCGTCGGAGACCGGTCTCAAGCTGATGTTAGGACGGGCGCCGGGAGCTGCCAATCCGGTGAACACCCGAGAGCCGCCCAGTTTTTCCACCCCGGCGCACACCGGGCGCGTTCTCAGAGGTCGAGTTTCGCCAGCAGCGCCCTCCGCTGCGCGGGTGCGCTTAGCGTACGGCCATGGTGACCGTGGCGGGACTGCTGACCCCGCCTACGGTCAGGATAACGGGCACCGCGCCGCCCGTAGGCGCGTTCTCGGGCACTCTCGCGTTCACCTGAAGCAAGCCGGACACGAAGCCGGGCGCCGAGCCTGCGTATTCCACCCGGGCAGGCACGCCGCCGATCGTCACCGAAACGTCGCGCAGGGGCCGCCGCAGAATGTTGCCCGCCACCACGCCGTCCTGCCCGGGCGGGTCTGTCTGGCCTTCCCCGGTGGCGTAGATCATGACGACCGAACCGCGTGCCGCCGGGTTAGCCGCGCCGTTCACCGTGTAATCTTGGTTCAGGATGGCGCCCTGGCCACGGCCGGAGGCGTCCACGGTGAAAATGCCGGGCGCGGTATCGGCGACGCGCAGCTCGATGGGATCAGAGCGCACGCCTTGGTATTCGACTTGCACCCGCGTAGTGACGCGCCCGGCGATGCCGTAGGGCACCACGCAGTTGATCTGAGTGCGGGACACGTAGATGAGCGGGGCCGCTATGCCGTCGAAGAGCACGCGGGTCTCCGCCAGCCTCGTGTCAACCAAGCCAGCGGGGGTAAGCCGCAGCCCAGCAGGGGTGGACGGGCCAATGTTGGTTCCGCCCAAGCTGACAATCTCACCGGGAGCCACCGGCCCGGCCACCCAACTAGCCCCGTTAACCACCGCAGTGACCGGTCCCACCACCAGCGCGGCGACGGTTAGGGTCACGTTGATGCTCAGAGGGCTGTTGGCAGCCGTCGAGGATTCGATTCGCACTGTGCCGGTGTAACTTCCCGGTGGCAGATTGGCCGGGTTTATTGACACGCTAAGCTCGGCCGGTGTGGACCCACTGGTGGGGGTGACCGAGAGCCAGTTCCCGCCCGAGGTCGTGGTGGCACTAGCGGTGAAGCTCAGGGCTCCGCCGGTGGAGGTCACCGTCACCCGCTGGGCCGCGGGCGCGCTGGCGCCTTGCTGGTAGCTGAAGCTGAGGGAAGTTGGGGTTGTGGCGATGGTCTGCGCCGCTGTGATGCTCAGCGTGACTGGGATCGTTTGGGGGCTGTTGGAGGCGCCTGCGGCCACCACTGTAACGGTCCCCCGGTAAACGCCTTGGGACAGCCCAGCGCCGTTGACCGATACTGAGACCGAGCCTGGCGTGGCTCCGCTGGTGGGAGTTACCGACAGCCAGTTGCCCACCTCCGTGGTGGCGCTTACAGCGAAGTTGAGGCTGGGGCCGGTGCTGGCGATCTGAATGGTTTTGGGGGTCGGGGCAGCACCACCCAAGGGTTGCTCGAAGCTGAGCGAGGTGGGGCTGATGCTGAGGGCATTGCCAGTCGTGACGGTCACACTTACGGGTATAGTCTGGGTGTTGGCGCCGGAAGCGTTCACGGTGATCGAGCCGTTGTAAACGCCGGGTGACAGCGGCGCAGCGTTAGCGAACACGGTGAGATTGGCGGGCGTTTTCCCGCTTAACGGGGTGACCGCCAGCCAGCCCGGAGGCCCGCTTGTTTCCGCCCAACTCACCGCAAAATCCAGCGGGTCGGAGGTGCTTAGGACCGAGAGCGATTGCTGAAGGAAGCTCGGGCCGCCAGGAGAGAAGCTGAAATTGAGCATGTCGGGGCTGACGCTCACCAGGGGATTGTTGCTGACGGTCAGGGTGACGTTAACGGTCTGCGCAGCCGCCCCCGTGGTCTGCGGCGTGAGCGTAATGGTGCCGGTGTAACTCTGGGGCGAGAGACCCGCGGGGTTCACGAACACCCCTAGTGTGGCCGGCGTGGTGCCGGAGGTTTGGCTTATCGAGAGCCAGTTACCGGAGCTCGAGGCCGAAGCTGTGAAAGTGATGGGCGCGCCGGTGGAGGTCAGCGATATGCTCTTGCCCGCCGGAACCGACTTGCCGGTCTGGTAGACGAAACTCAAGGCATTTGGAGCCGCCACCAGCACGGGCACGTTGCTGACGTTCAAAGTGAGCGGAATGTTCAGCGGAGTATTGCCGGCTCCGGTCGCGGTCACTACTATGGTGCCCGTGTACGTGCCGGGCGCCAGCAGCAGACCTTGCGGCGCGATGCCCACGCTGATGGTGGCGGGCGTAGTCCCGCTGGTCGGGTTCAGCGTCAACCAATTCACCCCGGGTGTGCTCAGGGAAAAGCTTATGGGGCTGCCCGAGCTTGCCAGGCTTAGTGTCTTTGCGGCCGGCGCGCTTCCTCCGGGCTGCACGTCGAAGCTGAGCGAGGCGGGCGTAGCGCTAATAAGGGGGTTAACGCTCACGGTCAGCGTTACGGGTACGGTCACGGGGCTGTTGGCAGCCTGGGGCGCCGTGATCTGGATGGATCCGTTGTAGGTGCCTTGGCCCAGCGTAGCCAGAACTGACTGGCTCACTCCCACCAGCACGTCGCCCGGGGTGAACCCGCTGACGGGCGTCACTACCAGCCAATTCCCGGAGGAGGTGGCCGTAAGGCTGAAGCGTATGGAAGCGCCCGGGGTGGCCAGTGAAAGCGTCTGCTGCTGCAACGGCGCCCCGCCGATCTGGTAATAGAACGAGATGCTGGCGGGGGTCACATTCAGGCTCGGGCTGGCGTTAACAGTCAGCGTCACGGGAACCTGCAAGGGGCCTCCGGCGCCGGTGGGAGGCGTGAGCGTCACCGTACCGCTATAGTTGCCCGGGGACAAGCTGGCGGGGTTCACGCTCACGGCGAGCGTCGCGGGTGTTGTTCCGCTGACCGGCGCCACCGATAGCCAGTTGCCCCCGCTGGTGGTGCTTGCGGTGGCGCCAAAGTTCACCGCAGTTCCCGTCAGGCTGGTCACCGTGAGGCTTTGCGGGGCGGGCAAACTACCCCCGATTACATAGCTGAAAGCAAGCTGGGCGGGCGAAGCGGCTAGCGGGGAGGCCGCTCCGACGTGAAGGGTGACGGGAACGTCCACCGGGCTGTTGGTGGCCTCCGCCGCCATGATGCGAATGGAGCCGGTATAGGTTCCGGCCTGTAACCCGGTGGGGGCCACGAACACCATCAAGGTGGCCGGAGTAGTGCCGGATGACGGCCCTACCGAGAGCCAGGCTGACACGACCGGAGCAACCACGGCCTGGGCGGTGAAATTGACCGCGCCGGGTGTGGATTGCACGGAAATAGTCTGGGGCAAGGGAAGTTGACCCCCTTGGGAGGTAAACGACAGCGCAGCCGGAGTGACCACCAGGGTATTCTGCGCCAACGAGGGCTGAACCAACGCCAGAGCTGCCGCAACGGCTGCGGCGTTGATGACTGGCAAGCTCAACTGCTTCACAAGCGCCTCCATTAGCCGAGAAAAGTGGCGAGCCTTACCACGGCGGCGGTGGGCACGCGCGCGTGGCTCCCTTGCTAGTTTAAGCAATTAGCAAGCCATCAGCGGGCCTCCTCGATGCGGCTGCGCAGTGGGCGGTTAGAGACGGCGTGTTGGAGGGCGCCTGAGGCGTTTTGCTACACCTGTCGAGCCGCGCAGTGCCCTGATTCGCTATACTGAAAGCGGATCCCGCTGGGGAACTGCGGAACATGAGGCGTACCCACAAGCTGATCTTGGTGGTGCCGCTGGTGGTCGTCATCTCGGCGCTGCTGGGTGGCGCTCTGGCGCCCACGCCCGGAGTCGCCGCTAACGCCGCCGAGCAAGACGACATACGGGCTGCGCTGAAAGCATTCACGGGGATTTACAGCGTGGTGGAAGAGCACGCAGCGGCACGCCCCGACCCTGACCGGGCCATTTATAAGGGGGCCATTCCGGGCATGCTGCGCACGCTCGATCCGCATTCCAGCTTCCTGGATCCCCGTGATTTCCAGTTGATGCGTGAGGAGCAGCGCGGCCATTACTACGGGGTGGGCATGCAGATCGGCCCCGACCGTCATATGCGCAGCGGCAAGACCATCGTCATTGCGCCTTTCACAGGTTCGCCGGCATACAAAGCCGGCATCAGGCCCGGGGACGTGATCCTGGCCGTGGATGACAAGCCGGTGGAGGGGCTGTCGCTAAATGAGATCGCCGACATGCTTAAAGGCCCCAGGGGGACGCACGTCAAAGTTACCATCGGTCGCGAGGGGCAGCCGGAGCCGCTGGTGTTTCATCTCATCCGCGATGAGATCCCGCGCAAGAGCGTGGAGGATGCTTTCTGGCTGCGCCCGGGCATAGCGTATCTGGGTATCGCCCAATTCAGCGAGACCACTAGCCGGGAGGTGGAGGAAAACATGAAGCGGTTGGGCGAGAGCCAGATAAAGGGCCTCATCCTGGACCTGCGTTCCAACCCCGGCGGACTGCTGAACGAAGGCGTGGCGGTGGCGGATCGCTTCCTGCAAAAAGGCCAGCTCATTGTTTCCCACCGCGGCCGGGCTTCGGCCGAGAAACCCTATGTAGCTCGCCGCGGCTCCAGTTACCAGTACCCGATTGTGGTGCTGGTGGATCGCTACACTGCCTCGGCTGCGGAGATAGTAGCCGGTGCTTTGCAGGACCACGACCGTGCTTACATTCTGGGCGACACCACCTTCGGCAAAGGCCTCGTGCAAACCGTTTACCCGCTTTCGGAAAACACCGGCCTGGCTTTGACGACGGCCAAGTATTATACGCCCAGTAACCGCTTGATTCAGCGCGATTACTCTCAGTTATCCTTCTTCGATTACTATTACCGGAAAAAGGAAGACGTCAAGAATCCGGCCGACGTAAAGATGACTGACAGCGGCCGCACAGTTTACGGGGGTGGGGGCATAGCTCCTGATGAAAAATTCTCCCCGCCCAAGCTTAACCGCTTCCAGAGTGAACTAACCCGGCGGTATGCTTTTTTCAACTTCGCGGCCCGCTATCTCGGCTCCGGCAACCCGAAACTCCCCAAGAACTGGGAGCCGGATCAGGAAACTCTCAGCGAGTTCCATCGCTATTTGCGGGAGGAGGGCTTTCGCTTCAGCGAAGCGGAATTTGCCGAGGTGCAGGACTGGATCAAGCTCCAGCTCAAGCTGGCGATTTACTCAAGCGCTTTCAGCGTGGATGCAGCCCGCCGGCTGACCATTGAGACCGATCCGGCGGTGGCGCACGCCATCGAGTGCCTGCCCAAGGCCAAGGCGTTGCTGGAGAGCGCGCGGCGCGTGGTGGCGCAACGGGCGGCAAGGTAAATTGAACGGGGCGCGGGGGCGGCCGCAAATCACCATCCTGGACGCGGGGGGCCAATATTGTCACTTGATCGCCCGAAAGGTGCGGGAAGCGGGTGTTTTTGCCGAGGTCCGTCCGAGCCACACGCCTGCGCCTGAGCTGGCCGGGCGCCGGGGCCTCATCATCTCCGGAGGACCGAGCAGCGTTTACGAACCCGATAGCCCCGTGGTGGACCCAAAGATTTTCAAGCTGGGGGTTCCCATATTGGGCATTTGCTATGGCCATCAGCTTATGGCGCACATGCTGGGGGGTCGGGTAGAGAAAGGCGACAAGGGCGAGTACGGGCTGGCCGTGCTCAAGCTGCATCGGGCCAGTTCCCTGCTGGCGGGCTTGCCGGAGCACTCCGAAGTCTGGATGAGCCACCGTGATTTGGTGGCGGCGTTGCCGGCGGGCTTCGATTTGCTGGCCAGCACGGATAGTTGCGAAGCCGCCGCTATGGAGGATGCCTCGCGCCGGCTTTACGGGGTACAATTTCACCCCGAAGTCGCGCATACCCGCTTCGGGCGCCAAATCTTGGATAACTTCGTCTTCGCTATTTGCTCCTGTCGCCGCGATTGGGATCCGCGAGGGAGGCTGAAAGAGCTGGAGGAAAGTATCCGCAGGGCCGCAGGCGATCGCAAGGTGTTCTTTTTCGTTTCGGGTGGAGTGGATTCGGCGGTAGCCTTTACGCTTTGCCTGCGGGCGCTGGGGGCGGGGCGAGTGCGCGGCTTTTACGTGGACACCGGCCTGATGCGCGAGCGAGAAACCGAGTTTGTGCACGACTTGTTTGAGCGCATCTCGCCGGGCAGCGTCGAAATCGTACGGGCCGAAGCGCGTTTCTTGGGTGCACTGGCCGGAGTGCGGGATCCCGAGCTAAAGCGCCGCATCATCGGCGACGAGTTTGTACGCATTCAGCAGGAGATTCTCGACAGCGAGCGCTTCTTGGAAGGCGATTGGATCCTGGGCCAGGGGACCATCTACCCGGACACCATTGAGTCTGGCGGCAGTGGCCAGGCAGCGGTCATCAAGACGCATCACAACCGCGCGCCTGGCGTGCAGCGTTTGCTCGAGGCAGGTCTGGTGATTGAACCGCTCAGTTCCTTTTACAAGGACGAAGTGCGCGCTGTGGGACGCGAGCTAGGGCTGCCGGAAACGCTGCTGATGCGCCATCCCTTTCCGGGTCCCGGGCTGGCCATCCGCTGTTTGTGCTCGCCGGCGGAGGCCCGGGTGGAAAAGCTCGCCGAGGGCTGGCTAGTTCCTGTGCGCTCGGTCGGCGTGCAAGGAGATGCGCGCAGCTACCGCCCGGTGCTGCTGTTGGAAGAGTTTCCCCGGCCGGGGTTGGAGGTGCGCGCGGCGGAGTTGATAAACCGGCTGGGAGGAATTAATCGCGTGGTGGCGTGGGTGGCAGGCGAGGTATCGCCGGCTTCGATGCGCGTCGGAGCCGCCTTGCTTGGCGGGGAACGCATGGCCCGTCTGCGCCGGGCTGACGCACTGGTGCGCGAGATCTGCCAGGCGTCCGGCTTTGAAGCGCAGGTATGGCAATTCCCGGTGATTCTGATACCTCTGGGCACTCCGGAGCGCCCCGACTCCATCGTGCTGCGGCCGGTTGACTCGGTGGACGGCATGACCGCACGGGCAGTCATAATGCCTGCCGATTTGCTCGAGGCGATGACAAAGGAACTGCTGGCGCTAGAAGGAATCGCGGCTGTTGTTTACGATCTCACCCATAAACCCCCGGGCACGATCGAGTGGGAGTAGGCGCAGGCGCCGCTCAGCGCGGGTTGGAAACAAGGTCTCCGAACTCCGCCAGCAAATCGTACTTGTTCTGCCAGGTGGTGTACATGATGCCTACCGCGCCCGGCACCTCGTCCAAAGCCTCCAGCCAGCCGCGAGGATTTTCAAGGTCGTCTCCGTCATAGTAAGCTCCGGCCAGCGTGCGGAAGCCAAGACTGGAAAAGTGCGCCAGGCTCTCGCGCCGCTTCTGGTAATACCAGGTAACTATGCCCAGCTCGCGCGGCACGTGAAGCCAGGACCCGGTGTAATCGCCATCCACAAGGTAGTAGTCGGCTCGCGCGTTGTGGTTGGGATCGAGCATGTCGGACCAAGCGAAGATCTCCGCTTCCGGATTGGCTTCCCGCAGCATTTCGAACTGGCGTGTGATGCAATCGCCCAGAATCTGGGCCATGGAAAGGCCGCGGCGCTTGCAAGCCAGACACGAGCCTCCGGCGCGAATCTCATCCATCGAGAGCAGGAAAAAGCGCAGGGGTCCCAGGGTTTCCCGTATCAGCCGCACCTGCTCGCGCCAGATTTCATACAGCTTGGGTTCCGACATACACACGCTGACCTGCCCATCGTTGACCGCCATGCCGTGGTAGTAATCCACTCGCAGACGCTCACCTTCGCGGATGCGGGTGCCGGGCAAAAGGCGGATCACCGGGGGCTGGTGGTCGAAGCGGAAGTTGAGGTTGGGGTCGGCCAGCGGTGCGAAATCGCTACCCTCTTCGTACTCAAGGCCGGACTCTTCGCTACGCACGCTGACGGGTGTGCCTGGGCGCCGGAGCAAATTCAGCAATCCCACCTCCTCAATTTCCAAATCGTCCAGCCAGAACCGACCCGAGCGGCCGCCCCACACGCCCAGGTAAATGCGTACGCGATCACGATCCGCACTGTTGAAGCCCCAGGTGAACCGGCGCCAGTCAGTGGTGGAAGGCGCTTGAGGATTCCAGGGGGCCAGCGCTCGGCCGTCCAAGCCCAGCACCTGGAGACGGAAGGCGCTGGGAGGCCACAAAGAGTCGGTCTTCAACCAAAAGCTCACCCGGTAGCAACGATAAGGCTGGACGGCGATTTCTTGCATGAGCCGGCCGTGCCCGCTGGCATTGCTGGTGAAATTCTCAAACCGCAACGAGGCGGCGCCCGAGTGAAAGACCTCGGTGTCAACGAAGGTGACTTGGCCGGGCTGGTCTTGCAATCGGTATGCACGGAGGCGGTGCCCATCGTAGTCCTCCATGCCGCCGTTGAGCAATTGAGGGGGCGGGTCCGGGACCAGCCGCGCTTCTTCGCCGTAGGCTACAAACAGAGCATTGCGGACCGGGAGGCCTTCGGCCAGGTTCCGATCATGGGCCAGCACGGAACCGCCGTAGCCGGCTGAGAATATGATGGGGATCAGCTCCAGCTCGTAGCGGCGGCAGATTTCTTGCACTTGACGGAGGCGCTCGAAGTAAGCCGGGGGCTGCAAGTCCAAGCGGTCCAGCCCGGCTGCCAGCACCAGCCCGTTAAGCCCGTGCTGGGCGGCGGTGGCTGCGATCCACTCTATGTCGCGTACATGCTGGTCGCTTTGCAGGTTGCGTGAGACGTAGACCCAGCGATAGGGATAAACTCGGGCTTGAATGTGCACGGGTGGCCCCACCGAGGCCAGCAGGAGGAACCAAAGAGCGGGGTTACGCAGCATCAATTCCATTATGAGCTTAGGGGTGGGCCCGGGAGGTAGCCCTGCGAGCCCTCTTGACAAGGCGGGGCGGAGTGAGGCATACTGGGCCTAGGCGAAGAAAAGGCGAAAATACCATGGCTGCACCCTCCCCCTACCTCTTCCCCGCCGCTCGCCTCCGACCACCACAACCAGACTGTGCCCCTACCGGCCTGGCTGCCTTCGACTCCCTCACCGGCGGCTTGCCCCGCGGCGCCCTCACCGAAATCTTCGGACCCCCAGGCTCCGGCCGCACCAGCTTGCTGTGGATCACCCTCGCCACCGCAGCCGCACGCCAGGAAGTTTGCGCCCTGGTGGATGCCACTGACGCCTTTGATCCCAATGCCGCTGCCCAGGCCGGCGTGCCGCTGGAGAGCGTGCTTTGGGTCCGCTGTGGCGGCGATGCAGAGCGTGCTTTGAAAGCTGCCGACCGCGTGGTTAACGCCGGCGGTTTCGGCCTGATCGTGCTGGATCTGGCCGACCTCCCGGTTCGCCTCCTACGCCGCATCCCGCTGGTTTGTTGGTTCCGCTTGCGCCGTGCCGTGGAAGGGACGCCGGCTATCTTGCTGGTAGTCACCCCGCAGCCTGTCACCGGCACGTGCGCTTCCCTGCTGGTGGAGATGAAGGGTGCGCAGGCGCTGTGGTCCGGCGCTTCCCATGCCCGGCTACTGCGTGGGGGATTCTTCGATCTGGCGCCCCGCAAGCCGGTTCACCGACAGGCGGCGCGCTTCTGCGCACAGGCCCAGTGGGCGAGGTGAACCATGTTCGCTTGCCTGCATGTACCCGGCTTGCCGTGCTCTGCTCAGGCTGTGCTGGTGGATTGCGCCGCCGCTTTTTCACCTGTAATCGAGCAGACCGCACCTGACGCTGTGCTGCTGGCACTGGCAGGTTCCACCCGCTTGTTCGGCCCCCCCGAGCTGGCGGCTCGCCGACTGGCGCAGCGTGCTGCGGCGCTTGGCTTGGAGGCTCGCGTGGCGGTGGCGGCCAATCCCGATACCGCCTTGCTCGCTGCTCGCGGCTATTGCGGGGTTACCGTAATTCCGCCCGGGCGCGAAGCCGAATTTTTGGCGCCATTGCCCGTTGAGGTGCTCCAGCCGCCTGCCGAGATCGCCTTCAAGTTGGCCTTGTGGGGCGTGCGGACGCTGGGCGAGCTGGCGGCGCTGCCTGCTAAAGGTCTGGCGGAGCGGCTCGGTCAACAGGGCGTGCGCCTGCAAAAGCTGGCTCGCGGAACGCTAAACCGTTCATTGGCGCCAGTGCCCCTGCCTGAAGGATTCCAGGAGAGCATTGAGCTGGAAGAGCCGGTGACGTTGCTCGAGCCGCTGCTGTTCTTGCTGGCCCAACTGATCCAGCGGATTTGCGAGCGGCTGAAGGCGCGCGCTTTGGCGGCAATCGAGCTGGAGCTCAAGCTAGAGCTGGAGGACGGCGGCGAGCACGTGCGACGGCACCGGCTGCCGGTCCCCATGCTTTCCTCCCGGTCCTTTCTGAAGCTATTGCAGCTTGATTTGGAGGCGCACCCGCCGGTAGCAGCAGTATGTGTTATTCGTCTCCGTGCCGAGCCTGCGGCCCCCCGTGGGATGCAGCACGGATTGTTCCGGCCGCGGGAGCCGGAAGCGGAGAAGCTCGAATTGACGCTGGCCCGCCTGGCCTCTCTGGTGGGCGAAGGATGTGTGGGCGCAGCGGAGCCGCTGGATACGCACCGCCCGGACGCCTTCCGGTTGAAGCGCTTCACTGTGGAGCAAGCGCGGGAAGCGGGTGGAGGCGCCGCGCCGGTGATGCTGGCCTTGCGCCGGTTTCGGCCTCCCCGGCCGGCGCACGTGGAGGAGCGCAACGGGCGCCCGCAGGTGGTGATGGCGCAGGGAGTACACGGCCGCGTGGTTGAACTCTCCGGCCCTTGGCGTATTTCGGGTGACTGGTGGAGTGCAGAAGCCTACTGCCGCGAGGAGTTCGATGTGGCGCTGGCTGGGGGCGGGCTTTACCGCATCTATCGCGATTGCCTGCACGGCGGCTGGTTCCTCGCGGGGAGTTACGACTGAATGGAGCCGGTATGCTTTACGCCGAACTCCATGCTCGTTCGGCTTTCAGCTTCCTGGAGGGTGCTTCCCTGCCGGAGGCGCTCATTGAGCGAGCTGCGGAGCTGGAGTTACCCGCTGTGGCGCTGCTTGATCGCGACGGCGTTTACGGCGCGCCCCGTTTCCATGTGGCGGCGCGCCGGGCGGGCGTGCGCGCGCACATCGGCGCCGAGATCACCTGCACGGACGGGGCGCGCTACCCGTTGCTGGCGGCCACTCGGACCGGCTACCAGAACCTTTGCCGGCTGATCACGCGCATGAAGCTGCGGGCCCGCAAGGGGGAGGGTGCGGTGACGCCGGCGGAGCTGGCGGAGTTTGCCGGGGGTTTGGTTTGCCTGAGCGGGGACGAGAAGGGGCCGCTGGCGCGGGCTTTGCAGAGGGGCGGGCTGGAGGCAGGACGGGAGGCGGCGGCGGGCTTGGTTGAAACATTCGGTCGCCAGAATGTATATATCGAGCTCCAGCGCCACTTCCGCCGCTCCCAGGAAGCACGTAACCAAGCCGCCCTCGAAATTGCCCGCTCCCTGCGTCTGCCCGTTATCGCCACCGGCGGCGTCTGCTACGCCCGGCCTCAGCAGCGCGAGATCCTGGACGTGCTCACCGCCATCCGCCACAAACGCACCCTGGAGACCGCTGGCCGGCTGCTCGAGGTCAACGCCGAGCGCTACCTCCGCTCGGGACAGGAAATGGCCCGCTTGTTTGCCGATCTGCCGGAAGCCCTGGCCGCCACCCGCGAATTGTCGTCGCGGCTCGAGTTCACCATGAACGATCTGGGCTACGAGTTCCCACGCTATCCCGTGCCGCCCGGCGAAACCATGGCCTCCCTGCTGCGCAAGCTGACCGAGGAAGGCGCGCGGCAGCGCTACCGGCCCTACCACGAGCGCGCCCGCCGCCAGATCGAGCACGAGCTGGCCGTCATCGAGAAGCTGCATCTGGAAGGATATTTCCTGATCGTCTGGGATTTGGTGCGCTTCTGCCGCGAGCAGGGCATTCTGGCGCAGGGACGCGGCTCGGCCGCCAACAGCGCCGTCTGCTATGCGCTGGGCATCACGGCGGTGGATCCGGTAGGCATGGAGCTGCTGTTTGAGCGTTTCCTTTCCGAAGAGCGCGGCGAGTGGCCCGATATTGATCTGGATCTTCCCAGCGGTGAGCAGCGCGAGCGCGTCATCCAGTACGTCTACCAGCGCTACGGGCCGCGCGGGGCGGCCATGACTGCCAACGTCATCACGTACCGCGATCGCCTGGCCGCCCGCGAGGTGGGCAAGGTGCTGGGCTTCGAGCCGGAGGTGACGGCGCGGCTGGCTTCTCGGGCGCGACCCTGGGAGTTCAAGGATCCCCAGGAGACCGCCGAACGCCAGTTCCGCGAGGCCGGCTTGGATCCGGCCCATCCCCAGATCCGCAAATTTTTGGAGCTTTACCTGGCCATCCAGGACCTGCCACGGCACTTGGGCCAGCACTCGGGCGGCATGGTTATCTGTCAGGGTCAGCTCGATTCCGTGGTGCCGTTGGAGCCGGCCGCCATGCCCGGGCGAGTGGTTGTGCAGTGGGACAAGGATGATTGCGCGGACATGGGCATCATCAAGGTGGACCTGCTGGGCCTGGGCATGATGGCTGTGCTTGAGGACTGCATCAAGCTCATCCGCGAGCACTACGGTGAAGAGGTAGATCTGGCTCACTTGCCGCCGGAGGATCCTGCGGTCTGGGATGCGCTCCAGCGCGCCGATACCATCGGCATGTTCCAGGTGGAAAGCCGGGCGCAGCAAGCCATCTTGCCGCGCATGCGTCCTTCGCGCTTTTACGATCTGGTGGTGCAGGTGGGCATCGTGCGGCCGGGGCCTATCGTGGGCAAGATGGTTCATCCCTACTTGCGCCGCCGGCAGGGGCGTGAACCGCCCGATTGTCTGCATCCCTCGCTCGAACCTGTGCTGCGCCGTACTCTCGGCGTGCCCATCTTTCAGGAGCAGCTTTTGCGCATCGCCATGATCGCCGCCGGCTTCACCGGGGGTGAGGCCGAAGAACTGCGCCGCGCCTTCACACACAAGCGTTCGGAAGCGCGCATGAAACAGATCGAGGTGCGGCTGCGCGAGGGCATGAACCGCAACGGGATCACCGGGCAGACCCAGGATCGCATCGTCGAGGCCATCACTTCCTTCGCCCTTTACGGCTTTCCCGAGTCCCACGCCGCCAGCTTCGCGTTGATCGCTTACGCCAGCGCCTACTTGAAGTGCCATTACCTGGCGGCCTTCACCGCTGCCCTATTGAACAACCAGCCGATGGGGTTTTACTCGCCGGCCACCATCCTCAAGGACGCCCAGCGCCACGGGCTGCGAGTGCGTCCCATAGACGTGACGCGCTCGGACTGGCCCTGCACGCTGGAAGAGGAAAACGGCGCCAAAGTTCTGCGGCTGGGGCTGTGCTATTTGAAGGGCCTGCGGGAGGCGACCGGCCGGGCCATCGTGCGCGAACGCGCTCGCGCTCCCTTCGTCTCGATTGACGATTTGGTCCGCCGCGTTCCGCAATTGCGGCGGGATGAGCTGGAGCGGCTGGCCGCGGCCGGCGCGCTGAACTCGCTGGGAGTGGCGGATCGCCGCCATGCCCTCTGGGAAGCTGCTCGTGCGGCGCGTCCGGCGGGGCCGTTGCTGGAAACGCTGCCGCAGGGTGACCATACCTCGCCGCTGCTTCCCATGAGTCCCGAAGAGCGTCTGCTGGCCGATTACGAAACCGCCGGACTCAGCGTAGGCCCGCACCCCATGGCGTACTGCCGTTCAGCGATGCGCGCTCTGGGAGTGCAGCGGGCGGCAGAGCTTAAGCGGCTTGCCCACGGGCGCAGGGTGCGAGTGGCCGGGGCCGTGATCGTGCGGCAGCGCCCGGGCACGGCCAAGGGTTTCGTCTTCCTGAGTCTGGAGGATGAAACCGGCATCGCCAATGTGGTCATCGAGCCTGAGACCTTCGAGCGCTACCGAATGGTGCTGATAGATGCTCCCTTCTTGCTGGTGGAAGGCGTTTTGCAAAACGTGGATGGCGTCATCTCGGTCAAAGCTGCACACCTGGCGCCCTTGACGGCGCCCGTAGCCGCCCTGGAATCTCATGATTTCTACTGATGCGGCCGCAACACGATGACGTGGCCGCCCGCCGGAGCCAGGCGCGCGCGCAAGCGGGTGTCGGCAGTCACCCTCTGCGTAGTTCTCACTGTGTTCTTGGGTTGTACGGCGGCGTCGGGGGCGTCGGCCCAAATCTCCGCGGTGTAAGTCCGCCCCGCCGGCAGGATGCGCCCCAAAGGTATCTCGATTTCGCGCGCTTCGGCTCCCGTGATCGTGCCGATGTACCAAGCATCGCCTTGACCCCGCGCCACTGAAACGTAGGCCCCGGGACGCCCACCCAGCCCGCGCGTCTCATCCCAGGCTACGGGCACCTGCTTTAGGAACTCCAGCTCCTTGCTGGCGCGGTAAGCGCCGGGATAATCGGCCAGCATCTGGAAACCGCTCTCGAAAATCACGTACAGCGCCATCTGGTGGGCGCGCGTGGTAGGCACCGTGGGGTTCACGTTGCGCGGCGTGAACTCCGCCGGCGGCACGTTCTCGAAGCCGCCCGGCGTGTAGTCGAGAGGCCCGGCCAGCAGGCGCGTGAAAGCGATCATCACGTTATGATCCGCGGTGGCCCGATTAGACCATTTCAGGTACTCAAGGCCGAGCACGCCTTCGTGGGTCAGTACGTTGGGATAGTACCGCATCATCCCGCAGGGCTTGAAAGCGCCGTGGAAGTCCACCATGAGCTTGTGTTCGGCCGCCTTGCGCGCCACCCGGTGGTAGAAATCCACCATCTGCTGATCGTCCCGGTCCATGAAGTCTACTTTGACTCCCACCACGCCCCATTTCTCGTACAGCGGGAAGGCCTTCTCCATCTGCGCGTCCACCGCGGACCAGTGGCACCACAGCCACAGTCCCACCTTCTTGCTGCGCGCGTAGGCGAGCAGTTCGGGGATATTGACGCGCTCGTTCCAGGTGGTGATGTCGCGCCCGCCTCCTCCCTGGCCCACGGGGCCGCCGGACCAGCCGGCATCAATCAGGCAATAGGGCAGGCCGGCCTCGGCAGAAAAATCAATATAGTGCTTCAATGTTTCGGTATTCATCCCCGGCTGGAAGGCGACGTCCCGGGCAAAATGGCCTGACCACCAGGACCAGGAGGTCTTGCCTGGCTTGATCCAGCTTGTATCGGCCAGCCGCGACTCCGGACTGAGGCTCGTCACCAAATTGGATTCGATCAGCCGGCAAGCTTCTGCGGCGATCATGAGCACGCGCCAGGGGGATTGGGCAGGCGCCTTTCCCACCACGGCCACTTCTGGTTGATCCAGACGCGGCGCCAGGCGAGCCTCCATCGTGCGGCCGCGGGGGCGCACCAGATACAGGCCGGCCCAGTCCTCCAAATGGGCCTCGGTAATCGAGACCCAACCCACGCCCGGCACCTCGAAGGTGAAAGGCAGCGCCACCAGGTAATCAGGCTTGATGGCGCTCAGCGGCAGAGCTACGTAATTGTCCTCGTAGCTGGTGCGGAAGCCGGCCAGAATTAGCGGATAGGAGGTCCCTTCGCGCGCCGCCTGAAATTGCGTCAACTCGCGCTCGACAGCAAAGCTGTTGAGGGCGGCGGGAAGACGGTACCGCAAAGCCGCGCCGTCGTTATAGGCGCGAACCTCGATCTCCAGCGGGCCTCCGGCCGACTCCGTGCGGATACTTGCCCCGCGCCAGGGGTGCTCGATGCGGCTGGCACGGCCGTGCAGCAGGCGGTAGGAGTCGGTCCCGGAGATGGGTGTGGCCTCCAGCACGGTAGTCTTCTCACCCAAAGCGGGGCGGCCTTGCAGCTTGAGGCCCAGGCGGGATGAGGCGATGAGAGGCTTACCGCGGTAACTGATCTCATAGCTCAGCCACCCGGCGTTGGGGCCGGAGGGCGGAACTTCGACCACAAGCTGGATCTGTTCGTCGGGGCTGGAGACCTTCGCCGATTGCCCTGCTGCCGCTGCCAGCGACGCCAGCAAGAATCCGCACACTATCACCGCGCGCATAACACTACGTTCTTAGCAAATCCGGCAGTGCCGCGGCGGGCCAGCGCCGCCTCAGGCGCGCAAAGCGTAAGAACTGAGCACTTTCATGTAATTGGAACGCAGGAACGCGTTCGGGTTAGCTACCGAACGCTGGCTCAGCGAGCCTTGCATCTGTCGCACGGAGGCGTACTCATGCTCTTGCATCCAGGCTTGCATTTCAGCCAGAATCTTGCCCACGTGCGGGATCCCGTTTTCAAGCAGCGCGGAAGCCATCTCGGCGACCCTGGCGCCGGCCATCATCGCCTTCAGCACGTCCCGGCCGGTGTGGAACCCGCCGGTGACGGCCAGATCCACGTTCACGCGTCCGTAAAGAATGGCCACCCAGTGCAGCCGCAACAGCGATTCGTAGGAATTGCTCAATTGCAGCGTGTGCTTGACTTCCAAGGCCTCCAGATCGAAATCGGGTTGATACAACCGGTTGAACAGCACCAGGCCCCGCGCCCCAGCCTGCTCGAGCTGCCGGGCTATGTTAGCCATGGCCGTGAAGTAAGGGGTCAACTTTACACTGACGGGGATGCGTACGCTGGAGGCCACCTCGCGCACCAGCGTGCAGTAAGCTTGCTCCACCTGGGCTCCGGTTACTTGGGGGTCCGTTTGCAAGGTGAAGATATTAAGCTCGAGGGCATCGGCGCCGGCCTGCTCGATGGATTTGGCGAAGCTGACCCAGGCGCCGCTGGAGACGGCGTTCAGGCTGGCAATGATGGGGATAGAGACAGCCGCCTTGGCCTTGCGTATATGCTCCAAGTAGCCTTCGGGCCCGAGGTTGTAAGTCGTCAAATCGGGGAAATAACTCAGGGCTTCGGCGGAGCCTCCGGCCGTTTCGCTCAAGCGTCGGTCCAGCTCCTGGCTCTCCAGGGTGATTTGCTCCTCAAAGAGCGAATGCAGCACAACCGCGGCCGCTCCGGCATCTTCCATCCTGCGAATGTTGTCTATTTCCTCGCACAAGGGCGAGGCCGAGATGACCACGGGATTTTTCAGATTCAGGCCCAGATAGCTGGTAGAAAGATCCATCGTTCACTCTCCCTGTGTGCCAGACGGATTGGCTGCGCCCACTAGCTCGGGCGTGGCAACCGGCATGGCGGCCAAATATTCGTACTGCTTCCAACGCCGCAGGACCGCCTCTTGGGCTGCCTCCAAGAGGCGTTTAGCCGCCTCGGGGTTGGCGTGGCGCAGCATCGAGTAACGCGTCTCGTTATAGATGTACTTTTCCAGCGGCAGCGTGGGCGCCTTCGAATCCAGTTGCAGTGGATTCTTGCCCTGCTTTAGCAAGGCGGGATTGTACCGGAAAAGCGGCCAGTAGCCGGATTGCACGGCGGCCTTTTGCTGCTCCAGCCCGTGTATGAGATCGTAGCCGTGAGCGATGCAATGGCAATAGGCGATGACGATGGACGGTCCCTCGTAAGCCTCGGCCTCCAGCAAAGCTCTGACGGTTTGCATGTCGTTGAAGCCGAAGGCCACCCGCGCCACGTAGACGTTGCCGTAAGTCATGGCCATCATGGCCAGATCCTTCTTGGGCTGGGGCTTGCCGCCGAAGGCGAACTTGGCCACGGCGCCCAGCGGCGTAGCCTTGGACATCTGCCCGCCGGTGTTGGAGTAAACCTCGGTGTCCAGCACCAGCAGGTTGACGTTCTCGCCCGAGGCCAGCACGTGGTCGAGCCCGCCGTAGCCGATGTCGTAAGCCCAGCCGTCGCCGCCCACGCCCCAAACGCTCTTGCGCACCAAAGCGTCGGCCAGAGCGCGCAGATCGCGGGCTTCGCGCGTGTCCACGCCTGCGAGCTTCTGCCGCAGCAACGCCACGCGCTCGCGTTGCTCGTAAATGCCCTTCTCGCCCGACTGGTCGGCGTTAAGCAGGGCTTCGGCCAGTTCCTCGCCGATGCTGTGCGCGAGCTGCTTGACCAGCCAGCGCGCGTACTCGACCTGCTGATTGAGCGCCAGTCGCAGGCCGAGCGCGAACTCGGCGGTGTCCTCAAACAGCGAGTTGTTCCAGGCAGGCCCGCGCCCGTTGTGGTCCACGCAGTAAGGAGTGGTGGGCAAGTTGCCGCCGTAAATCGAGGAGCAGCCGGTGGCGTTGCCGATCACCAGGCGATCGCCGAACAATTGCGTAAGCAGCTTGACGTAAGGCGTCTCGCCGCAGCCCGAGCAAGCGCCTGAGAACTCGAACAACGGGCGGAACAACTGGTTGTCCTTGACCTGGGCAGGGCTGAGCAGGCGGCGGTCCATATCCGGGATGCTCAGGAAGAACTCCCAGTTCACGCGCTCCTGTTCGCGCAAGGGCGGCTGGGGCGCCATATTCAGGGCCTTGTGCTTGGCCTCGGTCTTGCTTTTGACCGGGCAGACCTCCACGCAGAGGCCGCATCCTGTGCAATCCTCGGGCGCTACCTGGAGCGTGTACTTCATGTCCTTGAATTCGCGCCAGCGGGCCGGGGCGTGCTTGAAGGTGGCCGGAGCGCCGGCCAGCCATTTGGCGTCGTAAACCTTGGCGCGGATGGTGGCGTGCGGGCAGACCAGCACGCACTTGCCGCACTGGATGCAGAGTTCCTCGTCCCAAACCGGGATTTCCAGCGCGATGTTGCGCTTTTCCCACTGGGCGGTGGCGGTGGGGAAGGTGCCATCGGGCGGGAAAGCGCTTACCGGAACCGAGTCTCCCTCTCCCGCGATAATGGGGGCCAGCGTGCGCTGGACGAACTCGGGGGCTTGGGGCGGAACCGCGGGCCGGATATCAAAGGTGCTGGTGATGCGTTCGGGCACCTTGACCTCGTGCAAGTGCGCCAGGGCTGCGTCCACGGCGGCAAAATTCTTCTTGACGATGGCTTCGCCGCGCTTGCCCCAAGTCTTTTGGATGGCCTCTTTGATCTTGTGTATGGCCTCCTCGCGCGGCAGGATGCCGCTGATGGCGAAGAAGCAGGTCTGCATGATGGTGTTGATGCGAGTGCCCATGCCGGTTTCGGCAGCCACCTTGTAGGCGTCAATGACATAGAAGCGCAGCTTTTTCTCGATGATCTGCCGCTGCACGGTGCGGGGCAGGTGGTCCCACACCTCATCGGGCCCGTAGTAGCTGTTCAGCAGGAAGGTCGCGCCCGGCATGGCGGCCTTCAACACGTCGAAGCGTTCCAGGAAAGAAAACTGATGGCAGGCGACGAAATTGGCTTTGGTGATCAGGTAACTGGAGTGGATGGGGTTGGGGCCGAAGCGCAAATGGGAAATGGTGACGGCGCCGGCTTTCTTGGAGTCGTAAACGAAGTAGCCCTGCGCGTAGTTGTCGGTTTCCTCGCCGATGATTTTGATCGAGTTCTTGTTGGCGCTGACGGTCCCGTCGGCTCCGAGTCCGTAAAACAGCCCGCGGAAGGCCTGCGGATCCTCGGTTGAGAACTCGGGATCGTAGTCCAGGCTGGTGTGGGTGACGTCGTCGTTGATCCCGATGGTGAAGTGATTCTTCGGGTGATCCTTGGCGAGCTCGTCGAAGACGGCTTTCACCATGGCAGGGGTAAATTCCTTGGAAGACAGCCCGTAGCGGCCGCCGATGACGCGGGGCATGCGCTGGAAGGGGGCGATGCCGGCCACCATGCCCTCGTTAAGCGCGGTCACTACGTCCTGATAGAGCGGCTCGCCGATGGCGCCCGGCTCCTTGGTTCGATCGAGCACGGCGATAGCCTTCACAGCGGGCGGGAGCGCCTTCACGAAAGCCTCGGTTGAAAATGGTCTGAACAGCCGCACTTTCACGATGCCGATCTTTTCGCCGCGCGCCATCATGTATTCGACCAGCTCGTGGGCCACTTCGGCGCCCGAGCCCATGAGCACGACGACTCGGTCGGCATCCGGCGCCCCCAAGTAGTCGAAGAGATGGTAGTGGCGGCCGACGATGTGCGCAAACTTGTCCATGACGTTCTGCACGATGGTAGGGCAGGCCAGATAGTAGGGGTTGCAAGCCTCGCGCGCCTGGAAGAACACGTCGGGGTTCTGGGCGGTGCCGCGCAGCACGGGCTTGTCGGGCGTCATAGCCCGGGCGCGGTGAGCGCGGATCAACTCTTCGGGGATCATGGCCCGCATGTCGTCGAGCGTGAGCTGCTCAATTTTGGTCACCTCGTGGGAGGTGCGGAAGCCATCGAAGAAATGCAGGAAGGGCACGCGCGATTCCAGCGTGGCGGCCTGGGCGATGAGGGCGAAATCGTGGGCCTCCTGCACAGAATTGGAGGCCAGCAAGGCCCAGCCTGTCTGTCGCACGGCCATCACGTCGCTGTGATCGCCGAAGATGGAAAGCGCGTGCGTGGCCACGGTGCGGGCGGAGACGTGGATGGTGGCCGGGCTGAGCTCACCCGCGATCTTGTACATGCTGGGGATCATCAGCAGCAGCCCCTGGGCCGCGGTAAAGGTGGTGCCCAGCGCGCCGCCTTGCAGAGCGCCGTGCATGGCCGCGGAAGCCCCGCCTTCGCTTTGCATCTCGATGACCTTGGGCACCGTACCCCAGATGTTGGGGATCCCCTTGGCCGCCCATTCGTCCGCCCATTCGCCCATGGGCGAGGAGGGTGTGATCGGATAGATGGCGCAGACCTCGTTGACGTGGTACGCCACGTAGGCCGTAGCTTCGTTTCCGTCAATGGTGACTTTCTTGCGTGTCATTGCCTTCTTGTCTGTCCTTCCGGTTGGTTTTAGACTGCCTCGGCGCGAGCGACGCGGGCAGCGGCCCTCGCGCTTTCAAGGAGGAAGCAAGCAACTATCCAGTATAAGACTCTGCGACAGCCCCTGTGCGGCTTGTGATATAAGGAGAATTTGGCATCGCGCCAGCACGGCCCGCCGGAGTGCGCTGCCGGGCTGGCGGCTTCAGGTCCCGCACTGCGAACTGCGCGCCAGCATGCGCGACGCCAGCAAGGAGTCGGAAGCATGGAACCAAAAGGCGATATTGCACTGATCGGCCTGGCTGTCATGGGCCAGAATCTCATCCTGAACATGAACGACCACGGTTACACGGTGGTGGCTTTCAATCGCACTGTTTCCAAGGTGGACGAATTTCTCAACGCGGCGGCTAAGGGGCGCGAAACCATACTGGGCGCCCACTCCATCCAGGAGATGGTCAGCCTGCTCAAGAAGCCGCGCAAGATCATGCTGATGGTCAAGGCGGGCAAGGCGGTGGACGACTTCATCGAGCTGCTTTTGCCGCACCTGGAGCCGGGCGATTTGATCATTGACGGCGGCAATTCGCACTTCCCGGATACCATCCGGCGCACGCAATATCTCCGGAGCAAGGGCTTGCTGTACATCGGCACGGGGATCTCAGGCGGCGAGGAAGGAGCCCGCCATGGCCCTTCGATTATGCCCGGCGGCACCCCTGAAGCCTGGCCCCTGGTCAAAGACATCTTTCAGGCCATCGCCGCCCGAGCGCCTGACGGGCAGCCTTGCTGCGAGTGGATCGGCAGCGACGGCGCCGGCCACTACGTCAAGATGGCCCACAACGGCATCGAGTATGGAGACATGCAGCTCATCTGCGAGGCCTACCAGCTCATGCGGGAAGGTCTGGGCATGAGCAACGAACAGATGCACCAGGCCTTCGCGGAATGGAACAAGGGCGAGCTTTCCAGTTACTTGATTGAAATCACCGCCGACATTCTGGCTTATAAGGGTGAGGACGGCGAATACGTGGTGGACAAGATCCTGGATGCCGCCGGGCAAAAGGGGACCGGCAAGTGGACCACCATCAGCTCGCTCGATCTGGGCGTGCCGGTCACGCTGATCGCAGAAGCCGTCTTTGCGCGCTGCCTGAGCGCCATGAAGGATGAACGCGTGGCGGCGGCGCGGATCCTGCACGGCCCGAAGGCTCGCCTGCAGGGGGATCGCGCGCAATGGATCGAAGACATCCGCCGCGCCTTGCTGGCCTCCAAGATTGTCTCTTACGCACAGGGCTTCATGCTCATGCGCGAGGCGGCCAAGGAGTATGGCTGGCAACTTAACTACGGGAACATCGCTTCTATCTGGCGGGCCGGCTGCATCATTCGCTCGGCGTTTCTGGGGCGAATAAAGGAGGCCTTCGACCGCCATCCGGAGCTAAGCAACTTGCTGCTGGATGATTACTTCCGGGGCGTGATCGAGCGCTGCCAGGACTCCTGGCGACGCGTAGTCTCGGCGGCCGTTCAGATCGGCGTGCCCGTTCCCGCTTTTTCCACGGCGCTGGCTTTCTTCGACGGCTACCGTTGCGAACGGCTGCCTGCCAATTTGCTTCAAGCGCAGCGCGATTACTTCGGCGCGCACACTTACGAGCGGGTGGACCGGCCGCGCGGCGAGTTCTTCCACACCAATTGGACGGGCCGCGGAGGTGCGGTCTCCTCGACCACTTACACGGTTTGAAAAAGGAGGGCGTGGAAGCGGAATGGCTACTGGTTTGAACATACCCAAGCAAGGCGCTTTTGATTTGGTTTCGCTGGGGGCTTTGGTGCACCGGCTGGATCCCGGCACGGTGCCTTTCCGCAAGGCCACCCACTGCGAGATTCACGTCAGCGGCGGCGAGTACAACGTGGCCGCCAACCTGGCTGATTGCTTCGGCCTGCGCACGGCCATCGTGACCGCGCTGGTGGACTACCCCATAGGGGATCTGATCGCCGAGCGCGTGCGCGCTATGGGGGTAAAGGGGTTTTACAAGCGCTTCGCGCACAACGGCGTCAACGGCCCCAACATGGCCACCGTTTACAGCGATCGCGGCTACGGGGTGCGCGCGCCGGTGGTCTTTTACAACCGCAGCAACGAGGCCGCTGCGCAACTGAAGCCGGGAGATTTCAACTGGAAGGAAATCTTCGCCGGCGGCGTCCGCTGGTTTCACAGCGGGGGTATTTTCGCCTCCCTTTCCGCGACCACGGGCGAGCTGATTATTGAAGGCATGCAGGCGGCCAAAGCTGCGGGCGCGGTGGTCTCGTTCGATCTGAATTACCGGGCCAAGCTGTGGGGCGTTTGGGGCGGCCAGCAAAAGGCGCAACAGGTGCTGGGTCGCATCGTGGAGAATGCCGATGTACTGGTGGGCAATGAGGAAGACTTGCAGCTCGGCCTGGGAATCCCGGGGCCGGAGGTGGCGGCGGCGTCGAAGCTCGATCCGAGCGCCTTTCTGGCCATGATCGAGGAAGTGATCAAGAGGTACCCGAAAATCAAAGTGGTGGCCACCACTTTGCGCGAGGTGCACTCCAGCAACCGGCATAGTTGGAGCGCGGTGGCTTGGATCAACGGGGCCTCCTACGTGGCGCCCACTTGCGAGCTGGACGTGTACGATCGCGTGGGGGGCGGCGATGGCTTCGCGGCAGGCTTGTTTTACGGGCTGCTGAGCGGCGAGCCGCCGGAGGAAGCTGTGCGGCTGGGTTGGGCGCACGGGGCTTTGTTGACCACCTTCCCGGGCGACACCACCATGGCCACCCTCGAGCAGGTGCGGGCTTTTGCTCGCGGCGGCTCGGCCCGCATCCAGCGCTGAGCAAGGAGGAACAACGCCTTGGATGTGCTCGCAAGGGCGGCGCGCATACGCCTGCTATTGATGGACGTAGACGGCGTGCTGACCGACGGCAAGCTGTATAACGTTCCGGACGCCAGCGGGCGCATGGTCGAGACCAAAGGTTTTGATTCGCAAGACGGCATCGCATTGCAGTGGTTGGCTTGGAAAGGCATTCGCACCGGCGCCATCAGCGGCCGTGTGTCGCCGGCCACCGAGGAGCGGGCTCGGCAGTGCCGCTTCAGCTACGTCTACCAGGGTCACATTGAGAAGGTTCCGATTCTGGAGGAGATTTTGCGTGACGCCGGTCTGAGTCCGGACGAGGTGGCCTATATCGGCGACGATTTGACCGACGTGGTGATCATGCGCCGAGTGGGCCTGGCCGTCGCTACCGCCAACGCCCGCCCGGAGGTGAAGCGCTGCGCACATTGGGTGACCGAGCAGCCGGGCGGCCACGGGGCGGTGCGCGAGGTGGCGGAGCTGCTGTTGAAGGCGCAGGGCTACTGGGAGGACATCCTGCGCAAGTACGAGGTTGTGACGCCGGGAGGAACTTAGATGGCCAACGAACGCGTAGGAATACTGGTCGAGTCTGCGGCGGGGCCTGGCGTACTGCACCAGTTAACCGGGGCCATAGCGCGGCACCAGGGTGATATAACACTGGTCGAGATTCTGGAAAACGTTCCCGAGCGCTCCCGCATTTATTTTGAAGTGGACTTGCCTGCGGCCCCGGAAGCGCTCCTGGCGGAGTTGTGCGCGCTGCCGGTAGTGCGCTCGGCCACGCTGACTGAGACCTTCCAGAAGATTTACGGCAAGCGCGTGATCATCATGGGTGGCGGGGCGCAGGTGGGCCAGGTGGCTATAGGCGCCATATCGGAAGCGGACCGGCACAACATCCGCGGCGAGCACATCTCGGTGGATACCATCCCGCTGGTAGGCGAGCAAGCGCTGGCGGCGGCCGTGCGGGCGGTAGCGCGCCTGCCGCGCGCCAAGGCGCTGGTGCTGGCGGGCTCCTTGATGGGAGGTGAAATCGAGAAGGCAGTGCGCGAGGTGCGCCAGCAAGGCCTGCTGGTGATCAGCCTGAACATGGCGGGGAGCGTGCCCGAGGCAGCCGATATCGTTATCACCGATCCGGTACAAGCGGGCGTGATGGCGGTGATGGCGGTGGCCGACACGGCCAAATTCGATCCCGCGCGCCTGAAACGACGCGTGTTCTGAGTCCTCAGGCGATCGCCAGCATACGCTCCAGCGGCACCAGTGCCTGCCGGATGGTCTGCTCGGGGATTTCCACCCGCGGCTCGAGCTTCGCCAGGCAATCGCGCAGTTTCTCCAGCGTGTTGAGCTTCATGAACGGGCATTCGCTACAATTGCACTGCTCGTTGGGGATGAAGTAGAACTGCTTGTCCGGGGCCACGCGCTTGAGCGAATGCAGGATGCCGCTTTCTGTGACCACAATAATCTCGCGGGCTGGCGCCCGGGCGCACCACTGCACGATGGCGGAAGTGGAGCCGACGAAGTCGGCCAGCTCGAGCAATTCGGCGGGACACTCCGGATGCGCAGCCACCAGCGCGCCCGGATGCTCGGCCCGGGCCGCAGCCAGCCGGCGCGCCCGGAAGGTGGCGTGGACCACACAGGTGCCCTGCCAGATCTCCATGTTCTGGCGTCCGGTCTGGCGCTTGACGTAATTGCCCAGATTGACGTCGGGCAGGAACAGAACGGGCTTGTCGGGTGGGATCGAGTTCACTACCGCCACCGCGTTGCGCGAGGTGCAGAGGATGTCGCTGAGCGCTTTAACCTCGATCGAGGTGTTGATATAGCTGACGATGACGTGATCGGGATGGCGGCGCCGGAAGGCGCGAACCTCCTCGGGGGTGCAGGAGGCCACCAGCGAGCAGCCGGCTTCCGGATCCGGCACCACTACCGTGCGCGTGGGGTTGAGGGCCTTGGCGGTTTCCGCCATAAACCACACCCCGCAGAAGGCTATGACGTCGCCTTCAAATTCACGAGCCTTGCGGGCCAGCTCCAGGCTGTCGCCCACCGCATCAGCCAGGTCTTGAATCTCGGGCCACTGGTAATGATGGGCGAGCACGATAGCGCGGCGCCGGCGTTTCAGCTCCAAGATCTCATCAACGAGAGAAGATGCCACCGCCATGCGTGAATCAGCCCCTCTTTTTCATGCTACCACCGACTCAGGGCAGCAGTTTGCGGGTAGTGGCAGCGAGGGTGTGAGCTACGGGGTCCCCGCCTTCCTCAAGCCAGTACTCGTGCTCGACCCAATCGGAAAGCGGGATATTGCGGAAAAACAGGCGCTCTTGCACCACCAAGCACTTGCGGTTCATAAACAGCGATTTGCTTTCGCGCAAGTACCGACGTTCCTCGATGCGTATGTCGCTGAGCAACTCCTCCAGGGCCTTGCGCCGGGCGGATTCCTCGGCGGCGCGCACGCGATCCTCGATCTGTTCGTTTTGAGCGATGGCCAGCGCGCGCGCCTCAGCGGTGGCGGCCCGTTCCCTGGCCAGGCTGACCTCCATGCGGGCTTGCATCACGACGGCCGACAGCAGGGCGGAGCCCACCGCCACGAAGACGGGCAAGATGACCCACAGCAGGGGTGCGAGATTTTCGGCCGGCACCAGTTGCCTCCGGGGCGCACAGGGCGCCCTCTGCTTTAAAGAATCGGCCAACGCGGGCAGGAGCCGCAGGCCTCAGGAAAACCGGGCCGCCGCTTTAAGGTGTTTGCCCGATCTCAGTAACGGCCCGCGTAAACCCGCAGGATCTCCCTGCCGTCCTTGCTATTGTTGCCGGTGCGTACCGCGTCGTACTTAAGCTGCGACTCAACTGATGCCGGATCACCGGCGTGCGTCGACAGGTACAGCCCCGCCGTGCCTGCTACGTGCGGCGCCGCCATCGAGGTGCCGGACATGGTTGTGGTCCCGCCTCCCTTGCGGGTCGAGAGAATGCTAACCCCCGGTGCCCAGATATCTACGCATTTGCCATAGTTGCTCCACGAAGCTTCCTGGTCCTTATTGTTCACGGCGGCTACCGTCATAATGCCGTTCGTCGTACCGGTGCGGGCGGGCGACGTGTTGCAGGCGTCGGCGCTTTCATTGCCGGCGGCTATGGCGTAGAAGATGCCCTTTGCAACAGAATTCCTCACGGCGTCATCCAGGGCCGTCGAAGGGCTGCCGCCCAGGCTCATATTGGCCACCGCCGGCGTTTTGGCGTTGGCGGTTACCCAGTCCACTCCCTTGATGACCCACGAGGTGTAGCCGCTGCCGCTGCAACCCAGCACTTTCACGCCAGTCAGTGGAGCGCCGGGGATCACTCCCACCACGTCAATGGTGTTATCTTTGGCGGCGATGGTTCCGGCCACGTGGGTGCCGTGGCCGTTGCAATCGTAGTTCTTCTTGTCAGCAAAGGTGACGTGGCCGACTACGTTCAAATCAGCATGCTTGACATCAATGCCCGTGTCAATTACGTAAACATTGACGTTTGTGACCGAGCCCTGGCCGTCACCCGCTTTGGTCGAGCTGATGTCGGCATCAATTTTGTCAATGCCCCAAGGCAAGGTCTGCTGGATGGCAGTCATAATGCCGTCCGGCTCGATGTACTTGATCATGGCGTCGGATTCCAGCTCCTGGATTTGGCGCGCAGTCAAGCTGGCTGAGAAACCGCGTATGGCGTGGCTGAAGACGTATTCGGCGCGGAAGCCGCGGCGCAGCTCCAAGTAGCGGACCGCACCCAGTACGCCCGGGTCCAGGTAGGTCCAAGCGGGCGGGTTGGCTGCGGCCCGGGCATCCAAGGCTCGGAATGCGGCGTAATCCTGAAAGCGGACATTGTCGGCGAAGACCACGATAACGGGAAACCTGGCAGGTTCTTGGGCCCCTGCCGCGCTCAGGAGAACCAGCAGCGCGAGGCCGCTAGCGATCGCTTTTATCACGGTTGACCTCCCCGATTCAGGATGAGCCTATTATACCCCTGGCGAGACCGGAGCGCGACTGGCGGCCCAAGCTCACTGGTTCGAAAAAAAGCCCTCGCCGCACGCGTGGTGGGCGAGGGCGGGCGTGAATTGCGCAGGGAAGGATCAGGGAAGCTTACTTTGGGGTCCCGGACGTTGTCGTCCCTTCGGTCCCGGGCTTTTTCTCTTCGGTCTTCTTCTTGCTCGCCTTCTTCTTCTTGGTCTTGGCCGCTTCCGTCTTAGCCTCTTCCTTCTTCTGTTCCTGGCCAGTCTGGTAAGCGGCCACGAGCGGCAGGCTCAGGGAACCAGCGAGCAATGCAACTACCAGTTTCTTCATGAAAGTTAACCTCCTTTGGCTGGACGATTCAATCGTCCATCGCACCTTTATGATGCGGTAGACGATGCGGCTGTTCCATAGCCCCGAGGGGCTAAAAGCGCTCCCCGAAACGCGGGGAGGGAGGGTGCAGCCTTAGCTTCCGGCAGCCCGCCTAGCCCACCGGGGCGATAGCCGGCCACGGCCGGGGAGCGGGAAAATAACAATAGGTCCAGTGCTTGGCGGCGAAGTCACACACGAGCGGGTATTTCGCGTCCTGCTGGGAGGCTTCTTGCTTGTCATCCTGCTGCTGGTGGCGGCAGGGTTTGTAGCTGTGGACAACATACGTTCGATACGGGACAGCGCCGAGCGGCTCGCCAGTCAGGAGCTGATGGCCACCAGGTTGCTGGAGGACGTGCAGCGCGAACAGGCCGCCTTGACGGCGGTTTTTCACAAGCTCTCGCGCGGCCCCGAGCTGGTGGACCGCGAGAAGGTTCTTTCAGAGCTGGACGAGGCCGACGACAGGCTGGAAGAAATCAGCCGGAGCGTAGCAGGGACCCCTGAAGAGCCGCTGTGGAATGAGCTCAAGCACGCCTCGAACGCGTTTTCCGAAGAAGCGCGCCGGCTGCTGGCCCAGGAGTATCCTTCCACGCTGCTGTCGCGCGATTTGTTCCGCCGCCACGAGGAGGCCCTGGCCCTGGTGGCCAAATTGGCCTCGGCCAGCTACGCCAAGGCGGCTCGGGCCAAGCAGCAGATCGAGCAGCGTTCCCGGCACTTGCTGTTTAATTCAGCGTTTTTACTGGGGGGCTCGGTGTTGCTGGCACTGGCTTGCGCCGTGCTGACGGTGCGGCTTGCGGCCGGAATGCTAGGCAAGCTGGAGTCCCAAGCCAGCGAATTGAGCCGGGTTTCCTGGCACCTGCTTGAGAACCAGGAAACTGCTGCCCGGCGCTTCTCGCACGAGCTGCACGATGAGCTGGGCCAGTCGCTAACGGCTGTGAAAGCCAACTTGCTTGCCCTGCGGGCGCAAGCCGGCGACAACCAGCGGGTGGAGGACTGCGTGACTGCGGTGGACCGCGCCATCCAAAACGTGCGCGAACTGTCCCAACTGCTGCATCCCACCATCCTTGATGATTTCGGCCTGGACGCGGGTTTGCGCTGGCTAGCGGAAGGTTTTACGCACCGCACGGGGATCGAGGTGGCTTACCGTTCCAACTTCAACGGCAGGCTCCCGGAAGAAATCGAGACTCACCTGTTTCGCATTTGCCAGGAGGCGCTGACCAATGTAGCTCGCCATTCCGGCGCCAGCCGGGTGGACGTGGAGCTTGAGCACAGAGGGGACAAGGTACGCGTAGTCATAGCCGACAACGGACGCGGGCTGCCCGCCGACGGCTCGGCGCTGCGCCAGGGCCTGGGCTTGATCGGCATGCGTGCACGGGCGCGCAGCGCCGGGGGTGAGGTGCGGTTCTCGAACGAGCCCGCGGGCGGCTTGCGCATCGAGGTTGTGGCTCCCGTTCGGAGTAGGTCTCATGAGCAAGAAAAAGATTCGCGTGTTGCTGGCTGACGATCACGCCTTGGTCCGGCAAGGTTTTCGCCTGATCCTGTCGGCCCAGCCTGACTTAGAGATTGTGGGTGAGGCGGGCAATGGGCGGGAGACGGTGGAGCTGGCGGAAAAGCTTCGCCCTGACGTGGTGGTCATGGACGTAGCCATGCCCGAGATGAACGGCATCGAGGCGACACGCCGACTGGCGACGTTGGCCCCGCGCACGCGCGTGCTCGCTTTGAGCATGTACAAGGATTCGGTCTACGTGCGTGAGATTCTGCGCGCGGGCGCTCGGGGCTACTTGCTCAAGGACGCTATTGACCGTGATTTGGTGGCCGCGGTGCGGGCGGTGGCGGCGGGGGAAGGCTATCTGAGTCCGGCCGTTTCGGAGGCGGTGCTGAGCGATTATCGGCGACATGTCACCGATCCGCTTGATCTGCTGACCAGCCGTGAGCGTGAGGTCTTGCAGATGATTGCGGAAGGCAAGACCAACAAGGAGATCGCGGCGGCGCTTAATCTGAGCGTTTACACGGTGGATGCGCATCGCGGGCGCATTATGGAAAAGCTCAACCTGCACAGCGTTAGCGAGCTGGTCCGCTTTGCCATGCGCGCCGGTTTGGTGGACTGAGGGCTGGCCGGGGTTTTTGGGGCCGCCTGCCCGGGCGCGACGCCAGCTAAGGTTTTTGCGCTGAATGGCCACCCCGGATGGGGCGTGCGGCTGCTCTCATAGCTCTTACCCGTTATAGACGGCGGGTACAGTGGCCGATCAGAACAACAGGCTAGGTCCTGGCGATGTTCATCTCCCTCAAGCGCTATCTCTACAGCGAGGAGTTAGCCTTGGCGGAGTCCTTGCACCGGATGGTGCAATTGCTGTTGGAGGCCATCCGGATGCACGCGGTCGTAGCCGACCCGGCCGAGCACGAAAAGTTTCAGAAGGACATCGCCGCCTTCGAAAATCAGTTGAACGAGGAGGTTACCCCCAAGGAAATCCTGGTGCTGGCCGGCGCGGTGGTCAAGACGCTCGAGGAGTACAACCGGCAGACTACGCGGTTCGTGCGCATGCAAAGCGCCGAGCTGCAATCAATGTTGGCCATGCTGATGGAGACCGTGGCCGCTTTGAGCGCCGGCTCTGACCGTTCAGTCGCCCGTTTGCAGGCCATCGAGAGGCAACTCGAGCGAGCTGCGGCCGTGGAAGACATTCGCGCCGTCAAGGCCAAGCTTTCCGAATGCCTGCTGAGCCTGCGCGAAGAAGCGCAGCGCCAGCGCGAAGAAATGGCCCGCACCATTTCTGAGCTGAAGGGGCAAATAGAGCAGGCTCAGCAGCGGCGCCTGCCGCCGCGGGCCGTGGGGCGCAGCAAGGGCCGGGATGAGGCCGAGCAAGCCTTGCGGCTAGCCTACGAGCGGGGCGGGCACGTTTATGCGGCCGTGTTTGTGGTGGACAGGATGGACCTGGTTAGCGGGCGTTTCGGTCCCAGTGTGAGCGAGCAGCTCGTGCGGTATTTCCAGCACCATCTCGCGCAGGGGTTGCTTTCCTCCGACGAGGTTTATCGCTGGGATGCTTCCTCGCTTCTGGTGCTGATGGAGCGGTCTTATGGCGTAGAACAGGTCCGGGCTGAAGTCCAGCGTGTTGCCTCCGTCCGCCTTGAAAAGACGATTCAGATCGGCACGCGCACGGTTCTTTTGCTCATTACCAGCCACAGCGCCGTGTTACCGGTTTTCGAAGCGCGCAGTCTGGCTGAGCTGATCAGCGATCTCGATGCAGTGGTAGCAAAATGCACCCGCGGCGCGGCTTGAGGCCAAGGTCTTCAAATTTCAAAGTGTGGTGGGGAAAGACAATTGCTCACCATCCAGGCGGGCCTGTTCGCGGAAGGCTATCAGCAGGCGCCGGTAGGTGGTGGCAAGGTCTTCTGGGATTACACGGGTCTCGCCGACGGTGGTGAGGAAGCTGACGTCGCCCGGCCAGCGAGGGAGCACGTGCATGTGAATGTGGCCGGCCACCCCGGCGCCGGCGCACTCACCGATATTCATACCGATGTTCAGGCCCCTGGCGCGGTAAACCTGACGCAGGCTCGCCTCCGCCAGGCGAGCCAGCCGGATCATCTCTTCCAAGGTTGCCGGGTCGGCTTCGGCCAGGGTCGCCACGTGCTGGTAAGGGGCGATCATGAGATGGCCGTTAGTGTAAGGGTAAATGTTTAGCAGGATGAAGTTCCGCGGGGCCCGGCAGAGAACGTAGTTTTCCGGGTCGTTTTGCTCAGCCGCCTTGAGGCAGAAGATGCACTGCCCGGACGGGGGCTGGCTTACGTATCGATACCGCCAGGGGCTCCACAGCAGATCCATAGCGCAACTCGGGGGTGGCTGGCCGTGCGCGTCGTGCCGCTGGTTACAGCGGCGTGTTATCGCCGCCGGCTCCCGACTCGCCGGGGCCAGCGCCACCGCCGTTGACGAGGTCTTTCAGCTCTTTGCTGGGCTTGAAATAAGGGATGCGCTTGGCGGGAACCTCGACCCGGGCGCCCGTCTTCGGGTTCCTGCCGATGCGTGCCTGGCGCTGGCGCGTCCGGAAGCTGCCGAAGCCGCGGATCTCGATCTTGTCTCCTTGCCGCAAAGCGCGGACGATGCTCTCGAAAATCGCCTCGACGATCTGCTCGGATTCCCTGCGGTTCATCTCGACTACGCGAGAGACCTCTTCGATGAGTTCGGCTTTGGTCATTGTCGCTGGATCCTCTCCCTTTGTTTTCCACCCGCGGTGGCTGCGCTGCCCGCTTGCGCGGGTCCTCAGCGTACCTCACCCTGCGTTTTCAGGTTCATGACCTCCTCAATGGTCATGGTAGCTGTGGCTGCCTGTCGCTGGTACTCGACCAGGCGGCTACGCTCCTCGTCCGCGTTCAGCGCGCGGATGCTCAGACCGATGCGCTTCTCCGCCTCGCTGAGGCGAATGATCTTGAAGTCGTACTCGCGACCGATTTCCAGGGGCGGCTCGCCTTTGGCCCGCTGGCTGGCGCCGGGGATCTCAGAGTTGTGACAAAGGCCCTCGACTCCCTCGGCCAGCTCGACGAAGACGCCGAAGTTGGCGGCCCGCGTGACGCGGCCGCGGACCACGTCTCCGACCTGGTGGGAACGGAAGAAGGTTTCCCAGGCATCCGGTTGCAGTTGCTTGATGCCCAAAGACAAGCGGCGGTTGGCGGCATCAATACTGAGCATCACCGCCTGGACCACCTGGCCCTTTTTCACTACTTCGGAGGGGTGTTTGACGCGCTTGCTCCAGCTCAGATCCGACAGGTGGACCAGCCCGTCAATGCCCTCCTCCACCTCGATGAAGGCACCGAAATCGGTGAGCTTGCGCACGCGGCCTTCGATGACTGAGCCGATGCTGTAACGTTGCTCAATCGTGGTCCAAGGATCCGGCTCGAGCTGCTTGATGCCCAGCGAGATACGATGCTCGCTGGGTTGCACGGAAAGCACAACCGCCTGTACTTGATCGCCGGGCTTGACCACCTTGGAGGGATGCTTCAGGCGCCGGGACCAGGTCATTTCGGTGATGTGGATCAAGCCCTCAACGCCCGGTTCCAGCTCCACAAACGCGCCGTAATCGGTGACGCTGACCACGCGGCCTACCACGCGTGCACCCACTGGATAGCGCTCGGCCGCGGTTTCCCAGGGGTCGGGCAGCAGTTGCTTCAGCCCCAGCGAAATCCTTTCCTTTTCCCGGTCCACTTTGAGCACTTTGACCGTGATTTCGTCGCCTACGTGGAGGATTTCGGAAGGATGGTTGAGCCGGCCGTAAGACATGTCGCTGACGTGCAACAAGCCGTCTATGCCTCCCAGGTCTACAAAGGCCCCGTAATCAGTCAGGTTCTTGACCACGCCGGTGAGGACGGTGCCCTCTTCCAGGGCGTCCAGGATGGCGGCTTTGCGTGCATTCTGCTCATCCTCGATGGCCAGCTTGCGCGAGACCACTACGTTGCCGCGGCGCCGGTTCAGCTTCACTACGCGTACCGGCACGTGCTGGCCGATCAAGGAATCTGGATTGGACGGAGGACGGACGTCAATTTGCGAGGTGGGCATGAAAGCTTTTACGCCCACGTCCACCATCAAGCCGCCCTTGGTGCGTCCTAGCACGAGCGCCGAGACTAGCAAATGTTCGCGGTAGGCTTTCTCGAGATTCTCCCAGGCCCTAATGCGGGCAGCCTTCTCATGGGAGAGCAGGATGTAGCCATCCACCTCGACGCCGCCGCGATCAACCATCACGTCCACCAGGTCGCCGGGCTGCACGGCTATCCGGCCGTCGGGCTGCAAGAACTGTTCAATGGGGACCAGCCCCTCGCACTTGTAGCCGAAATCTACTATGACTTCCTTGTCGGTGACCTTGAGTACGCGGCCCTCGAAGATTTGACCCTGCGCCGGCGGGGCGAAGTGTGAGTAGTCCTCCAAGAGATTCGCATAGCTCTCCTCGCCCTCTGAGGGCGCAAGCGGCGTGGGCCGCGTTTCACTCGGCTCGTGGGCCATCCGGCGATCTCCACGCGAACCCCGCGGCCTGCCGGTCCGGGATTGCATCTGGCGGCCTGCGGGCCTCTTTCGAGACAAGCTTAGCAGGAACCGGGCGCTGTTGTGTGGCGCTTATCCCCATCCGGCAAAATCTGGCTCTGGCGGACAAGCCGCGGATCGTTGGGATACTTTCATGATCTTAGCCGACCGCGAAGAGCTTGTCAACCTCCAGAGGTTGAGTCTCTTTCCTGCCCAGGCACATGCTGACCCACCCCGGCTGAGGTTGTTCACCGAGCAAATGTGGAGGCAATTCCAACGCAAGCTACAAAGCTTGGGTTTGTCCCCGAAGCCGAAGCGTAGCGAAGGCGAAGGGGACAAACCCAAACGGCCCGCCCGGCCCCCCGGCGCCCTCAGCTGGGAGCTGGTCTGGCGC
>Ga0315298_1000038_pt1 | contig 240027 bp, 206 predicted proteins | sample WHS_1_MG_FD_203077 | JGI IMG/M metagenome (GOLD analysis project Ga0315298, IMG submission 203077) | Extremophilic microbial mat communities from Washburn Hot Springs, YNP, Wyoming, USA - WHS_1_MG | ecosystem: Environmental > Aquatic > Thermal springs > Hot (42-90C) | place: USA: Wyoming... | reverse complement strand
GGCTGAGGCCAAGAACTCCATCAAAGCTCAATCCCCACAAACCCACCTCATGGTGCCACGGCCAAGTTCGGCTCACGCAACCCCTTGTTTTCTCATCACTTTATTTCGACAACTGTAGAAGATGGGTTTGAAAGCAACTTTTTGGTCGCGGAAGGTTTCGGAAAGATCCCTATTGCGACCGACCCGGGAGGTGGTGGCGACGCTTTCTCTTTCAGTCTGGAAAGATTCTTGCCGCGCTGTCGCTGAAAGAAGTTCGAAGAAGGGGCGAAAAGCCGAAAAGAGCGGGGGCAGGGAATGTGGAAAAAACAATGTAAAATAAGGTGGTTTTGACGGCATTGCCCTGCTGACCGATCGTGCGTCTGACTCCGGCGTTCTGTGGCACCGGCGTTGCAGAACCCAAAGGCGAAAGACCATGCGGATGAACAGAGCCAAGAAAGGAGAGCAGCAATGTACACAGAACCGAGCGTGCCGTTTTATATGGTGTTGAGCGTCTACATTCCGCTGGTTCTCGCCGCCTATCTCGGGATCTTCCTTGGGTTGAGCGCGCTGGTGGCCCTTGCGAGGGCGCTTGCCGGAGTCCTCCATGGAAAAGGCAGGGAGCATAGCGCAGGGGCAGGAGCACCGGGACTCGGCTTGGAGCCGGGCAAAGCCTGAGGCATGTGAAAGGTCAGCGATCGTCGGTTGCCGGGCCGGGCACGGGCGTTCGTCGCCCGGGCGGTGATCGCCTCGGAAAAGCTCCTTTTGCTTTACCAAGCTCTTTAAGAAGGAGTGGATTCGAAAATTCCAGCCTTGTAACCCCTTGTGGGCTTGTGGCCCGAGCAGCTCGCTCTCCTCTGCGCAGGAGTCCCGTCTTTCGTCGCTCCTGGCCCGCAGCAATGCCGCCGCCTTAACTTGTATCCGCCTTTCCAAGGAATCGGCGGATCGGTTCGATTGACGCCTTCCCGGTCCCTGCAATATGCTAAGAATCTTTACGGAGAGAGACGGAGAAGGCCATGATCGTTTCTGAGGTCGGCCGCGCACATTTGAGGCTCCTTTTCTTGCAGATGGGGTGCCTAGGAGCGCTGCTGGGGGCCTTGTGGGGTTGCGGGGAGAGCGACGTGACGCGTGTGGGTGCGGAGGACGTGCCGTGTGCGCCTTATGGGGACAATCGGTACGCCGGAGTTTACGAGTTGGATGGCGCCCAGCTTGTTCTTTCGGTTTCTTCGGCCAGCGGACAGTGCTGCGTTCTGATCGGCGCGAGCCTGACCTATGAGGTGGCAGATCTCGGCGCGAGCACCATGACCCTCATAGACGATGTCCAGGGGCCGACCGTCTGGCTGAGGCCGACAGGAACAGAGGGCGACATCACGGGCTCCTGGACTTGCGAGGACGGCCAAACCCTGCAGCTTGCCGCCTCTGGCAAGTTTTCCGCAACCGATCACCCGAGCTGTTTCGAGCCTCCGGCCTGTGGGGTGATAAGGCCGGCTCTGGGGCGCGGGCGGCAATTGACGGCGTTTTTCCCCTGGATCTTGTCTGCTCTTTGGCTGCGAGTTGCCGCCTGGGTATGCAGGCGCCCGAACAGTCCTGAAGTCGTTGTCGGAAGGTATGGGCCTGGCGGGCGAGGGGATGCGTGAAGGACGAATTTGGCCAATGGGTTTCGAGAGAATCGCTTAGCAGGGAGGCCGTTGGGGGAGAATGGGTTCTGGAGGTGGTGCGGTGAGGACAGGGCCTCCGGCCAGACGAGCCAAGGGCCGAGGAAGGCTTCTCATGGGTAACGAAGCCCTGGCCCGTGGCCTTCTGGAGTGCGGGTGCGCCGTGGCCACGAGTTACCCCGGCACCCCGGCTTCGGAAATCCTTTCCTCCCTGGTTGCGTGGAGTGGCGCTTCCGGTGCCAAGTTGCACGCCCAATGGGCGATCAACGAAAAGGTCGCCTTCGAGATCTCCTACGCCGCCAGCATGACCGGCCTTCGCTCTGCCGTCAGCATGAAACAGGTTGGCCTGAACGTGGCCTCCGATCCTCTGATGAGCGCCGCCTACATGGGCTGCCGGGGCGGATTCGTCGTGATCAGCGCGGACGACCCCGGCCCGCACTCCTCCCAGACCGAGCAGGACAGCCGGCTTATGGCCATGATGGCCCGAATTCCGGTGCTCGACCCGTTCTCGCCGGCTCAGGCGAGAGAAATGATCCATCTCGCCTACGAACTCTCCGAGACCTTTTCCCTGCCGGTTATGGTGCGGCCCACCACCCGGGTCTGCCACGCCCGCCAGGACGTGCCCTTGCGGGAGCCGGTCAGGCTCGATCGACGCGCCGCCTTCGAGAGAGACCCGTCGAGATGGGCGGCAACGCCCCGGCATCGTCTGACTCTGCACAAGGAACTCGAGGAAAAGCTCGAGAGGCTGGCCGGATACGCGAAAAGCGCGCCGGTTCTGCTGAACCGTGCCGCCCGAACAGAGGAGCGGGCTGTCGTGGCTTCCGGGGTGGCGGCTGCCCACGGAGCCGAGATCCTCATGGATCTCGGCCTGTGGAGGAAGATTCCTCTCTATCAGGTCTTGCAGCCCTTTCCCCTGCACAAGGAGTTCATCGAGCGCTTGCTTTCCCGACACCGAGAGGTGCTCGTTTTGGAGGAGACGGCTCCGGTTATTGAGATGCAGCTTGCGGACCGGTGCCGGGTCCGGGGCCGGCTGGACGGTCGAGTTCCTTCTGTTGGCGAGCTTGTGCCGGAGAGGATCCGAGAAATCCTGGCCGTCTTCGCGGGCATGGGTGCTGAAGAGTCCGAGACTCTGGCTCATCCGGGCAGGAGGCCGACCCTTTGCGCCGGCTGTCCCCACCGAGCTGCTTTTTTCGCCATGAAGCGGGCTGCTCCCAAGGGGATCTACACGAGCGACATCGGATGCTACACGCTCGGCGTCAACCTGGGAGCCGTTGACACGTGTCTTTGCATGGGAGCCGCGATCGGGCAGGCCGCTGGCTTGTATCAGGCGTTCCGCGACGATCCCAATCGTCCCGACCTTATCGCCACGATGGGAGATTCCACCTTTTTCCATGCTGGGATCCCGGCTCTCATCGATGCGGTGGTCCAGGGCGTGCGCTTTGTGCTCCTTATCCTGGACAATGGCACGACAGCCATGACCGGAGGCCAACCGACTCCGGCCACCGGTGTGGGAGCAGATGGGGAGCCGGTCGGATCCGTGGCGATTGAGGCGATCGTCAGAGGATGCGGGGTCCGCTTCTGCAAAGTGGGAGACCCTTACGATGTCAAAGGCTTTCTTGGGTTGGTGCGGGAGGCGGTTCGATTTGCGCGGGAGAAGGGCGGGCCTGCGGTTGTGATCTCCCGGCGTCCTTGCCCGCTCATCGCAAGCAGGTCGGCCGGGACGGCGCGCGCCGAGGTTGTATGGGTGGATGAGACGTGTGACGGGTGCGGCTATTGCTTGAAGCAGTTCGAATGCCCTGCGCTGGCACAGGACGACAGGACGGGACGGGTCAGGGTGGATCCCCTTTTGTGTATCGGCTGCGGCGTGTGCTTGGAGGTTTGCCCCAAGAAGCGAATTCGGAAGGTTCGGCCTATCGGCCTGGAGGCGGCGAAAGGGGGTGTCTCGTGATGAAGACCTCCCGCTTTCAGATGGTCGTCGGAGGGCTTGGGGGCCAAGGCGTTTTGTATGTCACGAGGATCCTGGCCGATGTGGCCGTGCGCAAGGGATTGCCCGTGCTGACCACCGAGACCCACGGCATGGCCCAGAGGGGGGGCATCGTGGTCTCCCACCTGAAAGTCGGGCCTTTCTGGAGCCCCATGGTCCGGCCGTCATGTGCAGATGGCCTCCTGGCGCTAGCGGCCGAGAGCGCGGCCGCGTTCGGCATGTTTCTCAAACCCGGAGGGTGGGCCGTTATCAACGGGAGAAGTCCCATGCCGGGGGTTCTCGATCATCGAAGAGCCTTTTGGGTTGACGCGGACGGTCTCGCGATGAGGCTGGGGAGCCCGAAAGCGGCCAACATCGTTCTTCTCGGATATGCGCTGGGAAAGGTCGGGCCGGGTTCGAGGAAGTCCGGGGGCGGGTTCTTCTGCTCGATCGAAGAGGTCCGGTCCCTCATGGAGTCACCTCCAGAAAAAGCGAAGAAAAGCGGGAAAGCGGCCGTGCACGCCCTTGAAGCCGGCTTCGCCGAAGCGCGCCGGCAAGGAGGATAGGCCAGATGCGTTTTGTCCCCTCCGGTCTCACCCCTGAAACGCTTGAAAGGATCCAGCTCGAAGGGCTCAAGTGGACGGTGCGGCACGCCTATGAGAATTGTCCGACCTACAAAAAGAAATTCGAGGACGCCGGGGTCAAGCCCGACGGGATCCGATGTCTTGAGGACTTGCGCAAACTCCCCTTCACGGACAAGGAGGATCTGGCCGAGGGATACCCGTTTCCGCTCCGATCCGTCCCCTTTGACCGGATCGTGCGGGTCCATGCTTCGTCCGGCACGACGGGAAAGCGCAAGATCCTCTGTTACACGGCCGGTGACGTAGAAACATGGGCGTATTTGTTCGCCCGGTGCTTCGAAGTGGCGGGGCTCACTCGCGAGGACCGGGTGCAGATCGCCGTGGGATATGGCCTCTGGACCGCCGGCATCGGCTTTCAGTTGGGCTGCGAGAGATTCGGCGCCCTTGCGGTGCCAGTGGGTCCGGCCAATATCGATCTCCACTGCGAGCTCATGGTGGATCTCGCCTCAACTGTTTTCTGTTCGACGGCCTCCATGGCGCTCTTGATGGCCGAGGAGATTCACAGGCGGGGCCTGAGATCCAGGATCCGGGTCAACAAGATCCTCATGGGCGCAGAAAGACACAGCGAGGCCCAGAGAGCCCGGATTCGCGAGCTGATGGGTGTGGAGCACATCTTTGACATCTACGGCCTCACCGAACTGTACGGCCCAGGGACGGGCGTGGATTGCTCTTTCCACAAGGGCATTCACTTCTGGTCGGACGCGTTTCTCTTCGAGATCCTGGATCCGGCCACCCTGACTCCGGTGCCGGCCGGGCAGGTCGGCGAACTCGTCGTGACAACACTCAAGAAGGAGGCGACCCCTCTCATCCGGTACCGCACCCACGACCTCACGCGGCTCCTGCCGGATCCTTGCCCGTGCGGAAACCCTTTCCCCAGACATGACAGGATCCTCGGCCGCAGCGACGACATGTTCACGTTCAGGGCCGTGAACATCTTCCCGAGTCAGGTCGATCATGTGCTGAGTGGCATCAAGGGCTTGGGGAGCGAGTTCCAAATCCATTTGCGCCATGATGAGACTGGCAGGGAACGGATGCTCGTCCGGGTGGAACGGGTCATGGGCGCTTCAGAGAAGGACGACTCGACACTGGCCGCTTCGGTGGCTTCGGAACTGCGCCGAAAACTCTTGGTCAGGACCGACGTGGAGATTCTCCCGTATGGGAGTCTCCCCCGAACGGATCGCAAGAGCCGACGGGTCTTTGATTTTCGCAATCCAGCCGATTCGAGCGACCGCTGAGCGCTCCCAAGGGGTCAGGCCATCGCTTCAGGAAAGGTTAGGCCCAAGGGTCTTTCGGCGGTCCAGACTGCCTGAAGCCAAATCCGCTCTTACCCTTATAAATTCCTGACCGGTCATTCGAAAACGCACCTGCCTCTCGAACGACTTCTTTGAAGGGGGCCGCGGGCATGCGGAGAGGCCCTCGCGCCTTTTTTAATGGAATAGTCGGCAATGGCTAGGATTACAGCTTTCTCTTGCTGGAAGGACAAGGCAGGGGGATTTCCTGGCAGAGTTTTTTGTTGACACGATTCCAGGGTTCGTGTAGCATTTTCTCGGTTTTGATAAATGACTGGTCAGTCTAACATGCCCACGGCCCGTATGGAGAGGCGGAATGCAGGAGAAGGTCCGCAGGCAGATTCGCGAGATCATAACGAGGGCCGAGCCCCACAAGGACGTGTTTCTCCTGAGACCGCTGAAACAGATCCTTCGCCGGGAGATCTCTCAGGCCGAGGATCTGCCGGGGGATGCGGAGGAAATCATCAAGGATTTCCTCGAAGAAGTCATGGACGCGTATGAAGCGTCCAAGCTGCGCTCCAAGAGCATCTTGCGCGAGCTTTTTCTCGAATGTCTCGAGCTGGGGAAAAAGAAGGGCGTGGACAGCGGGGATCTGGCGCGGGAGCTTCTGTACTTCAGTCTCAGGGACTCCGAGGCGGACAGGGGAAAACGGGCGCGAAAGACCCAGGACAAGCGGGAACGGATTCTTCAGGCCGCTCTCAAGGTGATCTCGGAAAAAGGATACCAGGCCGCCACGATGGAGATGATCGCCGAGAGGGCCGCTGTGTCCAAGGGGCTCGTGTACCGCTACTACGAGTCCAAGGAGACCCTGGTTCGCGAGTTGGTCAACTCCATGTTCGACAGGCTGGCAGAACAGATCAACGATGCGGTCCATCAGGACCTGGACGCTTTGGATATCATTCAGATCCATGTCCGGAATTACCTTGAGTTCATCGAGAGGAACAAGGACTTTTACACCATGATCCTGAACGCCCGGGACATCATGGGCCCAGCGGCCAGGGCCGAGTATTACACGCGGATCTTGGAGCACGCTCCGGTCATGAAGCACAAGATCATCGAGGCGGCCCAGCAGGGAAAGATCAAATTCACAAGCTTCTTCACCGTCTATTACGGGGTCATGGGATTTCTGGACGGCGTGATCCACAAGTGGCTTCGGTCGAATTGTTCCTATTCCCTGGTCAACGAAGTGCCGATCATCCTCGAAAACTTGTTTTATGGAATGGTCACCGAAGAGTACGCAAAAAAACACCGGAAACCGTACCTGGATTGGGTCAAGGAGACCTTTGCCGAAACCGGTCCCGGGGCCAGCCAAAGGGACTCCGCTGAGCCATCCGGGAACGAAGCCGGGAGGAAGGCCGAAGAGCAGTCAGCCTAAGGCTTTTTCGCATGAGGGACGGCAAGGCCGGCTGCACCAAAGGCGTGCTCCCAAGGAGGATTGCCATGGCAGGAAGAGGGCAAGAATTGCAGGGGATCGCTCTGCTGGAAGACAATGAGCTTCTCATTGGGCAGCTTTACAGGCAGTTTGCCGCAAGACTGCCAAGACAGGTTCGTTTGTGGGCCAGCCTGGCAGCTGATGAGATGCGTCATGCCTGGCTGCTCAAGAGCGTGCGCACCCGTGTGTCATCCGCGCTGGCCAGAAGGGATGATTCGGCCAGGTTCGATCTCGATTCTCTGGCCACCTTCAGGGACTTCATGAAAGGGCTTCTCTATGGGACACTGGAAAAAGACGTGAGCGCGGAGGGGGCTTTAAGGACCGCCCTGTACATCCAGTGGTCTTTGCAGGAGCAGGAGGTTTTCCGTCACGAAGACCGGGATCCAGGCGAATTGCGCTCGGTCCTTGAAACCCTGGCAGCCGGGAACTACAGCCATACGGAAAGACTCTTAAGGGCCCTGAAAAGGGCGGAATCTCAACGGAGTCTGACCCGCGGGGCCTGGACGGCCGGTGTGGGGGATCGGGCGGCTCAGATAGCCAGCCTTCCGGTCGTGGAGGAAACCTTCAATCATCTTGGGTACTTTTCGGCTTGAGGGCGGGCTCTTGTCCGCAAGGAGGTCTGGCAGCTCCGGTTGTCTCCAACCGGTCTGGAAGGAACGGGAAATGACCCAAGCAGGGGTTATTCCCGGGTTTCTGCGAATTCACATCGCCCGAGTATTTCCTGAAGCAGGGGGGTTACTCGTTCGAGAAGCTCTAGGTCTTCGCGCTCCATGCCTTGAAAAAGATTTATTCGGATCTTGTTGATGATTTCCGCGACAGCCTCGACCAGAGCGTCATCGGGGAGGGGAACCCCCTGGTTGTAATGAGCGGAGAAGTCCGAGAGGACCCTTCGGAGCCGCAGGCTTCTGGTGTCGAGAACTGGATGGCCGTGCCTCGCGCCTTTCCTGGAAGCGAGAAAAGACATTTTATCTTTGTTTTTCAAAAGGATATCATAGATTATTGACTTGTTCCCCTCAAAATATTCCAGCACCTTTTCCCTGTCCGCGTAGATCTCCCTGAAAGGGATGCCCGTCAGAGTTCTCCGGCGCTGTGCTGCTGCGACAAGGGCGATCCAAAAACAGAAAAATCGGTCATAAGGATCCCTTGAGCGCAGCCCTGCGTCATACCAGCGTCTGATGAACGACCGGCGCCTTCCTCGTGCCAACGACTGCTCCTCAGCGGGAATCGGGGCTTCGTGTTGTTATTGTATTGAATTTCAATAATTTTTTCAAAAGATCCATGGTCCTTTCCAGCCCGCCTTATTGACCTCCCGCCCCGAAGATTGTGGGGCTGCCATATTGACACGGCGCGTTAGATGAGTTATATTTGTGCACGGAAGGAACAAAAGGAAGACAACCCATCTGCACCACGGATACGTACAACTTAGGGAGGGAAAAAGATGCGCGCAAACGGTGAGATCCTGAAACCCTATGGGGACGAGGCCCCGCAAATCTGCAAGTCCGTCCGGGAATGGGCGGAGAGGTTCTGGACTAAGGAAAAAATCGCAGAGGTGGGACTTGCAGGTTTTACTGCCCTCCTTTTTGGGTTTCTGTTCTACTGCCTCTACAACGGCCTGAGCAATCAAATCATCGTGGGCTTCTAACCCTGGTTTGTCCGCTTGAGAGCCTCGAGGGCCGACTCGGTCGAAAGGCCGGGTCGGCCTTTTTTTCGTTGTGGCCTTTCTGTCGCTCTCGATTCGCCTCCCTACCCCTTGCACGCTGGGCCGCTTCACGCTTTTCCCCTTTGACATCCAGGGAGAGTATGCGTATGAGAACCGCCTTGGAGGAATCAGGCGTGGACAGGAAAGTCTGAAGGAAAGGGGCAGGAGGCAGGAAGATGAACCTCTGGGGGAGCTTGTGGGCCAGCGCACGAAGAAACCCTGAAAAAACGGCTCTCGTAAGCGGCACGAGGAGGATCTCGTACAGAGAGTTGGTTTGGGCGGTGGAGGACCTTGCCTCCAGACTGGAGGCCATGGGCCTGACCAAGGGCGACAGGATCGGCCTGCTCATGAAGAACGGACCTGAGTTTGTGGCGACCTTCTACGCGGCCATGAAGCTTGGCCTGATCGCCGTAGGCTTGAACGTGATGTTCCGCCGGAGCGAGCTTGAATACATCCTGGAAGATTGCGGTGTGCGGGTCGTGGTGGCTGAACAAGCCCTTTCGGACGTGCTGCGGGGAACGGTTCCTGTGGCGAGGGGTGACATAGCTGTGCTGCCTGCCGAGGAGGTTTTGAGGGAGGGAGACTTCCATGCCCGGATGGCGGCATCCGGTCCGGCTGGGCGGGAGGATGGGTGTGTTGAGCCGTGGGCGGCGCGGCCAGAAGACGACGCGGTCATCGCCTACACGTCGGGCACCACGGGGTTTCCGAAGGGAGCCGTCCACACCCACGAAAATATCTTGGCTCACCTCGAGGGCGTCCGAAGGCATCTGGGGTTCAAAGAAACGGACGTCTTTCTTGCGAGTCTTCCGTTTTTTCAACTTGTGGCCTTCTTGATCCACCCCGTGATGGCCATCCACGTGGGGGGCACGGTCGTGATCCAGCAGAAGTTCGAGCCAGAGGGCTTCTTGAGGGCTGCGAGGGCCGAGGGGGTCACGTTTTTTGCCGCCGTTCCCACGATCTACCAGATGCTCGATGCCGCTTCAGCCGAAGCGGGAAGGGCCTTGCGGAGCGTGCGGATGGGAATCTGCGCCGGGTCGCCTCTTTCGGCCGAATTGCGGGAATCTTTCGAGAGAAGGCATTCGTTCCGGATCGTCCATTGCTACGGCATGACCGAGACGGCCTTGATCGTTGCGTGCGAAGATCCCGGCGTTCCTCCGCGGGGCGTCTCTGTGGGGCAGGTCCTGCCGCATGTACGGGTGAGAATTGCGCGCGAGGACGGAACGCCTGCAAGACCGACAGAGCAGGGGGAGATCCATGTGGGCGCAGAAAGGGCTTTGCGGGCCTATTGGGGGAAACCCGCCGAGACGGCCGAGGCGTTGCGGGGAGGCTGGTTTGCCACGGGCGACGTGGGAAGGTTCGATGAGTTGGAACATCTTCATATCGTGGACCGCAAGAAGGACATGATCATTCGGGGCGGGTTCAATGTATACCCGGCCGAGCTCGAGCGCGTGCTCCTGTCGGATCCTCGGGTCGCCGAGGCGGCCGTGATCGGGATCCCCCACGAGAGGTTGGGGGAAATCCCGAAGGCCTTTGTGGCCTTGCGGCACCCAGGAACGGCTACGAGCGAAGACATCCTCGACTTCTGCCGTGAGCATCTTGCGAGCTTCAAGGTCCCCGGCGAAGTCGAGATTGTGGAGCCGGACTTCTTTCCAAGAAATGCCCTGGGCAAGATCGTCAAGCCAGAACTGCGGTCTCGTCTTTTGTCGGACCGGGCCGACCGGTCGAAAAACGGTTCGCTGGACACCGGTGGCGGAGGACTTGGCGCCTTCAGTACGAGAGATCGAAAGTGAACAGGATGTCGTGGTAGGTGCGGATGCCAGCGACCGACGGTTCTCGGGAGGATGCGGCGAGATCTTCCCGAATGGAGTGCTGGCCGAGAAGGGAAAGGTGCAGTAGATCCGTGAGATGGTACCGGAATGCGAACGAAACGCCGAGGGCCCTGGAAGTCTCTAGGAGGTCGGAGCGGCCGAGGAATGCGCTCCCGGTGTTCCCGTAGCGGAGAGCCATGGCCAGGTCGTATCGCGCGCTCCGGGGCGAAACTGTCGCTTCCAGTCCGAGTATGCCCGGGAAAGCCACGGGAGCGGCGGAATCGTCATCGTAGTCGTAGTAGGTGACCGAAGGCGTCAGACGGAGCCAGGGAAGGATCCCGAGGTCGCTGGCGATCCGAAAGCCGCTCCTCGAGATCGAGTAGGGATCGTCTGAGAAGAAGGTTGGCTTGGGGGAATGCCTGGCCGTGAAAAGGGGATGGGCATCCGAATCCAGGTAGGACCGCTCCCACAGGGCGCTCAAAGTCAAGTTCCACGCATGATCCAGTAAGACATGTTGGTATTCAACCTCGAAAAAGAACGGCCGGTCGAGGCCCTCTCTGTAAGGGTCGTCTAAGAAAGCATCCTCGGGAAAACCGCCAAATCCATCCGCGTGCAATCCGGTCATCCCGGAAAAAAACAATCGGATCCTGTCACGTTCCTCAAAGGCAAAATCGATGCTGGTCTCGGTTTCATACTCACCGGCATCGCCGGCGCGGAGGGCTGCTGGAAGCCGCTTGGCGCCGACGAAGGTTCTCTGGAAATAGGGACTATCGATGTTCGATATGGTAATTCTTCGCTTGCTGCCGCTGGCGTGAATGAATTTTCCGTCTCCCAGGTAAATCCCCACGTGATCGATTCGTTTCCTTCTGGAGAAAAACAGCAGGTCGCCGGGTTGGAGATTTTCCTGCGGCACGGGCTCCAGAAAAGAAAGCCGGTACTGGCTGGCAGCGTTGTGGGGCAGATCCACCCCGAACATACTGGAATAAACGAAGCTCGACAAGCCTGAACAGTCCATGCCTTTCAGGCATGCGCCGCCCCTGCGGTAAGGAATCCCCAGGTAATCCTTGAGCTGCTGCTCCAGAGATTCGTCTTCGCTTGGCGTCTTGTTGCCCGAGCTGGCCGGCTTGGGCTTTTCGCTCGCCCATGAAGCGCCAGCAAGCAAGGAAACGATCAGAACCAAAACGAAACAGCACAGGATAGGGATAGAAGGAAAGCGAGAACTCTGTCCGGTCATCATGCCTCTCGTGACAGGTTTGCGCCGCCTGAATCGCTACGATGCAGATCCGCTCGTGTTGACCGCCTGCAAGCGTTGGGCCATGGCGGCCGGACTTTTCTGGTGGCACCGGGGTCCCCGAGGGATTTGGCGGAACCTCCGGGGCGATGCGAATTTTGGCTATTATTAGCACAGAGGATCGGCCTTGTAAACAAAAAAGTTAAAGAAAAAATATCGTGGAAGATCAGCCGGTAAGACACGAAAGAGCAGCGGGCGAGTGAGCCTTTCGCGATCGTGGCCGTCTTAGCCCGCTCGGAGGGGCCGGCGCTAAGAAGCTTGGGAACCACCGAGTAGAGCAATGGCTCGTACAAAAAAGAAGGCGTTACGGAATCGTACTGAAGGAGGCGCCGGAATCTAGGGTTGGGATCCGCCCATGGATCGTCGCTGGCGGAGCAAGGGAACAGAAAATCTCGTTGACTTGCCCGAGGGCCTGAATATAATGACCGAAGGTCATCTAGTACATTTAGAGTCATAGCCCTACACCATGGGGAGGATCCGATGCAACGGTGGGACGTGATTCTGGTCGGTGCGGGCTTCGGCGGATTATGCACCGGCGCGCTCCTCGCTCGGGCCGGCAAGCGGGTTCTGGTTCTGGAGAAGGAGGGAACCATCGGAGGCAGGGCCAAGACGGTTCTCCACGGGGGCCACGTATTGGACGACGGGGCTCACATCCCTTCAAGGGCCGGGCATCTCGAGCGAATATTTCTGGACCTGGGGCTCCCCTATCCGGATGTAGTTCCCCTGGAAAAGAGCGAAATCTACCATGAAGGCCGTTGGAAAAGCCCGAGGGAGCTCTTCACCGCAGAGATGTTCAAAAAGGTGCTGGCAGAAATGCAGCGACTGACCCCGGAGGATCTAGCTTCTCTAGACGATACGCCTTTGCGGGACTGGGTCGAGAGGATCTCGGCCGAGCCTGGGATCCAGATGCTGTTTTTCTATTTGGGGTGCGCGACGAGCGTGGGGAATCGGTTCGAGACATACTCAACCGGTGAGATGATTTACATCCTTCAGGAATTTCTCCGGGCTGGGCGGAGGCTCAATGAGCTGGCAGGCGTCATCCGGGGCGGGATGAAGGCGATTCTAGAACCCCTGGCCCGATACATCGAGGCCCACGGCGGAGAGGTGCGGCTGAACTCCCCTGTTGAGAGTATCGAGATCCGGGACGGCCATGCTGTGGGCGTCAACGTGGAAAGGGGGGAAAGAATCTTCCATAGCCAAATTTTGGATGTGGAGACTCTTGAAGCCGATTTCGTGGTGGTGACGCTCCCTCTTTGGGACCTTTTTTCCGTGCTCGACGAGAGCAGGCTACCAAGGTGGTGGACCGACTGGGTTTCTTGGCTTGCAGGCAAGGTGAGTTACGCTTGGAGCGTCATCTACGGCCTCGACGAGCCTCTGTTTGACCTGGGGACTTTCCGGTGGGCGCCGAACCTCCCTCGCAGCGGCTTCTCGGGGATCTTTTTCCCCATGCCGACCTATGGAGACGGGGCGGGCCAGTTCCAGTTCCATGTATCCTATCAAGGCCACTACGACGAAATGCCGGATCTGCTGCGATCCAGCAGGGCCTCTGTGCGACGCAAAGCTCGGGAGATCATCGCCATGCTGGAGCAGGAATCGGTGGAACTCTATCCTGCGCTGAAAAAAGGCTGGCGGTGGCGCGTGGCCCATGCCGGTGTCTACGGAATCGCCCAGTCCCCCGGGTTCGTGGGGTACAAGAGGCCGTCCATGAGAGTGCCCGGCGTGCGGAACCTGTTTCTCGTCTCCAACACGGTCAGGGAGGCCAGGGGGATCAGCATGTCGGCAGTCGGGAAATGCGCCCGGATGGCGGCAGAAGCCATCCTGTCGGGTGGGTGAATCTGACTGTCGGCATTGCGTGGTTGCGCCCTGCGTCAAAGCCTGCCCGGTCCAGGAGCCAAAGCCGATCTGGAGAGAGCCGGCAAGCGGGATCGTGCGTCTGGACTCGAAACGGTGCATCGGCTGCTGCGAGTGCTTGAGGGCGTGTCCTTTTGGAGCTGTGCGGTTCGATCCTCAGGCGGAGCGGGCTTTCAAGTGCGACCTGTGCGGGGGAGATCCGGAGTGCGTGAAGTGGTGCCCGACCGGTGCGATCCGGTTTGTGGATACCAAGGCGATAGGCACATGGAGAGCGCGGTCCAAAGGTCTTGGGGGCCTGCGCTCTTCCCAGGGGGAATGAGAGATGTTCGGCTGGACCGGTCGACTCCTTCGGGTAGACCTGGGGTCGGGGAACATTCGGGTGGAAGAGACGCCGCACGCGTTGCTCCGCCGCTTCCTGGGGGGCAGGGGACTGAATTCCTATCTTCTCTTTTCCGAGGTGAAAGCCGGCGTGGATCCTTTGGGGAAGGAGAACAAGCTTTTCTTTGGCACTTCGCCCCTCACCGGAACCGGCCTGATGAGCTCGGGGCGGATTCACGTGACGGCAAAGTCTCCCTTGACCGGGATTCTTGGCGATTCGAACGCGGGAGGGCACTTCGGTCCCGAGTTGAAGTGGGCGGGCTACGACGGATTGATTCTCGAAGGCTCGGCCGGCGGTCCTGTGTATCTATGGGTGGACGACGATCGAGTGGAATTGCGTGACGCTTCTCGGCTCTGGGGGAAGACCGTTTCGGAGACCTTCGAGGGGATCTGGAGCGAACTGGGTGACCCAAGGGTGCGGATTGCGGCCATTGGTCCTGCCGGCGAAAACCTTGTCCGGTATGCATCGGTGATGACGGACTACGGGAACGCCTGCGGCAAGACTGGGATGGGCACGGTCCTGGGGGCCAAGCGGGTCAAAGCCATTGCGGTCCGCGGGACCCGCGGGTTTTGCGCGGCCGATCCCCAGGGATTCAAGGCTCTTGCCCGGGATCTTCTGGATCGCCTTCTCAAGACGCCGGCTTACCGGGTTTTCTCCCGTTTTGGAACGCTCTCGTACCTTTCCCTTTACAACCGCCAGGGAAGAAGCCTCGCCAGGAACGCCCAGCAGACCGGCGAGATCCCGTATATCGACAGGTACGAACCGTCCCGGCTCATGGAGCACGTCACCCGAAACGTGGCCTGCTTCGGGTGCCCGATCCACTGCAAGCACGAATTCAGGATTCGGCGGGGACCGTTCGCGGGCGAGAAGGGCCACGGGACCGAGTTCTGCATCTTGAGCGCCCACGGGCCGGCCTGCGGAAACGAGGATGAGACGGCTGTCCTGAAGATCAACAATATTTGCAACGAATACGGGATTTGCGGAGACACCTCGGGTATCGTTCTGGCGGCGGCCTTCGAATGGTATCAACGGGGGATCGTGACGCTTCGGGATACCGATGGATTGGCCCTGGAGTGGGGGAACACCGAAGCTCAGATCGAACTTCTGATGAAAATCATCCGGCGGGAAGGGTTCGGGGATCTTCTGGCAGAAGGGTCGGCTCGGGCCGCACGGGCGATCGGCAAGGGCGCCGAGCGGTACGTGTCGCACGCCAAGGGAGGGGACGTGGATCAGGTGGACATCCGCACCCTGAAGGGTTGCGCCCTTGCCGACGCGGTTTCGAGCCGGGGCGCGGATCCTCAGCGGGGTTGGCCCTCGGCAGAGTTCTACCCCATGAAGGCTGAGGAAGCCAAGCGTCTTTTTGGCAGCGAGAAGGCGGTGGATCCAAACGGATATGAAGGGAAGGCGGTCCTTGTGAATTATTACGCGTCGCTCTGTACCTTGTGTGACGTCTTGGGGCTTTGCAAGTTTTCGAGTGCGTGGTTCAACAATCCCATTGGCGTGCCGGAAATGGCCGGGCTTGTGACGGCTCTCACTGGGATGGAGACGACAGAGGAGGCGCTCTGGGAGACCGCGGCCCGTGTGCACAATCTGGAGCGGGCCTATCTGGTTCGGGAAGGGATTCGGAGAGCTGACGACAGGGTGCACGGACGGATGATGGAAGAATCTGTTTCCACAGGTCCTCACAAGGGCGTCCGGATCGACCCCCAGAAATTCGAACAGATGCTCGACGAATACTATGATCTCATGGGATGGGATCGGAGCACGGGGATTCCGAAGCGGAGCACGCTGGAGCGAATGGATCTGAGGGAGGTTGCCGAGGAGCTTTCCAGCCTGGGAATTCTTCCCGAAGACGAGGAGACCTCCCGGGCTCTCTGAATTTGCCCCTGTAGAAGGAGCCAAGAAAGTGGATCCCGCAGAGGTGGTTCAAAGGTACTTCCGTTTGATCAACGAGGAAAAGCTCGATGAGTTCTTCGGACTTTTCGACTCTAATGCGTCTCTTTCCGCTCCCTTCGGTTACAGCGGTCGAGGTCTCGAGGCGCTTAAGGGGTACTATCTGCAGGTCCCGCAGTATTATGCGGAGCACGTGGACGAACCCGTCGAGATTCTTGCATCCGGTGACCGAGTCTCGGTGCGAATCGAATTCAGGGGAAGGACCCGCAAGGGCGTGCCCGTGCAGTTTCGGGCAGCGGACTGGTTTAGGGTGAAGGACGGGAAGATTCTCTCAGTCGAGATTTTCTTCGATAGCTACAGTCTCTACAAGACCGTTGCGGGTGCTTCTGGGAAGTAGGCGCGGCTGCGTGGAGCGCCATTCCGGGAGGTTTCGATGGGAACGCTGGACGGACTGGTGGCCCTTGTGAACAGCGGCCGGGATAGACTCGGGATGGAGATGGCCCGCGCGCTCGCAGGGCAGGGGGCGGCTGTCGTTTTGAGCGGGCTCTTCGGGCGTCGGTCGGAAGGGCCAAGGCAGACCACGGGAGGCGGTGCGCCCGATGAAGGCCTTGCCCTGGATGGGGGCATTGAAGTTGCGGCAGGGGACACCGCAACCTTGGAGGGTGCGCAGGCTGTTGTAGAGAAGGTCCTTTCCCGACACGGAAAGGTCGACATCCTGGTGAACGATCCTGGAGCTGTTCGAGCTGGATCGTTCCAGGCTTTGCGTCCTCGGCAGTGGGAGAGAATCCTGCAGGCCGTCCTCAAATCTGCCTTCTGTTGCGTCCGGGCTGCGGCTCCCCAGATGCAGCGGCAGGGCCGCGGGCGTCTCGTGCACGTGCTTCCAAGCGAGGCTCTGTTTGGTTGCGGAAAGCAGTGTGCTGCCAATGCTGCTTTCATGGCTCTTGTGGGGCTGAGCCGCAATGCGGGAATCGAGCTGGAACGCTTCGGGATTACCTCCAACTGCATCGCGATCCATGGAGCCGGCAGGGGCAGGGCCGAGCGTAAAGGGCCCCCTGAAGAGGCCCGGGCTGTGGAGCTCGGGTATGGCGGATCGGAAGTTGGGCGGACAGCGGGGGCTCTGGCCGTTTTTCTCGCCTCGGATCGGGCCGCGGAGATCTCGGGGCAGATCTTCGGAGTTTACGGCAAGGAGATCCTGCTTTTTTCCCAGTCCCGGATCGCCCGGAGTGTCCACCGGGCTGACGGCTGGGATCTGAAGAGTCTAGAGAAAGCCTTAGAGCCGGCGCTGGCGGCCCATTTCACGCCGCTGCGGGGGCTTGCTGCGGGGATTGGGTGGGGTCCTTTGCCTTAAGGACGGATCGGAAGGATTTGGGTGGAGCGACCATGGGGACTCTCGGGGGGAAAGTGGCAGTTGTCACGGGTTCGGGCCGGGGGATCGGCAAAGCTGCGGCCTTGCATCTGGCCCGCGAAGGGGCCCGGCTCGTCGTGAACGATCCGGGGGGATCGGTTTCGGGAGCCGGCGAGGATCCTGACGTTGCGGAAAGGGCGGCGGCGGAGATCCGAAATGCCGGCGGAGAAGCCGTGGCCAGCCGGGAATCCGTTGCCACCTGGGAGGGGGCGAGCCGGATCGTGCAGACCGCTGTGGAACGGTTCGGCAAGATCGACATCCTCGTGAACAATGCGGGGATCTTGACCGACCGCCCGATTTGGGAAATGAACGAGAACGAGTGGGATGCGGTCGTGAACGTCCATCTGAGCGGGTCTCTCTACTGCGCCAGGGCTGCAATCCCCCACATGCGGGCTCAACGGTGGGGAAGGCTGATTTTCATGTCGTCCACCGCAGGCTTCATTGGAACGCTCAGCCAAGCGAATTACGGAGCTGCGAAGATGGGCCTGTTGGGCCTTTCCCGCAGCCTTGCTTTGGAACTCAGGCGGTGGAACATTACGTCGAACTGCATTGCTCCCTTTGCCTGGACCCGAATCCCTGCGGCGGTCCAGGTCCCGAACGAACAGATGCGCGAGATTGTGGACCGGTTGTTCAAAGGCATGACCCCGGAGCACGTCGCGCCCCTCGTCGCGTTCTTGGCGAGCGATGCGGCTCGCCGGATCACGGGGCAGGTCCTTGGCGTGCGGGGAAAGGAGATCTATCTGTTCAGCCAGCCTGCGGTGGTGAGAAGCCTCCACCGTTCAGCCGGGTGGGACCCTGAGGAGATCGCCCGCGTGCTTGAGCCGACCTTCAGACCGCACTTCACTCCCTTGGACAACTCTGCCACGTTTTTTACCTGGCCTGCCCTTCTCTGAGACGAAAAAGGGCACCCATGGATCCGCCGGACCCGATTCGGGTTGCGGTTCCTTTCTCTTTGCCCCGCTGGAGCTTCGAACGCGGCCTTTGATGCCCTGCGGGGAACTTCTCGGCGAAGAGTGCTCCCTCTTGTGTCCTTTGCGAAATTTTCCTGGACTTGGCTCTTCAAACGTGATAGCCACCCATCTGAGGGCCGTCCAAGCAGGTGCGAGCCGGCGGCAAGATTTTCGGCCAAGGAGACCTAAAATGACACAAGGCACCTTTCGGGAATTGGGCGACGGCAACCGGAGCATCCCGGGTCCGTCGGCTGTTCTTCTGTGCGGTTTTCTTGTTGCGGAGGCCCAAGAGGTGAGGGCTTTGCTGGGCAGGGCCGGGATCCAGACAGAGCGCGTGATCCTTTGCAGCGAAGGCCTGTTGCGCAAGCCTCTCCGGGAGGCCCTTGAAACGCCCGGTTCTGAAGAGCCGGTCCCGCCGGACAGGCTTCCCCGCGTTATGATCTTGTCAGGCATGACGGAGAGCCAGATCGGCCTTTTTCTCGACACGTTCAGATCGTCAGGACTCCCGAGGCCGATTTTTGCGACAGCGACAGAATGGAATCTGGAAAGGCCCGTTCGGCAAGTCTTGTTGGATCTCGTCAAAGAACACCGCGCCCTGGCCGGCTCGAAATAACGAAGGGACAAGGCCCGCAACCATTCCGGGAACCTTTCGAGCGCCCAAGAGGAGGCCCGGGCGAAGGCTCCTATTGCCTGGCCGAGCCAGAGGATCTCACTGCGGGGCCCTGGGGCGGGTTCAAATTTCCAGGCCTGCCGCAAAGCCCTCTTGGATCGCCTCCACGATCCTTCTGGGCTGTTTGGCGTCGCCCACCAGAAGAACGTTTCTTCCCGCGGCCCGCAGAGTCTCGTAGAGATCGTTGCAGGGTCTCGCGCCGGTGGCGAGAACCACCGTGTCGGCCTCGAGGATCTCGGGTTGGCCGTTGCGCTCGATCTCGACTCCCCGGTCCGTAACGGCCGTCACCTTGGCGTCGGTGATCATCCGCACGTGGTAGGTCTTCAAGTCTTTCAGGAGAACCCAACGCGTGGTTCGAGCCATATTGGAAGCAAGTCGAGGCAGGAGGTCGACGACCGTCACTTCTCGAGTCCCCCGGGTGGCCATGTCCCGGAGCGTATCGACGTCCTCTGCCTGGTGCAGGAACAGGAAGGCGAGAGTTTCGGGATCCAGCGTGCCCTCCTGAGCGATCTTGAGGGCGGTTTCGCATCCCGTGGCGCTTCCGCCGACAACCACGACGCGCTTGCCCTCCACGAAGGCGCGGCCGCTGAGGATGTCCCAGGCAAGGCGTACCTTGGGGTGATCCGCGCCCGGAAAGGGCGCAGGCGCGGGCTTGGCCCCGGTGGCCACAATGACGACGTCAGGGTTTTCCGCTTCAACGAGAGCGGGATCCACGGTCACTCCGGTGCGGAGGGTGACGCCTGCGGACCGGGCCTGCCGCACAAGGGCGTCCACGATGCGCGCGAAGTCAGCCTTGTCCGGCGTCGCCGCTCCGAGAAGAACCTGGCCTCCTGGGCTCTGGGCGGCCTCGAAAAGGAAGACGTGGTGACCGCGCCGGGCGGCCGTCGAAGCTGCCATGAGACCCGCGGGGCCCGCTCCGACAACAAGAACTTTCTTGGGCTGGGAGGCGGTAACGAGTTTGACTTCATCCTCCCGGCCCGCCATGGGGTTGAGCATGCAGCCGACGGGCTGCCCCATGAAGACGTGGTCAAAGCAGACTTCGTTACATCCCATACAGGGCACAATGTCTTCGAGGCGTCCCTCCCGGGCTTTTTGGGGCAGATAAGGGTCAGCGATGAGGGGTCTGCCCATGCAGATCATGTCAGCGCAGCCTTCCCGCAGAGTCTTTTCGGCCAGCGGAGGCCAGCCAAGGCGGTTGGAGGCCAGCACCGGGATCCCCACGGCCTCCTTGATGCCACGGGCGAGATACACGAACGCTCCAGGCGGCACCGCGTACGTGAGCTGGGGCACCCGGGTTTCGTGCCATCCGCCGGTCACGTTGATGGCGTCCACGCCGGCCTGCTCCAAGGCCTTGCAAAAGAGACGGGCTTCGCGGTTCGTGTGACTTCCGGGCATGAAATCGTTTCCAGCGACTCGGACCAACACGGGAAAGTCTTTCCCCACCGCCCGGCGGACCGCCGTGACAACCTCCAAAGGGAAGCGCATGCGGTTTTCCAGGCTGCCGCCGTACCGATCGGTGCGGATGTTCGTGATGGGAGAGAGGAACTGGGACAAGAGATAGCCAGTGCAGGCCAAGACCTCCACAGCGTCGAAACCCGCCTCCCGGGCCCGCGCGGCGGCTGCCGCGAACTTCCCGACGAGTTCCTCGATCTCCTCGATCGTCAAAGCCCTGGGCGTCTCGCCGGTGAGCTTGGATGGGATGGCCGATGCTGACACGCATTGCTCGCCGGTCATGAAAGAGAGGCTGTACCGGCCAGAATGAAACAGTTGGCAGGCAATCTTTGCGTCCGAGATGGCGTGAATCTCCCGGTTGAATTCCTTGAGGTCCGGGACGAATTTGTCCTCGTCGAGCCCGAGCAGCACAGGACCGCCTCCGGCCTTATCGACCGCATAGGGTCCGGTGATGAGAAGACCGGCCCCGCCGCGGGCCCGCTCGAAATAAAAGTGGCGAAAGCGCTGGTTCATCCTTCCGTCGTGGGTGTACATGAGGCCCATGGAGGGCATAGCGATGCGGTTCTTGACCGTGAGGGATCCGATTCGAATCGGGGAGAACAGCATAGGGAAGTGCATGGGCGGCCTCCGGTGGTTGCGTTTGCCGCGGAATCATATACCTGGATGCAGACGCTGGCAAGGCCAAGCCGGGAAAAGGACCGAAACGGCGGGGCGCCCCTGGCACCCCATCCCCCCACGACAGACGCAGGGCGCCCCGCCGATCGGAATCGTCGGTTAGACGGCGTTCCACTCGGCTTCAAGAATGGCCGGCAGCTTCGCGGCCCGCTCCTTGGCGCTCATGAAATCCAGGAACCGGATCCCCTGGGGATCGATTTGGCGAATGAGATCCACTTCCTGCTGGGTGGGAGGGATCGTGACCGGGCAGTCAGCCGGAACTTGGACGGGGAATCCCGTATTCTTCACGACATCCTCTGCCGAGACGCCGGAATGGAGGGAGCGAACGATCCATTTCCCTCGCTGGACCATCTCCATGACGCACAAGTTGGTCACCACGATCATGGGCCCGGGCCTCAGGCCCTGGGCGATCCGCTCCTCTGGCGTGAAATAAAGGCGTGTGCCGGTCACGTAGTTGACTTTGGGCACGAAGGTCATCTTGGAGTGGTTGGCGAAGTAAGCGATTCCCTTTCGATGGAGCCCGTAGACCACAGGGGCGCCGGCTCCGCCAGGAAGCCGGAGGCCCCTGGGGTTCATCTTGCCCGTGGGCTGGCCTTGGGCGTCTTTGATCGGCATGGCAAGCCACGAGATGTTGATGTCGCCGTTTACGTCCAGTTGGGCGCTCGATACAGCCTCGACATCTCCCCTGCCTCTCAGGTGCAGCGCCTCGATGCACTGCGTCATGGACCAAAGGCCTGCGGCGAACTGGGTGCAGGCGGCTTCAGACGTGTGGAAGCCGAGCTGGAAGGGATAGGGATCGACGCCGCTGTAGCCCACGATGAAGGCGTTCGGCGCGTGGGTGAGCTTGGCGAACATGTAGGCTGCGTAAGCCAGGGGCGTGAAGGAGCCGAGGACGATGGAATCTCCGTCCTCGATGGTGCGGGCCAGGCTCACGACCATCTGGTCAGCCGCCTCGGCCCGTTCCACGGGCGTGCCGGTTGGGAGTTGCGGGGCCTCGAGTCGTCGGGTTTGACGGGCCAGGGCGACGAGCTTGCGGCGGGTCTCTTCCCCGCCCACTTGTTTCCAGTAGTGCTCCTCGGTGTCACCGATGAGGGACCGCAGGTATTCGCCGCTCTTGGAGGGGTCCGCCAGCCCGCGGGCGTCTTTCATGAGTTGGAGCATGTGGGCACTGTAATAGGGCACGCAGCTGCAGGGGCTTGCGCCGAAGCGGCAGGGAATCACGAGATCGACCTCGTTTCGGAACAGCAAGGTGGCTGATTTCGTCTCGCGCAGCACGTCGGGCGAAACCAGCTCCTCGACCGTGACGACAACGGCCTTGGACGCCTTCGCCATGTCGAGGTCCGAGGCCGAGGTGCCGAAGATCTGCACGTTGCCGTGCTCATCGGCCCGTTGGGCGTGCAAAAGGGCCACGTCCGGCGCGATGGCCTGGATGGCTGTCAGTTCCTGACCGGTAAACGGGCACGTGACGGTTTTGTACAATTCCGGCGCCTCTTGGACGATATCCGAGCCCTTGGGCCCGCGGAAGGCCGCGAAGGGAAGGCCCATGCCCGCGGCCTGCAGGCCCTTGATCATGCTGCAGCCTTCGATCTCGGTCAGACGGATGAGCTTCTGTTCGGCTACCCGGCGGAAATTGGGCGGCAGGCCGAAAGACTCGAGGCTCAAAAAGCTGAAGACCAGGTGATCGACAGCTCCGGCGGCCAGGAGCCATTCCATTTCCCACCCCCCCACGATGGACATCACCTTGAGCCCCCCGATCTTTTGGCGGATGAGTTCCCGAATGAGGGCCATGGGCTTGTTGCAGCTCCATCCACCGCCGATGGCGACGAAGCTCCCCGGTCTGACGTACTTGCCGATGTCGGACAGTTGTCCCACCTTCGTCTTCTGGGCGACCATGGAAGTTCTCCTTTCGTGTAAAGCAGTCGTGCGGGTCGTTTTCCGCTCACATGAGGGCCCGGGCGACAATGAGCTTCTGGATCTGGGACGTGCCGCCGCCGATGGAAAATAGCCGGGCGTCCCGGAACCACCGTTCCACCGGGAACTCCCGCGTGTAGCCGTATCCCCCGAGGAGTTGGACGGCCTGGCTCGTTACGCGCAAAGCCGCATCCGCGGCGAAGATCTTCGTGATCGAGGCCTCCACGTTCGCATCGGCTCCGGAAGCGTACTTTTTCAAAGCGTCCCGGGTGAGGGTCTTGGTCACGTGAAGGTCGACGGCCATGTCGGCGAGCATCTGCTGGACCATCTGGAACTCGATAAGGGGTTTTCCGAACTGTTTTCTCTCCTTGCAGTACGCAAGGGCCGCCAGGAGGGCGGATTCGCACAGGGCGCCGCAGCAAACGCCCACCAGGGCTCTTTCGAAGGGAAAGAACACCATCGATTCCACGAACCCGTTGTTTTCCTTGCCTAGGAGATTTTCCACGGGCACGCGGCAGTTCTCAAACGTGATCTCGCAGGTCGGAGAAGCTCGGTTTCCGCATTTTTCGAAGGGCTTGGAAGCGGAAAACCCCGGCGTGGCCGTCTCGATAATGAGCGTGCTGATTCCCTTGGGGCCCGGACCTCCGGTGCGGGTCAGGCACACGATGACGTTCGCGACAGAGCCGTTCGTGATGAACGTCTTCGTTCCGTTTACGACCCAGTGATCTCCCTGGCGGACGGCCCGGGTCTTGAGGGAGGCCACGTCGGAGCCGGCCTCGGGTTCGGTGATGGCCATGCCTCCAATCCATTCGGTCGAGGTGAGCTTGGGAAGGTACTTGGCCTTCTGTTCGGGCGTTCCGTATTTGTCGATCCAGTGGGTGCAGAAGACGTGTCCGGTCGTGGAGGTGTAGGTGCCCGCGCAGATCCGGGCGATTTCCTCGGCGACGATGGCCGTTCCCAGGACGTCGTGCCCTCCTCCTCCATACGCCTCGGGGGCGATGAGGCCCAGCAGGCCGAGGGCGCCTAGGCCTTTGAAGACTTCGAGGGGGAACCGTTCCTCCCGGTCGATGTCTGCAGCAATGGGAGCGAGTTTGTCCGCAAGATACCGGCGGGCTGTCTCTCGGATCATCCTGTGTTCTTCGGTCTCGGCGTAGTCGACGGTCTGGTATTGCATGGACCTGGCCTTTCCTGGTGGCGGGCGGAGGAACCGCCGTGTATTCGTGTTGTGTAGTCTGACCTGCTCGACGTCTTACTAGACGATCTCTTGCCGAATGTCAAGTCCCGCTGGCCGGTCGACCCAGACAGGTCGGGGGCGAAGAGGTCAGGCTCGTGCCGCCGGATCCAGCGGGAACCGCGTGTCAACACGCCGTTTGACACGATTTGTCCGGCAAGAGGGGCTCGGGCGACCCATTGACAGAACGGGGGAGCTTTGGTACCGTTTTCAAAGTCTATTCGATTTAAGGTCAGACCAAAAGCGCGTCGTCCAGGCCCGTCTGGGTCTGGACGCTGCACGAAACAAAAGGAGGAGAAGATGGACCAGGGCGTGGTTTCCATGGTTCGATACGAAGGCCCGCAGTCGGTGGGACGGGCTATTGAACTGTGTGACGGCCTTGAGGGAGTCGGCAGGAGCACCCGCGTGCTGATCAAGCCCAATCTGGTGGGCTGGGACGCTCAGGGGCCCTACCCGCCGTGGGGGACCCTCACCACGAGTCGCGTGATCGAAGGTCTCTGCGCGGCTTTGAGGGAGAAGGGAGTCGAGGATATCCGCATCGGCGAGGCCTCGATCCGCTGTAAAGACATTGGGTCCGGAACCCGTGAGATTTTCCAGCGGCTGGGGTACGAGAAGCTCGTCGAGCGGTACGGCGTGAGGCTTGTGGATTTCAACGAGGGTCCGTTCCGGGAGGTGGAGATCGAGCCAGGGCACAAGCTTCTGGTCACGAAGGAAATGGATACCTGCGATTTCCTGATCTCGGTTCCCGTCCTGAAGACCCACGGCGGGACGATCGTCTCCCTCGGGATGAAGAACTTGAAGGGGCTTCTGCATTCGAAATCCAAGCACTACTGTCATCACCCGGACAATCTGCTCGACCATTTCATCGCGCGCCTGGCCCAGACCTATCCGCCCGGCCTGACGGTGATCGACGGGATCTACGCCAACGAGCAAGGACCTCTCCACATGGGGTTCGCCCATCGGTGGAACCTGCTCATTGCGTCCCGGGACGTTTTCGCGGCCGACCTCTTGGGGGCCTACATCCTGGGATACGGCGCCGAGCAGGTGAAGTATCTGGCAGAGGTTGCGCGGGACCAGGGGCGGTCGGTGGAGATTCGCGACTTGAAGATCCGGGGCGGGATCGATCCGGACGACGTGAGAAAGCCCCTCAAGTGGGACTGGCCCTGGTTGCCGGACAACTCCGGACCGGAACCGTTCGGGAAACTTGGTCTCCGAGGGCTTCGGCTTCCGAAATACGAGCACAGCCTCTGTACGGGCTGTTCGTACATGTTCAATCCGCTCATGCTGCTGCTCATGTCCACGCCCCAAAAAGAGTTCGACCAGTACGAGATCCTCTCAGGCTCGGTGCAGGAGCCCTCGGCCGACGCGAAGAAAACCTTCCTGTTCGGACAATGCCAGATCCGAAAGAATCAGAAACATCCCGGCGCGAAAGAACTGATTCCCATTAAGGGATGTCCTCCTTCCATGGCCGAGATCGAAAAGACCCTGAACGAGAACGGAATCCCGGTCAACCGCAAGGGGTACGAGCAGTACCGCACGTACATCATGAGCCGGTACTGGAAGAAGCCCGACGTTTACCCGCTTACCGATTTCTATCTGGGAGAGATTCCGGCCAGTGAGCTGCCGCCTGCCCAGAAGGCCTCCGGGTGAGGGCGGCTTCCGGGGGCGCAGGACCTGCAAAGGGGGGAGCTGGGCTGGGCCGGACTCGATCGCTCGCTGGCCGCCGGATGCGCGGTTTCCTGACCTGACCCGCCGGGGTTCGGGCGGGTCTGGGGGCCAACGGCGTGTGGAACAAGCCACTCTTTTCCAGTTGGGGGGGAACGACATGCAAGAGAAGACGTACATGGAGGACTATTCGATCGGTGAAAGGCTGGTCACCCCGGGTCGGACGATGACCGAGACGGACCTTGTCCTGTTCTCGGCCTTGACGGGCGATTGGCACCCGCTGCACACGAACGTCGAGTACGCCAGTCGCACGCCCTTCGGAGAACGGATTGCCCACGGCATGCTCGTCCTGGTGATCGGCAGCGCCCTGGCCTTCCGGCTGGGGCAGTACGCGTTTCTGCCCAAGTCCTTCATTGCCTTCTATGGCATGGACAGCGTCCGCTTCACCGCTCCGGTTAAGATCGGCGACACGATCCACCTGGAAGTGGAAGTGGTGGAAGTGAAGGGCAAGGACGACAAGCGCGGGCTCGTCACGGTCCGGAACACGGTCAAGAACCAGCGGGGGGAGGATTGCTGCGTTTTCGTGGCCAAATTCCTGTGCGGCCGAAAACCTTCCTGACAAACCGCGGAAGGGGGACCGGCCCTCTCGCGGTCAGTCGTACATCTTGAGGAGCTCTCGGGCGATGATCATGCGCTGGATCTCGCTCGTGCCGCCTCCCAGGGTATTGGCGATGCAGTCCCGGATATCCCGTTCGATGGGATACTCCTTCATGTAACCGTAGCCGCCGTGGATCTGGAAAGCGTCCAGCGCGTCCAAGCGGCTCGTCTCGCCGAAAAAAAGCTTGGCGATGGAGGCCTCGACCGTAGCGGGCATCCCCTGGGACTTCATCCAGGCGACCTTGTAAAAGAGGGTCTTGTAGATTTCCAGGTGGACCCGCATGTTGACGAGCTTGTGCTGGATCTCTTGGAAGTTGGCGATGGGCTGGCCGAACTGGACACGGTTCTTGGCGTACCGGACCGCTTCCTCGAGCCTGGCTTCGGCAACGCCGACAAGAGCCGGCAGCATCGCCGCCCTCTCCCAGACCAGGGTGCCCATGGCGACCCGGAAGCCTCCGCCGACCGGCCCGAGAAGGTTTTCGGCCGGAACCACGCAATCCTCGAAAAAGAGTTCTCCCGTGGGAGACGCGCGCATCCCCATCTTTTCGAGCTTCCTTCCTCTTCGGAAACCCTCAAAGGTGCTTTCGACCAGAAACGCCGTGATCCCCTTGTGACCGAGGGACCGATCGACCGTGGCGAGAACCACGAAGAGATCTCCGATCGGGCCGTTTGTGATGAAAGTTTTGGAGCCGTTTAGGATCCAGCAGTCCCCCTTTCGCTCGGCCTTCGTGGAAAGGGATGCCACGTCGCTTCCGGCTCCGGGCTCGGTCTGGGCGTAACCGCCGATCCATTCTCCCGAGGCCAGCAGGGGGAGGTACTTTCGCTTCTGGGCTTCGGTGCCGGCTTCCACGATCGGGATTTCGCAGATCACCATGTGGGCGCCGAGGGAGGTGACAAACCCCACGTCGCGCGAACCGTGTCCCAGACCCTCCATGGTGATGCAGATCGTCAGCGGATCCAGGCCGAGGCCCCCGTAGGCTTCGGGGACGACCATCTTCTGAAACCCGAAGGCCGCGGCCTTCTTCCAGGCGTCGAGGTCGAGCTCTTCCCGGGCGTCCATCTCAGCGGATCGGGGGGCCACGACCTCCCGACCGAACTTGAACGCCTGCTCCCGCATGGCCAGTTGTTCCGGAGTCCAGGAAAAATCCATGTTGACCCTCCCGACTTGCTCGGGTGAACAGGAACCCTTGCCGGTAGCGCCCTGGGGAAGAGAGGGCGAGCCGTGACCCCCTTCATGCCGCGCCGGGCGGCCGGTTGAAGGACGGCTTCCGCTTCTCGAGGAAAGCCGTGATCCCTTCCTTCGCGTCGGCCGTTTCGAAGATGCTCGAAAACAGCTCGAGTTCGTACGCCACGCCTTCGTACAGGCCCATGCGGGTAGAGGCCAGGACGGCTTCCTTCGACAGGCGAAGGGCAGATGCGGACTTTGCCAGGAGGCGGCCCACGATTTCCTCAACGGCCGCTTCGAGTTCTCCGTCCGGCACGACCCGGCTCACCAGACCGCAGCGAAGCGCCTCATCGGCGTCGATCGGGTCTCCGGTAAGGATCATCTCCATGGCCTTGGCCAAGCCGACGAGTCGAGGCAGGCGCTGGCTTCCTCCGGCCCCGGTCATGATGCCCAGTTGAATTTCGGGCTGCCCGAATTTTGCGCTCTTGGCCGCCAGTCGAATGTCGCAGGCCAGGGCGATCTCGCATCCCATTCCAAAGGCCATCCCGTTGACGGCGGCGACAACGGGCTTGGGGCACTTTTCAAGAAGAGAGGGAGAAAAGAAGCCCGCCAGAATCGAGGCGACCTGTTGCCTGCCTCCGGGGGCCTCTGCCCAGGTTTTCAGCATGGCAATGTCGGCTCCGGCCATGAAGGCCCTCCCGCTGCCGGTCAAAACCAGGACGCGGACGGACTCGTCCTCGGAAAAGGCCCGAACGGCCGCAAGGAGTTCCCGGGACATGGCTTCATTGTATGCGTTGAGGAGCTTGGGACGGTTGAAGACGATGCGGCCCACGGGCCCTTGCTTCTCGACGAGGATCTGGGAGTATTCCATGACGTGCGCCCTTTCCTGTTCGAAGGTGTGCTTCCCGCTCACGGGGCCGGGAGGACCTCTCTCAATCGGAACAAAGCGTTCGAGGCCTAGGTGGACCTTGTCCTGCGAACGTGGGTGCGGATGTACTCGGCCACGGTCTCTCCCGGGAGGCCCGGTGGGAACACTTCGTGGACGCCGATTTCCTTGAGCCTCGGGAAGTCCACCTCCGGGATGACGCCCCCCATGAGGACAAGCGTGTCCCCCATGCCGCGCTCGCGCAAGGCCGGAATGAGTTTTTCGGCGATGCGGAGATGGCCGCTGGTCATGATGCTGACGCCGATCACGTCGACGTCTTCCTGGATGGCCGCATTCACGATCTCCTCGACCGTTCCGAAGCGAAAGTAGATCACTTCCATGCCCGCGTCGCGCAGTTCACGGGCCAGGAGCTTGGTCGCTCTGCCGTGGACATCGATTTTCTTTTTCGCCAAAAGCACTCGGATGGGTTTCTGTGCCAAGATGCGTCCCTCCCTGTTTTCCTATCCCCCACGGCCGGTGAGTCGGACGTCCGGCCTCCTTCACTCGAGTACGACCCAGCCAAAGGCTTTGCGCATGACCTCCATCATTTCTCCGTTGGTGACTCCTTTGCGCGCAGCATCAATGAGAACCGGCATGAGCTCTGTCTTGCCTTCCTTGAAAGACTGGCACGCGCTGGCGAGTGCGGCCAGAGCCGCATCGACTTCCTTCTGGCTCCGCTTGAGGCGGAAGGCGCGAAGCCTCTCGATGGCCTTTCGCTCGATTTCGTAATCCACCCGAAAGGGAAGGTGTTCCTCCTGGGTATCCAGAACGTAGCGGTTGACCCCGACGACGGGAAGCTCGCCCTTTTTAATGGCCTGTTTCCGGGCGTAGGCGCTGTTGTCCACGGCTCGCTTGATCCATCCCTCGGCAAGCCCTTTGATGTAGCCGCCCCGCTTTTCCACGTCGTCGAAAATCTTCCAGGCTTCCTGTTCGATCCGGTCGGTGAGCCATTCGACGAAATAAGAGCCCCCCAGGGGGTCCACCACGTCCCGGAGCCCGGTTTCCCACATGACAATCTGCTGGGACCGGAGGGAGGTCCGGTGGGAAAGTTCCGTGGGGATGCCGATGGTTTCGTCGTAGGAGCAGGAATGGATGGACTGGACGCCACCCAGCACGGCGGCCAGGATCTGCAGGGTGATGCGGGCCGTGTTGTTCAGCGGCTGCTGGGCGACCAAAACGTTCCCGCTCGTGTGGACGTGCACGCGGGCGTGCATGCACTGGGGTTTCGTGCAGCCGGCCTCCCGGGTGATCCTGGCCCACATTTTTCGCAGGGCCCGCAGCTTGGCGATCTCTTCGAAGAAGTTCATCTGCACCCCGACCTGAAACCCGAGGCGGCCCACGAACCGGTCGGGCTCGAGGCCCGCGGATTTGCACGCGTCGATGACCGACTTGCCCCACGCGAGCCCGTAGGCCAGCTCCTCGACGGGAGTCGCGCCGGCCTCGGAGATGCCGTACATGAAGATGTTGGTCGTGTTCCAGGCGGGCATGTGGTTCGTGCAGTAGCGGATGAGGTCCACCATGAGAGCGTATCCGTATTGGGGCTCCCAGGAGGGAATGTCCTGAACGGCTACCCTGGGGTACCAGTTCATCGAGTTGCCCCGGAGAGCGTCCGGAGACTTGCCCCTCCGTTCGGCGGCGGCCACGATATGGGCGAGGCCCGGAAGGCAGTTGTCTCCCGTGATGAGGGAAAAATTGGTGGTCTCGAGCTCCCAGCCCCGGATGAGTTCGTCATAGTCCTCCGGCGTGGAAAGATGGGCGCCGCATTGGCCGACGTTGCCTTCAGCCTCCGGATGATCGGCGTCGATCCCGTACATGGTGGGAATGTCGTAGACCACGTTGAACACCTTGTGGCCGAAGTATCCTTCCATGCCCTGGGCCACGAGGGTTTCCATCTTCGCCCGGGTTTCCTCGCAGGTGCCGTAGCCAAAGACCATCTGCTGCATCCAGGGCGTGACCGCGTATCCGTCGGGATAGAGGCCACGGGTGTAGGGATAGACCCCCGGGAGCGTCGCGAGGTCCAGATGTTCCGTGTCCTCCTCTGTGTAGACGGTCTTGACAGGAATCCCTGAAAGGGTTCGTCCTTGTTTGATCTTGGCGGCGTACTTCTCCCGCCCCTTTTCCCAAATCTTCCACGCCTCCATCATTCGTTGGCGCCTCTGATCGTCCTGCATCGACGTCCCTCCCCGGGGCCGGGCCCCCCGGTCCGGCTCATGATAAAGATTAGGCATAACTTATTGACGGTCAGACCAGGAAATCTCTCTACCATTCCTGGGCCGTCTCTGTCAAGGTCTGGGCAAAGGAAGAGGGGAGAAAAAGGATCTTTGCTGTTTTTTCTCCGGGCCGGGAGAAGCGGGTCGGACGGGGGATAAGGAAAATAGGATTCCCGGAGAAAACCTGTTGCTTTCCCCTTCCATATAGGGTATCTTTGTTTAAACTTGTTACAGGTCAGACCCATTTTCTTCTTGGGGCTGTCGAGGCCCCCGAGAGCGAGGCGCGGCGATGACGAAGCTGATGCCGATCGAGAAGAACGTCAAGATCAGCCAAAAGATCGTAGACCAGGTCAAGCAGATCATTTTCGACGGAAAGCTTCAGCCCGGGGACCGTCTGCCCACGGAGAAAGAGCTGGCCGAACAGCTTCGGGTAAGCCGGCCCACCCTGCGGGAGGCCCTGACGGTGCTTGAGGCGATCGGCCTGATCGAGGTGAGGCCCCGGGAAGGAAGCATCGTCAAGTCCTTGGTGCCCCAGAGCATCCAGGAGCCGATCCAGGACATGATCGAGGTGGATCCGCTCAAGGTGCTGGACCTCTTCGAGGTGCGCAAGAAGATCGATTCCGAGGGGGCGGCCATGGCGGCCGAACGGGCCACGGAGGAGGATCTCGAAAACATCCGGGCCTTTGCCCAGGCCCTCGAAGAGCGCGTGAAGGAGAGCAAGCACATTCTGGAGCTCGAGCCCAGCCGCTTGTATCAAAAGACCTTCTTCGCGATCGCCGACGCCACCCACAATTCGATTTACGCCCACTTCATGAAGTCCATTTGGACTCTTCTTGACGGGGCGATCCCGTACAGCCGGCGCAAGCTTCACGACGTCCCGAACATCTCCAACCGCCTGTTGAAGCAGTACCGGGAGATCGTGGAGGCGGTCCTGACTCGAAATTCGTCTCGGGCCCGCAAGGCCGTCACCCGCCATTTGGATTTCGTCGGGGAACAGTTGCGCCGGTTGGTCGAAGCAAACCGGAACAAGCCGTAAGGGCACGAGAAACCAAGTTGTCCGTGCGGTCAACGCCGGCCCGGCGTCCAGGGGGCGCCGCCGACAAGGGAGGAGGAGCGATGGAAGGGAAGAGGATTTGCGTCTACGGAGCGGGTCTTATGGGCCATGGGATCGCCCAGGTTGTGGCATCGAAGGGATTCTCGGTTGCGCTGCGCGACCGGGACGAAGCCTGCCTGGAAAAGGCCATGCGGGGGATCCGGAGCAACCTCGACAAGCAGGCTGCCAAGGGAAAGATCAAGGTCGAGGAGGCGGAGGCGGTTCTGGCTCGAATCCGCCCGACGATGAGCGACGAGGAGGCCCTCGGCTCGGCGGACGTGGTGATCGAGGCGGTGTATGAAGACCTGGATCTCAAATGCAGGATCTTCGGCCTCTGCGACCGTCTCTGCCCGCCCGGGGCGATCCTGGCTTCGAACACGTCTCAATTCAGCATCACGGCGATCGGCGCAGCCACGAAACGGCCGGATCGTGTGGTCGGCATGCACTGGTTCCTGCCGCCGACTGTGATGCGGCTCATCGAAATCGTCCGCGGAGAGGACACCTCCGAGGAGACGGTGGCCGCCATCCGGGATCTGGCGGCCCGGTGCGGGAAAGAGACCGTGGTCTGCAAGGACCGTCAGGGGTTCATCACGACCCGGGCTCTTGTGGCCCTGGCGGTGGAATGCATGCGGATGCTCGAGGAAGGCGTTGCGAGCAAGGAGGACATCGACAAAGCCATTCGACTCGGTCTCAACCATCCGATGGGGCCTCTGGAGCTTTCGGACTTCAGCGGCCTGGAGCTGCACGTGCAGGCCGCGGACGCCCTGGCCAGAGTGTACGGGGAACGGTTCTTGACCACCCAGACCGTGCGCAATCTGGTTCGGGCCGGTCATTACGGGAGAAAGACCGGCCGCGGGTTCTACGTGTACGGCGACGAAAAGAAGTGAGGGGAGGTGGGGCGCCATGGTCGAACCGAGAGAGGTGGTGATCGCAGCCGCTGTCCGGACGCCCTTCAGCAAGTTCGGAGGGGTTTTGCGCGAGGTGCACAGCACCGATCTCGGCGCGCATGTGATTCGGGAAGTGCTGTCGCGAGCCGGGATCCGGGGCGAGCAGGTGGATATGGTGTATTACGGGATGTGCATCCAGGCGGAGGCCGCGATCGAGTACAACGTGAACGCCCGCCAGGCGCTCCTAAAGGCCGGGATGCCCCCTGAGACCGTTTCCCTCACCCTGGACCGGGCGTGCTGCTCCTCCCTGACTTGCGTCCAGATGGGCTTTCGCGACATTCGGTACGGAGAGGCGGATGTGGTGCTTGCCGTGGGCGCGGAGAACATGAGCAACACGCCCTTCGTGCTCCACAATGTCCGATGGGCCACAGGTCTTGCCCAGCCTCTGATCCGGGATCACCTGTTTCCGATCGGGTACTCGGGTTACAATTCCCTGGCCAAGGACGCGGGGGAGGTGGCCGTCGAACACGGAATCGGCAGGGAGGAGCAAGACCACTGGGCCTGGAGGAGCCAGAAAAGGTACGACGAAGCAAAGCGAGCCGGGAAATTCGCCGAAGAAATCGTCCCGATCGAAGTGCCCCAGCGGAAAGGGAAGCCCCTGCGGCTCGAGGAAGACGAGTTTCCAAAGCCCGAGACCACCCTGGAGAAGCTCGCGTCCCTGCCGACAGTGTACGGGAGTCCTACGGTGACGGCCGGAAACGCGCCGGGCCTGGATGCCGGGGCAGCGGCCCTGGTCCTCATGAGCCGACAGAAGGCTCTCTCGCTGGGGATTCCCGTCCTTGGGACGATCGTGGCCACGGCGAGCGTGGCTCGCCAGCCCCGCTACATTGCTTCGGCGCCTGCTGACGCGATCGACCGGGTCCTGGGGAGGGCTGGCCTCGGGCTTGACGATCTCAAGTTGCTCGAGATCAACGAGGCGTTTGCCGCCGTGCCCCTGGTTTCGAGCAAAATTCTGGCGGATCGACACCACGGCGGGGATCGGAAGCGTCTTGAGGCGCTCAGGGAAAAGCTCAACGTCAACGGCGGAGCCGTGGCCGTGGGGCATCCAGTGGGCGCCAGCGGCGCCCGGATTCTCATGACCTTGGCCTACGAACTGCGCAGGAGGGGAGGCGGCTACGGGGCTTGCGCGATTTGCGGGGGGTTGGCCCAGGCGGATGCCGCAGTGATCCGTTGCGAAGGGAATTGAAGAGGCTGGGCGGATGGCCTCGGCAAGGCTCGCTGGAGAGACAGGCTGTTTGTCGACCTGTACGAAAAGGATCGCACGAGGAGGAGGGGAGAGATGAGTTACACGGTCTTGAAAGTGGAAAGGCAGGAGAAGGTGGCGGTCATCACCTTTCACAGGCCTGAAAAATTCAATGCGGCCAACGCCCAGATTTTCGGCGAGCTCGCCACGGCCGTGCGGGAACTGGACGCGGATCGAAACGTGGGATGCATGGTGTTGACGGGCCAGACGTTCGTGCATCCCAAGAAGGGGACGCCGTATCCGGTGTTTTCGGCCGGCGCGGATGTGGAGCAGTTCGCGACCGTGGGCAAGACCGAGGCAGGTTTCGATTTCATCAAGGTTTGCTTCGAGCCGTTCAAGGCCATCGAGTTCTCCGAAACCCCGGTGATTGCTGCGGTGAACGGTGCGGCTTTCGGCTTCGGCTTCGAGATCGCGGGAGCCTGCGACATGTGCTTCTGCTCCCGCAGCGCCCGGTTCGCCCTGAAGGAGATCAACCACGGCGCCGTGCCCGCCTGGACCGTGACCCGAGGCCTGGAGAAGCTCGGGAAGCAAGTGGTGGCGTATCTTGCCCTTTCGGCTGCAGAGGTCAGCGCAGAGGAAGCCAAGCGGCTGGGCATTGTGCTGGAGGTTTTCGAGGATGCCGAGCTTCTTCCGAAGTGCATCGAGATCGCCCGGCAGATCGCCGCGAACAGTTACATGGCGAAGACGTTCATCAAGACCACCCTCAACCGGAAGGCCCTAGAGCAGTATCAGGAAGCTGAGCGCTTCATGCCGACGATCTTCGCCACGGAATTCATGCAGGGAGCGTTCGCCCGGTTCCTGGCGAAGAAATAGAGGGCGGCAGAGGCGGCCTTGTGAAGCGTGTGGCCCTCAAGTACTGCGGCGGATGCAACCCCTCCTACGACCGGGTGCGCCAAGTGGAAGAAATCCAGAGGGCGGCCGGGACGCGGATTGAATGGGTACGGCCCGATTCGGCCGGCGTTGAGGCGGTTTTGGTCGTGGCGGGCTGTGACAGGCAGTGCGTCGAGGGAGTAGAATACGAACAGGCCGGGTTGCGCGTCGTCCGCTTGCAAGACGGCCGGACGGCACCCGAGGAGGTCGTCGGACGTCTACTCGAGGAAAGGGGATTCCATGAAGATCCGGACCCGAGAGGATTACCTTGAGAGTCTCAGAAAACTCGGTCACAAGGTCTATTACCGGGGCGAGCGCGTCCCGGACGTGACGGCCCATCCGGCCTTTGTTCCCCATATCAACGCGGCGGCCAAGACCTACGAAATGGCGCTCCAGCCGGAGTTCGAGGACCTGCTGACCGCGACCTCCCACTTGACGGGGAAAACGATCAGCCGGTTCACCCACATCCATCAGAGCGTGGACGATCTGATTCGCAAGGTGCAGATGCTTCGGCTCGTGGCCCACGAGACTGGAAGCTGCTTTCAGCGGTGCGTTGGCTTTGACGGGCTGAACGCGACCTATATGACCACCTACGACGTGGACGTCAAATGCGGGACCTCTTACCATGCCCGTTTCCTCGAGTACCTCAAGTACGTGCAGGAAGAAAACGTGATGATCGTCGGGGGCATGACGGACCCCAAGGGCGATCGGTCGAAGTCGCCGAGCCAGCAGGACGACCCGGACTTGTTCACCCGTGTGGTGGAGAAGCGAAGCGACGGCATCGTCCTGCGGGGCGCCAAAGCTCACCAGACCGGGGCGGTGAACTCCCACGAGATTCTCGTGATGCCCACCTTGGCGCTGCGGCCGGGGGAGGAGGCCTATGCGGTCGTCTGTGCCGTTCCGCTGAATGCGCCCGGAGTGGTTCTCGTTTTCGGACGGCAGACCAACGAGGAGAGAAAGTTCGACAGCCGGTTGGACGCCGGAAACCCGGACTTCGGCATGGTCGGCGGGGAGGCCCTCGTCGTGTTCGACGATGTATTCGTGCCGTGGGAACGGGTGTTCTTGTGCGGGGAGGTGGAATTCGCCGGAATCCTCGTGGAGCGGTTCGCCACGCTCCACCGGCAGAACTACGGGGGATGCAAGGGAGGAGTCTCGGATATCCTGATCGGCGCCTGCGGGCTCGCCTCGGAATATCAGGGCACGCTCAAGGCGTCCCACATCCGGGAAAAGCTCGCCGAGATGATGCATCTGGCCGAGACGATCTACGCCGGGTCCGTGGCGTGTTCGGCCATGGGCTACCGGACGGCGTCCGGGGCTTACTATCCGGATCCGGTCCTGGCCAACTGCACCAAGCTGAATGTGTCGCGCAACATTTACCAGATCGCCCGGTTGGCTCACGACGTGGCGGGCGGAATCATCGCCACCCTGCCGTTCGAGGGCGACCTGAAAAGTCCCGAAGTGGGCAAGTATGTGGAAAAATACATGGCCGGCGTGAAGGGCGTGTCCACTGAGACGCGCATGAAGATCGTCAGGCTCATCGAAAACATGACCGGCGGCACGGCGCTGGTGGAGTCCATGCACGGCGCCGGCTCTCCCCAGGCTCAGATGATCATGTACCAGCGGCTGGGAAAGCTCGACATGAAGATGCGCTGGGCCAAGAAGCTCGCGGGGATCGAGGAATGAGCCGGCGCTCCCTCGGGATCAGCCAGGCCCGGAAACGGTTGTTCGGGCCGCGGCTCTCTTCAAGTTGAGATCCAGCATGGACGGTTCGGGAGGGTCATACTCCGTGGGGACCCTGGCCACGAGGCTGATCGCGCCGACCGGACAGGTGGAGGTGCACACCCCGCATCCGATGCACCGCTTCGGGTCCACGCGGAAAGCCCCCTCGTGTTCGGCGACGGCTCCCATCGGGCAGCGTTCCTCTGCGCAGATCCCGCAGGCCGTGCAGGCATCCGGATCCACGGTGGCCACAAGGCGGTTTCGGGCGATCATGCGGTCCGCCCCGTGCTCCTTGACCGCTCGAAGGCAGATGCAGCAACAGGAGCAGCAATTGCAGAGAAACATGATGGGGTCGTTTTCCACGTTGCTCGTGACGTGCACGAGCCCCAGCGCCTCGGCCTTTTCGACGACGGCGATGGCTTCGGCCTTGGAAACCACCCGGCCCCTCGTATAGCGGTCGAAAGCGCCTTCCTCGCTTGAAAACATGAGGCAGGTCTCGAGCGGGAATCGACAGGGATGGCCCGTCAGGGCCATCTCGTTCCGGCAGATGCACTCGGTGAGCTGAAAGGCTTTGGCGTTTTCGAGCAGCCGCCGGACGTCTTCAAAGGGAAGGGCCGTGGCGTCCCTCTGGATCTCGGCCTGGACCGGAATGACCCTCGCCATGGCCGGGCCATACGTGCCCAGGGCCTTGATGATCGTGGGATAATATTCCTCGCAAAGGGCGGCGAGTTCCGCGTCCATCCTTTCGGACTGAAATTCATAAATGCCGGGCAAGAAGGGGAAGAAGGCGTATACCTGGGCGCCGAAGAGCCGGAACGAGCCGATCTGGCCCTTTTCGGCCATGGTGTCGAGAAGGGCCTGCATCTCCTCCAGGGGCTTTCCAAGTCTTTGTGCGATCTGTTCTGCGGTTTCGGGCACGGGGAGCAACTGAAGGGCCGTTTCGGCCTCCTCGGGCGAGAAGATCTTCCGCAGGATTTTCAGCTCGACGCCGCTCGCCGTGGAAGGAAACGGGTTCGGCATCTGGTCGAGCTTGGCCGCCAGGCGCTTGTAAACCTCTTCCATCTCTTTGCTCTTCCTCGAGGAAAGGGTGATGCCTAATTGAGGAGGTACGACACGATGAGAGCGATTTGGTCCCGGTCTCGGAAGGCTCCGAAGTTCGTAAAGTTTCCTTCGATCGCGCTGTACTGGAGCATGAACCGGAACGGCTCGTGGATGAAGTTCACCGAAGGTTGGATCAGCATGGTCCCGCGGACGTCCCAGGCCAGGGCGAACTGAGGCTGGAGGTTTCCTTTCATGTACATGGTGTTGATCATGAACGTGAAGACATGCTCGAAGCGTTTGACACTGGCATAATCCTTGAGGCTGGGATAGATGAGGGCCGCCTGACGCATCCGGCTGTCGTACTCCGGCACATACTGGCCGAAGTACTGACCCGAAAGGAAGAACGTGTTCGTTTTGTTGAGAGGGCGAATCCACATCTGTTTGTCGAAGCCGAACATGTACCGAAGAATGTCCTTGCGGGGAATGGTTCCACTCTTGGGGTTCAGCGGGAGACCCCGAAGGCCCAGGTCCCGGATGTCCACGCCCAGAAGTTGCGCCGCGAGATCCAGGATGGGGTCTGGAAGCTCGAGCTGTTCTCCGAACAGAGTCGCGTTGTTGATTTCGGGAATGAAGACAGGCTCGTTCCAGAACCAGGCGACCTCGGAGCGGAACACCGTGTTGCTCAGGGGGTCCCAGTAATTCAGGCTCGCCCCGGTGATCCGGACTTCGGGGAATTCGCCCCAAAGCTGCATTTGGTTGAGGTCGCTTAGGATTTCAGGAGAGCCCACCACATAACTCCTCAAGGTCGGCATGTCCAGGAACGTCTGGTAGTGCGCCACCGACACATTGACCTTGTCAAACAGTAGAGCCTGCAGGCGCGCGCCCCAGCGGCTTTCGGACCATTTGCGGTCCGGCGTGATGATCCGCAGGGAAGGGACGAACAAAGCGGGCAGGGGGGCAGAGTAGGCCGTTCCAAAGGGGGCAAAGGGCCCCACGTGGGCGTCGATCTTGCCCGGCACGAGAAACCCCTCCAGACTGATCGAGGAGATTGGGCCGACCATGCCGAGGTTCAGGCTCGAGCGGAGCATCCAAAGGGGGATCCGCCTGTCGTCGAGGTCTTCGAAGGGGCCTCCGAAGGTGTTGTCCAGGGGGTTGATCCCGTCGAGGAGGCGGAAGATATCCGTCTCGCCCCAGGCGAGGTTCTGCTTGCCGATCCGCATGAAAAAGGGCCCTCTGGAAATGTCCGCATAGCATTCCCAGAGATCGTAGCTCTGTTTGAATTCGTCGATGTTGGTCTTGTCCGCGTCCCGCACGTCCTGAAAGATTCCCGGGCCGTAGTCGTAAATGCCTTCATAAAGGAATCTTCCGACCACGTGATATTTCACGTTGAGGTTCAGGGCCCGGAAGGGGTAGAGAATATCCAGGTCTTTCTTGAGGTATTTGAGGTCGTGGTTCACTTCCAGGATGGCTAAGTTCCGATGCTGGACGAGATCGCCCGTTTGCACGTCCGGGTATGTGTACCCCTCGGCGTCGTTCAGGCGGAGGGTGGCCCGGGTTTGGGCCTTGCCCGTAACCGTGAAGGTGTCCTTTGAATCAATGGAAATCGCCTCCGCTTGATAAGCCGAGCCCAGCAAAAAGCATAGAGATACCACCGCAAGAACGCTTCTCGTCTTCCCGTTCATCGCTTTCCCCCCTGTCACGACGTCCTCGAAGTCGACCGGTCACCGAATGCATTGGGCTGAGGTTCGGGCAAGAGAATTCCAGGCGACACGTCCCGAAGATGCCGCGGGCCCGGGCCCACGGGTGAAGCGCCAAAGGGCGCTCCCTCCCCCCTGCCGACCTGAAAGGGCGGGACGCGGAGCCAACATAGCAAAAATCGCTTTTTCGGGAAAGGGCAAAATGGCGGCCGAGAAGCTCCGAGTTCTGCCGAACGTCGGATCTCCCCTCCCGGAGCATCCAATGGGCCGGTTCTGCTCGATCATTTGTATGGCAACACCTGGGTCTCGAGAAACTCGGCCACGGCCTCCCGGGTCTTGTCGATGGAGACCGGTCGGGGATCCTGCACGTCGATTTCATGCACGAGCAAAGGCTTGTCTCTCTCTCTGCAGGCTTCTCGAATGAAGCCGTGCGCTCCCTGGCCGTGCTTGCAGGGGATGTGGGCCGTGACGATGACCGCATCCACGTCCCAGCCGTCTATGGCCGCGATCATGTCGTCCACAAAGTACTCGTGAGGTCCCCGGTATTGCCGAGCCATGCAGATGTTCATCATCTTCCAAGCGTAGTCGCGGACGATGGTCTCGGGCGTGGTGGGATCGATGAAGGTCGCCGTAGGATGGCCGAAAAGGGTCATGGCCGTGACGGCCTTGTACTCGTCCTCGAGCCAGTCGTGGATGCCCGTGTCGTAGACGGGATCGGGGTTGTAGAGGAGAAGGCGGATCCTCTCGTCCTGGACGGCTCCCTTTTTTGCGGCGGCGAGCTTGCGGGAATCCTCGATGATGAACTTGCACACGTCGAGAAGATAGTCGGTTCCCGAAGCGACCTCGAAGAAAAGAAAGTGATAGAAAGGAAGCTTTCCGGGATGGGGGCAGGGCTTGAGCTTGCGCATCTCCCCTTCGGCGTAAAAGAGCTCCATCGACTCGTTGGCTATGCGAATGTGCTCTCGGCACTTGTCCCAGTCCATCCGGACGCCGAGGATCTCCTCGACCTGCCGGATCATGTTCCAGATCTGCCGCGCATACAGGTCGACGCTGCGTTCGTCGTGCCAGTAGGGCGTGTCGCAGTATATGACAGGAACATCCATGAGTTTCTGGATAATCTGGTAGGCGCACAAAGCCGAGTCGCATGGCGTGGTGGGGGAAACGATCACGTGAGCCGGAGGCTGGATTTCTTCGAGCACGCACCCCAGGAGGCCGCTGTCCGTAGGACAGATGTCCGGAGGGAGGCCGATGTCCCGGGCGGCGTCGATGTAAGGCGTCAGCCCTTCGGGCTCGATGAGGCAGAGGAACCCGCAAAGAGTCTCGGACATGTAAGGCTGCACGCCGGGAAAGCCCATGAACAGTTCGGGAAGGAAAAGGAACTCGTGCCAAAGGAATTTCTTGCCGGTGTCCACGGCGTTGAGAATGTCATGGAGATAAATCTCGGCGGCCTTCATGGCTTTGACCACGCACACGTCCCGTGGATCACCGATGGACTCCATGGCCTCGCCCATGTTTCGGACGGCGGTGAGGTGGTCTTCAAAAACGCGGAAAAATTTGTCTCGGTTGAACTGTACCGTTGGGGCCATCTCGGAGACTCCTTTCATGGGAGGTCGGAAGGCGTTATTCCAGACTTTCGAGAAAGGCCTGCACCCGGGTTTTCATCTGGCCGACTCCGCCGAGAAGGTACTCGCGCTCAAGCCAAAGGGTGGGTACACCGGTCTCCCGGGCATCCAGGTCCGTAAGGACCCGCTCGGCTCCCCAAAGCTGGCACATGACGAGGCGCTCGCCCACGATGGCATCCGCCTTCCAGTCGCGCAGGATTTGGCGGATCCGATCCTGCCTGCCTTTGGGATCCATGACCCGGGGGCAGGGCCAGCGAAAATAATAGCGCCTTGCGATGGCTTCGAGGGGGTCTCCGGTCTCGTCTACGAGATCCCAGAACATCCGCGCCCCGAAGCAGAGCCCGTCGGCCACAACGAGAGCGCCCTGGCTTTCGAGGACTTCGACCCACTCGGGGTTGTCGAGTTCGCTCCCGTACAGGAAAACCCGCTTCCGGGGTGCTGGCACGGCGACGCGGTCCCTGAGGGAGGCGAGAAGTCCTTCGAGCTCGCGGATGAACTGCTCCTTGGGCATGCAGGTGGAGGCCACGGTGACGGCCAGGGTTTCGGCTCCGGTCAGAGGCGGCAGGGGAGCCTTCCGGAGTTCGTAAAGCCGGTGCAAAAGGTGCCTCGAACGGTTGACGAGGCGGATCGCCTCCGAAAGCTTTTCATCCGTGATGGAAACCCCGAAGTGATTCTCCAGCCCGCGGACGAGGCGGGCCAGTTCGTCCTTGTAATAGGCTAGAGAAGTCTCCTCGAACGGGACCCGTGGGGCCGCCACGTACTCCAGAAAGAACTCCTTGCGGGATGCCGCATCGCGAAACACGTCGGCCCGGATCACGTCGCAGACGCGCCGCATCTGGTCGCAGCCGTTGGTGCCCACATAGCCGTCTAGAAAAGCGAATTGGCCCTTCAACGCCTCGTCGATGAGGTGCCGGCAGTAGGTGCAATTCAAGTAGGTGGTATGTCGGTCCGCATCGCTCGTCTCCCGGCTCTCGGGCGCCCGGAGCCTGTAGGGAAGGGCGCCAGCGGCGATGAGGATTTCCTCGGGCACATTCGTGCACACATACCCCACCACCTTCCCCCCGGACCGCTTCCAGGCTTCCACGGACTCGTTCGACGCCTTTTGAATCACCTTTCGGAACTTGTCGATCGCCTCCATTTGGGGTCTCCTCGCACCGGACGCCCGTCGAATTCCCTGTGCCTGGGCCTGGGGGGCCTCAGGAGGGCTCGTCGGGGAACTCGGTGTCGATCTTCGTGCAGTTGTTCATGAGTTTGAGCGTCATGCGGACCTGCTTGAGGAGCTTGAGCTGACTGCCTTTGACCAGCTTGATCTTGCGGGTCATGAGGCCTCGGAGTGGCTCGAGCTTTGCCCGGACCATCTCTTTCCAGACGGAGTATTTCCCCGTGATCACGTACTCTGCGTCCGGTCGTTCGTCCAGGGAAGAGAGAGCGCAGCATTCCTTTGCCACGCCTTGGTCCGCCCAGAAAAACAGGTATGCGGTCTTATCGAGCTTGCCGGGTTCGGCCTCGATCTGGAGGACGAATTTTCCTGAGAAGTCTCCGCAGGCGTCACGGAATTCCGGGTCTTCGTTGCACACCCTTTCGAGCTCCTTGATCCATTCGTCGCTCGGATATCTCTTGCCCATGGTGTCCTCCTTGGCATGGGGTCCTCACGTTCTCCTGGAGGTCCTGCCCGCAACTCCTTCCGAGGGAGTGCTCAGGCGCTGCGATCAAACCCTGCCGGCGATCCTGGAAGCTGTCTCGGCCTCCTGGGTTGTAAAGAGCCGCTTGGCGAGCCGCTTGGCCAGGGCCACGATCGTCACCGTCGGAGGAAGCCCCCACGGCTCGGGAAGGACGCTTGCGTCCATACAATAGCAGCCGCGGATTTCGGTCTGGCAATCCCGGTCGAGGAGTTCGCCGATTCGCACGGTCCCCCCGGGGTGAGCGGCGAGAATGCAGGTCTTCATCAGGTCCTCCCGCTTGACCCCCGCCTTGAGGAGGATCTGCTCGGCCATGACGGCCCCCTTGTTCAACTTCGCCCACACGTCGCTGTCCAGGGGCTTGGAAAACGATTCGTCCAGGTTGACTCTTCCTTCCAGGCCGTCTCGCACCTTGACCATGATCCCGAGAGTTCGCGTGTAGTTCTTGAGCGCCTTGGGCAGGGACGCAATCCCCTGAAGACCGTTAAAGGCATGCAGGCCCGCGTAGAACATAGGCGGGCTGAGGGCGTCGGTCATCACGATGCCGTCCTGTTCGAGGTTTGTCCCGGCGGTCATCGGGATGTCGTACTTGGATCCCTGAACGTCTGCGGGGCCCACGACGAGCCAGAGAGGGTCCGCGAACAGTCCGCGGCCCGCGTCATACAAGCCCGAACGCTGTAAGATGGGCGGCGTGCCCTGCCCGCCAGCCGACAAGATCACCCGGTCGGCTTCAATCCGGATGTCTCCAGACGAGGCGCTCGCAAGGACACCGATCGCTTTTCCTCCTTCGGTGAGAACACGATCGACCCGGGTCTTGAGCAGGACCGTGGCGCCGTGCCGTTCAGCTTCCTGAATATACTCCCGAGCCGTCCACCTGGCTCCGTGCCTGCAGCCGAGAAAACAACCTCCACAGTTGGGCTTGCACTTTTCCGGACGGATCCATTTGTCCAAAAGGTTCCATTCGAAGCCGAGCTCGCGGGCCGCGTCCATGATTCTCCGGGCCGCAGGGCCGACCAGGGATTCGGGGAGGGTGCGGATGGGGATTTCAGCGTAAAGCTCTTCGATCTCTGGAGTCAGGTCGATGTCGTACCTCTCTTTGAGCCATTTCGGAGGCTTGAAGGCGGTGCCGCAGAAGACCACACTCGCTCCGCCGAGCGTCTTGGGCCGGACCACCCATGTCCCCTCTTGGGAAAAGGTGAAACCGAGGCGGTCCATCATGCCGGTGGTGAGGACGGTCAGACCGAAGTGCCGATTGTGGCGGCCGGCTTCACAGACAATGACTTTCTTGCCTTTGCGAGCGAGTTCCCGGGCCATGGTGGCTCCGCCGGGCCCGGAGCCGGCGATGACGACGTCGGCACGAAGGGTTTTGATTGGAGAGGCCATGGTGGTTCTCCTTTTGGCCCTCCTCCCCTTGGACTGCGGGGGCCGCCCAAAAAGCGGAGGAAGTCCGAAAAAAACATTGCAAATGGGATCGTCTGTTCATATAATGACCAAAAGTATTTCTCTGACCGCAAGTCAGTCTACTCCGATCTTTCTTTCGTTGTCAAGAAAAAAATGGCCCCCGGCGGTTACCCTTCGGGCATGGGCCCTCATGCCATTCAAAGCGGCAAGGGGTACGGAGAAACCACTGAGAGGAAAGGATGGGCGATGGGTACGTATCAGGCGAACACGAGGGATGTGCGGTTTGTCCTTTGGGAGCAACTTGAGGTGCAGAAGCTGTTGGGGACTGGGCGGTATCAGGAGCTGGACCAAGCCACCGTGGACATGGTGATCGAGGAGGCGGCGAAGTTCGCCGAGAAGGAGTTGGCGCCTGCCGCGGAAGAGGGAGACCGGGTGGGATGCCGGTTCGAAAAAGGACGCGTGTTCGTGCCCGAGTGCTATCACGATCTGTATCGCAGGTTCTGCGAGGCGGGCTGGGTGAATGTCTACAGCGATCCGGCTTTAGGCGGGCAGGGGCTTCCGTACGTCATGCTCAATGTGACCGACGAATTCTTTACCGGAGCGAACTTCAGCTTCTTCAGTTACCCGCGCCTTGCCTTCGGGGCGGGGCGCTTGATCGAGTCCTTCGGCACGCCCGAACAGAAAAAAACGTACATGCTCAAAATGTACTCGGGCCAGTGGGGCGGGACGATGTGCCTGACAGAACCCCAGGCCGGTTCGGCCGTGGCGGACATCAAGACGACCGCAAAGCGCGCGGGAGACCACTTTCTCATCTCCGGGACCAAGATGTTCATCACCTCCGGCGAGCACAACGTGACCGAGAACATCGTGCATGCGGTCCTTGCCCGCATCGAGGGGGCGCCGCCTGGGGTGAAGGGCATCAGTTTGTTCTTGGTTCCCAAGATCCGCGTCCGCCCAGACGGTTCGCTGGGGGAGCCGAACGACGTGGTCTGCGGCGGAATCGAGGACAAGATCGGTCTCCACGGATCTTCGACGTGCCTGCTCCATTTTGGAGAAAACGGCGACTGCCACGGCTACCTGCTTGGGCCTGAAAACGGGGGGCTGGCCTGCATGTTCCAACTCATGAACGAGGCGCGAATCTCTGTCGGACAACAGGGCGTGTCGATGAGCAGCGCTGCCTACCTCAAGGCCCTTGCGTATGCCAAGGAGAGGATCCAGGGCACGGAAATCGCGTCAGCCCGGGATCCGAACGCCCGCCGGGTCGAAATCATCAAACACCCGGACGTGAGGCGAAACCTCCTTACCATGAAGGCCTACGTGGAGGGCATGCGGGCCCTGCTTCTGTATTGCTCGTACATGATCGACCTTTCGGAGACGCGCCAAGAGAGCGAGGAACGGGAGAAGTACGACTTGCGGGCCCAATTGCTCACGCCCATTTGCAAGGCTTACGGATCCGACATGGGCTTCCGGATGATCGAAGTGGCGATCCAGGTCTTCGGCGGGTACGGAGTCTGCCGGGAGTACGAGGTGGAGAGGTATCTCAGGGACTGCAAGATCGCCTCCATCTACGAGGGAACGAACGGTATCCAGGCCCTGGATCTCCTAGGGCGGAAAATCGGGATGAAGGGAGGCGCGATTTTTTCGGACCTCATGGATGAGATGGGACGGTTCATCGAAACCTGCGCGTCGGACCCGGAGCTGGCGGATTCAGTGCGGGAGCTCGCTCTTGCCCGAGGCAAACTGATGGAAGTCACGCAGCACCTTGGCGGGCTGATGCTCGGCGGAGACGTACTGTATTCGCTTCTGCAGGCCTATCCGTACTTGATGTTGTTCGGAGACGTGATGGTGGGCTACATGCTTCTTTGGCAGGCCCGGGTGGCCGCCGAGAAGCTCAGGCGAATGCAGGAGGATGCTGGCGCACCAGGGGAGCAGGGACGGCTCGCCCTGGCGGCCGCCAACCCGGAAGCCGCCTTTTACCTGGGCAAGATCGGCGCGGCGCGGCATTTCGCCGCGGCGGTTCTTCCCGAGGTGGAAAGCCGTTGCAAAGCCATTCGAAGCGGCGAGAGGAGCGCCCTCGCCCTTCCCGAGAGCGCCTTCTGAGGGAGCGTGAGGCCCGCCGCCCGGCTGAAGGCACGACGAGCCTCGTGGCGGGGGTCGTTGAGAGCCAAACCCGTTCGAGCCGAGCGGGCGCACGGCTTGGGAGAGACGCACCATGTACCCTGGCAATGTTTCACGCTGGATTTCTTGGTGGGCCTCGGTTCAACCGGAGCGGGAGGCGGTGGTCTTTGAGGGTCGGGGCGTGACATACGGGGAGTTGAACGCTCGGATCAACCGGCTGGCCCGGTGCCTTCGGAGGCGGTTCGGCGTAAGCAAAGGCGACCGGGTGGCCTGCCTTTTGAGAAACTGTCCGGAGTACTACGAAGTCTTTTTCGCCTGTTCCCGGATCGGCGTTCGGTTTGTTCCCGTCAATATCCGCTTTACGGCGCGGGAGACCCAATTCATTCTCAGCAGTTCGGAACCGAAGGTTTTGTTCACGGAGAACCACTTCGACTCGGTCTTGTCTGGGATCGATTTGGCCGGCGCGGGCATCGGCTGCGTCTGCGTGGACCGGGGCGAGTACGAGCGTCTCCTGGCGGGGGAAGAAGAGGCCGATGTGCCGGACCAGGCCGGATTCGGGGACGACCTGGCCATTCTGTACACCTCGGGCACCACGGGCCAGCCCAAGGGCGCTGTCCTGAGCCATATGAGCGCTCTGGCCGTCACCCACAACATGATGGTGGTGTTCGGCCACAACCGCCGCGACCGGTTTCTGGTGCAGCTTCCGCTGTGCTTCGTTGGTGCGCTGATTCCCATGTCGATGCCCGTGTTTCACGGCGGCGGCACGATCTTTCTGGAGCGCGACTTTCACCCCGCTCGGACCCTCGAACAGGTCGGGAAGAATCGCATCACCTTGAGCTCGGGCGTTCCTACCCTTTGGACGCGGGTCTCGGACGAGCCGGGATTCGCTTCCACGGATTTCTCCTCGGTTCGAGCGCTCTGGTGCGGCGGGGCGCCGGTTCCGACGAGTCTGCTCGAGGCGTACCGGGAAAAGGGCGTGTCCTTTACGTCGGGGTACGGACTGACCGAGGCCGGGGGATTCAATCTTTTTGTGCCGCCGGAGCGAGTCGGCACGGAGAGGTCTGGCTACTTGCCGATGCTTTGGAACGACGTGCGGTACGAGAAGGAGGACGGGTCGCCCGCAGGGCCTGGCGAAATCGGCGAGATCCTGATCCGTGGGCCCGTGGTGATGAAAGGATACTGGAGGAGACCGAAGGAAACCGCTGAGGCGATCCGGGACGGATGGCTTCACACCGGCGACTTGGCTCGGGTGGAGGAGGACGGGTCCTGCCAGATCGTGGACCGCCTCAAGGACATGATCGTGACGGGCGGCCTGAACGTGTATCCGGCCGAGGTGGAGAACGTCCTGTGCAGTCACCCGAGGGTGCTTCAGGTGGCCGTTGTGGGCGTTCCGCACAGGATCTGGGGAGAAAAGGTCGTGGCGGTCGTGGTTCCTCGAGCCGGAGAGAAGGTGGAAAAGGAGGAACTCGCGGCTTTCTGCCGCGCTGTCCTTGCGGACTATAAGGTTCCAAAGTCGTTCGTCTTCGCCGAAGCGCTGCCCATGACAACCTCGGGCAAGGTTCAGAAACGGCTGGTGCGGGAGCGCCTTGCGGAAACCGAGGGTTGGGCAGAAGGGAGCAAAAGGTGAGTGCCGCCCCATGGGGAGCAAAGAGAGGTCAGGAAAAGAGAACATCAAAGGGGGGGGAGGAGATGTACCCGGGAAATCTGTCGAGATGGATTGCGTGGTGGGCAAGGGTGCAGCCCGAGCGGGAGGCGGTCGTGTTTGAGGGACGGCGATTGTCCTACGGGCGATTGGACGAGCGGATCAACCGGCTGGCCCGAGGTCTGCGGGAAGCGTTCAAGGTCGAGAAGGGGGATCGCGTCGCTTGCCTGCTGCGAAACTGCACGCAGTACTACGAGATCTTTTTCGCCTGTGCCCGGATCGGGGCGCGGTTCGTTCCGGTGAACATTCGCCTGACTGCGAGGGAGACCGACTACATCCTGGGCAACGCAGAAGCCCGGGTTTTGTTCACGGAAAGACATTTCGACCCGGTCCTGGCAGGCCTGGAAGTTGTCAAGGCGGGCGTGGAGTGTGTCCGGCTGGACGAGGGCGAATACGAGGAATTCCTGGCTCGACGGAAGGCGGATGCCATCGACGACCAGGCCGAGTTCAGTGACGACCTGGCCATTCTCTACACGTCCGGAACGACCGGACAGCCGAAGGGAGCTGTCTTGCGGCAGTTGAGCGTGCTGGCCATCTCCCACAACATGATGGCCGTCTTTGGGCACAACCGGCAAGATCGATTCATGCTCCAGCTCCCGCTGTGCTTCACGGGCGCTCTGATCCCTCTGTCCATGCCGATCTTCCATGCCGGAGGAACGATTTTTCTGGAGCGGGAGTTCGACCCCGGCCGGAGCCTCGAGCTGATCGAAAAGGAAAGGATCACGGTGAGCTGCGGGGTCCCGACCCTATGGACGCGGGTTTCCGACGAGCCGGCCTTCCGGGAAACGGATTTTTCTTCTGTGAGACTCCTCATGTGCGGCGCGGCGCCGGTTCCTCCCAGCCTCGTGGACACGTACCGGGAAAAGGGCGTCCCCTTCACTTCGGGCTACGGGCTGACCGAGGCTGGAGGGTTCAACTTGTTCGTCCCTCCTGACCGGGTTGGTACGGACAGAGCCGGCTATCTGCCGCTTCTCTGGAACGACGTGCGCTACGCCAAAGAAGACGGTTCGCCGGCAGGACCGGGCGAGATCGGCGAGATCCTGATCCGCGGACCCGTGGTGATGAGGGGATACTGGAAGCGGCCCGCGGAAACCGCCGAGACGATCCGGGACGGGTGGCTCCACACCGGTGACTTGGCGCGGGTGGAGGAGGACGGCTCCTGCCACATCGTGGACCGCGCAAAGGACATGATCGTTACGGGCGGCCTGAACGTATATCCGGCCGAGGTGGAACATGTCCTTTGCGCCCATCCCAAGGTTCTTCAGGTCGCTGTGGTGGGGGTTCCCCACAGGATCTGGGGTGAAATGGTCCTGGCCGTCGTGGTTCCGAGGCCGGGCGAAACCCTCGAGGCTCAGGAACTCGCGGCCTATTGCCGGCGGTCTCTTGCGGATTACAAGGTTCCCAAGTCTTTTGTTTGGGCCGACTCCCTGCCCATGACAACCTCGGGCAAAGTGCAGAAGCGGGTGCTCAGAGAACGCCTGGCAGCTTCCGCCGCAGCAACGGGCCAAGGGGAGGGATCTGCCCGGGAGGCTGCGAGATGATCGAACCCTGGCCCCGTTGAGGGGAGATCAAGGCAAGGCTCAATAGATTTCCCGGGATGCCCGTTTGTCCAGGTCCTTCACCCCCTCAGGGAGGGGATGAAGGACGATCTCGTTTCAAAGGATTTCCCTCTGGATGCCCTTCTGTTTGGACGGAATTGACAGGCGGGTGGGGCTCCGTTATCATGACTTTTAGTCACAGAAAAAACATTAGGTCAGGAAATGACTGATTGGCCCTGGGCCTAGGTTGCGGGCATGAAAGACCTTTCCGGCGCCATGACCGTAGCGGACGTCAACCGGGCCTTTCGGGAACGGGGCTTGGGGATCGAACTTCCTTACCCGGCCGATTGGATCGTCGTGGACGTTCAGATTTTGGAAAAGAAGGACACGACCCGGGCGGTCAAGGTGCTCCTGGCCGTGGAGCTGCTTCGGGAGGGTCGGCTCTTGAGGGACCTTTGCTTTCTCGAAGGCGAGGTGGTGAGGCCGAAGCGGAGTGAAAAGGCCGATGAGTTCGATCCGACCGCTGGAAGGCAGAGGCTGCCAATCCGGAACCGGGCCGACTTCCGGGACGAGGGAGAAGCGATCGCCTATCTCCGGGAAGCCTTTGTTTCGCTTTTGGAGGGGTATGGATATCGAATCGAGGCACACGAGGAGTCGGATCTGTATGCGACGCTGGATTCGAGGGGGTTTTTCGTTTGTTTGGCCGCCAAGTGCGACAGCCTGGCCGCAGACAAGGCGGAGCACCTCATCGACCTGAGAAAGAAATACAAGCACTTAAATGACTACGGGCTCGTGGTCCCGGCCTTCCAGGAGTCCCTGGGGGTCTCTCTATCCGAGCAGGAAGCCTGGATCATGGGCCGGGTGGACAGATTGAGCATGCATCGGGTGGGGGTTTACGGCGTGGACAATTCGGACCCGAACCGGATCTATCCTTTTACGGTCTATCCTCAGGTCAGGGGGCTGCTGCGGTATTTCGTGGCGACGTCCCGGCAGTGGCAGGACGTGCGTTCCCAATATGTCCTTTCAAGGGGCCGGGGGGCAGGCCGGATGCCAGCGGGGTGAACGATGGAACTCGAAGGGCTCAAAGAAACTTTGGAGGCCTACCTCAACAAAGGGGAGGACCCCCTGTATCCCATCTTGGGCCAGGCCGAGGCCAAGAAGGCGATTCTCGCCTCGATCCTGGCCGGCCACCATGTGCTGATCGAGGGGCCTCCGGGCGTGGGGAAGACCACCCTGGCGCGGCACCTGGCCTCAATTCTGCCTGCGGTTCCGGCCGTGGCGGGCTGCCCGTTCCATTGCGACCCGAACGAGCCCGTCTGCCCGTCCTGCAGATCGAAGGCGGAGTCCGGCCAATCCCTGCCGACGATTCAGATCGAGGGGGCCCAGAGGTTCGTCCGGATCCAGGGCAGCCCGGACCTGACCGCCGAGGATCTGCTGGGCGACATCGACCCCGCGATGGCATTCCAGTACGGGTGCCATGACTGGCGGGCTTTCACGCCCGGCAAACTCCTCAAGGGGAACCGGGGGATTCTGTTTTTCGACGAGCTCAATCGGATTCCGGAGAAACTGCAAAACGCTCTGCTCCAAGTGCTCGAGGAGCACACGGCCACGATCGGGCCCTACGACGTGGACTATGCGGCGCGCTTTCTCATGCTGGCCACCATGAATCCCAGAGAGCATGCCGGGGTCGAGGAGCTTTCCGATGTGCTCATGGATCGCTTCGACGTGGTCACCATGGGGTACCCGGAGGATGACGCCCTGGAGAGGGAGATCCTGCTTCGATACGGGACCCGACTCGACGGGGTCGAGATGCCGGAGGAGGTTTTGAGCCTGCTCGTACGGCTTATGCGAAGCACCCGAGAGGAGCCCTGGTCCAAGGAAATGGACCAAGGGGCGTCGGTGCGCGCCGGAATCGCCTTGTACGAGAAAGCCCAGGCCATGGCCTGGCTGGATGGAGCGAAAACCGTGGCCAAGGCGCATGTGCGGGAGGCCGCGGTGTCCGCCCTGAGCGGAAGGATCAAACCGAGCCCGGAATCCAAGTACTACGATGATCCGGAGGGACTGATCGAATCCCTGCTGGAAGAGGTGCTGGGAATCTGAACGTGGGGACGCGATCATGTCGAGCGAACAGGGCCCGTTGAGAGGGTTCACCATTGTCGTGGCCGGAAAAGGCGGGACGGGAAAGACCCTGGTTTCCGCTCTTCTGGTCCGGTATCTGCGCCGCCACGGGGCGGTTTTGGCCATCGACGCCGACCCGGACTCGAATCTCCCGGAGGCGCTTGGCGTCGAAAGTCCGCCGACGGTGGGCCAGATTCGAGAGGCCCTTCTCGACCCCCGGTCGAGAGGAGATGGCAGCGCTGCGATGCCGGCCGAAAAACTTTTCGAGCAGAAGGTGCTCGAAGCCGTTTCGGAACAGAAGGGCTTTGATCTGATCGTCATGGGCCGTGGGGAAGGCGAGGGATGCTACTGCGCCGTCAACCACATCCTTCGGTCGATCATCGACGGACAAGCCCGCAACTACGCCTCGGTGGTGATCGATTCTGAGGCCGGCCTGGAGCATATTTCGAGGAGGACCGCCCGGGACGTGGACGTCATGCTCGTGGTGACGGACGCTTCGGCCCGTGGCGTGGGAACGGCCCGGCGCGTGTGCGAGCTGGCGCGGGAACTCAGGGTCCAGTTCGGGCGCACGCTGGTCCTCGTCAACAAGGTGACCGACGAAACCCGGGCCATCATGGCGGACCATGCGGCTGCGGCGGGTTTGGAGGTCGTCGGGTATCTGCCCTATGACCCGGCCGTGGCGGAAAACGATTCCCGGGGGCTGCCGATCTGGGCGCTTCCGGAAGACAGCCCGGTCATGCGGGCATGTCAGGACGTGTTTCGACGGCTGGACGCGGTGCGGGAGGAGAGGCTTCGGCGCGTGGGCGTTCGAGCTCAGGCCGGAGCAGCGAAGACCGGATGATGGACCTGCGGCGGGAGATTCGGGAGCGTTTGGTCTCCCGAGGGAGAGAGGCGGTCGAGGGCGAATTGTTCAAGGGCATTCGCGTGGCCGAATCTGCGCGCAGGGGTGTTCTCGCTTCTCTTTTGGCCGGCCACCACTTGCTCTTGGTGGGTCCCCCTGGGGTGGGGAAGACCACGGTGGCGGCCCGGATCCCGAGCCTGCTCGGCGACCGGTGGGTGGTGTCGGGCTGCCCGGTGCGGTGTTCTCCCCAAAGACCGGAGTGCCCGTGGTGCCGCCAGCGTCTCGATCGGGGAGAGGCCCTTGGGGCCGAACGGATCCAGGGCTCCCAGAGAATGCAGAGGGTCTGCGGCAGCTCGGACTTGAAGTCCTCTGATCTTCTGGGAGACTTCGACCCGCAGATGGCCCTGGCCCACGGGATCCTGGACCCGAGAGCCTTCGTGCCGGGGAAGCTTCTCAGGGCCAACGGTGGGGTTTTGCTCGTTGATTTCATCGACAGGATATCGGAGCGGGTCCTGAATACCGTGTTGATGGGTGCGGCGGGCGACGGGTTGTCCCTCGGAAACAGGGAAGAACGGTTTGCTTTGGACATCCTGATCGTGGCCACAGCGGCTTCCGACGGCCTGTCAAGCATGCCTGCGGACTTGAGCGATCATTTCGACTTGGTCGATCTCGAGGTCCCTCAGGATCGCTCGTTCGTAAGCGGGCTGCTCGGCCTGCACGCAGGGCGACCCGCCTGGAAAGACCTTGGGCTGGAGGTCGTGGAGCGGTTGCGCTGCCACGAGGATCTTTCCAGGAGCCTGTCCCCGCGAGGTGTGATCCGGTATGGCGAGCTGCTGGACTCCTTCGGGTCCGTGGCCAAGGACGCTTCCGCGGACGTTGCGCTGCCGGTCGTGTCCCGGGCCGGCCTGCCGCACCGGTTGCGACTGGCCCCCCATGCCGCCTCGTCTCGGTCGGCCCGAGAAATCGTGGACGAAGTCTGCTCGTCCGTCCTGGGCCGGGCGCCGGCCGAGGAGCGCTGGATTCCGATGTCCAGAGAAAGAATTCTCGGGATCGTGGAAGAAATCGCCCGGGTCGACCATTTTCGGAAGCCCCTCAAGTTTGGTTTGTTCGACCTGCTCTTGAAGCGAATCCGGCGGTTCCCGGACTCTCACCTGGCCGACCTGCACCGGGAGATGGTCGAGTTTCTGGCGCGCCGGCGCGGGGACCGGCAGATGGCGGACAACTTGACCTTCGACCTCCTGTCCGAGGTGGATCGGGCCAGGGAGAAGCAGGAGCGGATTTCGGCCGAGATCCGGGCCAAGCTCGAGGCAGAGGCTCTGGTCGAGACGGTCCGCATGCTGGAGGACAAGCAGATCCTGTGCAAGAGGGAGCGTGGATACGGGTTGTCCAGAAAGGGCATTGCCGTGCTCCTGGAGAGGCTGGCTCCCCGGGTTTGGGAAGGCGCCAGGCCCTCTGGGCACGGCCTGCACCGGGCCGGAAGAAAGTACCGGGTGGGAGAGGGCCGGGTGGTCGGCTCGCGCGCTTGGAGGTACGGCGACGCTTACCGGGACTTCAGCCTGAAGGCGACGCTCCGGCACGCGATCCGCCACCGGCACCAGCAAATTCGGCGGGAGGATCTGCAGGCCGTGGTCCGGGATGTTCGGATGCGGATGGACGTGGTGCTCTGTCTGGATCTGTCCGGAACCATGGAACAGCTTGAAAAGCTCTGGTACGCCAAGGAGAGCGCCATCGCCCTGGCTCTGGCCTCGTCCGGCACCGGGGACCGCATGGGCCTGGTGACCTTTTCGAACCTGGCCCGGGTCGTGTCGGATTTGACCGGGAATACCTATCAGCTTACGGAGCGAATTCTCGACTTGGATCTCCATGAGAACGCCTTCACGAACGTGGGCTACGGTCTGCTGACGGCTCGGGGCCTGTTTGCGCGGCATTCGAGGGAACACGGCAAGCAGCATATCATTCTGGTTTCGGACGGGGACGCGACGGCGCCTCATCCTTCTCCTTCTCGCTTCGCGATCCAGGAGGCGGCTCGGGCCGCTCGAAAAGGAATCAGCATCTCGTGCGTCTGTATCAACGAGGAGAATGCGGACCCGGACCTTCTGGCGAAAATCGCGCGGATCGGGCGGGGTCGACTGGTCTTGGTGGAAGACACCAAAGGCATGAGAGAGGCCCTTCTGGCGGAGCGGGAAGCGGCGAGGGGCTGACGTCGAAGGCTGAAACGGTAGGCCGCCAACGGAGGACGGCCGGGAAAGGGAGCCCTGGAGGCTTTCGGGGCGCCGCAGGTTTGGGGGGAGGTGCGACGAGATGGCAGAAGGTGTTGTCTGCAAGGTCTGCGAGAAGAACGAGGCGTCGGAAACGTGCGCGGTTTGCGGCATTGCGTTGTGCGATCTTTGCAAGCAAGTGGTTCAGACCGAGGACATTTCCGCCTCCCATCGGGTCAAGGGGATCAGCACCGAAGGCGTCCTGGGGCCGGCGCAAAAAAAGCGGGTCGTGTGCCCCAAGTGCATGGTGGAGACCGACTTCATCGAGCGGGAAGAGCATGGAGAGGTCTCGGAGCGGGCCGAGGCCGAAGGAGATGTGGGGCGACGCCTGCGGTCTTTTCGAATGCCTCCGAAGGGCCAGTGCGTGGAGAAGGTGGGAGATTTCGTGGTGGACCTAACGGAGGTCTGTCCGGATATCCGGGGCCGGGAGGACCTCGTTCGGTCCATCTTGCGAAGCGATTACATCGAAACGAGGTTGAGGCAGTACGACACCCGGATCCGGCCTTTCACCCGGGCCGAAGACCTGGCTGAGTGGGACCGGCTGCTGCTCGAACGGTATCGTCCGCTGTATTTGAAGGGGGCCAGCGCCTCCGGCGCGAACGGGGGGGCGGAAGAGGCCCGGAGGGCTCTGGCCCTGGCCAGCCTGGGGGAGCATCTGTCCGGGACAGGAAAGGCTCTCGTTCTGGCGCGGGAGGTCCTGGACGAAGCCCTGCGGATCCTGGGGCCGGGCGCTCCCATCGAGCTGGGCAAATCCATCGCCTATCCTTCCTGCAACGTGACGGTGCTGACCGGCATCGTTCCCAAGAACCTGGGCGAGCTGAACGTGGCTTTGCAGTACGCGGAAGCGCAGTTCGTGGAGCAGTCCGCCGTGTTCTTCCAGAGGGGCGGGGATCCCCTTGAGATAGAAGGGCGGACTCTACACCTCGGATCCTTGCTTTTCTTGGCCGAGGAGGTGGAGGAACTCGTCAAGATCTGTTGCCTGGGGTCTCTTTCCACTGGAAATCTCTCCGTAAAAGAAATGGCCTCCTATCCCGAAGCGCGGACGCCCGTGGGGCTGGGTACCGTCGATCGTTCGAAGCCGGTTCTGGCGTTTTTCGGAGACGGGATCCTGCCCGTGTTCTACACGGTGGGAAGACTCGAGGAGGAAAGGCTGGCCAGAACGCTGGAGATCGTGGGACTGGGCAATGCGGGCCATGAACTCGTGCGGCTGTATCCGGCAGGCAAGATCCTGACAACGACCGGCAAGGCCCTCAAGGCCGTGCGCCTTGGAATCCCTGACCTCATCGTGGCGAGTCGAAATTGCCACCCCACGGATCTCGTCTCTCACGCGGCCCGTGTCGGCGTCCCGATTCTGGCGGCCGGGGCCGGGTGCTCGTATCCGGTGCCCGACCGCTCCGAGGAGGCGGTTCCGGCCCTCGTGGAACGTCTCCGAAAAGGAGAGAGTCTTGCGGTCTTGAGCGTCGAAAAAGCCGCAGAGGTGGTCGTGGAATATTTCAGAGACTTTGGGCCCAAGCAGGCCCGGGGACCGGACCCGTCGGTTCTGGAGAGCGCCCGAAAAGCCTGCACGGGATGCGATGCGTGTTTTTACAAATGCCCAAATCAGCTTCCTTTGGGGGCGGCCCTGAAGGGGGGCGATCGGGCGGCTTTAGAGAGGCTGTATGACCGTTGCCTCTTCTGCGGCCTTTGCGAGGCGGCCTGTCCAGAGCGGATTCCCCTGATGGACGTTCTGCTCGTAGCCGGCTCGGACAAGATCGAACAGGATCGTTTCCGCATGCGGCCCGGCCGCGGTCCGCTGAGTCACCTGGAATTCCGGGACCTGACCTTTGGACTCGTGCTGGGCGGAAACGGTCCGGGCATGGTCACGCTCCTGGGATGCGGGCACTATCCCGGTTCGGACCAGGATCTGTTTGAGATGGCTCGGGAGCTTCTGGAGCGGAATTGCGTGGTGATGACCGCCGGTTGCGGGGCCGCGGACGTGGCGCGCTGGATCGACGCCGAAACCGGCAAGGCCTTTGCCGAGCAGTTCCCGAGCCTGGCGACGTTGAAGGGTCTCGTCAATTGCGGCGGCTGCTCCGCGGACGCTCACATCATGGCCAGCATGTTCAAGTTCGCCCAACTGGGGGGCGGGATCTCCATTAAGGCGAACTTTGATCAGCCCGCCGACTACAGCCTGAACCGAGCGCCTTTCGCGGTCATCATCTGGGGACCTCTGTCGGACAAGATGCTCGTCAAGGCTGCCGGGTTCGCCCGGGTTGGAGCTCCGGTGGTCCTGGGGCCCACCGGCTTCCGGTACAGCCGCGTACTGGTCGGGGACAAGCACGACAGAGCCCGGTGGACGATGTTCGACGGCCTCACGGGCCAGGTGCGGGAGGTCGATCCGTCGCCTCCTCACCTGATTTTCCCGGTGGAGACCAAGGAGGAGGCGGTCACGATGGCCGTGAAACTGTGCTTTACGGCGTGCGCCCTCCGGGACCCCAGGCTTTCGACCATCGACAATTACACCGAAATCCACGAGAAGTATTTCGGCGACCTTCCAGATGACTGGACCTTCTACCTGCGAAGCCCCCTCGAATTGCACGTGATGAAGCGGATGCGTTTCCTCAAGATTCTGAAGGAGCAGCATGGATGGGATGTGGACCGCACCAACGTGCGGCGGGTGCGCGACCGGGACGGAAACTTGGTGACCATGGAGGAGTATCTCGATCGGTACGCCATCAAGCAAGGACGGTACGCCACGATGGTGAAGCGTCTGGTCATGCGAGAGGCGGTGAAGGAGTAGAGGGATGGACGGGTTCGACGCAAGCGAATGGGCGGCCTTTATCCGACGGCATGAGAACCCCCTCGTGTGCGTGGGGCAGGGCTGCCTGGAGATCGAGCTGGAGGGGAAAAAGCTTTTCACGTATGCCCGGGAAGTGGCTTTGAAGCTGGACTGCCCGATCGCCGCCACAGGCAACGTCCAGGCGTCCCTGGCCAAGACGGGCGAAAAAGTTCGGTCCAAGAAGATGTGGCTGGCTGAGCTCTTTTGTTATCTCCAGGGCACCTGGCGGGAACCGCTCCTGGAGAAAGGACCGGATCTTGTCATCCTGGCCGGGTATCCGCCGTGGATGGTCCGCGGCATGGTGGATGGGGTCCGGGCCGTGTCCTTCGTGCACCTGGGGCCGGGAAGATTGGAAAATGCGAGCCGGACCATCGGGGAAGCGCCCCTTCTGGAGTGGAAGCGCGCCCTGGACCTGCTGGTGGAAGCTTTGTGAACATCGACTGCCCGGCAAGGGCGTTTGAGGAGAGGAGGCGCCGCGCGATGATTCGGATCCCTGCAGTACCTTTGCCGGAAGGCCGGGTGTTTCAGTGCCCGACCGACCTGGACGAACTTTTCGACGGAGTCGAAATCGAAATCTCCCCCCGCTGGATGGGTCAGAAGATCCGCAAGGAGGATATGTACCTCGAGCTGGGAGGCCCTCGCCACGGGTACCAGAGTTTCATCCATGTGGATGTGGCGAAAGAAGCTTCGCAGGTGGACGACGGCAGGGTCGAGCTGATCGGGCCGGACATTCCGGAGATGCCGCCGGGGTCGTCTGTCCCCTTCGGAATTTGGCTTCGGTTTTGGGGGCCCCAGCTCACCGAAGATCATGTCGATCCTCTGATCCGGGCCGGGTTCATGCCGTTCGAGCAGGGCGAGGGGTGGATGCTCGTCAATACGCGGGACACGATCTGGATCCGGTTGAGCCGCGAGACCGCCCATAAGAACACGTGGCACCGAATGGGTCAGTGCCTGTTGGGCATGGCCAAGATCAACTTTCCCTTGGTCGAAAAGGGGGAAGCCCTCATTGTGATCGGGGCGCCCGAGGTGGGGGGCCGGGACTTGATCCAGAAGATTCTGGACACCACCATCCGGCCCGAATGGGAGGCGTATGACGCCAGGCTGATGGGACTGGAGGACGAGGATGTAGACGTGTTCTACGGGTGCACCCTCTGCCAGACGTTCGCGCCGAACCACGTCTGCTGCATCACGCCCCAGAGAAATCCCTATTGCGGCATCATGAGCTACTTGGGCGCCAAGGCAGTCGTTGAAATCGATCCGTACGGCTATTCCTTCGTGATGCCCAAAGGAGAGTGCCTCGATCCGGTCATGGGGAGATACACGGGCGTGGATCAAACCGTGTACGAGAGATCCTCGCGAACGGTTCGAAAGGTGAATCTCTACAGCGCCCTGCGGTATCCCCAGACGAACTGCGGCTGCTTCGAGGCCGCGGCTTTCTACATCCCGGAGCTCGACGGGATCGGACTCGTGGACCGGCGGTATCCGGGGGACACGCCGATCGGGCTGACCTTTTCAAAACTGGCCGGCTTCATGAGCGGCGGCAACCAAAACCACGGCACCATGGGCCTCTCCATTCGCACACCGAAGTCGAAGAAATTTCTTCAGGGCGACGGCGGCTGGACGCGGATCGTCTGGATGCCGAAGGAATACAAGGTTCTTCTGGCCGACTGCATCCCCGAGGAGATCTACGACAAAATCGCCACGGAAGAGGTGGGGACGGACGTAGAGACGATCAAGGCCTATCTGAGACAAGTCGGGCATCCCATCGTCACCAAGTTCTGGGTGGACGGGGAGCCTCGGCCGTTGAAGATTCCAAAGCCAAACGAGGATTGGCCCGATGAGAAAGGATGAGGGACCTGCCCGGATCCCGTTGCAGGAAGGTTGGTATCGCTCCTACGACGAAAAGCCGTCCTTTACCCGATCCGACCTGAAGCGCACCCTTTCGAAATTTCTCGAATATGCAGGGTACGAGCTGCCCCAGCCGGTGCCGGTGGGATTCATGATGCCGGACCTTGTGGGGGTGCGGAGCGAGGGCAATCGGAGATTCGAGGTCCTGTTCGTTCTGGGCGAAGGAATCAACTGCGCGGTCCGGGGGTTCCGGGAGCTCGCGGCGGCCAAGTGCTTTCGAAAGGACGCGGCGGATTACGTGCTGGCCCTTCCTCCCGTGTCAGAACATCACCTGATCGAGTTCTTGATCGAAAAGGAGGACTGGTTCTTCCCGATCAAGGACCAGCAACTCCAGCTCTGGCTCGTCAATCCGGAGCGGGAGAAGGTCGACTGCCTGCTGGGATGGCCCCGGGACGACCGGTTCCGCCATTACTTCTCGAATCCCCGGCTGGCAGGGTTTGCGGGATACATCGCGAACAAGGCTACGGAGAAACTCCTGAAGGAGGAATTCGGTCCGTGAAGAGGGCCCGGTCCATCTACGAGATTTATGAGCATCTGCCCAAGACGAACTGCGGGCAGTGCGGGACCCACTGCATGGGATTCGCCGGATACCTGCTCGCCCGGGACGTCCGACCCGCGGATTGTCCGGGGCTCGGCGATCCGGCTTTCGCCGAGTCCAGGCGCGTGCTGGAGGAAATGCTCGGCAGCGGCGTGAAGAACGAGCGGACCGGCCTCATCGTGTACGACGACCGATGCATCGGCTGTGGGATCTGCGTGAGCGTGTGTCCGGTGCACAGCGTCGGCCACCGGGAAGTGGCTGTGGGGAAAGGACCGCGCTTCGGGGACGGAGCCGTCATTGAGATCGTCGACGGCCGGGTCCGGCTCGCGCGTCCCGAGCGGTGCAATCGGGCCATTCCTTCTGCCCCTCCTTGCAAGGCTTGCGCGGATTTCTGTCCCACCGACGCTATGGAGTTGGTCTGAGCGAATGGTTCGGCCTGAACAGGAGGGGTTGTGAGCGTAGAAAAATTCACTCGCCAATTCCTCCAGGCTGACGAAGAGGGGCGGCTCGAGACCCGGGAAAGCCCCCTGGCCGGCGAGTCGGGCGTGGAGGGACTGGAAAGCCGGGTCTGCTGCGGGTGCAGTTGCCTCTGCGACGACATCTCCTATCACATGCGACAGGGCCAGGTGGTGCGGTCCCTCAATTTGTGCGAGTTCGGCCGCAAGCGCCTGCAAGACGCATCCGCAGCCAGGCAGGGGGCGGACTCTGCGCTGACGGAAGGGCTTGTCGAGGATTCGCTCGACAAAGCTGCCCAGATCCTTCGGACGCATGGTCCTGTCCTTTTCGTGGGCGCTGAATTCCTCGACGAAAAGGCTCAGCAGGCATCGGTGCGGCTGGCCAAGGCCGTGGGCGGCATTTGGGTGCCTTGGGCCTTCGAAGCCGTGAGGCGGTTTCATCAGGTGGCGTGCCAAAGGGGGTGGGCGGCGGCCCTCCTGGACGATATCCGGGACCATGGGGAGGTCGTCATTTTCTGGAGATGCGATCCCCTGGTTACGCACCATCGTCATCTTTCCCGTTACTCCTTTTTCGCCCGGGGAAGGTTCACCGAGAGGGGACACCACGACCGAACCCTGGCGGCCGTCGGGGAAAAGGGACAGCGCATCGAGCGGCTCTGCAAACAATTCCTGGATGTCCCGCCGGATCGGGATCGGGCCTTGGCTGAAAGCCTAAGGAGGGGAAGAGCTCAAGAGGGGTTTGAGCACCGGGATTTCGAGGGGATTCGAAGAGCCTGCGAACAAAGCGGCTACATCGCGATCTTCGTGGATCCGGAGGCCCTAGATCCAGGGACCCTGGAGACGATCTTTTTTTGGGCTGCTGAGACGAACCAAGCGGGAGGGGCCCGACGGGTGGTGATTCTGCCTCTTTATCGGACAGGGCCGAACCTCGAGGGCTTCTGCCAAGTCTCGACGGCTGCTTGCGGCGCCCCATGGGGCGCGGACTTCCGCGATGGCGCGGGCCGGCCCGTACAAAGGGATTGGCAGGATCTGGCGGCCCGGGGAGGCTGCGTGTTTCTTTTGTATCCAGCGGGCAGGGAGGAGTCCAGGCCGCTGCCTGCCGCGATTGCCGGCAAACCGAGCATCGTGCTGGACCCCTTTTCGCCCAGCCGGCCGGATCCGCGGGGCGTGACGATTCAGATCGAGCTTGGCGGTTTTGGGGCCGAGGGGGTGTTTTTCCGGGCCGACGGCGTTCCCCTTCGGGCGTCTGGCCTGCCGGGCCTTCCGCGGATTGGGTTGAAGCCGGCCGCAGAGGTGCTGGAATCTCTGATCACGAGGATGCTTTGAAATGGGAGAGCCGGTCGGACCGGAAGGGGAGAAGATTCTGATCCGGGCTGCGGCGGCCTACGACCCCTCCCAGGGGTGGAAGGGGGAGGTGCGGGATCTATTCGTGGCGGGGGGACGGCTGTCCGAGCCCTTCCCGGATCCGGGCCGCACGATCGATGCTGAGGGCCGCCCGGTGCTTGCCGGCGGCATCGAGCCCCACGGACTTTTCGCGTGTCCGGGCCTTGCCTTTCTAGAGGGATGCTCGGGCTCGAAGGGCCGAGGAGAGATCGGCGAAAACTATGCGCGCATGGGCTACGTGCACGTGCACCAGCCCCTTGCCACGCTTGTGACAGCCGGCCTGGTGCGGCACCGGCTGAAGGGCCTTTCTTGCGTCGACGCCTCGTACTCGGTGGCCTTGGATTTGAGGGATCTCGGCGGTCTGGTGCGGGCGGGCAGGGGCGCGGAGATCGGCCGACTCGCCCGGGAGCTGGTGCGGGTGACGGGCGGACTGGGGATTTTTCTTGCCTGTCCGTTTCTCAAGCACAGACAGCGCCACTACATCCAGAAGAACCTCACGACCAAGAAGGTGCTGGCCGCGCTGTCGGACCTCGGGGACGAGGGTCTGTACCCGGTGCGGATCCTTGGATCTCCGGGCGTGCTGGACGAACTCGGGGAGCGGCCTGGGAAATTCCACGTTTGCGGATTGGGACGGGTCCTCGAAACGCACGACGGGCTGGAGAAATGCGCCGCCTTCTTGGACCAAGGGGGCAGGGCGGACTTGGGCCTGGCCGTGGGAGAAGAGGAGTTTGTGGTCTCTTGCCTGCCCGAACCCGCTGCAGGGCCCTTGAGCGTGGACATGGGCCTGCCTTTCCCGGTTTCTTTCTCGGTCCGAAGGGTCTGTCCAGGGGAGAAGATTTTCGAAAATGTCCTAAGCCTTTTGCGCCGTGCGAAGCCTGATTGGCGGTTGAGCCTGTCTGTGTCCGGCCTTACCGGAGGGCTGGGAAAGGCGAGGCCGGAGCTGCCGGCTCGCTTCCTGTGCGAGTGGCATCGAACCCGCGGAGGGGACGGACCCGGCTGCTGGGACGCCGACGGTCTTTATGCCCTTGCGCGGCTCACCCGGCTCGAGCCCGCCCGCTCCCTGGGGCTGGAGGACATGGGCCATCTGCGGGTGGGTGCGAGGGCGTGTCTGGTGGTGTATGATTTGCGCCCGGGCATTCGCGAGGACAGACTGGCGGAGGCCCTTGCGGATTGTTGGTGTCTGGTGAAAGATGGGGTGGTCATTCGCGAAGAAGGAGCCTTCACGGAGGACAGGGTGCCGTGCCGCGTGGTAGGCCCGCCTGGTCGCATGGACGGCGAGGCATTGCGTGGGACGGACCTTTTTGAGAACGCCACGCTTCGTTTGGAAAACCTGGGTGTAGCTGGGATTGGGGAGTAACGAGCCATGGGCATTCCCGAACGCAAGCAAAGGGAAAAACTCCTGCGCCAGACACAGATCCTGGATGCTGCCTACCAAGTTTTTCGGGACGTGGGCTTTCTTGCGGCCACGATGGACCAAATCGCCGAGCGGGCGGAGCTGGCGAAGGGAACGATCTACATCTATTTCAAGAGCAAGGAAGAGCTCTATTTCTCCCTTCTCGCCAAGGGGCTGGATATTCTGATAGAATTGCTCTCGGAAAAGGTAAGGGCCAACCCCCCTCCGGACGCTGTTCTCCGGGAGATCGCGGATGCCTTCTACACCTATTACCGCGATTACACGGATTACTTTCGAATTTTCATGATCATGCAGCAGGAGGACATGCATGCCAAACTGAGTCCGGAGCTTTTCAAGGAGATCAATGCCCGCGTTTTGGCGATTTTGAGGTTGGTAAGGGGAGAAATCCAGAAGCTCCTTGAGCACGAGAGGGCCCTTCAGGTTGATTCCCGTCTTCTCACCGACATCTTGTGGGGAGCTTTCATAGGGATCACCCAGGTGGCGCTTGTGCGGGAGAAGCTCAATGTGAAACGACGCAACGTCGAGGACCTTCTTCTGCTCTGCTATGAGCTGATCTGCAAAGGAATCCGGACCGACGGAGGACGCCAGAAAGGAAAAACGGCGCGTTCTGAGGAAAAGAAACCGCACTCCGAAAGGAGATAGAGGGCCTATGGAGATCCTGGACGTCCTCAAGGGGCGAAGGAGCATCCGGAGTTTTCGACCTGACTCTGTGCCGGACAGCCTTCTGGCCGTGTTGTTCGAGGCTGTCCGGTGGGCCCCCTCCGGGGGGAACATTCAGCCCTGGGAAATCGTGGTGATCCGGGACGAGGGTCGAAAGAAGGCTGTGCGCGACACCCTGGGCGAGAACAACCCGGCCTGGCGGGCTGTTCTCGAAGCCCCTGTCCTGCTCGTCCTTTGCGGAAGGATGGGCGTGCCCGCCGAGTACAAGGGGAAGGTTCAGACCAAGTTCGGTGACGCCTGGCTCTTGTTTCATCTCGGGGCCGCGGCGCAGAATCTCTGCCTGGCGGCCCATGCCTTGGGGCTGGGCACGCTGATGACCGGTTTTTTTGACCACGACCGGGTACGGGATCTTCTGGAAGTTCCTCAAGGGTATGAAGTGGTCCTGCTCGTGCCGGTGGGATATCCGGCCAAGGTGCCGCGGCCGCCCGTTCGGCGGGCTGTCGAGGATTTCGTTCATTTCGAGCGGTTCCGGGACAAGGCCGAAGCAAACGGGTCCCAGAACTGACTGGATGCCGGAGGGGCCATGCGGGTTGAACACCTTGCAGAAGCTGCGGAGCGACGATCGGGCAAGCGGTCCGTGCCCAGCGTCCTGGAGTCGATTGGAAACACGCCTCTGGTGGAACTGCGGAAAGTGAGGCCTGAAAAGGGCGCGAGGATCCTCGCCAAGCTGGAAGGCAACAACCCGGGCGGATCCGTCAAGGACAGACCGGCCCTTTGGATGATCCAGAGGGCCGAACAGAACGGCCGCCTGGTCCCGGGCAAGGTCATTCTCGAGCCCACCTCAGGGAATACGGGCATTGGGCTGGCCATGGTGGGGGCTTGCAAGGGGTACCGGGTGAAGCTCACGCTGCCCGAATGCGTGAGCATGGAGAGGCGGCAGATCCTGCTTGCCTACGGCGCGGAGCTGGTTCTGACGCCCGCCCACGAACGGACGGACGGCGCCATTCGGGCGGCCATGCGGATCTTTGAAGAAGCGCCAGACCGGTACTTCATGCCGAACCAGTTCGCCAACCCGGATAACTGGCTCAGCCATTACGAGACGACCGGGCCCGAGATTCTGGCCCAGACGGGCGGGGAGATCACGGCTTTCGTCGCGGGCATGGGCACGACGGGCACCCTCATGGGCGTGGAGCGCCGGCTCAGGGAGCGAAACCCGAAGATCCGGATCGTGGGGGTGGAGCCCGTCGAGGGACACGCCATCCAGGGCCTCAAGAACATGCGGGAATCCATCGTGCCAGAGATTTACGAGCCCCGCCGGCTAGATGAGGTCATCGTGGTGGAGGACCGCTCGGCCTTCGCCATGGCCAATCGCCTGGCCTTGGAGGAGGGCCTTTTCGTCGGGATGAGCAGCGGCGCCGCCCTTTGCGGCGCTATGCGGGTGGCCTCGGATTTGTCCCCCGGGGACACTGTGGTCGTGTTGTTTCCGGATCGAGGAGACCGGTACCTGTCCACGAATCTGTTCCGGTCGGTTTGTGCGGAATGCCCGCCCTGAAGAGGGAGCGTGGGGGGGCGCGCCGAAGGCGCGGGCGCCTGGAAACCCACCCGGGAGGAAGGCTGAAATGCCGAAAGGAACCGCCAGGATCCAATCCGATCAGGCTGTCGAGGTTCTCTGCCTTTCGGTGAGTCCTCCCCTGATCCACAGGGGGACCCTTGCCGGCTGGGAGGGGGGGAGGCTGGAGATCCTGCTCGAAGGGGAATCGGAGTTTCAGCCCGGCATGCGTGTCGCCGTGGCGGGAAGGGCCGAAGGGGGGCTGCGCGTTCTGGGCACGGTTTCCGAGAGCCAGGGCCGCAAGGTGTGCATCGAGACCGGACGCGTGATCCCTGAAGAAAAACGCGCGTTCCCGCGCATGCCTGGGGGCATCCGGGTGCGGTATTTTGTCCTTTCCGGCGAGGACGTCGAGAAGGCCAGCCGTTCCTGGATGTCCGGGAAAGACCTGCCGTGCGGGAACACCCAGTGGAGAGAGCCGGATCCTTTTATGGATTTCAGCGTCTCCGGGCTTCGGTTCGAGGACGAACGGGCGTGCCAGGTGGGGGATACGGTCCTGCTCGAACTTCAGGTGCCAGGTGCCGCCGAGACCTGGAGGGCCGTTGCGCGGGTTGTCCGGGTGGAGGCTCTCAATCGTGGAGACGCCGCGGCGGAACCCATCGGTGGTGAAAGCGCGGGCCGGCTTCCGGGCTACGCGATCGCCGTGCACTTTACGGACCTTCCCGTGGCGGCTCGCGAGGCCCTCGGCGCGTTCACTTTAAGAATCCAAAACGCGCTCCTGGGGATTGCCTGAGAAGCGTCACGCTGCAAAATCTGCCGGGTCCATCTCCACAGTCAGGCCGTTGCTCTGCTTGAGCGTGGTGGCCAAGCCCTGAATCTTGGGTAGCTCGTAGCCGAAATAGTACCGAAACGCGTAAAGCTTGCCCCGGTAGAAGGCCGTGTCGGCGTCCGCAGGGGCTCTTTCCAGTGCCTTCTGGGCGGCCAGGGCCTGGAGGAGCCACTGCCAGGCGATGGCGACGAGGCCGAAGCATTCCAGATACAGAGTGGCATCGGCCAAGAAGAGGTCGATTTTTCCTTGCAAGGCGAGACCCGTCAGGTGCCGCGTGACGTCTTCCAAGGTGTCCGCGGCGCGCCGTAGTTCTTCGGCCTGGCGGGCCAGGCTTTCCTTTTGAGCCGCCTCCCGCGCAGCTGACCGAACCTCGTCCAGGAAAAGCTGGAAGGCTCGTCCGTTCTTCATGACGACCTTGCGGCCGAGAAGGTCGAGGCCCTGGATACCGGTCGTGCCTTCGTGGATGGGATGGATCCGAACGTCCCGGTAGTACTGCTCCAAGGGGAATTCGTCGCAATAGCCGTATCCGCCCAGGCATTGAAGACCCGCGCTGACCGAAAGGATCCCCATCTCGGATGGATAGGTCTTGGCCACCGGCGTGAGAAGGTCCAAGAGAAGATCGTACCTTTCCCGCTCCGGACCGTTCGGCAGCGCGGTTAACAGATCCATGAAGCGGGCACACTGGAGGAGGAGAGCGAGGGAGCCTTCGACCACGGCCTTCTGGAAGAGGAGCATCCGTTTGACGTCCGGATGCTCAATGATGGGGATTTGCGGCTGCGAGGGATCCTTCGAAGTCACTTTCCGGCCCTGGGGCCGTTCGCGGGCGTACGCAAGGGACGCATAGTAGGCGGCGGACGCGATCGCGGCGGCCCCCATGCCGACCTCGATCCGGGCTTCGTTCATGAGCTGGAACATGTAACGCAGCCCGTTGTGGGGTTCGCCCACCAACCACCCCCTGCAGTCGTTGTTTTCTCCGAGACTGAGCTGGGTAATGGGAGAACCGCGGTAGCCGAGCTTGTGGTAGATCCCGGCTGTGGCGACATCGTTGTCCTCGAGCTGGCCCTTTTCGTTGATGCGCTTCTTGGGCACGACAAAAAGAGAAATGCCCTTCACGCCCGCCGGGGCTCCCTTGATCCGGGCCAACAGAAGGTTCACCACGTTGTCGACGCCGTCGTGGTCTGCGGCCGAGATAAAGATCTTCTGCCCCCGGATCTTGTAATAGCCGTGCTCGGTGGGCTCGGCTGTTGTGGTGATGTCGGCGAGGGAACTGCCGGCCTGAGGTTCGGTCAGGGCCATGGTGCCCTGCCATTCGCCGGAGAACATCTTGGGCACGTACGTTTCGTTGAGTTCGCAAGACCCAAAGCTCTCGATGAGGTGGGCGGCCCCGGAGGTGAGGAACGGATAGACGCTGGCCGAATAGTTGGCCGCAGCGAAGATGAAACGAAAGGCCATGAGAAGCATGGCGGGGATCTGTTGGCCTCCCTTCTCATAGGGAGCGTGAGCGCCGATCCAGCCTCCCTCCCCGCAGGCCCGCATAAGGGTTCGGACCGAAGGATGAACGTAGACCCTCCCGCCCTCGAAACGCGGGGGATTCCGGTCCATTTCGGCCAGGACGGGGTAGAGCAGGTCCGTGCCCATCTTCAAGCCTGTCTCGAGGACCAGATCGAAGATTTCCCGGTTGTGCTCCTGGAAGTAGGGATATCGGGTTAGAGCCTCGACGTCGAAAAGCTCGTACAGAAGAAACTTGAGGTTCCGCATGCTCACGAATTGGCTGGCCATGACAGTCCTCCTCCTTTCGCCCCTTCGGTCTGCGGCCCGCACCGAGGCCCTCCGTGCCGGCGGCGAGAGTAGCAGAAGGCGCCGTCGAAGCTCAAGGGGAGACCGTCCCGTCGTTCAGCGTGGAAGCGGTGGGGAGTTTCTCGAATCAACCGATTCTTGGAAAGGATTCAGGTTGACGCTCACCAGGAGATCCCCGTAGACTTTGCTGCAGGGCCTTGGACTTCTTGCTTGGATGGAAAGGTATGCCATGCGATATGATTCGGCTCTCCGGTATTACCCCCTCAAGCGAATCGAGGAGATCGAAAAGGCGGATCTGGTCGTGGGGATCCCTTTGGCCGAGGGGTTGAGCGAGGTCATTGCCCTTCATGACTGCGACATCGTTTCGTACAGCCGGGAGCTTCTGGCGCGGCTGGTGTACCCCGTGGTTTCGTACCAGCACAACTTCGAATACTGCAAGGGGTACTACAGCCGGGTGACGGACCGCATGCATGGCCGGGTGACGAGGCTTTTCGCCACGCCGCTGGTGCGGAGCTTGATGAGGATGCTGGGGCCTCTGGAGATTCTTCAATACTACGACAGCTTCCGCTATATGCTCTCCGGCGAATTCGCCATGCATCACACCCTGGCTGCCAGCGTGCGCATTCCGGCCGACTGGGGCCTGGAAGTGGGCATGCTCGCCGAGGTGTACCGGAATTGCGCCCTGAAACGAATCTGCCAGTCTGAACTCTGCGAGAATTACGAGCACAAACATCAGCACCTCTCCCTCGGGGACAAGACCAAGGGACTGAACCGGATGGCGATCGAAATCGCCAAGTCTCTCTTCCGCACGCTCGCGAGCCAGGGGGTCGTTTTCGACGCTGCTTTTTTCAATAGTCTCAGGGTCACGTACCTGCGGTTGGCCCAGGATTACCTGGACCGTTACCAAGGGGATGCGACCCTGAACGGCCTCTTTTACGACCGCCACGCAGAGGCGAGCGCCATCGAGATGTTCTGCGAGGCGATCCGTCACGCCGGGGAGATCATCACAGAAAATCCCCTCGGCCAGACCCTGATCCCCAACTGGCAACGGGTCTTTGCGGCCATTCCGGATTTCCGGAAACGCCTTTACGACGCCGTTCAGGAGGACAATCAGTAGGCGGAGCTGCGCCTAAGCCAAGAGGCCCCGTGGGACGAAAAGGGAAAAGGGTTCCGACGGGCCTCGGAGGGTGCCCGTGGAGGAGAGAAAAAAGGACCGCCTGAAATCCCTTGTCGTGTTTGCCGACGTGGACGGTACGATCCTCGATCTCGATACCTACCAGGCCGGTCCTGCCCGCCAGGCTCTGCGCACCTGCGCGGCGCTGGCCGTGCCGGTCGTGTTCGTTTCCAGCAAGACGCGGCAGGAGCTCGAAGAGTTGAGGAACTCCCTCGGCAACCGGGATCCCTTTGCCTGCGAGAACGGGGCTGCCGTCTATCTGCCGCGCTCGGACTGGGAACGGCCGGATGGTGCCGAACCCTGGGGTTTCTACTGGAGAATCGTCTTGGGCCGACCCCGGGCCGAACTCGTTGCGGCTCTGCGAGAAGCCTCGGCGAGGACAGGCGTCCCTGTGAGGGCGTTTCATGAGATGGGTTCCGAAGAGCTGGCCGAGGCCACGGGGCTTACGATCGCCGAGGCTCGACGGGCCAATGACCGTGAGTTCGACGAGCCATTTCTTGTGGTGACGGAGGATCCGGCTGCGGTGTTGCGCCTGGCGAAAGAGCTTGAAGGCAGGGGCTGCGGGTACAGCAGAGGAGGGCGCTTTCATCACGTGAGCGGAAGGCATGACAAGGGGGATGCTGCGCGCATTCTGAGAAGATTGTTCCGGCTGCGGCGGCCCGGCGCATGGTTTGCGGCTTTCGGAGACGCCGAGGGGGATCTGCCGATGCTTCGAGAAGCGGAGTATCCGTACCTGGTTAGGCGGCCAGATGGCCGTGTGGGGACCACGGAAAGGTTTCCCGGTCTTCGGGTGACCCGGGCCGCGGGGCCTCGGGGTTTTGTGGAGGGCCTCGGGGAACTCCTTTGTTTTTCTGGCTGCGCCCTCGGCCGAACGTTTTCCGGCCTGGATGGATCGGCATAGCGCGGAGAAGCTCGATCAGCCTCTGCCAGCCTGCGCCTTGGCCGAATCTTGATCTTTGGGCATTCCCTGGATTATAGTGTTCCGGTCCTCGGTTCGGACATCGAAAAGCCCGGCCGGATCTTCCGTGCTGTCCGACGCTCGCGGGTGCTCTGGAAATGGGTTGAGATCTGCCGGCGCAGCCTTTCTCTTTTCCCAGCCAGGGCGGAGTTCCTGCCCGATCCCTCCTGAGTCGACGAGCGGAGCGTTCCAGTTGTCTTGGACATCGAGCCGGAGGGGGCGGTCAAAGAAGTCTCTGGGGCCTGCGGGTTGGCCTGATGTTCGAACGTTGGATGGAGTCAGAGGCGCACGTTCGGGAGACAGAGAGGAGAGGGGAGAACATGGACACTCGAAAAATGCTGTGGCCCAGGCTTTGGGGCAAGGGAGCGTGGTTGCTGGTTCTGGTCTGTCTGGCGGCTCTCGCGGTCGGGGGGTGCGGGGGTGAAGGGAAGGCTTGGAAGAAAGCGCGGTCTGAGGACACCTTGGCATCCTACGAAGCTTTCCTTTCTCGGTTTCCTGAGAGCGGGCACGCTTCGGAAGCCAGGGAGCGCATGGCCGCACTCCAGGAAGAAGCCGACTGGCTGAAGGCGTCTCAAGAGGACACGCGGGCCGCCTACGAGGCCTTTCTCGCCGCCCATCCGGAAGGGGCCTTTGCCGAAAAGGCCAAGACCCGGGTCCGGGAATTCGTGGAGCAGGAGGCATGGGCGTCCGCTCGAGCGCGGGGGACCGCGGAGGCTTACGAAGAATTCCTTTCGAATTTTGGACAGGGCCCGTTTGCCGGCGAGGCGAGATTGCGGCTGGCCGAGCTGAAGGAGCAGAAATTGTTCCGGGGCGATCCGGCCCGGCGCGGCGTCTCTGGCGCAAGCCCGGGGATCGGGACGCCGAAGGTTGCATGGACCTTCCGGGCAGGTGGGCCTGTTGCGTCGTCTCCTGCGGTTTGCGAAGGGAGAGTCTTTTTCGGATGCCACGATGGGAGCCTTTATGCCCTGGATGCGGCATCGGGCCAGCTCAGGTGGAAGTTTTCGACCGGAGGGCCGGTTGTGTCGTCGCCGGCCGTGCTGGGCGGAACCGTGTTTTTCGGCAGCCATGACGGCTCGATGTACGCCGTGGACGCCGCGGAAGGCAAGATGCGTTGGCGTTTCCAGTGCGACGGGCCCGTTGCGTCGTCTCCTGTGGTCATGGAAGGGGTTGTCTTTTTCGGCAGCCACGACCGGCGCGTCTACGCGGCGGACGCGGAGACGGGCGCGGTGCGATGGAAGGCCGAAACGGCCGGATGCGTGCTTTCCTCTCCGGCCGTGAGCGGGGGCCGCGTGTTCGTCGGGAGCAAGGGCGGATGTCTCTACGCCCTAGATCGAAGGACCGGCGAGACCGTATGGAAGTTTCCCGTCGGCTCAGCGGTCGACTCCACTCCGGCCGTGGCAGATGGCCTTGTTGTGTTCGGCTCCTGGGAGGGGCTGGTCCTGGCCCTGGATTCCGAGAGCGGGAAGGAAAAATGGCGTTTCGAAGGGGACGGTCTGATCACGGCATCCCCGGCGGTCGAGTCCGGCAGCGTGTACATCGGCAGCGGCAACGGGACTCTCTATTGTTTGGATGAGCAAACCGGTTCCAAACAGTGGTCCTATCGGGCCCGGGGGAGAATCTACGCTTCTCCGGTGATCGTCGGCGACCTGGTTTGCGTTGCCGACAGCAAAGGCGCCCTTTACGGTCTCGACCGGAAAACGGGTCAGGAGCGGTTTGGTTCGAAGCTCGGGGGCTGGGTGAACTCTACCCCCTGCGTGGCCGAAGGCCGGATCTTCGTGGGGAGTCAGGAAAGTGTGCTTTCTGCACTGGTCTGGGAGGCGGAAACAGCCACGATGGCAGGAAAACCGGAGGGGCTCGGCCCTGGCTCTGAACGAGCGGGGGGGGAGGAGAAATGAAAAGCGACCGCGACGTTGTGATCATCGGATGTGCGCGCACGCCCATCGGTCGCTTCGGAGGGGCTTTTCGGTCCCTGAGGGCCTACGAGCTTGCGGGGATCGCGATGCGGGAGGCCCTGAAAAGGGCCCAGGTGGAGCCGCGGGAACTTTCGGACGTCATTCTGGGAGATTGCGTTCAGGCGCCGGACGAGGCCAACACGGCGAGAACCGCGGCCCTGGGGATCGGGATCCCGGTCGAGGTTCCGGCCGTGACCATTCAGAGACAATGCTCCTCGGCGATGCAGGCGGTCATTTTCGGCTGCCAGCAGATCCGTTGCGGTGACTCGGAGATCGTCCTTGCAGGCGGCGTTGAGTCGATGAGTTCGGCTCCCTATGTGTTGCCAGCGGCCCGCTGGGGCGCGCGGCTTCAGCACGGCGTGATGATGGATTCTCTCTGGGAGCTTCTTCACTCCGGTTCGAATCTGCTGGAGAAAGGCCGGGGCTACATCATGGGACAGACGGCCGAGAACCTTGCCCAGAAGTACGGGATCAGCCGGGAGGAGCAGGACGGAATCGCGCTGCGATCCCACAATCTGGCCGAGGCGGCCACGGTTTCCGGCCGGTTTCGGGAGGAGATCGTGCCCGTGGAAATCGCCGGTCCAAAGGGGTCGCGCGAAATCGTGGACAAGGACGAACACGTCCGGCCGGGGCTGAAAATGGAGGACCTGGCCAAGCTCAAGCCCGTGTTCAAGCCGGATGGAACGGTAACGGCGGGGAATTCGTCGGGCTTGAACGACGGAGCCGCGGCCATGGTGCTCGCCAGCCGAGCAAGGGCCCGGGAACTTGGTGTGGAGCCCATGGCCAAAATCGTCTCCCACGGCATTGCGGGAGTGGATCCGCGGTACATGGGCTACGGTCCGGTTCCGGCTACGCAACAGGCCTTAAAGAAGGCGGGCCTGAGCTTGGCGGATATCGAGCTGGTGGAACTCAACGAGGCTTTTGCGGCCCAGTACCTGGCCTGCGAACGGGGGCTGGGGTTGAATCGCGAAATCACGAATGTGAACGGATCGGGAATTGGACTGGGCCATCCTGTGGGCGCAACGGGCGCCCGGATTCAAGTGAGTTTGTTGTACGAGATGAAGCGCCGGGGCGCCACGCTGGGATTAGCGACGCTGTGCGTGGGCGGAGGCATGGGAGTCGCAGTGATTCTCGAAAGGGATTGACTCCTCGCAGATCCAGCCTGCGGTCCGCTGGTCCTTGGCTGCCTCGCACGGGCCGCTTCGCCGGGGCGCGGACAGCCGCGGGGTTCGTCTGGCCCCTGCTGGCAGACGATGGCCACCGCTCAGGCGGAAACCGGTGTTGACGCCCGGCAAGGAAGGAAAACAGGGATTTGCGCCTCATGGGGCTGAAGGAGACGGGATGAAGAAGACCCCGGGGAACTTCGTTCGAGCGTTTTTCGCGTTCCTGGCCTTTGACCTTCTGTTGGCTTTTCTCGTGTATGCCTTGGCCGTCGGATGGTGGGGCGAGGCCGTTGGAGCCATCGGCGCCGAGGGGGCTTTGTTCGGGAAGGCCTTGCCCGCTGCCGTGGCTGTTTTGGCTTGCCTGGCCGGTTTTGGCCAGGCGGTTTTGCTTCGCCATCATCAGGGGGCGGCACAGCCGGAACCCAAGCGACCATCCGCTGAGGCCGAAATCGGAACCGACGCCGCAAAAGCGTCCCGGTTCGCGAGAACCGACCCTGGCAGCGCGTTTCAGCTTTTGGCTCTGTTTCAGCGCAAGGGGAGGCTGGTGGACTTCCTTCAGGAAGACTTGAGCTTGTACGACGACGCCCAGATCGGCGCGGCGGTGCGCGGCGTCCACGAAGGGTGCAGATCGGTCCTGTTGGAGCACGTGAGGCTGCGGCCGGTGCTGGAATCAGAGGAAGGATCTCCGGTGACTGTGCCCGCGGGTTTCGACCCGGCCGAAATCCAGCTCACAGGAGATGTGAGGGGAAAACCGCCTTTTCGGGGCACCCTGCGCCACCGGGGGTGGAAGATCGAGAGGATCGATCTGCCGCTGAAAACGTCGGCTGAAAACACGATCCTTGCGCCGGCAGAGGTCGAGATCGGCGAATGACCCGGGCCGTGGGTTTGTCGCCGGAAGGAAGAGAGCCGTCTCCTTGAAGCAGAGCGAGTTCATCGTAGGGATCGATCTGGGCACAACCCACTGTGTCCTGGCCTACGCGGAGGCCTCGCCCCAGGGATCGGGTGAACGGCCCTCCATCCGGGTTTTGCCCATCCCCCAGATCTCAGGCCCGGGCGAGATCGCCGAGAGCCCCCTGTTGCCTTCTTTCTTGTTTCTGCCTGGGCCTCACGATGTCCCAGCCGAAGCGATCCGCCTGCCCTGGCAGTCCAATCCGGACGTAGTGGTCGGGGAATTCGCCCGCTCCAGGGGGGCCGAAATCCCGAACCGGCTTGTGTTCTCCGCCAAGTCCTGGCTTTGCCACAGCGGGGTGGACCGGACGGCTCGGATCCTGCCGTGGGAGAGCCCGCCGGACGCGGAGCGGATCTCTCCGGTCGAGGCCACGAGCAGGCTTCTGGAACACTTGCGGGAAGCCTGGCGCCACGCCATGGGCGTGCCGCTGGAGGAGCAGATTGTCTACGTGACCGTTCCTGCTTCGTTCGACGCCGTGGCGAGGGAACTCACGGTTCGTGCTGCGCGGGATGCGGGCCTGGAAAACTTCACGCTCCTGGAAGAGCCTCAGGCCGCTTTCTATTCGTGGCTCGAAGTGCAGGGGGACGGCTGGAGGAAAGCCGTTCGGCCGGGAGACTTGTTTCTCGTGTGCGACGTGGGCGGAGGGACCACGGACTTCAGCCTGATAAGGGTCGAGGACGAGGGGGGCGAGTTGGCTCTTCGGCGGATCGCGGTCGGCGATCACATCCTGCTCGGCGGGGACAACATGGACCTCAGCTTGGCCTACGCGGTTCGGGCCGAACTCATGGAGAAGGGAATCCGACTCGACTCCTGGCAGCTCCGGGGGCTCACCCTTGCTTGTCGGAGCGCCAAAGAGAGACTTCTGTCCGATTCCGAAATCCGATCCGTGCCCGTATCAGTCTTGGGCCGCGGGTCTTCTCTGATCCGGGGCACGATCAGGGCAGAGGTCACCCGGCGGCATGTCGAGAGAGTCTTGCTCGAGGGCTTCTTTCCTGTGTGCGGGCTTGGGGACCGGCCGGACCGGAAGGTCCGGTCAGGCATGCGGGAAATGGGGCTCTGTTACGAGGAGGAGCCGGAGGTCACGAAGCACCTGGCGGCGTTCCTGAGCCGACAGGCCGGAGCCGACGGCCCGTCCGCAGGACCCGCTCCCTTCCCGTCGGCGGTTCTTTTCAACGGCGGCGTGATGAAGGCCGAGCTGTTCCGCCGCAGGATCCTGGACGTGCTTTCGAAATGGGCCGGCCGTTCGGTCCGGGAACTGCCGTCCGCCGACCTCGACTTGGCTGTGGCGAGGGGGGCTGCCTACTACGGGCTGGCCCGTCTCGGCCAGGGGATCCGGATCCGGGCGGGCGCGGCCCGTTCTTACTATGTCGGAATCGAAAGCTCGATGCCGGCGGTGCCCGGAATGCCGGCGCCGGTCAAGGCCCTGTGCGTTGTCCCTTTCGGGATGGAAGAGGGAAGTTCCGCCCAGATCAAAGACAAGGAATTCGGATTGATTGTTGGAGAACCCGCAGTTTTCTCTCTTCTATCCTCCCCGGTTCGAAGGACGGACAGGCCTGGGGATCTCATCGAGGACTGGGACGAGCAAATCGAGCAAGTCGCCACCATGGAAACCGTGCTTTCGAGCGGGGAAGAGGGCTCTGCCGAAGGAACTGCGATACCGGTGTGGCTCGAAAGCAGATTCACGGAAGTGGGAACGTTGGAGTTGTGCTGCGTCGGACGGGAAGAGGAGAAGCGCTGGAAACTTGAGTTCAACCTTCGGGAGATACGGGATCCTGGATCAGATAAACATAAAGCTGATTCGAGAAATAATGAATGAACAAACTGACATAGAAGGACTTTTATCAAGATTTGTCGTTGGAATCGACCTGGGAACGACCAATTCGGCCGTGGCATACGTTGATTGCGGCGGAGACGGAGGGCCCGGATCGGGAATTCGAGTTTTTGACATTCCCCAGCTCGTGGCGCCGGCTCAGGTGGCCTCGCTGCCGGTACTGCCGTCATTTCTCTATCTCCCGGGGCCGTACGAACTTCCAGCCGGCGTCTTCTCCCTCCCTTGGGCTCTCAACCGGGATTTTGTGGTGGGAGAGCTTGCTCGGGAGCAGGGAGCCCTGGTTCCTGGGCGCCTGGTTTCCTCGGCCAAGAGCTGGCTCTGCCACGCCGGAGTGGACCGTAAAGCACGGATTCTGCCCTGGGGCGGCGATCCGTCTGAAATCGCAAAAGTTTCGCCAGTGGAAGCAAGCGCCCGGTACCTGTCCCATATCCGCGAGGCATGGAACCACGTGTTCGCTGGCTCTTGCCCAGGGAACCGTCTGGAGGAGCAGCGGATCGTGCTGACCGTTCCAGCCTCCTTCGACGAGGTTGCCCGGGAGCTCACCGTGGCTGCCGCGAAAGACGCAGGCCTTGCCCATGTCACGCTTCTGGAAGAGCCTCTGGCGGCGTTCTACGCCTGGCTTTCGAGGCACGAACGAGAATGGGAAAGGCTGTTGAAGCCCGGGCACCTCGTCCTGGTCTGCGACGTGGGCGGTGGAACAACCGACTTTACGGTCATTGCGGTTCGGTCTGGCGAAAAGGGGCTGAAACTGGAACGCCTCGCGGTGGGGGATCACCTTATGCTGGGCGGCGACAACATGGATCTCGCCCTGGCGAGGCATCTCGAAGCCCGGATGCTCGGGGGCAGGGGCCGCTTGGAAACCAAGCGATGGCACGAACTCTGCCATCAATGCCGGCGGGCCAAGGAAGTGCTTTTGTCCGCTGGCAGATCCGACTCCGGCATAGACGTTGCGATTGCAGGCTCAGGGGGGCGCCTGATTGCCGGAACCCTCAAGAGCCGCCTCGACGCGCGGGAAGTCGAGGAGCTGGTTCTCGACGGGTTTTTCCCCCGAGTCGGCATGGAGGAACCTCTCAGAGGGACCCAACGAGCCGGCCTGTCGGAGTTCGGCTTGCCCTACGCTCAGGATCCGGCGGTCACACGGCATCTGGCAGCCTTTTGGAGAAACCGAAGGGCCCTTCTCGAGCGGGAGACCGGCAGGACCGACCTCAAGCCCGATTTTGTTCTGTTCAATGGCGGGGCGCTGATTCCGGGCTTGATCCGAGATCGCATCCGCTCTGTGGTGGGGGAGTGGTTCGATCGGCAGGCCGGAGCGAGTTGGATGCCGCAAGAACTCGACAATCCACGGCCGGACCTGGCGGTGGCTGTCGGAGCCGCCTATTACGGGCTGGTGCGATCCGGCCGAGGCGTTCGGGTCGGTGCCGGAAGCCCCAGAGCCTATTATCTTGAGGTAGCGGCCGGAGTCGGTGCGGCGAGCGTGCCGGAACAGACGAGAGCGGTTTGCTTGGTTCCAAGAGGGACCGAGGAAGGGTACGAAGCGGTCGTGGAGCGGCCGGCTTTTGACGTGCTCACGAACCGGCCCGTGGAATTCCAGGTCCTCCACTCCAGCACCCGAGTTGGGGACAGGCTTGGGGACCTTGTGTCGATGGGCAGGGAAGAGGCAAGCCGGCTCCCGCCGGTCCGGACCGTCTTGCGCTACGGGAAGAAACACGAGGCGATCCCCCTGCCCGTGAAGATCGGCGTCAAGCTTACGGAGGTGGGCACCCTGGAATTGTGGTGCAGATCCCGGACCACGCCTCATGTCTGGCAACTTCAATTCGATGTGCGGCGGTTCGAGGCAGAAGAAGGAGATCGAAGAGACCAAGCCCGGGGTTCTGAGACCGTGGACCAGGGGGTGCTGGATCGGGCGGCCGAGAAGATCCGAACGGTCTTTGCCGCCGGGTCGGGGAGATCGCCCCAAAGCCTTCCGCGGGAGCTGGCGGACACGCTTGAACAAGGCCGGGAAAGTTGGCCCACGACCGCGGTCCGAAAGATGGCGGATGTTCTGCTCGAATGCAGCCAAGGCCGGACGGCCTCGCCCGAGCACGAAGCGAGGTGGCTCAATCTCCTTGGTTTTTGCCTCCGGCCGGGTTATGGAGCGGCGCTGGATGACTGGAGAATTCGCGAAGTCTGGAAGTTATTCCCCCAAGGGCTTGCTTTCCCCAAGGATCTTCAGTGCCGAACCGAATGGTGGATCTTCTGGCGTCGCATAGCGGGCGGCCTGTCGGCAGGGCAGCAGGCCCATTTTTTCCAGCAGAACGCCGCGTGGGTTCTCGGCGGGTCCCGGAAGAAGGGAAAAGGATCCGCCCCGTCAAAGGTCCATGGCCACGAAGAAATGGAGGTGTGGATGTGTTTGGGGAATTTCGAGCGCCTTGACGTGAAAATCAAGATCGATCTCGGCCGCCTTTTGCTGGAACGGATGGAAAAGGGGAGAGTGCGAACCAAGGATCTGTGGACCTTGGGGAGGTTCGGAGGCAGGATCCCTTTTTACGGCCCCTTGGACCGCGTGGTTCCGGCCGGTGAGGCCTCCTCCTGGGTCCGGCGGATTCTAGCCTGCGAACTCAAGCCGTCGGACGTTCTGGCTCGGTCCCTTGTTCAGATCGGGCGCAGAACAGGCGATCGGGAGCGGGATCTTCCGCAGGAGGACGTGGAAAGGATTCGAGAGCTGCTCGAACGGGCTCCTCACGCTGAACGATATCTGGAAATCCTGTTAAACCCCCAGGCGGTCCTTGAGAAGCGAGAACAGGAATGGGTGTTCGGAGAAGGTCTGCCGCCCGGTCTGATTCTTTCCGGAGAGGCCGCAGCTTGAACAGGTCCTGCCGATTCTTGACAGGGCCTTGGCAGAGCCGATAGGGTGCAGGTCGAGCAGGAAGCAGCGGCCCCATGAGCCCGGAGGTGCGCATGGGAGGCGAGAGGCGCTGGAAGCATGACTGAGACCGGTGCAAAAGGAATGGATGCGCTTTTGCGGCCCAGGTCCATCGCCCTCGTGGGCCTGCCGCGAGGGTTCAAGGCCGGGAAGGTTTTCCTCCTGGGCCTTCTGGACCAGGGATTTTCGGGCCCGGTTTACCCGGTGCATCCAAGCGCTGCCGAGATCGACGGGATCCGGGCTTGGCGCAGGCTCTCAGATGTTCCGGACCCCCTCGACATGGTGATCGTCATGGCGCCTCGCGAGGCTGTGCGTGACATCCTGGTCGAATGCGGCCACAAGAACGTTCAGGTCGTCATCCTGTACACTTCGGGTTACGGGGAAACGGGCGAGGAGGAGGGGCGGCGAGAGGAAAGGCGCCTTCTGGAACTTGCCCGGCGGGGCGGTTTTCGCCTGCTGGGGCCGAATTGCATGGGCGTTTACAGCCCTCTGAGCGGGCTGGCATGCTTTCCGGGCATGCCCCGGGAGGCCGGCCCCGTGGGGTTCCTTTCTCAAAGCGGCTCCCTGTGCAATCTGTTCGCGGGTCTGTGCGCGAGCCAAGGATTGTACTTCGATCGGGTCGTAAGCTACGGCAACGGGTGCGACCTGGATCTTCCCGAACTTCTGGAATGGACGGCCGAAGCGCCTGGGGTGGGGGTCGTAGCCGTTTACTGCGAAGGCGTCCGCAACGGCAGGGCCTTGGCCGGGGCGTGCCGAAGAGCGGCTCAGGCCAAACCGATCGTGTTCTGGAAGGCCGGCCAGACCGAAGCGGGCCGGCGGGCTGCGGCTTCCCACACGGGAAGCCTGTCGGGCGAGGGGCGGATTTGGGAGAGCCTGTTCCGTCAATCCGGCACCCAGGCTGTGCAGGATATCGAGGAGATGTTCGATCTTGTGCTTGCTTTTTGCCGCACGCCTGAAGGGGGCGGGGACAGGATCGCTGTGGTTTCCGGCCCGGGCGGGCCGGCCGTCTCTGCGGCGGATGCGGTGGAGAGACACGGCCTCCGGATGGCTTCCCTCAGTGACCGGAGTATGAGGAGGCTGCGCGAGGTTCTGCCTCCGACCGGAACGAGTGTCCGCAATCCGGTCGACGTGGGCTTGTCGGCTTCTTTTGACATCCGGCTGTACCTGGACGCGCTTGAAGTCCTTTCCGAGGATCCTGGTGTGGACGCGGTTGTCGCTGTGGGGGGTGGGGCGACGGCGGAGATTTCCCGGGTTTATGTGGACGGGTTGGCCCGCTTTCGGGAGCGGTCGGGCAAGGCGATTCTGGCCATTGCCTACCCGGGCTTTCTCACCGACAAGGCTCTGCTGGAGCCGCTCCACCGGGCAGGGGTCCCGGTCTATCCCACCCCGGAGCGGGCCCTTCGGGCGTACGCCCGAGTGGTGAGGTACTGGCGGCTTCGGGCGCAGCGGGCGGAGGCAAGGGTGCCATGAAGCGCGTCCTGATCACCGGGGCTTCCGGATACCTGGGCGGCCGTTTCGCGGACCTCATGGAAAAATTCCCCGGGGTGGAGCGGGTCGTGGGTCTGGACGTGAATCCGCCCAGGCGCAAGGGCGCCAAGTTCGTGTTCGTCCGCAAGGACGTCCGGGAACCCATGACGGCCCTTCTGAAGGCCCACCAGATCGACACGGTCGTGCACGCTGCCTGGATCCTTCCTCCTCTGCACAACCGCAAGTTCATGGAGTCGGTCAACCTGGAAGGAACCCGAAACGTGCTGAAGAGCGCATCAGAAGCGGGTGTGAGCCGCATCGTGCACTGCTCCTCCACCACGGCTTATGGGTTCCATCCGGACAACCCTCCGGTCTTGACCGAGGAGAGCCCTCTTCGGGGAAACGCCGAATTCACCTATTCCAAGAACAAACGGGAAGCCGAGGAACTCTGCGCCCGATTCAGGGAGACCCATCCTGAGGTGGGCCTTCTCGTGCTCAGGCCCTGCTTCGTGTGCGGGCCGGGTTTTGAAAACCCGATGTCCCGTCACCTGGAAAAGAAGGTCGTGCTCCTTCCCCGCAGCAGTGCTCCGCTGCAGTACGTTCACGAGGACGACCTCGTGGAAGCGGTCCGGCTGCTGCTCGAGCAGGAAAAATCCGGCGTGTACAATATCGCGGCGGATGGAGCGATTTCTTTTGTCGAGATGGTCCGGATTCTGGGCAACAAGCCGCTGGAGGTGCCCGAGTCCTTGATGGCGCCGCTCGTAGCCGTGGCCTGGACCCTTCGGATCCGCAGGCTCACCGAGTTTCCGCCCGCCGCCCTGCCCATGCTTCGGTACCCGTGGATTGCCAGCAATCAGAAGCTCAAGCGGGACACGGGATTCCAGTTCAGGTTCACGACCCGGGAAGCCTTTGAGGATTACGCCCGCTCCGTGCGCGGTCGCGCCCGAGCCAAAACGTGAAGTCAGAATCTCCTGGTGAGATCCTTGACAAGCTTCCCGACCGCTTCTCGAAGGGCCTGAGCGTTCGGGGTGTCGCTTCCTCCGTCCCGGTCGGAATTGAAGCTCCCCCACTCGGTCGAAACGTCTGCGCCCACGGATCGTTTCGTCTTGCTGCCGCTTGCCCGGAAGCTCTCGAGCAGCTTGCCTTCTTTCACGGAGATCAGGTCTGCCTGAAGGGTGACCGAGGCCGTTACGGTGCGCAGGGATGTGCCCAGAGATTGGTTCAGGACATTGAGACCTCCCACGCCTGTGGAGCTGCTCGAGGATTCGGCTTCGAGGATCGTGCCGATGACCACGTAGTCGACCCCGTTCTTCTTGCCGAGCTGGATGGCTGTTTCGACGTCTACTGCTGCGGCGGATTCGTCGTCCTGGGGCTTGTACGGGATGAACTTGGGCAGGCACCTTTTGTCCTTGAGCAGATCGGATCGCAAGAACTTCGCGACCTGTTCTCCGAATTCCGCTCCGACGCCCGAGGCGTCCTCGAAGGGAAGCACGCCGATCTTTTGCGCCAGAGCGGAACAGGGCGACAGGCAGAGCAGAAGAGCGAGGGCGAGAATCCGCATGTCCAACCTCCCTGTACCTGTGGAACCATCCAAAAGGAGCCGAAACCTGGCCGGACGGATTCCCGGTCTCGTTCGGCAGAAATGAGCGGGATCGTAGTACATCCTTTTGCCCGTGGCAAGGAAAATCCAGGCAGGAGCATCCAGAACCGGCCAGGCCAGAGTCGGGCGTTTCCCGGCCGGTCGGGCCCGCGTCGACCCGGTCGCCGCGTTCCCGCTCGATCCGTCCACAGGGGCCCGGCCCGACCGGCGCCCTCACGGAAATCGAGGTTTGTGCCGAAAGGGAGGAGGGGGAGGTGCGCCTGGAGAATCTCCCGCTTCGGCCCCGGACCGGGCTGCCGAGTCGTGCAGGGGAGGTATGGATGAAGGCCGTTTCGATCCCGGCTTTGGTCATGGCGGGGATCACATTCTATCTTGGATTTCACTACCTGCTGCTGTACGTCAAGCGGAGGGACCACAGGGAATACCTGACCTTCGCCTTGACGTGCCTGTTCATGAGTTTGTACGACGTGCTGTGTGCGGGTCTCTATCAGGCGACTTCCGTGAGGGAAGGCTTGCCGTGGGAACGTCTCCAGATTGCAACGCTGGGTGTGGGCAGCCTGTCCTTTCTGTGGTTCATCTCGGACTACGCCTCTTACAGGCGGAGGAACGTCCTCAACGCCCTCTCGATGGTTACCCTGCCTGCGGCCGCCTTTCAACGAGAGCTCATCGCGACCTTTCTCGGCGAGGCGGAAAAGGGGTTGGCGGATCTGGAGTCTGCGGTCGTGAACCGCGATGGCCTGCGGGTGAAACAGCATGCCCACAGGATCAAAGGGTCAAGCGCCAACGCTGGCGCGCAGCGCCTGCAGGAGATCGCATCCGAGATCGAAGAAATAGGGGATCGAGGCGATTTCGGTTCCGTTCAGGAGAAGCTTGTCGAGTTCAAGGCCGGATTCGAAAAGGTGCGCCGCGATCTCGAGCAGTACGCGAAGCGCCTCGAGTCCCTTGGTCCCGACGTCGGTCAGGGCCCCCACTGAAAAGCGGGCGGTTCTGTCCCGCATTCGCCGCCGTCCCGACGTGTCCCTGGGGCGACGATGCGGGTGAGTTTCGGTGGACCACGATCAAGGGCTCCCAAGAAGACAATTTCAGCAGGGGTCACCCTGTGGTATACTGAATTTGAAAAGGGCCCTTGGTCGCGGGAAACGCTTGGAGCCACCCACATGATTCGGGCCAAGACCGTGGCGGATACCATCACCGCTGGCCGCTCCCTTCTGGGAGTCGGGCTTCTCTGGCTTGGCCTCGCCCAGGGCGCGTCCGGGCTGGCCACCGCGATGTGGATGCTGATCGCGAACTGGACGGCAGACTGCCTGGACGGCCCTATTGCAAGGCGAAGCCGACCCTGGTACAGAACGTGGATCGGGGACCACGACTTGGAGGTGGACATCCTGGTTTCCGGATGCCTTCTCGGATACATGGCAGCGAGTTCCTTCGTTCCCCTTTGGGCCGCAGCCGCATACGTCGTGATCTGGGGGTTGGTGTTTTGGTGGCTGGGTGTTCCAAAGGCCCTGGGCATGCTCTCCCAGGCGCCGGTTTACGGAGGGTTCATTTGGGTGGCCCTTCGGGAGATCCCGGAGCAAGGATGGTGCCTGCCTGCCTGGATTCTCGCTGCCACAGCCGTGACGTGGCCTCGGTTTCCCAACGAAATCCTGCCAGGATTTCTCAACGGGATGCGAGCTCTCGCGGGCCGAAGGCAGGACGCGCCAGGATGTCCCCGTAAGGCCGCGCCGAAAGCGTGACGAGAGACTTCTGCTTCTTGAGACTTTGGCGTCCCAAGCCCCTGTCTGAAACCGGGGCTGGACCCTTGGATTTCGGGGTTGGACCCTTTGACTTCGGGGTTGGCAGCTAAGGGTCGGCCCCGTGCGCATCTTTTAACCCATCGAGAGCCTCCGCGGAAAACCGGGCGCGACGCGAGGGGCGGTCACAGGCAGAAGCAGCGTTGCGGTTACCGGTCTGCGAGGAAATCTTGCTCGAAGCGGTCCAAACCCGGCCGGGCCCCACACCCGACCCAAGAGGTCCCATCCTCCTTTCCAAGGTCCTTCGGAAGGGGCGCCCGCAAACGATGAACCCCTCGGCCCGCCGTCTGTTTCCCGCGCTGCCAGGGTCACGCCGCATTACGCTGAGCCGGTGGCCTCAGAGGCCGGCGCCGGAGAAGGAAAGGTCTGTGCTCACCGTGATGAGCGCCAACCTCTGCCACGACTGGCCCCGATATCGGAGGTGGGCCGAACGACTTGAATCGTTTGCAAACTTGGTGGAGAGAGAGAAGGCCGACGTGCTTCTTCTGCAGGAAGTGGCCAGGACCCGGCGTTTCCAGGCCGACTTGTGGATCGCCCAGAGACTTGGCATGGCCTACGCCTATTCAAAGGCCAATGGGCACGAAAAAGGAATCGGCTTCGAGGAGGGGGTCGCGGTGTTCAGCCGATACCCTCTCGATGCGCCGCGGTTGCACGTTCTCGGTCGGGGGTCGGTCCCTTTCGTGCGCCGGATCGCCCTGGGCGTGACGATTCAGACACCCTTCGGACGGATCCTGGCCTTTTCGGCCCATCTGGGGATTCTTCCGTTCGAGAACAAAGTTCAGGTCCGGCAGCTTTCCTCTTGGATTGGCCGAATGGCGGGTCGGCGGCCGGCTCTGATCGGAGGCGACTTCAACGCGGCCGAGGATGCGCCGCAGATGCGGAGGATCCGGGAGGAATGGATCGACACGTTTCGCCGCCTCCATCCGGAGGCGGACGGGACGACTCACGAGCTGCGATGGCCGTGGGGTGGGTCCATACGGCGGAGGAGACTCGATTATCTGTTCCTCCGGCCGGGGCGAACCGCATGGTCGGTGGTGGAGTCGCGCCACGTGAGGGCATCGCCCAGGCCTTATTCGGATCATGATGCTGTCGTGCTGAGGCTGCGGCCCGCAGGGCCTGAACTGGATAGGGTTGGCGTATCGGGTGATTCGGGGAGCAGGGACAGGACCTGAATGAGCTTTTGTGTCGGCGTCTCGGGTCGGCGAGGGAGGCATAAGCGCAAGGAGGCCAGAACCGGCCGGATAAGGGGGGGCAAGATCATGGCAAAAAGAGTGCTTCGGACGCGACTTTGCGACATGCTGGGCATCGAGTACCCGATCCTGAGCGCGGGAATGGGGCCGACGCTCATTGGAGAGCCCAATGGGGCCCCGGTCGAGCTTGTTGTGGCCGTCTCCGAGGCCGGAGGATTGGGCGTGTTGGGCGGCGCCGGATTCACCTTGGACGAGCTTCGGGACGCGATCCGGGAAATCAAGAAGTTGACAAACAGGCCCTTCGGGGTGGATTTGCTGCTGCCCAGGGACGTGCAGCAAGTTCGTCGGCCCGCGGACGGCGCTTTTGGGGAAATGCCTCTGAAGCAGGTCCTGGAGTTTCTTCCAAAGACACACCTGGATTGGTTCCGCCGGGTCCAGCAGGAGTTTGGACTGCCTGAAGTGGATCTTACGGTAAGGTCTGACACCACGACCTTCTACCCCGACGAGGCGATCACGATCTGCCTGGAGGAGAAGGTCCCCCTGTTTTGTGCAGGGCTGGGAAATCCCGGTTTCATGGTTGAACGGGCACACGCCGGCGGCATGAAGGTCTTGGGCGTGGTGGGCAACGCGAAGAATGCGAGGCGAGTGGCGGCGTCCGGAGTGGATCTGATTGTGGCGCAGGGGTACGAGGGCGGCGGGCACACCGGACGGATTGGCACGTTGGCCTTGGTCCCGCAGGCCATCGACGCGGCCAAACCGGTACCGGTATTGGCCGCCGGAGGCATCGGGGACGGCCGAGGGCTGGCGGCCGCTCTGGCCATGGGTTGCGTGGGCGTCTGGGTGGGAACGCGCTTTCTGGCGACCCGGGAAGGGGGCGCCATGGAACTTTGCAAAAGGCGCATCGTCGAAGCGAGCGACGAGGACACCCGGGTGAGCACCCTGTACACTGGAAAGACCTCCAGGACCAACCTGTCGAAACTCCATGAGCTATGGGCTTCCTCGGGTCTCGAGGCGCTGCCCTTCCCGGTTCAGGTGCTCTTGTCCTCGGCCCTGCTGCATTGTTTTCTCAAGGCGGGCAAAGAGGAATACGTGGCGGGCTTCGCCGGCCAAGTGTCGGGCTTGATACGGGAAATCAAGCCCGCCCGGGAGGTCCTTCTTGAAATGGTTGACGAGGCCGCAGACATCCTGAGCCGGAAGCTACGGTCAGAGGTCGTGGTCCAGTAGGACGCTCACCTGCCAGAGGGCTTAGTTTTTCTCCGGAAGGGGACGATAGGATGAAGGAGAGGCCTTGGTCGGGCATGCCCTTGGAGTTGGAGGAAGGGGCGCGTGCCATGAGCCCTTCATCCCGGAAGGAACAGCCGGAAAGAGGGAACCACAGGGAGATCCCGACCTCTCTGGAGATTCCCCTCATTCGGGCGGGCGGAGAGCTTCGCATCGACCTGACTGATCTTCCGATCTTCTTTGGGTTGTCGATTCTGGCCGGAGAAATTGCCCGAAAAGTGATCGACCGATACCACCTGGACCGGGTGGATATCGAGGTGGAAAAGAAGATCAAGCGGTCGGACACGCCCGAACTGGCCGCTTTGCAGATCGAGAACGTAAAGGCCGTGGGAGACTATGGCGTCTTTGACCGGATTCTGACGGATCCGGCCGCCTTTTACGAAGAAATCACCCACGTCTTTGGCACCTTGCAGATGCAGCGCTGGCGGAGGCGGCTCTATCCCGAAGACGCCTCGAAGCCCTCCGAGGCTCTGGTCTTTGAGTTCACGAGGCGGCTGCCGGCAGGCGAGGTTCCCTTCCGGGTCATCTTGGAGCGGCTGCGCTCGTCGAAGAAGGCGGAGAAATTCTTTCTCAGGCTCACCTTCGAGGCCCTGGACGCCAGGCATCTGGATTTGAGCTCGTTCCCGCACGTCGTGGTGCACAATCCCGAAGGCCGCACCTTTATTCGGGGCGCCACGCGGCTGTCCCGGATGCTGTCCGAGCAGGTGCGGTGGCAGGCCATCCGGGGCAAGAGGAGCTACTCGGAGGTGACCCGGGCCGACAGCGACCTTTTTGGCCGAATGGCGGACGCCGGCTTGGGCAACCTTGCGGCGGTGGAAATCGGATGGGGCGAGAGATACGTGGAGGTCCTCCGCTCGGTCCACCCCGACTACCTCACGGGAATCTTCAAGAAAACGCTGCTTCTGCTCGAGGACCACACGGTGCGCAGGCTCCTTGAGGCCGGCGAGACCATCCGGGTGCGGTTCGGGGAGATGTTTGCGTACTTGGATCTATCGCAGCTCGGCCGGTCGCTGAACGTGTCCTTCGGCGAGCGCCGGAGGGTGCTCAGCCTCGAACGCTACCTGGACCGAATGCCTTCGCTGGCTTGCACCGTGTCGAAAATGCGGCGCGGTGCGCCCCTGGCCGGTGTGCACGTTGTTCTGATTCATCACATCACGGCCGAGGTTCTGGGTTTCATCGAAGGGTTGAGACGACTCGGGGTCGCGAAGGCGAGAACCTTGTTCGTCCACTACGGCGAGGATGTGCCCTCGGATTTCCTCGAGGCCCTGTTGAGCCTGGATCAGACCGTGTTTCCATGCTATTGCCTCGACAACGTTCAGGTGCCCAGGTCCGTGGAGGGCTACTTTGTTCTGAGCCGACGGTTTTCCTCGCTCGACGAAGTTCAAAAGCTCAACCAGACTCTTTGCGAAACGCGGCCCGGTTATTTCGAGGCCATGGTGCGGACCGCATCCTATTTGTTTCTTCTCTCCCTCTTGGAGGCTGCTCGGTCGGGCGGGAAGTGCCTGATTGTGGAAGACGGCGGGTATTTGACGCCCTTTCTCACCTCGCGGGCGCTGCAGGGCGCGCGCCTGGCCGACCTCCTGGAGGAATGGAGCCTGCCTGTGCCGGAGGGCCTGGAGACCCTGGTGCGGCTTCCCTTGTCCGAAGTGCTGAATCGACTGCTGATCGGGACTGTAGAACACACCAAGAACGGCATGGACCGGCTGGGGGACCTCGTGCAGAAGTTCGGGGGCTTGGTCCGGCCGGCTTTCACGATCGCCGTGTCGGATTTCAAGGTGAACGAGGAGGCCCGGGAAGTGGCCAGTTCGATCCTGGCCGCTCTCGAGGCGGTGTTGCACAGTCAGGGCAAGGTTCTGAGCAGGCGCACCCCCCTTGTCCTGGGTTCCGAAGGTGCCATCGGCCGAAACCTGGTGGCGCAGCTGAGGAGCAGGTGCGGCAACGGCGACCCCCGGTCCTGCCTCGAGGTCGACTTGAGAGTTTCCGTAGACGGCAACCGCAGGTATAAGGAATGGGCCGCCACCCGATTCGATGCCCTTCCGCGCAACCGTCTTGCCCAGGTGGACCTCATCCTGGGCGTGACCGGCCAGCCGGCCCTGCGCTGGGAGGACGCGGAGTTTCTTCTGATGAACGCAGAGCGGGACTGCGTCTACCTGGTCAGCGGATCAACCAAGACGATCGAGTTCGAACAGGTCTCGCGCAGGCTCGACGAACTGCTCAAGATGCGGACGCCTTGTGTGGGAGGACACCCTTGCAGGATCGAGAGCGAAGACATGATCGATCCTCAGACGGGCCGCAGGCTGGGCCGGCGGTACGTGTTTCGTTTTCCCGAGTTCCCGGGCCAGCCCGGCAAAGAGGTGGTGCGGGAGCTGGCCTTCCCGGGCAACCTGATGCCGATTAATTTTCTCTATTACGGCGTGCCCGGCGAGATCATGGACCCGGTTCTTTGCCAGCTTCTTCGGACGAGCGTGGGTCTCGTCAAGCGAAGCCGGGAGGGCAGACCCCTTGAGAACTTGTTGTACGCCGTTGACCGGGAGATCGACCAAGACGGCCGGGACCTAAGGAATCCGGCGGCCAGGACGGAGCGGAAAGCCTCGCCCTGTTAAGGTTCCTGCGAGAAGCCTGTCAGACCTTTCTTTGCCAGAAGCCCTTGCTTTGCACGAGCGGTGATCCCTTCACCCTTGCCTTGGAGGGCTCATGTTTCTCGAATGGACTCCAGAGACCCTCCAGCGAATGAAGATGCTGGAAGAGCGGGACTCGGCCGAACGCAGGGCCGGAACCCGAGACTCCCGGAGGCTCCGGCAGATTCCCAGCGAGACCGGCCGCTTCCTTGCCCTTTGTGCCGCGTGCGCTCCGGATGGCGCGTGGGTTGAGATCGGCACCGGAGGCGGATACTCGGCTTTGTGGATCGCGGCGGCTTGCAGGGAGCGGGGGCATAAGGTTGTCACGGTGGAGATCGACCCCTACAAGGCAGACCTGGCTTCGGAGACTTTTCATGCGGCCGGGGTTGGGGACGTGGTGGACCTTGTCCTGGCAGACGGCGTTGCCTATCTAGAAAAGGCCGGGCCGATCTCCTTCCTGTTTCTGGATGCCGACAAGGAACTCTACCTTCCCTGTTACGAACGAGCCGTCCCGCTGCTGGTCCAAGGAGGAATCCTGCTCGCGGACAACGCGGTGAGCAAGCGAGACGTCCTCGAGCTCTTCTTGGCCAGGGCCCTTTCCGACAGCAGGGTTGACGCAACCGTGGTGCCGGTGGGCGAAGGCGTGCTGTTCGCCAGAAAGAAGGCGAGGGTCAGAGGTTCCGGCCGTGCCTGAGAGCGCCCCTGAAAAGGCTGACTCTGGCCGGGCGAAGGAAAAGTTCGGAAGGGTTTTGATCGAAAGGAACGTAAACGAGATGAGGTTCCGGGGCCGAATGGGACGGAAAAGACGGGCCCCCGCTTGATCCCGGTTGCTGACCCGAGCCGGTCTCGTCGACAAACGGAAGGAGTTGGCCTGCCTCGACAGCAGGGAGAGTGACCGGGTAAAGCTCATAGGGTCCGATCGAATCGTCGAGAGAGGGCTTGGGCTGCCACAAGGTCATTCTTTGTGCCAGCTTGATGAGCAGATCCGGTCTCACTTTGAAAGCAGGCACCCAGAAGGCGTTCGAGCAGACGGACGGGTCGAGCCCTTGACAGGGGAATTTCCAGAAGGGGAGATAGACGCTCGAATCCGGCCCGGCCAGACAGTGAAGGGCGCAGCGCTGGAAGCCCGAGGATGCCGGGACCCAAGCGGATGCGCAATGGCGGCAGAGGAGGACCACACTTTCGCTTTCTCCTTCGAGGTCCCACCCGCAGGAAGGGCAAAGGGCCGGGTGAAACGAGACCTGCCAGGCTGGCCTTTCGCGGAAGTCAAACAGACGGCGGGCTTCTGGGGCTGTGCTTCGGCACAGAGGCTTTCCTCGAACTGCGTCCAAGAGCGAATCCGCGCGCACGACGAGGGGGACGTACACGACGCTCGTCGTCTCTCCCACGAAACAGCGCAGGCCCGCCTCCCTTTCGGCGTTTTCCGATTCGAGAGCGTCAAGAACCTGCAGGGTCCGGCCGAGCCCCAGGTCGATCGTCTCTAGGACGGCAAGAAAGCGCGTGCCGGCCTGAGGGAAGGCGAACCGGAGCGACAGGGCCTGGGGCAGCACGCCGAGCGATCGGGGCAGGAGCGGAGACGGGACGGCGGCCTCGGTCGTATCGATGAGCGAAAAGGCACAGTTCGACCCTCTTTCCGGACGCGAAAACAGGACGCCCCGTATTCTCCAGTAGGGAACGGCGACGATATCGCTGTCGGCGAACTCGGCTCTGGCGGGCAGGCAGAACTGGAACGGGCCCGGAGAAGTCAGGTACGAACGGGTGCGGCAGAAGGCGCAGAAAAAGAGGCGGTCGGTCTCGTTTAGGACCGAAGGCGCCCCGCACTGGGGACAAGAGAACTCGATCCGCCAGCTAGAGTTTTTCACCGCACTGGTTGCAGTAGACTGATTCGGTCAGGTTGATCGCGCCGCAGCGGGAGCAGGGTTTCGCCTCTGGCTTGTGCTGCGTGGGTTTCCCGCAACGGGGACAGTATTTGGCCTGGGGTGGAAGATTCTTGCCGCAGTGGCTGCAGCGGTCGAAGACGAGCAACTGGTGGCCGCAGTGCGGGCAGAATCTGGCGTCCGGAGGCACGAGAGCCCGGCAGTCCGGGCACTGGAGCGAATCCGTGGAGGGCGTGCCCGGAGTCGTTTCGGCCCGCTTGGCGCCGAGCAGGCCCGGGGCGAGAAATCCAAGACCCAGGGCAAGGCCGGCGGCACCGGGCGAGGCCGATTCCGCGGCCTTTTCGATGGCCATGGATGCCTTGAGCTGAAGGAGCCGATTAAGGTCGTCGAAGACGGCGAGTCGGCTCTTGTCGTCGATGGCCTTTTGCACCTCCGGGGGAGGCGTGATGGAATGAATATACAGGGCGTTCAGGCCGATGCCGTAAGTCTCGAAATCCGCCTGAAGGCGATCCCGGAGACCCCTGGACAGTTCTTCGTAGCGGCCCGGAAGGCTGAAGACCGTGTCGATATGTTCTCCCAAGTAATCGTTGAAGCGGCTCACGACCACTCTGCCGAGGTACTCGGCGATCTCGTCGGTTTCGTACACTCCCTGAGTGCCCACAAGGCGGTTGATGAAAAGCAGGGGCTGCACGACTTGGACATTGAAAATACCGAAGGCTCTCAGCCGGATCAGGCCGAGCTCTTTGTCCTTGAAGGCCACGGGGTCCCGGGTCCCCCATTTCAGGCCCGTGAACACTTTGAGATTAACGAAGTACACTTCTGCTCTCAGGGGACTCGTAAGTCCCCAGGGGAGGCTGGCGATCTTGGTTAGAATCGGGATGTTGGCCGTAGTGAGGGTGTGCCGGCCCGGCCCGAAGGCCTCGCAGGCCTTGCCGTTGTAAAAGAAAGCCGCGGCCTGGCTTTCCCTGACGATGAGCTGCGCTCCGTACTTGATCTCGCCGGATCCTTGTTCAGGGACTCTGTGGACCATCTCGCGGCCGGTCTCGTCGAACCACTCGATGACTTCCAAGAAGATGAGGTTGTTTTTGCCCATGGGTTCCTCCAGGAACAAGGGACGGGCCCCCTCGGACGGCTCGGCTTTCGCGGGGCGTACCGAAAAGGATCGACGAAATCCGCACGAATCTTGAATCTGTGCTTGAAAAATCCTTGGGAAGGAGCCACAGTTTCGGCGTCCCGAGGCATTGGCGTGCGAGCGCGTTCCCGGTACAAGGAGGAGAGGACCATGCACACCTTATCGGCCGTTTTCCTGCTGGGTGGGGCCGTTTTTTTTGCCGCACTGTTCGGGATCCCTTTGCTCGTGGCGCCCATGGCCTGGGCGAAACGAGTCGGATGGCGGATCCCGGAGGAGCGCTCTCTGGCCAACTATCTCGGAAGATCCCTGGGCGGAGTGATCGTGGCCATCGTCCTGGTGGCGTTTGAGGCTGCCAAAGACCCCTGGCAGAACCGGATCTTGTTTGATCTGACCTTCTGGATCGGCCTTTTTATGGTCGGAGTGCACGGGTACGGATGGATTCGAAAAAATCAGCCCCTCCTGGAGCACCTCGAGATCTTCCTTTACGGCGGGCTGAGCGTGTTTTCGTGGGTCCTGTATCCGAGCCCGCCTTGAAAACGGCCGGGCCGGGCCGCGGTCACAGCCCTGCGGTGTTCTGCGCCGAATCGTGCTCCGTGCGCCGCGCCTGGAGAGGCAGGGTTTGACAGGGACGCGCTATCTTCGCTAGATTTCGATCGGCCGAGTGTTCTTTGAAAGGTATTGGGCCTGCTCCGAGCCGGCTCGATCCCCCTGGGACGGGCCGGACAGCACGGGCCTTCGGGCAACCGATGGCCCTGCCCGATGGACGGCCGGACGGAAAGCTGTCCTGAATTGGCAAAGGAGCGACGCGCCGGGGAACTTTGCCTTCCCTCGACGAGAAAACCTCCTGCCCGTTCAGCAGGAGGTTTTTTTGTTGCCAAGCCTCGACGCTGGACCATGGACTCCTGGCGGGCTTTTCCGCAAAAGGGTCAACAAGGTTTGGAAAGGCGATCCCCTGGGCGAGGTCGATCATGCCCCTAAGCCTGGAATGGGCCATAGGGGACCCCGCCAGGTCGCACGGGCCTGTCACGTCTCTCGGAGCGGGCGGAGTTTTCCAACAGCCAGCCTCGGAGGGAGCCAACATGAACAAGATTGCATGGGCCTGCGCGATCGCTGTCGTGTGTTGTGGAGTCAGGGCAGAGGCGGCAGAGGGCGAGGGACAAGGGAAGGATCTGACAGAGCAGAGGCCCTACACGCTCAGCGAAGTCGTGGTGACGGCAGGGCTTATCCCCTCGGCCGCACTTGAGACGGTGCGGGAGGTCGGCCGAGGAGAAATCGAAGTCTTGAATCCGCGCAGTGCGGCCGATGCGATCCAGTGGCTGCCGTCCCTGTCGTTGTCGCGGAATTCGAAAGGCGAGGAGACATTCCGTCTCAGGGGCTTCGGCCAGCGGCAGGTGTCCGTGTTCCTGGACGGCGTGCCGATCTCGGTTCCCTTCGATGGCATTGTGGATCTTTCGCAGTTTGTGGGAGACAACGTGGACCGGATTCAGGTCTCGCGCGGTCTTCCCTCTGTCCTGTATGGCGCCAACGCCCTGGGCGGAACCTTGAACATCCTGACGACGCCACCGGGCGAGACCGTCTCTGGCGCGGCGCGCCTCGAGGGCTCGGATCAGGGGCGGATCTTCAGCAGCCTGAATCTCCAGGGTGGAGCCCTTGGGCTTCGTTTGGGCGGTTGGGGAGCCTTCGACAAAGCGCCGGATTTCCGGCTGCCGGACGGTTTCGACCCCATGCCCAACGAGGACGGCGGCGACAGGGACCACAGTCGATTCGAGCGGCGGGGCGGGGGCCTGAAGGTTCTTCTGCCGATCGAGCCCGACCACCGGATCGCGCTGCACGTGAATTACCTGGACAATACGTACGATATTCCGCCCAATGCCTCGGTGGCCAAGCCCCGGTACTGGCGCTTCCCGGAGTGGAGGCGGGCCGTGGTGAGCCTCAACACCGAGCATGCCTTAGGCCCGCGATGGGGCCTTCGGAGCGTCTGGTTCTACGATCGGTACTTCAACGAGCTTAAGTCCTACGACGACGCCACGTACAGCAGCCAGACGCGGCCCTACGCCTTTGATTCCACCTACGACGATGAGTCGCTCGGGATTCTATTGTATCCGGAGGCGAGACTCCTTTCGGCCGGCTCCACGAAGGCCCTTTTCTCCTGGAAGCGGGACGTCCACAGAGAGAAGGACGACGAAGGTCCCTGGGAGCGGTATGCCATGGAGACCTACAGCTTAGGCGTCGAGCAAGAAGTGGAACTCGCAGAAGGCCTTCTCGCCGTGGCGGGAATTGACGGGAACTACCTGAACCCCACGGACGCGGAGGGAATTCCCGTTCGGGACCCGATCCTGCTCGCCAACGGTCAGGCCGTTCTCCAGTTCCATCTGGCCGGGCCGGTGTCTCTGCACTGTGCCTTCGGCAAGAAGAGCCGATTCCCCACGCTCAAGGAACTTTACTCCGAGCGCCTCGGCCGGAACATTGCGAATCCGGACCTCAAGGCCGAGCATGCCTGGAACGTGGAAGCTGGCGTGAGCCTGACCGGAAAGCAGCAGCGATTGGCCGTGACGTTTTTCCATAACCGGCTGCGGGATCTCATCGTGAATCGCCAGCTCGGGCAGAACGTGCAGCAACTTCAAAACATCGGAGAAGCGAGGATCCAGGGTTTCGAGGTGGAATGGAAGGGCGCGTGGAGAAGAGTTTCCTGGTCTGCTGGGTACACGCTTTTGAATGCCGAGGACCGGTCCGAAGATCGAGAGTCGAAATTTCTTGAGTATCGGCCCAAGCATCAAGTGACGGCGGTGGCGGCCCTGCGGATCCTCGATCCCCTTCGAATCCAGGGCGAAATGACCTATACGGCGGGCCAGGTCTACCGGAACCCGGACACGCTTGCGTGGGAGCCCCTGAACGACTTCTTCGTGCTGAACCTAGGAGCCGAGTACGCCCTTTTGGAGAATCTCTCCGTGTACCTGCGCGTGGAGAACGCGGCGGACCATTCGTACGTGAGTGAATACGGAGTGCCGATGCCTGGGCGGGAACTCTCGGGAGGCGTCCGGGCTCGCTTCTGAGGGGTCGACCCGCTGGGAACGGCTTGGCGCGGTGAAGAAGCCCCATGATCGAATTGAGGGACGTGACGGTTCGATACGGCGCCGACAGGGCGCTCGATCGGGTCAGCCTGAAGGCGGAGCGGGGCGAGTGCCTGCTCGTGACAGGTCCCTCGGGTTGCGGCAAGAGCACTTTGGCCCGGCTGGTGAGCGGACTCATTCCCCACGCGATCCCGGCCCGGGTCGAAGGCAAGACCACGGTGGCGGGCCTGGAGTTTCCTCTGGCCGGCCCGGCGCCCCTGGTCCGTGCGGCCGCCAAGGTCAGTGCCGTTTTCCAGAATCCCTCTTCGCAGCTTTTTCATCTGCGCGTCGAAGACGAGGTGGCCTTCGGCCCGAGGAACCTCGGGCTCGGCGAGGCCGAAGTACGGGAAAGGGTCCGGTGGGCCCTGCACGCGGTCGGAATGGCCGCGGCAGCATCGAGAAATCCGGCCATGCTCTCCGGTGGAGAAAAGCAGCGCGTGGCCATTGCGGCTGCCCTTGCCATGTGTCCCAGCGTGCTGGTTCTGGATGAGCCCACCGCTTCCCTAGACGTGGAGGCGACGCGCCTTGTCATGGAGACCCTGCGGCGGCTCCGCCGCTCCCTGGGAATGACGATTCTCCTGGCCGAGCATAGACTGGCAGAGGCCGCGCGTCTTGCCGACCGGGTGGCCGTGCTGGACCAGGGCCGGGTTGTGGCTGTTGGGGAGGTGGGGGAGATTTTGGAAAAACGGCCTCTTTTGAGGGAACTGGGCCTTCGGCGGCCCACGGAGGAGTCCATCGCGCCTTGGGAAGACTTGCTGGCCGAGGCCGAACGGCCCACAGACTCAGCCGGGCCGATCCTGTGGATGCGGAACCTTTGGGCCGGATACGGGCGCAAGGAGGTGATTCGGGGTGTCGACCTCGTCTTGCGGCGAGGGGATTTTGCTGCTCTCGTGGGAGACAATGGGTGCGGCAAGACGACCCTGGCCCGGGTGGCGGCCGGCCTGATGAAGCCCACGAAGGGACAGGTGCTGTTCGCGGATGACGCAGGGCCCGGTGCAGGTCGGCGCAAACCGGTTTTCCGCGATCCCAGGCCAGGGATCGACGTCTCGCTCCTGTTTCAGAATCCCGTGGATCAACTTTTTACGGATACGGTGGAGGAGGAGGTAGCCTTCGGGCCCCGCAACTACGGCGTTTTCGATCCGACCCTGCACGAAGAAATCCTCGCCAGGGCGGACTTGACCGGCCTTCGGGACAAGCCGCCCGGCCTTCTGTCGGCCGGCCAGCAGCAGAGAACGGCGCTGGCTGCTTGCCTCGCCCTTTCGCCCCGGCTGCTCATCCTGGACGAGCCGACCCTGGGCCAGGACTGGAGGCACTTGGAGACGCTCATGAATTACTTGACGGTCCTCAATGAGAGGGGCGCGACTCTGCTCGTGATCACCCACGACTACAAACTGGTGCATCGGTACGCCCGAAGGGTGCTTTATCTTAAGGACGGGAAAGTGGTATTGGACGGAAAAATCCGAAGGGACGGAAGAAGCCTCTCGTGAGATACTCCACTCGGGAACTGGTGAGCCTGGCCGTGTTCGGCACGCTTTGGGGCGCGATCGAAATCGTGCCCGGCTCTGTGCTCCACGCGATGGGCCTGCCGTTGAGTGGCGTCGTTATGGCCGCGTCCGGGCTCTTTGTGGCACTCGTGGGACGGCGATTCGTCCCGAGGGCCGGCAGCGTGCTGTTCGTGGGCGCGTTGGCCGCTTTGCTGAAACTGTTCAGCGTGGGGAGCATCGTGCTTGGCCCGATGATCGGCATTTTCGCCGAGGCCGGAATGGCCGAACTCGGCCTCTTGGCCACAGGAGGCGGTTCGGCTCTGTCTTTTGCCGTTGCAGGCGCGCTGGGGGTCTGCTGGACCGCCGCGCATCCTTTCCTGACCGGAGTGGTTCTCTTTGGCCGGGATTTTATGGCGATCTGGAGCGGGCTGCTCGATGCCGCAAGCCGGTCCATGGGGATGGACGCCGGGCAAGCTGTGGTCTGGGTTGTCGCGGTTTGGGTCGGTGCCCGGGTTGTTGCGGGAGCCGCGGCGGGATGGGTGGCCTGGGGAGTGGGTAGAGTCCTGTTGGAGAGGGTTTATGGAACTCAGAGCAGCGGATGAAGGGGCCATCAGGGAGAGACCGGAGTCTTTCCCAGGAGTGAAAGAGGTTCCCGGCTGTAGGGGCTGCGAGCCCGTGAGGGCCGTAGCGATCGAAGGATCCGAGGAGGCGGGATGGGTGGGAACTGTTGGGCACCTGAGTGTTTTTGCTTGGGTGGTGGGTCTTTCGGTTGCGGCTCCCCCGGGAAGAATGGACGTCCTGGGCGTGCTCTGTTTGGCCATGCTTTTGATCGGGTACCCGGGCGCAATCCGGCGTCTGTTCTTTCCCGGTGGGCAAATCCGTCTGTGGCTTCCTGTCCTGTTGGCCTCCCTCGCAGCTTTCCCGGTTCTTCTGCTTTCTTTCGGATGGGTGGACGGGGAGCTTGCCGCAGGCGGGCGGCGGGGGGCAGTGTTTTCGGGATTGAGGATCGCAGAAAGAGCTCTCGTTCTGGTTCTGGCGGTTGAGGCTGTGACCTCTTCGGTCGACATCGCGCAGATCGCGGGCATTCTGGAGAGGATCGGGTTTCGCGGTTTGGGGTTCTCTCTGGGCGTGGCTGCGAATCTGCTTCCGTCCCTGCACCGATCCTGGGTGTGCGCCCGGGAGAGTCTCTGGATGAGAGGGGGATTTCGAGCCCAGCGGTGGCGGGCCCTCAGGCTGCTTTTCCTGACGGTGGTGGGAAACACCCTGGGCCGGAGCCGAGAGATCGCTGTGGCCGCCGAGTGCAGGGCCTACGACCCGGAGCGAAGTCGGCCCGCTCCTGTTCGGAAAGGCCGGCTGGATGGGTGGCTCGTGGTGTTGTGTGTCGCGTCGGTTTTAGGGGTGATTTTTCTCGGCTGACCCTCTGGAGGACGCATGAAGGCTGTGGTTCTCGCCGGCACCGGCGGGCCCGAGAGGCTTGAGGTCAGAGAGGTGGACCTGCCCGTGCTCGAGGGGGATCGGGACCTGCTCGTCAGGGTGAAAGCCGCGGGCGTCAATCCCATCGATGCCAAGCAGAGGAAGGCGGGGCCGTTGATCCAGGAGCGGGCCCCTGTGATTCTGGGATGCGATGGGGCTGGAGTGGTGGAGAGCGTGGGAGCGGCTGTCACCTGCTTCCGGCGAGGGGACGAGGTATACTTCCTGAGCGGAGGAATCGGAGGGCGGCCGGGCACGTATGCGGAATTCGCAGTGGTGGACGAACGTCTGGCAGCTTCAAAGCCCAAGAACCTTCGGTTTGCCGAAGCTGCGGTCGCCCCCTTGGCTCTCGTTACCGCATGGGAATCCTTGGAGCGGTGCGGCGGCGTAAGGGCTGGGCAGACGGTTCTTATTCATGGCGGGGCGGGCGGCGTGGGCCATCTGGCTGTCCAACTGGCGGCCCAGAAGGGAGCCCGGGTTTTGGCTACGGTGGGGAACCCGGTGAAGGCCGCCTTGACGAAGAAACTTGGAGCGGCCGAGACGATTTGTTACAAAGAGCGTGATTTCGTGCAAGAGGTCCTGGAAAGAACAGCCGGAAGGGGCGTCGACCTGGCCCTGGACACCGTGGGCGGAGAGACTTTCCTCAAGACCTTGTCTTCGGTTCGTCCTTACGGCCGCGTGGTGACCCTTCTTCTTCCGGAATGCGGACCCGCGGGATTTCGGGAGGCCAGAGTCCGAAATCTCGACCTTTGTTTTGTCTGGATGCTCGCACCCCAGTTTCTAGGTCTCACCAAGGAACTGGAGAGGCAGGGGAGGATTCTGCGGGAGTGCGTTCAACGGTTCGAAGACGGATCTCTGCGGGTTGTGGTGTCAAAGGAATTCGGGCTGGAGGATGTCGCAGAGGCCCACCGCCTGATCGAGACCGGCTCCGGAACAGGCAAGATCGCTTTAATCGTTTCCGATTGAAGGACGGGCTGGGCCTAGCGTTTTTCGTTGCCATCCAAGGAGGAGGCCATGGCAAGAGACATCGAATCCATCATGAGCCCCAGGTCCATCGCGGTCATCGGGGCCACCAACCGGGCCGGGAGCGTGGGGCTCGCTGTTTTCGGCAACATCCTCAGGGCAGGCTACCGGGGCGTGCTCTATCCGGTGAATCCCAAGGCCCGGTCCGTTCAGAGCGTGAGGGCTTACCCGACAATCGGAGCCATCGACGACGAGATCGACCTGGCGGTCATCATCGTGCCTGCCGAGATCGTGCCGTCCATTCTGGAGGAGTGCGCGGAAAAGAAGGTGAAGGGCGTGGTTGTCATCACGGCGGGCTTTAAAGAGGTTGGGGGGCGGGGCGTTGAGCTCGAAAAGAAGCTCAAGATCTTTGCACGGGAGCAGGGGGTGCGCATGGTGGGCCCGAACTGCCTGGGCGTGATCAACACGAACGATTCGGTCCGCATGAACGCCAGCTTCGCGACCAAGATGCCCAAGGCGGGCAATATCGCTTTTATCTCCCAGTCCGGGGCCCTCTGCACTGCGGTGCTGGATTTCGCCGCGGGCCGGAACATCGGCTTTTCCAAGTTCGTGAGCTTCGGCAACAAGGCGGACGTCAACGAAATCGATCTCCTTCGCTACCTCAAGGACGACCCGGACACGGACGTGATCCTCATGTACCTGGAGGACATCACGAACGGCAGGCAGTTCCTCGAGACGGCGCGGGAGATCACGTGGGAGGCCCGCAAGCCGATGCTGGCGATCAAGTCGGGCCGGTCCCCGGAAGGAGCGCGGGCCGTGGCTTCTCACACGGGCGCGCTGGCCGGATCGGACCTGGCCTATGACGCGATCTTTCAGCAGAGCGGAATTCAGAGAGTCGAGGGGGTTTACGAGCTGTTCAATTACGCCGTGGCCCTGGCGCGGCAGCCCGTTCCCAAGGGCAACCGGATCGCCATTGTGACGAACGCGGGCGGACCCGGCATCATGGCCACGGACGCGGCGGTCCGGCACGATTTGATTTTGGCTCCCCTTTCGGAGGCCACGAAGGCCAAACTCAGGGAAACCCTTCCGCCCACGGCCAACATCAACAACCCGGTCGACGTGATCGGCGATGCCACCCACGAACGTTACGAGGCTGCGATCCGGGCGGTTCTATCGGACGAAAACGTCGAGGGCGCGATCGTGATCCTGAGCCCTCAGGCCATGACCGACGTGCTGGAGACGGCTCAGATCGTTCCGCGGGTGGCGAAGGGGATCGACAAGCCCGTGCTGTGTTCTTTCATGGGCATCGTGGACGTGTCCGAGGGCGTCCGCCATCTCGAGGAAAACGGGATTCCGGACTACTCGTTTCCGGAGTCGGCGGTGCGTGCCATGGCTTCGATGGTCCGGTTCGGCAACCTGCTCAGGCTGGAGCGGCGGCAGGTCAGAAGGGTGGCCGCGGACAGGGAATCGGCGGCCCAGATCATCCGGCAGAAACTCGGCGATAGAAGCCGGTATTTCATGACCGAGAAGGAAGCCAACGAGGTTCTGCAATGCTACGGGTTCCCGGTGCTCAAGAGCCGCCTGGTTCAGGATGCGAGCCAGCTCGGGGAGGCTTTGGAGGAAGTCGGGCTTCCGGTGGCCATGAAGATTTCGTCTCCGGACATCGTCCACAAGTTCGATGCCGGCGGCGTTCGGCTGAAGGTGAAGAGCCTCGAGGACGCCAGGAAGGCCTACGAAGAAATCCTCGACCGCTGCCGAGCCTTCAACCCCCAGGCCAACATTCAGGGCGTGCTCGTCGAGAAAATGGCTCGCGGGGGCGTAGAAGTGATCCTGGGCGCAACCCGGGATCCGACCTTCGGCCCCATGTGCATGTTCGGCTTGGGCGGCACGTATGTGGAAGCTCTGAAGGACGTCACCTTCCGGCTGGCGCCCATGTGGGAAGTCAGCGCGGAGATCATGATCCGCTCGGTGAAATCCTACCCGGTGCTTACCGGTATCCGGGGCGCGCCGCCGTCGGACATCGCGGCGATCCAGGATTGCATTCTGAGGCTTTCCCAAATGGTGAGCGACCACCCCGAGATCGCCGAACTCGATATCAACCCGCTCATCGTGTATCCGGCCGGCCAGGGGTGTGTGGTGGCGGACAGCCGGATGCTGCTCGTGGCCGAAGGGGCCTGAGGGATCTTGATCAGGCCAGAAACCTTCCCATAGCCGGAACCGGGACCCGCAAGATCGCATCTTGAGAGCAAAGGGCTTTGAAGTAGGTCTCGCCACCTGAACAAGGAGGTTTCCATGGTTGCGGTGTCTTCTACGATGCTTCCCCTGGGAACCGTCGCTCCTCCCTTTTCGCTTCCCGACGCCAGGGGAGGAACGGTCCGCCTTGAAGATTTTGCCGGCAAGCCTTTGCTCGTCATGTTTCTTTGCAATCACTGCCCGTTTGTGAAGCACGTGCGGGACGGGCTCGTTTCTCTGGTCAAGGAATATCAAGCCAAGGGCATCGAAGCTGTTGCGATCAATGCGAACGATTGGACGCAATATCCGGACGATGCGCCTGACCGCATGGCGGAAGAAGCGAGACGCCACGGCTATACGTTCCCGTACCTGTATGACGAGTCCCAGGAGACGGCCCGGGCTTACCGGGCCGCCTGCACGCCCGACTTTTTTCTATTCGACGGGGAGCACCGGCTTGTCTATCGGGGGCAGATGGACGACAGCCGGCCGGGCAATGGGATTCCGGTGACCGGCCGTGATCTGAGAGCCGCCATGGATGCCCTTCTGGCCGGCCGAAGGGTCCCTGCCGAACAGAAGCCGAGCATCGGCTGCAACATCAAGTGGCGGCCGGGCAAGGAGCCGGACTACTTCAAGGGCTAACAATCCGGCAAAGGGTCGCTCCAAGACGGTCAGAATAGGCTTTCTGGGCGGGGTTGGAGGATGGGGCCGTGCGGATTCTGTACGCCACAGACGTGCATGGCGACCGACAGAACCTGAAGAGTCTGCTCGAACAGAGCCCGGCCGACCTATGTATCATTGCGGGTGACCTTGTGCGGGGACCGTTCCGCTCAAGTCGCGCATCCTTCCGTTTCGAGGAACTGCAGAGGTTTTTTGATTTCCTCAAGTGCCGATTCAGGGTCGACACGCCCACCAAGGGGTTCGCCGAGAGCCGAGTTCTGGCTCCGGACGCGCCAGCCGAAGAGAAGAGAAAGGCCCGCGAATACCTTCGGCTGCATCTGGCCGCCCACAAGACCCTTATGGCCGAGATGGCGGCGTTCGAAGACCTGTTCTCGGCTTTTGCGGAAAAAAAGATCTTTGTGCTGCCGGGCAATTACGACATGGACCTCAAGGAGACCGCGCTGGCCGGCCGAGACCTTCATAAGCGCGTTGTCGAGATCGCCGGGATTCGAATCGCCGGGTACGGCGGCGCTGAGGTAAGAAATCCCATGGCGCCCGAAGGTCTCGCGGTGGCCTTCCGGGAGATCAGGCGGGAGGGCCGCCTGGAGTCAGAACCCAGGGATTTTCTTTTGCGGGCTCGGCCCGACATTGCGGTGGTCCACACCCCTCCGTTCGGGTACTTCGACAGGCTGAGGAACTACGGAGCCATGGGCAGCCCTGGCATCCGGGAATATCTGGACGCAGAAGCGCCCGCTGTGCTTCTTTGCGGTCACTTTCACGAAAACTGGGGGATTCTGGCCAAGGACCGCACGGTTCTTGTCAACCCGTCGAACTTGGGGCGGCTTCCGGACGTGATGGGCGTGCGGAGGGGTGGTTTCTGCTTTGAGTTCTTGTTCGAGCAGGGTGCGCTCAGCGTGGGAACCATCCGCCAGGTGGAGCGGGGCAGGATCTACGACGTGGCGGACTTCATTCTGGAGGGGAAAGGCCGGATCCGGAGGCTCGTGATCGATCCCGACCGGTTCGCGACTCTTTCTCGGGAGCGCGCGCCTCGGGGGCCAGGCCTAAGGCCTATTCTGGAATTCCGTGAGGTCAGGGATTTCTTTCGGAGGTACGAGACTGAGGAGACGAAAAAGCGAATCGCGGACCTGCGCAAGATTTACAGGAGCCTTGAAAAACGAGGCGAGGAAGTGGCCTTCGACCTGTTGGGATCGGCCAATTTCGGAATGATGGAGGAAGGGTCGGACGTGGATCTCGTCTTGTACCGGCGGTGCCCGTGCGATCACGGTCTTCCAGACCGGGCTTGCAGCCTTCCGCGGCTCCTGGGGGAATGCTTCAGGAGCCTTGAGGAACGCTATCGTGTGGAGGTTACGGACTGCGTCAATCTGAACCGCGTTGAGGAGTCGATCCGACAAGAGGATCCGGGATGTCCGGCTCTTCAAAGGTTTGTTCTGTATCGTTCGATCTGTAGGCCCGTGAATTTGAGGCTCATCAGGAAGACCGAGTCACTGCTTTCGGAACATTCTAATTTGAAAAGAAAAATTGAGTACGAGATCAGAGATTACTTTAAGTCCATGGCTTTTGCACCGAGTAACATTTATTCCTTCAAGAAATACCGGGCAAGGCTGAACGACCAGGGTGTCCGGCTCCCGCCCCGCATTCTCAGGAAGATCGATTCCTATCTCAGAATGCCGCAAGCTGGGAGATGACCTTGCTCCTCGTGACCACGCAGGAAAGGGTGGGGGGTCTGCGGATCTCGGCCGTTTTCTTTCTTAAACTTCCGGCTCGTCCGAAACAAGGTGTCTGAGGGCTGTCTCGAGTCCCGGATAGCGGAACCGGAAGCCCCCATCAAGAAGCTTCTTCGGAACTGCCCGCTGGCCTGTGAGGAGGATCGAGCTGACCTCGCCTGCCAGGAGTTTGAGCACCGTGGCAGGGACCCGGGGCAGGACGTGAGGCCTGGCCAGCATCCGGGCCAGAGCTTTGGTGAAATCCCGATTGCGGACAATCCCAGGGGCCGTGCAGTTCACCGGACCTTCCAGCCTGGGCTCGGAAAGAGCAAACAGAATGATCCTCACCAGGTCGTGAATGTGGATCCACGGAAACCATTGAGCCCCGCTGCCAATGGGACTGCCGAGTCCGAGTTTGAAAGGCAAGAGCATGGTGCGCAGGGCTCCGCCGGATCTGGCCAGCACCACGCCGAACCTGCAAAGGACGACCCGAGCTCCTGCGGCTCGGGCTGCAAGGGCCGTCTCTTCCCAATCCCTGGCGAGCAGAGCAAGGAAGTCATCGCCGGCTGGCGCGGACTCGTCCACTTCCTCGTCTCCCCGGGAACCGTAGTACCCCACGCCGGAGGCGCTGACCAAGACGGCTCCTGGGCGCTTGGCGCGGTTGAGAGCCTCGGCGACGTTGCGCGTTGTGAGAATCCGGCTGTCGCGGATCCTGGCTTTGGTTTGAGGGGTCCAGCGGCGAAAGATGGGATGGCCCGCCAGATTGACCACAGCCTCGTGCTCAGCCAGGAGATCCTGCCAGACTCCGGGCCTGGTGGGATCCCCTGAAACACAGGCGACGCCGGGCGGGAGTTGCTGGCCGCCGGAGCGGGTGAGTACCGTGACCTGGTGACCCTGAGAGAGGGCATGTCTGGCAAGATTTGAGCCCACAAGACCGGTTCCTCCGGTCAAGAAAATTCTCATGAACCCTTCTCCCTCTGGTGGTCCTGAATAATCGGGCCAGGCTGGACCCGGGCCAAGGATCGAAACGGAGGCGTCGGGACACCCGATTGCAGAGTGGCCGCTGAGCCTTTCCCTACCACGATTCTGATTTTCTGTCCACCGGTCGTGCGATCAGTCGTGCGATCGGCCAGGGCGGCAGGCAAAGGCAGCAATCAAGAGGCCGAAAGAGCCTGCCGCTCTGGCCGCGAGATTTTCCAGGAAGTCAGGCCGGCAACACACGAGGCAGACGGATCAAGATCTCCTGCCGGTTGCGGTCTGTCGTGGCTTGAAAGTCCAGGTCGAACCGGTCGTTGCGGAACCCGAAGGCGATCTTGGCTGTGCCCGAGTCTTGCTCCATGCCGGCTATGCACCGAAGGATTTCGATCATGCGCCTGGCCAGGCCCGTAGGCGGGGAGGGCAGCCTGACCTCATGGCCGCCGATCAACCGGCAGGATCCGTTCATGGTTCCCTCGGACTCGATGGTCAGATGAGAGGCTCCCTGATCGATCCCGTGAAGGATGCACAGCGCCAGGTACTTGAGAGCCACTTCGGTCAGGTCCCCTGTCGGGTCTCCGCCCACACCTTTGGCTTGGATTTGCCTGAGCTCGGACTCAAAATCGGTTTCGGCAAAACAGTCGGCGTATCCCTGCAAGCGAAGCTGAAGGCTGTTAGCGTCCACCATGTTCATTTCCCTCCTTTTCACTTGGCTCGTCAGGCCTCCGGTGTGTCTCGGACCTCGCCCTGCCCGGAGGCCGTTGCCTAGAATCTTTTCTCTTCTTTCTGATGCTGGATCTGGCTTATGGGATTTGCGGGCAGAGGGTTGCAGCATGGGCGACCGTTGCTTTAAGCCGACAAAATTAGTAAATGATTACATGGCTCGCAGGTGTGGGCAGGGAGGCTCAGACAGTGCCTGAAGCCACCATTCACATCCGAGGCGTGCGGAACAAAAGGCGGATCGGCCGCATCGTTATAAAGAGCGAGTGGAGCCGCGGATTTGTCGTGAAAAGAAAGGGATGGCCATGACGGACCCAATAAGGCCCGTACCGGTTCGGGGACTCGAGGATGTGGTCGCTGGAGAGACCCGGGTGGGGTACGTGGACGGAGTGAACGGCAAACTGTATTACGCGGGTTACGAGATCAGCGACCTGGCCCGATACTCGAACTACGAGGAGTGTGTTTTCCTCCTTTGGAACCAGCGGCTTCCAACCAAGACCGAACTCGATCGGTTCCGGGCCGAACTGCTGCCCGAGATGGAACTGCCCGCCCCTCTGATTCAGTGGTTCCGGCGCGTGCCCAAGGGGGTGCATCCCATGGTCATGCTCAGGTCCGCTGTTTCGGACTTGGCTCTTTACGACCCCGAGACCGAAGACAACTCGGCGGAGGCGAACCGACGAAAGGCCGTGCGGCTTGTTGCCAAGGTGCCTTCCATCATCGCAGCCTTCCACAGGATCCAGAACGGCGAGGACCTGATCCCTCCGGACCCAAAGAAATCCATCCCAGTCAATTTTCTGAGAATGTTTACGGGCCGGGCCGTGACCAAGGACGAGGCTGAGGCCATCGAGCTCATGTTCGTCCTGCACGCGGAGCACGGGTTCAACGCTTCGACGTTCGCGGCCCGGGTGACGGCGAGCACGCTGGCCGACATGTACGCGGCGATCACGACCGCAATCGGCACCCTCAAGGGGCCTTTGCATGGAGGGGCCAACCAGAGAGTGATGGAAATGCTCGAGGGGATCGGTTCGCCCAATGACGTGGAAGAGTACATCGACGGCATGCTGGCCCGGGGGCAGAGGATCATGGGCTTTGGCCACAGGGTGTACAAGGTCGAGGATCCAAGGGCTAGGCACCTTCGCAAGTACGCCGAGAAACTGTGTTCTGGGGACAGCCAATCGTGCCGTTATTACGAGATCAGCCGCAGGATCGAGCAGAAGGTGAAGCAGACCAAGGGAATATACCCGAACGTGGATTTTTATTCGGCCACGGTGCAGCACTGGCTTGGGATTCCGGTTCCCTATTACACGGCGGTTTTTGCAGCCTCCAGGATCGCGGGGTGGACCGCCCATGTGATGGAGCAGCATGCGGACAACCGGCTCATGAGACCCAAGAGTTCCTTTGTGGGCAAGTACCCCCTCAAGTACGTGCCCTTGACCAAGAGGAAGTGAGGATCATTGCCGCCAAGGCGCAAGGCCGGGCATAAGGTCGATGGGCATGGGCATGAAAAAAAACGTGGACCACGACATCAAGGGTCAGATCCTCGAGATCGTCGAGGAACTCGCGGCCTCCTACGCGGAAGGGGATCCTTTGGCCAACGTCGGAGACCGGCCGATCCCTTCGCGGGAATCGGTGATCCGGATCCTTGAGGATCTGGAGCAGGTGCTGTATCCGGGCTATTTTGGCAGCATGCCCGTGGACCGGGTGAGTTTCCGGTACTATCTCGGCGCCAAGATGAATGAAATCTATGAGGGGTTTTCCGAGCAGATCGCCAAGAGCCTCCGGCACAAGTGCGAAGGGGCCCACGAGGTCTGCGACCTGTGCATGCGCAGGGGAAGGGAGGAGACCATCCGGTTTATGCGGCAGATTCCGAAGCTCAGGCGGCTCCTCAGGGGGGACGTTCTGGCGGCCTGGGAGAACGATCCTGCCGCGTCGAGCATCGACGAGATCATCTTCAGCTATCCCGGCGTGAAGGCCATTACGATCTACAGGATCGCCCACGAGCTTTATCACCAGGAGATCCCGGTCCTTCCCAGGATCATGACCGAGTACGCCCACACCATTACGGGCATCGACATCCACCCGGGCGCCCATATTGGCGAACACTTCTTCATCGATCATGGAACTGGGGTGGTGATCGGCGAAACGTGCGTGATCGGGGACCGGGTCAAGATTTACCAAGGAGTCACCCTGGGTGCCCTGAGCCTTGCCAGGGACGAGACAGGGGAGCTATTGAGGAACACCAAGAGACATCCTACCGTCGAAGACGATGTGACGATTTACTCGGGAGCCACTATCTTGGGCGGGCGGACCGTGATCGGCGCCGGATCGGTGATCGGGGGCAATGTGTGGCTCACGGAATCCATCCCGCCGGGCACCAAGGTCATTATCGAGCCGCCGCGGCAAAAATTCCGGGACAACCGCATTCTGAGGAAAGAACAGGTCTTGGACTTTCAGATCTGAGAAAAGGGTGTGAAAATGTGGGATTACACTGAAAAAGTCATGGATCACTTTAGGAACCCAAGGAATGTCGGAGAAGTCGAAAACCCGGACGGAATCGGTGAGGTGGGTTCGCTGGCGTGCGGAGACGCTCTCAGGCTCACCTTCAAGCTGGACGAAAACGGCCGCATCAAGGAAGCGAAGTTCAAGACCTTCGGGTGCGCCAGCGCCATCGCTTCCTCGTCAGCCCTGACCGAGATGATCAAGGGCCTGACCCTCGAGGAGGCGGAAAAGATCACCAACCAGGACATCGCGAACTACCTGGGGGACCTGCCCGAGGAAAAGATGCACTGCTCGGTCATGGGCCGGGAGGCCCTGGAGGCCGCCATTGCGTATTACCGGGGGGCCTCGGCCAAGAAGCAGCCGGCGGACGTCGTATGCAAGTGCTTTGGAATCACCGCAACGGAAATCGAGCGAATCGTAAAGGAAAACGGCCTGACCACGATCGAGCAGGTCACCCATTACACCAAAGCCGGCGGAGGATGCCGCACCTGCCACCCGGAGATCCAGAAGATCCTGGACGCAGTCAACGGCACCCGAAAGACCGAGGCCGACGAGAAACGGGGCCCGGCGCCAGGCCGACGGCTTACGAACATCCAAAAGGTGAAGCTGGTGGAAGAGACCCTGGAAAAGCACATCCGGCCGACCCTGAAGCGAGACGGCGGGGACATCGATCTCATCGACATTGACGGCAACAAAGTATACGTCGGGTTTCGCGGCCTGTGCTCCTTCTGCCCGAGTTCCGAGTACACCCTGAAGAATTACGTGGAAAAGACGTTGAGGGAATTCGTCACGCCCGAGATCGAAGTCGAGGAAGTCACGCCATGAAGAAGACGATCTATTTCGACAACAACGCGACGACCCAGGTCGCGCCCGAGGTCCTAGAGGAGATGCTGCCGTACTTCCACGACCTCTACGGCAACCCGTCGAGCATGCACAGCTTCGGCGGACAGGTGAAGAAGAAGGTGGAAGAAGCGCGTGAAAAAGTGGCGGCTCTGCTTGGCGCCCATCCCGAGGAAATCGTTTTTACGAGCTGCGGAACTGAGAGTGACAACGCTGCGGTGCGCGGAGCCCTGGAGGTCGTGCCGGAAAAACGGCACTTCGTGACGACCCGGGTTGAGCACCCGGCGGTCTGGAATCTCTGCCCTTACCTGCGCAGGCACGGCTACAAGGTCACGGAACTTTCCGTGGACCGCAAGGGACGGCTCGATCTCGACGAGGTTCGTCAAAGCCTCACGGACGAGACCGCGATCGTAAGCGTCATGATGGCGAACAACGAAACCGGGGTCATTTTCCCGGTGGAACAAATCGCGCGGATGGCCAAGTCTCGGGGGATCCCGTTCCACACGGACGCAGTGCAGGCAGTGGGAAAGATCCCTCTCGACATGTCCAAGAGCGCCATAGACCTGCTGTCCCTCTCCGGGCACAAGCTTCACGCGCCCAAAGGCATCGGGGTCCTGTACATCCGCAAAGGGACGCCGTGGTCGCCCTTTCTTTTGGGAGGACACCAGGAGCGGGGGAGAAGGGGAGGCACGGAAAACGTGCCGAGCATCATCGGATTGGGGAAAGCGGCTGAGCTTGCCATGAAGAACCTCCGGGAGGAGACGACCCGGGTCAGGGCCCTGCGGGACAGGTTGGAAAAGGGGATTCTCGAGCGGATTCCCAACACCCTGGTCAACGGCGATCCGGAGAGCCGGTTGCCGAACACTTGCAGCCTGAGCTTCGAGTTCGTGGAGGGCGAATCCATCCTCATGATGCTCAACGACCTGGGCGTCTGCGCTTCGTCTGGCTCGGCTTGCACCTCAGGTTCCCTGGAGCCGTCCCACGTGCTTCGGGCCATGGGTGTTCCCTTCACTGCAGCCCATGGGTCGATTCGCTTCAGCCTGAGCGTGTACAACACCCAGGAGGAGGTGGACTTCGTGGTGGAGCGGTTGCCCTCGATTGTGGAAAGGCTGAGGGCAATCTCGCCGTTCTGGAAAGACTTTCAGGAAGGGCGGCCCATCACCGTGGGCCGGCCGGCCTAAAGGGCCGGCCGGGTTTCAGGCAAGGTTTTTTCGGCTGGGTCGAAAGACAAGGGTTCAGAAGATTCTTGAAATTCTTGAGCTGGCCTTTTTCGCCGAAAGCCGCCTCAGGACCAGAATGGCGGCTCCAGGAGCGAAGAGAACGGCAATCGCGAAGTTGTAGCTTTCTGGACTCCTCGCGGACGCCTGGCCTGAGATCGATGCCTCGGCTTCGGTTCCTCCCACAGACCAACCCGGAGCGGACGCGCAGTCCGGATCATCCCCATCCACGAATCCGTCGCAATCGTCGTCGATCCCGTTGTCGCAAACCTCGGCCGCTGCGGGGTTGACTGCGGGGTTGCTGTCGTCGCAGTCGAGCTGTGGCTGAAGACAATCCTGGCTCGCCGGATTGCCCCAGCCGTCCCCGTCCAGATCCTGGCAGAGCAAGACGCCGACCTTGATCTCAACCTTGCTGAGCTCCTGGCTAGTGCTGAATGGGCCTGAGAGCACAAGGCGCCCTGTAAGGACAAACCCCTGGCTGAAATCGTAGCCGACGACTGTCCAGTCCGACCAGCCGGACGCCGTGAAAGAACCCAGAGGGTGGCCGTCGAGAGAAACGTCGTTCAGGCTGACCGAGGAAGTCTGCGAGTCCGGGTCCCTGCAGACCACTGAGATCTGCATGAGGTTGAGTCGGTCAGGCCCGAAGGTCTTTCCTTTTAGCGTCAGCTGGGTAGAAAAGTTTGGGTAGGTGAGCGTGAACGTGGTGGTGGGGCCGGTTCTGACGATGGTGTGGAGTTCGTCCTCGATTGGATCGTAGCGAAACGTGATCTCGTTCTCCGCGCCCCATCTTTGGGATCCGAAATCCTTTGCTGTCCGATTCGCCGCCACGCCGAGGTCCGGGATGCCCAAATAAATCTCATCGCCTCCGGTGTTGCCGAAAGAACGGTAGCGGACGGCTCCCAAATCCTCTTCATGGGGGATAGCGCCCTGAAGAACGGTCTGGGCAGGCGTCGGACTTGAACAAATGAAAACAAAGACTGCGGCGAGAAGAATTCCGGCGGCGCTTTTCATGTTCCCTCCTCCTGGGTCGGTGAGCTCTGCGACAACATGGGCCTCTCCCCTCTCCCAGACCGGGTAGCTTGCAGTAGGGGGGAGCCCCGGACTTGAACCCCTTGAAGAGGCCTGCAAGAGCTGCGCCTAAGGGTGCAGAGGTCCTTCTCGATCGGCCAAACCGGAAATGGGAGGCTTCCAAAAGGGAATTCCGGTTCTAGAACATTCTAGAAACTATAACGAGCAGCGTCTCTCCGGATGGTGGGAAAAGGGTTTCCCCATGAGGGAAATTCTTTTGCCAACGCGGGCGGCTTTCGCCAGGCCTAACGAAACACATAGGAGAGACGGCGCGCGATGATTCGGACCTGATCGAGGGAACGAATCTCTTTGAGAATGCCCCTGAAAACGCGGGGCCTCAGGTAGAAGGAAAGCACGGCCTTGCGCTGGAGAGACTTGACCTGCCGGCTCGGGAGGGTCTCCCCGGAATCGAGGACCGAGTCGAAATCGGCTCTTTGAAACACCTCCTCCACGGGCTGGATGCGGCCTTTTTGGATCATGCCCTGCGAGATCTCGGTGCCCGGAAGGGGACTGAAGATGCTGAAGGCCGCCCGGTCGAGGGGAAGAGACAGGGCCAGCGCGATGGTCTGCTCGATGTCGACCGGATTTTCCCCTGGAAAACCCAGCATGAAAAATCCGGTAATCTTGATCCGGCTGGCGGAGCGCAGGAGGTGAACCCGCTCTCGAATCTGGGCCACGGTGAGGTGCTTCCTCATATACTTGAGAACCCGGTGCGATCCGGATTCGATACCGACCGAAACCGAGTAACAGCCCGCCTTTTCCATGGTGGCCACGAGTTCCGCGTCCAGCGTGTCCAAGCGCACGCCGTTCGGGCAGCTCCAGGAGAGGTCGAGACGCCGCGCGATCAAGGCCTCGCACAGGCTCATGGCGAAGGACCTGTCGAGGGTAAAGTTGTCGTCCACGATGGTGAAATCCCGGATGCCGAAGTCCGTCTTGAGAAGAGCCAGTTCCTCCAGAACAGACTCGACGCTTCGTTTCCTGAGCTTTCTCCCTGTGACCTTGAACCCGGCGCAGTAGGTGCACCGGAAAGGGCACCCGCGGGTTGTAAGGATCGGAGCCGTTGGGAAACGCCTGACAAACAGTCCGAAGGACTGCTTGGGATAGGTCGCCGGCGGCATGAGGTGCCAGCTCGGCATCCCAAGCTCATCGAGGTTCTCGACGAAAAAGGGAGGATTGGCGCGGACCTGTTGGTCTGCGACGCGGTACAACAGGCCCGGGATCGCTGGGTTTTCGGGAAGAGAGCCGGACTCGATGGCCTCTGCGAGGAGCGGGAGCCCGATTTCCGCTTCTCCCTGGATGCCGAAATCCGCTGGGCGAAGGGTCCGAAGGGCTGCGCCTCCAAGGCCGGAAACATGGGGGCCGCCGATCGCGATGACCGGCGGACGGGAGAACTCTTGTCGGATCCGCTCCATCATGCAGGACCCAGAGGCAATGTCGGTCGAAAAGAGCTTGAACCCCACGAGGTCTGGAGGCCTTTCCCGAAGGACTCGGATGAAGCCCTCCATGCCCAAACGCTCTTTTGCGCAATCGAGGATTCGTACCGTGTGGCCCCGGCGAAGGAGAGCGGTTGCGAGGTAGCCCAGTCCGATGTCGGGCACGATTTCGTGGGGTCTGGCTTGCAGAGGCCTTACAAGCAGTACGTCCATGAGAGACTCAGACTGGGACAAAGGGAGAGACCCTGGGGCAGCGATAAGACGCAAATGTCACAAAAAGTCCCGTAAAGGCAAACGGCGGTCAGGAAGAGGGGCCGTTCCCCTTTAGCTGCGGGTGCCAACGTTGTGAAAATCGTCTTGCTGGGCGCGCCCTGCTCGGAGAGCGCGCGGTCTTTGACGGGCTGGCCAGGAGGTACCTATACTGCAATTGTTAAAAGCCCGTAGCCCAGGAGAGCACAGAACATGTCCGAACCCTTGGTGTGCCAAGTGGCATTTGTCGCCCTAAACGGAAAGAAGCTCCGCAAGTGGTACGAGCAGGCTTTTGGTTTCCTTTGTGCCGGAGGAACGGTCTTTGCCGGCCCTCTGACAACCCGCGTGCAAGGGATCCCGCGGGTCGCCAACGTATGTCGGTGGCTCGTGGACAGCAAGGACCTGTTCCAGGTTGAAATCTTCGAGTATTGGAGCCCGAAATCCAAACCCCGGCGGCCGGACTGGCAAGCCTGCGACATCGGCTACAGCCGGGTAGGACTCCACGTGGCCGACTTTGACCGGGCGATAAGAAACCTTTCTGCTCTTGGAGCGCGTCCTCTGACCGAACCTCTGGGATCCAGGGGAGCGCGCCGCTTGTGTGTCCGGGATCCTGAGGGCAATCTCGTCGAGCTCATGGAGGACGACCCCTTGGGAGGCCGTGGGCTGCCCAAGGCCCGACCTGAAGTTCCTGTCGCGGTCCGCAGCGTGACCCTTTCTGTTCCTGACCTCGGGACTGCAAGACGTACGTGGACCGACGCTTTCGGACTGGCTGAGGTGCGGGGGGTAAAGCTGCACGAGCCGGAACACGAGTGCCTCTGGGGCCTGCCAGGCGCCGATAAGGATGCGGTGCTCCTCGATGGGGGCGGAATGCTCCTCGAACTTGTCGAGTACCGAAACCCGGCGGGCAGGCCGCGGCCCGAGGGCTACCGGATCTGCGATCAGGGGATCATGAACGTGGCCCTGGGCTTCCGGTCGAAAGAGGATTTCGACCATGCCTTTGCCAGGGCCTGCAACCGCGGATGCAGGCCGAACGGCGCCCCGCTGGACATCGGGGTATTCAAGGTGATGTACGTAACCGACCCGCAGGGATTCAGCGTGGAGCTGCTCTATCCCCGTCCTTGGGCCTTCCGGCTCACAGGCTTCAAGCCCTCACCGTCGTGGCCGTGGAGCCGGAGAGCCTCTACTAGGGGATGAAACGGCGGCCTTTCGTCTGCCGGTTCACGGGCATTCGAAGCCTCTCCCGCCAACCCCGGCCCCCGAGCCGTCTCCGATTCTATAGCGAGGCCCGCCTCATAACCGGTGAGTCCACCCCGCCGGCTAAGCTGTCAGCTTCTGTCTGTCATGCGGCCGACTGAGGATTTGCCGCCCGACGACGGGAAATTGCTTGGCGCACCACTCCGGACGCGATACGCCACACCGCAGGGAACCCGCGGACACGGCTTCTGAGACCCTGGCCGTAAAGGAGACGGAGCAGACCCTTGAGGTTCGCCTCGGCTTGGGCTGCGACCGGATAGTGGAAGAATTCACGGGCATAAAGACCCTTGAACTCCGTGACAGCTTTGACCCGGCAGAAGTTCCGCAGGCCCTCCTTGCCATGGTAAAAGCTCAGGCCCGATTTCTTGACTCCCCCGAAAGGAAGGGAGGGGAAGGCGAAAGTGACCAGGCAGTCGTTGATGTTCACGGAACCCGTGATCATGCGGCTCGCGAACCACCTTGCCTCGTCAAGGTCCAGGCTGAAGACCGACCCTGAAAGACCATAGGAGGTGCTGTTTGCCATGGCCAAGGCCTGCTCTGCCGTTTCATAGGGTACGATTGGAAGGACCGGCCCAAAGGTCTCCTCCTGCCAGATCTTCATGTCCGGCCGGATTCCGGTCAATACAGTGGGTTCGAAAAAGAGGCCCTTGGAATTGCTCCGTCTCTTGCCGCCCGTGTGTACGATGGCGCCCTTGGCTACGGCGTCTGCGATCTGCTCCTCCACGGTCCTGAGCTGGCTTTCCATGGTCATGGAGCCGATCTGGCCTGGGGAAGTTCCGGAGCTAAGCTGTCTTGTGATTTCAAGTACCTTCGCAAGGAATCTTTCGTAACATCCTTTTTCTACGAAGCAAAATTCAACTCCTGTGCAAGTCTGGCCTGAATTGAAGAAGGCTCCCCACACGGCCGCGTGGGCCGCCCGGTCCAGGTCAGCCTTGGCTGTGACGATCATGGCGTCCTTTCCGCCGAGCTCGAGCACGGTCGGAATGAGGTTTTTTGCCGCCGCCTGGCTGACCTCGATTCCCACGGACGTGGATCCAGTAAAAACGATCATGTCGAGGCCAGGATTCTCGATCAGGGCCTTTCCGGTCACCGAGCCGCTTCCTGTAACGATTTGAAGGGCCTGGGGGGGAAGGCCGGCGGCGACCAAAATCTCTTTGAGAATCTCGCCCGAAGCTGTTGTCTGGCTCGAGGGTTTGAGTACGACGGAATTGCCGGCCGCAAGGGCCGAAAGAACAGGGCCCGAGGCCAGGGTGAAGGGATAATTCCAAGGCGCGATGACCGCCACAACGCCTCTGGGTTCGAACGTGTAGTATGCCTTGCGCCCCGGCAGGACCGGGCTTCCGGCCACCCGCACAGGCCTCAGAAAGCGCTCGGCCTTTCGGCCGTAAAAACGCAGAAGATCGCAAGTGGGAAAGATCTCGGCCAAAAGAGCGTCGAGTCGAGTCTTGCCGGTTTCGGAGGATATGACTCGGGCCACGTGGTCTGCCTTTTCAGCCAAAAGGGACGCGGCGCGATAGAAGATCCTTTCGCGCTGGCTGAAAGGGATGCGGGCCCATTTCGGGAAGGCCTCTCTTGCTTCGGCAATAGCTTTATCTACTTCAGCGGGACCGAAGAGGGGGTATTCCGACAGTTTCTCTCCGGTTGCAGGGTCAGCAACGGAGAAAGAAGTTGATCGCTCCGCGATTCTGGGCTGTATGTTGACGGCTTCCATCTGCTTGTCCTCCTGTATCGGGGCCGGCGGCTGGGATCAGGCAGCCGCGCTTCTGACCGGGTTCAGTTTCTGGGCCTTGAATCTTTAGATGGCCTGAGGCAAGAAAGGGCTCACAGCCGGCCCGGTCGGGCAAAAGAGCCAAAGTCTAGGAGCAAGACCTCTGCCGCCTTTGTTTCTTTCGCGCCTCGGGATGCATCCAAAAAAGTAAGGCAGGAATTGAATTCGTAATAACAAACGCACCTTCAGGAGGAATTGAACATGAAGCGCACCATGACTGTTCTAAGTTTGGCCTTTCTTTTGGCTTGGACTTCCGTAGGCCTTGTTGGGGCCGGAGACTACGGCCAAGCCATGGAGTCTCACCGGCACGGCCACAGCCGCGACGACTCTCTTTCTGCGGGCACTGCGAGTTCGGCGACCCAGAGACTTTGCCCGCTCACGGGTCAACCCGTGGACCGGAGCCAGTTTGTGGATCACGAGGGCAAGCGGATCTACTTCTGCTGCGCGGCCTGCAAGGAGCCCTTCCGCAAGGATCCGGCCAAGTACATCCAGGCCATGGAGTCCGCCGGCGTGATCTTGGAAAAGGTCCCTGAGCGGTGACGATCAAGATCGAGTAAGCCCCGGCGATTCTCGCACGACCGCGCACCAGCGTGCGGCTTTAGCCTTAACGGGCCAGCTCCTTGAGGAACCCCAGCACCTCGGCCGGGTGCTGGGCCGCTTTTTTTACAGGATGCCAGTGCCGGAGGACCTTGCCGTCCGGACCGATGACGACCGTGGACCGGATGGCTCCGGTCACGGTCTTGCCGTACATCTTCTTTTCTCCCCATGCGCCGTATGCCGAAAGCATTTTGCCTTCCGGGTCGGACAGCAGCACAAAGGGAAGCTGGTTGGACTCCGCAAACTTCCGGTGAGCGTCGAGACTGTCCCGGCTCACCCCGAGGACCGTGACACCGAGCTTTTCGAATTCCCGGCGAAGATCCCTGAACGAACAGGCTTCCTGGGTGCATCCTGGCGTACCGTCCTTAGGGTAGAAATACAGGACGATCGTCCGTCCCTTGTAATCTTTGAGACGGTGCACCTTGCCGTCGCTGCCTTCTAGATCGAAATCAGGGGCAGCCGTGCCTTCCAGGTTCTTCATGGCTTCCTCCTCCAGAATTTGTGGGATACGGTTTTGGGGTCGTGGAAAATCCGCGCCCCTGGCGTATACTCTGCTTTAGATGAGCCGGAAAACCCTGGGGTTGTGAAGGGCTGGAGGCGGGGCCGAGGAGAAAGAGCCATGGATCGCAGGCATTGGAAAAACGCTTTTTTCAGTCCCCTTCTTACGGACCTGTACCAGCTTACGATGGCTTGCGGCTATTGGAAGACCGGGATGTCCCGGAAGGAGGCTGTGTTTAACCTCTTTTTCAGGCGGAATCCCTTTGGAGGAGGGTTCGCTGTGGCTGCGGGTCTCGATCAGGTCTTGGCCTTTGTGGAAGCCTATCGGTTCGACGAGGAGGATCTTTCGTATCTGGCCAGCCTTCGGGGCAGTGACAACAAGGCTCTTTTCGACAGGGGGTTTATCGATTATCTTCGAAGCCTCAGGCTCGCCTGTGACCTCGACGCCGTGCCGGAAGGGACTGTGGTGTTCCCTCTGGAACCGCTGGTTAGGGTCCGGGGCCCGATTCTGCACTGTCAACTCCTGGAGACCGCCCTGCTGAACATCGTGAATTTTCAGACTCTCGTGGCCACAAAGGCTGCCAGAGTCGTGCTCGCAGCCAAGGGGGATCCTGTCCTCGAGTTCGGCCTGCGCAGAGCCCAGGGCGTCGACGGCGGCCTGTCAGCCAGCCGGGCGGCCTATATCGGTGGATGTGACGCCACTTCGAACGTTTTGGCCGGCAAGGTGTTCGGCATTCCGGTCAGGGGGACCCACGCCCACAGTTGGGTAATGGCTTTTGACTCTGAGATCGAGGCGTTTCGGGCTTGGGCAGAGGCCATGCCGAACAACTGCACTTTCCTCGTGGACACCTACAACACCCTCGAAGGGGTCAGGCGGGCGGTCGAGGTGGCCCGGGAAATGCGGAGCCGGGGCTGTGAACTGTCCGGAATTCGCCTGGACTCGGGGGATCTGGCGTACCTGAGCCGGGAGGCTCGGAAAATTCTGGACGAGGCGGGCTTTGATCGAGCCGGGATCGTGGGGAGTAACGATCTAGATGAATACTTGATCGAGAGCATTAAACAGCAGGGAGGAGCTGTCGGGATCTGGGGCGTGGGAACCCGGCTGGCCACGAGCTACAGTCAGCCGGCTCTGGACGGCGTCTACAAGCTTACGGCGATCCGGGAGCCTGGGAGCGATTGGGAGTCGAGAATCAAACTCTCCGAGCAAGCCGTCAAAATCACGATACCGGGAGTTCTTCAGGTTCGGCGTTTCCAGAGCGGCTCTGAATGCGTGGCGGACATGATCTACGACGAAAGGCGGCCTCCGGCGGGCGACTGCGTGATCGTGGATCCTCTGGACCGGACCCGGAGGAAGCGCATTCGGGCAGACACTCCAGCCGAGGACCTTCTTGTCCCCGCAGTCAGAGAGGGCCGCGTCGTGTACGAGTCGCCCAGCCTGGAGGCGATGAGGGAGCGAGCCCAGTCGGAGCTCAGGAGGTTTCACGACGGCATCAAGCGGTTCGTGAATCCCCATGTCTATCCGGTCGGGATCGAGGAATCCCTGTATGATCTCAGGGAGCGCCTTATCGTTCAGGCGAGAAAGGAAGTTTTCGGCGAGAACGGTTGCCAGGGCTGAGGGTCAATTGAGAGGTGGGCTCGGGGGCAAATGCCCTTGTGTGGGTTCGGAAGGGAAGGGCCCACGGAAGCGGAAAGGGCCCTGGTGATCACGGCCGGCTACTAAGCGTGCGGACCACTGGCCCTCAAGAGAACGGAGAGATCCTGCCATGCTCGAGACGATCAGGACTCGGCGAAGCATACGAAGATTCACGGACGAGGCGGTGCCGGACAGCGTGCTGGATCGGATCTTGGAAATGGGCACCTGGGCGCCCTCGGGCCTGAACAATCAGCCGTGGCGGTTTGTGGTGGTGCGGGACGCCGGAGCGAGGAAGGAACTGGCGGGTCTGACCAAGTACGGTTCCATTCTGCGCAACGCGCCCGTTTGCGTGGCGGTCTTTCTGGACACGCGGGAAAGCTACGACCGAGTAAAGGACATCCAGGCCATCGGAGCCTGCATCCAGAACATGCTCCTCGCCATTCACGCGCTCGGGCTGGGAGGGGTATGGCTGGGAGAGATCCTCAAGAACCGCAAGGAGGTCGAGAGAATTCTCGGCGTCCCGGAAAGTTGCGAGCTCATGGCGGTGGTCGCGCTGGGCAGACCGGCCACCGAAGGAGGCCCGGGCGTTCGGAAGCCTTTGAGCGAAGTCGTGCTCGACAGAAAGTGAAGGCTAGAGTTGAAGGCCGACAAGGCCCGGCTCCGCTCCTGCCCGGGCTCGCTTGCAGCCTGTCAAAGCGTTTGTTGCTCAGAAAAGGAACTCTTCGAGGAAGCGGTTCACCTCTTCGGGACGCTCCTGCTGCACCCAGTGGCTGCACCCCGGAATGCGCCGGATCTGAAGGGGCGCCTCAAAATAAGGGTCCAGGTTACAGGTCAGTTCGATCGTGAGGGCCCGGTCGTCTTCGCCCCACACCAGGAGTGTGGGAACCCGGATTTTCGGATAGCGCCTGAGCCGCTGGAAGGCTCCCGGAGCCCGGAACAGGCCCCGGTAATAGTTGATCGCTGCCGTTAGGCATCCGGGTTGTCCCATGGCTTGCTTGTACAGACGGATGTCCTCCTCCGAAAAGGTCTCCTTCCGGTGGACCCAACCCCTGAAGACCCTTTCCAGCATCTCGAAGTTCCCTCGGCTCGCGTACCATTCGGGCAGTCGGGGAAGCTGGAACATGAACACATACCAGCTCGAGCGGATCTGCCTGGGGTTTCTGGACAATTCCCTGAGGAACGCCGTGGGATGGGGAGCGTTGAGAATCACGAGCCGCTCGACCGCCTCGGGATGGAACGCGGCGACGTCCCATGCGATCACCCCTCCCCAGTCGTGGCCGACGACAACGGCTTTTTCCGCGTCGAAGGCGCGGATCAGTCCCAGAACATCGCCTGTGAGCTTGTCCATGAAATACTGAGACACCCCTTGCGGCTTGTCCGACAGGTTGTATCCCCTGAGGTCAGGAGCCACAACGTGGAAGCGTTGCGCCAGAAACGGGATCTGGTGCCGCCAGGAGTACCAAAACTCGGGGAAGCCGTGCAGAAGAAGCAGCAAGGGCCCCTGGCCCTGTTCCACGTAATGGAGCCTGACGCCGTTGACCTCTTTGTAGCCTTCCGCAAAAGCGGGCATGCTTTCGGCCATTGTCCGTTCCTCCAACATTGCCGGTTTATCAGGGGGCTCGCCTTTCAAGGTAGCGCAGATGTCCAAGTCGCGCAAGGACTTGCCCGCAGCGGATCGTATCCGCAGATGATTTCGGCGATTCGTTGACAGGCCGCGCAGCTCGTGGATAAGCTTAAAAAAAGAGGCTGTTTGGGGGGAGAAGGGGAGGTTTCATGTCTGGGAAGGCTTTTCCGTTCCTGTTGGTTTTTCTCGTTCCTTTTTCCGTGCTCCTTGGTTGGTCTCTGGGAGGGGCCTGGACGTTTCTCACGCCGCTTTTCGTGTTCGGTGTCGTCCCTCTTCTCGATCACGCTATCGGGGTCTCCAAGGCGAATCCTTCACCTGAAGAGGAGCAGGCCCTGGCCCGGGCGCGCTTTTTCCGGTATGTCAACTGGGCGTGCGCCCCGGTCCAGGTTTGCATGGTGATCTGGGCCGCCTGGACTGCGACCAGGGGGTCCGCCTCCTTCTTGGAGCTTTCAGGTCTCGTGCTTTCTGTGGGAATCTGCTCGGGCGTGATCGGAATCAACGCAGCCCACGAGCTTGTCCATCGGATCGACAACTCCTTTGAGCCGCTTCTCGGCAGACTCATGCTTGCCACGACCGCTTACGCCCATTGGGCCTCCGAGCACGTCAAAGGACACCATCGGAACGTGGCGACTCCGGAAGATCCCGCGACGGCCAGGCTCGGTGAATCTTTTTATGCCTTTTTGCCTCGGACCGTTATCGGAGGTCTTAAGAGCGCCTGGCGGATCGAGTCGTCTCTGGCGCTCAGACGGAAGAAGAGACCCTGGAGCGTCTCAAATCCGGTGGTGGCCTGGGCCGCTTTCGAAGTTCTTTTTAGCATAGGACTCTGGGCTTTTTGGGGGTTCGGCGCCCTGGTCTTTTATCTGGCCCAGGCCTTGGTGGCGGTCTGTCTGCTCGAGGCTGTGAACTATCTCGAACACTACGGTCTGGAGAGAAAAAGGGCGCCGTCGGGACAGTACGAACGGGTGACGCCCGTGCACAGCTGGAACGCCGATCAATGGCTCACGAACCGCTTCTTGTTCAATCTTCAGAGGCATTCGGATCACCACGCGAATCCGCAGAGGCGATACCAGCTTCTTCGGCGGTTTGAAGAAAGCCCCCAGCTTCCAACCGGATATGCGGGCATGGTGCCTGTTGCCCTGGTGCCTGGACTGTGGAGGCGGGTCATGGACAGGCGGGTTGCTGAGTATCGTTCCTGGGGGGCACAAAGCCGTTGAGCGAATCAACGAGATCGGGTGGGCCCCTGTCTGACGGCAACGAAGGGAATCTCTTCGAGCGGCCTGTGGAGGAGGTGTACGCCGAGCTGCGCAGACGGGCCAAGGCGGTGGCCAAGGAGCTCGGCAGACCCGCCTTTTACCGGGAGCGCGGGAAGGAAGTCCGTCTTTCCTTTGAACACCTCCGCAGGGACGACAGGCTGCGCGGTCTCCGGGCCTGGGTGGGCTCCATTCTGGAAGACGATTTCGGGCATGGGATCCGGCACACCCTGCTGGTGACGAGAGACGCGGGCGCCCTGGTGCTCATCCGGGCCTCGGAGCTGCGGCTGTCCCAGAGAGACACGGATGCGGCTCTGCTCAGGGTGCAGGCGGCCGGACTTCTGCACGACGTCAGGCGCAAAGAGCCTCGGCACGCCCTGAAAGGGGCCGAGGCCGCGCGGGCGATTCTCCCGGGCCTTCGGTTCAGCGACGATGAGATCGAGGACGTGGCGGCAGCAATCGCCAACCACGAAGCTTTCCAGATCCCCGAGCCCCTGAACACGCCGGCTGGCCAGGTGGTGAGCGACTGCCTGTACGACGCTGACAAGTTTCGGTGGGGCCCGGACAATTTTACCGACACGGTCTGGTGCATGGTCCTGTTCCACAAGGTGCCTTTGACGCTTTTTTGCAAGGCCTGGCCCCAAGGGATCCGGGCGGTCGAGCGCGTCAGGGATTCTTTCCGCACGCCTGCCGGCATGGCCTATGGCGCCGAGATGATCGAGATGGGGCTGGAGATCGGCCGGCGCGTGATTTCCCCTTTGCTGGAAGAACGTTAAACGATTCGGCTTTCCCGGGGAAAGGGCGAGTCCCATGCGGCGCGCGCTTCTTTCTATCGGCGCCTTGTGCTTGCTGGCCTTTCTGGTCGCGTTCTTATTGGAACGCTCTGCCTGGAAAGCATGGATGCTGCGCGGACTGGAGCGAATGGCCTCGCAGTCCCTGGGCCTCGAGGTCCGCGCGGACGCTCTGTCTTTGGGGCTCCGGGAGGGGCTGCTCCTGAAAGGGCTCCGCGTGAAGACGGATCGAGCAGGTCCGGAGGGGCAAAGGGAGATCCTGGCAGTAGAGGAGATCCGCGCTCTGCCGCGATGGAGAAGTCTTGTCAAAGGCCGTGTGATCCTGGATTCGGTGCAGATTGCCTCTCCGGTTCTTCGTATCGGCCAAGACGGCCGGGGGAACTGGGTTTTCCCCGACCTGGCTTTTCCTGGCGGCCCAGGAGAGAACAGCTCCGGAAAGTCCTTCCCCGTGGGGATCCGGCTGCTTGCGCTCGAGAAAGGAAGGGTCACGCTGGAGGGATCGGATGAGCCGCTGGTGGACCATTTGCGCGTCCATTTGCAGAACTTCTCGACAGCGTCTCCGGAGCGAGGGACCTTGGAGGTTTCGGCCGAGATTTTTTCCCAGGGAAAGATCGATATCCAAGGATGGATCGAGGCCGGAGCCACGCCGATGCGAGGTGGCGGGAGATTCTCCTCCACAGGCGTTTCGTTGGATCCGTGGAAGAAATGGTTTGCGTTGCACGGCATTCCCGTTGAAAGCGCGCGGGTCGGCTGGGATTTGGCTTTGGAAGGGAACAGCGAGGAAGGCGTCTCTGCAAGGGGACAGATCGTGGCAGGGGATTTGGAATCTTGTCATCTCCTCGGACCGGTCCGCGAGACCTTGGTGAAGGTCGACCTCTTCTATTCTTTCAAAGAATCTTCCCTTCGGGCGACCTCATTGGAAATCGAAGCCGACGATGTTCTCCGGGCCCGCTTTGCGGGCATGTTTCCGGACCTGAAGAGGGGAGCCCTCTTCGAGGGGATCCTTCGGGTCGACAGGATCGACCTTTCCAGGATAAGGCCGCCGGGGGAAATCCGGCTGGCCGGCTTCCTTTCGGCTGATTCTCTCGCGATCAAAAGAGAGAAAAGCGAAGGAATGCCCACTGCAGAAGGAGTTGCCCGCATCCAGGCCGGGTGCGCTGCCTTTCGTGACTTTACCTTGGCGGGAGCGGAACTGGAAATCGGGTTTTTCAGGCACAGCGGAATGAGCCTAAAGACTCTCAAGCCGGCTTCCTTCATCGGCGCAAGGGACGCACCCTTTGTGCGTCCTGTTTGGGTTCGCCTGGCTGCGGATGCCGTGCTCGAAGAAAAGGGCGTCAGGGCGCAGGGCCGTCTTGGGCTCGGAGGATCGGAGGTGCGGCTCGGCCGGCAGTCCGCCCTTTCCTGGAAGGGGGCTGAGTGGCGTATCCGGGGGAATCTGGACCGGAATCGTGCCGAGGCCCGTCTGGACGGGACGATCGAGGGTTTGCACTGCGGCGATCTGAGTTTCCCATCGGTTTCCACAGGCCTTGTTCTTGAGCGATCCGACAGGAAGCTCGCGCTGCGTCAGGTCCGGATCGAGGGAAAGGGCTTCTCCCTTTCCGCAGGGGCCGTGACCGTCGAGGAATCCGGAAAAAAAGAAAAGGCGGTCGCAAGACTCGAAAGACTCGCTGGGGTGTATTCGGCCGCGGGCCTTGAGTTGAAGGGAGGCGAGGGTGAGATCGCATGGGCTCTGCGGCCAGGCCCGGTGGATTTGGGGTGGAATTTTTCCTGCAAGGAAGGTCGCGCGGAGGGAGTTCCTTTTGCGGGACTTGCGACCTCGGGCAGGGTACAGAGCTCGGGATTTCAGGGGTCTTTTTCGGTTCGGGGGGCCGACTCTGGCACAATCCGGATGCGGGCCAAGGGAAGAGGGCCTGACAAGCCTTTTCCGATCCAGCTCGAGATCCAGATCGACGACTGGGACCTGAAAAACGCGGCTTTGCCGCTTCTGGACAGGCTTGGCCTTGGAATGGACCTTTCGGGCAGGGTCCGTCGTGGCCGGTTCGATGGATCGGTGGCGGGGCCCGATGAAATCACGGGGCGGCTGGTTCTCGATGCGACCGGTCTGAGTGCGGCTCGGAAGGAAACGGGACGGTTCCTTTTCAAGGACCTTGCCTTGAAAGGCGAGGCCGCGTTTCAGGGCGCGGACGCCTCAGGGAGTCTCAGCGCCGACTGCGGGGCTGTCCATGCCAGAGTCACAGGGACAGTAAAGTCTTTTGGCCGTCCTGGGAGGGCCTTTTCCGGGCACGTTTCCGTGGCCCCAGTCGAGCTTGCTGCTTTGAGGGAGACCTTCTGGGATCTCACCCCTGACGCGATGCTCTACATGGGCCTTGAGGGTACGGCCTCAGCCGAGATCGATTTCGCTTCGGGTGACGGGGCCTTTGGATGTGAGGGGTCGTTGGCCGTCGAGGAGGTGCGACTTCAGGGCGAGTATGGACAGTTCGCAGTGGGGCCCGTGAACGGTCGGATGCCTCTCTTGTTTTCAAGTCGGCCTGTCGAGACCTCTGCCGAACCGGTGCCGGATTTCACGAGATCCGCATACGAAAGTCTTCTTGAGAGCTTTGAATCCTCCCGGGCCGCGGAGTCGGGGTCCCAGACCATAACCATCGGCGGGATTGCGGTGGGCTTTCCTTTTGTCGAGAACATCGAGCTTTCGTTGCGCAGCCAAGAGGGATGCGTGCGGATCGATCGAATCGTGGGAGATGTTTTCGGCGGGAGGATTTACGGCCAGGCCAGGGTCCGGGCGGATCCCGCCCCCAGATTCGAGCTGGGTCTGCTCGCCCGCGGCGTGAGACTTTCGTCTCTTTGCGACGCGATTCGGCCGATCCAGGGCTATCTTTCGGGCTGTGTGGACGGGACGTTGCGGATCGACGGATCCGCTGGAGCGGGTCTGAAAGGCCTTTCCGGGAGGGCGGAGTTCTGGTCCTACGGCGAGGGCTGCGAAAAGACCCGGATCAGCCGGCAGCTCCTGGAAAAGATCGCCGGCAGGTCCATGCCCATGCTTTTCCGGGACCGCCCTTACGACAGGGGAGTGTTGACGGTCCTCGTGAACAAGGGTTTCATGGTCTTTCAGGAATTGGAGATCTCCAACAAGAATCTGATCGGGATGACGGATCTTTCTGTCCGTGTGGCGCCTCAAAACAATCGGATCGCGGTGGATCATCTCATGAGTTCCCTGGCCGCCGCGGCCGAGAGAGCCCGGAATGCGCAGACCGCGCCATAAAATGGCTGGGAAGAGCGAGGCGTCCGCCCCTGGGGAGAACGAAAAAGGGAACGAAGCAAACAGAGGAGGGCCGGGTCATGAAAGCAGGTCGATTTTTGCTGCGGCTTTTCGTGGTGCTGGCGGGCGCCGCCTGCGCGGTGATCACAGTGAACATCTACTTCCCGGAAAAGGACGTGCAGGAGGCGTACCGTGTTCTTGAAAAGGAACTCATGACGCCCGGCGGGGAGCAGAAGGAACAGGCGGCGCCCGCCAAGCCCGAAAGCCGTCTCCGGCTGGAGTGGGTGAAGACGGCCTGGGCCGAGGAGGAGAATCTGGCGGAAAAGATCGCAGAGACGGTCAAGCGGATGCCGGATGTGGTGGAGGCCTATCGTCAGATGGGCGTCCGTCTGGCTGAAATCGATCGTCTCCGGGAGGCCGGTCTCGTGGGCGAGGCCAACACCGGCCTTCTCGTGCCGAGAGGAGGATCGCTGAGTGCAGAGGACAGCCGGCTCGTCGAGGCGGAAAACGAGAACAGGAAAACCGTAATCCGCGGCATGGCCAAGGCGATCGTTCGGATCAACCGGCAGCCGGACACGCCGGCGAACGTCGACCAGGTGATGCCCCAAGCCACGGCCCAATTCGCCGCGATCCGCAGGGATTCTGCTCGCAAGGGATGGTGGATCCAGACCGAGGACGGCAACTGGGTTAGGAAATGACCTCGCCGGGCGATTCGGGCGAGGAGGCGAAGGATGCGAAACCTGGTCTATACGATCGATCCGTGCCCGTATTGCGATGCCGTGAAGCGGCTGCTGCGGGATCTCGACGTGGCGTTCGAGGAGCGCAAGGTCCTCAGTCCCGAGGAAGCCCTCGAACTCAAGGACCGATACGGGTGGCGAACCTTTCCCATGGTGATCCTGAACGGCCGGTTCGTCGGCGGCTACGACCAGACCCGGGAGCTTGCGGACTCCGGAAAACTGCTCGAGATCCTGGGCCGGAAAGGACAGGAGCCGTCCGGCCCGTGAGCGCGTCGGGCTCTGTCAAAAAAGCGTGCCCTTCGGTGCCGGGACGGAGTCGTCCCAGTTGCGGGGCTTTCGGGTGGAGATCGTGGCGATCTTCTTCAGGGTCAAGACCGAGCCCCTCGCCTTGACCTTCTTCACGGGTGTGTCGCCAGGCCTAAAAACCTGCTGGTGAATCCTCTGTCCTTTGGCTGGCTGGTAGCGGACGTAGATCTCTTCGGGCGTGCGGTCCGCCAAGAGCAGGACCTTTGAGCCCCGCGGGGCCAGGGCGTACTCCTTGTTGAGAATGGCGCCTCCGAAGGTGAACCGTTTCAAATACGTGATTTGGTCCGGTCCCCGATAGACGGCGGTGAAGACTCTGTCCCGGTCCGCGACCGACAAGTAGATGAGACTCTTGTCGACGAAAAGCTTCTCGGGCGGAGGGACGACCCTGTAGCGGCCGTCCTCCCAGACGAGCAGGATCCTGTCGTGGGACGAGCAGGAGAGAGTGGTTTCAGCCTTGACGGCATGGCCCACATACCCTTTCTCCCGGTCCCAGGCGAGACGGATCTCCTGGGCCGAAAGCTCGCGGGTCGGGAGGGCTTCAAACGATGTGATCCGGGTCCTGCGGGGATAGAGGGGCTTGGCGTGCTTGAGCAGGTCCCGCAGGATGCGCACGGCGTACGGTACAAGGTTCTGGAGGTTCCTTTGAACCTCGGCCAGCTCCGCTGCGAGCTTTTCCATTTCGCGGCGGTGGTGCTCCCGGTCGAACAGCGAGATCCGCCGGATCTTCACCTCCAGCAGCTTTTCCACGTCTCGGGTGGTGATGTCTCGGCGCAGCCGGCCGCGGAACGGCTCGAACCCGGCTAGAATCTGGTGGTGGATCTCCGCAAGGGTCTTGCACGATTCTATGGTCTTGTAGATCCGGTGCTCGACAAAAATCTCGACCAGGGTCCGGAAATGGAGATCTTCCAGCAGCTGGGCCTGACGGAGCTTGAGTTCTTTTTCAAGGTCCCGCACGAGCTTGGCCGTGTTGTGCTTGAGAACCTCGGTTGCCGACATTTCGGCAGGCCGGTCGTCGCGAATGACGACCAGGCGGCACGGAACCGAAATTTCGCATTCCGTGAAGGCGTAAAGAGCCTTCAGGGTGCGGTCGCGGGCGGAGGGGGAACCGTCTTTGAGCCTGATTTCGATCTCGATCCGCTCCGAGGTGAAGTCGTTGATGGAACGGATCTGGATCTTTCCCTTCCGGGCCGCGTCTTCAACCGAGGCGATCAGAGAGTCCGTTGTAGTCCCAAAGGGAATCTCGGTCACCAATAGGGCGTCGTCCCCTTTCGGCTCGATCTTGGCCCGGAGACGGACTCGTCCGTTCCCGTCGTTGTACTCCGAGGCGTCCATGAGGCCGCCCTGGGGGAAATCGGGCAGAATGGAGAAGGGCCTTTTTTCGAGGATCGCGATCTGGCCTTCGAGGAGCTCAGGAAAGTTGTGGGGCAGGACCCGGGTGGAAAGCCCCACGGCGATGCCCTCGGCTCCGAGCATGAGAAGCAGAGGGATCTTGGCAGGCAGGGTGACGGGCTCCCGGCTTCTGCCGTCGTAGCTCGGCACGAATCTCGTGATTTCGTCGTTGAAGACGAATTGCCGGGCCAGATCGGTCAGGCGGCACTCGATGTACCGGGCGGCCGCTGCGCGGTCGCCGGTCAGGAGGTTTCCGAAGTTCCCCTGACCCTCGATCAGGTAGCCCCGGTTGGTCAAGGTCACGAGAGCCTCCTCGATCGAGGCGTCGCCGTGAGGGTGGTATTGCATGCAGTAGCCCACGATGTTGGCGACCTTGATGAACCGGCCGTCGTCCTTTTCGTGCAGAGCATACAGAATGCGCCTCTGAACAGGCTTGAGGCCGTCGTCGAGGTGCGGTATGGCTCGGTCTCGGATCACGTAGGAGGCGTATTGCAAGAAATTGTGCTCGAAAAACCGTCCGAGCGGGCCTTGGATGGAGGCCAACGGCACGCCGCCAATCGGGCGGTCGCACGGGCCTGATGAAGCTGAGGAGGCCGGATCCGGCGTTCCGGTGGCGGCCTTGGGCTCGGGCCGCAGTTCGGGGAAGTCGAAGGACTCCTGCTTGCTCATGAGGGCATGCCCAGGTCGAAGGCGACTTTCACCACTCCCTGACCCCCTTGCCTGGCGAGACGGAACGCTTCGCGATACTGCTCAAGGGGAAACCGGTGCGTGACGAACCCGTCCAGCCGGATTTTGCCTTCGCGGATGAAATCCATGGCCAGATCGAAAGTCGAGATCTTTTGGCCTTGCCAGCTCTCTGAGCCGTGGGCGTTGACGCCGATCAGGCGCAGCTCTTGGTGCCACAGAGGTGTCTGGTCGAAGGTCGCGGGCCAGAGCTGATTGCCGACCATGACATAGTCGCCCCGGGCTCGAAGCCAGCGCAGCCCATGATGAAGCGTATCGGAGTGGCCGACGCAGTCGTAGACGAGGTCGAATCCGCCCAAAAGGGTCCGGTTGCCCAGAGCTCCCTTGTAAAGCTTGGCTCCGGTTGCCCGCCGGATCCCTTCGTACGGATCGCCTTGGATCGCCTCGTCGGCGCCGAGTCGCAGCGCCCAGGCCTGTTTGAAGGGCTGCGGTTCGAGGACGAAAATGCGCGCCGCGGGCTCCACGGCCCTGGCGGACTGGACGACGTTGAGTCCGATGGTTCCGGCTCCGATGACGAGCACCTTTTCGCCGGCCGCGGGCGGCCTTCGGAGGACCGCGTGAAGAGAGACTGCGGCGGGCTCGATCAGAACCGCGGCTTCGTCCGAAATCTCGGGAGGCACCTTGACGAGCTGGGACCGGTGAGCGAGAAACCGATCGCTGAAGCCGGCCCCGGTGTTCTCCACGACGGCTCCCTCGGAGAAATTCTCGCAGAGGGTGTAGTTTCCCTCTCGGCAGGCTGTGCACCGAGGTTCGATGCCTCGGATCGAACAGCAGGGAAGAAAGATCTTGAGCGCGACGCGGTCGCCGGCCGCAAGGTCCTGGACGGCTGGACCCGTTTCGAGCACGCGGCCCACGACCTCGTGTCCGAGGAAGGCCCTGGGAACCCCCGGGAGGGCGGCCAGCGAGATGGCGGGACTTGCCTGAACGAAGAACAAGGCCACGTCGGATCCGCAGATGCCGGCCAGACTCGTTGAAACCCGGACCCAGTCTGGGCCGGGCAGGGGCGGGTCCGGAAGCAGGCCGAACCGGACCGGCGAGACGGCCGTGAGGGGAGCCGACGGGAAGACCCGGGAGAGCACGCGGGTGGCGAGGATCCGGGCGACCTTGACCTCGAAATAGAGCGACCTCATGGCGTCTTTCCTTGTGGCAGGTCGAGTCCGATCCAGCGGAGGGCCTCCTCGAAAACTTGCTCGGCCGGACCGGCCGGGGCTCCGTCCGAGCTGTCCACGGTCCAGAGCCTTCCGTGGTGGGCCTGCCGAATGGATTCCAAGAGCCTTTCGCGCTTTTCCGTCTCAGTGTACTGGGTTTCGAGCCGGCGCTGGACTTGGGCTGGCGTGAGGCCTCTTTGGCGAAGTCTGCGCTCCTGGCTCGCCTTGTCGCACGTAACGAGAACGACGTTGTTGTTGCACAGGTGCGTGAGATTTGACTCGGCCAGAAGCGCGGCCGTGATGAGAATCAGCCCCCTCCGGCCCCGGAGTTCCCTTCGGATCCGGACCATGAGGGGCTTTTCCATGATCTGGTTCAAGCGGTCGAGCTCCCGGTTGTCGCTGTAGACGATGTCGCCCAGGTTCTTGCGGTTGATCGTGCCGTCTGGGTTGCGGACCGAGCCGCCGAAGGCCTGGGCGATCTCGGCCCTGACCTGCTGGTAAGAGGGCTCCTGAAGCTCCTCAAGGATCTGGGAGGCGAGATCGTCGAGACTCAGCGAGTGCACCGGGATCCCCCTGCGGCGGGCGAAATCCTGAAACAACGCGGCCACGTGGGATTTGCCCGCCCCGATCTCTCCCGTGATGCCGAGCAGGTACTGCCCCGAGACCTTGGCGTCGAGACATTGCTTGACGTTCAATGGGACGTAGTGGTGAATGAACCCCTCCTCGATCTGGAGGGCCTTGATGGCCGAGGAGCTCACATGCATGAGGTGAGGCCGGGCGAACAGGACGAACGTGTCGATTCCCAGCTCCTGGCTTTCGCCGACCAGGTGGAGGAGGTTTTCCATCTCCACGTCCTTGGAGCTCCGGACGCCTTTGATGATCACGTCCACGCCCTGCTCGTAGGCGAAATCGACCAGAAGGCCTTGGAAGGCGGCCACGCGCGCGTTGGGGATGGGCTGGACCGAGCGGACGGCCATGTCGAGCCTTTCCTCGAGAGAGAAGAGATACTTCTTCTCGGGATTGACGCCGATCGCCACCAGGACCTCGTCGAACACGCGACTGGCCCGCCGGATGATGTCCAGGTGTCCGTTGTGGATGGGATCGCCCGAAAGGGCGTACACGGCTTTCTTCACGGTCCCTCCAGACAGATAGGGATTCAGTCTGCCTCGTTCACCACGAGACGCTCCAGAATGTACTGGCGGCGCTCCTGGGTGTTCTTGCCCATGTAAAAAGTCAGAAGCTCCTGGATGGTGTGGCGGCTGTCGGAGACGACAGGAGTGAGGCGCATGTCCGGCCCGATGAAGCGTTTGAATTCGGCCGGAGAAATCTCGCCGAGTCCCTTGAACCGAGTGATCTCCACGCCCCGGCCCAGATCCTTTAGGGCGGCCTGGCGCTCCTGTTCGGTGTAGCAATAGACCGTGCGGTTGCGGTTGCGAACCCGGTACAGAGGCGTCTCCAGGATATGCAGGTGCCCCTCGGAGACCAAGGGCTCGAAGAACCTCAGGAAGAGCGTCACGAGGAGGTTGCGGATGTGCAGGCCGTCCACGTCCGCGTCGGTCGCCAGAATCACCTTGTGATACCGGAGGCCGTCGAGAGAATCTTCGATGTTCAAGGCCCGCATGAGGTTGTAGATTTCCTCGTTCTTGTACAGGGCGTCCCGCTTGAGGTCGCAGACGTTCAGGGGCTTGCCCTTGAGCGTGAAGATGGCCTGGGTGTTCACGTCCCGGCAGCTCACGATGGAGCCGCCCGCGGACTGGCCCTCGGTGATGAAGATCATGGATTCGGTGCCCTGGTTCCGCCTGCGGTTCAGGTGGATCTTGCAGTCCTTGAGCTGGGGGATGCGGATCGAGACCGACCGGGCTCGCTCGCGGGCCATTTTCTTCACGGCCTGCAGCTCCCGATGAAGACGCTGGGTCTCCTCGATCTTGGCTAGGACCTTTTGGGCTGTCTCCGGGTTGCGGTGGAGAAGGTCTGCCACGATGTCCCGAACGCGGTTGACGAGATCGGTCCGGATGTCGGTGTTGCCGAGACGGTTCTTTGTCTGGGACTCGAAGACGGGCTCCTTGAGCTTTACGGCGATCGCACCGATGATTCCTTCCCGGACTTCTTCTCCCTCAAAGCGCTTTTTCGAGAACTCGTTGATCCCTTTGAGAAGACCTTCGCGGAAGGCGCTCAGGTGCGTTCCGCCCGCAGAGGTGAATTGGCCGTTGACGAAGGAGTAGTACGTTTCCCCGTAGCGGCTGTTGCTGTGGGTGAAAGCGACTTCGAGCGTGCGTTCGGCCCAGTGGAGAGGATCGTACAGAGCCTCGTCGTTGGCTTCCTCCCGGATCAGGTCGAGAAGGCCATGGCGGGACGAGATCGTTTGGCCGTTGTACCGGAGCACGAGCCCTGCGTTGAGATAGGCGTAGTGTCGAAGCCGTCTGGAGACATGCTCCTCCAAGAAGCGGACGTCGCCGAAGATGGAGGGATCGGGGGTAAAGGAAACGAACGTGCCTTCCGGCTCCCCATTGGCCGGGCCCGTTTGCTGGCGGATGAGCTTGCCCTGGCGGAACTCAGCCTCGGCGCAGCGGCCGTCCCGCCAGGATCGGACCGCGAACTCGCTGGAAAGGGCGTTGACTGCCTTGGTGCCTACGCCGTTCAAGCCCACGCTGAACTGAAAGACGTCGTCGTTGTATTTGGCGCCTGTGTTGATGCGAGAGACACAATCCACGAGCTTGCCCAAGGGGATGCCCCGGCCGAAATCCCGGACCGAAACCGTGGTGCCCTGAATGTCGATTCGGATCTCCCGGCCAAACCCCATGATGAACTCGTCGACGGCATTGTCGATCACTTCCTTGAGCAGAATGTAGATCCCGTCGTCGTACTGGCTGCCGTCGCCGAGTCGGCCGATGTACATGCCGGTTCGCAACCGGATGTGCTCGACCGAAGAGAGGGTCTTGATCTTTCGCTCGTCGTATCCGTGGTCCTTGCGTGCCGCCATGGAAGAATATAGGCTCCTTCGAGAGTGCCCGCAGGGGATCAGCTGTTCCTTTCCAGCGGTCCGGCGCGAAACCAGACGCTTTGGGCCCAAGCGACTCTGGGTGGATCTGCCCGCTTGCGCAGCGCCTGCCGTGCGCTTAAAGTAGCATCTTAAGGATTCCTTTGCAATTGCTCTGATTTGTCAAGAAATTTTTTCCGAAAAAACAGCCGCCTCCGGCCTGGGGCCCCAAGGCATGGCCACAGGCTCTTCTTGCGCCACCCGTGAGCGGGCGAACCAGGCCTTCATGAGCCCAGGGGGCCGGAGCAGGCACGGCAAGGGGAGACGAAAATGGAGACAAGGACCGTTCGAATTCCAGGCATTCGATGCGCCCATTGCCTCGGGACGATCCGGCGCGAACTTGAGGAGATCCCGGGAGTGGAATCAGTCGAGGGGCTGGAGACGTCCAAAGAAGTGACGATCCGTTGGAGCCTGCCTGCAACCTGGGACAGGATTCGCGAGATCCTTGAAGAGATCGGCTACGCGCCGGAGTCATGAGTCTGGATGGGGAATGTCGGGATGGAGCTCGAGAAAAAAATCTACCCCGTGCTGGGCATGACCTGCGCGAATTGCGCCCGGGCCGTGGAAAGGACCCTCGCGAAGAAAGTGCCCGGAGTGGCCTCGGCCGAGGTGAACTTTGCGTCCGAAACTGTCTCGGTCTCCTATGACCCGGCCGTGACCGGCCCGGATGCCCTGGCCCGGGCCGTGGAGGCGGCCGGGTACCGCTTGATCCTAACGGAGGCGGAGCCCTCGACCGGGGACGCTGAAGAGACGGCCAGGGCCGAAGAGGCGAGAATCCAGAGGAGGCGCCTGGCCGTTGGGTTGCTTTTTACGGCGCCCCTTTTTGTGTTGAGCATGGGCAGGGATCTCGGTCTGTGGCTTCCGCTGGGAGCCCACGGGCCGCTGGACTGGCTGCTCCTCTTTTTGGCCACCCCGGTTCAGTTTTACTCGGGCTGGGGATTCTACACCGGGGCGGTCAAGAGCTTGAAAAATCGCTCGGCAAACATGGACGTCCTGATCGCTCTGGGTTCGTCCACGGCCTATTTTTTCTCGGCTTTCACGGTTCTGTTCCCAACGGAGGGACACGGGGTTCACTTCGAGGCCTCGGCCATGATCGTGACCCTCATCCTCGTTGGCAAGAACCTGGAAACCCGCGCCAAGGGCGAGGCGTCCTCGGCGATCCGGAAACTCATGGACTTGGCCCCGCGCACCGCCAGGATCGTGACCGCGAGCGGAGACGAGCGGGAGATCCCTGCGCGGGCTTTGAGAGTCGGAGATGTGGTTCTGGTGCGGCCGGGCGAGCGGATCCCTGTGGACGGAGAGGTTCTTTCCGGCAACGGGAGCGTGGACCAAAGCATGCTCACGGGCGAAGCCATACCATCGGAAAAAGGACCTGGAGATCCTATCTTCGGGGCCTCGATCCTGACAGACGGAATTCTGAGGGTACGGGCGACCCGCCCTGGGGCCGAGACCGTGCTCGACCAAATCGTGAGGCTCGTGCGCGAGGCCCAGGGGAGTCGGGCGCCGATCCAGCGGCTGGCGGACCAGGTCTCGGGCGTTTTTGTTCCGGTTATCGTGGCGGTTGCGTTCGGGGCGGGTCTGCTGTGGATGTCCCTGACCGGAGACCCTTCCGCGGCGGTCCTGAGGGCCGTCGCAGTGTTGGTGATCGCCTGCCCCTGTGCGCTGGGGCTGGCCACGCCCACGGCACTGATGGCGGGCATGGGCAGGGGAGCCTCCCTGGGGATTCTGTTTCGAAGCGGGGAAGCGCTCGAAGCCCTGCGGCGAGTGGATACGGTTCTTTTTGACAAAACCGGAACGCTTACGGTCGGCAGAGTCCGCCTGACCGACTGGATCCCGGCCGACCCCACGCGGGAAGAAGAGGATTTTCGGTTGGCGGCGAGTGCCGAAAGGGGGTCGATGCATCCGGTCGCGTCCGCAGTGGTGGAAGCTGCGAGAAAGCGCGGCTTGGCGCTTGCCGAGCCCACGGAAGTGCGAACCTTTCCCGGGGCCGGGGTCGAGTCCCTTGTCGAGGGTCAGAGGGTGCTCGCGGGCAGGCCGGAGTGGGTTTTCGAGAAGGCGGGCAGGGCCCTCGAGTGGGAAGAGGCGCTGGAGAGACTGCGCGGCCAAGGGAAGGCCGTCCTCGGGGTTTTCGTGGGCGAGAGGTTCGCAGGACTCATGGGCCTGGCCGACGAAGAAAAACCTGGGGCCCGGGACGTCGTGGAGAGGCTGAGGCGCCAGGGGATCACTTCGGCGATGGTCACGGGAGACCACAAGAAGGCTGCAATGGCCCTGGCGGCCCGGGTCGGGGTCGACAAGGTCTACGCGGAAGTGAATCCCGGCGAGAAGGAGGAAATCGTTCGGAAACTCCAGGCCGAGGGCAGGATCGTAGCCATGGTGGGCGACGGGATCAACGACGCTCCGGCCCTGGCGCGGGCCGATGTCGGAATCGCGATCGGGACGGGTACGGACATAGCGAAAGAGGCTTCGGACGTTACGTTGGTTCGGGGAGACCTTTCCGGCGTGGTCCTTGCTTTGGAGCTTTCCCGTGCCATTGTGGCCACCATTCGGCAAAACCTTTTTTGGGCGTTTTTTTACAATCTCTTGCTCGTGCCCGTGGCGGCCGGAGTCCTGGCGCCGTTCCAGGGCGTGCCGGGCTGGCTGAGGAGTCTGCACCCGGCCCTTGCGGCCGCAGCCATGGCGTCGTCGAGCCTCACCGTGGTTCTCAACAGTTTACGGTTGTCCCGCAAGCGCCTCCCGTCCGCAGGGGAGCCGCTGACAGGAGCTTGCGGCTCAGCCGAAAAGGCCTGGACGGGCGGCCGGGGACAGCGGGCGCCTCGATCTTCGAAGAGCGGACACGGCCAGGCAGAACGGATCGGGCGAGCGGCATGAAGGCTGCCGTCGGGGCGTCAGGGCGCCGTGTCGAGGAGGCTCTTGAACCCGGAGGGGGCGTGGGGGCCGATGACGAGTTGTTCGAGCACGCCGATGCCCGCCCGGCCCTCCATTTGGGCCTCGCAGAGCGCCTGAACGTGGAGATAAAGAGGGCTCGCCGGATCCGCCGAGGCCGTGTCGATCGTGTCGTACGCGACGGCGAGCTTGCCTTTGTCCATGCCGTGCCCCCACTCGGGGTGCAGGTAGCCCAGGCCGGACATGAAAAAGGTGTACCGGGGCTCGAGGCGGAGCCGAAGCTCCGAGTTGTCGGGCCGGACAAAGAGGATCTCGGCCGAGCGGGCGTGCCGGGTGCCGGAGCGGTATTGAATCCGGCTCGAAGTGGACTTCAAGGACTCGGCCGGGCCGTCCGGCAGGGGCACGATGGTTCCGTAGGTATGCCAGGCCGTGCCGTTGGCGTCCGCGTTGATCTCGTAGAGGGTGACGCAGTCGTCGAAATTGATGGGAGCCCAGAGCCAGTAGAACTGGGGCAATCTGCCGGCCTGAGGCTGGTTCTCGGCCGGGGAACCCAAAGGGCGAATCCCCCAAGACCTGTCTCTCGTGCCGAGCCATTCCTGCCGGGTGACCTCGATCCGCTGGCCCGAAACCGTTACGAATCCTTCGTAGGTTCCGTTCTGGGTCAGGCGGGTGTAATCGAAAGAAACGTTGGGCGCCAAGACATGCTGGAAGCGAGGCTCTTCTATGGCCGGTGCTCTGCGATGGAAGGTGAGATCGGCCCTGAGGCCCGATTCGTTCTCATGGACGAGGATGCGCAAGGTCTTCAATGGCTCCAGAACCTGAACCTGGATCGGTCCCACTCGGGTGTCGAGCCTCTCGAGCCCCAGGTGCCGCGAGGCTCTGAGGTTGTGCTGGACGCCCTGGACGAGAACGCAGAAAGAGGCGTCCATGACCTGCCGATGGGGGTAGACTCCGAGGGCCAGGGCGAAGAAAATCTCCCCTTGCCTGGCGTACCCGTTGAAGAAATACCTGTCGTAGAAATTCCGTTCCCCTCCTGCCAGGGCCACGGGTTCGGGTCTCTGGTGAAGCGGGTAATCGTCTCCTTTGGTGAGCATGGCGCCTCCTTTGCCGGCTGGAGGGACCGGGTTTTTCCAGAAGGATCGTTGCTGCTTGCATACCACAAAGGCCCTTAGCGGTTCAAACCGTAAGCGGCCTTGCGCAGGAGCGGGCTTGGCTGGCAAGATACGCAACACGCCCTAAGGGCGGCCGTGGTGTGCCGGGGGTGGCTGTTCCTGCACGAGAGGTGGCATATGGCTCAAACGATGGCGGGTCATCTGGTGGCCAAGGCCCTGAGGAAGGAAGGGGTCGAATGTGTGTTCCTGCTGTGTGGAGGTCATGTGGCCCCGATCTATCTGGGCTGTGAGGAGGAAGGGATAAGGCTCATCGACGTGCGTCACGAGCAAACGGCCGGGTTTGCGGCCGACGGTTGGGCCAGGGTGACGGGCAGGCCGGGAGTCGCCCTGGTCACTGCAGGCCCCGGCGTGACGAACACCGTGACCGCGATCGCCAATGCCCATCGTGCTGAAGTGCCGATGGTCGTGATTGCAGGCCGGAGCCCCATGAGCACCTTCGAGAAGGGGTCCCTGCAGGAAATGAATCAGGTCGAGATCGTGCGGCCGATTACCAAGTGGGCGCGGACAGTTCCTGCCGCGGATCGGATCCCCGAGTACGTGGCCATGGCCTTCCGACACGCTCTGGACGGGCGGAAAGGCCCGGTGTTCTTGGAGATCCCGATCGACCTGCTCCTTCAGAGCGTGGACGAGGACAGGGTGTACTGGCCTGAAGGATACCGGACCGAGAGCCGGCCTTGGGGAGACCCTGCCTATGTTCGGCGCGCCGCGGAGCTGCTCCGGGCTGCTCAAAGGCCCGTTGTCTTGGGGGGCAGCTCCCTTTGGTGGTCTGGCGCGGCCGAAGGGTTGAGACGGTTTGCGGATCGGACACGGTTCCCGGTGTTCTTGAACGGCATGGGGCGGGGCGCCCTGCCCCCGGATCATCCGATGCTTTTCTCCCGAAGTCGAAAGCTGGCTTTGGGACAGGCGGACGTGATCCTGTCTCTGGGTGTGCCTTTCGACTTCCGCTTGGGCTTTGGCAGAGGGGTCGCGGCCGAGGCCCGGTTGATCCAGGTGGAGATCGAGGGCTCCTCCATCGGCCAGAACCGGGGCGTTGAGGTCGGGATCGTGGGAGATGCGCTGGCGGTGCTGGAACAGCTTGCGGACGAGATCGGACCGCTCGAGGAGTCTCGCTGGGTGGCCGAACTTCGACGGGAAGAGGAGCGGGGATGGGCCAAGATTGCCTTGAAGTGCGCCAGGGACAGCGTGCCGATCAACCACTACCGCCTCGTCAAGGAGTTCTCCGAGGTCGTGGACGAAGAAACGATCGTCATTGGGGATGGAGGGGACATCGTCGTGGTGGCGGGCAGGATCCTCAGGGTTCACCGTCACGGCCATTGGATGGACACGGGGCCGTTGGGCGTTTTGGGGGTGGGGATCCCCTTCGCTCTGGCTGCTGGGGTTGCCCGGCCGCGCCGGAAAGTGCTCGTTCTGCAAGGAGACGGCGCCTTCGGGATCACGTCCATGGATTTCGACACCCTGGTCCGCTTCGGGATCCCCGCTGTGTGCGTCATTGCCAACGATGCGGGCTGGGGCCAGATCCGGACTCCCCAGGTCGTTTTTTTCGGCCAGGGGCGCACGACTGCGACGGACCTGAGCTACGGGACCCGCTATGACCGGATGGCCGAGGCCATGGGAGGGTACGGGGAACTCGTCGAAAAACCCGAAGAGATCCAGCCCGCCATACGAAGGGCCCTTGATTCGGGCAAAGCGGCCGTGGTGAACGTCATCGTGGATCCCAGGGGCCTTGTGGACGAGGCTGATACCCGCGAGATGGCGATCTGAAATCTCCCCTTGGAATTCCCTAGGACAGGAGTAGGCCATGCTGGATTCCGCCAGGTTCCGACTTTCCCCGCGGTCGACGGCTCTCGTGCTTGTCGACTTCCAGGAGCGGCTTTACAGGGCCATGGAGCCCGAACGCAGGGAAGAGGTCCTCTCGAACGCCGTGCTCTTGCTCAAGCTGGCCCAAACGCTCGGCCTGCCGGTTCTCGTGACCGAACAGTATCCGGCAGGTCTTGGCGCCACGGTTCCCGCCATAAAGAACGAGCTTCCGGGGGGAACCCCGATCTTGGAGAAACTCGTGTTCAGCGCCTGGGGAGCTGAAGGGTTCCCGGAATCGTTCCGCTCTCTCAACGCCCGGAGCGCTGTTGTGGCGGGCATGGAGTCCCACGTCTGCGTTCTCGGCACGGCCCTCGATCTTCTGGACCAGGCTGTGGCGGTCCACGTGGCTGCCGATGCGGTGATTTCCAGGACCCGGGCAAACTGGCAGACGGGGCTCAGAATCATGGAAAAGGCTGGGGCCGTGGTGAGCTCCACGGAAACCGTGATCTTCCAACTCCTGGGTCGGGCCGGAACCGAGGCGTTTAAAGCCATGTCGAAGCTTCTTCGATGAAGGCCGGCTGCGCGTGATCTGCTGTGGCGAGGAGGGGTATGGAGATGAAGTTTCTGCCTGCCGAGCTGGAAGGCGTGGTCGTGATCGAACCCGAAGTGCATCGGGATTCGAGAGGATTCTTCCTGGAAAGCTACCACGCCCGCAAGTACCGGGAAGGAGGCCTGGAGGCGGTCTTCGTGCAGGACAATCACTCCCGCTCGGTCCGGGGGACATTGAGGGGTCTGCACGCCCAGCGGAGGCATCCCCAGGGCAAACTCGTGCGGGCGATCCAGGGAGAGATCTTTGACGTGGCCGTGGATATCCGTCCCGGATCCAAGACCTGGGGAAAATGGACGAGCGTCGTCCTTTCGGAAGAAAATTTCAGGCTGGTCTATATCCCGCCCGGGTTCGCCCACGGGTTCTGCGTTCTGAGCGACGTGGCTCAGGTGGAATACAAATGCACGGATTTCTACGTGCCGGGAGACGAGATCACGATCGCCTGGAACGATCCTGAAATCGGGATTCCCTGGCCGGTCCGCGACCCGATCCTTTCCCCCAAGGACCGTAATGCGCTTCCCCTGAGGGAAGTGATGAAGATGCTCCTTTGAGGAGTTGCCGGAGGCGGAAGCATGGCGCGCGCAAGGCAGAGTCGCTGCGGGATCGTCTTTGCCCTTGTCTTCACCCTGGGCTGCGGGGGCTCCGATGGGAAAGGCACTGGACCGTCGGTCGATCAAGTCTATCCCACGACCTTGGATCAGACCTTTGTCGTGGTTCCGGAGCCGCAATCGAGATCGTACACGCTGGCCGTGGGCCCGGGCGAGCCGCACCTGATTCGCAACGATCTCTCGGTCCAGCCGACGAAGATCGCGACGGAGAGCCCCATCTCGGTGGGGACCTTCTTCGTCGTTACGGACACCCACATGACGGACGAGGAGTCTCCCACCCGGTTGGAACTGTTCGACTCGAGCCTGATCCTCGACGGCATGTTCGAGTCGGCGTGGAGGGCGAACGAGGACCTTGCGCCGCATCAGTTGGCCGCCCTGGTGGACGCGGCCAACGCCATCATGTTGCAGACAGGCCGCGCGTTCGACGCGGCGCTGGTCTTGGGGGATGTGACCGACAACGCCCAGCAGAACGAGCTGGAATGGGGCCTGGACGCCCTGGACGGTGCAGGGCGGAGCAGCGGGCTGGCGGGTACCCTCCGGCCGGACAGCGGGCTCAAGGACATCGATCCTGCGACAGGTCAGAACCGCGGCGAGAGGAGCCTGGGGTTTCAGGGGATCGACGACCAAGGGAACTCGATCGATCCCTTCCTGCGCCCGGGCCGGCCGAACTCCAACGCGGATTTCCCGGTGGCCGGACTCCACGGCCCGGACGGGTCGCCTGTGCCCATCCTGATGGTCGTGGGCAACCATGATGTCCTGAATTGCGGGACCTTCGATCCCGCGAGCCGGCTGACATTCTTCTCGCCGGACGATTACGTGGGCGGCCTCTCCAAGTTCGGCTTTCAGCCCGGCCTGGCGAACATCGTCCAATGGGTCCGCGACCACCCGGGGCAGCCGCTGCACATCGCAGACGGCCTATTCGGCGTGGACGTGGGCTACGATTTCCTCGTGCACGCTCTGGAGTCGGCCGGGATGGTGCCGGAAGACCTCTCGCCGGAGATGAATCCGCACTTCGACCTGGAGAAGCTTGTGCACGAGACGCCCGCAGACGGGTCCGACGACGGCGTGCCGATACCGGCCGATCCGGCGCGTGCGTACCTCGGGCGGGGGGGATATATCGAGAGGGCCCACGGGGCGGGGTACGGGTTCGCCGACACCAACGGCGACGGCGTTGTCGACGGGGCCGACGGCGGCTGGTACGCGGTGGATTTGATCGACCTCAGGCCAGACCGGCCGCTCCCTTTGCGTCTTTTGGGCCTCAACTCCACCGACGCGGGAAAGATCGACGGCGGCGGGTACTCGCCACGCCAGCTTGCGTGGGTTCAGGCAGAACTCGACCGCGCGGTCCGGGACGAGGTTCTGGTCGTGGTGCTGTCCCATCACCCCTTGGCCTCAACCGGAGAGGGGGCTGACGAATTGAAGGGGATTCTGCTGGCCTGTCCCAACGTGGTCCTTCACCTGGCGGGCCACACCCATGACAACCGAATCACGCCGATTCTTGCCGGCCAGGACAGCGGACGCGGCTACTGGCAGGTCGAGACCACTTCAGCGCTCGTTTTCCCCGGGCAGGCACGGATTGTGGAGATCGTGGACAACCGGGACGGGACCGGATCGATTTTCTTGACCCTCCTCGATCATTCGGCTCTGGACTGGAAGAACCTTGACAAACTGGGCGCCCTTGGCCGTTGGGCCGGGTTCGAGGACGAGTTGAAGAAAGGGTATGACGGCACTTCGAGTCTGGGAGGTCTGGGCGACCGGTCCGACCGCAATTGCGAGCTGATCTTCGCCATGCCGCCCGGCCTGGAGGCGCGCCTTCGCGGGTTTTCCTTCGCTGAGCCGGCCACGAACCGCGCAGGATTCCGGGCCAGGGAAGAGCTGCAGGAGCGCTGACTGTCCGACTCCCCCCAGGCCCTTCTCTTATTCTCAGAGCGGGCGAAGGCCCCTCTTGCGCAGATTTTCCAGAAGAGTTTCTCTGTCGGGTCTAGCTCTTACGAGGGCTTCGATTTCGTGTTCTTGATCGGGATCCACAGGATCGAAAGCGAGGATGCCCGAGAGCCGTCCGCCCGCCAGATAGAGAACCCAGGATCCGGTACGGCCGATTTCGCCGGCTCGGATTGTAGTTTCCCAGTTCGAGAAATCGCCCCAAACAGAGAAGCCGAGCTCAAAAAGCGTCGAAAAATAATGGGGAAGGGCCGTAAAGGGCTCATCTGCCCCAGCCATGTTCCTGCCTGCGGTCAGCCCCTGCCGAAAAGCCGAATCCCAGTGCTCGAGCCTGAGCGGTTTCTGGTACGTGGGGTCCGGGTATTCGGCGATGTCGCCTGCGGCATAAATGGCCTCAGAGCTTGTCCGGAGTCTGGAGTCCACCCGCACACCTCCGGATCGGCCCAGGGCCAGGCCCGCTTCTTTGGCGAGTTCGTTGTTGAGATCGGCGCCCACGCCGAGAACCACCAGATCAGCCGGGATCCGTTCGTCCCGGTCCGTCCGGACCGCTTCGATTCTGTCCTTTCCAAGAAAGGCCGCGGGCTTGCGACCGGTCAGAATGCGAACGCCCTTGGATTCGAACAGATGGTGGAGATGGCCTCCGAGTTCGGCGTCCAAAAGCCGCTCCAGAATCCGGAACTCAGGGAAAAGCATGGTCGTCTCGATCCCTTTTTGCGCCAAGGCTGAGGCTGTTTCCGCGCCAAGAAAACTCCCGCCGACGATGACCGCCGTCCGAACCTGGGCGAGGCCGGAGAGCAGATCCAGAGAATCGTCCAGGGTTCGGATCGTCATGACCCATGGAAGGTCTGCCCCGGGGATGGATAGCCTCCTGGCTCGGCTGCCAGTGGCGAGCAAGAGCCGGTCGAACAGCACCTCGGTCCCGTTTTCGAGATTGAGCCGCCTGGCCTGGGGATCGATCCCTGTCGCCCGGGTCCCCTGAAGGATTTGGACAAGGTTTTTCTCGTAGAAGTCTTGCGGTTTGCAGAACACGTCCTCTGGTTTCTTCTTGCCCAGAAGGAGACCCTTGGTGAGGGGAGGTCGGTGGTAGGGAAGCCGCTTCTCTGCGCAAACGAGCAGGATGGATCCCTGGGAGTCAACCTCCCGGATCCCTTGAACGGCTTGGGCCGAGGCCAGACCTCCGCCCACCAGAACGTACTTGTACTGTTCTTGAGGCATGATGGGTTCTCCTCCCTGGTTCGCCAGGCGGACGGTTGGCCCGTTGAGCCCGGAGAGCCATCAGATTTTGACAGGGTTGCACAAGTGCTTCTTGTCCGCCGCGACGCGAGCGCAGTTCTTGCAGATGAATTTTGGATCCCGCGCGATTTCCTTGAGCTTGGACAGATCCGTCTTAATGTTGACAAGATAGCACATATGATCCTCGTGTCCGCTGTGGGGCATTTGGGTCGCCATGACGTCCTCCTTCTGTAAGAATGACCGCACGGGGGCGGTCGAGCTTGGGTTGCTCCGGTTCGGAGTCGGGCCTGAAGTTTGTCTTCACCTGGGTTCGATGAAGGCGATCGAAGCCTGGTTTCAGCGCTTCTAGCCTTGAGGGCCTGGCTCTCCGGGGGAAGCAGAACTTCCATTGGAAGCCCATCCCGTTGGCAAGCGGCGCAGGCTGTGAGATAATCCGGCGCAGTCCGGAGAAGCAGCGACGGTAGAAAAGGGGGAGGAGGGAGCATGCATTTTCCGGTTTCGGGTGTGGATGTGGCGTGGTGGGTCCCGCCTGCTGTGGCGTTCTGCATCTCTTCTGTGACTTCCATGGGTGGGGTGTCAGGAGCTTTCCTCTTGCTGCCGTTCCAGGTCAGCGTTTTGGGCTTCGCAGGCCCGGCCGTGACGCCGACCAACCACCTCTTCAACGTGGTGGCCATCCCGAGCGGGGTCTACCGCTACGTTCGGGAGGGCCGGATGGCGTGGCCGGTGACCTGGGTGATCATTGCCGGGACGCTGCCAGGCGTCATCCTGGGGTCTCTTGCGCGGATCCATCTGCTGCCGGACGCGCGCAATTTCAAACTCTTCGCAGGGTGTGTCCTTCTGTATCTCGGGGCGAGAATCCTATACGAAAACGTTTTCTCGCGCTCCGGCGCGCGCGATCGGATCCGCAAGATCGAAGAGGGCTTTCAGAAAAGCCAGGGCCGGAACCTTCAGGAGACGGCAGGTGCCGAAAAGACGGGGGAATCTGCGGGACGGGTCCCCTCGGTGAAAACCGTCCGTTTCGATTTTCGGGAGGTTGCATACACCTTTTACGGTGAAACCTTTCGGGTTTCGACGGCGGGTCTGTTCGCGATCACCTTTGTGGTGGGCATTATAGGCGGTACCTACGGAATCGGCGGAGGCGCGATTATCGCTCCTTTCTTGGTGGCTCTTTACGGCCTGCCGGTTTACACGATCGCCGGCGCTGCCTTGCTCGGCACGTGCCTGACGTCGATCGTGGGGGTTTTGTTCTTCACTCTCGTTTCCCCTCTGTATAAGGAGACGGGATTGGCCGTGTCGCCAGACTGGGCCTTGGGTTTGCTCTTTGGTGCGGGCGGCTTCCTCGGCATGTACGTGGGCGCTCGTCTGCAGCGGTACGTGCCGGCCCGAGCCCTGAAGATTCTTCTGGGCGTTCTCGTGACGGCCCTTGCGCTGCGTTACGTGGGGGAGTTTTTTCTGAGATAAAGGGACGCTCCGGAGGCCGACCGACGAGCGGAGGGAACTCTCGCAAAGGCGCCGGAGGAGGAAGGTGAATCAGGCAGAGAGGTATGACGAGAAGCCAGGGGGCGAAGAGGCTCCGGAGTCCGTGGAAATCGGAAGAATCCAGCTCCTGCTCGCGGAAAAAAGGACCTCCCTGGCGGCCCTGAGGACCGGGATTGCGATCTTCACCTTACCCCTGTCGGTAACCACAGTGCTGGTGACAACCTCCCGCTTTTACAACTTCGTCGAAAATCTCCATTACTTGATTCCGCTGCTTGTGGTGTGCGTAGGCCTCGTCCTGGCCGGCGCTTATCTGATCGTCGTCTCCCTCGTGAAGTTCCAGAGGGAGTCTCGCCAGATCGCTCGGATCAAAGAGCGGCATCGGGACTGGCAGGATCTATTCGACTAAGCCCGGCGGCCAGGCCCCGGAGGACTTAGCTCGAGGCGGGGCCGGCCGGCTCGGTTTTCCCGCCCCTTCGGGCTCGCTGATATCCCGAAAGGCGGCCCGACTCTTCGTGTGGACTTGAGCCGAAGGTGTTGCTGCGATGAGAGAGCCAGGAGCCGAACGCGTCCGGGTCGTGGTGACCGGTGAAAGGGGCGTTGGCAAATCGACCGTGTGTGAAAAAGCTCTCTGGATTTTGCGGGCTGAAGGGAAGCGGTGCGGCGGAGTGCTGACCCGGAAGGTGAGGGATCCTCTCGGCCGGATCCAGGGCATCGAGGTCTTGGACGTTTGGCAGGATCCTCCCGAGGCCAGACTCTTGGCCCGGACGGAAGACAGAGACGCCGACGGGCCACAAGTCGGAGCCTACCGATTCATGCGGGCTGGCCTCGAGTTCGGACGGGAGGCAATCCGCAGAGGCCTATCCGAGGCTGAGATTCTGTTCGGGGATGAACTCGGATACCTCGAGCTGCACGGAGGGGGCTTCTCCTTGCTCTTGGACGGCCTGGCAGCACAGACCGGACCCCACATGGTCGTGGTGATCCGGAGCGATCTTCTGGACGAGACGCTGGACCGGCTGGGCGGCGTGCGGATTGAGGTGCTTGAGGTGACGACGTCGAACCGGAATCAGGCAGCGCCAAGGCTCTGCCGCATGCTCAGCTCAGCCGGCGCGCCCATGAAAAGCCCAGCGACCCGCCTGCCGTGATTTCTCCCCTTGGGCCGCCACGAGTCAAGATTCTTCCTTTGGTGGAGCTGTCTTCTGCTTCTTCGCTTTTTCTGGAGGCTTAGGCTCCGGTGGTCGGCTGGGTTCCTTGGTGGCGGCTTTTTCTTCGGCCGCTTTTTGTCTTCTCAGCTTGATCGCTTCGGCCTGCTTTTCACGGGCCTCGATCACCCGAAGGCGTTCCAGGGTCCGTCTGAGGTCCGCTCTGAGATGCCGGAGCCTGGCGTCCTTGGCTATCTCTTCTTGGGGGACTCCTCTTTCCTTGAGCAGGGCCAGGCGCCTCTGAATGGCCTCTTCGCAGCGAGCCTTTTGGGCCTCCCGGACAGATTTCGTTTCGGACGGCATGGGTGGACCTCCTCTAGAGCGAGAACGTGCCCTACCATGCCCGAGCCGGGGACGGAAGTCAACGGCCATGGCTGCTCCCGCGGCTGCTCCCAAGCATACTCCAGAGTCTTGGGAAGGAGGCGCGGTGGAGGCGACGGTTGCCGTGGAGGGCCCGCTCTGTCTGAAAAAAGTAGCGAGTTCCTATGAAGGATGTTCATAGAGGATGGCCGAGCCGGGCTGGCGTTCCAGGACAGGATACGGGTTGTCGCCTTCTGGGACCGAAAGGCGAGGTGAACCCGAGGACGTTACGAAACGGTAACGAACACAGCCCGCCAGAACCTCGATCCATCCGATGACGACGTTGGCGGCCTTGGCTGCAAACAAGGCGTGAATGCTAGGTGAACCGGGGCTGGAGACAAAGGCACGGGCGGGTCAGACGGGGTGGTTACAAACTCGTATCCAGCTCGAGCGTTGGATCAAGACACTGTGAGCAAGGTCAAAGAAACGAGCTCAAAGGACTCATGGTTTTCCCGTGCGGTGCCGATGTTCGGTTTGAAGGATCAGGGCGATTTCGGTGGAACCATGCTCTTTGGACGATCGACGTTCTCATGGCATTGAATTTGCTAAAAACCCTGTGGAGCGTCAGGGGCGGGGCGTGAGGCCCCGGCTGTTTTTGTTTGAGTTCGAACGAGAGGGGTCGGAGACATGAAGAAATCCTTGGTGGGTGTTTTCGCTGCGGTGTTGGTTTGGTTCTGGGTGAGCCATGCGGCCGGGATCGGCCGGATCACGAACGATATGGTTTCGGATTTCATCGCACCTTTTTACTCCGGACTCGGGGATCTCATCTTATACCTGTTGTTCGGCACGTTGTTCTACGTGACCGGGATTTTTCTCTATCACCTTTACAGCCTCCAGCAGTTCAAGAAGAAGATCCTCCTCGGCTTTGACGGCGTGCGCAAGACCGTGCGACAGCTTTTCTTCGGACAGTCCCCGTCGGCTGAACCCGCTGCGGATTCCAGGGCCGAGCGCCTTTGGAAGATCGCGCGGGAAGATTCGGACTCGTTCTATTCCCAGTTGTTCCACGGCTTGAGCGAGGACGATCTCAAGAGCAAACAGGACTTCCTGAGCGCGTGCGAGATTCGGGTTCAGGATTTGTCCGCTCAGCGGAAGCAGAGCCTTTCGTACTATAATTTCATCAGCATCACCGCGCCGACCCTTGGGTTTCTGGGTACGGCCGTGGGGATGGTTGCGCTCTTCGACGACATCGGCATTGCGCCGGCCGAGAAGCTCGCGGGGGATCTGAAGATCGCCCTGATCACGACCGTGGTCGGCTTGAGCATCCGTTTTCTTGCCCTGTTCTGCAAGACCTTCCTCGAATCCATGCAGGATGACGTGTCGACAGCCACTGTGGCCGGTCTGAAGGAGATTCTCGCATGAGCAAGAGGGTCCTGATCCGGCGAGTCGGGCCAGAGGACGAGCAGATCCTCGAGGGATCGATTGACCTTGTCTTCCTGCTCCTGCTCTTTCTGGTCATCATGAGTTCCTTTCAGGTGCTGGTGGGTTCTTCGGTTCACCCTCCGAAAAAGCTCGACCAGGAGCTTCTGGTCGACAACGACCGGGACATCATTCTCAAGGTGGATCCGACGAGCCAGGTGGTTGCCGTCTTCCGCAAGCAACAATACCCGCTGGCCATGGAATCGCTGTTTCAGGACGGGCTGGAAAAACTCAAAGTGTTCCTGTCCTTGAGCCGTGAGGCCAAGGTGGTGGTGTTGGCGGATTACGGCTCGAACTTCGGGGTGGTGAATACCCTGGAACTCATCTGCACCCAACTCGGAATCACACCGTACATTTGCTACGAACGAGGACAGACGTAAGAGCAAGGACGGTCTCGACAGCACTTCCTTCGAGGGGGAGGGTAGATGGCGACTGGTTTCCCCAAGGGGATCCGAAAACGGCTCGGCTTCACGCAGGAAGACGAGGATATCTTCGCCTGTCAGCTTCTGTCCGTCTTCGGATGGATTCTGTTTGTTCTTCTGGTGAACTTCTTCGTCCTCCACAAGTCCAACACCATACCCCAGGCCGAGGCCGTCTGGGTCGAACCTCCACCCCAGGCTGTTGCGCCTCAGAAACTTGTCGAACCGCTCCTCGCCATGGTGCAGCCCGATCGGGAGGATCTGTGGAGGGATTTTCGTCCGGACGATCACAAGCCCAACTACTATTTTCTGTACCGGGATCAGATCCGGTTCGTGGATCGAATCCCGGAAAAAAAGACGATGGTGGCCAGCCTGAAACCGACCGTGCCCGCGCCTGAAAAGAAAAAGCTCGAGAAGAAGCAGGAGGCGCCCCTGGAAAAGGTCACGACCAAGCCGCCCGAGTGGGTGGACCTTCCATTGGTCGAAACTCGGAAAGAGGCCAGGCAAGTGGAGCCCGTTCGGGAAGCTCCGGTGAATCCAGCCCCTGAGCGCGTCCAGGTGGCCATGGTGAAAGACCTCGACATGGACCTCGACGTTGTCCGGGACGCGCCCGTGGCGGCTATGGTCCCGGACGAACCGCGTCAGACTGCGGCTCGCAAATCTCGGGTGGTCGAAGCCGTCGACGTCCCCATGGAGATCGCCCAGCCGACGCAGAGTCGGCCTATGGGGACCGTGGTTGCCGCCGCGGCGCCAGCGGCGGTCGTGCGGCCGTCGACCGCTGCTGATTTTGTTGCTCTTCCCATGGACGTGGCTTCGGAAAAGGGAACGCCCAAGGGGAGTCCAGGGGGTGCGGGGACCGCCGAGAAGGTCTCGGCGGCAAGGCCTTTGTTCACGGCCCGCGCGGCCGAGGACGCCGTGGGCTTATCGATGAATCTCAATGTGGGCGAGGGGAAGGGGAACGTATCAAGATCCGGCTCCGAGGGGTCGATAAAAGGAGAGAGTTCGTCGGCGCGCTTGCTCGGCGGGAACCCGAAGAACCTGGGAGGAATCGATTTGGGATCCGGAATGATCGTGGCCAAGCAGAAGGAACCCGCAAGGCCCGTTGAGCCGGAACCCCCACGGGCGGCGGTGCGGATTCCCCTGCGGCAGGGTCCTGGTCAAATTCCCCTGGGTGCGCCGCTGGCCTTCCGTCTGGCAGACGTGGGAGAAGAGACGAACTCGGGAAGCGCGTACTTGACCCGGTCGACCCAGCTCAAGAAGTTCCTGGACGGAAAGCGCCTTCCGGGCGCCCCGGTGACGATTTCCTTGGAAGAGCAAGGGGGGAGCGTCTCGGAAGGGGACGGGGAGGTGGTGGGTCTGAGCTACTCGAACTCGCAGATCGTGCTCCAGTATGCCACAGGAAAGCAGCAGGTGGTGACCCTCGTACCCGGCGAGCCTTACCCTCGGTTCGAACTGAGGCTGGCTGCCGGCGGCGCGTCGAATGTATCGGTGGGAACCAAGCTGGAGGAGATCACCTCCTGCCTGCAAACCCTGCAACGCGTCCTCAAGGAGTAAAGGGCCATGAAGAGGATTTGTGCGATTGTCGTGTTTCTGTTCTTGGCCGTTTCGGCCGGGGCCTTTGGAAGCCAGGGGATTGACAACCCCCAAGCGGTCCACCTGGAGCTCTTGCAGAAGGCCAAGCAGCTCTACGACCAGGACGACGCCGCGGCCGCGGTGGCGGTCTGCGACGAGTACATCCGCAGGCTTGGCGAGGACTTCCACCCCCAGGTGTGGTTCCTGCGGGGCAACGCCTACCACAAGCTGTTCAGCAAGAGCAACCAAGAGAAGGACATCGCCAAGGCCATCGAGAGCTACGAAAAAGCGCTGGCTCTGTATCGGGACATCAAAACCTTCACCGGGGTGGAGGCGGCCCGCTATCAGATCGACGGACTCTTCAACCTGGGGCTGCTCTATGAGGAACAGTACAAGCTCCTATACCTGACCTGGGACAGCCAGACGAGGCAGGACGTGGAGTGGAAGATCCTGTCCAACATCGAGCAGGCCATGACCATGGCCGAGATGTTCGGAGAGTGGAAAGAGCCCCTGGACGAGCAGCGAGAGCGCTTCCTGGATCGGGCCCTCGAAACGTTCCTGGCCATGATTCTCGTGAGCGACAGACCCGACGTCTACAGGCCTTTGGCCGAAAGCGTTTGCAGCCGGGGCGCTTTTTCGAAGGACCGAGAGAAGTACCAGAAGTACGCCAAAGAGCTCTCTTTCGATCCGAACCTGCAGAGTTGTGTCCATTGGATCCGAGGCAAGGAACTGGCCGAATCTTTCCGGGCCTACGACGAGGCGATCCACCATCTGCGCAAGGGGTTCGTGCTGGCCCAGAGCGATCGGGCCAAGGCCGCCATGTCGCGCCAGATCGCGGACATCTATCTCAAGAAGGATTCTCTCGACGACAAGAGACTTGCCTTGGATTACGCCGGCCAGGCTTGGGAGTTCTGGCAAAACCATCGAGCCGAATGGGGGCCTTGGCCCGAGCTGTTCGAGACCTATGGAGCCAGCCTGAAGGCCGTGGCCGTGGGGTATGCCATGCTTCCGCAGCCGGACTACGACAAGATCATCCAGTTGTGTCATCGCTCGTTCCAGATTCCGGCCTGGAAAGACCAGTACTACATGTCCTACCTGCTTTCCTACGCGTCCTACCAGAAGGGAGACGAGGACATGTTCTACCGGTACGGAAAGCAGGCGGTGCAGGTGATCTTGGACAAGTACAGCAATGACTTCGACAAGATCCAGAGCGAGGAAGAAAAGGAAGTTCTTCTGTTCTGGGTCAACTCCCTGCGGGGTTCGGGAAGGATCCTGGAGGCGATGCGCTACAAGGGCGTGGGGGAGAGGCTCGGGGAGAAGACCATGTAACGATCAAAGGAAGAAACGACACGCATTGTTCAAAGGAAACGGGGAGTCGGACCATGAGGCGCATCGGCAGGAACTTGTGGCTCGTTGGGTTGGTCTTGGGGACCCTTTGGATCCCCCAGGCTGTTTGGGGCCAGGCGGTGGCAGAGGAGGACTACGTAGCCAAGAAAGGCCTCGAGTTGTACGAGAAGGATCTGCACGGCCTGGTGCAGCAGATTCTGGCGCTGGGGCCCTCGGACAGGGAGCAGAAGCAGTTTCTCGACCGGATGTTTCAGCTCAAGTACGGAGAAGTCGAGAAGCTGTTTGACATGATGGGGCGGAGCGATCCCGTCAAACGCCGGATCGGGGAGCTCTGCGTGGTCAAGGCCGTGGAGAACCACGCCCTTGGCAACTGGATTCAGGCCTATTTTGCCTTGAAGGACGCCGAGGCTTGGAACCCGGTTATCCGGACCCAGTCCGTGCGGATCGGCGGAAGGCTCTTCGATGTCGCATCGTTTTCGAAGGAACTCGAGGAAAGGATGCTCGAGCGGGGAGCGAATGTACGCTTTCTGATCCGCCCGTTTCCTGAGGACCGCTTGTTCCGGCCCGACAAAGTCGCCCTCGTGAGGACCGAGCTCGAACGGAGCCATCCTCTTGGGCCTGCCCGGCCTGAACGCCGGGTCGCAAGCATCGAGACAGACGTCTCCACCGTGGGGCGTTCCTCTCAAAAGACAACCGAAGCCGTGGCTCTTTCGGACAAGGACCGGGACTTCCTGTCGGAGCGGCTTCGGAAGGCCCTGTACAAGTACTTCTACGAGCCCGTTGAACCGAACTCGGAGTTTACCCTGTACCTGCCGAGTGGATGCTATGAGATCCGGGATACGGAATTTGCGATCCACCCGGTTCAGTTCGAGGTCACCGACGAAGACACCCAAGTTGTGCTGCAACCCGCCCGGTGGTTCCGGCTGACCTTCAGTGGCGAGGTTCACCCCTCCGAGATTTCCGTCCTGTATCAGGGCAAGCCCTGGACGGACCTGGCCCACGTGCCTTTCGGCAAATACAGGATCGAGGTTCGCAACAAGGAATACACCTATCCTGTCGTGAAGGTGACCTTCGTGCCCAAGGAGAAGGGCTCTGCAGAGCAAATTGCAGCGCCTTCGGAGGAGCGGGAGCCGGAAGGACGGATCGCCGTAGAGGACCGCGGCACGTGCAAGCTTACGCTCAAACCGCGGGACGGAAACGAACGATTTCGGTATTCCCTTTTGGGCTATTAGAGCGCCAGAGCGCCTTCAGATCCCATAAATCACGCCTCCACCTCCCCCTCCGGTGGACTCCCGGGGGTTCCGAAAGGGCCCCCGGGAATTTTTTGCTTGCCGGCCCTGTCCTTCAGCCGCAGAGCTTCTGGAGAAGCCAGGCCATGTTCTCGCCCAGGTTGGCCAGGGTTGCGAGTCCTTCCTCGTCCTTTTGGATGTCCCCGGGGTCTCGGCCAATGGCCAAGTTCCAGTAACGGGAGCCAGGCACGATCATCTGGTTGATAAGGAAAAAGTAGTTGATGGCGGAAAAGACGTCCGTGGCGCCGGCGCGGCGCGCCACGGCCACGGCAGCCCCTACCTTTCCCTTGAACATGTCCCCGTTCACCTTGGCCACGAGACCGGCACGATCGATGAGAGCCTTGGTCTCGGCCGTGACGTTGCTGAAATAGGTCGGGGAAGCGATGAGGATCCCCTGGGCTTCGAGCATCTTGTCGATCCAGTCGTTCAAGGGGTCTCCCTTGACGCCGTGGCAGCGGCGGTCCTTTTCCTTGGCGCAAGCGTAGCAGGCGATGCACCCGCGCAGGCCTGTCCCGCCGATCTGGATTGTCTCGGTGCCGATTCCGGCTTTGGCCAGGGGGGCCAGGACAGCCCGCAGCGCTTGAGCCGTGTTGCCCTCCTTCCTGGGACTTCCGTTGAACGCGACGACCTTGATCATGGGGAATTCCTCCTTTCCAGTGCGTCTGCGATTTCCGCTAGAGAACGATAAACAGGCACCGCGACCCGCGAGACAAGGTCAGACCACGCGAAGGCGCCCGTGGCCACGAGAACGCACGAAACGCCGGCCTGGGTGGCCGTCTCCACGTCCAGGGGCATGTCTCCCACGTAAAGACACTGGCTCGGCTGAGCCTCGAGACTTGCCAGGATGGCCTGGAGCATGTCGGGGGCGGGTTTGGGGCGAGCCACCAGCTCGGGACCCAGAACGCAGCGGAAGTAGGAAGCGACTCCGAGGTGCTCGAGGATGCTCCGCGTGAAGTCAATGGGTTTGTTGGTTGCCACGGCCAGAGCGTATCCAGAACGGACCAGCCTCGGCAACGTTTCGGAAACGGTGGGCAGCAGGCGGGTCCTTGTGAGGCAGGTTTTGGCGTAGTCCGCCCGGAAGAACTCGAGAGCCTTATCCTTGAGCGCGGGCCCGACGGCCGACTCGACGAGAAAATCCACGCCCCGCCCCACGTGGCGGACCGTTGTGTCGAGGTCCCACGGAAGCAGGTTTAGGGACGTCATGGCGACAGCGAGGCTCGCGTGGATGGCCTCAAAGGAGTCCACCAGGGTGCCGTCCAGATCGAACACGATCGCTCGGATGGCCAACCCTTTTCCCTCCCGTCCTACAGGTCGAAGCATACATGATACGGAACCGTCCTGGGGCAAGCAAGAAAAGGGGGAGATGAAAAGGGGGAGATGAAAAAGGGCAAGATCGTCGCCTTTCTCCTCCGGTCGCCGAGCAGCCCCGGACGACCGGCGGTTTCAACGGCAGGTGTGGCATATAGCGCTATGTTCCGGTAAACTGAAAATCGTACCTGTCAGAGGGAACAAGCGCGTGGAAGAATCCAAGTTCATGCCCAGATGGGTTGCCTGGGAAATTACAGGAAAATGCAATCTGCGATGTATTCACTGCCGGTCTTCCTCGGACATGGAATCCGGGCAAGGGATCTTCGACCTTGCGGCGGCCCGGGAGCTCCTGGACGAGCTGGCCGCGTTCTCCGCTCCAGTGGTGGTTCTGAGCGGCGGCGAGCCGCTGCTCAGGCCCGACTGGGACCAGATCGCGCGGTACGGAACGGACAAAGGCCTCCGCATGTGCCTGGCCACGAACGGCAGTCTCGTGGACGATGAAGTCTGCCACCGGATCCGGGAGAGCGGCATCCGGATGGTTTCGCTCTCTTTGGACGGTTCAACGGCTGAAGTACACGACGCCTTCCGTCAGCAGCCGGGCGCTTTTGAAGCCGTGCTTCGGGCCATAGACCGCTTCAGGCGTTTCGGGATCCCTTTTCTCATCAATTCTTCCTTCACGCGCAGGAACCAGGGCGACATTGCGAACGTATACCGGCTCGCCCGAGAGCTCGGAGCCAAGGCGTGGTATCTTTTCATGATCGTTCCCACAGGTCGGGCAGGGGAAGCTCTCGACGAATTGATCACGAAAGAGGACTATGAAAAAATTTTACAGTGGCACTACGAGCAGGAGAAAGGGGAAACCGAGCTTCTCATGAGGCCGACCTGCGCTCCCCACTACTTCCGGATCGTCCGGGAGCGTGCCCTGGCTGAGGGCCGCACCTGGAAGCCGAGAAGTCTTCAGTTTTCGACCGGCATTTCCAAAGGCTGCCTCGCTGGCCAGTACATCGCCTTCATCGACCGGATGGGAGAGGTGAGGCCGTGCAGCTACTTTGAAGGAAGCGCCGGCAACGTGCGAGAGAAGTCTTTTCGGGAAATTTGGGAGCGATCGCCCCTGTTGGAGGCCCTGCGCGACTTCCGGAGGTACGAACTCAAGTGCGGCGCCTGCGAATACCTTCAGGTTTGCGGTGGATGCCGGGCGCGGGCCAGCGCCTTCGCGCGGGGAAATTATCTCGCCGAAGAGCCCTTCTGCACCTACATCCCGCTGAAGATGCGCAAAGGCCGAGGCCAGGAGAATGCAGGCGGGGACGGCCCGTAGGCGCGGCCGGAAACCGGCTGAGAGGGTCTGAGGGGAGGGGGCGAGCCTTTGTCGCTCGGCAGACGCAGGGAGAAAGGCATGACCAAATCGCCCGAAGCAGGCAGGAACGCATCCGCCGAGCCCCGCTTGCTTCGGGCATGCCGCCTGGAGCCGGTGGACCGGATCCCCGTATGGTTCATGCGCCAGGCAGGCCGATATCTGCCCGAGTACCGGAAGGTCCGCGAGCAGGTTCCCTTTCTGACACTATGCAAGACCCCGGACCTCGCTGCAGAGGTGACTCTGCAGCCGGTCGAGCGGTTCGGCATGGACGGGGCGGTTCTGTTTTCGGATATCCTTTTGCTTCTCGAAGCCATGGGGGCCGCCGTTTCCTTCGAAGAGGAAGGGGGGCCCAAGGTTCAGGTTCCCCTGAATGAGGAGAAGGACCTGGAGCGTCTGGGCCTGCCGGACCCGGAGGTCGAACTGCGGTTCATGATGGACGCGATTCGGTCCGTTCGCAGGTCTCTTTCGCCGGAAGTCGCGTTGTTGGGGTTCAGCGGGGCTCCCTTCACCCTGGCCACATATCTCGTGGAGGGAGGATCCTCCCGGGACTTTCGCAGGACGAAAATCCTCATGTACAGGGAGCCGCGGGTTTTTCGAAGGCTCATGGACCTGCTCGTCAAGGCTGTCGCAGAATGCTTGGAAGCCCAGGTGCGAGCCGGCGCCCAAGCAGTCCAAGTTTTCGACACCTGGGCCGTAACGCTGTCGCCCGGGGACTACCGGACCTATGTGCTTCCTTTCATGCAGGAACTCCTGGGCCGTCTCAAGGGGATCGGTGCGCCGGTTCTTCACTTCTCCCTCGGGACTTCAACGCTCCTGGAGAGCATGGCCGAGATCGGCGCCCAGGTTTTGAGTCTGGACTGGAAAATCCAGATGGGAGCGGCCAGGGCGAGGTTGGGAGAGAGGCAGGCCGTTCAAGGAAACCTCGACCCATCGGCTCTGTTTAAGCTCCCGGAGGCCCTCGAGGCCGAGGTCCTGAACATCCTGCGGGAAGGGTCCGAAAAGCCGGGCTACATTTTCAACCTCGGCCATGGCATTCACCCGGCCACGCCCCTGGAGAGCGTCTATCGCGTTGTGGAGACCGTGCGGAGCTTTCGCCTAGAGCCGTAGAAAGGACCCAACAAGCGAACCCCTCCTCTTTTTCATCTCCCAGCGTGGTGTGCGGTTGTCGCGATGACGGAACCGAACCAGACAGGGGTCCTGCTCTTGAACCTGGGCGCTCCTGGGTCGCCCCGGGAGGTCAGGAGCTTCCTGTTCCGGCTGTTCCGGGACCGGCAGATCTTTCCCATGCCCGGCGGAAGGGTGCTTCAATGGCCTTTTGCGGTTCTCGTCACCCTTCTGCGGGGATCCAAGGTGGTGGATCGATACCGATCGCTGCCCGGCCGGGGCTCGCCGCTGCTGTCGATCACGAGGCGCCAGGCCCTTGCCCTCGAGAAGAGGCTGCGACTTGAGGGCCTGGCATGGCCCGTGGAAGTGGCCATGCGGTACAGCCGGCCTTTCGCGCCTGAGGCTTTGGAGTCTTTGGCAGCCAGAGGGGCCCGGTCGCTGGTCGCGCTGCCGCTCTACCCCCAGTTCAGCACGGCAACGACCGGGTCTTCTCTGGTGGCGCTCAGGCAGTCCGTGAGCCGGAGCAGGAATCCATGGTCCTTGGTGGAGATTCTGTCTTGGCACGACAGGCCGGACCTCCATAGGGCCATCGCGAATAGGGTCGCGGCCAAGGTATTGGAGGCGGGCGGAAGCCATGACTTGGCGGTTCTCTTCCTGGCCCACAGTCTGCCCATGAGGTTTGTGCGCGCCGGAGACCCTTATGTAAAGCAGATAGAGGAGACGGTGAGAGGGATCGCCGATGCGATGGATAACCTCGAGGGGGTCAAGGGCGTCCCGACGTTTCTGGCGTACCAGAGCCAGGTGGGTCCTGTGGAATGGGTGGGGCCGGACGTGAAAAGGGCGCTCCAGGAGCTCCGCTCCCGTGGAGCAAGGCGGATCGTGGTGGCTCCTGTGAGCTTTGTTTCAGACCACTTGGAGACTCTTTACGAAATCGACCGCCTCCATCGGAGAACCGCTCTGGAGATGGGCTTTGAGGCTTTCGAACGAATCGAATCTTTTAACGACGCGCCGGAATTCATCGACCTTTTGGCCCGGATCGTTCTGGAACATGGAGGGCTAAGGTCGGGCCTTGGGGGCATTCCATGAACCGCTTGATCGTGGTGGGAGGAGGCATTTCCGGTCTTGCGAGCGCCTTTCGGATCGGCCAAAAATTCGCAAGTTCCGGCAAACCCTTGGAAATCGAGGTCCTGGAAGCCGAAGACAGGCCCGGAGGAAAGATCCGCAGCGAGCAGATTGATGGGTATGTTTTCGAGTGGGGACCGAACGGCTTTCTGGACGGCAAGCCGGACACGCTGGACCTCTGCAGGGACCTCGGAATCGAATCGGACCTTCTCGAGAGCAACGACGCGGCGCGGAAGCGGTATGTTCTGTCGGGAGGCAGGCTCCACCGGGTGCCGGAAAACCCGGTTGCGTTCTTTCGGTCGCGGCTGCTTTCGGTGCGGGGAAGACTTCGGATTCTGGCCGAGCCTTGGATTCGTCGGTCAGAACCCGGTCAGGATATAAGTATTTCGGCCTTTGGCCAGAGGAGGCTGGGACGAGAGGCCGTGGAAAAACTTCTCGATCCCATGGTGTCCGGGATTTTCGCTGGGGATCCCGCACTTCTGAGTTTGGCGGCCTGCTTCCCCCGAATCGCCGAACTGGAGCGGGACTATGGCAGCCTGGTTCGGGCCATGGTGGCGTTGGCCCGGGCGCGGCGCAAGGGACAATCGACCGCAGCCGGGCCTGGGGCTGGCCCGGCCCACGTCCGGAAGCCCTCCGGGCCCGCAGGGCCGGCAGGCACGCTGGTCTCCTTTCGGGAAGGGACCGAAAGGCTCATTCGGGCCCTTTGCGCCCGACTTGGAGCCTCCCTCAGGACGGGCTGCAGGGTCGAGGCGATCTTTGTGGAACGGCATGAGGGGAAGCCGAGCTACCGGCTCCTTTGCGACGAGAAGGGAGAAAAGACGCAGCGGACGGCAGATGCGGTTGTCCTGGCGGTCCCTGCGTGGTCCGCGGCGAGAATTCTCGGGGCTTGCGACGCCGGGGCCGGGGCGCTGCTTGCAGGGATCCCATACGCACCCTTGGTCGTGGTCGGGTTGGGGTTCCCCGAGGGACGGACGCCGGGCGCGCTGGACGGCTTCGGGTTCCTGGTCCCTTTTGTGGAGGGAACGCCGGTGCTGGGATCGTTGTGGACTTCCCGGATTTTCCAAGGCAGGTCGCCGGTGGACCGGGTTCTGACGCGCAACATGGTGGGAGGATGGAGAAACCCTTGGGTTCTGGGCTTGGACGAAGACGAGCTTGAGGCCATGGTGCTGAATCTCCTGGAAAAGGCCACTGCCGCAAAGGGGGAGGTTTGCTTTCGCCGAATCGTTCGGCACGAACGGGCGATCCCTTCCTACTTGCTGGGCCATACCCGAAGGCTCGAAAAGCTCGAGGAGCGGCTGGCGAGATTTTCCGGGCTCTATGTGACCGGGAATGCGCTCCGGGGGGTTGCGATCAATGACTGCACCCGGGAGGCTGTGCGGATGGCCGAGGCCGTGGAAAGAGATTTTGCGCAGGGCCTGTGGGGAGACGCCTCGAAGTGAGTCTGGGGTTGGAAGATCAAGAACTCGAATGGATCGTCTCGCCCGCAGAAAACGGGCTCCGCCTTGACCGGTTTCTTCGAGAACGCCTGCCGAACCTTCCCAAACCGGAGATTCTGGCTCTGCTGCAGAATGGGCGGGTTCGGTGTGGAGACCGGATCGGCCGGAAAGGGGTGCGCGTGGCCCTGGGCGAAAGAGTGCGGGTTTCCGGGGTGGAAGGAGAGGGACGGCCTCTGTTGGCGCCGGATCCCAGTGTTTCTCTGGAGATCCTTTACGAGGATGCAACTCTTGTGGCTGTGAGCAAGCCCCCGGGCATGGCTTGCCATCCCTTGCGGTCTGGGGAAAAGGGGACCGTGGCCAATGGGCTGGTCGCGCGATATCCGGAAATGGGGAAGCTCGGATCGAGACCGCTCGAGGGCGGGCTTCTCCATCGGCTCGACCGGGACACGTCAGGAGTTCTGTTGGCGGCCAGGACCGCCTCATCCTTCGAGGCGATTCGGGCACAGTTCGACAGGCGTGAGGTTGAAAAGGTTTACTTGGCCCTTGTCGTCGGAGATCCGGGCGGCCAAGGGTCCGTTTCCTTTTCGATTGGAACCAAGGGCAGGAGATCCCAGCGAGTTGTCGTGATTCGCGAGGAGGGACATTCCCTCCGGTGCAGGCACGTCCAGCCCGCCGAGACCCGGTTCAAGGTCATCAGGGCCTGCGGAGGCGGCCTGTTCCTGGTGAGACTGTGGATGAAAACGGGCGTGCGGCACCAGCTCAGGGCGCACATGGCCTCGGTCGGCTGCCCGGTGGCCGGAGACCGGACATACGGGTCGTCATCCAAGATCCCCTGGCCGGCCGAAATCCCCCTGCCGCCGAGGCAGATGCTCCACGCGTGTGAGGTGCGGTTCCGCCATCCCGATACCGGGAAGCCGATCCGCATCTCGGCGCCCTTGGAGAGAGGGTTCTCCCGGTATCTGAAAATCCTCGAGAATCAGGGAACGGCCTGAGAGGAGGCCCAGGCGTTGCGGTCCTTGCCTGTGTGGAAGAGCGCCCCGACCTGGATGAAGTAAAAGGGACCGTCTCCCCAAACCAGAGAGCCCACCTCGTTCGTGCCCGCGCCGTAGCCGAAGGCGTTGTAGTGGATGCCGCCCCCGAGGCAAAGGGACACGTTCGGTGTCACGTGGAGGTTGACGCCGGTTTCGCCTCCACCCCCGATCACGACGTTGGCGGCCTCGATGTCATAGTCGAGGTTGTAGTAGTTGAAATTGAGGCGAAGGCCCGGGCCGATCCACCACTTGAGAAGGGAATTCCTGACCAGGGCAAAGGCGAAGGTGTGGTTCATGGAGAATCCGTAGCCGTTCTCATCAAGCTGGCCGGTGAGCCCGGAGATGCTGACGGGGATATCCTCGAAACTGATGCCTTCGACCTGCACCTTGGTGGATATGTCGAATCCGAGAGCGAAGCGGTAGCTGAACAGCTTGTCCCGGGAGGGCGCGCTGTCGTACAGAACGCCGAACGTGATGTGGTCGATCTGGAAGTCGAGGTCGGCGTCTTCCATGGCTTTCCGCACAATATCCTTCAGGGGATCCGGGACATACCCGGAATTGAGGGTTTCACGGATCACGTCGTCCGGGAACCCGGCCGTGGGGTCGTCGCGTCCCCAACTGAAGTAGGGGCCCCAACCTCCGGCGTGAGCCCAGGCCGGGAATCCCGCAGCGATGAAAATCACAGCAGCCAGAACAGCGCCTTTCCTTTTCATTCTGCTTCCTCCTGTGCAGAGGTTCGTGAACCCGTGCTTGCCAAGCCTGGTCCTGCGAAAGCCCGGATCCAGCCCGCCTATCGTTTGATCGGAACAAACCGGCAGAACCATAAGGGTGCCGACTCACCGGGGCAGCGAGCGAAACCTACCGGTAATGGAGACCCGATGTCAACAGTCGAAGGTTGGCAGGTGAGGAGCGCAACTCCCCGGCGAGGAAGCCCACGGTTGACAATGCCGGATGCTTTTCTTTAGTGTAACCGCCTAGGTTCATCGAGGAAGAGAAAGGGGGAGGCGATGAGGTTTCCATCTGTGAGGGACTGGAGCGTGTTTCAGGACCGGAACCGTCTCGGCCTGGTCCTGGCCGTAATCGTTGTGGTTTACCTGCTGTGCGTCATCGGTCTGCACTTCGGGCAGAAGGCGCACAACAAGCTCGATTTGGATCTCGAGCAGCTTTACTCGCAGCAGGAGGGGTATGTCCCGGGCGAACTCATCGCCACGGCGCTCGTAAAGATCATGGACAGGGAACTGAACGGCGCCTTTGGCTGGAGGCCCAACGATTTTTTTCTCTGGGGCCCGTGGCTCTGGGCGGACAACAACGCGCACCGGCAGCTCGGAATCATTCGGGCGGTGCGGGAGACCACGAGGGTTTTTCGGGACAACCTGACCAAGGTGGCGGCCGAGGTGTATGACCCGAACCTGCTCAACGCAGAAACCATGTTTCGGAACGATCCCACCCGGTGGATTTTGCCTTCGGCCGAGAGCAAGTTCAAAAAAGGGGTCGAGTTCTTGAAGAAATACATCGACGGTCTCAAGACGGATCCACCCGTGTCGAAACCGCTCAACAAGCGGAACATCGAGCTTATCCGGCTCTTCGAGGCCTGGTGCGACGTACTGGGAGACGCCCACGCGATGTTGTACCGGGAACACGAGGCCGACGGATCGCCGGTGTCCATGCGAAATACCGACGATTACTTTTACGAGGCCCAGGGGACTGCCCACGTGATGTACTACGTGCTCGAGGCCGTTTCCCTGGAGTACGGAGAGGGGCTTCGGCCTACGGTCCGCAATCTCGTCGAGGACGTCCTCGAAGCGCTTCATACGGCGGCTACGTTGAAGCCCATCGTGGTCCTCGACGGCTGTATGTCTTGCCTCAGGGCCAACCACCGGTCGAACCTCGATGGCCTGATCGCCGAGGCTTGGACCAAGATGGTGCTGATACGGGAAGAGCTCGAGAAGTAGTCCTCCCAGTCCACGCAACGGGCTCCTGAATAGGTCCTGACCGGCGGCTGCGAAACTTCCGAAGGGGGAAGCCTTCGGGCAGATTGGCCGGCCAAAAGGTGCGGCGCCGGGCAATGGGCCCCGGGAAGGCCGGGCGAGGGGGCCGGGCTCGAGTGGGAACATCTGCGAAACGCAAAGGAGGTGGCTTGAAGGGTCAAAAGCGGACTGAGGAACCGCCTTGGGAAGTCATCGACGCCAACCGGCGCCTGAACTTGCTCCGGGCCACGGACGTTTATCAGCCCCCCTTTGAGATTCTCAGAAACTACCACCTGGTCGATGACGGCGAGGAACCCGAGGCCACGGTGGTGGTGAGAGCGGGGGCGACCGAAGTGCACGAGGCCGACACAGGCGTCGGACCCGTGGATGCCTTGGCCAACACGCTGAAAAAGGCTCTGAAACCTGCCTTCCCGTTTATCGAGGACGTGCGGCTGGTGGATTTCGCCGCCCGGATTCATGAATCCCACAGCGGCACCAAGGCCACGGTGGAGGTGACGGTATTCCTGAGCGACGGCAAGGGCCTCTGGAAGGTTTCGAAGCTCAGCCGAAACATCAATCAGGCGAGTTTTTACGCCTTGGCGGACGGCTACGAGTTCGCCATCGTCCGCCGGCTCGGACCTGGCCGGAGGAAGGGTTCGACCCAAGGGAGTTCAAGATCGACAACAGGGAGAAAGCGCCAAAGGGGAGGGACGTAAAATGGCGGATGTCTTCGTGCTTGGTGTGGGAATGATCCGATTCGGGAAGTACCTGGACGCTACGATCAAAGGAATGGCTGCCCAGGCCGTGGATCTGGTGCTCAAGGATGCCGGAATCGGCAAGGAACGGCTCGAAGCCGCCTACGTGTCGAACACGTTTTGGGGGATGTACAGCGACCAGCATTCGATCCGCGGAGAAGTCATGCTGTACCCGCTCGGGATTCAGGGGATCCCGATCGTGAACACCGAGAACGCCTGCGCAGGCGCTTCAACGGCCTTTCATCTGGCCTACACCGCGATTCGGGCCGAAATGTACGACGTCGCTCTCGCTTTAGGAGTCGAGAAAATCTCGCATCCGGACAAGATGGTTTCCTTCAAATCCTACGCGACCTGCCTGGACGTGGAGGGATTTGAGCAGCACATGCGCAACATCCTGGAAATGGCCAAGCACATTCCGATGGCCGAGGTTCCCCCTGAGTTCCAGGATCCGGGAGGGGCTCGGAGCGTCTTCATGGACATTTACGCGGCCGGAGCCCGATGGCACATGGCCAAGTACGGCAGCACCCAGCGGCAGCTTGCGGTCATTTCCTCGAAGAACCATTTCCACAGCAGCCTGAATCCCCTGGCGCAGATCCAGAAGGACATGACCGTGGAAGAGGTGCTTGCAGACAAGCTTGTGGCCTGGCCCCTGACGCGGCCCATGTGCGCTCCGGTGGGAGACGGAGCGGCTGCGGCCATCCTGTGCTCGGGCGCCTTTCTGAAGAAGCTCACCGGCGCCCGGCCCGTCAAGGTTCGCGCATCGGTTCTTGGGTCTGGCACGAACCGCGGCTTCAACGACGGCCAGGACATCGGAGAACGGCTGAGCCGACTGGCCTATGAAAAGAGCGGACTGGGGCCCAAGGATATCGATGTCGCGGAGCTCCACGACGCCACGGCCTACGGAGAACTGCATCAGAGCGAGGTCATGGGCTTCTGTCCCGAAGGGGAGGGCGGGCCGTTCGCGGAGAGCGGCGCCACGAGACTGGGCGGAAGCCTTCCGATCAACACTTCGGGCGGGCTGGAGTCCAGGGGCCATCCCATCGGGGCGTCGGGCTTAGCCCAGATCCACGAGATCGTCACCCAGCTCAGGGGAGAGGCGGGGAAAAGGCAGGTGGAAGGCGCGCGAATCGGCCTCACCGAGAACGGCGGGGGAAACATCGGGGTCGAGGAGGCCTCGATGACCGTGCACATTCTGGAGAGGGCGTTCTGATCAGGGCTCTCCCGAGATTTGGAAGTAACGCGAAAAAAGTTCGAAGGCCACGCGGTTTGCGCGGGTTCCCAGCGCCTGGCCATGAAGGAGCATCACGCAAAGGGCCACGGCCTGCCCGGTCTCCTGGTTCTCGCCGTACCCGGCGAACCAGTCGTACTTGATCGTGCCTTCGTCGTTGTTGATGTTGCCGGTCTTGCCGCCGAATCGCACGGCTCTTAAGTGAGAAAGCCTTTGCGCCGGGGCGAAGGCGTTGCGGCAAGTGCCGGTGCGGATCGTCTCCTCCATACACAGTTTGAGTTTCTTGGCCGTCTCGGGTGGTAGGAAGCGGATGGCCGGCTGGCCGGAGCGTACGTAAAGGGTTTCACCGGGCGCCAGCGAGAGGGTTTGCACGATCCAGGGTGCCGGAGCGGCCCCGTCGGAAAACAAAGCGGCGGCGATCCAGGCAGCCTGGACCGGGGAAAGGGTCGTCTTGCGGTTGAAGCCGCTGGCGATTTCGGCAATCCCGAAGGCGTCGTCCGGCACCTGGAGGCGACCGGTTTCGAAGGGGATCTCGGAGGGTGCTGGGCGGTTGAAGTAGAAAGCAGAGCCGTATTCTTCGAGAGCCTTCTTTCCCAGCAGATAGATTCCGATCTTGCCGAAAACGGGATTGAGGGACCGGGCAAAGGCTTCGGCGAGGGGAACGGTTTCGGACCACGAGTACGTTTTGTCCGATAGGTTCTTTTTCGTCAGGAGGTACGGAGCTCCGTTGTACGAAAGGAGCGAAGCCGGTTCCAGGAGCCCCCGATCGAGCGCTGCGGTCGCGGTCACGATCTTGAACAGGGAAGCTGCAGGGTAGGCCTTCCAATAGAATGCGACCGGAGCGCTCTCGTCCTGATTAAAAACCGCAAGGGCCAGGACCCGTCCGGAGAGCGGCTCGAGGGCCACAACCGTTCCGCCGAGCACCCGGCTTTGTTTCAAGGCGGCAAAGGCCTCTCTCTGGAAGGATGTGTTTAGGGTGGTCTGCAGGGAGTAGAGGCGGTCAGGCTCGGGTTGGACCTCGAGGCAGGAGGCACCGTCGAGGCTCTGAAGCGCGAGCAGGAGGATGCCAGGAAAATCGGAGGACAAGTTGGGCGGAGGGGACGCTGGGTCCGGGCGGCCCGAAAGGGGATCCATCCGGGTCGGGACTTTGAACCGCGGCGGCGGGCTGCTGCCGTGGCTCCAGGAGAGAAGCAAAAGAATGCACGCGGCGCCGAGGGCGATGAGAGCGAAAGGCAGCTTTCTTGCAGGTGAAAGCTTTCCCGCAGCCCGACGCAACCCGGCATAGAGACTCTGTCTGCGGGGATGGCCTGGGAAAGAGCGGTGTCTCCGTATTCCGTGGAAGTGGCGATTTCTCATGGATCTCAGCGCGAGCGGGTCACTCCGACCCTGCCACAGTAGGGCTCGAGCCCGCACTGCGAGCAGAGGGGGGAGACGGGTTTGCAGATGTTCTGTCCATGGGCCACGAGAAGGTCGTTGTACGATATCCAGTATCTGCGAGGCAACTTGGCCCGCAGGGCGAATTCGGTTTTCTCGGGCGTGCGGGTGCGCACGTACCCGAGGCGGTTGGAAATGCGGTGGACATGGGTATCCACGCAAATTCCGGGCTTGCCGAACCCGAGGGTGAGAACGAGGTTCGCGGTCTTCCGGCCGACCCCTCGAAGCCGCAGGAGCGCCTCCAAGTCCGAGGGCACCTTGCCTCCGTGGTTCTTGAGAAGCTCCTCGGCCACCTCTCGAAGCAAGGCCGCCTTTCTTCGATAGAAGCCCACAGGATAGATCAACTCCCGGATCTCTTTCTCAGAGAGGGCCAGAAGCTCTTGGGGCGTGTTGGCTCTTTGAAGAAGTCTGGCTGCGGCGCCTCGGGTCGTCTGGTCCTGGGTCCGCAGGGAGAGAAGCGTTGAAACGAGAATGGCAAAGGGCGCTTTGCGCCTTTGGGAGACCTCGGTCACGACCGGTGCGCGCCAGCGTCTGGATTGGCGCCTCAGGATGCGGATGACCGTGTGAATGTCTGAATCCTTCATCAGAGGCGGCTCTCTGGCTTTCTGGATGTCGAATCGACCGGGGCTCGCGGGCCCCGAGCGAAGGGCCATAGAAAAACAGATTTCGGCTCGAGGGTCAACCGTTCTCGGAACAGGCCCCGCAAGAGGAAGCGAAGGAAAAGGCCAGGCGCGATACAGCGGCGTGCTCGGGACAGCCGATGACGTCGAGAGACGGCCGAAGAGGGCCGTTTGGGGACGGCGGACGAAGGTATTTTTCTTTGAGCGCCCTCACCCTTTCAAGGGACGCGGCGATGGAGACCTCGGACAAAATTCCCTTGTCGAGGGCTCGAGCCACTTCGTGCAGGCACCGGAGAGCCAAAGTGGGCGTGTGGCAGAAGAGCAGTTGGTCCGCTCCGGCCTGGAGCGCAGAGACTGCCGCGGTTTCCGGGTCGAATCTGTCCGCCACAGCGCGCATCTCCAGGTCGTCCGTGACCACAAGGCCTCTGTAACCCAGCCGGTGTCGGAGAAGGCCGGTGAGGATCTGGGGGCTCAGCGTGGCAGGCCGTTCAGAATCCAGGGCCGGATAAAGAACGTGGGCGGTCATGAGCGCCTCCGGACCGTCGGGCCGGCGGCACAGCATCCTGAAGGGGGCCAGTTCGACTTGTTCGAGGCGGTCGTATCCATGGGGGACCACGGGCAAGGTGAGGTGTGAGTCCTCAGACGTGTCGCCGTGGCCGGGGAAGTGTTTGACGAGGCCAAGGACACCCTCCCTGCGAAACCCTTCGAGAGTGGCGAGGCCGAGCGAAGCCACAAGCTCGGGATCGCCTCCGAAGGAGCGGTCACCGATCACAGGGTTTTCGGGTCGGGTGTCGACGTCAAGAACAGGGGCAAAATTGAAATTCAGGCCCACCGTGCGCATTTCACGGGCAATGACCGAGGCGCATGCGGCAGCGAGCTGGGGGCTTCGGGACCGGCCAAGGATCCGGGCCGACGGAAAGTGGGTAAAAGGATCGGGAAGTCTGCTGACTCTGCCTCCTTCTTCGTCAACAGCCACGAAAAGGGGCGGATCCGAGACCGTCTCCTGGAGAAAGGTCGTGAGCCGGAGAATCTGCTCGGGGTTCAAGAGGTTCCTGCGAAACAGGATGACGCCGGAAGGACGCAAGGCTCGAAAAAGGTCCCGCAGATCTTGTTCGGGTTCGGTGCCGTGGAAACCCACGAGAAAGAGCTGCCCCAGAGTCGTGTCAGTTGCCCTCACGGCTGCCTCCAAGGGCGTCATCGTTCTCAGTGGACTTGACGAACAGCACAAAGGCCATGGAGGGCCTGCGGGCCGTTTCGCGGACGACGAAGTGCATGCCGTCGAACCGCCATCCCTCCCGGGTCCAATGGTTGAGGGCCCGCTCCAGGTTTTCCTCGGTGACGTCTGAGATCTCGACGACCTTGTACTCGAGCATGGTGGGGCTCCTTCAGTCCGCCCGGAGAGCCCGGGCTGCCTCCTTGGCAAAGTACGTGATCAGGAGATCGGCGCCCGCGCGCTTGATGGCCAGGAGAATTTCCATCATGACCCGCCCGCCGTCGATCCAGCCGCGGGCCGCTGCGGCCTTGACCATCGCATACTCGCCGCTCACATTGTATGCCGCCAGTGGGTGTCGGCAGGCGTTTCGCACTTCCCGCAGGATGTCGAGATACGCAAGAGCGGGTTTCACCATGACGATATCCGCTCCTTCCTCGATGTCCAAGAGGACCTCCCGGACGGCTTCCCTCCGGTTGGGAGGGTCCATCTGGTAGGAGCGTCGATCCCCGAAAGCCGGCGCGCTCTCGGCTGCTTCGCGAAAAGGGCCGTAGAAGGCCGAGGCGAACTTTGCGGCATAGCTCATAATCGGAAGATGGGAAAATCCCGCCTGATCGAGAGCGCGGCGGATCGCGCGGATCCGGCCGTCCATCATGTCCGACGGAGCGACGAGATCGGCCCCGGCCTCTGCGTGGGAGAGGGCCATTCGGCAAAGAGCCTCGAGGGTGGGGTCGTTGAGCACCTCGGCCCCTTGGACCAGGCCGCAGTGGCCGTGGGAGGTGTATTCGCAGAGGCAGACGTCTGTCATCACGATCAGCCCGGGCGCATGGCGTTTTAGGAGTCGGATGGCCTGCTGGACGGGCCCATTCTTTTTCCAGGCTGTGCTTCCCTGAGGATCCTTTCGCTTGGGGATTCCGAACAGCAGGACCGCCGGAATTCCAAGCTCTTGAATTTCGTCTGCCTCGGAGGCGAGGCGGTCCGCCGAAAAGCGGTAAAGGCCTGGCAGGGACGAAATCTCCTCGCGGATGGCCCGGCCTTCGACGACGAAGAGCGGATAGACGAGATCGTCGCGGGTCAGGGTGGTCTCCTGGACCAAACGCCGCAGGGATTCTGTCCTGCGGAGCCTTCGAAGCCGTTCTTCAGGATAGGGCATGGCAACCTCCTGATGAGGGTTTCGGGAATCAGCTCGTTCCGCGCGGGCCGTTCTTGGCACCTGAACCCAGGCGTCTCTCCTTCTCCCTTAGGACCAGGGCTTGGACCAAGCCATCCAAGGTCGAAGGGGAGGCGGCGAAGACGGTTTTCAGGCCCATGGTGCGGGCTGCTTCGGCCGTGACCTCCCCGATGCAGGCAGCCGGGATCTCTCGCCAAGGGAGACTTGGCGGGGTCGGCGAAGCAAACGCCGCGTAGGCCCGTACCGTCGAGGGAGAAGTGAACGTGACGTAGTCGAACGCGCCTTCGGCAAGAAGAGCGCGGAGGCGGTCTCGGTTTTCGTGGGCGGACCGGGTCTCGTACACGACCAGGAGTTCGAAGTCCGCGCCACGGTCCCGAAGGAAGGCGGGCAGAGCGTCCCGTCCTTCCCGGGCTCTGGGAAAGAGGAACCGTTTTCCCTTGAGGTCTCCTTGCCCCAGAAGCTCGCAAAGCCCCTCGGCCTGGAACCGCTCTGGTAGAGGGCATACGGAAAGGTTCTTTTCTTTGAGAGCCTTTGCGGTGGCCGGTCCGACGGCGTAACAGGGCAGACGGGACAGTTCCTGCAGGGCCCCGGGATGGACCAGCACTCGGGAAAGGAAGAATCGGACTCCGTTGGCGCTCGTGAAGACAACTCCGTCGAAGGTGCGGATCTTGGCTATGGCCGAGTCCGTTTGAGACCAGTCCTCGGGCGGGCGAAGGGCGATGAGAGGGCAGGATACGGGAAGAGCTCCGGCCCGTTCGAGACGGCCTGCGAGTTCCGCGGCCTGGGAAGCCTCGCGGGTGACCAAGATTCTTGTTCCGTGAAGAGGACGCTCCTCGGTCATGAGCGGGTTGACAATCTCCGGGCGATGTTTTGAAGGATCCGGTCTCCGCCCGCAGCCCGGATCTGGTCCGCCAGGGTACGGCCAAGGGCCACGGCCTGGTCCGGCGGCGCCTCCAGACTCAAACGAACACACTGCGAGCCGTCAAGGTCGGCCACGAGCCCCGTGAGGGCGAGGTTCTCTCGGTCCATGTGCGCCAGAGCCGCGACCGGGATCTGGCAGCTGCCGCCCATGGCAGCCAGGAAGGCGCGCTCCGCCCGCACGCAAGTCTCGGTGGCCGGGTCGTTCAGAGGTTCGACCAGGCGCGCGGTCTCGGGGTCGTCTTCACGGATTTCGACGGCCAGCACGCCCTGGCCCACGGCCGGCAGACAGAGGTCCGGCTCCAGGATCTCGCTGATCCGGCTTTCCAGCCCGAGGCGCTTGAGTCCAGCGACAGCCAGAACGATGGCGTCGAAGCGTCCTTCCTCGAGGCGGCGGATCCGGGTTTCCACGTTTCCCCTGGCGGGTTCGAGGGTGAGATCCGGCCTGTGGAAGCGGAGTTGGGCCGCCCTTCTCAGGCTGCTTGTGCCGATTCGGGCGCCCGGCGGAATATCGGCCAGCCTCCGGTTCCTCTGCCCGGCCACCAGGGCGTCCCGGGGGTCCTCTCGCTGGGGAACGGCCCCGAGTCGGAGGCCTTGGGGCAATTCGGCTGGCAGATCCTTCATGCTGTGGACCGCTACATCGATGCGGCCGTCAAGGAGGGCGTTTTCGATCTCTTTGACGAAAAGACCCTTGCCGCCGACCTGGGCGAGCGGCCTGTCCAAGATCCTGTCCCCTTCCGTGACGATCCGAACGAGCAGGCAGCGCAGACCCGGGTGAGCCGCTTCGAGTCGGGCTCGGACGTGCTCGGCCTGCCAGACCGCAAGAGGACTCCGTCGAGTTCCGATTCTCAACGAGGGGGTCATGAAGAGCCTCCCTCGACCTTGAGGGAAAAGAGCCTCCGGAGGGCTTCGGCCAGAGACAGGGCTTCGCCGGTCTTTTCCCCTTCCTTGATTTGCGTGATCGGTTCGTGCAGGAGCTTGTTCACAATGGCCTGGCTCATGGCCTCGAGGGTGGCCCTTTGCTCTGCGGTGAAAGGAACCTTGGACAGAGAAAGGGCTTCCTCAAGCTCCTGCCTGCGGATCGTCTCGGCGCGGTTTCTCAAGGCAACGATGGTGGGGACCAGATCCAGCGTGTGCAGCCAGGCGAGAAACTGCCGGACTTCCTCCTGGACGATCGACTCTGCTCGTTTGAGTTCCTTTTTTCGCTCCTCGAGGTTCGCCTGGAGAACTTTTTGCAGGTCGTCCATGTCATAGAGGTAGACGTTTTCGAGCTCATTGACCTTCGGATCGATGTTGCGCGGGACCGAGATGTCGATCAAGAAAACCGGTTCCCGTTTGCGCTGCCGCAGGGACGCCTGAACGCGTCGCACGTCGAGAACAAACTCTGGCGCGGCCGTGGAGCAAATGAGGATGTCGACGCGCGGCAGGTAGCTGTCGACTTCCTCCAGGGGCAGGGCCGTGCCTTGGAAGAGGCCGGCCAGGCGCTTGGCATTCTCAAAGGTACGACTTGCCACCAGGAGGCTGGCGATCCCCTGGCCGACCATGTGGCGCGCGGCGAGTTCTGCCATTTCACCGGCTCCGAGAAGCATGACCGTCCGGCCGCCGAGATCGCCGAAGATCTTCTTGGCCAGCTCAACAGCCACGTAGCTGACCGAGACAGCCCGGCTGCCCAGTTCGGTTTCAGCCCTGACCCGCTTGGAGCAGGAAAAGCTCTTGTGGAGAAGGCGGTTGAAAATGGAGGAGACCGCTTTTTGCCGGAGAGCCTCGCGATAGGCTTCTTTGACCTGCCCCGCGATCTGGGGCTCGCCGACGACCATTGAATCCATGCCGGAAACGACCCGGAACAGATGGGCCACCGCATCGGCGAGCCGGTGGCGGTACAAGAACGGCTTGGTGTCCTGGAGCGGCAAGTTCAGGTCCTGCACGAGGAAGGCGTCCACGGCCCGGGTGGCGTCGTGAAGATTGGCCGCGACCAGGTAGAACTCGACCCGGTTGCAGGTGGACAGGACGAAGGCCTCTCGGACTCCCGGAGCGGACTTGAGTTTGCGCAGGGCAGCGGCCTGCAGGTCTGGGCTCAAGGCGAGACGCTCCCGAACCGATACGGGCGCTGTCTCGTGGTTGAGGCCGATGCAAAGGATATCCATGGTGGTGTCCGCAATGCCGACCCTAACGGGCGAAATGAGCTAGATGGACAAACGTGACCAGGATGACGAGAAAACCGATGACGTTGAGCCAGGCGACCTTTCGGCCTCGCCATCCAACGGTGAGCCGGCCGTGCAGAAGCCCTGCATACAGGAACCACGTGAGAAGGGTGGCGGTCTGTCTGCCGTCTTTCCAGTCGAGGTAGGCGCCCTGGACCGTGTTGAGCCACAGGGCGCCGGTGAGCATTCCGATCGTCAAGGCCGGGAATCCGAGGCTAACGCAGCGGTAGCTCCATCTGTCGAGAACTTCGAGAGGGGGCAGACGGTAGTAGAGCCTGTGGATCTTTTTTTTCTTGAGCTGCCGCTCCTGAATGAGATACATGGCCGCGAAACAGGCGGATAGGCCGAGCAGAGCGTCTCCCAGAAAGGCGAACCAGACGTGGAACGGGAGCCATGGGCTGTCGAGAAGGCCTGCCAGAGGAGCGACCTTCATGTCTCGAAAGCTTGCCAGCAGAACGAGAACCAGTGCCAGAGGGGCGACGAAGGCGCCGACCACGGGCATGGAGTTCCTGATCTGGACAAGCAGATAGATCCCCACAAGGAGCCATGCGAAGAAGGTCATGGCCTCGAAACGGGTTGTGACGGGCGTGTAGCCTGCCTCCAGGGCGCGCAGCACAAGGCCCGCGCTCTGGGAGAGAAAGCCCGTGAAGAGCAGCCATCGGGAGATCTTCCAGACAGGCCGGTCGAGCCATGTGAGGTGGGCCATGTAACCGACCGTGGCTGCGGCGTAAAGGACAAGGGTGAGATAGAATAAGATCAAGGAAAGTTCCATCTGATTTGAGTCCTGGGGAAACCTATGGGCCCGGAACCGAAAGGCAAGAAGCCCTTTTGAATCGGCCAAGTTGACAAACTACTCTACCCTGTTTGGAGGGCCCTTTCAACGGGAGGGCCGGACGCGGTGCGGCCGTGGAGGAGAGGCCCTTTTGGAATTGACTGACTTTCATGGGCTGTCATAATCGTCTGACGTCCCGGGGAGAGAAAGGGGCTTGGTGAGTCGGGATTTGAACAGATGGGCCTTGTGCCTCGCGGCGCTTGTTCTTTTGACCTGTGGGTGCAAGGGCGAGGAGGACCTTCTGGGGCAGAAGGTTCTCGTCGTGGGCTTGGAGAGCAGCCCTGTCCATCTCGATCCGAGAATCGGAACGGACGCTGGCTCCTCGAGAATCCAGCAGCTTCTGTTTCGAGGCCTTTTTCAAAAAGACGAGGTCGGAGAGGCGGTGCCGGACCTCGTCCAATCCTGGGAGCAGCCGGATCCCGTCACGTACCGGTTTCGCCTGCGGCCGGGTGTGCGGTTTCACGACGGAAGGCTTTTGAAAGCTCGAGATGTATGCCACACCTTGGAGTCGATTCTGGACCCAGCCCTGGGATCCCCCCTCAGGGGGAACTTCGAAACGATCCGATCTGTCGAGTGTCCGGACCAGGAGACCGTGGTCCTGCGCCTGTCTGAGCCGGACGCATCCCTTCTGACGCGCCTTGATGTGGGCGTGGTCGCGGAGCCAGGGCAGCCGGGCCAGGGTGGGGGTGAGACTGGCGGGCTGATCGGTTGCGGCCCCTTTCGGCTGCTTTCGTGGGATCCGCCAAGGGAGGTCCGTCTGGGGGCGTTCGCCGGGTACGAGGGAGGAGCGCCGGCCCTGCGGGAGGTGCGTTTCAAGATCGTGCCGGACAGCACCGTGCGGGTCCTGGAACTTCGAAAGGGTTCGATCCATTTGATACAGAATGATTTTCAACCGGAAGTCCTTCCCCTGTTGGAGAGGGACGGCCGGTTTCGTGTTTTGAAGGATCAGGGAACGAGCTATTCGTACCTGGGGTTCAACCTCAGGGACCCGATTCTCGCGTCTCGGGAGGTGCGCAGGGCCATCGCCCATGCGATCGATCGAGACGGAATCATCCGGTATCTTCTGGGCGGGCTGGCTGCGCCTGCAACGGGTGTCCTGAGCCCGTCCCACTGGGCTTATGAGCCTGACGTGCAGGGGTATCCGTACGATCCGGATTTGGCCCGCCGGCTTCTGGATGCAGCCGGTTACCCGGACCCGGATGGACCGGGCCCGCGGAAACGGTTCGAGCTGACGTACAAGACGTCGCAGAACGAGCTTCGGAGAAGAATCGCCGAAGCCATCCAGTACCAGCTCGAGTCGGTCGGGATCGGCGTCAGGCTGCGCTCGTACGAGTGGGGGACGTTCTTTGCGGATGTTCGAAAAGGAAACTTCCAGATCTATTCGCTGACATGGATCGGGGTGACGGATCCGGATATCTTCCGATACTTGTTCGCTTCCGACAGCGTGCCGCCTGCCGGGGCGAACCGGGGAAGGTACGAGAATCCGGAGGTCGACCGGCTCGTGAAGCGGGGCAAAAGCGTCCTGGACAAGGAAGAGCGGAAAAGGATCTACAGCCGTGTCCAAAAGATCCTGGCCGAGGATCTTCCGTACGTGAGCCTTTGGCATGGGATGAATGTAGCGGTTTTCGACAAGAGAATCCACGGATTCCGGCTTTTCCCCGCAGGAGATCTCGTCAGCCTGCGGGAAGTCTGGATCGAGTGAGGGGATCGGAGGGAGGCTTTCGTGCGCTCGTTCCTTCTCCGGAGGCTCGCGCTCACCGTCCCTGTCGTGATGGGTGTCGTGACTCTGGTTTTTCTTTTCCTTCACATGATTCCAGGCGACCCGGTTGAAGTCCTTCTGGGAGAGCAGGCTCTGCAGGCGGACCGGGAGGCCTTGCGCAAGGAACTCGGCCTGGATCGTCCCCTGGTGGTCCAATACGGGGTCTTTGTGGAAGGCCTGTTCCGGGGGGATTTCGGAAAGAGCATTCACCAGAGAAGGCCAGTGAGCGAGCTTATTCGGAGCCGATACCCTGCCACGCTTCGTCTCACCGCGGCGGCCATGCTGGTTTCGCTGTTGCTGGCTCTGCCGGCCGGGGTGGTGAGCGGTCTGCGGCCGTCCACGCTTTTGGACCATGCGACCATGTTCGGGGCTCTGTTGGGCGTCTCGATGCCCAATTTTTGGCTCGGTCCCTTGCTCATTTTGCTTTTTTCCATCCACCTCGGCCTGTTGCCTGTCTCGGGCAGCGAAGGGGCGCAGTCCATCGTCCTGCCGGCGTTGACACTGGGATGTTCCATGGCGGCCATCGTGGCCAGGATGACGAGGTCCTCGGTGCTCGAATGCCTCCGGGAGGACTATGTGCTGACGGCCCGGGCCAAGGGGCTTTCTGAAACCGCCGTTGTGTGGAAGCACGTCCTTCGAAACGCTCTATTGCCTGTCGTCACGGTCTCGGGCATGCAGTTCGGGAGCCTTTTGGCTGGCTCCATCATCATCGAAACCATCTTTTCGTGGCCAGGGCTTGGATCCCTGACGGTTCAGGCGATCCAGACGAGGGATTACCCGCTTGTCCAAGGATGCGTTCTCACGATTGCCCTAAGCTATACGGCGGTGAACTTCTTGATGGACCTGCTCTACGGATGGATTGATCCGAGAATCCGATTTGATGGGAGCCGTTAGTCTTCGAAACGTACCGGCGGCCTTCGGGGCTGCGGTCCTGGTCGCTCTTGTCGGCGCAGCCCTTGCGGCCCCCTGGCTGGCGCCCCGGCCTCCGGACGAAATCCGCCTGCAGGATTCCCTTAAAGGGCCTTGCGCCGCAGCCCTGCTTGGCGCCGATCCCCTGGGCCGGGACGTCCTCAGCCGTCTCCTCTATGGAGCCAGAGTCTCGGTCGTCGTGGCGGTGGCCACGGTGGCCGTGTCTCTTTTCGTCGGGACCCTGCTCGGACTGCTGGCCGGATACTACGGCGGCCTTGTGGACGAGGCCGTCATGCGCGTCGTGGACGTGCTGCTCGCCTTCCCGGGGATTCTGCTGGCCATTGCGCTCACGGCCGTCCTGGGCCCGAGCCTGCGCAATGTGATCTTGGCCTTGAGTCTCCTGGGATGGGTTGGCTATGCCAGGATCGTGAGGGCTCAGGTCATGTCCGTGCGCGAGCGCGAGTACGTGCTGGCGGCCCGAAGCGTGGGAGCAGGAGACGCGTGGATCTGGAGGCGACATATCCTTCCGAACGTTCTGGCGCCGGTGATCGTGGAGGCCACCTTTGGAGCGGCCGGCGCCATACTCGGCGAGGCCGGGTTGAGTTTTCTCGGTCTAGGAACCCAGCCGCCCCACCCGAGCTGGGGGAGCATGTTGAATGAGGGCAGACAATTTCTGTTCGTTGCCCCCCACCTGACCCTGGCGCCGGGCGTGGCGATCATGGCTGTCGTTCTTTCTCTGAATTTTCTGGGAGACGCACTCCGGGACAGCCTGGACGTCAGGCGCCGCGGGCCGTCCTGATTCGGAAAGAGCGAAGGCGCTTAAGGGTCTCGACAGGCCGATTCGGAGGGGTCTTTACCTGGATGCAGCCGGACTGCTAGGATTGATGGAAAACCTATTGCTGAAAAGGACTTCGCCTTATCTCATGCGTCTTTTCGCCCATCGTCCTCGGACTCTCCTTGTTCTTGCGGGGATCTTGGTTCTCGTCGTGGCAGGAGCCTGTGGGGCTCTTTACCACGCGTTCACTTCGGACTTGCCGAACCTTGAAACCCTCAAGGATTACCGCCCCAGGCTTTCCACGCAGATTTTCGACGATCAGGGGGAGCTGATCGGAACCCTTGCGTTCGAAAAAAGGGAACTTGTGCCGATGGAGGAGGTGCCGGAGGTGCTGCGTCTGGCGGTGATCGCGGCCGAGGACGCGAAATTCTATTCCCACGAAGGGCTCGACTTTACGGGCATTTTGAGGGCTCTGTTGAAGAACCTTCTCGCAAGGGAGATCGTGCAGGGCGGGAGCACGATCACGCAGCAGGTCGTCAAGTCCCTTCTGCTTACGCCGGAGAAGAGTTACAGCCGAAAAATACGGGAGGCGATTCTCGCTTACCGCTTGGAAAGATCGTTGTCCAAGGACGAAATTCTCTATCTGTACTTGAATCAGATCTATTTCGGCTCCGGAGCGTACGGCGTCCGAACGGCGTCAAAAACGTATTTTGGCCACGACGTGCAGAACGTGGACCTGGCCGAGGCGGCCTTGCTCGCGGGCCTGCCCCGGGCCCCATCCCGCTATTCTCCGGCTCGAAATCCCGAGTTGGCCCGGGAGCGGCAGCTGTACGTGCTGAACAGGATGCTCGAAGAGGGGTTCGTGACCCGCTCTCAGGTGGATGCGGCCCTGGCCAAACCGCTGCGCATCCTGGCTGCGGACGAGTCCAAGAACGGGCCGGCCCCGTACGTGGTGGACAAGGTGCGGGACTATTTGATCGAGAGATACGGGAAAGACGCCGCTTTCGCCGGAGGCCTTCGAGTCTACACCACCGTTCGCAGGCAGGAGCAGGAAGCCGCGGAGGATGCCCTCAAGTCGGGTGCCGAAGCATACAGAAAACGGCATCCGCGCAAAGGGGGATCCACCTCTGGCGGCGGGGCCGCTCCTGACGATGAACTCCAGGGGGCGTTGATTTCGATCGAGCTGCCCCAAGGGTACGTTCGGGCCATGGTCGGAGGTATGGACTATGGCCGGAGCCAGTTCAACCGCGCCATGGACGCTCGGAGGCAGCCGGGCAGCGCGTTCAAGGGCCTTTTGTATGCCGCGGCATTGGACAAGGGGTTCACGCCGGCTTCCATCGTGGTGGATTCTCCGATCGTGTTCCATGACCCGGTGCTGGAGGAGGAGTGGAAGCCCAGGAACTACTCGAGGTACTTTGTGGGACCTACCACGGTGCGGGACGCTCTCGCCCACTCGCGCAACGTGGTGACCGTCAAAATTCTGCAGGAGATCGGTGTGTCCTACGCGATTCAATATGCCCAGCGTCTCGGAATCCAATCGCGCCTGAATCCCGAGCTTTCTCTGGCCCTGGGCACTTCTGAAGTCACCCTCCTAGAGCTGGTGCGGGCCTACTCGGTGTTCGCCTGCCAGGGCATGCGGATCGAACCGATCCTGGTTCGCCGCGTTGAGGATCACGAGGGCAACCTCTTGGAGGAGCGGGAGCCGAAGGCCGAGCGTGCAGTGAGCGCCGAAACGGCCTACCTGATGACGAGTCTCCTCCAGAGCGTGGTTCAGGAAGGCACCGGGAGAGCGGCGTCAGCCCTGGGGGTTCCTTGCGCAGGAAAGACAGGAACGACCAACGACTTCCATGACGCGTGGTTCATCGGGTACACCTGCGACAGAATCACTGGCGTGTGGATGGGGTTTGACCAGCCTCGGAGCCTCGGGCCCGGCGAGACCGGTGGCCGTCTGGCTGCGCCGGTGTGGACCGAGTTCATGAAGAAAGTCGTTCGGCATGACGGACCCAAAGAGTTTCCGATTCCTCCGGGCATTGTTTTTGCCCGCGTGGACACCCAGACAGGCTTGCTGGCGGGTCCGAACACAGCGGAAGCACGACTGGAGTGCTTCCGAGAAGGGACCGAGCCGAGCGAGATTTCGGGAGAGAATCTGGAGACCGATGAGGCCGACTTCTTCCGCCAGGAGATGAACCTTCCCGCCCCTGGGGCTTTACCGCCGGATAGCGAGACGCTAGACTGACCCGATCGGCTCGTTCCTTCATTTGCCCCGGATTCTGGACGCGAGGGATCGGCAGAGGGGAGACCCGTCGATGACGAGCAAGAAAAAGACCCTGGATACCCTCAAGCTGCTCATCACGGATGGGTGCAACCTGTCTTGCACCTATTGCGTTCCCGAACCGCGGAACAAGAAGATGCCCCGAAAAAAGGGGCTCAAGCACGGAGAGATCTTAAGGCTCCTCCGGGCGCTCATTCCACATGGAATCGTGAATCTCGACTTTCGCGGAGGGGAACCTCTCATCAAGAAGTGGTTCTTTCCGGTTTTTGAGGAAGTCATGAGGAATCAAATGTTCCAGAGGGTGAGCCTCATGACGAATGGAGTCGTTCTCAAGGACCATGCGGCTGCGCTGAAGGACCTTGGGTTGAACAGCCTGAGTGTTCACGTCGACTCTCTCAACTTTGAAAAGTACCGCAGGATCACGCGAGGGGATCACCTGTACCGAATCCACGCCGGCCTCCAGGAGGCGGAGAAGGTCGGTTTCGAGAAGATTCGGCTTTACGTCGTGGTCATCAAGGGTCTGAATCACAAGGAGATCATCGAGTTCGCCCTGTTGACCAAGGAGCATGCCTACGAGGTGGTCTTCCTCGAATATGTGCCCTATGACGCGAACGAGACGAACGCCCGGCGTCTGGACCTGCACTATCCCCTGGCCAAGATACGGGAGGATATCGACTTGTTCCAAAAAATCCTTCCTGCCGGTGAGCCCGACGGGAAAGGCGGCGAGATCTACCGTTTCGAGGACGGAAGGGGAGCGATCCGGTTCCTTCGGGCTGTGGACGGGCACATCTGCGAGAGTTGCTCAAGACTCATGCTGACCACCGAAGGTCTGCTGGGCCCATGCTTTCTCACGGAGAAATACGAGGACTTGAAGCCTCTTCTCGCTTTGAAGGAGGGACAGGAAGGACCCGGCGTGGCGGCTGCGATTCGACAGGTCCTTCGATGGCGTCCCCGGAAGCTGCCCAAGCAGGAAAAACCCTTCCGGTTTTGCAACCAGCTGACTTTTGTCGACGAATAGGGGTCGGGAAAACGGCCCGGACGGTGGGTCAGAATTTCCATCGGCCCTGGTGAACCGCCTCAAGACGGCGAAGGACCCGCTCAGAAGTCGGCGAAGAAGCCGCGTCCGGGAGGGGCCCTTCGGGATTGCCGTCGAGTTCGTTCAGAACGGCCCGCACGCTTCGGGCTTGCCCTTCCTGATGATAGCCGCCCTCGAGGGAGAAGAGGATCTTGCCGTTGCAACAGGAGCGAGCGGCTCTTTGAAGAAGGGCTGCGAGGCCCGCAAACCCTGACTCGGTCACGTTCATGGTTCCCAGGGGATCCCCGGCGTAAATGTCGAACCCTGCCGAGACGAGGATCAGGTCAGGCCGAAATTGCTCCGCGATCGGCAGGACGGCTCTCTCATAAATCCAGAGGTAATCGGCGTCGCCCTGGCCGCCGGGCAGCGGAATGTTCACCGTGTAGCCCGCGCCGTCCCCTGTGCCGGTTTCTTCGATGTTGCCCGTGCCGGGGTAGTACGGATACATGTGGCTGGACAAGTACAGGACAGACGGGTCGGACTCGAAGATGTGCTGGGTACCGTTTCCGTGGTGCAGGTCCCAGTCCACGATGAGAATGCGGGAGAACAAGCCCTTGTCCTGGGCGTAGCGGGCGGCGACGGCGACGTTGTTGTAAATGCAGAAGCCCATGCCCCTGGCGGCCTCGGCGTGATGGCCCGGGGGCCGCACGAGGGCGAAGCCGGCCTTGATGGTTCCGGCGTGAAGCGCGTCCAGGAGGACCAGCAGCCCTCCGGCGGCGTACCGGGCTACACGATGGGTTTCGGACGAGATGTACGTGTCCGGGTCCAGGTGGAGGCCCGGGGATCCCCGGGTGGCTTCGATCCTGCGGACATACGACTCGGTGTGAACCCGGCAGATCTCTTCGAGGCTCGCCGGGCGCGGCTGGAGCCGAAGGAAGCGGTCCTTCATGCCCGGTTGATTGAGAACGTCGTGAATAGCCTCCAGTCGACCGGGACACTCTGGGTGGTATCCCGGTGGCTGATGTTCCAGGTACAGGGGGTCTGCGACAATTCCTACGGGTTCCATCTCTCTCTCCGGACGGCAGGGGCTGAAAGTGGAGGAGTCGTTTGCCCCTTGATAGCCCCTTTTGGTACAAAAGACAACACCTGACCTGTTGGGGGGAGGGTACCGGAGAAGGCTTAGGGAAGCCCCTGTGGGCTCCAGCGAGGGGAAAAGAGAGCATGACCGATTTGCAGAAGGTGGAGAACGTGGTGATCATCGGCAGCGGGCCTGCCGGGCTGACGGCGGCGCTGTACGCGGCCCGGGCCAACCTCGAACCTGTGGTATTGGAAGGACTCCAGCCGGGAGGACAGCTCACGATCACCTCTGAGGTGGAGAATTTTCCCGGCTTCCCGGAGGGCGTTCAGGGACCTGATCTGATGGACCGCATGAGGAAGCAGGCGGAGCGGTTCGGAGCGCGCTGTGTTCTCGAGGAGGCCTTGGAGGTGGATGTCGAGACGAGGCCGTTCCGGGTCCGGACCGACAAGACGTCTTACCTGGCCAGGGCATTGATCGTGGCCAGCGGCGCCTCGGCACGGTTCCTGGGGCTGCCTTCGGAAAAGCGATTCCTGGGAAAGGGAGTCTCGGCTTGCGCCACCTGCGACGGATTTTTTTTCAAGGATCAGGTTGTGGCCGTGGTGGGCGGAGGGGATACCGCCTGCGAGGAGGCCTTGTTCCTGACCCGGTTCGCCCGGCGGGTCCTTGTGGTTCACCGGAGAGACCAACTGCGGGCCTCGAAGATCATGCAGCACAGAATCCTTGGTCACGACAAGGTGCAAATGTTGTGGAATCGGGTGGTCGAGGAGATTTTGGGCAACGATGAGAAGGGCGTGACTGGCCTGCGGCTTCGGGACGTTCGCACGGGCGAGGTTTCGGAGGTCCCATGCGACGGCGTGTTCATCGCGATTGGGCATCGGCCGAACACCGAGATCTTCAAGGGCAAGCTCGACCTGGATCCCAACGGATACATTCGGGTGATCGGCCATACCGCGACCAGCGTGCCGGGCGTGTTCGCAGCCGGAGATGTGCAGGACCCGAGGTACAGGCAGGCGGTCAGTGCAGCGGGAAGCGGGTGCATGGCAGCGATCGACGCAGGCCGGTTCCTTGAGGAGACCGGGGGCTTCTGAGGACGGCCGTTGTCGGCGGGCCGTGGGGACCAGCACGGCCAGGGCTAGACTTCCGATTCGACGGGAGGCTCAGAGCGTGCCGGCCCTGCGAAGAGCCTGGAGAGAGGCTCTGAAAGATCCTCAAAGGGCCGACTGCAAGGCGGGCCCGGAGCGTATCGGAACCGACTTTTCCGGAGGTCGGAGCAGAGAAACAGGATGTGGGACGAGACGGTGCCATAGCCGGGCAGGTGGATGCAGAGGGCCTGGTCCGTGCCATAGTCTCCGTGCCGGGCAAGGAAGGTTGCGAGAAAGGGCTCCAAATCGTCCGGAGAGTCAGGCGCCGAGGCAATGGTGGAGCGGATCGCCTCGCACCTGGAATCCGATGGGTCGGCCAGGGGCCTGTTCGTGAGCACGTGGATGCCGGCCGTTAAAGAAACGAAACGGGGAGGGTCTGTGGAGTTGGACAGAAGAAAGCCTCCTTCCGGGGACAAGCAGAAGAGGTTGAAAGGATTGTATCGATCAAGCCCTTTGGCATGGAGAATTTCCGCGGCTTGAGGCGGAGAAGCTGCCTTGAGACAGTCCAAAACCAGCAGGCCGCGGCTCCTCTTGGACGGATCTCGGCGGCCAGAGGATACATTGGTCACGCCGCAGACCAGGCCGGAAGCGTTGATGCCCATCCAGGTGCCTCCGCATTCAAGGTCCCTGCCGGCAAAAATGGTAGGTGTGCCCGATGCCGCAACGGGGGGCCACAGGTGGGGGGCCTCCGAGGGACGTTGGACGAACTCGTCCCGGTTCCCAGCGACGACCGCTGGAAAGCCCGGAACCGTCTGATACAGAATGCAGACCGTGCACACGGCGGCCGCCCCCCTTGGTGTTGGATGGAGCGGGGTTCAGAGAAACGGAGGCACTCTAATCCGAAGCATGCCATACGGGCGAACCTTGGGCAATGGCCTGCCTGAGCCGAGCTTGTGAAAGGCCTGAAGGATAAGAACCGAAAGCGGTATTGGGAGCTATTGGGAGCTGAGGAGAAAGAAGAATGCAGGAGAGGACAGGGACTTGCTTGAACTTGGTGGAGAACCGCAAGGCTTGCAGTTGTACCTACGAGCCGTGCTCTCGAAAAGGCATGTGCTGCGCGTGTGTGGCCTATCATCGGTCCCGGGGAGAATTGCCGGGATGCTTTTTCTCGCCTGAGGCAGAGCGGACCTACGACAGATCGATCCGGCGGTTCATGGCGAGCAGGGGCCGGTGACGCTTCGAAGAGAAGGAAAAAGAAACCCGGGGCTTCTTCAACGCTCTACCGCTTTGCAGGAGACCCCTTTCGCTTCCAGTTCCCGCTGGAAAGAAGCGGCGGCCGCCTTGGAGAAGTAACCTCCCAGCAGGACCCTGTGCAGGGTCCTTTCTTGGTCGACCCGCCACGTTTGAAGGTAAGGGGAGAGCCCGCGCGCAGCGAGTTCAGAAGCGACCTTTTCGGCTTCCGAATCCTCCAGAACCCTGGCGCATTCGAGGGCGTAGGAGAGTTTCAGAATCTCGGGCTGATAGGTACTAACTTTTTCCATGATGAACTTCAGGGTTTTTCTGGCTGATTCGGGCGAGCTGTAATGGCCCACGAAGATGCGGTGCCAAAGGCCATCCTGAGTGACGCCATACAGAGATTGTGCGATGGGCCCCCGCACATTGACCGGGAGGAGATAGGCCGGTAGCCCGCGGCCCTTGAACTCTCGGAGAGTTGCCTCGGCCTCCTGGGTTTCTCGAAAGGACCCGATGTAGATGGAATATGGCCGGGGCGGAAGGGAAAGTCTAGCGAGTGCCTCGGCCGTGGCAGGATTCGGAAGGGAAAGAACTGGAGCTTCTTCGTCCTCGCCAAGGGGTCCTGGCGACGCTTCAGGGGGCTGCTCGGCAGAGGAAGGGGGAGGTGGGCTCGAGGTGGCCTGGGCAGAGGAAGAGTCGGCCGGAAGTTCGGTCGATTGTGTGGCTTGTGGGGTCGATTCGGCTAGGCCGGGGACCGCGGAGAGAATCAGAAAGAAAGCCGCCAGGATCAGCGTTCCTCGCAATCCGATGGTAGCCCGGGACAAGGGCAAAATTGCTTTTCCTCCGTTTGCTGGCTTGCTGTCGCTTCGTCTCAGGGTGCGCCCCTTGTGTGGGAGCCCGTTTCGGGCGCATCAAGGTCGCAGGTGACACTCTTTCTGATAGCGGATTATAGAAATCCGCGGTCCGGCCTGTCAATCGAAGGGCACCTGCCTTCAACCGGAGGAGCCACTCATGCTATGATACAGTCAACTTGACGATAGGAGGGTGAAGCAGCCATGGACCGACGGCGGTATCGCGGAGGCTACCCTTACGCACCGCAGCCGAGGGAACAAGAAGATCCCCGGCGCCAGTTTGATCAGTTCGAGGCTTCGAGCCTGTTCTGCCCGAAGTGCAAGCGGGCAGTGCCGGTTCGCAAGCGGCTCCTCCTCGTCCTGCCGGAAGGGGAACGGTACGAGTATCTTTGTTCGGTGTGCTCAAGCTCCATCGGGCGGAAGATGGAGGAGTCCAAGAAGAAGATCCAGCTGATCCTGACGAGCTGAGGGTCGAGCATGCCCGCGAATTTGCCACCCCAGTACTATGAAGAGGAGAGAAAACTCAAGAGTGCCCGAACCCCCGAGGAGAAGGTTGCGATCCTGGAGACACTTCTCAGCATTATCCCCAAGCACAAAGGCACGGAAAAGCTTCAGGCCGACTTGAAGAGCAGGCTATCCAAAGCCAGGGCCCAGGCCCAGAGTCGGCCCGGGGGAGGGCGCAGGGGCGATGACCACCACGTGGAAAAAGAGGGGGCCGGGCAGGTGGCGCTGGCAGGGTTTGCGAACGTCGGCAAATCCCAGCTTCTGGCTTCGGTCACCAAGGCCACGCCCCTGGTTGCCGACTACCCCTTCTCCACCATGAAGGCTTTGCCGGGCATGGCCCGGTTTGAAAACGTGTGGATCCAGCTCGTGGACCTTCCCCCTATTTCTTGGGAAGTGACCGACAAGTGGGTGGCGAATGTACTGAGGAACGCCGATGCCCTCTGCCTGTGCTTGGATCTTTCTGACGATCCTGTCGCGCAGGTGGAGCTTCTTTTGGAGGAGCTTCAAAACAAAAAGATCGTTGCCCTTCCGCGGGAGGGAGGACCGACCGAAACTCCGGCGGGCTTGTTTCCAAAGAGGGTCGTTCTGGCGGGAAACAAACTGGACCTGCCGGGTTCGGACCGGGAGTTGCAGAGGCTCGCCGATGCCTTCGGGGGCTGGTACCCTGTGGTAGGCGTTTCGGCCAAGGAAAGGGTGGGCCTAGAGGATTTCGTGAAGGAGTGTTTCCAAGTCCTTAACAAAATTCGAGTGTACACCAAGGCCCCTTCCAAGAAACCGGATCTGGAGAACCCTTTCATCCTCCCGAGGGGCACCCAGGTGATCGATCTCGCCGGGGAAATCCACAAAGACTTTGTGAGCCGTTTCCGGGCGGCCCGGATTTATTGCCAGGACAAGTACGACGGCCAAAGGGTCGGAAAGGATTTCATTCTGCGAGACGGCGATATCATCGAGTTCCTCGTCTGAGACGGTGCCCATGGCCTTGGGCCTCTCGGGAACGCCTGCGCAAGAAGGACAGCGGCGAAAGAAGGTTCAAGAGCGTCTGCGGTACAGGGCAAACACTTTTTCGAAGGCGGGCAGGGCGTTTACGATCACGGCCTCGTCCACGCAAAAGGCGACTCGGAAATAGCCCGGCTTTCCGAAGCCACGGCCGGGAACAACGAGAACGCCTTCCTGGAGCAGAGCCTCAACGAAAGGCATCTCGTCCGAATCCGGGGCAGGGGCGAACAAATAGAAAGCCCCATCGGGCCAGTGGAAGCGGTAGCCGATCCGCTCCAACCCGGAGCAAAGCAGGTCGCGCCTTCGCTGGTACTCCGAAGCCGGTCCCTTGAGGTCCGCAACGGCGGCCACGGCCCGCTGCTGAAGGGCTGGCGCGTTGACGAACCCGAGGACACGGTTGGAGAAGGTGAGCCCGGAAAGGACCGTTCCGGCGTCCTTCATGTCCGGATGGACCGCAATGTAGCCCAGGCGCTCCCCGGGAATGGAGAGACTCTTTGAATAAGAGTTCACAAGGATCGTGTGAGCGTAACAGCGGAACAGATCGGGCAGGACGCGTCCGTCGAACAGAATATCCCCGTAGGGCTCGTCGGAAATGAGATACACGGGTCGTCCGGCCTTTCGAGACGCTTCGTCAAGAAGGGCGCCCAACCGGCCGAGGCTTTCCTGGCTGTACATGCGGCCCGTGGGGTTGTTCGGCGAGTTGAGAAGGATCGCCCGCGTGAGAGGCGAAAGGGCCTCCTCGATGGCCCGTAAGTCCAGGCGGAAGTCCTCCAGGGTGTGGACGAGCCGGACGCGGCCTCCGTGGTTTTCGACATAGAAAAGGTACTCGGGGAAGAAGGGAACCAAAACGATGACCTCGTCGCCGGGGTTGAGGAGGGTCTTGAGCACGACGTTCAGCCCGCCCGCTGCTCCACAGGTCATGACGATGTGGTCACCGGTGATCGCGCAGCCTCTGCGGCTCCTCAGATCGTGGGCGACTGCCTCTCTCGTTTCCGGGTAACCCGCGTTGGGCATGTAGCCGTGCGCTGCCCGGGCTGGCTGGTCCAAGCACTGGCGCAGGGCGTTCCGGTAGCGCTCAGGCGGATCGAGGCAGGGGTTGCCCAAAGAGAAGTCGAAAACCCGGTCCTCGCCCCGGATCTTCTTGAGGCGCGCACCTTCTTCGAACATCCTGCGGATCCAGGAGGCCCGCTCCATGGCCTCTTGGATTTTCTTTGCCACGGGCATTGTGTTTCCCTTTCCTACGGGTTCGCCCCAAGAGCGGCCTGGATCGCCTCCAGAACCCGATCGGTCTCCCGGTCGGTCCCCACGGAGATGCGGAGGCCGTCCTCCAGCCCTTTATGGGGAAACGCTCGGACAAGAATTCGCCGTTCGAAGAGCTGGCGGTAGGTCCTCGCAGCAGAATCGGCCGACGGGAACCGGGCGAAGACGAAGTTGCCCTCTGACTCGGGACAGCGCAGTCCGAGGCTGCGGAGCCCTTCCAGGAGGCGGCGGCGGGTGTTTACGACCCGTTCCACGGTTTGGCGGAAATACGTTTGGTCTCGGAGGGCCGCGATGGCAGCCGCCTGGGCGATACGGTTCAAATTGTAATGGTCCCGGACTTTGTCCATCTGCTCGATCCAGTCCGCCGGACCGAAGGCGAAACCGATTCTGAGCCCGGCGAGGGAGTAAGACTTGGACAGGGATCGGGTGACGATGAGGTTGGGCACCGAGCGGATGAGAGACATGCAGTTTGCGCGGGCAAAATCGGCATAAGCTTCGTCGACGACGAGGGCGCCGTCCAGGTGGCGGGCCAGCCGAGTCACGAAGTCCGGATCCACGGAGAAACCCAGAGGAGAGTTGGGATTGGTGAGAAAAAACAATTTGAGGTCTCGTCTGGCCGGCAGCGGCGGTGGCCCGCTGTCGGACTCGAGCGGAACCGGCACGACCTCGAGCCCGTGAATGCTGGCGAGGGTGCTGTAATACGAGTATGAGGGCTCGTAGTATCCGATGGCCTCGCCGCGGCTCGCAAAGGTGCGGATGAGAATCCCGAGAATCTCGTCCGAGCCGTTGCCGGCCAACACCTGGGAAGGTTGCACATCGTATACCTGCGCCGCGACCTCGCGGAGCGCGCGGCTGCAGGGATCAGGGTACAACCGGAGGCGGTCGGTGGAGGCTTCTCGGATGGCCTCCAAAACGCGGGGCGAAGGCGGGTAGGGGTTTTCGTTCGTGTTGAGCTTAATGACCTGTTCGCCTTCCCTGGGCTGCAGGCCTGGCTGGTAAGCCTTGAGGCTTCGGATGTGTGGGTTGACAGGGTCCATCCATGCGTTCCTTTCAAGACAATCTCCGCACAGGCGGAGTTGAGATTCAGATGCTTTTAGACACAGGAGATGCTATAAGTCAACCTTCGGCGATGCCCTTTTGGTTTCGCCTTGGCGGCCCCGAGAGATTGGCCGACAGGGTTGCACCCGCAGAAAGGAGTCGACGCCATGGGATTCCAGGACATCCTGTACGAAGTGCGGGATCACGTGGCCCGAATCACAATCAACCGGCCGGAAAAGTACAACGCCTGCACCACCGAGACCGTCGAGGAACTCATCCGCGCCTTCGGCATGGCGTGGACGGACCCAACGGTGGGCGTGGTGGTTTTCACCGGAGCCGGGGACAAGGCCTTTTGCACGGGGGGAGACCAGACGATCCGGTCGAAGGGCGGTTACGCAGGCGGCCATGCCCTCCTGCCCCTCGAGGTCGGCTGGCAGCAGGTCACACAGCTCATCCGGACGATGCCGAAACCGGTGATCGCCCGGGTGAACGGATATGCCATCGGCGGCGGACACGTCTGGCAGGTGGTGTGCGATCTTTCCATCGCGGCTCAACATGCACAGTTTGGCCAAGCCGGTCCGCGGGTGGGCTCCTTCGATCCGGGATACGGGACTTCGGACCTCGTGCGATGCGTCGGCCTGAAGCGGGCCCGTGAAATCTGGTACCTGTGCAGACGGTACAGCGCCGATCAGGCCCTGGCCATGGGGCTTGTCAACGCCGTGGTGCCGATGGAGCAATTGGATGGCGAAGTCGACCGCTGGTGCCAGGAGCTGCTTGAGAAAAGTCCCACTGCCCTGAAGATGCTCAAGTACGCCTTCCTGGCGGACTCGGACGGCGTTACGGGGATCACCCATCTCGGCGTGGGCGCTCTTTCGCTGTACTACGATACGGAGGAGGCCCTGGAAGGCCGGAACGCCTTTCTGGAGAAGCGCAAGCCGGATTTCAGCCCGTTCCGGAAGTGAATCCGGTCTCTCCTCTCCCTTTGCTCGCAAGGGTTCGGCACGGGCGTTTCAATCGACCCGTTCAAAAAGGCCAGCCGCGCCCATTCCTCCGCCGATGCACATCGAAACCACGCCGCGCTTCAAGTTGTGGTCCCGCATGTGGTAGAGGATCTGGACGGCCAGCTTGGCTCCCGTGCAGCCCAACGGATGGCCCAGTGCGATGGCTCCGCCGTTGGGATTCAATCTTCGGTTGTCGAGCCACTTCTCGATCCCGAGCTTGCGCACGCAGTAGATCGCTTGGGAAGCGAAGGCTTCGTTGAGCTCGAGAACGTCGATGTCCTCCAGACGAAGGCCCGTTTTCTTAAGCAGCAGGGGGATCGCCACCGAAGGGCCTACACCCATTTCGTCGGCCCTGCATCCGGCCACCGCTTCAAGGACGAAGCGGCCAAGGGGCTTCAGGCCCAAATCCCGGGCTTTCTCCCTGCTCATCAGGACCAGGGCGGCCGCGCCGTCGCTCATCTGGGAGGAATTGCCGGCTGTGACCGTTCCGTCCTTGAAGAAGGCGGGCTTGAGTTTGGACAGGACCTCCACGGTCGTCCCTTTTCTCGGCCCTTCGTCGACGTCGAAAACAAAGGACTGCCGGCCACGGGTTCCTTCATAGCGATAAGCTTTGAGCGGGACGATCTGCTCTCGGAAGAAGCCTTTTTCGTTTGCCTCGATCGCCAGGGCGTTGCTTCTTGCGCCGAGTTCGTCCTGTTCTCTTCGACTGATGTTGTACCGCCGTGCCACGTTCTCCGCCGTCTCCCCCATGCCCACGTACGCAGGGAAGAACTCGGTGGCCATCTCGAAGTGGGGGACAATCTTGTTCCCGCCCATGGGAATCATGCTCATGCTCTCCACCCCGCCGGCCACGACGATGTCGTTGGCTCCCACCTGGATCCTTTCGGCGGCCTGGGCGATGGCATCGAGGCCCGAGGAGCAGAACCGGTTAACCGTCTTGCAGGGAACGGACTCGGGCAGCTTGGCACGAAGCCAGACCTGCCGAGCGATGTTCATGCCCTGCTGGGCTTCGGGCATGGCGCATCCGAGGATGCAGTCCTCCACGAGCGCAGGATCCAGGTCTCCTGCGCGGCGGAGAGCTTCGAGAACAACGGTCGCGCCCATGTCCTCGGGCCGCACGTCCACGAGACTGCCTCGCTTGGCCCGACCGATCGCCGTGCGGCAAGCGGAAACGATGACGGCTTCCTTCATATCGATTCCTCCCATCGGGTGATTTCCGTGGCGCCCCTTCCGGTCTTCTAGGCCGTTCAGTTTCTCAAGGGGCGGTTGTACAAGAGCATGTGCTGCATGCGGGCCTGGGTTCGCTCCTCGCCGCAGAGGCTGAGGAAGGCCTCCCGTTCGAGATCGAGAAGATAGGATTCGGGCACGGGGGTGCCCATCCGGACCTGACCCCCGGTGAGGACGTGAGCGAGTTTGAAGGCAATGGCCATGTCGTATTCCGTGATGTGGCCTGCATGCTGCATCCCCTGCACGTACACCTTGAAGGCTGCGGCGGCGTCCTCACCAGCCACAAAGATCTTGCGGGGTCTGCGCTCGTGGTAGCCCGCCTTGACCATGCCGAGGACGACGTTCTTTGCGTCCTGGATGAGCAGGTCCCGGTTCATGGTGATGCCGTCGGTCTGTCGGAGAAAGCCGAATTCCCGGGCCTCCTGGGCGCTCGTGGAGACTTTCGCAGTGGCGATGAGTTCAAAGGCCTTCTGGGCGAAGGGAAGGAGATTGTCGGGGGGGTCGCCAATGATGCCCTCGACCATTCGCTTGGCCATTTCCTTGCAACCGCCCCCGGCCGGGATGAGGCCGACTCCGACCTCGACGAGGCCCATATAGGTCTCCCCGCAGGCCTGCACCCGGTCCGCGTGCAGGCAGATCTCGCAGCCGCCGCCCAGGGCCATTCCCGCCGGCGCGGCCACCACGGGCTTCGGGGCGTACAGGAGGCGCATGTTGGCGTCCTGAAAGGCTTTGACGACCTGTTCGATCTGGGCGAAGTCCTTGTTCTGGGCAGCCACGAGGATCAGAAAGATATTGGCGCCCACGGAGAAGTTGTCGGCGTGGTTGGCCAGGACGAGGCCCTCGAAATCCCGAGACACGATATCGACACTGCGGTTGATCATGTCGATGATGTCCGCATCGACCGAGTTCATCTTTGTGTGGAACTCCAGGCAGGCGACGCCGTCGTCCAGATCGTACAGGGTGGCTCCGGCATTGGACGCCACGACCTTGTTGCGGTCCTTGCGCTCGGGCAAGAGGATGACATCGGGGTTTGTGGGGATCTTGCGGTAGTCACGGGTTGCGAAGTCGTAAAAGTACCGGCCGTCCTGCTTTTGGAGGTAAAAGGTCTCCTTCCCATCCCCCAGCATGTCGAGGACGGTCTTGGGCACCTCGATGCCCTCGGCCTTCATCTTCTCCACAGATCTGCGGACGCCAATGGCGTCCCAAACTTCAAAGGGGCCGAGTTTGAAGTTGAAGCCCCACTTCATGGCCTTGTCGACGTCCACCAGGGTATCGCAGATTTCGGGAATGCGTCTGGCCGCGTAAACCAGATTCTCGGCCGTGATTTTCCATGCCAGACGGCCTGCCCGGTCGTCGGCATAGACCAGGGTGCGAAGGCGCTCGCCCACGTCTTCGATGGCCTTGACCGCCTGAAGGGACGGGAAATCGAACTTCTTCTGAACCTCCACGTATTGGAGGGTGTTGTAATCCAAGACCTTGCGAACGGTCTGGCCGTCGGGCCGCTTTTCCTTCTTGTAAAACCCCTGGCCCGTCTTGTTGCCGAGCATTTTCTTCTCTACCATTTGCTGAACAAAAGCGGGGAGTCGAAAGATCTCCCGCCTTTCATCCCTCGGGGTGTTTTCGTAAACGTTCCGGGACACGTGGGCGAGCGTGTCCAGCCCCACGAGGTCTGCTGTCTTGAAGGAAGCAGTCTTGGGTCTGCCCATGGCCACGCCCGTGACAGCGTCCACTTCGTCGATGCGGTAGCCGTCCTGGATCATGGTATGCATGATGTAGAGCATGCCTTCCACGCCGATCCGGTTCGCCACGAAGTTTGGGGTATCCTTTGCGTAAATGACCCCCTTGCCGAGGGTGTAGGTGCAGAATCTCTCGACTGTGGCCAGAACTTGCGGGAGCGTCTTCGGGTGGGGGACGATTTCGAGAAGTTTCATGTACCGGGGCGGATTGAAGAAGTGGGTGACGCAGAAATGCTGCTGAAATTCCTCAGGGAGGCCCTCGGCCATGGCGGCCACAGAAATGCCCGACGTATTGGAGGTGACGATCGATCCAGGCTTGCGGACACGGGCGACCCGTGCGAACAAAGACCGCTTGATCTCGAGGTTCTCGACGACCGCCTCGATGATGAGATCGCACTCGGCCAACCTGTCGAGGTGATCCTCGAGGTTTCCGGGCGTGACAAGCTCGGCGTTCTCCTTCGAGAAGAAGGCCCGGGGCCTGGCCTGGAGAGCGTTTTGAAGCCCTGTGAGGGCGAAGCGGTTTCTCACGGAAGGATGGTTCAGAGTCAGGCCTTTCTTTTTCTCCTCATCGTTCGGCTCGGCCGGGACGATGTCTAGGAGATGACAGGGAAGGCCGGCATTGGTGACATGGGCCGCCAAGGCCGCTCCCATTACACCGGCGCCGAGAACGGCGACCTTTCGAATCTGATTTTTCATAACGGCTCCTCCTGCGATTTTGCCGGGCTCGGTGTAGAGAACCCTGTGCCGGCCTACGGGCTTGGGGCCACCACGGTACGTGCGGGAATTATACGATCACGTACTATTGGAGTCAAATTGAGCGGAAAAGACCGGGCACCTAAAAAAGACGTCACGAGGGTAAGCGTGGTCGGAGCAAGGTGCTCCTGCCTGAAGTGCTAAGGGAGCAGGAGGCGATAAGAGGGGATTCTCAACCTGAGCGCCCCTACCGTCGTTTCATTGACGCAACGTTTCCGGCTGTGCTAAAAATGATTTGGAGGAGGACCTTTACGATTGAAGGGATCGAAAGAGAGACGAAGAAGGCATACCGGACGAACCGAATGAGGCTTCTTCTTTCCGAGGTACTGATTGCGCTCCTCGCTGTTTGGGCGCTGTGCTTTCCAGCCTGTGCGCGGAAAGGAGGCCCCCTTTCCTCGCCCTGGAGGGAAGAAACAGCCTCGGGCCCGTCGCAAGAGGAAAAGGAGCCCGAGCCCGGGAATGCCTACTACTACTTTCTCGTGGGCTATTCGGAGGCTTTGAAAGGCAATCTCCCCGGCTCGATCCGTGCCTACGAGCAGGCTGTCCGTCTGGATCCGAACTCCGCTCACCTCCGGGTTTCCCTGGCCCGGCTGTACTTGCAGAACGGCCAAATCGATTTGGCATTGCAGGAAGCCCGTGCCGCAGTAGACTTGGCCCCTCAAGACCCTTCCGCCCTTCTTCTGCTCGCAGGTATATACTCTGCCACGAACAAAGTGGAAGAAGCGATCCGGACCTACGAACGGGTCTTGGAGATCGATCCGGAGATGGACAAGCCAAGGCTGTTCCTGAGTTCGCTTTATGCCGCCTCAGGCGAGTACGTCAAAGCGGTCGGGCTTCTTGAGGAAATGATCCGTCGGTCTCCGGATTCCTTCATTGGCTACTACTATTTGGGCCGCCTTTACGCGGAGCAGGGACTCTATGGCAGAGCCGTGGAGTTCTTGGGCAAGGCTTTGGACCTTTCGCCCGAGTCCGAAGTGATCCTTCTCGATCTGGCGAGGGTCTACGAACTGCAGGGAAACACCGAGCGGGCCATCCAAATTTATAAGCAGCTCCTGGAGGAGAATCCAGGGAACCTCTTGGTTCGGGATAGGCTCGGCCAAGTTTACGTTTCCCAAAAGCGATTCGACGAGGCCCTGAAGGAGCTCAAGACGCTGGGATCCATGGCCGGCCCGAACGGGACGGACGTGCACCTCAAAATCGGGTTGATCTACTTCGAGCAAAAGCGGTTCGATCTCGCGATTCAGGAATTTCTCATCGTTCTTGCTGCCAGGCCTGACGACCACAAGGTGCGCTATTTCCTCGGGTCGGCCTATCTCGAAAACGGAGAGAAGGAAGCGGCCAAGAGTTGCTTTGAAAAAGTGCCGCCCGAAGCAGAAGTGTATGCTGAGTCGCGCATCTATCTCGCCTATCTCCTTTCGGAAACGAACCGGCTCGACGAGTCGATCGCCGTAATGGAGGAGGCGGTTCGATACCATCCGGAAAAGGACAACCTATGGGGATACTTGGGCACCCTTTACGAGCAAAAGGAGGAGTACGACCGAGCGATCGACAGTATTCAAAAGGCCCTTGAAAGAACGCAGGACCCGGCCAAGTATCTCTTTTCCCTCGGAGTCCTTTATGACAAGAAAGGCAACCTCCAGGAGAGCATCGACGTGATGAAACGGGTCGTTGAACTGGAGCCGGACAACGCCGATGCCCTCAACTACCTCGGCTACACATACGCGGACAAGGGCATTCATCTCGAAGAAGCGGAAAAGCTGATTCGTCGGGCAGTGGAGCTCAAGCCGGACGACGGATACATCTTGGACAGCCTGGGATGGGTTTTGTTCAGACAAGGCCAATATGGCGAGGCTTTGCGGTTTCTGGAAAAAGCCATTGCCCTAGTGCCAGATGATCCGGTCATCCTCGAACACCTCGGCGACGCTTATGAGAAGACCGGGGCTCTGGCCGAGGCCGTTACGGCCTACCGGAAGGCCCAGGAGAAGGCCAAGGAGGAGGACCGGGAAAAAATCGGGGAAAAAATCCGGGATCTCGAATCGAGAATCCATGCGCCTTCCAAGCCTTCCCGCTGAAGGTCCGGACCGCAGGGATCCTGCCATGGGCGGGAAAGCCGTGACGACCCCAATGCCCTCGAGTTGGGCGGGCGTCAGGAACTGGGAATGAGGCAGACCCGTCGCCTCCAGGCGGCTTCTCTTCTGGTCCTTTGCTGCTTCCTCGCCGGCTGTTCCGCCTGGACCCGGGGGCGTGAGATCGGGTTTGTCGGCCCTTTGCCAGAGGGCAGCGAGTTGTTCCGGTCCCTGGAGGCCCAAAAAGTGACCTCCCTCACGGGGTCGGCAAGAATCCGGCTCAGGAACCTCAAGCAGCTTCAAAAAACTGTTGAGTTTGATGCGGACATCGCTTGTTCAAGCCGCTGCGGCTTTTGCCGTCTCGAGGGGGTCGATCTCTGGGGGCACGTTTTTTTTCTTGCCATCCTTCGTCAAGGGATCCTGACGACCTACTGGGCGGCCGAGCAAGCCTATTCCGAAGATCCGGCTGATGCCGAACATCTGGGCCGGATTATGGGTCTTTCGGTGAGCGGTCCAGAACTGATCGAACTGATTCTGGGGAACCCCTTCTTCAAAGGACTTGGCGGAACAGACCTTGAGGTTTCGCGGGATGCCGAGGGCCTCGTTGCGAAGGCCGGGGCCGCTGAGTCTCCCTTTCGATACAAAGTCTGGCTGGATCCTTCCCTGCGTCCTCTTCGGACTCGCCTCGAAGGCGCCGCGCCTCTTTCCGGAATGGTCGTCGCGTACGATCGATACAGGCTGATCGGGGACCAGAGCTTCCCGGGCCGCATCCGCGTTTTCGACGGAAAGTCGAGAGAGATTCTCTGCCTGACCTACGAGAACGTTTCCCTGGACGAACCCCTGGACCCGGAGCTGTTCGAGTTCACTCCCCCGGAAGGAACCGAGCGGGTGTCGTGGTGAAGCGGATTGGTTTCGACGGCTGGCCGTCCGGCTTGTTGCTGGCGATCCTCCTGGCGCTGACTCCTCTGCCGCTTCCCCGCCTGGCTCTCTCGGGCGGGCTCGGCGAGTCCGGCGCCGCCTCGACGAAAGGAAAGGGGATAGAGACTCCTGGCGACACGCTGGTCACGAGGCTCGGCGCAGAGCCCTCGACGCTCAATCCCATCCTGGCCACAGACGCCTACGCCGCGGACGTGCTCGGCTTCGTGACCGAGAGTCTTCTCCGGCGCAACCCAGACACGCTGGAGCTCGAACCCGAGCTGGCCGAGTCGTGGGAGGAGACGCCGGACCATCTCACGTACGTCTTCCGGCTTCGCCGGGACGTGCGGTGGCATGACGGCTCGCCCTTCACGGCCGAAGACGTTCGGTTCAGCTTTGAAAAGATTCTGGACCCGTCTGTGGACGCAGCCCACCTGAGAAATTACTACCAGGACATCGAGCGCGTCGAGGTGGTCGACTCTTGGACCGTGCTGTTCCGTTACCGCAGACCCTATTTCAGGGCTCTGGAGATCTGCGGGACCATCCCCCTGGTCCCGTCCCACGTGTATCGCGGCAGGAATTTCAACGATCATCCCCAGAACCGGAATCCTTTGGGCACAGGGCCGTACCGGTTCTCCCGCTGGGAGACGGGCCGACAGATCGTTCTGGAACGGTTCCCCGGTTATTGGGGCAGACCGGTTTTTCTCGACCGGATCGTGTTCCGGATTCTCACGGACGGTACGGTTGCCTTGCAGATTCTCAAGAAGCGGGAACTCGATTGGATGGGCCTGACCCCCTTGCAATGGGTTCGCCAGACCGGATCGGAGCGGTTCGAGGAGCGTTTCGTGAAGCTCAGGTTCTTCGAGCCCTACTACAGCTACATCGGCTGGAACGCCCGCAGGCCCTGGTTCGAGGATCGAAGGGTTCGCCGAGCGCTGACCCTGCTCGTAGACCGCCGGAAGATCCTGGAACGGCTGCTTTTCGGCATGGGCGTGGTGGTGAGCGGAAGCGCGTATGTGAACAGCCCGGAATACGACGGTTCGATCGCGCCCCTCCCGTACGATCCGGCACGAGCCAAGGATCTCCTGGCCGAGGCGGGGTGGACGGACCACGACGGCGACGGAGTTCTCGATAGAAACGGAATACCCTTTCGGTTCGAGTTCTTGATTTCTGCGGGGTCTGCTTTCGCAGAGCAGCTGGCCACGATCCTGAAGGAAGATCTATCGCAGGTCGGCATTCGCATGGAAATCCGAAAGCTCGAATGGGCTGTTTTCATTCAGCAGATCCAGGAGCGCAAGTTCGACGCCGTGACTTTGGGCTGGAGCCTTTCGGTCGAGTCCGACCCGTACCAGCTCTGGCATTCGTCTCAGGCTTCGGGAGGCTCCAATTTCGTGGGGTTTGCCAACCCGGAGGCGGACAAGATCATCGAGGAGGCCCGGGTAACCTTCGACAGAAACAAGCGGATCGCCCTGTATCACCGGTTCCACCGGATCCTGCATGAGGAACAGCCCTATACGTTCCTGTTCTGCACGGAGAGCCTTATGGCCCTCGATCGAAGGTTTCACAACGTGCAGGTCCACAGGCTGGGCCTATACCCCCGAGAGTGGTTCGTCCCGGCCGCCCTGCAGCGGTATCCGTAAGGGAATGGCTCATGGAGGAGTGCCATGATGAGATCCACCGTTAGGAGGAACGGCCGGAAGGCGATCCCGGGATCCGAGATTTCCGGTCCCGTTGCGCTTGTGACGGGTGGCGCCCGCCGGCTGGGGGCGGCCGTATGCAGGCATTTGGCACGCCGAGGATACCGAGTGGTGGTGAATTTCCGCTCAAGCACGCAGCAGGCCGCAGACCTGGCGAGAGCCATTGAGGCGAAAGGGGGTGGCGCCTTGGCCGTGCGCGCAGACGTGACGCGACCGGCCGATGTGCGGCGCATGGTGGACAGGATCCGTCGGGTCTTTGGCAGGCTCGACGTGCTGGTGAACAATGTGGGGGACTACCTGGAAAAGCCCCTTTCGAAGACGTCCTTCGACGACTACAGGCGGATTTTAGAAAGCAACTTGACGGCCGTTTTTTTGTGCTCCCAGGCAGCGTTGCCCCTGCTGCGGGCTTCCGGAAGAGGAAGAATCATCGTGATCGGATATGCGCCGGTGGGCCGTCTGTCGCCCGTAGCCCGGTGCCCGGTGTATCACACGGCCAAGACGGGCGCCCTTCTTCTGACCAAGGCGATGGCCGTCGAGGAGGCCCCTCGAGGCGTGACGGTCAACATGGTGTCCCCCGGGACCCTCTTCAATTCAGTTCTCAAGCCGTCCACCGATCCTCGCGACTATATCCCGGCTGGCCGCTTCTGCCGCTACCAAGACATTCTGGGGGCTCTGGATTACCTTCTCGGCGACGAGGCGTCGTACGTCACCGGAGGACACTTCGTGATCAGCGGGGGATACGCGATTTGACGGTCCTGCGGGCGTAAAATCCGCGGAGGAAGAATGCCACTGCGAAAGGAGCCAGAAACGCGGCGATGGATCCGCTAATGCGGGAGGCGCTGTGGGCGTTCGTGAGCGTTTCCCCCTGCGACGCCGAGGCTTGCGGCGAAGCTGTCCAGTCCGCCGTGCCTGCGCAGTCGGCGTCGGTCTCGTCCGCGTTTCCGTCGCAGTCGTCGTCGATCCGGTTCTGGCAGACTTCGACGGCTCCCGGGTAGACGAGAGGGTTCTTGTCATTACAGTCTCCGGCGCAGCCGAGCCACGTATCGCCGTCGAGATCCCGTTCGTTCGAGGGGAGGATGCCGTCGCAGTCTGAGTCCTCACCGTCGCAGATCTCCTGAGCGCCGGGATGGATCCGCTCGTCTTGATCGTTGCAGTCATTGCCCCCACAGGCCGAATTCACGAAGCCGTCCTTGTCGTCGTCCCGGTCGTCCGGCGTACCCGAGCAGTCTTCGTCCACGCCGTTTCCGCAGATTTCGACCCTCCCAGGGTTGATGTCGGACCGCAGGTCATTGCAGTCATTGCAAGCGGGCCATCCGTCCCGGTCGCGATCGGCTTCGTTCGAGGGAACGAATCCGTCGCAATTGCTGTCTTTGCCGTCACAGATTTCCGCCGCACCAGGATGAACCCTGTAGTCGCTGTCGTCGCAGTCCGAGCCGCCGCACCCTGGGTTTGCGTATCCGTCCGCGTCTCCGTCGCATGGGTCTGCGTACCGGACGAGGACCGTATCATCGCCGAAGGCGCTGTCGCCCCAGCGAATCTGAAAGTATCCTTCTTCTCCCCAGCCCGTGCCCCAGCTGTTCTTGGCGATCCATGCATGCTCGATTTCGTCGCAGCCGACGAGAAGCACGGCATGTCCTCCGACCCAATCGCCCCAGATATGTTCATACACGCCGCCCGTGTAATAGAAGAAATCCGTGTAGACGTCGAGAGTCGTGGCGAGAGGCCCTTCGTTCAGGGCTGCTCGGATGGCGGTCACCGTATTGGGCACGTAGGACCAGGACGCAATTTTCTTGAGCCCTTGCTGCCAGGTTCTGCATCGATCGGAACAAGGAAGCGTGTCGGTTTCCGCGTAGGGAAGACAGTTCTCGTATACTGTGCCGGTCGATTGAAGAAAGGCCAGCGTAGGCCCCAGCCAGTACCCGGCGCAGGTTCCAGGGCCGCACGAAAGGAGAAACTGTTCAGACAGATCGGCCCGGAGGGTCGGGTTAGAGGCTGAAATCGCCATGGCTGACTCCATGGCGGCAATGGCTGCGAAGGCCCAGCAACTCCCGCAGGCCCCCTGGTCTTTGACCGGGGTGACCCAGTTCTCTCCCCCGTGATGCCTCCAGTCGATGCGGGTCGGAAGGTCTTCGGCTCCGACCTGCGGGATTTCCGAGTCGCTGGCCGTGACCGCTGCGCGGGAGCGCACGCGGGTCAAACCGAGCCTGACGCGTCTCTCTTCGGGCGACAGCCGGCTCATGGTGGTTTCGCCTGCCCGCCATCGGGCGCGCCGCTGCTGGATGGACTGCTCTATGGAGCGAAGTTCCCCCCGGTCTGGCCAGGCTGGCCCAGGCCAGAGGAGGTGCAGACAGGAAAAGGCCAATAGGAGCCACAGGAAGCCGAGCCGTCTCGTTTGCATCCGCGAGTCTCCGGGCAGGGAGGATCCGCGCGCTGGCTCTTCGTGTGCGCGGGAATCTTTCGCCAAAGGGATCAAAAAGCAAGAAAGATGCCAGGGTTGCCCGAGATGGACTGGAAGGCCGGCTGCCGCCGCTTCCAGGGGCCGAGTCCCCTCGAATCCGTGAGGAGGGCAGGTTCAGGGAGCGGGGCGAGCGCACAGACCGCAAGTTTTTCTTGATCCCCTATTGCCGGGGCAGGTCTAGTCCTCTGTTGCCGGGACCGGTCTGGTCATGGGTTTTGAAAGCCGGGCCGTGATATTTTTATCGTCCAGGAACAATTTGCGTCATCGGGTTTTGGGAGCGCCGGGACATGAACCGTTGCCTTGGTCACGATGGCGTGGTAAAGGAATCAGCATTGTCGAAGTCTTTCCCTTTGGACAAGAAGAAGGGAACGCCTAGCCAAGAGGCGGAAAAAGGAGGGCAAAAAGGCCGGTGAAGCGATTCCTTTTTGGCGTTCTCGTGGGTCTCGCCCTGGCGTGGTTTTTCCAGTGGCGAGGCGACGAACTGCTCGCCTCCCTAGGGATCGACAAGGGACGGGTTTCCAGCTTCTTGGAGAGGATAGAACGTTCCGTCGGGCCCTTGGGCAAAACCGCACACGAAGCTGCAGACAAAGCAGGGAAAAAGGCCGCTCGAGTGGTTTCTCCCTGAGGAGGCCTATCTGTGGACAGGATGAAGCTGGCCGATGCCCATGTCCATCTCGATCTCCTTTCCCGGGTCGATCAGGCCCTCGAGGAGGCGCGCTCGACCGGGGTCGAGATGGTGGTGGGCGTATCGATGGGGCTCTCGTCCATTTGTGTCACCCTGGAGCTGGCCGAGCGATACCCTGGCTTCGTGCTCCCCGCGGTGGGGCTCCATCCCTGGCAGATCGAGCGTGAAGACTCGGAAAAAGCCTTGGAAAAGGTGGCCAACTGCCTGGACCGGGCGGTGGCCATCGGGGAGATCGGGCTCGATTATGGGATCCGAACCCGGAAGGCGGTGCAGAAGGAGGTCTTCCGAAGGCAGCTTGGCATGGCTGCCGAACGCGGTCTTCCGGTGGTTGTCCACTGCCGCCATTCGCACGCCAGGACGCTCGAGCTATTGAAAGAATACCGAATCAAAAGAGCCGTCTTTCACTGGTACAGCGGACCTCGGGACGTTCTGGAGGCGCTCCTGGCCGAGGGGTATTTGATTTCGGTGACCCCTGCCGTCGAAACGAGCCCGAAGCATCGGGAGGCGGTTCAGGCCACTCCTCTGGACCGGCTCCTTTTGGAAACGGACAGCCCCGTAGCCTATCAGGGCAGAGAAGCCGCTCCGGCCGACGTGGTGCGTGTTTGCCGTGAGGTGGCGCGTTTGAAAGAGGTGGATCCGGAGGAAGCGGCCCTTCGGACGACCCAAGCCTTGCGGGCCTTTCTTCTGCCCGCCCAGGAGGAGCACGGCCTGGAGAAACCCTGAGAGGTGACCAGGAAAAGAACGTGGAGCCGGGCCCCGAAAGGAGATCGCCGAAATGAAAAAAGCCATAATCCTGGTCGGGATCCTGTTGGTTCTGTTGTTCCTTGCTCTTGTGGCCGCGCCGTTTCTCATTGACTTGAATTCGTATAAACCGCGGCTTCTCGCCTATGTGAAACCCTACGTCAACCGCACGGTCGACTTCGATCGAATCGAGCTTTCGATCCTCACCGGCCTGGGAGTGGACCTGGAGGGGCTGCGGGTATCGGACAACCCGTCCTTCTCCAACGAGGATTTCCTCGCGCTGAAACGTCTCAAAATTCGTTGCCGGCTTCTGCCATTGCTCCGAAAGCGCGTCGAGATTCGGGGGATTCTTGTTTCGGAGCCGACGGTGCGAATCATTCGGAACGAGCAGGGGAGGTTCAACTTCGAGGATTTGACTCCACCCTCTGGCGAGTCAGCGACCGCAAAGAGACAGCCCAGCCCAAGGGAGGAGCCACCGGGGAGCGGACTGCAAGCCTTGGCTGGGCTCGTGATGGAAGATCTGGAAGTCAAGGGCGGGACCGTGATCTTCACCGACAGGCTCGGTGACGCAGGGTCGCCTCCTTTGTCCATCGAGCAACTTGACCTGAAAGTCGAGGGGCTTTCCTTGGATGAGCCTGTTTCTGTTTTGCTCTCCGCAGCTCTCCTGGGTCAAGGGAAGAAGAATTTCGAGTTCGACGGCAGACTTGGGCCTTTGGGCCGCGAACCCCAGATCGACACGGTGCCGATTCAGGCGCGGGTTTCCTTGGAGGCGGTTCCTCTGGAACGCCTCGTGAACCTGAGCCACGCCCGGCTTCCCCTCAACGTGGTTGCGGGGGATCTGAGTCTTTCGATGACCGCAAACGGATCCAAGAAGGGAGGGCTTACCGCACAGGGAGAAATTTCGGCCCAAGGCCTGGTGCTGGAGGAACCTGAGGGCGACAAGGCTCGGACGGGAAAACTGGATCTTGCGGTGGGGCACAAAGTTGGAATTGTTTGGACGACCGGGGAGGTGAACCTGGAGTCTCTTTCTGTTTCGCTCAACGGAAACCGGATCGATGTGGAGGGATCTGGCTCATGGCTTCAGGGAAAACCGGCATGGAACCTGAGGGGAAGAGGCGTTGATCTGCGACCGAGCGACCTGGTCGCGCTCTTTCCTATGTACGCCAGAGGCCTTCCCAAGGACGCCCGCATCGAGGGGCCCGTGTCGCTTCGATGGGAAACCTCGGGGGCACTGGATTCCTTCACCCTTTCGGGGACCTTGGACCTTGACCGGTTGGCTCTTGAGGTCCCGGGCGTGGCTCGGAAGGATCCGGGCGGCCCAGCCGGGCTTTCCTGGGACGTTTCGAAAAAGGGAAGCCAGCTTGCTGTAAAGAAGGTTGCGCTGAAAGTGGGAGAGATGGAAGCGACGGCGACCGGAGATGTTTGGATCGAGAGCCCCCCACGGTTCGGAATGCTGATTCAGACGAACGCGCTTCCCCTTCAGACGCTCGGCGCGCTGTTCACCTCCCTGTCGCCTTATGAGCTTCAGGGGGATCTGTATGCCAGGGCGTCTGTCCGAGGGACGTTGGATGACCTGTCGGTCGCCTTACAGGCCAACTCGGACAGATCGGCCTTCAGGATTCCTCCGTCGGCTTCGTCTTCGGCCTCCGGCCAAGGGGAGGCGATCGCGGGCGCTGCGGAGGGGACAACGGTAGAAGCCCAGGCCCGCAAGCAAAGGGAAGATCTCGCAGGAACAGCGGACTTGCGGGTGCGGGCCGCGGACATTCGCTCGGTACGGCTGGAGCGGGTTCTTGGCCGCTTGGCGTACCGGACGGGTGTTGTGGAGATTCTGGGTCTGGAGTGCAAGGCTTTCGATGGGAACGTCCGCTCGAATGGCAGGGTCGTGCTCGCAGACCGAAGCTGGAGCCTCCAGCCGTCCATAGAGGGCGTGTCCGCAGCAGCGGTCTTGGAGCAGCTGACGTCGTACAAGGGCTTGGCCACAGGCAAGCTCTCGGCTCAGGCTACGGCGGAGGGAAGGCTTGGGAATGGGGAAGGGGCGGAGAGCCTTCTCGCGGCCAAGGGCAGCTTTCGGTTGGCCGACGGGACCCTTGAGAATTTCGACCTGGTTGGCACGATTCTCCATTCTCTTCTTGGTATGGAAGGAGTGTCGCAAGCCCTGGGGGGCAGGGGGGGAGATTTGGCCAAGCATGAACAGACCCGGTTCGAGTCCTTGGACGGCGCTTTCGATTTGAAGGAGGGCGCTCTCATGGTCAGTACGACCCTGCGCAATGTTCGCACCCAGGAGGCTGCGAACTCGGACGCGACTCTGGAGGGGCGGATTTCTCTGGAGGAACGGAAGGTGGATCTGAAGGGGCAGGTCATCCTTTCGGCCAAGCACTCCGAGGAACTGGCTCGAAAAGTCGAAGCGCTCAAGGGCCTACTGAACCCTCAAAAACGAATGGTCCTCCCATTGACCCTCAAGGGAAGCCTGGAAAAGCCGACTCCGTTCTTGGACACCCAGTACGTGGCAGGCGCCATGGCGAAGTATTACGGCAGGCAGGGCTTGGAAAAGCTCGGCAGGGAGCTTGGGCTGCCAAAGAGGCAGGAAGGCGAGCAGCCCGTGGAGAAGCTCTTGAAAGATCTACTCAAGAAGTGATCGGATCCAGGAAAAAAGGAGGCACAGACGCCTGAGCAGCCCATAAGCCGAGTTCTGTCCCCCTCCGGGGTTTCCCCCGAAAGAGTGGTGGCCATTCCTCTAGGGCATGGGTTGCCCCATGCCTCAAGCGATCCTACCCGAGGGCTTCGGACGGGCCATCCTTTCTCCCGCAAGGGGAGACGCCCTCCTATTTGATCTTGCTCCGGATGGGGTTTGCCGAGCCGACCCGGTCGCCCGGGCCGCTGGTGAGCTCTTACCTCACCGTTTCACCCTTACCCGTCCTCTAAAGGACGGGCGGTCTGTTTTCTGTGGCACTTTCCTTAGGGTTTCCCCCACTGGGTGTTACCCAGCATCCTGCCCTGCGGAGCTCGGACTTTCCTCCCGTTCGCCAAAGGGAACCGGCGGCCACCTGTTCTGCACAGGCGTTGTGCCTTGTCACCGAAGCGTGAAGGCCATGGTCTTTCAGCCCCAACACGAGAAGGTCAACTCTCACAGTATAGGATTCTTCTGCAATAGGGGCAATGGCGGATTTCTCCTGTTTGGAGCACTTCGTTGATGGTCTGGTACGGGATGGCCATGTGGCAGCCGGGACAGATCTCGCTCTTGAGCACGACAACGGCCAACCCGGCCCGGCGGGTCCGCAACTTCTCGTATTCGGCCACGATTTCCTTCTGGAGAAGAGCGCAAACTGCCTTTCGTTGTTGGAAGACCTCCTCGTGCTCCCGCTCAACGAGATCGGACTCCTGCTCGAGGCGGGCTTTCTCGTCCTTGACTCGCGCTTCCAGCCGCTTGACCTCTTCTGCCTGGGTGCGGATTTGGCGCTCGAGCGAGTCGATCTCCTCGAGGAGCCTCAAAATGGCGTCCTCCATTTCGGAGTGAGTCTGCTGAGTGAACTCGATCTCCTTGAGAATCGCTCGGTATTCCTCGTTCGTTTTGACCTCGAATTTTCGAGATTGTTTCTTTCGCAGCTGCTCCATGCTTTCCTCGAGTTCCTTCTCGAGGCGCTTCTGGCTTCGGACGGCTTCCTGATGGCGTTTGCGCAGATCTTCCAGTCGGTTCCGGGCCGACTCCAGTTCTTGTTCGAAGGCCCGCATCTGGGCCGGAATTTCTTGCTTCCTTTTCCTCATCTCCTGCAACGTGTCATCCAGACGCTGAAGATGAAGGAGAGATTCCAGCAGCTGGCTCAATTTCCCCTCCCTTGGGCAAAAAAAAGTGCATCCGGATCGGATGCACTTCTGGTGGAAGCGGCCGGTTGGGGCGCCTCATCCCGAAAGAGGAATGGACGCGCCCAACCGCTGGGCGCAAGGAAAGCGCGTACCCCGCCGTGCCCGGAGAGCGCAGCGATCTCCGGGAGCCTATCTCGGTACGGCTGGTGGGCCCACCAGGGATCGAACCTGGGACCTCCCGGTTATGAGCCGGTGGCTCTGCCAGCTGAGCTATGGGCCCCTCGAAGACCAAACCAGGAACCAAGGGGGCGGCCTCCTTCACCCAGGACGGCCGGGTTCGGCATCATCCTTCGACAAAGTTCTTGAGCTGCCTGCTTCGGCTTGGGTGGCGGAGCCGGCGAAGCGCCTTGGCTTCGATCTGCCGAATCCGCTCCCTCGTGACGTCGAAGTTCTGTCCGACCTCCTCGAGCGTATGGTCCGACCGCTCGCCGATGCCGAAGCGCATCCGGAGGACCTTTTCCTCCCGGGGCGTCAGGCTCGCGAGAATCTTGCGGGTCTGTTCGGCCAAGTTCATGTTGATCACAACATCCGAGGGCGACACCACGCCCTTGTCCTCAATGAAATCGCCAAGGTGGCTGTCTTCTTCCTCGCCAATGGGCGTTTCGAGGGAGATGGGCTCTTTGGCGATTTTCAAAACCTTTCGGACTTTCTCAAGGGGGACTTCCATCTTTTCGGCGATTTCCTCCGGTGTGGGCTCGCGGCCGAATTCCTGAACCAAATACCGGGAGGTCCGAATGAGCTTGTTGATTGTCTCGATCATGTGGACCGGGATCCGAATGGTCCGGGCCTGGTCCGCGATGGCCCTGGTGATGGCCTGCCGGATCCACCAGGTCGCATACGTGCTGAACTTGTAGCCCCGCTGGTATTCGAACTTGTCGACGGCCTTCATCAGGCCGATATTGCCTTCTTGGATGAGGTCGAGAAACTGCAGGCCCCGGTTGGTGTACTTTTTCGCGATGCTCACGACGAGACGGAGGTTGGCCTCGATGAGCTCGCTCTTGGCGAACTTGGCCTGGATTTCGCCGACCTTGATGGCTTTGACAACCCGCTTGAGCTGTTGCGAAGTCATCCGAGCCTCGGTCTCGACCCTCCGGATGCGGCGATGGAGATCTGAAATGGCTCGGAAGGCCTCCTCGATCTCCGGAGACTTCATGCGCAAGCGCTTGACAACCCCGATCTTCTCCTTCGGATTCAGCAGGACCCGCAGATACTCTGCTTTGATCTGCTCGGCCGGATGGCCGAACTTCTTTTCCAGCGCGGCGAGTTCCTTTTCGTAGCGCTCGATTTTTTGCAAGTGCCCTTTCAATCGCTGGACGATGCGGTCTCGCTGCCGCGGCTGAAAGGGGATCTCGAGAAGCTTTTCCGCGATGCGCCTCTGGTTCTTGGCGATGCGGGTCTTCTTTGCTTTCTGCTGAAGTTCCGAATGCTTGCGGGTTTTCAGAGCGAGCCAGGGACGCTGGGACTCGTGGTGAAGGCGGACCACCTCCTGCAGGACGGAAAGGACACGGCTTTCCTGTTTCCGTTCCTCCTCTTCGCCGTCGAATTCCTCGTCGAAGTTCTTGAGGATGTCTTTGCCGCGGACCTTTCCCGTGCGGAGCCTTTCGGCTAGAAGGATGGCCTCCTGAACCGCAGCGTGGGTATGAAAAGCCTGCTCAGAGACCTGCCGTTCGCCGGCCTCGATCCGTTTCGCAATCTCGACTTCTCCTTCCCGGGTGAGAAGGCTGACCATTCCCATCTCGCGCAAATACAGGCGGACGGGGTCGTTGGTCTTTCCAAGGGCTCCTGCGTCGAGATCGCGCTCTTCCTCTTCCTCGGCCGGTTCTTCCTCTGCAGCTTCCGGCTCGGCCTGCTTCTGGAAACCGCTCCTTTGGGAGGATTCGATCACCTCGATGTCCATGTCCCCGAACATGGACATCACGTCCTCGAGCTGATCTCCGGCGATGAGATCCGAGGGAAGATACTCGTTGACTTCGTCGTAGGTGAGGAATCCTTTTTCTTTCCCCAGGTGGATGAGCTTTTCGACCTCGTCGGCGATTCTTGTGGATTTTGGCCTTTTCATGGAATCCTTCTCGATTTCTGAAACCGAACAGGTTCAGGAGAGGAGAGCCTTCTCCTGCTGGAGAATCCGTTGTTTTTCCCGGAACAGCTGGGCCTGAATCTCGGGCTGACCTCCGATTTCCGCCTCCCGAATCCTCTTGTTGAGTTCCGCCAGACGCTCGAGGAGGTCCCGCTTTTGGAGGCGCCTGACGGCGTCGGCAAGAGCAGTTTCCGCCTCGGGCCCCGTGAACTCTTCAAGGCAGGAAGTCCGGGCCACGAATCTTGCCAGGCCTTCGTCCGCCCGAATTCGTTCTGCTCCAGACAAACAATCAGGCTGGTCGGCGCATTCGGCACAGGCCAAGATCAGCTCGCGGGCTGAAGGGCTGCGAATCTTTTCCAACCAGCCGGATTCGAGGAAGCGTGGGGCGAGGGACGGGAATTGGGCCATCACCTTGCAGATCAATCGTTCCTCGGGAGACCAATCCTCCTTCCCCTCGAGCACTTCCCGCTCCGGAGGGCCGGACCGCCCGGTCCTGCCTCCCCTTTGTTTGGACAACTCTTCCCTGAGGAAGGGTTCCGCAACTCCTGCCTTTTCGGCAAGTTGCTGTATCCTGAGGTTCCGTTCAAGGGGATCCTGAATCCGAATCAACAGAGGCAGGACCTCCCGGAGCACCTTGAGCTTATTCTCGATCCTTCCGTCGTCACGGAGTCCCCGCAGCCGGTCCTCGAGATATAACTCCATCAGGGGCTTCGCCTGTTCCAGAAGGGACAGAAAGGCCTCCCGCCCGTGTTTTCTCAAGTAGCTGTCCGGATCTTCCCCTTCCGGCAGGTACACGGCTCTGGCTGAAATGCCTTTTTCAAGGAAATCCCCGAGGTTGCGAAACGAAGCCTTTTTCCCCGCCGGGTCGCCGTCGAAGACCAGAACGAAGTTCCGGGTGAGTTGCCGCAAGGACAAAATCTGTGCCTCCGTCAAGGAGGTACCCAAAACCGCCACAGCGTGGGAAAACCCGTTCTGATGCATCGTCAAAAGGTCGAAGTACCCTTCGACGAGAATGGCCACGTCCTGTTCGCGTATCGACTTCCGGGCCTCCGAGAGCCCGTAGAGAAAAGATCCTTTCCTGTAGAGAAAAGAATCGGGCGAATTCAAATACTTGGGGGGGTCGTCCCCGAGGGACCGTGCCCCAAAGGCCACCACCCTGCCTTCAGCGTCCGCGATCGGAAACATCACACGGTTGCGGAAACGGTCATAGAACCCCCCCGCGGACTTCCTTCGGGCTACCAAGCCGATTTGGGAGGCGAGGTCCAAGGAGGCCCCCTTTTTCTTAAGATATTGAGCCAAGCCATCCCATCGATTGGGGGAATAGCCGATGGCGTAAAGGGACACGATGGAAGGGTCGATCCCTCTTTGACGCAAGTACTGCCGGGCTGGCTCCGCATCCTTGCTCTTGAGAAGGGTCTCATGGAAGAACCGGCTTGCAAGAGCGTTCAAAGCCACCCCGGCTTGGTGTTTCCCGCGCTCCTGGGAAGAGAGAACGCCTTCCTTTCGTTCCAGCGGCAGGCCTGCCCGCCGGGCGAGTTCCTCAAGAGCCTGCGGGAAGGTCATGCGATGAAATTTCATGAAAAAGGAATAGATGTCTCCTCCGGCGCCGCAGCCGAAGCAGTAAAAGGTGTTCCGCTCCGGATTGACGACAAAGGAAGGGTTCTTGTCAGGATGAAAAGGGCAAAGTCCTTTGTACGATTTCCCGGATTTCTGAAGGGAGACAACCGGCGATATGACATCCAGGATGGAAAGCCTTTCCGCGATTTCTCGGATCTTGTTGTCCGGAACCTTGCGAGTCAAGGCGCGCCTTCCCGAACAGGGTAGCTGAAAATCGAATTTCATGCCGGCCCGCGGTGTCCCGTTGCGGGCTCAGGCACACGACACGAACAAAAAAGACCCGCACCAGGTCTCCACGCTCCCTCCCATGGGTGGGGAAGAAAACAGGGGAGGCCCGGAATCCAAAGACGCAATGGCGGACTTTTGCACCTGGAACCACAGCTCAACCGGGCGTGCCAGGGTGCGCGGGTCGGGGGCGGCCGCGTGATGTAGGGATCGAAGGTGGATGGCATAACCCTCCGCAAAGGTGGGACACCCCCGGGACACCTCGGGGTCTCAAGACGCGAATGAGCCGAAAGCTTTACAGAAGTCCCTGCTTTCTCAAACGCTTCATCGTGCGTTTTTTCGCTGCCAGGGCCTTCTTCTTCTTTTTGACGCTCGGTTTCTCGTACCGCTCCCTTCTCCTGAGTTCAGAAAGGATTCCGGCTTTTTCGCATTTCTTGCGGAACCGCTTGACAGCCATCTCGAAAGGCTCGTTTTCCCGCACCCGGATTCCCGCCATATCGTTCTGAGACCTCCTTTCGTTCCATGCGGTTGAAACAATCCTCCGGCGGACAAAAGGCTTAGCCTTCCGGGGGACGAATCGCAGCCGAAAAGATAACCTATTATTCTATCAAAAATTCAAAGTGAGTCAACTCCACCGTTTCCATCCTGCCGTCCCAAGGTGTATCGCCCGCATGTCCCTTGGGGCCAACCGGTGGTTTATACGTCGTCAGGAGACCATAATACCCTGAAAAAGCAAGATTTTTCTCCGGTGTGACACGCGGGCCCGGTTTGGTCCACACGCAAGAGAAGCGCATCCTGGTCGCAATCATACCAGATTGAACGGATCCTCTGGACGTGGCCCGAAGTGTCTCCCTTCTTCCAAAGGCAGTTTCTCGACCGGCTCCAAAAGTGGCTATACCCGGTCTCGAGGGTTTTCTCGAGGGAATAACGATTCATATAAGCCAGCATGAGGACTTGGCCTGTGTCGTGGTCCTGAACGATGGCAGGAATCAATCCCTTTTCGTCGAATCGAAGCCGGACGGATTCGTCCATGGATCCTTGCCTCCCTGAATTCTTAGGCTTCAGCCCTTGGGGCCAGCCTCGACCAGGCCCCGGGGCGGGCGAACAGGCACGCCGTGGGCGAGCAAGTACCTTTTGGCCTCGGGGATGGAGTATTCCCGGTAGTGAAAGATCGAGGCAGCAAGAACTGCACTGGCCCCGCCGTCCCGGAACCCCTGCAGCAGGTGCTCCAAGGTTCCGACGCCCCCGGACGCAATAAGCGGGATTCCCACTTTTTGTGCGATGGTCGATGTAAGCTCGATGTCATACCCGTTGCGCGTCCCGTCGCGGTCCATGCTGGTCAGCAGAATTTCACCGGCCCCGTACTCGTCCACGGCTTGAGCCCATTCGACCGCATCCAGACCAGCGGCCTGCCGGCCTCCGTGCGTATAGACTTCCCATCGGCCCGGCCCCTTTTTCTTGGCGTCGATGGCCACAACGATGCACTGGGATCCGAAAGCAGCCGCAGCCTCCCGGACAAGGGCCGGATCGCGCACGGCTGCCGTGTTGATCGAGACCTTGTCCGCGCCCCGTTCCAAAAGCACCCGGATGTCATCCAGGCTGCGCACGCCTCCCCCAACCGTAAGGGGCATGAAGACCTGTTCCGCGGTTCTGCTGACGACGTCGAGAAGAATGCCCCGTTCCTCGTGGGAGGCCGTGATATCGAGAAACGTGAGTTCATCCGCTTCCTCGGCGTCATAATACTTGGCGATTTCTACCGGGTCCCCTGCGTCCCGGAGATTTCGGAAGCGGACCCCCTTGACGACTCTCCCTCGGTCCACGTCCAAACAGGGAATGATTCTCTTGACCAGCATCCTTTTGTCGCTTCTTCTCGACGACCCCAAGGCTCTGGGATGGCCGAGACTCTCAGCCCCCGGCCGACGCAGCGGAGCATGCTTGAGAAAAGGTGATCTTGCCTGCATACAGAGCACGCCCGATGATGACGCCCGCGAGCCCCATCGACTCCAGACGCGCCAAAGCCCGGATGTCGTCTGCCGAGGTGACCCCCCCAGATGCAATGACTGGGTGACGGCTGACGGCCAGAAGGGCTTTCAAGGCCGGAATGTTGGGGCCGCAGAGCATCCCGTCCCTTTGAATATCGGTGTAGATGATTCCTGCCAGCGGCGCGTCTGCGAAAGAGGCGAGGAGGTCCGCGGCGCGAAGCTCCGAGGTTTCGGTCCACCCTTGGATGGCCACGCGGCCCTCCCGCGCGTCGAGACCCAAGGCGATCCGAAAGGGGAACGCCTCGCAAAGCTGTCGGGTATGGTCCGGTCCCCGGCAGGCCATTGTGCCGACCACAACCCGGTCGACTCCGAGGTTGAGGTATAAGGAAGCGCGCTCCCGATCCCGGATTCCTCCTCCGACCTGAACTGGAATCGGGACTGCGCGCACGATCCGTTCTATGCTGGAGAGGTTCCTGGGTGTGCCGGATACCGCGCCTTCGAGGTCCACCAGATGCAGCCGATTCGCTCCGAGATCGTGCCACCGCCTCGCCGCTTCGACCGGATCATCGTAAAAAACCGTTTCCGTGTCCATGCGCCCCTGCACGAGGCGGACACATTTGCCGCCCTTGAGGTCGATGGCAGGGATGATTTCAATCATGGGAGATCCAATCTCGGAAGTTGGCGAGGAACCTCAACCCGGCGTTCTGGCTTTTCTCCGGGTGGAACTGGGTTGCCACCAGCCGGTCTTTCTGCACGACCGACGCAAAGGAGACGCCGTATTCGGTGAGCCCAAGGACCACGTCTCGGTCGCAGGGTTCCACGAAATACGAATGGACGAAATAGAAGTGAGCTCCGGCAGGGATCCCGCGAAATAGGGGAGATTCTCGGGTCAAATCGACCGTGTTCCAGCCCATGTGGGGGATCTTGAGTCCTGCCAGACCGTCTCGGTCCGACGGGAACCGTCGAACCTGTCCTGCCAGGAGCCCCAGGCCCGGGGTCGGGCCGAACTCCTCCGATTCGTCAAACAGGATCTGCAGACCCAGACAAATGCCAAGGAAGGGCTTTCCCCTCTCAATGGCTCTCACAAGGGGGTTGACGAGGCCGAGGGAGACCAGGCTTTTCATGCAGTCCCGAAAGGCTCCGACCCCTGGGAGGACAACGGCGTGAGCGTCGTCAAGATCGCGCGGTTCCCGCGTGATCTTTGCATCCAGGCCCACAAGTTCCAGGGCCTTTTGTACGCTCCGGAGATTGCCCCGGCCGTAGTCGACCACAACGACCTTTCTCATGCGGTGAGGGTCCCCTTGGTGCTCTGAACGCCCTTTTGGCGGGGCTCGATCTGGCTGGCGATGTCGCAGGCGCGGGCCGCGGCTTTGAAGAGGGCCTCGACGCAGTGGTGGACGTTGGATCCGTAGTGGAGGCGCAGATGGAGGTCGGCCTCGGCAGCATTCGAAAAGGAGCGAAAGAATTCCTCGAACAGTTCCACGTCCATTTCCCCGACCCTTGGGGAGGAGAAGGCCGCTTGATAAACGAGATGAGGACGGCCGCTGAAGTCCACGGCAGCAGAGGCGAATGCGTCCACCATGGGAACCGAGGCCTCTCCAAACCGGCGGATGCCCCTCTTGTCTCCGAGGGCGTCCCGGAAGCACCTGCCCAGGGCGAGACCGATGTCCTCCACCGTGTGGTGATAATCGACGGCCGTGTCTCCGGTGGCGCGCACCTCGAGGTTGAAGAAGCCGTGCTTGGCGAAAAGAGAAAGCATGTGATCGAGAAACGGAAGAGACGAGTTCACCTCATAGAGCCCGGTGCCGTCCAGGCAGAGCTCCACATGGACTTCTGTTTCCCGAGTTTTTCTGTGGACCCGGGCCTTCCTCGGACCAAGGAGTTCCTCCGTTCCGGGGGAGGGCCGGTTCGCGCGAACCTTTCGTTTCACGAAGGTGTTCCTTTCTCTCTTACCTCAATTGCCTTTGCGTGCCCGTGAAATCCCTCCATGCGGGCCAGCCTTGCGGCCCTGGGCCCGAGGGCCGCAAGGCCCCGGCTGGAGATGCGAAGCACGCTCGACCATTTCACGAAATCATATACACCGAGAGGCGAAAAAAAACGAGCGGTGCCCATGGTGGGAAGGACATGATTGGGGCCAGCCACGTAGTCGCCGAGCGCCTCGGCGCTGGTGCAGCCCAGGAAGATGGCGCCGGCGTTGCGAATCTCCGGCAGCAGCGACTCTGGATTCTGGACGGCGAGTTCCAGGTGTTCCGGAGCAACCCGGTTGGCCACACGGACCGCTTCCTCAAGGTCCCGCACCACGAAGGCCTTTCCGTTCTTGGCCAGACAACCTCCGGCGACCCGAGACCACGGGCCTTGGCCGATCAGATTTCGCAGGGCCGACAGAACGGCCTCGACGCATGCCGAGGAAGTGACCACGAGAATGGGCAAGGCGTTTTCGTCATGTTCGGCCTGAGCGATGAGATCCGCAGCAAGCCATTCGGGCTGAGCGGTCCCGTCCGTCAGGACCAGGACTTCGCTGGGACCTGCTACCATGTCGATGTCGACCTTTCCGAAAACAAGCTTCTTGGCCGTTGCGACGTAGATGTTTCCCGGGCCCACGATCTTGTCGACCGAAGGAATCGTCTCGGTTCCGTAGGCCAGGGCTGCGACTGCCTGGGCTCCTCCCACCTGAAACACCCTGCTCACGCCTGAAAGGCTGGCTGCGGCCAGTACGGCGGGAGCGGAACGCAGGGCCGAGGGAGGAGTCACCAAGAAGATTTCTTCCACGCCGGCGACCCGAGCCGGCACGACGTTCATGAGCACCGTGGACGGGTAAGCGCCCAGCCCGCCCGGCACGTAGACTCCAACGCGGGCAAAGGGCGTAACCCTCTGGCCAAGGACATTTCCTTCCTCGTCCACGTACTGCCAGGAGCAAGGCCTCTGGCGCTCGTGGAACGCCCGAATCCTGGCCGCGGCGTACTCGAGACATTCCCGGGACGGACCGTCCAGGGCCTGGAGGGCCTGGTCCACCCTCGACTTCGGCACCTCGATCTCGTCCGGGCGTAGGGCCACGCCGTCCCATAGACGGGTGTATTCGATGAGAGCATCGTCGCCGCGGGTTCGCACTTCTTGGAGAACCCTGCGAATCGCGTCCTCGACCTCAGAGAATTCAGGGGATCCAATGCGATTGCCGAGCGCAGCCAAAGCGGCCTCGAACTCCGGGGTGCCGCTGACGAAGATTTGCATGGCCGGGCTTTCCTCCAGGTAAAGGATTCCTTCAGGCGCGGACGCGGCGGACCTTGGCGCCAAGGGCCTCCAGTTTTTGGTCCAAAGCAAAGTAGCCCCGATCGAGATGATAGATCCGAGAGATTTCCGTCGTGCCCTTGGCCACGAGAGCGGCGATCACGAGGGACGCGCTTGCTCTGAGATCCGTGGCCATGACCGGAGCACCTTGGAGCGCGGGTACCCCCCGGACGACGGCAGAAGCTCCCTCGAGGCGGATGTCCGCGCCCATTCTCTTGAGCTCGGCCACGTGCATGAAGCGGTTTTCGAACACCGTCTCCCGAATCACGCTGGAACCGTCGGCCACGCACATCATGGCCATGAGCTGGGCCTGCACGTCGGTGGGGAAACCCGGAAAGGGGGCGGTCTTGGCGTCGACACTCTTCAGAGGACCCTGGGATGTTACGCGAAGCCCCGGGGGCTCCTCCTGGAAAAGGACGCCTGCCGCGGACATCTTTTGGATCACGGCGTGGAGGTGGTCCTTGCGTGCTCCGAGGAGGCGGACATCTCCAGCCGTGATGGCGGCCGCCGCGGCATAGGTGGCCGCCTCGATTCGGTCCGGGATGATCCTGTGACATGCGCCGGAGAGGCGGGTGACGCCCTGAATTTCGATTCGTTCGGTGCCGGCGCCCCGAATCTTCGCACCCATGGCGTTCAGGAAGTCCGCCAGGTCCACGACTTCGGGCTCCATCGCCGCGTTTTCGATCGATGTGGTCCCTTCGGCCAGAGCTGCGGCCATCATGAGGTTTTCTGTTCCGGTCACGGTCGGGGTGTCAAGATAGATCTCGGCTCCTTTCAACCGCGAGGCTCTGGCTTCGACGTACCCGCCATCCAGGGATATGCGGGCGCCCATGGCTTCGAGCCCTGCCAGATGCAGGTTGATGGGTCGGGCGCCGATGGCGCATCCGCCCGGAAAGGAAACCCTGGCGAACCCGTAGCGGCCCACCAAAGGACCCAAAACAAGTACCGAAGCCCGCATGGTCCTGACCAGATCGTAGGGAGCCTCCCAGTGCTTCAATTCTCCTGGGGCTGCCCGAACGATCGGCCCATCCATCTCGATCGAGAGGCCCAGGCTCTGCAAGAGTCTGGTCATGGTTCGGATGTCCACGACCTGGGGGACGTTTTCGAGGACAGCCTGGCCGGACTCGGCAAGGAGAAACGCAGCAAGGCAAGGCAGGGCCGCGTTCTTGGCCCCTGAAATCTGGACGTCTCCTTCGAGCCGTCTTCCACCCTCGATGATGAGCTTGTCCATGGGGAACTCTCCAAAGGTTCAAGGCCCACCGAGAACTGCACGAGCGCCGTCAATGGGCCACGCGGGCCACGAGAACTCTGGGCTTGCCGGCATAATCGCTCTCGAATTCCACAGAGGCAAAGGATCCGCTTTGGGTCGCAAGGTCCAGGAGGGGTTCCTTTTGGTCTTCTCCGATTTCGCACACCAGGACCCCACCTGTCGCCAGATACCGGGGGCCGTCCGAAAGGAGAGTCCTGAGGACATCCATCCCATCGGCTCCGCCGTCGAGAGCGCTCCGGGGCTCGTAGGCACGCACCTCGGTGGGCAAGCTGTTGATTTGCCCCGAAGGGATGTAGGGAGGATTGCTCACGATCAAGTCAAACCTCGCCTTTTGGGGGTGAAGCCCCATGAAGAGGTCAGCCTCAAGAAAGCGAATGGCTCCAGTCGGCCCGAGGGACGATAGGGCGTTCCTTCTCGCCATAGAGAGAGCGCCCCTCGATCGGTCGGTAGCAAAGATCTTGGCTCGTGGCAAGTGCTTGGCCAGAGCGATGGCGATATTCCCGGACCCCGTTCCCACGTCGAGAATCCGGGTAACCCTGAACGGGTCGATCCGATCGAGTCTTCTACCCTCGGCCAAGGCCCGTTCAACCACGTGTTCGGTCTCTGGCCTAGGCACCAGGACCTCAGGCCCCACCTGCAGGCTAATGGAATAGAATTCCCGCCGTCCCGTGATGTACGCGACAGGTTCCCGCCGGAGGCGCCTCTGGAGGAACCCTTTGAACACAGCCAACGTTTCCGGTGGCACCTTTCGTTCCGGTCTCAGGTACAGATCGATCCGATTTTCCCCGAGCGCATGGGCCAGAAGAACCTCGGCGTCCAGGCGGGGATTGTCGATTCCCTTTTGGGCGAAAAACTTCGCGGTCCATGCCATCAGGGCCTGCACGGTCCACTCACGACCTTCCGCGCTCGTCGAAGTGGAGGCAGGGGAGGGGACTCGGGTCGTCATCGGAGCTTCCCTTGTGATCCGGCCGCAGGGAGCGGTCAGAGGGGCTGGGATCCTCGCAGCGCCTCGGCCTGGAAATGGGCGATCAATGGCTCGATCAGCAAATCGAGGTCCCCTTCGAGAACGTCCTGGAGCCTGTGGAGGGTCAGGCCGATCCGGTGGTCCGTGACCCGTCCTTGAGGGAAATTATAGGTTCGAATCCTCTCGCTGCGGTCGCCCGTGCCCACCATGGTCCGTCTCTGCCGGGCGATTTGCTCGTGTTGTTCCTGCTCCATTTTGTTTTTCAACCGGGCGGAGAGAACCCGCATGGCCTTGGCCTTGTTCTTGTGCTGAGACTTCTCGTCCTGGCAGCACACCACGATCCCGGTCGGGAGGTGGGTGATGCGTACGGCCGAGTCTGTGGTGTTGACGCTTTGGCCGCCCGGGCCGCTCGAACGAAAGATGTCGATCCGCAGGTCCGCCGGGTCGATCTTGACTTCCAGTTCGTCCGCCTCGGGAAGGACGGCGACGGTGACGGCGGAAGTGTGCACTCTGCCCTGCGCTTCGGTTTCGGGAACCCGCTGGACCCTGTGAACTCCGGCTTCGTACTTGAGTCGGCTGTACACGCGGTCCCCTTGGATCATGGCGATGGCCTCTTTGAGCCCTCGCAGACCGGTCACGTGGCGGTCGATGATTTCGACCTTCCATTTCCTGGACTCTGCATACCGGCCGTACATGCGGAAGAGGTCTGCTGCGAACAGCGCGGCTTCCTCGCCACCGGTGCCTGCACGGATCTCCAGAAAGATATTCTTTTCGTCGTTGGGGTCCTTGGGGAGAAGAAGCAGCCGAAGTTGTTCCTCCGCCCTGCGCACCTTCTCGCTCAGCGTCTGGATTTCCTGTTTGGCGAGTTCCCGCAGATCCTCGTCTCCGTCGGACAGGAGAGATTCGTTTTCTTCGATCTGGCGAGTCCAATCCTTGATCTGGCGATGAAGGGAAACGATCTCTTGAAGTTGGGCCCGCTCCTTGGCGAGTTGGCTGTAAGCCGAAGGGTCTTGCAGGACTTCGGGCCGACTCAGCCGGGCGGTCAGCTCCTCAAAGCGCTTTTCGACCTCGTCGAAGTTCCGAAGCATGTGCCCTCCGGGAAGACGGGCCGTGTGGCTGTTGGGTTGCTGGGGTTACAAAAGCACTGCGCCCCTCGGTCCGGTTCCTCCGCTCTGTCCTGAGGCTGACGGGTCTTTCGAAGACGGTCGGGGCGATGCGGAGATCGGATGAAGCGGCAAGGAAAGGCCGACAGGGGAGTGGGAAGAGGCTACGTCTTCTGATAGCTCTTGCCGTATTTCCGGAGGAATCGGTCCACCCTGCCTTCGGAATCCACGAGCTTCTGTTTGCCCGTGAAGAAGGGGTGGCAGTTGGAGCAGATCTCCGTCGTGATCTTGGACTTCGTCGACCGGGTCTTGAACTCGTTTCCGCAGGCGCAGCGGACAATGGCTTCCTCATACTTGGGGTGGATGCCTTTCTTCATGGTCGAGGCTCCTTGTGTCGGGAACAGTGCACCAACCGGCGCCAAACAACTTATTTTAGCCAACATCGCGGGGCGATGCAAACTTAGGATCTCGAAGGCTACAGGTCCGAACTGCTCATCGCGTCCAGGAATTCGCGGTTGCTGCGGGTCTTTCGCATCTTGTCCAAAAGGAATTCCATGGCCTCGACCGGATTGAGGGGCTGCAGGACCTTGCGCAGGATCCATATGCGGTTGAGGTCTTCCTTGTTGATCAGGAGCTCTTCTTTTCGTGTGCCCGATCGGTTGATGTCGATGGCCGGAAAGATCCTGCGGTCCGCAAGCCTTCTGTCCAGCACGATCTCCATATTGCCGGTTCCTTTGAATTCCTCGAAGATCACCTCGTCCATCCGGCTTCCGGTATCGACCAGAGCCGTTCCGATGATGGTGAGGCTCCCGCCCTCCTCGTGGTTTCGGGCCGCTCCGAAGAACCGTTTAGGCCTGTGAAGCGCATTGGAATCGACTCCGCCCGAGAGGATCTTGCCGCTCGGGGGCACGACGGTGTTGTAGGCCCTGGCCAGCCGGGTGATGCTGTCGAGGAGAATCACGACGTTCTTGTTATATTCCACGAGGCGTTTGGCCTTTTCGAGCACCATCTCGGCCACCTGGATGTGGCGCTGGGCAGGCTCGTCAAAGGTGGAGCTGATGACCTCGCCCTTGACCGAGCGCTGCATGTCTGTAACTTCTTCGGGCCGTTCGTCAATGAGAAGAACAATGAGATAGCAATCTTTGTGGTTGGCCGTGATGGCGTTGGCGATGGCCTGAAGGAGCATGGTCTTTCCGGACCTCGGAGGCGAGACGATGAGGCCTCTCTGGCCGAATCCGATGGGGACAAGAAGATCCATGATGCGGGTGGAGAAGTTCTCGGGGTCGTACTCGAGCTTGATCTTCTCCATGGGGTAAAGGGGTGTGAGGTTGTCGAACAGGATCCTTTCCCGTGCGAGCTCTGGATCTTCTTGGTTGACGGCTTCAACCTTGAGAAGGGCGTAATACCGTTCGGAGTCCTTCGGAGGCCGGATTTGCCCCGAGACGGTATGACCCGTGCGAAGGTTAAAACGCCGGATTTGGGAAGGGGACACGTAAATGTCGTCCGGGCCAGGCAGATAGTTGTAGTCCGGCGCCCGCAGGAAGCCGAACCCGTCCGGAAGGCACTCGAGCACCCCGGAGCCGTAAATCAGCCCGTTTTTTTCCGTTTGGGCCTGCAGGAGGGAGAAAATGAGGTCCTGCTTCCTCATGCCGCTGGCTCCCTCGATATTGAGCGCCTTCGCCAGGGCAGCCAATTCGCTGATTTTCTTTTGCTTGAGTTCCTTGAGGTTCATAAAATTCTGGGACGTTCCATTCGGCATGATCCGTTCGAGCCTCCTTTGTGGCTGGATTCAAGCCCGCGGCGGCGCCGACGGGCAAGGTTATTCGAGAGATGTTTGCGCCATGAAGCGGGGGAAAGAAGATCTGGTGAAGTCAGTCGATTGCACTCTTGCCTTGCGTGACGTACGCTGCAACGCGCCCGAGGAGGATGGCCATTTCAACGGAGTCCGGCGTGTCCGTCTGTCTGTCTACCGGCCTTCCCTACCCGCGGGGCAGGCTTCCACGTTTGTCTACAAGAGTAGATGCTTCGAGGCTTGGAAAGGAAACCCTTAGGGCGAATCCGGAAAAGCGTATAAGGCTAGACATCTTCGCAGCAATTTAAATTTACTCCAGAAGCCCTTCCGTGTCAAGCCCCTGACTCTTCTCTGCCCCCGGGTTCTTCTCTCCTCCCTTCTCCCATCGGCGGTCCAAAGGTTTTTCTTGAGAACCTTTAAGCCCGGCCCGGCTTGAGTCCGATGAGCGCGAGCTGCCGGCCCGTTAACTCCCCATCCCGCCGGACAGAAAAAAACAGGTCTGGCTGGCAGGAAGTGCAGACCTGCACGTGCCGAAGGTTTTCTGGCGGCACGCCGCAGGAAAGGATCTGGCATTCGTTGAGCTTTCTCAGGTCTAGGACCCATCCGCCTTCTGACCGGGGCATGAGGAACAGATCGGGCCGAGGGGCAGCCAGCGCGGCGCGATGGGCAACATCGGGTCCGACCGGATAACAGCAAGGCCCCACCGCAGGCCCCATGAGAACCCGAAGACGAGACGGATCGGTCCCGAAGTCGAGGATCATCCGCCGGATCGCCGCGGCGCAGATCTTTTCAACTGAACCCCTCCAGCCGGCATGGACCGCACCGACTGCCGGCCGGGCCGGGTCTAGGAGGAACACCGGCAGGCAATCCGCGGTCGACAGGGCAAGAGCCACTCCTTTTTGCTCCGTGAGCAGGGCGTCTCCCTCTGGCCAGTGTTCTGGAGGGGGTGGTCTGAGGGATTCGGGGATGGTTCTCACAGAAACCACGTGAGACCCATGGACCTGCCTGAGCCGAAAGATCGACCCAGCCGGAATGGCCAAAGCTTGGGCAATTCTCTCGAGGTTTTCTTGAATCGCTTCCGGGGCGTCTCCGGAATTCCAGCCGACGTTGAGGGTATCGAAGGGAGGCTTGCTTACGCCCCCTCGACGGGTAAAAAAACCGTGAATGGCGATCCCCTCCGGGTCGAAGTCTGGGTCTTGAAAAAAGAGCACGCCTCGGTGTTCTCTTCCTGTCATCGGGATGCCTGCTCCCTCAGTCGGGCCAGTAAGTCCAAAAGTTCTTGGGGAAGAGGCGAACAAAACACCATCGGCCGATTGGTGGATGGATGCCGGAAACCAAGGATCTGGGCGTGTAGAAAAAGCCTGTCGAAGCTTTGGATGGAGTGAGCCAGCTCGGCTGATAGGATAGAGGAAGATCTTCGGAAAGTCCTCCCTCCATACAGACGATCCCCGAGGATGGGATGTCCCGTTTCCGAAAGGTGAACCCGGATCTGATGGGTTCTTCCGGTCTCGAGCCGAAACCGCAGCAGCGAGAAGCCCGGGAATCGCTCGAGAACCCGCCAGTGCGTGATCGCCTTTCTGCCGCGAGCCGAGCGGGTGGACATTTTTTTTCGGTCGACAGGGTGCCTTCCCACGGGCGCGTCGATTCTACCGGCGCGATGGGCCATGTTCCCATGGACAAGGCCCACGTACTGGCGGAGAATCTGGTGGGCCTGGAACTGCCGGCTCAAGCGAATGTGAACATCGTCCCGTTTGGCTGCGACGAGTACGCCGGAGGTATCCTTGTCGAGCCTGTGCACGATGCCCGGCCTTTGGACCCCGCCCACGGCCGAGAGATCTCCGAAACGGTCGAGAAGAGCGTTGACCAGTGTGCTTCCTGCGTGGCCCGGGGCCGGATGAACAACCATGCCGGCCGGCTTGTTGACGACCACGAGGTCGTCATCGTGGTAGAGAACCTCCAAGGGAAGCTTTTCGGGTCTGCAAAGGCATGGAACAGGAGGAGGAACCTCAACGACAACGACCCTGTCCGTGGCGCGCAGCCGATACGAGGGCTTCACAGTGCGTCCTTCTACCTTGGCAAGGCCTCCTACGATGAGCTTCTGAAGTTGGTGGCGGGAAGGAAATCGGCCGCTTTGCTGGAGAAACCGGTCAAGGCGCGTGCCGACGGCCGACGCCGGGACGGAGAGGGAAATCCTCTCAGGTTCCTTCGTGTTCAAAGAAGAATCCCCGAGGAATGGCTCCTTGCCCATTTCCCCTTACCGCCCCTCGAGCAGAGGGAGGCGTTTGGGATCGAGCCGAGCGCGGGCTTCCTGAAGATCGCGCGCCATTTGTTCGACGAGCCCTTGAACCGTCTCAAAGCGGCGCTCGTCCCGCAAGCGGTCCACGAACTCCATGCGGAGGGATTGGCCGTAGAGGTCTTCGTCAAAGTCCAACAAGTGGACCTCGATGGTAAAGGCTCGACCTGAGAAGGTCGGCTTGGTGCCCAGGTTGGCCACTCCCGGGAGTCTGCGATCCCCAAGCCGCACCATAACCGCGTAGACGCCTTTGGGCGGAAGAAGCTCCGACGGGGTCTCCAGGTTGGCTGTGGGAATGCCGAGCGTCCTGCCTCTCCCCTCTCCGCGCACCACGGTGCCTTCGAATCCGTAGTACCTTCCAAGGAGCCGGGCCGATTCGCGCACGCAGCCTTCCTGGATCAACTGCCGTATGCGGGTGCTGCTCACCTGTTCGCCGTCCAGCCGAAGCGGACGGATCTTGCGGACGCCGAATCCGAGTTCTTTTCCCATTGCGCGCAGCAGGCCGATGTCTCCCTGTCGGTCCCGGCCGAATCGAAAATCTTCGCCTACGAGGATTTTGCGGACGCCGAGCGCGCCGACGAGCGTTTCCCGGACAAAGTCCTGGGGAGACACCCGAGCAAGGTCCGGCGTGAAAGGGAGGCACAGGACCAGGGGAATGCCGCAGGCCTGGACGAGGCGCAGCCGTTCTTCAAGGGTGGTGATGGCCTTGGGGGCCCGGAGAGGCGCAAGGACTTTTAGGGGGTGGGGAAAGAAGGTCACGACAAGGGCCTGGGCCGAACAGCTCGCAGCCTCGTCGAGCAAAGCTTGGAATATCTTTTGGTGTCCCTTGTGCACACCGTCGAAGTTTCCCAGAGTGGCGACAGTGTTTCGAAGGGACTCGGGGTACTCCTTGAGATCGCGAATGACTTTCATGCGTTCGGGGCCGTTCGTTCCCGATGGAGCTGTTGTAGAGGGATACAAGGAGACGCCGGGAAACCGGATGGGGCCTGCCTTCGGCCGAGCAAGAGACGCCGGTCCCGATGGGGTGAGACTCAGCGTTTAATTTATAACTATAGGGTAAACCCCACAGACTGTCAACAGCGGGCCAAAGTCGCTGTGCGCCCAGTCCCCCTGGGGTCAGTCGGCAATCACCCGCACGGAGCCGGTATTCCCAGGTCGGACAAGAAGCTCGTGCCAGCACCTTTCCAGGGAACCGAAAAGAACTCCGCAAGGGTGGCTGCAACATCGGCCAGGGTTTGGCGCACCCCCAGGCAGGAACTCCCTGGGGCGGAGGGGGAATAAACGATCAGGGGCACGGACTCCCGGGTGTGGTCCGTGCCCGGGTACGTAGGGTCGCAGCCGTGGTCCGAGCACAGAAGAAGGAAATCCCGGTCCCGGAGCCTACCGAGAAGACGGGCGAGGGAATCATCGAATTCCTCAAGGGCGGCCCCATAACCGCGAGGATCGCGACGGTGGCCGTAGAGGGTGTCGAAGTCATTGAGGTTGGCGAAAACCAGGCCGTAAGGGAAAGAGTCCATAAGCTCGAGGATGCGGCCACAGACTTCGCGGTTGTTTTCGGCCGGAAGGGACAAGGAGATGCCTCGCCCGGAGAAAATGTCGCAGATTTTTCCCACCGAGGCCACGGGGATTGCGGCCGATGCAAGGTCGTCCAGAAACGTTCTTTCCGGAGGTGGGAGGGAGAAGTCTTTTCGGTCCTTGGTCCGGCGAAAGGCGCCCGGGCTTCCGACAAAGGGTCTCGCGATCACCCGGGCAATGCGCCAAGGGGCGCTGATGGCCCGCACTTGCGAGCATAGGGCATGGAGGGCCTCGACCGGCAGGATGTCCACATGGGCTGCGATCTGAAGAACACTGTCTGCCGAAGTGTATACGATCGGCTTGCCGGTGCGAAGATGCGTTTCCCCCAGAGCATCCAGGATGGCCGTTCCTGAGGAAGGGTACCCCCCAAGGAATTCCTGTCCGGTCTTACGCCGGATTTCCTCGAGTAGTTCAGAAGGAATTCCCTGCGGGAAGGTGGGAAACGGACGGTCGAGCACGAGGCCCATCATTTCCCAGTGGCCGGTGATCGTGTCCTTTCCTGGAGAAGACGGATGCATCTTCCCATAGAAGGCGCCCCGTCTGACCCGGGCTGTCCCTTTCGGCTGCCCGAGCAGGGCAGACAGCCCGAGCGATTCGAGCACGGGAAGGGTGAGCCCGCCGACAGCTTCTGCACAATGAAGGACGCTGTGAGCATCCTGGTCGCCGTACAAGGCGGCGTCGGGCGCAGCGCCGATCCCGACGCCGTCAGGAACGAGCAGCACGGCCCTGGCTCGCAAAGGCTTCATTCTCCCCTCGGACGAGAGTCGGTCACGGCCCTGCGGCACCGGGAGGCCTGGGCTCTGGCCAAAAGGGCCCAGAATCCGGCAGGCACCAGAAGACCAGCGGAACCCAGAGCGTTGGCGGCGAGATCCCCTTTCTCGAAGTTCCCTCTTCCGGAGAAGAGGTCCACGATCTCGTTGGAAAGGCCAAGGAGATTCGTCGCCAAAAGGGAGAACAGAAGCGCTTTGCCGGGAGGAAGCGAAAGGAGGAACACGGCCAGGCAGTAAACGCCCAGCGAGACGAGAAACATGGTGAGGACATGAAAGGCCTTGTCGGCCCTGAGGGGCATGAGAGCGCGGAGGGGCCGAAGGGCCTTGGAGTCACGCATCCAGGGCCGGAGCCGGGAGAGAATCGACCACTTGTAGAACGTGCGAAGGCCGAGAGCCTGGCCCACGAAGGTTTCGGCCTTAACGGCAGGACGGCCGTCGGGCCTTTGCAATGGCACCCACCCGTCGAGGCGTTCCTCCAGAATGGCTTGCGGAGGCTTGTAGAGGATCGCCACGTGACCCCATGTCTCGCTTCCTTCGATTCGTTCCTCCCGAAAAAGGTAAATCTTGGAGTTTTCCTGGAGGGTGTAAAGACGCTCGGCTCCGATGGCAGGACTCTTAAAGAGATCGGCGCCGGGCGCCGCGACCGACATGACCTTCGGTCGTTCGAGGGCGACCCAATAAGGAAGGCAGAGGAGCAGGGCCAAGGCCAGCACTGCCAGGAAAGCACGCAGGAACCGTCTGGGGGGTCGAAGCCGCCCGGCTCCTGCGCCTGTTGCGAGAGCTGGTTCAGACAACCCGTTCTCCGAGATGTCCGCCTTCGGCTTCCGCTTCCGGCCAGGAGAAGCCAAAAGGCTTCAGACCTGACAGCATGAAGGGCGAATGCCGCATGCGAACACACGCCTGCGAGTAGAAGAGGCCTTGCTCAAGCTCAAGGCCTCTTCTATCGTAAGCGATGGGGGCTGTCTTTTACAACTCCGGCGCCCGGGTCGTCCCCGAACTCGAAGGGAGGATGTTACAGAACAACCTCGAGGACGGTCCTGTCCTCGCTCTTGACGGACAGGGCCTTGGCCTCCACGTCGGGAAGGATCTGGGTGACATAGAATTTCATGGACGCGATCTTCCCTGCGTAGAAACGGGCCTCGTCGTTTTCGCGCAGAAGGGCCGCACGGGATGCTTCGTCCGAGGCTCCTTTTTCTTTAAACAGGGCATCGAGCTTTTCTTGGGCGATGGCGGCCTGCTCGAGGAGCAGCCATGCGCAGACGACCTCAGAGAACATCCTGAGGTAGGGCGTGGCATGAGAGACCGGATAGGCCATGTCCCCGCTCAGCGTCTTGGTCTGAAAGGTCATGGTCGTCTCGGCCAGCAGATCCTTGGCCTTGGACAGAGCCTCCAGGTAGGAAGCGAGCTTGGCGTTGCTCCGGTTCGCTTCGATAAAATTGCCGATGTCGGTGAGGAGATTCAGAAAGAGCATGCCTCCCTTCATGGCGATCTTCCGGCCCAGCAGGTCGAGGGCCTGGATTCCGTTCGTCCCTTCGTAGATCGACGCGATCTTGGAATCGCGGGCGTACTGCTCGACCGGATACTCCTTGCAGTAGCCGTACCCGCCTAAAACCTGGATGGCTTGGACCGCGGCCTCGAAGCCCATGTCCGAGCCATAGGCTTTGCACAGAGGCGTGAAGAGTTCTACGTAGCCCGCACACTTTTCGCGTTCTTTTTCGTCCTCGAGGACTTTGGCAAGGTCCGAATAGTAGGCGGTCTTGAAGAGAAGGGCCCGGATCGATTCGGTCACGGATTTCTGAAAGAGGAGCATCCTCTTCACGTCCGGGTGCTCGATGATCGGAACGCGCGGCGCCTCGGGATTCTTCATCTGCCGCACGTCCACTCCCTGGATCCGCTCCCTTGCGTACCGGAGCGCGTGCTGGTAGGCGGCCGCTCCCAAGGCGAGCCCCTGCATGCCCACTCCGATCCGAGCTTCGTTCATCATTTGAAACATGTAGACGATCCCCTTGTTCTCCTCGCCGATGAGATACCCGATGCAGTTGCCTTCATCGCCGAAGTTCAGGGTGCACGTGGACGAACCGTGGATCCCCATCTTCTCCTCGATGTTGCCGCATCGGACATCGTTGAACGGGCCGAGAGAGCCGTCCGGGTTCACCCTGAATTTGGGCACGAGGAACAGGCTGATCCCCTTGATGCCCGGAGGGGCGTCAGGGGTTCTGGCCAGGACCGCGTGGATGATGTTCTCTGTAAGATCGTGCTCGCCGCTGGAGATGAAGATTTTCGTGCCGGAAATCTTGTAGACATCGCCGTCCCGAACCGCCACAGTCTTGATGTCTCCAACGGCGCTGCCGGCTCCAGGCTCGGTCAGACACATCGTTCCGGCCCATTGGCCTGAGTACATCTTCTCGAGATAAAGATTTTTAATCTCGTCCGAGGCGAAGGTCTCGAACATGTGGGCCGCGCCGTGGGTGAGGGAAGGGGTCATGCAGAAAGCCACGCAGGCGCCTGCGAAGAACTCGCTCGTCGTGATGCCGATGACCCGGGGCAGTCCCTGGCCGCCCCATTCCGGGCTCGTGGAAACCCCGATCCAGCCGGCTTCGCAGAACTTCCGGTACGCCTCGTGGAACTCCTTTGGAAACGTGACCTTCCCCTTGTCGAATTTGGCGCCCACTCGATCCGCAATTTCGTTTAGAGGGGCGATGACCTCTTTCGCCATCTTGAGGGCCTGGTCGATGACCATGTCGAAGACTTCCCGGCTGAATTCGGCGTAAGGAGGGTAGTTGCAGAGTTTCTCGATTCCCAGTTGCTCGTAAAGGACGAACTGGATGTCTCGGAGATCTACTAGGTACTCGGCCATGATTCCCTCCCTTGTGCTTGGCTTCCGGCGATGCCTTCCAAACTACTTCGAGATACAATCCGCACCCATATTATTCGCATGCGTACTATTTGTCAAGAAAAACCGAACGACGAGGAACCGTGAAGAACGCTGTCACCGGGTTCTTGCCCGGAGTTGTTCTTCCACAAAGTCGGCCTCACGCCTCGCCCTTGGACTCGAGGACAACTTTTTCTCGAAGGCTCGGGCTGCGTACAGGATCGAGGAGTGGTCCCTGCCGAACAGGGCTCCGATTGAGTGCAGAGGCTCATCCGTGTATTTGCGGATGAGGTAAATGGCGAGCTGCCTCGGATACACGAGGGATCGCTTTTTGGATTTGGCCGTCAGGGTGTCTGGATCGATCTGGAAATAACGGCATACGTGGGCCACGATCTCCCGCATCGTGAGAGCCGTGGGAAGCCCGGTCGGAAAATCCCCCAGGATCTCTCTGACGCCATCAGGATCCAGAGGAGCGTTCGAGAGACGGTGGGCGGCAAGCACCTTGCGGAGGGCGGCTTCCAGTTCGCGCACGTTTGACCTGACCAGGTCTGCGAGGACCTCGAGGGTGGCTTGCGGAATCTCGGCCTGGGAGAGGCTTGCTGCCTGTCGAAGGATGGCCATCCGGGTCTCGAAGTCAGGAGGACCAACAGTGACGGCGAGGCCAGAAAAGGCCCTGGAGCGGAGGCTGTCCTGGAGGGCTGCCTGCCTGTTCGAATCCAGGTCGCCGAGCAGAACGACCTGGCTGCCTCGGCTTGCGAGGGAGTCGAGCATGTAGGCGATTTCGGCCTGCAGGGCCTCTTTCCCGCACGCGAACTGAAGATCGTCAAGAATCAGAACATCGCAATCCCGACGGTATTTCTCCTTGAAGGAAAGCACGTCGCGGCCGCGAATGTGGGCGATCAAGTCTGCAAAGAGACTCTCGACAGTGCAGTAGCGTATCCGCAGGGCTGGATTGCGCGCGTGAAGGGCTTGAGCCGTCGCATGGCCGATGTGAGTTTTCCCCAGTCCTGTCGGGCCTTGAACAAGAAGGGGGTTGAAGTCGCGCCGGCAGGACATGCAAACCTCCTGGGCCGCGGCCCAGGCGAAGCGATTGGAGGCCCCCACGATGAAGGTCTCGAAGGTAAAACGAGGATTCCATCCAGGAAAAGGCTTTCCTGGGTCTTTGCTCTCGCCGGGCGGACTTAAGTGCCCAGGAGTCGGGCTGGCCCGGTCTTGGGGATCGGAACCAGTGGGGCAGGTTTCGGGCTTTTCCGTCGGCTCCGCAGGATCGATGTCGGCCGCCACCGAAAAAGACAGGGCGACATCCGCACCTATTTCGGCCCGCAGGAGTTCCTGAAGAACATCTTGATATCGGTCCTGGATCCATTTTTTGGAGAAGCCGTCCGAACACTCCAGAACGTATCCTCCTTGGGGGTCTGAATCGAGCCGGGCATTGTTGAGCCAGCAGGCAGCATGGCTCAGGGAGCCTTCGCTTTCCAAGCGGGCGCGGATTCTCTGCCAGAGGGGCTGCAGGGATTCCTTGTTCACGTTGCGTTGCGCTGCGGACGCCATGGGTGCGGTGAAGGGCTCCAGTCGTGTGTCCAGAGCAAAGATCGGCCCGAGCAGGCCGGATGAAGCTGCTCATGCCAACCCTGGGGCAGCTCGCCCCGGATTGAGCGGGGAAAATAGAGAATGCCCCGAAGGTTGACAACCCGGATCGCGGCGGTTTTCGTGAACCGCTGTCCACAGCAAAGGACGATCGCTGTTGGAGGGCCTTGAAAGGCAGGGCCAGAGAGGCTTCAGACCCTGTGGAAAGGGACGAAATGGGCGCGACGGAAACGAAGCTCAATAACGCTTTATCTGCGGAGTGTTACGTTGCTTATCCACAGTTGTGGACATAGTTCTTCACATGGGGGGAGGCCGAAGGGATCTGCACAGATCTCAACCAGGCTGGAAAATACTCTAAAATCCGCAAAGGCCTGGCCGAAGGAGGGTACGAAAAAAGTTCTTTTGCCGGCTCTTCGGGGTATGGTAAGATTCAAATGAGTGATGAACCGATGGTCGCACAACCCTGATAATCGGGCAGAGCGGGATGGGCCCAAACAGCGCCGCAGGCCTCGGTGAGACCCAAGGGCAAGCCTACACCGAGTATGTGGTCATCTTGGCCGTGTTGTTCGGCGTCGGATTCGGTGTGGCTTCCGTTTTTGTCGGGTTCGACGAACTGAGGCAGATGTTTTTCGGCTACTACGCAAGCCTTGCCAGCTTCCTGAACCTGCCGTGCTTCTGAGGGCAACCTTTAGGGATGGGCGTTCATCTTCCCATTAAGGGAAAGGGTTTTCTCTAGCCCCCGAGCTTCTGGATTGCCCCGCTAGGCAGTTCGGGGTTAATAGAACTCAATTGTATTGATTCGTCCCACGAAATCGACCGAAAAATATACTGTTTCCTCGCTCCTGCGGCTTGCAGCCGATTTTAATCGAAAGATCCTGTTCGATCTTTGAGACCTGATTGCAGATGGCACATGAATTGCTTCAGCTCTTTTATTAGGCTGGCGGTTGAGCAACCCAAAAAGGGAAAGGAGGTGCAAGAATGAGGCTCCTAAGAAACCGTAGAGGGCAGGGCATGAGCGAGTACCTCATCATCCTGGCCCTGGTGGCGATCGCCACGATCGGCGCCGTGATCTTCTTCGCGGACAACGTGAAGAACCAAATCGCGAACGTAACAACTGAGATCGCAGGCACGGACGCCACGCCGGCTGTGACGGGAGACGAAACCAATGCCCGCCAGAGCCGCGGCATGGCGGATTACACCGATGCTGCAAATCCCACGGGCTCGCCCTGATCAGGAAGACCTTCGGCTGGCCGACTCGGTTGACTGCGTAGATCTGGGGATGAGGAACCTCGTTCTTCATCCCCAGATCTGTTTTGTGTCCCTTTTTGACTCGAATGTGTTTTTGGCCTAGGCTTTTCTCCTGCCGATCTTCCATGAAACCGAGTCCTCGGGCAGGCTGAAAGAGAATGGCCAGATCCCAGGCCGCGAAGGCCTCAAAAACCGCGCTGCAAAGGGGCGTGCGCCCTTGGAGCAACCACCCGGGGGGATTTCGGCCCGGACCGATTCCCGCGCGTGCCGTAGAGTCTAGAAAACAACGTCAGGGCCAGGCTCTTACAGAATTTCTACTCGTTATTCCTCTGTTCTTTTTTCTTCTTCTTGGAGTGGTCCAGCTCAGCCTGCTTTACAGTGCGTTCCAAGTCGTCCAGTATGCCTCCTTTTCAGCGGCCCGCGCCGCCATCGTAAGGCCTTGTGCCTCCTTTAGGCCGGATGACAGCGGCCAACCATCCTTCACGCCCACGGTTTTCAGCGCCGCGGCTCTCAGCACCCTGGCCATGGCGCCGCCCCAGTCTCTTTTCGGCGCAGATCTTCCCTACGGCTGGCTGCCCGTCCTTCCGGACACGCCCGAGGTGCGGGGCTTGGACTTCGCGTCCCATGACGAGAACATTCCTTCCTACAAGTACGTAAACGCCTCCCTCCTGACCGCTGTGCGCAAGGTTTGCCCGGACGGCGACCGCTGGACTGTCGAGGCCTGCGCAGCCGAAGCTTGCGGCCAGAGCCTGCCGTGCGCCGGCTACGATCCCCTTTTGGACATCCCGGATTCGGGATGCGACGTGACCCTCGAGGTGACCTTTCTGTATCCCTTGACCATCCCGTTCGTGAATCGGGTGGTGTATGGGGTCTTCGTCAATTTCAGCGCCCTCGGACAGGAGCTCGGCCTGAGCCCGATTCTCGGTCCTGGCGGATCTCCTGAAGACGTCATGGTATACCCTGTGAGGGCTCTTCCATCGCGCGAGGCCTATGAGGCGAGCATTGCCGAGGCGGTGGCCGCGATTTTCAACCATTTTGAGTTCGCTACTGCGTCTCGAGAACGGCTGGCCGAACTGGCTGGTGGTTTGCAGGATAGAGGCTGGTACCCGCTGCCCGTTCGCGCCCGTTGCACCCTGACGGTAGAGGCTTCGAGCGTTCCGCTGCTAGGATCCCCCTAAGGGGGTGTGCGGGGGTAAGGCTAGGGAGTTCAATATCCGGGAGCGGATCGGGAAATGATACGGATCTTTTCGAGTCAAATAGCGGCCATCCGGACCGAAAAGGGGCAGGCTCTCCCTTTTGTGGCGATGGTGGGACTTCTGATCTTCCTGTTTTTCGCCATGACCATGAACCTGGCGGAACTCTTGAATACCAAGGTCAAGGCGCAAAACGCGGCTGACGCGTCCGCTCTGTCCGCGGCGGTCTGGGAGGCCAGGGGGCTCAATCTTGTGGCAGCCACCAACATGAATCTTCTGGCCCTCTGGGCGTACTTGGTAGTGAATCTTTACGTTAATGCCCTTCTTTTCGGGGCCTGCGGGGTGGTCTGCCTGAGCGAGGACCCGCTTCTGTTGCCTGTTTGCGTACTCTGTCTCGTCTTTGCCTTACTATCAGTGGTGGGCGTGTTAGGGTGGGTGGCCACCGCAGACCAGACCTGTGTTGCCCAGACCGAGATCCTTCAGGCCTTCGGCCTTACAGGCCCTCGCGCCGGGGATCCGCAAGGAACGGGTTTCCTCCTGGACCTCCTGGAGGCAGAAGGCAAGCAGATTCTGGATCTCAACTATTCTTTCAAGCCCAACACGCAAGCCGAGCAGCGGGAACTCTATCTTTACACGACGCCCGCGCAAGACCTGTTCGCAAAGCCTACCTGGTGCGAGCTCATCGTGGGCGTGCTGTATTACATGTCTTGGCAGCTCGTCATGGTGAGCGATCCGGACACCATGCGGGAACTTTGGCTGGGGAGCGCTGGGGCGGTTCCTGGTGAGTGCCGTGAGGAAGGGCTCTGTAACCTCGTAGCTCAGCTTTACGCAAGCGGCCAGTGCGCGGCGGAATATGACATCCTCAAAGTGCTTGCGGACAGGCTTCCCGGCTACGACCTGTACCGCCTGGTGCCCCTGGCGCTGAACAGAGAAGTCGTGGACCCCGATCCCCCGGATCCGGGCAATCCAGGGCTCGTTCCCCTAGAGGACGTGCTCGCCGTGTCTGTGGGCACGAGGCGGGAGCAGCGCGCGCCGGTGCTCCTAGGCGAATGCCCGGCCGTGGCTGGAAACAGATTTGCTTGTCCGAGCCAGGCCCAGTACAGCTTTGCGTCGGCACGGGCCTTCAGTTACTCGACGAGTTATTTTTACAACGTAGCGATCGCTGGAGTCACGGGGCTTAGTGAGCCGATCCGCTTGATTCCCTTCGCCATGGATTGGCAGGCCAGGCTTGTCCCCATGGACGAGCGCGGATACAACCGGACGGTGTCGCAAATCCAAGACGAGCCGGCCAGAGCCTTTCTTCTGAATAGCGTACTGAGTTCCAACGGCCAGGTGTTTTTCCTGTACTGAGGCCACGGTATGATGAAAAGAAAAAAAGGACTCGCGCCGGTTTCAGGCCAGGCTCTTCTCGAGCTTCTCATCCTGCTGCCTGTGTTCCTGCTGTTGATCCTGGCAGCCTCGGATCTCGGCAAGCTTTTCGCCATCAGCGGCAAATGCGAGATCGCGGCCAGGTACAGCGCGCTCAAAATCGCCAGGGGGCAGATGGATCCGACGGAGGTGGCGACAGCGGTGGAGGCAACGTTTTTCCGGGGCACCCTGGACGATCGTTTCGAGGAACCGGGAAATCCGCAGGACGTGGAAGAATCCGCCCTCTCCGTCCCCTATACGATTTCGTATTTCGACTCGTTCCCTCACCTTTCCTGGCTTCCGCCGAGGGCGGTCCAGGGGCGGGAGATCCGGTTTGCTTACGACTTTGCTCCCTTTCCGTACCGCAAATGGCGTCTTCTGCCCCGGGCCGAGGGAGGCACGGAGGAAGCGAGTTCTCCCATCCAAGCTCAGTACAGGGCCTTGGGGCATTTCATCGGCCACATCGACGATTTCTCCGGTCCCAGCGCCGCCGAAGTCCAGCTTCGACTCCTGAGTCCGATCGGGATCATCCCGCTCACAACAACTGTGGCGGATCTCATGCTGCTCGTTTACATCCTGTATTTGCTGCTGCCATGAAACCAGGGGCCCACGTATCCGTTCAGCCCCGCATCGCTTTCCGGCTTCCGGCTTTGACAGGTTCGTTGCGGCTATACTAGCATAAAATAAACTGAAAGTAGGCGAAGGCCGAACCTGAACAGACTTCTGTAACTCTTGAAGCTAAAGGGAGGAAACCCGATGAGGAAATTCGATTTTCGACCGACCCTCCCGCTGCTTCTTTCCATCGCTTTGGGGATCGCCGCGGTTCTCATGGTCCGCAATTACATGGCGGTGGAGCAAAAGGCCATGACCCGGGATCTCGAGCCGGTCCGGATCGTGGTGGCCCGGCAGAACGTACCGGCCAACACGCCGATCACCATGGACATGGTGGCGGCCAGACCGGTTCCCAAGAAGTTCGTCCACGCCAACGCGATTTACCCGGAAGAAGTGGATCTCATTCTGGGCCGGGAGCTTCAGTACCCGGTGCGCTCTGGCGATCCCATCCTCTGGATGGACTTGAAAGGAGGCGAGAGATACCGCGGGTTTTCTTCCATGATCAAGGAAGGGGAAAGGGCTCTGACCTTAAAGGTGGACGAAACGTCCACGCTGTCCGGGCTCCTGCAGCCCGGAGACCACGTGGATATCTTGGGCACTTTCAAGCCGGGCGGCACGGGCAGCCAAGAGCCGGAAACCACGATCACGCTGCTGCAGAACGTGGTGGTTCTGGCTACCGGCCAGCAAACGTCGGCGAGGTCCGGCGCGGTGAGGGAACGGACCGGCATGAGCAGCCTTACTGTTCTCGTTACGCCTGAGGAGGCCGCCTTGCTCATCCACGCCCAGAAGGTGGGGACTCTATACAATGTGTTGCGCAACCCCGAAGACATCGAGACCCTGGCCACCGTGCCGAAGGTAACGGCTTCGGACATCATCCAGCCCAAGGTGCGCGAGCAGATCCAGACAGCCCGGGACAACCGCGTGCTGGTGATCCGAGGAGGCAAGAAGCAGCAGGAGCGGGTCGAGTGAGGCCCAACGTGAAGGGATAGCCGGAAGACGTCACTCTTGGGGGCATTCTTCGCGACAGGACCGATAGGCGGCACGGACGGATCCGAGGCGTGTCGCAAGCGGGGGGAAATCATGGGCATCTCGAGATCAGCAAGGCCGGAAAGACGGAACAGAATGCCGATGGGCCGGGGATGGGCGTGGGCTCTCATGCTGTTTTCCCTGATGACGGGTCCAGGGTCGGCACCTGTCGCTGCTGAGAGCGTCGGAGGCACGGTGCGGATGAACATCGGCCAGCAGAAGGTTCTGGATGTGCCCGCCCCGCTGCAGCAGGTCGCGGTTGGAGATCCTTCTGTGGCGGACGTGAAAGCCATCTCCCAGGGCAGGCAGATCCTGGTCACGGCCGTGGGCCGGGGCACCACGGACATCGTGGCTTGGGATGCCGCAGGGAGGCAGTTCACCACCACGGTTCAGATCGCTGCCAAAGACATTGCATCCATCCGGGACGAACTCAAGACCGTTTTGGGCGATGTGGAGGGAATCAGCGTCCGTTCGGCCGGAGAACGAGTCGTCATCGACGGAGAAATCTTCACCCGGCAGGATTTCGAAAGGGTGCGGCGCGTGGCGGCCATGTACCCCCAGGACGTGACCATGCTCGCCACGATGAGCACGGCCGTCACGAGGCTCATTGCGTCAGAGATCAACCGGAGCCTCACGAAAAACGGTTTCGGGGACGTCCGGGCCGAGGGGGTTGGGGACCGGATCTTTCTTGAAGGCACGGTAAACGCAAAAGAGGACATCGACACGGTCACGACCCTTTCGAAAGCCTACTATGACAACTGCGTGAACCTTCTGCGGGTCGGCGGCAAAATGGACGAGCTTGTCCTGATCGACATCCAGTTCGTCGAAGTGGGCAAACGGTTCCTGGAGAAACTCGGGGTCAACTGGGACGACACGGCTCGCTTCCAGATTACGGACCTTACATATACACGGGGGTTCCTCGGCCGCTCCGAAGATGATGGCAAGATGGAAGTCGAGGGAGGCAGGAACTTCGGGGGGAACGTCAACCTCCAGCAATCGGACAGCCGGGCCCGCACGCTCGCCCACCCAAGGCTCGTGTGCAAGAGCGGCGAGAAAGCCGAGTTCGTGGCGGGCGGGGAAATCCCTCTGCCCCTGATCACCGAGGAGAAAATTCTCATCACCTACAAGCCCTTTGGAATTATTTTGAAAATCTCGCCCATAGCCCATCGGGACGGCAGGATCTCGGCCGCGGTGCAGGCCGAAAGCTCAACGATCGACAGCGCGATCACCGTGGCCGGATACCCGGGCTTCAAGAAACGCAGCGTCGAAACGTACGTGACCCTAGACAAGGACAAGGCACTGGCCCTGTCCGGCCTTGTCAACCAGAGCGACACCAAGGGCGTCGAAAAAGTCCCGCTCATCGGAAAGCTGCCGATCATCGGGGAGCTCTTCAAGTCCAGGGATTTTGCGAACGACGAGAGCGAACTGGTGATCTTCCTTGCTTCCAGGTTGCTGACGCCGGACGAGGAAGAGAACCAAAAGATGATTCAGGACCTGCAGAAAAAGTACGAGGAGACCGGAGAGGCCCTCAAGCCTGGCCTGTTCGATTGAGCCGGTTTGAGAAGGCGAGGCTTTTCCCATGCGGTTGCAGGTGCACAATCGAGAGGACGGTTCAACCTTCGATTACGAGGTGACGAAGCCAGAGGTGTACGTGGGGACTTCCTCCACGAACGATATTGTCGTCTACCAGCCGAGCCTTTCCGGCCGGCATCTCAAGATCCGTGTGGACGGCGACCGCTGTGAAGTCCTCGACATGGGGAGCCGTACCGGGACCTTCCTGAACGGGATGAGGATCCGGGGCCCTGAGGTCTTCAAGCCCTCGGACGTGGTGTCCCTCGGCAGTTACACGATTCGAATCGTGGAAGACCACCTGCCGGCCGAGCCCGCCAAGCCAAAGGAAGCCCTCTGGGAGATCCTGGACAGTCCGGAAAAGCGATTCGACGAAAGCCTGGTGCCCATCAAACAGGAGATCCACCGGAAGCTTCTCGCCTTTCTGGATCTCCGAAGACTGGATCTGAAGAACATCGACGACAGTGAGCTTCGAGTCACCACCGGGCGGGCCATCTGGAGCATCATGGACGCCATGGCCGATGAAATCCCGCCGCAGATCGACCGGGAGAAGCTCCACAAGGAGATGATGGACGAGGTGCTGGGATTGGGTCCTCTCGAGGACCTGCTCAAAGACCCAGACGTGACCGAAATCATGGTCAACCGAAAAGACCAGATTTTCGTGGAAGTGGGAGGCCGCCTGTATCTGACGAGCCGCTCCTTTGCCACGGACCTATCCCTGCTCGGAGTCATCGAAAGGATCGTGAGCCCTCTGGGAAGGCGAATCGACGAGAGCGCGCCCATGGTAGACGCCCGCCTGCGGGACGGCTCCCGTGTGAACGCGGTGATCCCTCCCTTGAGCCTCAAAGGGCCGGTCCTGACGATCCGCAAATTCTCTCGGACCCCGTTCACGCCCGAGAGGCTCATTGAAATCGGCACGATTACCCCGGAAATCTGCGAGTTCCTGCGCACGGCGGTCCTGCACCGCCGCAATATCGTGATCTCTGGAGGCACCTCGAGCGGAAAAACCACTCTGCTCAACGTCTTGTGCGGGTATCTGCCCCGGTACGAGAGGATCATCACAATCGAAGACAGCGCCGAACTGCAGTTGCCGCAGGAGCATCTGATCTCGCTGGAAGCCAGGCCGCCGAACATCCAGGGCAAGGGAGAAGTGACGATCCGAGATCTGGTGCGGAACTCCCTTCGCATGCGTCCGGACCGCATCGTCGTGGGTGAGGTGCGGGGCGGCGAGGCTCTCGACATGCTCCAGGCCATGAACACCGGCCATGACGGCTCCCTCACCACCGCCCATGCGAACTCTCCCTACGACGCCCTTCGAAGACTCGAAACCATGGTGCTCATGGCAGGCATGGAGCTTCCGATCCGCGTGATTCGGGAGCAGATCGCTTCGGCCATCCACGTGGTGGTCCAGCTCATGCGCTTTCCGGACGGCACCCGAAGGGTCGTGAACGTGACCGAGGTATTGGGGCTGGACGGGGACGGGAACTACCAAATCCAGGAGCTTTTCCTCTTCCGGCAGCACGGACTTTCCGAGGACGGCAGGGTTTTGGGCAGGATCGTGCCCACTGGCGCCGTCTCCAAGTGCTATCGGGAGTTGGCCGAGAGCGGGATTCCGGTCCGGATGGAGATTTTCCGGCCCGGGTGAAAGCCGAGCTGAAAGAATCGGATAGCCGATGTCCAGAACGATCTACCTTATGCTCGTCTACTTCACGGTCTTCGTGTCCGTGGCCTTTGTGTCGACCTTTCTCATGAGCACGGGCCGGGCCCTGTTCCAGTTCTACCAGAGCCGCTATCTCCAGAGCGTCAACCGAACCCTCGAAACCATGTTCATCTTCCTCAACCCGAGGCGGATCCTCAACATCAGCGTGCTCATCATGTCCGGCGTGTTCCTGGTCACGCTGGCCATCACCCGGCTTAACATTGTCGCCTCCGTTGTCATGGCGATCATCGGGCTTCTGGTCCCGAGACTCTTGCTCCAGTATTCGATCCGAAAAAGAAGAAAGCTTTTCGAAGAGCAGTTCGTCCAGGGACTGGAATATCTTTCGAGTTCGGTCAAGGCAGGCCTTTCTCTTGTGCAGGCCATCGAGAGCCTGGTGGAGAATTCCTCACCGCCCCTCTCCCAAGAGTTCGACCTGCTCCTTCGCGAGTACCGGATTGGAGTCCCTTTGAACGAAGCTCTGCAGAACCTGGGGCGCCGCGTCGACAGCGAGGAATTGAATCTGATGGTTTTCTCGACCATCATCACCCGGGAACTCGGCGGAGACATCTCGGAGATCTTCGACCACCTTGCGGAAGTCATCCGGGCCCGGCACCGCGTGATGGACCGAATCGACACGCTGACCGCACAGGGAAGGCTCCAGGCCATGGTCTGCGGGGCCATTCCTTTTATCTTGTATGGAATTCTGTTTCTCTGGCAGCCGGAGTATCTGAGCCCGCTCTTTGAATCGTTCGCGGGACGGATCGCCCTTTATGTGGTGATCTTGTTTCAGGTGCTTGTGATTTTCATCGTCAGACGGCTGGTGAACATCCGAGTGTAGGTCGGAGGTCTCGGCGCGGCCGCGGTTTCGGCGAAAAAGGCTTTCCCGAGGAGGAAACAGGAAATTGGATCTGTATCCGATTTTGATTTACGCTAGCACTTTTGGGTCTGTTGCCCTGTTCGCGCTGGCCTCCTACAGGATGATCAAGGAGCTGCAGCAGGTTCCGATTGAGGAAGACAGCATCTTCTTTGGCCTCCGGGGCCAGCGGGCCCAGAGGAACCCTCTGTATCGAATCACCATGTTTCTGATTCGCTTCCTGGCCAGGATGAACCTTTCCTGGAATCTGGGCGAGTACGAGCAAGGGCTTCGGCGAAAGCTCGACGCGGCCGGAAGACCCCTGGACCTCAAGCCGCTCGAATTTTTGGCCCTCAATGAGCTCTCCGCGATCGTGCTCGGCCTCGTTGGGCTGGCGGTCTCCTTTTTCCTGCCGGGCCGGGCAAGCGCCTTGATTCCTGTCCTGGCAGGCGTCGCGGGGTTTTTTCTTCCCACCGCGTACCTCAACACGCTTATTCGGAGGCGGCAGTTTCTGATCCTGCGGGATCTGCCGTTTTGTTGCGATCTGCTCACCCTTGCCGTGGAAGCCGGACTGGATTTCGGATCGGCCTTGGAGCGGGTGGTTGCCAGCGGTCCTCCCGGCCCCTTGCGGGACGAGCTGAGTCTGGTCCTTCAGGAGTGCAGGCTCGGCAAAACCCGCCGCGAGGCTCTGGCCGCGTTCGCCGACCGGGTTCAGATGCAGGAGGTGTCTCACTTCGTGGGGGCGATGGTCCAGGCCGACCGGATGGGCACGGGTTTCGCCTCTGTATTGAGGATCCAGTCTTCCCAGGTCAGAAACCGAAGATTCGAACGGGCCGAGAAGATCGCCCAAAAGGTCCCGGTCAAGATCCTGTTTCCCATCATCATCGCGAATCTGCTTTCCATCGGGGTCATTCTGATCGTTCCGCTTCTCAGCGCCATCCGGCAGGTGGGTCTGTAACAGCTTGATGATTCCGTCGCTTGGGGCCAAACTGCGGGTGAGAGACAGGCGGTGGGTGGTGTACAATAGCACCAAGGGGGTCCATCTCTGTAAAAATGCAACTTTGGCGGACACGTTCCGCCTCCGAGCCACGGGGCTCCTCTTTCGAAGGGATTGGAGCGACCTGGACGGTCTGCTCCTGGTGCCTTGCGGCTCGATCCACACTTTCGGGATGCGCATGGCTCTGGACGTGTGTTTCCTGGACAGGCAGCTGAAGATCGTAGCGGTGAGACACGACTTGAAACCCTGGAGGCTTGCCGCAGCCGGCACGAGGGTCTGGTCTACTCTGGAGCTTCCCTCGGGGCTGCTCGAGAAAACGGGAACCGAAGCAGGGGATCAGTTGGTTCTCCGGGAGCAGGCCGAGGCTGGCCCCGGCGGGTCGATGGCGAGTTCATAGCGGGGCGGACCAGTGATCGCTGTGGAATTCTTTGTGGTCGATGGACCGAACGTGGGCGCCCGCCATGCGTTCCGGAGCCGAGAGATCCGGGTGGGCAGAGACTTTTCGAATGATCTCATCCTGAACCACATCGAGGTTTTGCCACGGCACTTGAGAGTGGTTACGGGCAAGGAAGAAGTATTCCTGGAGATCTTGGAAGGGAACAGGAATACCAAGCTCAATGGCCTGCCGGTGAGTCACGAGCCTCTGCACAACGGCGACGAGTTGCAGGTGGGGCCGTACGTTTTTCACATATCCCTTACACGGGAGGAGACTGCCGAGGCCGAAGAGGAGCTCGAAGGAGGGCGAGAGGCCGACAAGAGAAGCCGCGGGGCCCGCCGGCCTCCGCTGTTCTTGATTGTCGCTCTTCTGGGGATAGGGGCGGCCTACACGTTCCTGCGTCTCTGGGGCCCCAAGACCGGCCAAGAGGATCTCGTCACGGTCGGTCCCTTGCCTCTTCCGGCAGAGGGGATCTATGGGTACCAAGTGGGCGGAACCAGCGCAAGCGACAAGGTGGAGTTCTCGTTCACGGCCCAGGGGCCCAAGCATCGATTGCTGTACCGCCCGGGCTTCATCGGTGAAGCCCATCTGGTGGAGGTGTCGGTGAACGGGCACAAGCTCGACGAGGTGCCTGTCACGGTGGATCGCTGGGCGGACGAGGCCGTATCGCTCGAAATCCCTCAGGATGTGCTCAATCAGGGCGGAACGAATATTGTATGCTTCGACAACGTCAAAGCCCCTCCCGAAAAAGTGCGATGGGGGATTCGGGAAGTTTCGGTCCAACAGGTTGCGGTCCCGAAATGCGACGTCGGAGTGGCGACCAAGTATTTGCGGCTTGCCGAAGAAAAGTATCGGGAAAGAAGAATCAACGATACCAACTTGTATGACGCGATCGAACATTTGAAGCAGGGGGAAGAGTTCGTAATCGCCTGCGATGACCCCGGGGTCCGCAACCTGGTGATGGAGACGAAAGCCCGGTATGAAGAAGAACTCAATCAGATGTGCGAGGACTATATGTTCAATGCAAGAAAGTTCCTCAAGATCAAGGACATGGATGCCGCCCGGTTCGAACTGGAGCAGATTTTGCGGAGAATTCCTGCAGAAGACGATCCCCGCCACCGCAGGGCTAAGGATCTGCTTGAACGGATCCAGAGGAAGAAGTGAACCCTTGTCGGTTGCTTTGGCGTGTGGAGGGCAGGGATGACCCGGGAGCGACGCGATCAAACGAATCAGGCCCTAGTCGCAACGGACGGCAGGGGCGGAGCCCTTTTGTTTGAACTGAGAGGCGACCACCCAGGCCGGATTCTGCCGCTCCCAAGAGAGGGGCTTCGAATCGGCTCTGCTAAGGGAAACGACCTGGTTTTGAACGAACGGGGCGTTGCTGCCCGTCAGCTTGAGATTCTGCCGGCAGACGGCGGATGGATCGTGAAGAGAAGCGACCCGGGCGGCGTGGCCTTTCTCAACGGAGAGCCCCTCCAGGAAGGAGTGCTCGAAAAGGGGAGCATCCTGACGCTCGGGGAGACCACGCTCCGGTACGTCAAGGCAGGGGAGACGATCTCGCAGGAGGAGCTGTGGAGCCCGGTTGGGGGGCGCCAAGAGGCCGCTGAAAGCAAGGGAAGGCGGGGTGGGAGGTTGTGGCTTCTGCTCCTTTTGGCCGCTTTGGGTGCCGGCGCTGTCTGGGCCGTGTTTTCTTACCGTGCGGCGCCGCCGGGGTCCCCAAACCCAGGCAGCTCCGGGGGCGGAGCCGCGTCCGTTGAGCAAACCGCTGACCCCAAGGTCCTGAGGCCCCTTTACGATCGCGGCAAGGATCTTCTTGCGGCTAGGAGGTGGGACGAGGCGGTGGTGATTTTCGCCGGAATCCGGGATGTGGCGCCGAGTTTTCTCGATACAGAAAGCGCCTATCAGGAGGCGTTGCGGGAGAGTGCCAACTTAGGCTTGCTGAACCAGGGGAAAGGCCTGGTCACCGAAGGGGAGATCGGCGAAGCACGAAAAGTGCTCAGATCCATCGATCGGCAGAGCGTCTACTACCGGGAAGTGGAACGCCTGATTCGGGAAATCGAAGGAT